>Ga0209455_1000031_pt1 | contig 519952 bp, 476 predicted proteins | sample AraplaCol_mCL_r2_FD_184275 | JGI IMG/M metagenome (GOLD analysis project Ga0209455, IMG submission 184275) | Arabidopsis root microbial communities from North Carolina, USA - plate scrape CL_Col_mCL_r2 (SPAdes) (version 2) | ecosystem: Host-associated > Plants > Roots > Endosphere | place...
CGAGGTCTTCAGCGCGCCGATGTCGCCGGTCTCGATGGCGGCGATCGAATTGGTGCTGAAGGCCGCCACCTGCTGGCTGCTCAGAACCGCGAACTGGTCGGAGGTCATCGCCACCACCTGGTCGGTGCTCAGGGCGGCAGCACTGGCGGTGGTCAAGGCAGCGATCTGGCTGGTGGTCAAGTGCGACAGTTGGTCGGTGGTCAGGGCGGCCAGCTGCGCGGTCTTCAGCGACGCGATGATGCTGGTCTTCAGACCAACGATGTCAGCGGTCTCGATCGCGGCGATGTCGTTGGTCGACAGCGCATTGAACTGGGCGGAACTCAGCGTGCTCAACTGGTTGGACGACAGTGCGACAACCTGGTCGGTGGTCAGACCGCTGGCCAGGTCGGCGGTGCTGAAGGCGGCCACTTGCGCGGTGCCCAGGGCAGTGATCTGGTCGGTGGTCAGGGCGGCGGTCTGGGCCGTGCTCAGGCCGGCGATCGCGGAGGTCTTCAGCGCACCGATGTCGCCAGTCTCAATGGCGGCAATGGCGGCGGTGCCCAGCGCAGCAACCTGGGTGCTGCTCAGGGAGCCTACCTGGCCTGAGGTCAGCGCGGCTACCTGGTCGGTGGTCAGGGCCTTGGCCTGATTGGTCGACAAGCCGGAAATCGCGGCAGTCTTCAGCGCGCCAATGTCGCCGGTTTCGATCGCGGCGATATTGTTGGTGCTGAGTGCGGCAACCTGCTGGCTGGTCAAAGTAGAAATCTGCAGGCTGGTCAGGGCCACCACCTGGTCGGTGGTCAGGCCAGCGACGCTGCCGGTGGTCAGTGCGGCGATCTGCGTGGTCGTCAGGTTGCTGACCTGGTCGGTGGTCAAAGCACCCAGTTGCGAAGACTTCAACGCGGCGATCACACTGGTCTTCAATGCGATCAGGTCGCCGGTTTCAATGGCGGCCACCGAATTGGTCGACAAGGCGGCGAACTGGGCGGTGCTGAGGGTACTCAGCTGGTTGGAGCTCAGGGCCACGACCTGGTCGGTGGTCAGGCCAGTCGCCAGCGCGGCGGTGCTGAGGGCAGCGACTTGCGCGGTGCCCATCACAGTGATCTGGTCGGTGGTCACGGCGGACAACTGGCCGCTGCTCAAGGCAGCAATCGCGGCGGTCTTCAGCGCGCCGAAATCTGCGGTCTCGATGGCTTGCAAGTCATTGGTGCTCAAGCCGGCAACCTGAGCGCTACCCAAGGCGCCGATCTGGTTGGACGACAATGCGACCACCTGGTCGGTGGTCAACGCGGCCAACTGGCTGGTGCTGATACCGGCCACAGTCGCGGTGCGCAGGGCGCTGATATCGGCGGTTTCAATCGCGGCAATCGATGCAGTCGCCAAGCTGTTGAATTGGGTCGAACTAAAGGCGCCGATCTGGTTGCTGGTCAGCGCCACTACCTGGTCGGTGGTCAGGCCGCCGGCCAGTTGCTTGGTGGTGAGGGCGGCAATATCCGCGGTGCTGATGACCGCGATCTGGTCAGTTGTCAAAACTCGCAGCTGCGCAGTGCTGAGAGCCGCCGCATCGGCGGTCCCCATGGATGCAATCGTGTCGGTTGGCAGGCCTGGTAACTGGTCGGTACTAAAGCCCGAGATGGGAAGTGACATTTCGATTCTCCTTGGATACTACACCGCGCTGAAGACAAATAATGGAGCCCGAGGGCTCCAACGTATGTAATTGCTAACACGCTCATTCTGAGCGTCGACGTAATGCTTATCGTCAATATTCAAACCAACTTTAGGACTTGTCCGCCTGCTTTTTTGGCGGAGGGAAATGCCCTGGAGTGCAACTCAACCCTGTGTTTGGCTACTTTTTTCTCAACTTATTGCTGGACTACGTCCTACGTGTGCATAACGACCGTAAACCGCGTTTCATTAAGTAAACTTTTTATTCGTTACCTTCGGACCAATATTATTGTCTAAATGAAATTCGAAAACCATTGCGACGGCGCAATTTGGCCTGCCATTATAGTCTGGCCTAATTGCTCAAAGGAACTTTTTTTTAAACCTGTCGTAGGTTCGCAACCGCAATTTCGGCAATATTTATCGCGCAATTAGATTGCCAAAAAGATTAGAATTCGGCGCGCAAAAACTTATCCGTATGGATATTTTGATATACGGCTGTGACAGGCAGATGACGAAATACAGGGGTTTATTTCCGCCAAATCAGGATTTGGTTGGCCGACGCCAAGCCAGGACGGCCAACGTGAGGGCAAGCAAGGCCAGGGCGATCAGGTTAATCACCAGCAAACCTTGTGAGAAATGAAAAATGAGACCGATACTGACCCCGGCCTTGACGCTGTACTCGCGCCCATCGGTCGGAAAATAGCTGAACACTTGCAGCGCGTAATACAGCACCCCGCCCCACAAGCCGCTGGTCCAGCGCTTCAGCGCGGCCACGGCAGCCAGGAAACCGAGGGTGGCCGCGCCGAACACCACGGCCGCGCCGGCCTGGTCCAGGTGCGGCCCCAGCAAGCCGAGGCTGACGGCCAGCGCCAGCCCGCTGTTCAGCAACAGCACCCGGGCCAGCCATTTCTCCACTTCCACCATCCACCTCATCCGAACCGCTCCTGGTAGTCGCTGGGCGCCACGCCCAGTTGCGCGGCAAACGCGCGCCGCAGATTGTACTCGCTGCCGAAGCCGCTCTGGCGGGCCGCCTGCTTGACCGTCATGCCGGGCCGCTCCAGCAGGGCGCAGGCCGCCTCCATGCGCAGGCGCAGCAGCAACTGGGCCGGCGACATGCCGGCTTCCTCGCGCAGTCGCCGGTGCAGGGTGCGCACCGACACGGCCAGCGCGGCCGCCATCTGCTCGACGTCGATCTGCTGCTGCAAACGCGCGCGCAGCCAGGCGGTCAGTTGGCCATGCACCCCCTGCGGATCGGCCTGGGCCAGCAGTTCGGCGCTGAACTGGCGCTGGCCGCCGGGACGCTTGTAGAACACCACCAGCCGCTTGGCCGCCGCCAGCGCCGCCGCGCGGCCGCAGTCCTCGCCGACCAGGCTCAGCGCCAGGTCCATGCCGGCCGCGATGCCGGCCGAGGTATAAAAAGAGCCGTCTTTTATATAGATAGCGTCATCCTGGACTGTGATGGCCGGATGCTGGGCCTGCAGCGCTGCCGTGTCCAGCCAGTGGGTGACGGCGCGGCGGCCGTCCAGCAGCCCGGCCCGCGCCAACACGAAGGCGCCGGTGCACACCGAGCAGCAACGCGCCACCCGCCCGGCCGCCTCCCGCACCCAACCGACCAGCGACGGCGCCAGGGCCGGGCTGGCGCCGTTTTCCATGTCGTGGCCGCCCGCCACGATCAGGGTGGCGCCGTCCAGCGCGGCCGGCGGCGGCAGCGGCGCGGTGTGCACGGCGATGCCGCAGGCGGACGCCACCAGCCCGCCCGCGGCCGACACCAGTACGATGCGGTAAGGCTGGGGCAAGCCGGCGTCGCGCGCCTCGTCATTGGCGGTGGCAAACACCTGGGCCGGGCCGGTGGCGTCCAGCAGCACGAAGCCGGGATAGACCAGCAGCCAGATAGCGATGGGTTTCATGTGGCAGATATTCAACCATCGATGTCATAAGTGTCAAGCGGCCGCGTGGGAAGATGGGCCATCCCAGCAAAGGAGGCAATATGACACGCACCATCGGCATTTATGTATTCGACAAGGTGGAAGTCCTGGACTTCGCCGGCCCTTACGAAGTATTCACCTGCGCCACCCGGGTGGCCGAGAAGATCGGCCTGGGCGGCGGCGCGCCCTTCCGCGTGCGCACCATCGGCCGCGACCGCGCCATGCTGCACGCGCGCGCCGGCCTGGCCATCTTCCCGGAAGCGGACTTCCACGCCGCCGATCCCGTCGACGTGCTGATCGTGCCGGGCGGCGTGGTCACGGCCGAGCTGCACCGGCCGGACGTGATCGGCTGGATCGCCAACATGGCGCGCGACTGCGAACTGGTGGCCTCGGTCTGCACCGGCGCCCTGCTGCTGGCCGAGGCCGGGCTGCTGGACGGCCAGCCCGCCACCACCCACTGGGAAGACGTGGACGAGCTGCGGTCGGGCTGGCCGCAGGTGCAGGTCCAGCAAGACCGGCGCTGGATAGACAACGGCCGTATCGTCACCTCGGCCGGCATCTCGGCCGGCATCGACATGTCGCTGCACCTGGTCGAGCGCCTGGTCAGCCGCGAACTGGCGCTGCTGACCGCGCGCCAGATGGACTACGACTGGAACGAGGCATGAAAGTCGTCCGCAGTCCGCACTACGCCGGCGCCCGCGCCTGGGACGCCCAACTGCTGGCCGCCTTCGCCGACGCCACCGTGCGCCTGCACTGGACCGACCAGCCCTACCGCTGGCACATCAACGATGGCGAAGAAGTGTTTGCCGTGATGGACCGCACGGTCGAGATGCACTACCGCGAGCCCGGCGGCAGCGAGCAGCTGGTCACGCTGCACGCCGGCGACATCTTCTGCGCCGCCGCCGGCGACGCCCACAGCGCCCGCCCGCGCGGCCCGGCCCGCGTCCTGATGATCGAGCGGGCCGGCAGCGAATGAGGAAAGGATCAGAGCTTCTTCAGTTGGTCGCGTGCATAGCCCGCGCTCGGATGGTTGGGCGCCAGTTCGAGGAAACTGGTGTAGGCCTTGCGCGCCTGGTCGGCATCATTCAAATGCATGCGCGCGTCGCCGAGATTGAGGTAGGCGATGGCGCGCGACGCATCCATCTGCACCGTGTTCTCGAACCAGCGCGCGGCTTCCGCGTACTTCTCCTGCTTATAGTAGACGAAGCCCAGGTTATTCGCGGCCAGGCCGAAATCGGGACGATACTTCAACGCTTCGGTGAAGGCTGCCTCGGCCTGCGCGTACTGCTTCTCCTTGTATAGCTGCAGGCCCTTGTCGTTGGCGCGCTGCGCCAGTTGGCGGCTGGAGGCGTCCACCGGCTTGGGCGCGGCGATCTTGCGCTCGTTGCCCTGCAAGTCCTTGACTACCACCTTGTCGCCCTCGGTCTGCTGGCTGCGGCCGGCATCCAGCTTGTTATTCAGGGCGATGGCATCGGCCGGCAACTGCGCCGACTGCGCGCTCAGGAATTCCGACTCCGCCGGCAACTGGAACACGAACTCGCCGCCCTCCGACCCCGGCAGGCTGCCGAAGGCCGGCGTCTGCTGCGATACGCTGGACACGGCCGGCGCCACGTAGGCCGCCAGCTCGGTGGCGGTGATCAGGCCGTCGCCGTTGAGGTCAGCCTTGCCATTCAGCGCCTGCAGCAGGGTCCAGGTGAAAACCGAGTGGCCGCCTGGGCCGCCATCCGCCACCATCTGGTCGGCGCCGCCGGCGGTCAGCATCTGGCGGCCGATGCGGCGCGCGTTATCGCGCAGGAAGGCATTGCTGCCGCCGCCGCGCGTCAGGCCCAGGCCGCTGTAGCAGGCATCCATCACAAAGAACACATGTTTGGCATTCAGGCTCTCCGCGATGTTCTGCAGGTCGGTCATCGGGATCGCGTCCACGCTCAACTGGTTGGGATCGGAATCGGCCGGGATGATGTAGCCCAGGTTGCGGCCCGAACTCAGTTGGCGCGTGGCGCCGTGGCCGGCAAAGAACACGAAGATGCGGTCATCCTTCTTCAACTGCGCATCGGCCAGCTTGTCGTGGAAGACCGCCAGGATGTTGTTGCGCGTGGCCTCGCTGTTGGTCAGCGTGTAGACATGCCCGCTGTCGAAGCCGAAGCGGTTGACCAGCGTGTCACGGATCGCCTTCGCATCCTGCACCGCGTACTGCAGCTTGGGCCACTTCTGGTAATCGTTAATCCCGATCACCACGGCATAGCTGTCGGCATAGCCGGTGCTGACAGCGATCTTTTCCGGCTCGGGTTGCGCACCCTTCACCACGCGAAATTCCTGGCCATCCCACGAAGCGAAGCTGTAGCCGTCGGCAATCAGCTTGTCCAGCACGATGGGCAGCGCCTTGACGCTGCGGTCATGGATATCGTGGAACAGGATGATGCCGCGCTGTTCCTTGGCCAACGTGTCCAGCACGCGGTTGGCGATGGAACCCGGCACCGGGTCGGCCCAGTCCATGGAATCCACGTTCCACATCACCGAGCGCAAGCCCAGCCTGGACAGGATCGCCAGCCCCTCCGCGTTGTGCGCGCCGTAGGGGAAACGGAACAGGTCGGAGCGGCGCGGGTCGGCATTCTTCAATGCCAGGTCGGTATTGGCGATCTCGCCGTACAACTGGTCGCCGCTTTCCTTGGACAGCAGCGCATGGCTGAAACTATGGTTGCCGACCGCGTGGCCGGCATCGATCAGGCGCTTGCTCTCGCCCTTGTAGCGGCTGACGTTCTGGCCCACTTCAAAGAACACCCCCGGTACATTGTATTGCTTGAGTATGGCCGCAATTTCTTCGGTGTAGGTACCGTGCGGGCCGTCGTCGAAGGTCAGCACCACGGTCTTGGGCGGCAGCGCGTTACCGAAGATTTCCTTCGGCTGCGGCTCCTTCGACGGCTGCTCGGGATACGGCACGATGACGCCATAATCCTTCATGATCTGCTCGCGCGCGTACAGCTTGTTCAGGTGCGACCCGTAGTCATCCCAGCGCTCGCGCTTGGGCGTAATGGCGCGGGCATCGAAACGCGAGAAGATATCGCTGATCTCCTTGTCGTACTGCTTCTCGATGTCTTCCAGCGCCACCAGGTCTTCGCTGACGCGCTTGTGCAGCTTGATGCCCGGCAGCGTCTGGTCGGCGGCGGCCAGCTTCTGCAGCGACAGCAGCACTTCGCGGAAGGCCAGGCGGTCGGCATCGTACAGGCCGGGATCGGATTCGATATACGACAGCAGCACATCGTCGGCCATATCGCGCTGGGTGGATGGCAGGGCCTGGGTCTGCGTCAGCATCTGCTGCACGCCGCTCAGGCGCTGCAAGTTTTCATGGAACAGCGACTGGCCGACCTGGGTAGCGGCTTTGCGGTCGCGCTCCGGCAGGTTCTTTTCATCCGCCAACAGCACAATGATCTTGCGATACGCGACCAGCATCTCCTTCAGCTTCGGCATGACCTGCGGCGTGGGTCCGGCTGCGGCGACGGCCGGCGCGGCGGCCGGCTTGGCGCGCAGCGTCATCCAGGCGCCGCCGGCGGCCGCCGCGGCCACGGCAGCCGCAATCACAAGGTATTTGGCATATTTCATGAAGACGCAATTCCTGAAAGCAACGGAAGTCGCATTCTATGACATATTTGCTAAGAAATCACGGTGCCGCGTAGCCGTCGTTCAGCGTCTTGAGGAAGGCGACGATGTCGGCGATCTCGCGCGCGCTCAGGCGCGGCCTGCCGCCGCGCTGGCCGCCGAAGGGCGCCTCCATGTTGACGTTGCCGTCCATGCCGGCTGGCTGGTCGTCGAACTTGCGGCCCTGATACCACTGCTCCGGCGCCGTGTCGCGCGTGGCGTAGAAGCGCACCACCTGCTCCAGGCTGGTGAAGCTGCCGTTGTGGAAGTACACCTTGCGCCGCGCCACATTGCGCAGCGACGGCGTCTTAAAGCGGCCGCAGTATTCCTTGCGGTCCTTGAGGTCGTTGCGGTCCGGACCGCACAGGCCCAGGTCGTAATACTCGGGGTCGGCGTTGACCGCCAGCTTGCGGTTGCGCGGCACGCCGATGTTAATCAGGCCGTAATCGGTGAATTGCGGAAAGGCCCCGCTCTGGTTGATGCGGCTGATGTGGCAGGATGCGCAGTTGCCCTTGGCCGCATCATTGAACAATGCCAGCCCGCGCAGTTCCTGCGTGCTCAGCCCGGCCTGCTTGCGCAGGTAAGCGTCGTACTTGCTGGTGTAGGGATAGAACTCGGCCGGGCTTTGCTGGAACACTTCCAGCGCCATCAGGGCCGACTGCATGGCCAGTTGCGGCTGCGCGAAGATGTCGTCGCCGAAGACCTGGCGGAACTGCGCGGCCAGCGGACTGCTGCGCAGCCGCGCCAGCACGTCGGCATCGTCCCTGTTGCCCATCTCGCGCGCCGACAGCAGCGGGCCGCGCGCCTGTTCGTGCGCGGTCTGGGCACGGCCGTCCCAGTCGTGGCCGCCGGTCGGGCCGGCATCGATGCTGTCGTCGCCATCGTCGTCGTGATAGTGCTCGCTGAACGGGGGCAGGTTCTGCATGTAGCGCAGCGAGGGCGCGGCGCGCGTGCCTTCGGTTTTGCCGTCGGCGCCGGCCAGTTGCACCGCCAAGTTGTTGGCCGGGCTGAAGGCGTTGTCCGGGCTGTGGCAACTGGCGCAGGCGACGCGGCCGGAAGCCGACAGGCTGGTGTCGGCAAACATGGCGCGGCCCAGCGCGGTCAGCTCCTGTACGCTGGGCTGGCGCTGGGGATGGGGAGCGTAGGCGGCAGGCACGGAGGACGGTGCGGCCGGCGCGGCGGCGGGCGGCAATTCCGAATGGCAGGCCGCCAGCAGCGCCGCAAGAACGATATAAATCTTTTTCATGCAGCCAGCCTAACAAAGTGAAATGACCGCAGGATGACATGCGGGGACCGTATAAAAAATCCACGCCCTTGGTTTTATTTCATCGTCCTGAAATATTTCAACTCTAGCATGTGGCGCTTTCACCCATCACCACAAGGCATAGAGATGAAATCGAAACTGAACCTGGCCCTGCGCCCGCTGCCGCTGCTGCTGGCCGCGGCCGGCATAGTCGCTGCGCTGGCCGCCTGCGGCAGCAGCTCCTCGTCCGACGTACCGTCCATCAATGGCCAGGTGGTCGGCAGCTACTACGAAAACGCCGCGGTCTGCCTGGAAAGCAGCACCGCCAAGCTGACCTGCGACAGCAGCGCCGGCACCGTGCGCACCGCCGCCGACGGCAGCTTCAAGTACACCGGCACCCGCAGCGGCGCGCTGCTGGTCACCATCGACACCGACGCCATCCGCCACGAAGCCATCGGCGACGCCGGCACCAAGGTCACCCAGAAGCTGATCTTCCGCGCGCCCAACGGCCACACCGGCATCATCAGCGCCATCACCACCGAACTGGCCGCCCTGATGGACGCCAACGGTGGCGACTTCGCCAAGGCCAGCAGCACCCTGGCCGCCCGCCTGGGCGTGAGCGAAGCCAACCTGGTGGCCGACATCAACAAGGTCAGCGGCGACGACCAGGCCAAGCTGAAGGCGGAAGCCGACGTCATGACCGGCGTCATCGCCAACGCCGCCAGCCAAAGCGCCGCGGCCGACATCGCCGGCACCATCACCGCCGGCGCCGCGCTGGCCAACATCAAGAACATCGTCGTGATCTACGCCGAGAACCGCGGCTTCGACAACCTGTACGGCCTGTTCCCCGGCGCGAACGGCGTGCCCGGCGTGAACCCAAGCTCCACCGGCGGCTACACCGCGCAGAAGGACTTCGACGGCAGCACCCTGCCCGTGCTGCCGCCGACCTGGGGCGGCATGACCGCGGCCGGCCAGAGCCTGGTGATCACCCAGCAGCAATCGGCCAACCTGCCGAACAAGCCGTTCCAGATCGACGACGCCAACAGCCCGATCGCCATGCCGCAATCGGTCATCACGCGCGACCTGGTGCACCGCTTCTACAACAACCAGATGCAGATCAACGGCGGCAAGAACGACAAGTTCGCCGCTTACTCCGACGCCGGCGGCCTGACCATGGGTTACTACGACGGCAGCAAGATGAAGATGTGGGACATCGCCAAGCAGTACGCGCTGGCCGACAACCTGTTCATCGGCGCCTTCGGCGGTTCCTTCCTGACCCACCAGTACCTGATCTGCGCCTGCGCGCCGCAGTATCCGAACGCCGACAAGTCGGTGGCGGCCGGCTCGATCGCCAGGATCGACGTCGACAGCAACGGCAACTTCGTGCGCCTGACGCCATCGGCCACCGCGCCGACCAGCGTGCTGAATGGCGCGCCGGCCTACGCCAACGACGGCGCCATCACCCCGGCCGATGCGACGGGCATGTTCTACGCGGTGAACACCATGCAGCCGCCGTTCCAGCCCAGCTCGAACGCTCCGGCCGCCAGCGACAACACCCACCTGTACGCCGACACCGGCAAGGCCAACACGCTGCCGCCGCAAACCCAGAAGAACATCGGCGACCTGCTGACCGCCAAGAACATCGACTGGGCCTGGTACGCGGGCGCCTGGAACAGCACCACGGCCAACGCCACCTCGGCCAACCGCGCCGCGTTCAGCAATCCGCCGAACTTCCAGTTCCACCACCAGCCGTTCAACTACTTCGCCAACATGGACCCGGTGAAGAACCCCGCCTACCGCGCCGCCCACCTGAAGGATTACGACACCCAGTTCGTGTCCGACGTGGCCAATGGCACGCTGCCGCCGGTGGCCTTCTACAAGCCGCAGGGTAACCTGAACCAGCACGCCGGCTACGCGTCGGTGGCGGACGGCGACGCCCACATCGCCGACGTGATCGCCCAACTGAAGAAGAGCCCGCAGTGGAAGAACATGCTGGTGATCGTCACCTACGACGAGAACGGCGGCTTCTACGACCACGCAGCGCCGCCCAAGGGCGACCGCTGGGGTCCCGGCACGCGCGTACCGGCGATCATCATTTCGCCTTACGTGAAGAAGGGCACCGTCGACCACACCCAGTATGACTCGGCATCCATCCTGCGCGCGATCACCCACCGCTTCAACCTGCCGGTGCTGGACGGCCTGGTCACGCGCGACAAGGCGCTGGTGGCCAGCGGCGCCAAGCCGATGGGCGACTTCAGCGCCGCCCTGGCCCTGACCCCGCAGGAATAAGCCTCTTCCGCCGTTCGAAGCGGACCACGCCGGCCTTTTTTGGGCCGGCGTTTTCGTTTCTGGCATCATATCGCCCACATAACAATATGGGGAGATAGATTAAGATGTCCGCATTCCGTACCATGCTTGCCGTTTGCCTGATGGCGGCAAGCGCCGCCTGCAGCGCCGACAAGTCGGCAGGCACCGTGTCCTCGCCGGACAAAACCTTGAGCGTCAGCGTGCAGGTCACCGGCGACGGCCATATCAACTACCGCGTGCAGCGCCGCGGCAAAGAGCTGATCGCACCGTCCAAGCTGGGCTTCCTGCTGCAGAACGCGCCGCAGATGGACCAGGGCTTCACGCTGGAGAAGCAAAGCGTCACCGAGCATGACGACACCTGGGAGCAGCCCTGGGGCGAGCGCCGCTACGTGCGCAATCACTACAAGGAGCTGCGCATGGAGCTGGTGCAGAAGGCGCAGAACAACCACCGCATGGCGCTGGTGTTCCGGGTGTTCGACGACGGCATCGGCTTCCGCTACGAATTCCCCGATCAGCCGCAGTTCAAGCAAACCAAAATCAGCGATGAGCTGACCGAATTCATCGTCGCCCAGCCGGCCACCGCGTGGTGGCAGGAAGCGGGCGAAAAGCAGGCGCTGGAATATGCAGTCCGCAAGACACCGCTGGCCGAAGTGGGCATGGCGAACACGCCCATGACCATCCGCACCGTCGACGGCACCCACATCGCCTTCCACGAGGCGGCGCTGGTCGATTACGCCTCCATGTGGCTGCGCAAGGTGGAAGGCCAGAAGCTGCGCGCGCACCTGGCGCCATCCGCGACCGGCGCGCCGGTGGAGCGCAGCGGCGCCTTCACCACGCCATGGCGCTCCATGCGCATCGCCGACAGCGCGCCCGGCCTGTACATGTCCGACCTGGAACTGAACCTGAATGAGCCGAACAAGCTGGGCGACGTGTCGTGGGTTCATCCATCCAAGTTCGTCGGCGTGTGGTGGGAAATGCACCTGCGGAAAAGCACCTGGGCCTCGGGCGCCAAGCACGGCGCCACCACGAAGAACGCCAAGCGCTACATCGACTTCGCGGCCAACAACGGCTTCCGCGGCGTGCTGGTGGAAGGCTGGAACCTGGGCTGGGACGGCAAGTGGTCCGGCGCCACCTCGCAATTCAGCTTCACCCAATCCTATCCGGATTTCGATCTGCCGGCGGTCAGCGCCTACGCCATCAGCAAGGGCGTGCGCCTGATCGGCCACCACGAAACCGGCGGCAACATCGCGCGCTACGAGCCGCAAATGGACGCCGGCTACCAGTTGTATGCCAAGGTAGGCGTGGACAGCATCAAGTCCGGCTACGTGACCGATGGCGGCGAGGCGATCTTCCCCAACGCGGACGGCAAGGGTGTCCACTACGGTTACACCGATTCGCAGGAAGGCGTGCGCCACTACCTGAAGGCGATCACCGAGGCGGCGCGCTACAAGCTGGCCATCGATACCCACGAGCCGGTCAAGGACACCGGCCTGCGCCGCACCTATCCGAACTGGGTTTCGCGCGAGGGCGCGCGCGGCATGGAATACAACGCCTGGGGCTATCCGATCAACAGCGTGGATCACGAAGTGAACCTGGTCTTCACCCGCATGCTGAGCGGCCCGTTCGACTACACGCCGGGCATCCTCAGCCTGGAAGGCCAGGACAAGCGCCAGCTCAATTCGACCCAGGCGAAACAACTGGCCAGCTTCGTGGTGATCTACTCGCCGGTGATGATGGCGGCCGACCTGATCGAGAACTACGAGAAGTATCCAGGCCCGTTCAAGTTCATCAAGGACGTGCCGACCGACTGGGCCGACACCCGCGTGCTGAATGGCGCGATGGGCGAATACGCCACCATCGCCCGCAAGGACCGCCATTCGGACGACTGGTACATCGGTTCCATCACGGATGGCAATGCGCGCACGCTGCCGCTGCCGCTGAACTTCCTCGACGCTGGCAAGCAGTACACCGCCGAGATCTACCGCGACGGCGACAACGCCGATTACCGCAACAGCCACCGCTTCGACATCGTCATCGAAAAGAAAACGGTAACGGCTGACACGGTGCTGCAACTGAAGCTGGCGCCCGGCGGCGGCCAGGCCATCCGCTTGTCGCCGGTGGCGCGCTGAGCGACCCGGCACATCGCGACAGCACCGATATCAAAATCGGTATGTAGCGATGAAATTCTGGATGGCGGTGCTGTCATCCGGGTGGCGTAACAGGCAGGTCATGTGCGGTCATTACCCTATGGCCTCCATAAAACCCACACGGACCACCATGCACCTGCCATCGCGCCCCCTGCTCCTCGCCGCCAGCATCGCCCTCGCCCTGAGCGCCTGCGGCTCGAACTCCGAAGACACCCCGCTGGTGATCCCGCCAGCGCCTGCCGACCAGGGCGCCGCCGACACCGCGCCGCTGCCGGCGGCCACCGCCTTCGTCGATACCGCCGCCACCAACCAGCGCGGCGACGCCCGCTATGCGACGCTGGACACCAACGCCGGCGTGCGCGTGCTGGGCGGCTTCCTCAACGTATGGAAGCCGTTGACCCAGATCGTCGATGCCGGCGTCAGCGCGCCCGCGGTGGGCAGCTTCCCGGCCGTAGTGCCCTCCACCTGGACCGGCATCCCCGGCGACGGCACGCCGGACGGCACGGTGGTCAGCGCCGCCGTCCACCAGGCCAACATCACCTACGTGGTCAACGCCACGGCCGGCCGCAGCGCCGACCAGGCCGTGCAAGCCTACCTGGACGACCGCCGTGGCAAAGGCTACAGCGTCAGCGACGGTATGGGGCCGCTGACTGCCGCCTGGCGCGCGGCGGCACAGCAGACCACCAGCATCACCTCGGTCCCGGCCGACGCCACCACCGTGCTGTACAACGACAGCGGCAACAACACCGGCGTGGGCGGCAGCGCCAACGCCACCTTCGGCAGCGTGGTGGACCTGGTCAACCTGGTCGGCAACAACGCATCGACCGAACCATCCAAGCGCTTCTACAAGTACGCGCGTCCATACCGCTGGAGCAGCAGCGTGCAGTTGCTGCCATCGCTGCTGCCGGCCAGGAGCAGCACGCCGACCACCGACGGCGGCTTCCCCAGCGGCCATTCGGCGGAAGCCGTGCGCGACGCGGTGGCCATGGCCTATGCCGTGCCCGAGCGCTTCCAGGAAATGCTGAGCCGCGGCCTGGAGTTGGGCGAGATGCGCATCCTGGCCGGCATGCATTCGCCGCTGGACGTGATCGGCGGCCGCATCCTGGGCGAGGCCAGCGCCGCCGCCAACCTGGCCGACGCCACCAACGCGGCCAAGAAATCGGCCGGCGTCGCGCAAGCCCACGCCGCGCTGATGGCCGCCACCGGCACCACCGCCGACACCTTTGCCGCGTATGCGCAATCGGGCACCACGGCCACCGACCGCTTCGCCGACTACGCCACCAACAAGGCCAACTATCTGCGCCGCCTGACCTTCGGTTTCGCCCAGACCGGCGTCACCGGCGTGGCGGCCGCCGTGCCGAAAGGCGCGGAAGTGCTGCTGGAGACACGCCAGCCTTACCTGAGCGACGCCCAGCGCCGCGTGGTGCTGAAGACCACCGCGCTGCCATCGGGCTATCCGGTGATGGACGATGCCGAGGGGTGGGGCCGGCTCAACCTGTTTGCCGCCGCCGACGGCTACGGCGCCTTCAGCGGCAACGTCATCATCAGCATGGACGCCAGCAAGGGCGGGTTCAACGCGGTAGACCGCTGGCGCAACGACATCAGCGGCACTGGCAAGCTGGTGAAGCAGGGCAGCGGCACGCTGAAGCTGGCCGGCGCCAACACCTGGACCGGCGGCACCGAGCTGACCGCCGGCGCGCTGGAAGGCGATTCCGTCACCGCCTTCGGCAGCGGCGACGTCTACAACAGCGGCGGCACGCTGATCGCCAACGCGCCGGGCGCGCTGAAGCTGTCCGGCCAGTACACGCAACTGAACGGCGCCACCACGCTGGAACTGGACATGGGCAGTGCCACGCAAGGCACGCTGGCCGTGGGCGGCACCGCCACCATCGCCGGCGGCACGCTGCATGTGAAGTTCGTCAATGGCTACAAGCCCAAGGCGGGCGACACGCTGACGGTGATCACGGCCGGCAGCCTGAAAGGCCGCTACGCCACCGTCACGGTGGATGGCTTCAGCAACGTCACCGCCAGCTACAGCGCCACCACGCTGACGCTGGCGTTGAACTAAGCCCGGCGCATCAGGCGCTGCGGCCTGCCAGTTGGGCGCGCACGCGGTCGCGCCGCAGCGGCAGGTCGCGCATGCGCACGCCGGTGGCGTCGGCCAGGGCATTGGCCAGCGCTGCCGCCGCCGGCCCCTGCGCCGCCTCGCCGGTGCCGAGGAAGGGTTGGCCCGGCCGGTCGATGATGTGCACGTCGACCTGGTCCGGCATCTGCGGGAAACGCAGGATGGGATAACCGGCCCAGTCGCGGCTGGTGACGCCGTGCGCATCCCAACTGACTTCCTCGCACAGGCTCCAGCTCAGCGATTGCAGCAAACCGCCTTCGATCTGATTGCGGATGCCGTCCGGGTTGACAGCCTCGCCGCTGTCGACCGCCGCCACCGCGCGCGTCACGCGCACATAGCCGCTTTCGCGCGCGACTTCCACTTCCAATGCGATGGCCGCGTAGGCGCCCAGGTTCTTGTAGCGGGCGAAGGCGAAGCCACGGCCGCGTCCCGGCCGGCGTTGCCAGGCGTTCCAGCCGAAGCGTTCAGCGGCCAGCCGCATCACCGCTTGCGCGCGCTGGTCCTGCATGTGACGCAGGCGGAACGCCAGCGGATCGGCCTGCGCCGCGCGCGCCAGTTCGTCCATGAAGCTTTCGATGGCGAACACATTGCCGTAGGCGCCCAGCGAGCGCAGCGCCGAGGTGCGCAGCGGCGCGGTCGGCAGGAAGTGGTGGGTGACCTGCAGATTGGGCAGCGTGTACAGCGGGACGGCGTTGCGGTCACCGCCGCCTTCCGGCTGCGGGATGGGCTGCGCCGGCGGCGGCGTGAACGGCTGCGCCAGCAGCGTGGCCGGCAGCAGGTTGCCGGCTTTGCCGGGACGGCTGTTGTGCGGCGGGCTCCAGACCTGGTACTGCCAGTCGGCGATGGCGCCGCTGGCGTCCAGCGTGGCGCGCGCTTCCAGCACCATCGGCGCGCCGAACGGTTCCCAGCCATGTTCATCTTCGCGCATCCACTGCACGCGAACCGGCTTGCCCGGCAGGGCGCGCGCCAGCAGCGCGGCGTCGGCGGTCACATCGTCGGCGCCGTTGTGGCCGTAGCAGCCGGAGCCTTCCACGTGGATGCAGCGGATGCGTTCCTCCTTCACGGCCAGCATTTCAGCCAGCGCGGCCCGCAAGGGATAGACGCCCTGGCTGTGCGTCCACACCGTGTACTCGCCATCCACGTACTGCGCCACCGCGCAGGAAGGGCCGACCGACGCGTGCAACTGGAACGGCCGGCGATAGCGCGCCGTCAGCGTGCGGCCGCCGCCACTGGATGCGCTTGCGCCGGTCTGGGCGATTACCTTGGTCTGCGCCGGTGCGGACAGCAAATCGTCGTACAGCGACTGTTGGCGCGGCAGCGCGGGGGCGGCGGACCACTGGCAGTGCCGCGCCAACGCGGCGGCGGCCTTGATCGCCTGGTATTGACCACGCGCGATCACAGCGACGAAACTGCCGTCGCGCACCACCTTCACCACACCGGACAATTGCGTCACCACCGCGTCATCCAGCGCCAGCAGGCGCGCGCCCGGCGCTGGCGGACGCACCACGCGCGCATGCGCCATCCCCGGCAGCCGCAGATCCTGCACATACGCCGCGCCGCCGCTGACCTTGGCCGGAATATCCACGCGCGCCAGCGGCTGGCCCACCACGCGATGCTGCGCCGGCTCGACCAGCACCGACTGCGGCTGCGCGCGCACATGCAACACCTGTCCCGCCACCAGCTCGCCGTAGCCGATGCTCGGCCTGCCCTCGGCCGAAATCATGCCCTCCGCCGCGCGCAACTGCGCAGCCGGACGCTCCAGTCGCCGCGCGGCCAGGCCAAACAAGATCGCCCGCACCTGCGCGGCCGCGTGGCGTATCGCCGTGCCGCTGTCCTGCATCGAATGACTGCCCGCCGTGTACTTTTCATCGGGCGTGCGCGCCGTGTCGGCCGTCACCAGCGTAATGCGCGAGGGCGACACCATCAGCTCTTCCGCCGCCAACTGCAGCAGCGCGGTCTTGATGCCTTGTCCCAGTTCCACCTTGCCGGTATAGACCGAGATGGCGCCGTTGGCGTCGATCCGTATCCAGGCATCGAGCATGGGCGCCTGCTTCAGGCTCCCCGGCAAGCCCTCGCTCTCCGCAGCGGCCGCCGGCCCAAGACGGAAAGCCAGCACCAGCGCCCCGCCCGCCATCATCAGCCGCCGGCGCGACGGCATCGCCGGACCGTTCATGGTGCCCCTCCGGCGGCGCGGCGGATCGCGCGCAGGATGCGCATGTGCGTGCCGCAGCGGCATAGATTGAGTTCCATGTGGCTGCGTATCTCGGCATCGGTCGGCCGGGGATGGCGGTCCAGCAGCGCCTGCGCGCGCATGATCATGCCGGCAATGCAGTAGCCGCACTGCGCCGCCTGCTCGGCAATGAAGGCTTGCTGCAACGGCCCCGGCGCCTGCGCGCTGCCCAGTCCTTCCACCGTGCGCACCTCGCGCGCGCCCAGCGCCGACACCGGCAACAGGCAGGACAGCACCGCCTCGCGCTCCACCTGCACCGTGCAGGCGCCGCACTGCCCGAGGCCGCAGCCGAACTTGGCGCCGTTCAGTTGCAGACCGTCGCGCAGGATGTAGAGCAGCGGCGTGTCCGGTTCCGCGTCGACCGTGTGCTGGCTGCCGTTGACGGTCAGCGTGTAAGTGCTCATGGCTGTTTGACCTTTCTTAGCGCGCCCGGCAAGTCCGGCCACGGCGGCAGGTTGGCGGCGGATTGCCGCAGATAGGCCGCCAGCGCCAGCACCTGTTCGTCGCTGAGTTCCGCCGCAAAACCGGGCATCCAGCGGCCCGGCTGATAGTCGGCCGGGCGCACGCCCTCGCGTATCAGGCGCAGCAGGCTGCGCGGATCGGGATCGTAGACCGCCACCGCCAGCGGCAGGCGCTGGGCGCCGCCGGAACTGTCCGCGCGGCCGCCGTCGTGGCAGCGCGCGCAGGCGGTGGCGTACAACTGCGCGCCGATCTGCAGGCGATGGGCATCCACGCTATCGCCGCCGGTCGCCTGCGCGGCCGGCAGCCCCGCACTGGCGGCACGCTCCGCCGCTCCCGCCACGCGCTGTGCCGGCGGCTGGCCCATCTGCGACACGATATACGCCGCGATGGCGCGCACCTCGCCGGCGTCGGCCTGCGACAGGCTGGCCGTCACGCCCTGCATCGGCCCGGCCGCGATGGCGTGATTGGGCGCGATGCCGCTGCGCAGATAGGCGGCCAGTTGTTCCGCGTCCCACGACGTGGGCGACGGCGAGTGGGCGTTCAGCGCCGGCACATACCATCCTTCCGCCTCGCCGCCATCGAGGTAGCGGCGGCGGTCCGGCCCGCCCAGCGCGGTGCGCGGCGTGTGACAGGCGCTGCAATGCCCGAGCGCGGACACCAGGTAGGCGCCGCGGTTCCATTCCGCGCCGCGCTGCGGATCGGACGCGATGCCGCCGCGCCGCAGGTACAGCAGGTTCCATCCCGCCAGCAGCGGCCGGAAGCCAAAGGGGAAATCGAGCCGGTTGTACGGCGCCTGCGCGCGCAGCGGCTCGCGCGTCATCATGTAGGCGTACAGCGCATGGATGTCATCGTCGGCCAGGTGCGTGTAGTGATCGTAGGGGAAGGCTGGATAGAGCAGGTGGCCGTCGCGCGACACACCCTCGCGCAGGGCGCGCGTGAAGGCGGCCTGGGACCAGCTACCGATGCCGGTCGCGTAATCCGGCGAGATGTTGGTGCTGTAGACGACGCCGAACGGCGTCTGCAAACCCACGTCGCCGGCAAACGGCCGCGCCGCGCTGGCGCTGTGGCAGACCGCGCAGTTGCCGATGGCCGCCAGGTTGGCGCCGCGCGCCACCAGCGCCGCATCGTAGCGCTGCGCCCTGGCTTCGGTTTCCGTCAGCGGCGCGATGGCGGGCCGCCAGGCCAGCGCGCCGGTGGCGACAATCGCCAGCACGCACAGGGCCAGCAGCGCCCAGCGCCAGCCTCGTGAACGTCGCTTGCGTGGCGCTGCTTCCATGCCCGCTTCCTTCGGATCTGAAGCAGCCACTGTAGAGGGGGCGGGGCCGGCCATCTGTTAGCGCGCGCACCCATGACAATCATTCGGTTAAATCGAATGATTTATTCAAAACATATCAATGGACTGCACATATATGCGCCCGGATAATTTGCTTATTCGGAATTTGCATAAGGAGTCATCATGCGCACCAGGCTACTCCCCGGACTGCTGCTGTGTTCACTGGTCACCGTCGCCGCCATCGGGCTGGAACATGCGGAAGCGCTCCTGTTCGGCCGCGCCTGGCTGGAAAGCCTGGTGCTGGCCATCCTGTTGGGCTGCACCGTGCGTACCCTGGTCCGCCTCGGTCCGCGCTGGGACGCCGGCATCCAGTTCGGCGCCAAGAACCTGCTGGAACTGGCCGTGCTGCTGCTGGGCGCCTCGGTCAGCGCCGGCGCCATCCTGGAAAAAGGCTGGCTGCTGCTGGCCGGGATCGCCGGCGTGGTGCTGCTGGCGATCCTGTGCAGCTACGCTATCGGCCGCCTCGGCGGACTGCCCAGCAAGCTGGCGATCCTGATCGCCTGCGGCAATTCAATCTGCGGCAACTCAGCCATCGCCGCGGTCGCGCCGGTGATCGATGCGGACGGCAAGGATGTGGCGGCGTCGATCTCCTTCACCGCCGTGCTGGGCGTGGTGGTCGTGCTGACCCTGCCGCTGATGATGCCGCTGCTGTCGCTGTCGGCCGTGCAGTACGGCGTGTTCGCCGGCCTGACCGTGTACGCCGTGCCGCAGGTGCTGGCGGCCACCACCTCGGTGTCGCTGGCCAGCGCCCACATCGGCACCCTGGTCAAGCTGGTGCGGGTGCTGATGCTGGGACCGGTGGTGCTGCTGCTGTCGCTGTTCGGCCCGCGCAGCGAGCGTCAACGCCCCGAGCTGTCGCACATCCTGCCGTGGTTCATCGTCGGCTTCCTGGCGCTGATGGCGCTGCGCTCCTTCGACCTGATACCGCAAGCGCTGCTGGCGCCGGCCCACGTCGCTTCCAATGCGCTGACCGTGATGTCGATGGCGGCGCTGGGCCTGGGCGTGGATGCCCGCTCCGTGCTGCGCGCCGGCGGACGGGTTACCATGGTGGTGGTCCTGTCGCTGGCGACGCTGTCCGTCATCAGCCTGGGCCTGATCCATTGCCTGCACATCGCCTAAGGACACACCATGACGCTGGAACAACTGCGCATCTTCATCGCCGTCGCCGAGCGCGAGCACCTGACGCAGGCGGCCGATGCGCTGGCGCTCACGCCGTCGGCCGTCAGCGCCTCGATACGCGCGCTGGAGGAGCGCTACGACACGCCGCTGTTCCACCGCGTCGGCCGCGGCATCCAGTTGAACGAAGCCGGGCGCGCCTTCCTGGCCGAAGCCCGCGCCACGCTGGCCGCCGCGCGCAATGCCGAGCAGGCGCTGGCCGACCTGGCGGGACTGCAGCGCGGCGCGCTGGCGGTGCACGCCAGCCAGACCATCGCCAGCTACTGGCTGCCGCCGCTGCTGACGCGCTTTCACCGCCAGTATCCGCTGATCGCGCTCAGCCTCACCATCGGCAACACCAGCAGCGTGGCGCAGGCGGTGCAGGAAGGCAGCGCCGACCTGGGCCTGGTGGAAGACAGCGTGGACGACGGCGAGCTGACCATCGCCGCCGTGGCGCAGGACCGCATGGTGATCGTGGTCGCGCCCGACCATCCCTGGGCCGACGGCCGCCCGCTCGATGCAGACGCCCTGCGGTCAGCGGAGTGGCTATTGCGCGAACAAGGCTCGGGCACGCGCTCGGCCTTTGAAGCCAGCCTGGCCAGGCTGGGCGTCACGCCGGACCAGTTGAACGTGGCGCTGGCGCTGCCGTCCAACGAAGCGGTGCGCAGCGCGGCCATGGCCGGGCCGTACGCGACCGCCGTGTCGGAACTGGTGGTGGCGTCGCAACTGCAGGCCGGCCTGCTGCGCGAGGCCAACCTGGCGCTGCCGCCGCGTCCCTTCCTGCTGCTGCATCACCGCCAGCGCCAGGCCAGCCGGGCGGCGCAAGCGCTGGAACAAATGCTGGCGGCGGCATAGTATGATGCGGTATCGTCATCAGCCGACCGCGCCATGGACCAAGCCGAACTCGATCTGTTTCACGACAAGCTGGATGCGCACGCCAAGGAAGTGGAGCGCTTTCATGGCGAAGTCGCCAACGTCACCCGGCAGATCGCCAACTGCGACAAGCTGGTACGGCTGGCCAACTCGGGCCTGAGCCAGATCGATCACAAAATCGCCGAAGCGGTGCGCATCAGCGCCGAGGCGCAACACCTAGCTGGCACCGTCGGCGCCGAAGCCAGCCAGGCCGCCACCGCCGCCACGCAGCTCGCCGTGGAAGACATGGTGCGGGCGCTGAGCGACGCCACCGAAGCGGCGCGCAAGACCGGCCAGTCGCTGAACCTGTTGCAGTTCAAGACCGGCGCCTGGATCGCCATCTACGCCGCGCTGGTATTGCTGTGCTGCCTGGCGACCGGCTTCATCACCGCCTGGGCGCTGCGCGGCAATGCACTGACGCCAGAACAGGCGCGCTACGTCGAACTGGGCAAGGATCACGAAGCGCTGCTGGCCAACGCCAGCGACAAGGAACTCAAGCAGATCACCGCCATCCGCACGCGCGCCCCCCGTACCGCCAAATAATTCGGGGTCAGTTCCGACATTCGGACACGAGCTCTGCCGTAGCACGTACTACGGTAGAGCTCGTGTCCGAATGTCGGAACTGACCCCGAAGTTTAGTTGGCCAGGCGGCGGATGACGGCCGCCAGCCGGTCGATTTCGTCGTAGGTGTTGTAGAACGCCAGCGACGGCCGCACGGTGGTTTCCACGCCGAAGCGGCGCAGGATGGGCTGCGCGCAGTGATGGCCGGTACGCACCGCAATCCCCTCTTCGTTGAGCGCCTTGCCGACCTGCTCGGTGGTGTAGCCATCCAGCACGAAGGACAGCACGCTGGCCTTGTCGCGCGCGGTGCCGATCAGGCGCAGGCCTTTGATCGGCTGCAGTTGCTGCGTGCCGTACACCAGCAGTTCGTGCTCGTAGCGCGCGATGTGCTCGATGCCGATGCGGTTGACGTAATCGATCGCCGCGCCCAGTCCCACCGCGTCGGCGATGTTGCCGGTGCCCGCTTCAAATTTGTTCGGGATCGGCTGGAACACGGTTTTTTCAAATGTGACGTCGGCGATCATATTGCCGCCGCCCTGCCATGGCGGCATGTCTTCCAGCACCTCGCGCTTGCCCCACAGCGCGCCGATGCCGGTCGGGCCGAACACTTTGTGGCCGGAGAAGACGAAGAAGTCCGCATCCAGGTCCTGCACATCCACCCGCATGTGCGACACCGACTGCGCGCCGTCCACCAGCGCCTTGGCGCCCACGCTGTGCGCCAGCGCGACGATCTCTTTCACCGGCGTCACCGTGCCCAGCGCATTCGACACCTGCGTCACCGACACCAGCTTGGTGCGGCTGTTGAGCAGCTTGCGGTATTCGTCCAGCAGGATCTGGCCGCTGTCGTCGACCGGGATCACGCGCAGCCTGGCGCCCTTGGCAGCCGCCAACTGCTGCCATGGCACGATGTTGGCATGGTGCTCCAGGTTGGAGACGATGATCTCGTCGCCCTCGCCGATGTGCTGCGCGCCCCAGCTCTTGGCCACCAGGTTGATGGCCTCGGTGGTGCCGCGCACGAAGATCACTTCGTTGACGTCCGGCGCGTTCAGGAAGCGTTGCACCCGCTGGCGCGCGCCTTCGTAAGCGTCGGTCGCGCGCGCCGCCAGCTCGTGCGCGGCGCGGTGGATGTTGGAGTTCTCGTGTTCGTAGAAATAGCTGATGCGGTCGATCACCGACTGCGGCTTGTGCGTGGTGGCCGCGTTATCGAACCACACCAACTGGCGGCCGTTGACGCGCTCCTGCAGGATCGGGAAATCGCGCCGCACCGCGTGCACGTCGAACGCCGGCGCGGCAGCGGCCGGCGGCACGTCGATGAAGTAGTAGGGCGAGGCGGCAGGCGTAGGCGCCGCAGCCGGATGCCTATCGCCCTCGCTGACGAAATAGTAGGGCGCCGCGTCGATCTGCGGCGCCGCTGCGTCCAGTCCCTGCGGCACGCCCAGCAGCGCGCCGCCGCTGCGCGGTTCGTAGGCCGGCACGGCGCTGAACACCTTGTCCGGCACGCCATTGCCGGCCGGCGCCGTCGGCGCCAGCGCGGGCACGCGGTTCCCCAGCGACAGCACCTGGGTCGGCGATGCCGGGATCAGGTTCGCACCCGGCTCCACGCCTTGCGGAATCGGCGTCCCCGGCACGCCGGCCGACAAGCCGGCCGGACTCACCAGCGGCGACCCCGCCGGCGCGATATTGGCCGGCGCCTGCACGCCAGGCACGCCCAGCGGCGTGCCGAAGGGCTTTGCGCTGAACAGCTCATTGGCCAGCCGCGCCAGCGCAGCCGTATCGATCGGTGCGCCGGACGCTTCCGGCACAGCGGTGGATGGATGACTCACGGTGCGCCTTATTTGTAAGTGTCTGGGTAGTCGTGGTATTTGCCGATTTCGACGTCGTCGAGCACGGCCAGCGCATCTTCGGTCAGCACCGCCAACGAGCAGTACAGCGAAATCAGGTACGAGGAAATCGCATGGTTGTTGATGCCCATGAAGCGCACCGACAGGCCGGGACTCTGCTCGCCCGGCAGGCCAGGCTGGTACAGGCCGACCACGCCCTGGCGGCGGTCGCCGACGCGCAGCAGCAGGATCTTGGTCTTGCCATCGGCCACAGGCACCTTGTCCGACGGGATCAAGGGGATGCCGCGCCAGGTGATGAACTGCGAACCGAACAGGCTCACGGTCGGCGGCGGCGTGCCGCGGCGCGTGGCTTCGCGGCCGAAGGCGGCGATCGCCAGCGGGTGGGTCAGGAAGAAGGCGGGCTCTTTCCACACCTTGGTCAGCAGCTCGTCCAGGTCGTCCGGCGTCGGCGCGCCGGTCAGCGGGAAGATGCGCTGCTCGTCGGTGACTTGCGCCAGCAGGCCATAGTCGGGATTGTTGATCAGCTCCGATTCCTGGTTTTCCTTGATGGTCTCGATGGTCAGGCGCAGTTGTTCCTTGATCTGGTCGTGCGGGCTGCTGTACAGATCGGACACGCGGGTGTGCACGTCCAGGATGGTGGACACGGCATTGAGGAAGAACTCGCGCGGCTGCTCGTCGTAGTCGACGAAGGTGCGCGGCAACTGGTTCTCTTCCTCGCGCGCGGTGCAGGTGACCTTGATCGCTTCCGGATTCTTCACCTTGTTGAGGCGATAAATGCCCGCTTCCACCGGCACCCATTGCAGCAGGTGCGTCAGCCAGCGCGGGCTGATGGTGCCGAGCTGCGGCGCGGTCTTGGTTGCGTTTGCTAATTGCCTTGCTGCGTTATCGCCCAGCGCCGTTGCGCCTGTTGTTGCCGACATCGTGACTCCCATCCTGATAAGTTAAAGAACATTCATAGTGTGCGGTGGCGGCGGCGATCGCTCAACATGCTATAGCCATCAGGCGGCAACGGCGGCCGGCTGCAAGCGGCCCACGGTCTCGCCGTACGACAGCAGCGCGGCCGGCGTCAGGCGCAACGCGGCCGCCAGCTTTTCCACCGTCAGCAGCGAGGCGATCACCACGCCGCGCTCGATCTCGCCGATGTAGGAGCGATTGAGGTTGGAGTTCTCGGCCAGCCGTTCCTGCGACCAGCCCTGCGCCTCGCGCAACTGGCGCACGCCGATGCCGAAGCTCTGCACCAGCGCGCACGACACGCCCGGCGCCGCGCTCATGCCGCACCTATGCCGTTGGCGAACGCGCCTTCGCGCGATTCGGCCTGCGCCACGCGCCCGCCCGGCGGCACGTCGTGCGTCAGCCAGACATTGCCACCGATGACGGCGCCCTTGCCGATGGTGATGCGGCCCAGGATGGTGGCGCCGGCGTAGATCACCACGTCGTCTTCCACCACCGGGTGGCGCGGCAGGCCTTTCTGCAAATGGCCTTCGGCGTCGGTGGGGAAGCGCCTGGCGCCCAGCGTGACCGCTTGGTACAGCCGCACGCGCTCGCCGATGACGGCGGTTTCGCCGATCACCACGCCGGTGCCGTGGTCGATGAAGAAGCCGGCCCCGATCTGCGCGCCGGGATGGATGTCGATGCCGGTGGCGCTGTGCGCCAGTTCGGTCACGATGCGCGCCAGCAGCGGCAGCTCCAGCAGGTAGAGCTGGTGCGCCAGCCGGTAGTGAATCATGGCCAGCACGCCGGGATAGCACAGCAGCACCTCGTCCACGCTGCGCGCCGCCGGATCGCCCTGGTAGGCGGCCAGCACGTCGCTGTCGAGCAGGGAGCGGATGGCAGGCAGTTCGGCGGCGAAGCTGCGCACGGCAGCCAGCGCCTGCGCATCGATATCGCTGCGCGCCAGCCCGCCCAGCGTGGCGTTGTAGGCCAGCTCGCGCCGCACCTGCTTGAGCAGCGCGTGCAGGGCCGCGTCCAGCGCGTGGGCGACATGGAAGTTTTCGCTTTCCTGGCGCAGGTCCGGCGGGCCGAGGCGCATCGGGAACAGCACGCCTTTCAGGCTGTTGATGATGGCGCCCAGCGCGTCGCGCGAGGGGAATTCGCGGTTGCCCGCTTCGCTGTTGCGGCTCTGGTTGCGGCGCCAGCTATGGCGCGCATCGTGCAGCGCCTGCGCGATGCCGGTGATGTCGAAGGTGGCCATGGCGTCAGTCCTGCACCCAGGGCAGGCCATGGAAGCGCCAGCCGTCGGCCTTGCCGCGCTGCTGCCGTGCGTCGATCTCGCCTTCGAAACCTTCCAGCACATTGAAGACGGCCGTGAAGCCGGCCTTGGCCGCCGCTTCCGCCGCCAGCGCCGAACGCTTGCCGCTGCGGCACAGCAGCAGTATCACCGCGTCCTTGCCGCCGGCCTTGCTTTCCAGCTCGCGCACGAAGCGGGGGTTGCGCGTCAGCGCCGTGCCGGTGGCCCAGGCCACGTGCAGGCTGTCCGGCACATGGCCGACGAACTTGCGCTCCTCGGCCGTGCGTACATCCACCAGCAGCGCCTGCCCGCTGGAGAACAACTGCCAGGCGAGTGCGGGCAGCACGCCGCCCTGGGCTTGGACATCCGCCAACTGCGCGGGCAGATCGAGAACTTCTTCCGACATGGGTGACCTCTGTGTTTGATGGCGATAGACGCCAGCATACGTTTCGTTTTTGGCAAACAAAACGAATAAAAACGACTTCACAAAGGCGGAAAACTTATAAGAGCGATCTCATAGCTAGATCGTGACATTGTGTGATTGTTTCCAATTTTATATGGACTACATTGTGTAGGACTTGACTTCCGGAAGGATCACCCATGCTCTACAACATCGACCATTTCGTCGTACTCATGCTGGAAAACCGCTCCTTCGACAACCTGTTCGGCAAGCTCCCCGGCGTGAACGGCGTGACCGGGGACGAGACGAATCCGAACGGGAAGGGCGGCAGCGTGCACGTCTGGAACACGCCGCAGACGCCGGGCGACAGTTGGCTACCCAATCCCGATCCCGGCGAACTGTTCAACGACATCAACGCCCAGCTCGGCATCGCGCCGGCCGGCCAGCCGATGAGCGGGTTCGCCGCCAATTATGTGGCCCAGGGTGGCGAGGCGAGGGACATCATGCATTACTTCGTGGCGGCCCAGGTGCCGGCGCTGTCGGCCCTGGCCAGCAGCTACGCCGTGTGCGATGAATGGTTCGCCTCGGCGCCATGCCAGACCTGGCCGAACCGCTTCTTCGTCCACACCGGCACGGCCAACGGCTACGAGAACAACAGCCCGCCGCAGTTCCCGTACCTGATGCCGACCATCTTCAACGCGCTGAACGGTGCGGCGCCCAATGGCTGGGAAATCTATTACCACGACTTTCCGCAGGCGCTGACACTCAGCCGGCTGTGGACCCACCTCGACCGCTTCCGCCCCTTCAGCGAATTTCTCGACGATGCCAAGCTAGGCCACCTGCCGTCCTACTCCTTCATCGAGCCGCGCTACTTCGCCGACGGCGACTGGCCGAACGACATGCACCCGCCGCACAACATCGTCTACGCCGACCAGTTGGTGCAGCAGGTCTACGATGCGCTCCGGTCATCGCCCAACTGGAATTCGACCATGCTGGTTATCCTGTTCGACGAGCATGGCGGTTGCTATGACCACGTCTTGCCGGGCAAGGCGGTGCCGCCCGAGATTCCGCGCAAGGACCAGATATTCAAATTCGACCGCTATGGCGTGCGCGTGCCGGCAGTGATCGTGTCGCCGTGGATCGCTCCCGGCACGGTGCTGCGCGCGCCGGCGGGACAGACGTTCGACCACACCTCGGTCATCAGCACCTTGCGCAAACGCTTTGGGATCAACACCCCGCTGACCGCGCGCGACGCCGCCGCGCCCGATCTGGAAGCGGTGCTTAATCTCGACCATCCCACCGACGACGGCCGCCAGCCGGTGCAGGCGCTCGCCGCGCCGGCCAGCGACGACGCGGCGGCGCTCGACAAGGCCAGGCTGGCGCCGCTGAACGATTTCCAGCAAGCCCTGCACACCGCCGCCGCGCACCTGGTACCCTTGATACACGGCGTCGATCCCAACGATCACATCGCCGCACTGGCCAGCGGTTTCCTGCCTGTCGTACCGCCTGCCGTCACCCCGGAAGATGCGCTACCCTACATCCAGAACGTCGTCAAAAAACTGCTGCCATAGGAGAACGCCGTGCCCATCAAACTGACATGCCGCGCCAACTGCGACGACGTCTTCCTGGCCTGGACGGTAAGCGGCGACAGCGGCGCCATCCCCCATTGCCTCGGCTTTGCCATCGAAGTGAAGGACGCCAGCGGCAAGGTCGAAGTCCTGCGCAATCTGAAGGGCTTCGAGGCCGACCATCCGCGCACCGGCCAGACCCAACCCACCACCACCTGGCCGCTGCAAACGTACACCTGGACCGACCACACCATCCTGATCGGCTCCAAGGTGCGATTCCAGGTGACGGCCATGGTCGGAGAGCCGGGCCATCTCCAGCGCGGCGACAGCAGCGGATGGTCGCCGGTCATCGAACTGACCACCCGCGCCGGCGACAACAGCGCCGCCTTCTTCAATCGCGGCATGGTCATGTCGCAGTTCGTGTCGCGCTATGCCAAGGAAAACAAGCTGACCACCATCCATGACCTCAAGGCCAACTTGAGCAGCAACGTCAGCAGCCCGCTGATGCAATTCCTCACCGGTGAGCTGGGGAAGGCCATCCGCGGCCTGCTGCAGCACGCGAAAGAAGATCCCGGCATCGAACTGTATTGCGCGCTGTTCGAACTGGACCTGGACGACTTGATCGACGGCCTGGTCGCACTGGGTCCCCGCGCCCACGTCCTGCTCGGCAACGGCTCGGTGAAGGTAAGCGGCGGGGACGAGAACAGCGCAGCCGCCGCCCGCCTGGACGGCAAGGTGGACCTGCATCGGCGCATGACTGCGCCACATGGCCTCGCGCACAATAAATTCGTGGTGGCCTGCAAGGACGGCAAGCCGTTCGGCGTCTTCACCGGCAGCACCAACTGGACCTTGACCGGCCTGCATACGCAGATCAACAACGGCATCTGCCTGCAGAACGACAAGCTGGCAGCCGCCTACCTGGCGCAGTGGCAGGCGCTGGTCGCCGCCGGCAACACCTTCACGCCCGAACTCAAGGCCAGCAACGGCCGCGTGCGCGAAGGGCTGTCGGTCGATCATCCCAACGACACGCTGGTATGGTTCACGCCCCTAAACGGCGGTGCGGATATCGATGAGCTGAAGCAGTTGGTCGACAACGCCAAGGAAGGCATTTTGTTCGTGATGTTCATGCCGGGCCAGGAACCGCTGGATTCGATACTGCAAAAGCAGGTGGACGGTCTGTACGTCCGCGGCGTGGTCAGCACGCTGCCCAACGGCAGCAAGGACAATCCTTCGCCCACCTTCAAGATCATGACCGGCGATTCATTCAAGGAGTACGCCCTCGACGTGGTGCAACCGCAGGGCGTCAATGCCTACGGCGACTTTCTTCCGACCTTCACCCGCCAGGAATTCCTGAACGGCATGGGCTTCGCCATCACCCATTCCAAGGTCATCGTCATCGATCCCTTTGGTGAGCATCCGGTCGTCATCACCGGTTCGCACAACCTGTCGGCCACGGCCAGCAGCGGCAACGATGAGAACCTGGTCATCATCAAGGATTGTCCCGAGCTGGCGCAGGCTTACGCCGTCAACTGCATGAGCGTGTACCAGCATTACCGCTGGCCCAGCTATCAGCATGATGTCGCGAAGAAGGCCGCGGATTCAGGCTATCTGCGTCCCGACGATGGCTGGCAGGCCAGGCTGAAAACCGCCGACACGCAGGCCGACCTGAAGTTCTGGTCCTGACAGCCCGGAAAAAAACCCGCCGGCGACGGCGGGTTTTCAGCGTTGCGTCGAGCGTTACGTTTTTTCGGCGGTCGCCGTCAGCTCGCCGGCCTTGATGGCGCTCATCAGGCCGAGCAGGGTGCTGAAGGCGTTGTTGTCCGCGCCGCCCATCTGCACTTGTGGCACCAGCGGCACCTTGGCTGCTTCAAACGCTTCGGCCAGGCGCAGCATCACGGTCTGCATGAGCTGCTTGTCCGCGCCTTCGCCCTGCATCGCTTCGGACTTGGCATGGATCGCCGCCGCTTCCGCCTCCCCCACCGAGCGGATTGCCGAAGCGTGGCCCGAACCTTCCATCTCCTGCTTGAAACGCTCGGCCTGCGCCAGCGCTTCGATCTCCTGGCGGCGCTTCTCGGCGGCCTTGACGTTGGCCGCGCCCTGGTTTTCCTTGATCGAGATGTCGACCAGCGATCCGGTCAGCTCTTTCTGCTTGGCGGCGCGCTGCTCGGCTTCGTTCAGCTCGCGCTCCTTGTCGGCCGCGATCTGCTTCTGCGCGAAGGTTTCCACCTGCTCGCGCGCGATCTGGCGGTCACGCAACTGGGCCATGATGTTCTCGATCTTGTTGTCGCCCTGCTGAGGTTTGGGCGTGCCGATCAACACTTCCTGGAACTCCAGCGAGTAAGCCTGGAAGCGCTGCTTCATGTCCTGCGACGCATTGGCCTGCAACTCGCTGCGCGACTGGATCAGCTCAATGAAGGTCTTGGTCTGCGAGACGTTCTTGAAGTACGAGGACACCATCGGGTCCAGCGTCTACTCGACCAGTTGCGCCACGTTGCCGAAACGCTGCACCACCATCGGCGCCTTGCGATAATCGATGTGCACCACTACCGACAGCGGCAGTTGCGGCTCGAACGCATCCTTGGTAATCAGCGTGATCTCGCGCAGGTTCTTGTCGAAGCTGGAGCCGCTCTCGCCCGATTTCCACATCAGGACAAAGTTCGTGGTCGGCACCAGCTCGATCTTGCCGGCGTAGGTGTTGAACGCATACTTGCCCGGCATGAGCGGATCGCGCCATACGCCGCGGCAGCCGCTTTCCACCAGCTCGCCGTGGGTGTACTCGGTGCCGGACAGGTCGGCGCCCTTATGGCCGGTGTACGACACCACCACGCCGACAAAACCGACCGGGATCACGGTCTTCTTGATGAACTCCACCGTCGCGAACAAGCGGTTGATGAAATAGGTGCCCTCCACCAGCACGCGCTCCTGGCGGCCGCGGCGGCCACCGGCAGCCAGGAACTTCTCAGGCTCCTGGAAGGCGTTGTGGCCATCGCCCACGTCGGGCGCCAGCAGTTCGTCCTTGAGCAGGCCGGGACCGTCCTGCACCGTCACCACGGCCAGTTGGTCGGAATCGTGCGAGCCGGTGGTTTCCTTGATCACCACCGGCGTGAAGCCGCTGCGCTCGTCGAGCAGGCCGCGCATCTGTTCGTAATAAGCCTTTTCCTTGGCGTCGAGCGACATCGCGTAAGTCGTTTCTTCCGTCATCACGACAAACAGCGCGGGGTTGATGATGTGGGTACCTTCACGCAGGATCATGCGCTGCGGGCCTTTCTGGCCGCCGTTGGCGAGGAAGGCGCGCACGTCGCGGAAATCGCTGATGCCGGAGTTGTCGGCCAGGGTCTGTCCGGCGGGCAGGTCGATGCCGTCGCGCGCGAAGACGTAGCCAATGGTGCCCTGCGTGACGGACACCATGGGATGAATATGGACGCGGTACTGGAAGGGCGCGAAGAAGTGGAAACCGCCGCGGCGGAGTTCAGGCTGCAGACCCGCTTCGCCGTTCAGCGCGAGCAGGCCGCTTTGCACGGAGCCGGACGGGCTCCAGAGTTTTTCAACGACGCCGATGCGGTCGTTGGGGATGTACTTGATTACGCCGGATACTGCCAACAGCAGCAGGAAAACCACGAGAGCCGCTGCAACTACCATGAGGCCAACAAGCAGGCTAGACATACATACCTTTCGGTTGTGGATAAAGCTGGGAATACGGGTGCGTCACGGCGACGCGGACAGGCGCGCGTAACGTCAGCGTCGCGGCGTTGCCGTGGCAGGCAGATGGGAGGGGAGATCAGAATGCTGCGCGGATGAAGCGGTGTCGAACACGATTTTTGTTGTTGCTCTTCAGTGAGTGCGTGAAATCATTCTGGCATAGATTGATAAAAGTTAAAGGTACCGCGCCGGGATTAGAGCGAGACCTCTAAATCCGCGTCCAACGCGCCACAGACCCATGATGCGCAGCAACATTTTGTTGCTTTTGGGATCGAAATAAGTAGAATGGGCAACAACGGCAGCGTAAACCCCTGCTGCCAATCGAGTAACCGCCTAAAACCGGAACCCCGTTTTAGTTGAGCAGTACCCTTTCTTCTCAGCCGACTCAGACGAGGTTCAACATGAATACGCTCAAGAGCTTCATTAGCGATGAAGCAAAGCAGCCCTGGTTCCCCCCCGTGGACAAGATCGCCCGCCCCGTGTTTACGCATGGGCCGGTGTACAAAGCGCTGCGCAAGGCCTTCGACCTGGCGCTGAATATCCGCCAACATTTCACCTTGTCGCGCCTGCTGGACGAAGCCGGCCTGCTGAACGCGCAGCATTTTTACGCGGGCATACGCTACCGTTACCTGCGCGCCTATTATCTCGGCGCGGGCTTTTCCATACCGGACCGGCTGCGGGTGGCCATCAATCACCACCAGAGCATCGCGCGCCATTGCAAGCCTGACTTTCAACGCCGGGCGCATGCCAGCGGCCATGTCCTGTGGAGCAAGCAGCACGAGGACCTGAACCTGGCGATCTCGCTGCGCTATCCATATTGGTATAACCACGACGGCGACCTGTCGCTGTCGCTGGATGTGAATGGCAAGAACATCTGCATCACCACGTTTTCCATCGCGCCCGGCGCCGTGGTCGATGCGCCGGACGCCAGGGTGCTGCTGATCTCCAGCATCCAGGGCGTGGCCGGCCAGATAGACCTGATACGCCGCACCACCGAAATCTGCAACAACGTCTCGCCGGCGCACATGCTGCTGTTTGCCGCAGAAACGCTGAGCAGCGCGCTGGGCATCAAGGCCATCGTCGGCATCGGCAAGAGCCGCATGCCGGACGCGCAGGCGGACAGCCGCAAGCGCCTGGCCTTCGATTACGACGCCTTCTGGATGCCGGTGGTGGGCGCCGACGAGCAGCGCGAGTTTTACCGCATGGCCTTGCCGTTCACCGACAAGCCCATCGAAGCCATCCCGGCCAAGCACCGCAGCCGCGCCCGCAAGCGGCGCGAACTGCGTAACCTCATCCGTCAAGACATCGACATCCACGCCCAGGCTGCGCTCGCGCATAGCTGCCTGCGCTGATCGCGCTGATTGCACTGCGCAGGCGGGAGCGCATCACTTCCCGTCCACCATCGCGCCCAGCGCTTTTTCCGGCCCTTCCGTCACGTCCTTGACCGTGTAGTCGGACGGCACGGTGAACAGTGCGGCCGGCGGTTCCTCGCGCTTCAGGCTGGACAGGCGGTAGACGATATCGCCCGTGCGCGGATCGTGGTGCTTCGAGTACAGCGTCACTTGCAGTTCGGGCGAGTACCAGTTTTCATCGCTGACCACGATAGGATTACGGTTGCCCACTTCGCCGGCCGGAATCTCGTAACTGCGCAGCTTGCCCTCGGCCTTCACCCCGTCGATGTTCTTCGCACCCAGCTCCTTGATGCCGGCCTTGACTGCCCATTTCAGATCGCCATAAGCGCCGGCAATGAAGGGCAACATGTCGGCGTAGGCCGTGTCGTTGGGTCCGGCGCGCTTGATCACGATTTCGCCGCCATCCCTGGCGTCGGCCGCGGCCGGCTTGCCCTCCTTGTGCTGGGCCTCGATGCGGGCTCTGATCGCGGTGCCGGTTGCTGCACCGACCGCGGACGCCTTGGCGTTGATCCTGTCCAGCGAGATCTTGATCGCCAGCTTGGCGGCCGGCACCAGGCTGTAGCTGGTGTTGTCAGCAGTCCGTATCGTGATGCTTTCATCGCCGCCCGGCAGCCGCACTTCGTGGCGCGTATTGCCGTTGCTGTCGCGGTAGTAGCGTGCGCTGGTCTTGCTGGTGATCTGGTTGCCGTCGGCTAAGGTACGCTGGCTTTCCTGCTCGCTCACCGCGCTGAAGGGCGCGTTCCTGACCACCTTGCCACGCAGGGCATCGGCCATTATCCCCGCTGGCATGGATGGGGCCGATCCCACCATCGTGCCTGGGCCGCTGGCCTGCTCGCCGGGCGCGTCGTCCGCCCAGGCCGATACCGCGAGGCCGCCGATCAGTGCGGAGAGAAAAATCTTCTTGGTGTTCATAGGGTCCTCTGGTGTGGTTACTGCAAGGTTGAAAGACGGAGCGCCAGCGGCCGGCCATCGGCGCCGACCAGCATTTCAGCGCGCACCTGGTCGCCGGCGTTTTCCGGCGTGACCGGCACGCCGAGCGAGGCCAGCGCGGTGCGGGCGATTTCGGTCTCGACGATGCGCGGATCGGGGTCGCGCCTGATGCGTTCCAGCGGTTCCAGCGCAATGAAGGCGCCATCCTGGCCGAACCCGGTCAGCGTGGCCGGCCCGGTGCCGGCTGGCGGCGCTTGCAGCGGCAGCATGACGAAGGTCGCTGCCGCCACTGCCGCGGCCAAGCCGCCGGCCACGGCCCACACGGCGCGGTTCCAGCGCTGATGCCAGCGCCGCTTCGCATGTTGTCGGGCGAAGGCTTGCATCAATTCGTCTTCCACGCGGGACGGGGTGTGCTGGGCCGCCAGCCCATCGCGGAGGACGTTAAAGCAGGCGGCAAGCTGCTCGTCCCGGAGTTGGTCAGTAGGCATGGTGGGCTTCCTCATGCGGAGTTAATCATGGCGGGGCGATGCTGCCCCAGTCTCTGGGCCAGCGCCGCCCGGCCGCGCGACAGGCGCGAACGGACGGTGCCGATATCCACCTGGCAGATCGCGGCGATCTCCCGGTAGGACAGTTCGTGGAATTCGTACAAGATGACCGCGTCGCGATACGGCGCAGGCAGCAGCACCAGCGCGCGCCGCACTTCCTCGGCCAGTTCATTGTCGAGCAGCCTGGCCAGCGGTTCGTCGGCTTCGCTGCCGGTGTCGAGTTCAAGGTCGCCGTCCTCGTCGGGCTCGGGCAGGTTGGCGTGACGCTGGCGCGGCGCATCCTGTTTGAGCGCCAGGTTGCGCACCACACCGAACAGGAAGGTGCGCAGCTCGCCGCGCAGGGGATCGAACTTGAAGCTGTCCGTCAGCAGCCCCATGAAGACTTCCTGCACGATATCGGCGGCGGTGTCCGGCGAGCCGCAGCGCAGCAGCGCGAAGCGGAACAGCGGGGCCTGGTGGTGCCGGTACAGCGCCTGGAAGGCGGCGGCATCGCCAGCGCGCATCTGGCGCAGCAATTCAATATCGGAGGTAGCGGTCAGGGGTGTCATCGTCGGTTCATCGTCGGATCTTAGCCATATTCCCGGCTGGGCGCCTGAAAGTTCCAGCATGGTTAAAAAAAAACCCGCTCTCCAGGGAGAGCGGGCTTGTCTGAACGAGAAACGTCCTGGTCAATCAGAACGGAATGTCGTCGTCCATGTCCGAGAAGTTCGGCGCCGGGCGCGGGGCTGGGCGTGGAGCCGGGGCCGGGGCTGGCGGCGCCATTTGCGGACGCGGCGCCGGGCGCTGCGGCGGGGCGTCGTAGCCGCCGCCACCGCCGTAACCGCCGTCGTCCATGCCGGCGTCGCCGCCCATGCCTTGACGGCCGCCCAGCATCTGCATGTTTTCAGCGATGATGTCGGTTGCGTATTTCTCTACGCCGTCCTTGTCGGTGTACTTGCGGGTCTGCAGGCGACCTTCCACGTAGACCGAGGAACCTTTCTTCAGGTACTGGCCAACAATCTCCGCCAGGCGGCCGAAGAAGGAAATGCGGTGCCACTCGGTCTGCTCTTTCTGCTCGCCGGTGTTGCGGTCCTTGGAACGGTACGAGGTGGCCACGGCGATGTTGGCGATCGCGTCGCCGCTCGGCATGTAGCGAATTTCAGGATCGCGCCCCAGATTGCCGACGATGATGACTTTGTTTACTGATGCCATTTGAATAAGACTCCTGAGTGACGATCTCCGCCACAAGAACGATGGCGGCTTTAAATACGGAACAAGGGATTATAGTGCACCCCAAGTTGAAACGGCACAAGAAAATACTGGTATTATATACAGTGCATCGCCGCATGGGCACGATCCTGCTCAACCCCGGCGCAAGTAATCAAACCCGGCTATAGTAACGGGTTGACTCCTAAGGGCTCTCATCAATGGAACAGATCCGCATCCGCGGCGCACGCACGCACAACCTCAAAAACATCAATCTCGATCTGCCGCGCAATCAGTTGATTGTGATTACCGGCCTGTCCGGTTCCGGCAAGTCCTCGCTGGCGTTCGACACGCTGTACGCCGAGGGCCAGCGCCGCTACGTGGAATCGCTGTCGGCCTACGCCCGCCAGTTCCTGCAACTGATGGAAAAGCCGGACGTGGACATGATCGAAGGCCTGTCGCCGGCGATCTCCATCGAACAGAAAGCCACCTCGCACAACCCGCGCTCCACGGTCGGCACCGTGACCGAGATCCACGACTATCTGCGCCTGTTGTACGCCCGCGTCGGCACGCCCTATTGCGTCAACCACCCGGACCAGGCGCTGGCCGCGCAGACCGTGTCGCAGATGGTGGATGCCGTGCTGGCCCTGCCCGAGGGCACCAAGCTGATGATCCTGGCCCCGGTAGTCGCCAACCGCAAGGGCGAACACTCCGACCTGTTCGAGCAGATGCAGGCGCAGGGCTTCATCCGCTTCCGCATCCAGAGCGGCACGCACGATGCCAAGATCTACGAAGTCGATGACCTGCCCAAGCTGAAGAAAACCGAGAAGCACACCATCGACGTGGTGATCGACCGCGTCAAGGTCAACGCCGACATCAAGCAGCGCCTGGCCGAAAGCTTCGAGACCGCGCTGCGCCTGGCCGACGGCCGCGCCGTCGCGCTGGAAATGGACCGGGCCGCGGAAGGCAGCGGCGCGGAGCACATATTCTCCAACAAGTTCGCCTGCAATATCTGCGGCTACTCGCTGCAGGAACTGGAGCCGCGCCTGTTCTCCTTCAATAACCCGATGGGCGCCTGCCCCGAGTGCGACGGCCTGGGCCACATCGAGTTCTTCGATCCCAAGCGCATCGTCGCCTTCCCCAACCTGTCGCTGGCCTCCGGCGCGGTGAAGGGATGGGACCGCCGCAACCAGTTCTATTTCTCGATGCTGTCCAACCTGGCGGCCTTCTACGAATTCGATCTCGACCTGCCGTTCGAGCAGTTGCCGAAGAGCGCGCAGGAAGTGATCCTGCACGGCTCGGGCAAGACGCAGATCCCGTTCACCTACATCAATGAGCGCGGCCGCACGGTGGTCAAGGAACACACCTTCGAAGGCGTGGTGCACAACCTCGCGCGCCGCTACCGCGAAACCGATTCGATGGCGGTGAAGGAGGAACTGGCCAAGTTCATCAACGAGAAGAAGTGCCCGGCCTGCGAAGGCGCGCGCCTGCGCGTGGAAGCGCGCCACGTCAAGGTCGGCAGCGGCAAGCAGGAAAGGGCCATCTACGAGATCGCCGAAAAGCCGCTGCGCGATTCGCTGTCCTTCTTCCAGCAACTGAAACTGCGCGGCGCGAAGAAGGAAATCGCCGACCGCGTGGTCAAGGAAATCGTCTCGCGCCTGCAGTTCCTGAACAACGTCGGTCTCGATTACCTGTCGCTGGACCGCAGCGCCGATACGCTGTCCGGCGGCGAAGCGCAGCGCATCCGCCTGGCCTCGCAGATCGGCTCCGGCCTGACCGGCGTGATGTACGTGCTGGACGAACCGTCGATCGGCCTGCACCAGCGCGACAACGACCGCCTGATCGAAACCCTGAAGCACCTGCGCGACATCGGCAACAGCGTGCTGGTGGTGGAGCACGATGAAGACGCGATCCGCACCGCCGACTTCATCGTCGACATGGGCCAGGGCGCCGGCGTGCACGGCGGCGACGTCATCGCCCAGGGCACGCTGCCGGAAATCCTGAAGAACAAGCAGTCGCTGACGGCCAAGTACCTGAACGGCACTTTGAAGATCAACGTGCCCAAGAAGCGCCACGTCGCCGATCCCGACAAGCAGCTCATCATCACCGGCGCCACCGGCAACAACCTGAAGAAGGTCAACCTCAAGCTGCCGGTCGGCCTGATGACCTGCGTGACCGGCGTGTCCGGCTCCGGCAAGTCGACCCTGATCAACGACACGCTCTACCCAGCGCTGTCGCGCCACCTGTACGCCTCGCAGACCGACCCGGCGCCGCACGACAGCATCAGCGGCCTGGAACACTTCGACAAGGTGATCTCGGTCGACCAGGCGCCTATCGGCCGCACGCCGCGCTCCAACCCGGCCACCTACACCGGTTTGTTCACGCCCATCCGCGACCTGTTCGCGACCGTGCCGACCGCCAAGGAACGCGGCTACAGCGCCGGCCGTTTCTCCTTCAACGTCAAGGGCGGCCGCTGCGAAGCCTGCCAGGGCGACGGCGTGGTGAAGGTCGAGATGCACTTCCTGCCGGACGTGTACGTGCCGTGCGACGTCTGCCACGGCAAGCGCTACAACCGCGAGACGCTGGAAGTCCACTACAAGGGCAAGAACATCACCGAAGTGCTGGACATGACGGTGGAGGACGCGCACGAGTTCTTCAAGGCCGTGCCGCTGATCGCCCGCAAGCTGCAAACCCTGCTGGACGTGGGCCTCGGCTACATCAAGCTGGGACAGAGCGCGACCACGCTGTCGGGCGGCGAGGCGCAGCGCGTCAAGCTGTCGCTGGAACTGTCCAAGCGCGACACCGGCCGCACCCTGTACATCCTGGATGAGCCGACCACCGGCCTGCACTTCCACGACATCGACCTGCTGCTGAAAGTGATCCACCGCCTGCGCGACCAGGGCAACACGCTGGTCATCATCGAGCACAATCTCGATGTGATCAAGACCGCCGACTGGATCGTGGACCTCGGCCCGGAAGGCGGCGCGGGCGGCGGCCAGATCATCGCCACCGGCTCGCCGGAGGAAGTGGCGAAGAATCCGGCCAGCGTCACCGGCAAGTACCTGGTGCCGCTGCTGAAGTAAAGCCATGCCATGAAACGGGACATCACCCCCGCGCCACTCGATCACATGATCGACATCGTGCAGCAGTACGTGCTGCACGATGCGCGCGTGGCGACCAATGTCCCTTTCCTGTCGCTGATACGCTCCTCGCAGCCGACCGCCGTCACGCGCGGCGTGCTGAAGCCCTCGTGCTGCATCATCCTGCAAGGCCAGAAGCGCATCCACATCGCCGACGAAGTGCTGGAGTACGGCCCCGGCGAATACCTGGTGGTGTCGGTCGACCTGCCGGCCGCGGGCCACATCGTCAACGCCACGCCGGACCAGCCCTACCTGCTGCTCAACATCGAATTCGACCCGCAGGAAATCGCCTCCATCGTGCAGGAGGCGCGGCTGTCGATCGACTCGGCACAGCCGGTGCGCGGCGCCTTCGTCGGCAAGACCGATCGCGAACTGCAGGACATCCTGCACAAGCTGGTGCGCCTGCTGCAGGCGCCGCCGGCCGAAGCGGCCTTCCTGGCCGTGGGCCTGAAGCGCGAAATCATCTACCGCCTGCTGACCGGCCCTGACGGCCGCCGGCTGTACCAGAACGTGGTGCTGGACCAGCAGGACCGCGGCATCAGCAAGGCCATCGCCTGGCTCAAGGAGCATTTCGACCAGCCGGTGAAAGTGGAAGACCTGGCGCACGCCACCAACATGAGCGTCTCCACCCTGCATCACCGCTTCAAGGCGGTCACCACGATGGGGCCGATGCAGTACCAGAAGCAGTTGCGCCTGCTGCACGCGCGCACGCTGCTGCTGAATGGCGACATCGACGCCGGCACGGCCGCCTACCAGGTCGGCTACGAAAGCGCATCGCAATTCAGCCGCGAATACCGGCGCCTGTTCGGCGCGCCGCCCATGCAGGACGTGAAGAGGCTGCGCCATGAAGTTTGATAAAAAAACCCTGCTCTCCATAGGCGCGGGCCTGTTCTGCGTCGGCGCCGCCGGCTTGGTGATAGACCGGGCCTGGTCGGAGAAGCAGCAGCAGGTCGACCTGATCGCCGACTTCTACAAAAATCATTTCGCCCAGCTTGAGAAGACGCAGGCCAGCCAGTTGCCGGCCGGGTCCTTTTATTCGCGCGAGCTGGAAGCGCTGGTGGAAGCCAACAGCCAGCTCTGCGACAGCCTGTCGCGCGGCGACGATGTCTGCGGCTACGGCGCGGACGGCGACGTCTTCCTGCAAACGCAGGAGGCCGCGCCCCATCTCGATATCGAACGCGCCGGCTTCAAGGCTGAGCGCGTCGAAGACGGCATGGTGGATGTCAGCTTCAACGTCTACCCCGACATGGGCAAGTCCTACGAACGCAAGCTGCGCTATTTGCTGGTGAAGGAGACAGCCGGCTGGCGCGTCAACGATGTGCTGTACAACGGCGGCTCCATGCGGCAGGACATCGCACGCGAGAACCAGGAGATCACGGCGCGCGCTGGCGACCTGTCCGACGCCGCCGACTGGGTGTTCCATTACATCGCCAACGACGACTCGCTGGACCGCGCCGCGCGCTTCATCGCCTTTCCGCTGGAAGTCTGCGACCACTTCGGCAACTGCGCCAGCATCAAGCGCGACGATCCGCGCTTGATGGCCGCGCTGGAAGCGGCCCGCTCCAACGACGACAGCCATCTGCCGAAGAAAGGCCAGGCGGCGCCGAAGGAAAACCAGACCGTGGCGGTCAACGCCCTCGATTTCACCTTCCGCAACAAGGCCTGGTGGATCACCAGGATAGACCTGCGCCGGATGCGCGAGGCCACGCGCGACTTCGATTAGGCAGAATCAGGCAAACATGCGGCAGGATACGCACTGATGCGCGCGCGCCGCGCTTCCTAGAATGGACACATCCAACCATTCAAGGAGCACAGCATGCGCACCATCGACCACATTTACATCAACGGCCAGTTCGTCACGCCGCACGGCAGCGAGATGTTCGACCTGATTAATCCAACCACCGGCCAACTGGCCGGCCAGGTCCGCCTCGGCGACGCTGAAGACGCGCGCCGCGCCATCGCTGCCGCCAAGGCAGCCTTTCCGGCCTTCTCCCGCAGCAGCAAGGCCGAACGCGGCGCCATCCTGGAACGCCTGCACCGGGCCGTGCTGAAGCGCGCCGGCGAAGCCACCATCGCGCAGGTCGAGGAATACGGCGGCCCGATCAACACCAGCGCCGGCCGCGCCGAGTACACGGCGCAGATGTTCCTGGACGTGAAAAAGGTCATGGATGCGCATGCGTTCGAGAAGACCGTCGGCGCCGCCAGGGTGAAGCTGGAACCGGTGGGCGTGGTCGGCCTGATCACGCCGTGGAATTCCAGCGCCTGGTTCGTCGCCAACAAGGTGGCCACCGCCATCGCGGCCGGCTGCACGGTGGTGGTCAAGCCCAGCGAATTGAGCGCGCTGCAGAATCACATCCTGGCTGAAGCCATCCATGAAGCGCAACTGCCGCCGGGCGTGGTCAACATCGTCAACGGCCGCGGCGACGTGGTGGGCGCGGAGCTGAGCACGCATCCCGACATCACCAAGATTTCCTTCACCGGTTCCACCGCGGTGGGCAAGACCATCGCCCGCCTCGGCGTCGACACCATGAAGCGGGTGACGCTGGAACTGGGCGGCAAAAGCGCCAACGTCATCCTGGACGATGCGGACTTCGCCAGGGCCATCCCGAACGCCATCGCGGCCTGCTACATGAACAATGGCCAGGCCTGCATCGCCGGCTCGCGCCTGCTGGTGCCTGAGCACCGGCTGGAGGAAGTCAAGGCGTTGGCCAAGGCGACGGCGGAAGCGATGGTGGTCGGCGATCCGCACGATCCGCGCGTGGCGCTAGGTCCCATCGTCACGCAAAAACAGTTCGAGCGCGTGCAGCACTACATCGCCAAGGGCCTGGAGGAGGGCGCAGAGCTGGTCACGGGCGGCCTGGGCAAGCCGGCCGGGCTGGAAGCGGGCTACTTCGTCAAGCCCACCGTGTTTGCCGGCGTGACGCCGCAGATGACCATCGCGCGCGAGGAAATCTTCGGCCCGGTGCTGTCCATCCTGACTTACCGGACCGAGGAGGAAGCGGTGGCCATCGCCAACGACACGCCTTACGGGCTGCAGGCTTACGTCAGCTCAACCGACCTTCAGCGCGCCAGCCGCGTGGCCGATCAGTTGGTGGCCGGCCGCGTGCACATCAACGGCATCCACAACGACCTGACCGCGCCGTTCGGCGGCTTCAAGCAGTCCGGCATCGGCCGCGAGTTCGGCCCGTACGGCCTGGAAGCCTACCTGGAACCCAAGGCCATCCTGGGCGAACACGCGCAGTACCGTTAAAAGAAACCGAAGTCGTCGTTGCTGTCGGGGAGCGAGCGCAGCATGCTCCCCAACGGCCCGCGGTACAGCAGGAACAGGACAACGGGAATCAGGAATCGCAGTATGGCCATGATGGGCTCCTTGTTTCGCACACATGTGCGAAATTGGGTTGAACAAAACCGCAGGCGCACCTGCGGCAGGAAAGCATTAATCCAGGTCGTTGAAGCTCTTGTAAGTCGAAATCAGGCGGCTGAAGGCGCGCTGCATGTGGCGCTGGGCCTGGCCGTCGTGCAGGAAGCGCGTGTCGTGGATCAGCCCCACGATCAGGCTGTAAATCTCGTAGACCAGTTGGCCGGGATCGGTGTCCGGCCGCAGGTGGCCCAGTTCCATCGCCTGCAAAATGGTCTTGCGCAGCGACGCGCGCCAGGCCACCGTGCCTTGCTGCAGGCGGTCGCGTAGCGCGCCGCTCTGGTCGTCGAACTCGAAAGCGCCGGCGCTGTAGAGGCAACTGTTGCGCAAGCCCTCATCGGCGGCGCGGCGCGACCAGGCGTGCACCTGCGCGATCAGACGCGGCAAGCCCTTGGGTTCCTGCAGCGACGGCAGGAAGATCTCGGCCGAAAAGCGGCGGTCATACTCGTCCAGCACGGCGGCCTGCAAGGCTTCCAGCGAACCGACGCGCGAAAAGATCCCGCTCTTGCTGATGCCGGTGCGCTTGGCCAGCTCGCCCAGCGACAGCTTGCCTATGCCTTCCGCCGCCGCCATCTCCAGCGCGGCGTCGACGATGGTGGCAAAGGTCGCCTCGCTTTTTGCAGTCAACGTATCCATGGCCTGAACTTTAGCACACCTGTGCGAAATTGCCAGCGTTATTTTTTTCCGTCCAGGGCGCCGATGGTCGCGATGCTGGGCGGGCGCTCCCGCTGCAGGCGCTTGGCCACCTGCTCGGCCTGGGCGAAAACGCGCAGCACGTTTTCGCCGGCCAGCTTCTTCAGATCGGCGTCGCTCCAGCCGCGGCGTATCAGTTCAGCGAACAGGCCGGGATATTTGGACACGTCCTCCAGCCCCGCCGGGCCGCCTTCGCCATCGAAGTCCGCAGCCAGGCCCACATGGTCATGGCCCGCCACTCTGGCGACGTGGTCGATATGGTCGGCCACGTCCTGCAGCGTCGCTTGCGGGGCGGCGCCGTGCTGCCGGGTATAGGCGGCTTCGATGCGGCGGATGTCCGCGTCGGCAGCCACACCCTTGAGTTGCTTGTCGAGTTCTATGTTCCAGTCGCGGGTTTTCTGGTTCACGAACTGCGGCACGAAGGTCACCATCACCACGCCGCCGTTATCCTTCATCCGCTTGAGCACATCGTCCGGCACATTGCGCGGGTGGTCGACCAGCGCGAAGGCTGAACTATGCGAGAAGATCACCGGCGCCGCGCTGACCTCCAGCGCATCGCGCATCACATCGGGCGAGACATGGCTGATATCGACCAGCATGCCCAGCCGGTTCATCTCCCGCACCACTTCCTTGCCGAACGGCGTCAGGCCGTGGTGGCGCGGTTCATCCAGCGCCGCATCGGCCCAGTCCAGCGTGACGTTGTGCGTCAGCGTCATGTAGCGCGCGCCGAGATCGTAGTAGGCGCGCAGCGCGCCCAGCGAATTCTCGATCGCGTGGCCGCCCTCCATGCCCAGCAGCGACGCCAGCTTGCCCTTGGCCGCGATGCGCCTTACGTCGGCGGCGGACAGGGCCAGCTCCATCGCTTCCGGGTAGCGCGCGATCATGCGCCTGGCGATATCGAATTGCTCCAACTGGGTGCGCGCATAACCGTCCTTGAGTTCGCCCGGGATGAAGATGGACCAGAACTGGCCACGCAACTGGCCCTGCTTGAGGCGGGCGATGTCGGTCTCGCCGCGCGCATGCCGGCGCAGGTCGTAGGCTTCCACGTCCATGGGCGTTTTTTCGTCTTCGCGGATTTCCCACGGCAGGTCGTTGTGGCCGTCGATCAGGATGGCCGACTTCAGCAGGGCGCGGGCATGCGTCAGCGCCGGATCGGGTGCGGCGGCAAAGGCGCCAGGCAGGACTAAAGCAGACAGCAACACGGCAACAAGGCGCGACATGTAATCCCCTGAGAAAAAATTATTCCAGAAGACTAACAAAAAAACGGCGCGTATTGCTACGCGCCGTTTCGTCTCCTCCAGCCTGGCGTGTGGTCTTATCGGGCCAGACGTTTCTCCAGTTCGGCTTTCACCGCCTTCAGTTCTTCCGGCAGGTGGTAAGCCAGTTTGGTGAACAGTTCTTCGTGCAGCTTCAGCTCTTCGCGCCACGCATCCTTGTCGATCGAGGTGATGGTCTCGAATTCTTCCGGCGAGAACGGGATGCCGTCCCACTTCAGGTCGCCGAAGCGCGGGGTGGTGCCGAAGATGTTTTCGATGCCGCCGGCGGTGCCTTCGATACGCTCCAGCATCCACTTCAGCACCCGCATGTTGTCACCGAAGCCAGGCCAGACGAAGTGGCCCTGCTCGTCGGTGCGGAACCAGTTGACGCAGAAGATTTTCGGCAGCGCGGCGCCGCCTTCGATCTTGCCCAGCTTCTCGCCCATGTTCAGCCAGTGCTGGAAGTAGTCGCTCATGTTGTAGCCGATGAAGGGCAGCATGGCGAACGGGTCGCGGCGCACCACGCCCATCTGGCCGGCCGCGGCCGCAGTGGTTTCCGAACCCATGGTGGCAGCCATGTACACGCCTTCCACCCAGTTGCGCGCTTCGGTCACCAGCGGCACGGTGGTCGAACGGCGGCCGCCGAAGATGAAGGCCGAGATCGGCACGCCGGCCGGATCGTCCCAGGCCGGGTCGATCACCGGGTTCTGGGTGGCGGCCACGGTGAAGCGGGCGTTCGGGTGCGCGGCCTTGGTGGTCGAATCCGGGGTCCAGTCCTTGCCCTGCCAGTCGATCAGGTGCTGCGGCGCCGGCTTGCTCAAGCCTTCCCACCAGACGTCGCCGTCATCGGTCAGCGCCACGTTGGTGAAGATGGTGTTCTCGCGCAGCGAGGCCATGCAGTTGTAGTTGGTCTTTTCGTTGGTGCCGGGCGCCACGCCGAAGTAGCCGGCTTCCGGGTTGATCGCGTACAGGCGGCCATCCTTGCCCGGCTTGATCCAGGCGATGTCGTCGCCGATGGTGGTGATCTTCCAGCCCTTGAAGGTCGCCGGCGGGATCAGCATGGCGAAGTTGGTCTTGCCGCAGGCCGATGGGAAGGCGGCAGCCACGTAGTGCTTCTTGCCTTCCGGCGATTCCACGCCCAGGATCAGCATGTGTTCGGCCAGCCAGCCCGTGCCGCCCGCCTGCGCTTCCTGGTGGCCCATGTTGGAAGCGATGCGCAGCGCGAAGCACTTCTTGCCCAGCAGCGCGTTGCCGCCGTAGCCGGAACCGAAGGACCAGATTTCGCGGGTCTCAGGGTAGTGCACGATGTACTTGGTCGGATTGCATGGCCATGCCACGTCCTTCTGGCCGGCCTTCAGCGGCGCGCCCACGGTGTGCACGCAAGGCACGAACTCGCCGTCCGTGCCCAGCACGTCGTACACGGCCTTGCCCATGCGGGTCATGGTGCGCATGTTGACCGCCACGTAAGGCGAGTCCGACAGTTCCACGCCGATGTGGGCGATCGGCGAACCCAGCGGGCCCATCGAGAACGGCACCACGTACATGGTGCGGCCGGCCATGCAGCCGTCGAACAGCGGATGCAGGGTGGCGCGCATTTCGGCCGGGTCCATCCAGTTGTTGGTCGGGCCGGCTTCTTCCTTGGTTTTCGAGCAGATGAAGGTGCGGTCTTCCACGCGGGCCACGTCGCTCGGGTCCGAGCAGGCCAGGTAGGAATTCGGACGCTTTTCCTGGTTCAGCTTCTTCATGGTGCCGGCGGCGACCATCTCGGCGCACAGGCGGTCGTATTCTTCCTGCGAGCCGTCGCACCAGTAGATGCGGTCCGGCTTGGTCAGGGCGGCGATCTCGGCCACCCAATTGATGAGCTTTTGCTGTTTGATGTAAGCTGGGGCGTTAACTGGGGCAACGCCACCCATCAGCGGTTGATTCATGGTACCTCTCCAATGCTAATTAAGAATTCTGTAGAGGCAGGATCGTCGTCAGCTTATGGCTTGCGCTCAGAGGTCCATTCGGAATGGGTCGGCGGGTGTACGGCGGTCGTGCTGGGCCCGGAGTTGTATCTCGACGGAGCCTCATTTTGGGGCGATTGTACACCCGCCAACACGCGTTCCATACAAAAATGTAGGAGAATAAGTTGAGTAAAGTAGTAAGCTATTTGGCTTTCTGTGGAACCTGTTATTTCCCTACGAAATCAACAATAAGATCGGCTAACTCCCATGAAAATCGCAATTCTCGATGATTATCAGAATGCCACCCCCAGCCTCAAGAGCTATGATTTGCTGCGTCCATATGACGTAAAAGTGTTCAACAATACAACCCGGGGCTTGGGTCAGCTAGCGATCCGCCTGGCGCCTTTCGACGCCGTGGTGCTGATACGCGAACGCACCGCGCTGAACCGCGCGCTACTGTCCAGGTTGCCCAACCTGAAACTGATTTCGCAGACCGGCAAGCTGGCCGGCCATGTCGACGTGGCGGCCGCCACCGAGCTGGGCATCGCGATCGCCGAAGGCGTGGGCTCGCCGACCGCGCCGGCCGAGCTGACCTGGGCGCTGATCATGGCGGCGGCGCGCAAGCTGCTGCCGTATGCGAACAACCTCAAGGATGGCCTGTGGCAGACGGCCTCGGTCAATCCGCAACTGAACGGGCTGGGCTTCGTGCTCAAGGGCCGCACGCTGGGCATCTGGGGCTATGGCAAGATCGGCCAGACCGTGGCCGGCTACGGCCGCGCCTTCGGCATGCAGGTGCTGGTGTGGGGCAGCCAGGCCAGCCGCGACAAGGCGGTGGCCGACGGCTACGCGGCGGCGGCATCGCGCGAAGCCTTCTTCGAACAGGCCGACGTGCTGAGCCTGCATTTGCGCCTGAACGACGCCACGCGCGGCATCGTCACCGCCGGCGACCTGGCGCGCATGCAGAGCACGGCGCTGTTCGTCAACACCAGCCGCGCGGAACTGGTGGAGACCGACGCGCTGGAGCAGGCGCTGCACAAGGGCCGCCCCGGCTACGCGGCGCTGGACGTGTTCACCTCCGAGCCGCTGCCGGCCGACAGCCCGCTGCTGCGCATCCCGACCGTGCTGGCGACGCCGCACCTGGGCTACGTGGAACAGGACAGCTACGAGCTGTACTTTCACCATGCGTTCAAAAACGTCGCGGATTTCTTTGCCGGCAGTTGCGACAAGATCGCCAACCCGGATTACCTCCGTCGTTCTCGCGCAGGCGGGAACCCATAGCACGCATGCAGCCGCCATAAGGGGCGCTCAGCATGGATTCCCGCCTGCGCGGGAATGACGTTAGTCGGTCTGCTCCGGCACTTCCGGCAGGCCGGTGAGGTTGATGCGCGGGGCCGGCATCGCATGCACCTTGCTCCACAGCCCGGCCCAGCCGGGCGGCCAGCCGATGTCCGGTCCCGCGTACGGCGGCAGCGCCGCGCGCACCGGCACCACCGGCACCGGCGGCATCTCGACCAGGGACCCGCCGGCCGGACGCTGCATGTCCAGGCTGTACATATACCCCGGCAGCAGCGCCTCGCACACGCTGTCGAACCAGGCCGTGTGGTCCTCGTCCCGTCCCAGCGCCTGCGCCAGGCCTTGCGGGTCGAACCGGGCCAGCGCGTGTATCAGTTCCTCGGTGCTGGCGCCGGGCGAGTCGCCCCAGCCCATCACCGGGTTGACGTTGTAGTCGGCGCCCGAGCCGTACCAGCCTTCGCGCCAGCCGCGCTGCATCCAGTCGCGCTGGCCGGTGAACAAATGCCAGCGCCAGTGCAGCCCGGACGGCTTGGGCCAGGAGTATAGATACAGTTTCTGGTACCCGGCCCGATGCAGCTCGCGCACCACCGCCATCAGGCGCGCATGCGGCATGCGGTCGGGCGGCGCGCGGCGGAACAGGATGGCCTCGCCGTCGGCAAACTGCACCTCGTCGCTCGACAGGTTCAGGTCCAGCGTGCGCGACTCGCTGCCGAAGCGGGCCGAGATCCAGCCGGTCAGCAGATTGACCGTCGTGATCACGCCATAGCCACGGTGGCGATGGAAAATAACAGTGCCTGGAGCGAGCGCTTTCATGGGATACCTGAACACACAAAGAAACCAATATAGACCCTGGCCGGCGGGATTTCCAGTACCGCCGTTTAGGTTATGATGCACATCATTTTGACTAGTCTACGCATTATCATGACCCTGCGCATCCTCGCCACCGGCGGCACCTTCGACAAACATTACAACGAATTGAACGGCACTCTGGGCTTTGCCGACAGCCACGTGCCCGACTTGCTCAAGCGTTGCCGCCTGACAGTGGAAGTGGCGCTGGAGCAGTTGCCGCTGATGGATTCGCTGGACATGGTGGATGCCGACCGCGCGCGCATCCTGGCTGCCTGCCAGGCGGCGCCGGAAAAAGCCATCGTCATCATCCATGGCACCGACACCATGCCGCAGACCGCCGCCGTGCTCGGCCCGGCCAACCTGGGCAAGACCGTGGTGCTGACCGGTGCCATGATCCCTTACGAAATCGCCAACTCGGACGCCATGTTCAACCTGGGTTTCGCCGCCGGCGTGGCCCAGACCCTGCCGCCCGGCGTGTACGTGGCCATGAACGGCAAGATCTTCGCCTGGGATAACGTGCAAAAGAATAAAGCGGCCGGCGTGTTCCAGCCGCTGTAAGCCGTCAGCGCATCAGCGCGGCGGGATGGCCAGCAGGCCCGCCGCAGCGCCGCCATGCAGGGCCTTGAGGCGCTGCTCGTCGTCGCCCGCCTGTGCCGCGCCCGACAACGGCGCAGCCGCGCCAAACTGCTGCAAGGCCGCGCTGAGACGCGCGGTATGCGCTGCCAACGAGCTGTCCGCCCCCGCCGCGATACCTGCCGTCGCGCCGCCCGCCGCACCCGCACCGATCATCGCACCAGCCGCCGTGTTGGCCGTAGCGCCAGCCGCTGTGCCTGGCGCCGTGCCGATCATCGCGCCAGCCGTCGCGTTGGCTGCCGCATTGACCACCGCGCCATACGTGGACAACGCCTGCGCCATGCCGCTGGCATTGCTGGCCGCGCCTTGCGCAAACCACACGTCCGCCGCAGCGTGCTGCCGGCCGTCGTCGGTGGTGTAGCTCGACGTCAGGCCGATCACATTGCCATGGTCGACCGCGTCGCTGCCTTGCGCCGCCAGGCTCAGGCTGGCGATGTGCAGCTCGGCCAGGGTCTTCAACTCGCCCGGCTGGCTGACGCCGTCGGCATCCGCATCCACCCACACGCGCAGGTCGCCGTACTGTTTGTCCCTGGCGTCGATCACGCCGTCGCCATTGCTGTCCAGCGCCGCCAGCGCCTGGTAGCCGTTGGCCGCCGTGCTGCCATCGGCCAGCCGGGTCGCGGAGCCGAACAATTCGCTGCCGTCGTTGATGACGCCATCGTGATTGCGGTCCAGCGCCAGCAAGCCATCCCCGCCGCCGACCCAGCCCGTGCTGCGCTTGGCGCCCGTGGCGGACAGGTCGAACTGCACGCCCGCATCCAGCCCCAGCGTGCGCACGCCGTTGCCGTCCAGGTCCAGCACCAGCGGCGTGACGAAGGTCATGGCCGCCTTCTGGTTCGCGTTGAATGCAGCCTGCTGCGTGGCGCTCAGCGCGAAGTACTGGGTCGACGTCATCACATGCGCCTGATTGGTGCTCAGGCTGGCCAACTGCGCGTTGGACAGGCTGGCCATCTGGAACGGCGTCAATGCGCGGATCTGCTGCGTGCTGAGGAAGGCGATGTCGCCGACGTCGATCGCGCGCAGGTTGGACGGGCTCAGATCGGCAATCAGCGCCGTGCTCATGGCGCCAAGCTGCGCGCCGGAGAAGCCGGCCATCTGCGCCGCGGTGAACTGGTCGCCGATGCTCGACGGCCGCAGCGCCGCCACCTGCTGCACGGTCAACGCCTGCACCTGCGGCACCGTCAGCGCCAGCAACTGGTCATCGCTCAGCGTGGCGATCACGCCGGTGCCGAGCGCAGCGATATCCTGCACGCCCAGTGCCGCCAGCGCGGACGGCCGCAGGCGCGCGATCGCCGCGGAATTCAGCGCAGCCGCCTGGTTCACGGTCAGCGCCTGCAACTGCGCGCTGTTCAGCGCCGCCAGCAGGTTGCCATCCTTGGCCGCCAGGTTCAGTTGCACCGGATTGAGGGCCGCCACGTCGGCCGTGCCCAGGTAAGCCACCTGCGCAGCCGACAGCATGCTCAGTTGCGCGCTGCCCAACGCGGCGACCTGCGCCGTGTTCAGGGCCGCGATCTGGGCGCCGTTCAGGGCCAGCAACTGCTGCGTCTGGATGGCGGCAACCGCGGCAGTTTTCAGCGCGCCTATGCCGTCCGCGCTCATGGCGCGCAGCACCGTCAGCGGCAAGACGCCGACCTGGGCGCCGCTCAGCGCGCCGGCCTGGTCGGTGGTGAGCGACGCAGCTTGCGCCGCGCTCAGGCCAGCCATGGTTTGCGGCTTCAGCGCGGCGACTTGCGCCGTCGTCAGCGCCGCGATGGCCGGCGCCGAACCGCCCAACGCCGCCAATTGTGCCGAGGTCAGGCTGGCAATCGCGGCGACATTGATACCCGCCAGCGCCGCCGAACCCAGCGCCGCCACTTCGTCCGGCGACAGCGTCGCGAACTGCGCGGGCGTCAACGCATGGATCTGGTCGGAGCTGAAGGCGCGCAATTGCGTGACCGTCAGCGAGCTGACCTGACCCAGGCTGAGTGCGGCGATTTGCGCGGTGGTCAGGCCGGCGATCTGCGCGCTGTTCAGCACCGTGAAGAAGGCTGCGGTCAGCACGCCAAGCTGCTTGGCGGTCAGCGCGCCGATCTGATCGCTGTTCAGCGCCAGCACCTGTGCATTGCTCAGGAATGGCAGCGTGGTGTTGCTGATGGCGGCGATCTGGCCCGGCGTTACGCGGCCAAGGTTGAGCAACTGGCCGGCGGCGTTGGCGCCCAGCCAGACAATCTGTGCCGGCGTCAGCGCGGCCACCGCCTGCGTGCTCAACGCGCCGATGTCGGTATCCAGCGCGGCCAGCCCCTGGCCCGACAGGTTGGCCACTTGCGCGCTGCCCAGCGCGCCAACCTGGGCCGCCGTCAACGCAGTCAACTGCGCCAGGCGCAGCGACAGGAATTGCGCCGGGCTCCAGGCCGCGACCTGGCGCGTGGTGAAGCTGTCCAGTTGCGTTACGCTGAGGCGATTCAGCGCGGACGTGGTCAGCACGGCCACCGCTTGCGTGCTCAGGGCGGCCAGGTCGCCCGGCGACAAGCCGGCCACCATGTCGTCCGACAGCGCCCGCACTTGGCTGCTGCCCAGTACGCCGATCTGGTCGCTGCTCAGGGCATTCAACTGGGCCAGGCTCAATGCGCCCATCTGCGCGCTCGTCAGGCCCGCCAGCGTGCGCGTTTGCAGCGCGGCCATCCCGGCGTTCGACAAGCGCCCAATCGCCGCCAGCGACAGGCCCGCCATCTGGCTGCTGCTCAGCACCGCGACCTGATCGGTGCTCAGCGACGCCGCCTGGGCCCCGCTCAGGCCGGCCAGCGTTGCGCTGCCCAGCGCGGTGAACTGGGCCGTGCTGAGCACGTCGACCTGGTCCACGCTCAGCGCCGCCATTTGCGCTGCTGTCATGGCCCGCAGGGCCGCGGTGTTCAAGGCCGCCACGTCGTCCAGCGTCAGCGCCGCCAGGTCGGCCAGCGGCAGCGCGGCGAATTGCGCGCTGCTTAGCGCGCCCACCTGGTCGGAAGTCAGGGCGGCGGCCTGGGCGGCGCGCAGGCCGGCCAGCGCGGCAGGCGTCAAGGCGGCGATCTGCGCCGTGCTCAGCGCCCAGATCAGGCTGGCGCCACTGGGGTCATTGGCCAGCGCGCCCAGTTGCGCCGCGTTCAGCGCAGCGATGGTGGCGGGCTTCAGCGCCGCCAGGGTATCGCTGCCGATGGCGCCGATCTCGCGCGGCGCCAGGCCGGCCACCTGCGCCGTGCTCAGGGCAGCGATTTGCGCGGACGACAGGCTGTTCATTTGGTCGCTGCTCAGCGCGTTCAACTGCGCCGGGCTCAGGGCGGCGATCTGGCGCGTCTGCAGGGCGTTGAGCTGGTCCGTGCTCAGCCTGGACACCAGGCTGGCCGACAGGCTGGCGATCACGCCCGTGCCCAGCGCCGCGATATCGCCCAGGCCGAGGCCCAGCCAACCATCGGTGCCGAGCGCGGCGATCTGGGCCGAACCCAGCGCCGCGATCTGGGCCGTGCCCAGCGCGGCCACCTGGTCGCTGCCGAAGGCGCCAAGCTGCGCGGCCGTCAGGCCGGCCAGCGCCGTGGTGCGCAAGGCTTGCAAGTCGTTCGTGCCAAGCGCGGCGATGTCGTCGGTCGTCAGCGCCGCCAGTTGCGCGCTGCTCAGCACAGCCGCCTGGGCAGTGGTGAGCGCGCCGATCTGGTCCAGCGTCAGCGCCGCCATGGCGCGGCTGCCCAGCGATGCGATTTGCGCCGTGGTCAGGATGCCGAACAGATTGCCGACATCCGGGCTGGCGCCCAGCGCGGCCACCTGCTGGCTGCTCATGGCCGACAACAGGGCCGGGCTCAGCGCCCGCAGGTCGGCGCTGCTGAGCACGGTCACATCGAGCACGGACAAGCCGGGCAGGTTGCGCGTGTTGAGGCCCAGGATCTGGCGCGTGCCGAGGCCGGCCACTTGGCTCCAGTCCAGCGCGGCCATCTGGTCGCTGCTCAGCACGGCAAATTGCGCCGAGCTGAGGCTGTTCAACTGGTCCGTACTGAGCGACCACAGCACGTCGGGCGACAAGGCCGCGATCAAGGCCGGTCCCAGCGCCGCCAGGCTGGCGCCGGAGAAGCCGGCAATGGCGCCGGAAGGCAGGGCGGCCAGTTGCCGCGTGCTCAGCGCCTGGAACTGCGCGGCGGTCATGGCCGCCAACTGGTCGCTGGTCAGCATGCCGATCTGCGCGGTGCTCAGTCCGCTGATGGCGGCGGTGCGCAAGGCCGCCAGCTCGGCCGTGCCGAGGTAGCCGATCACGTCCGGCGTCAGCGCGCGCAACTGGTCGCTGCTGAGCGCGGCGGCCTGGCGCGTGCCCATCGCCAGCGCTTCGTCGGCCGTCAAGCCTTGCAGCGTCGCGGTGCGCAGCGCGGCGACCTGGGCGCTGGTGAACGCCTGCCAGCCGCTGCCCAGCGCACCCAGTTGGTCCGAACTGAGCGCGCCCAGCGCGGCCGTGCTCAGCGCCGCCAGGCCGCTGCTGGAGAAGGCGACGATTTCTTCCAGCGCCAGCCGGGCGATCTGGGCCGAGGTCAGGGCGCCCACCTGCAACGCGCTGAAGCTGTGCATCTGCTCGCTGCCCAGCACATTCAACTGCGCCGACGTCAGCACAGCCATCTGGCGCGTCGCCAGGCCGGCCAGTTGTTGCGTGCCCAGCAGGGCGAAGCTGTCGGCGGCGATGCCGGCCACGGTCGCAGTGGCCAGCGCGCCCAGGTCGGCGCTTTGCCAGCCCGCCAGTGCCGCCAGGTCGATGGCGGCGAATTGTTTGCTGCTCAACACGCCGGCCTGCAAGGTGCTCAAGGCCGTGATCTGGTCGCTGTTCAGGCTGGCCACCTGCGCGGTCGACAGGCTGGCGATCACGCTGGTGTTCAGCGCGCCGAAGTCGGCGCTTTCCAGCGACGCGGTCAGGCGCACGCCCAGCGCGGCCGCCTGGCTGCTGCTCAGCGCGCCCGCCTGCGCGGAACTCAGGGCGATGATCTGGTCGCTGCCCAGGCCGGCCAGCGCATCGGCGCGCAGGGAGGCGATCTGGGCCGTGGTCAGGGTGCCGAAGACGCTGCCCGCCAAGGCCGACACCTGGGCGGAATTCAGCGCGCCGACGTCGGCCGTGCTCAGGCCGCGCAAGGCAGCGCTGGTGAGCGCGGCGATGCTGTCGCTGCCCAGCGCAGCCGCCTGCAGGGTGCCGAAGCCGGTCAGTTGGGCGGAACTCAGCGCATGCACCTGGTCCGTGCTGAAGGCGCGGAGCTGGGCGCTGCTCATGGCCGCGAAATGACGCGCGCGCAGGCCCGCCAGTTGGTCCGTGCTCAGCGATGCCAGCAGGGCGGGAATCAGCAGGGGCACCGCGGCCGAAGTCAGCGCGCCCAGGGCGGCGCTGGACAGGCCGGCCACCGCATCGCTGCCCAGCGCGGCGATCTGGCGGCTGCTCAGCGAAGAGAATTGGCCGACGCTCAATGCCCCCAGTTGATCGGAACTCAACACCGCGATCTGCTGCGTGCTCAGGGCGGCCACGAAAGCGGTCTGCAAGGCCGGCAGGTCGGTGGAATCCAGCGCGGCGATGTCGTCGCTGGACAGGCCCGCCACCTGGCGCGAATTAAGCGCGTTCAACTGGGCCGTGCGCAGGTTGGCGATCTGGTCGACGCGCAGGCCCGCCAGTTGCGCGCTGCCCAGGGCGCCGATCTGCGCGGTGGTGAAGGCGCGCATTTGGGCCGTGGTCAGCAACGCCAGCAAGGCCGTGCCCAGTTGCGCGGCCACCGTGGTGCTCAACGCGGCGAAGTCGGCGGTCGGCAGGCTGGCCAGCGCATCGGTATTCAGCGCGGCCAACTGTCTCGTGCTCAGCAGCGCGAACTGGGCGCTGCTGAAGGCGCCGAGCTGATCGGCCGACAAGGCCGCCATCTGGCGGGTGGACAGCGCCGCCACGGTCGCGGTTTTCAGGGCGCGGATATCGGCCGACGCCAGCCCGGCCAGGCTGTCGCTGCCCAGCGCATTCAACTGCGCGGAACTCAGTGCCGCGGCCTGGCGCGTGGTCAGCGCGGCGACCTGGTCGGAGGTGAGCCAGGCCATTAGCCGGGTGTTGAGCGCGGCCACCGCCTGGGTGCCCAGCGCGGCGACGCCGCCGATGGCCTGGAAATCGTCGCTGGAGAGCGCGGCCAGTTGCTGGCTGCCCAGCGCCGCAACCTGCCGGCTCGACATCAAGCCGATGTCGCCAGGACTCAGCGTGGCGATATTGGCCGTGCTCAGCGCCGCCAGGCCGGCGGTCGAGAAATAGGCGATGGCGCCCGGGTTCAGGCTGGTGTAGGACTTGGTGCCCAGCGCGGCGGCCTGGGCGCTGGTCAGGGCGGCGAGCTGGTCGGAGGTCAACGCGGCCATCAGCGCCGGCGCCGCGGCGCCGGCCGCATTCAGCACGGCGGGCTTGAGCGCGGCGATATCGCGCGTGGTCAGCACCGCCATATTGGCCGGCGCCAGCACCGACAACTGCAAGCTGCTCAGGACCGCCACCTGGTCGGTGCGCAGCGCCTCCACCTGGACATCAGTCAGGGCCAGAATGTCGTCGGTTGTCCATGCCGCCACTTGCGACACGGATAAGGCTGCGATTTGCTGGGTGCTGAAGCCGCTCGGCGAGCTCATGAAAGTTCCTTTTTTAACAAGGATTTTCACTATAGCAGAGATTGAGGTAATTTCCTCATGGCAACGCCATATTTTTTAACGTCAAGCAACAATAAAAATGCCGCGAAATCAAGGACTTCGCGGCATTTCAGTGCAATTGACGGGGCAATCAGGCCTTGGCTTCGCCGCCCAGCGCCTCGACCACGTCGGCCAGCAGCTTGCTCAGCTCGCCGGTCATCAGCATGAAATCGCCGTCGAAGCGTTCGTCGTCGTTGCGGATGCTGCCTTCTTTTTCATCCAGCACGTCCAGCGGCTTGACGCCCTTGATGGCCAGTTGCTCGGTCAGCACGAAGGAAATCTTGCTGTCCCAGGTCATGGCCAGGCGCGTGCACTGCTTGCCGTTGGCGATGTGGCGGCGCACTTCTTCCGGGTCCAGCGAATGCTTCACGTAACGCACTGCCGCCTTGCTCTCGCCGGTGGCGCGCAGCTCGGTGTCCATGTCGACCGTGAAGCCGGCCGGCGCTTCGTCCGATTGCAGCCATTCGGTCATCACGCCCACCACCGAGCGCTGCACGCGCAGGCTTTCCAGCGGCATGCGGTCGACCGCCTTCAGCAGCAGCTTGATCACTTCGTCCGCCTTGGCCGGGCTGGCGGCGTCGATCACCAGCCAGCCGTTGACCGGGTCGATCCAGGTCCAGACATTGCTGCGGATCGAGAAGGCGCGCGGCAGCAGTTCGTCGGCCACGCGCTCTTTCAATTCTTTCATGGCCTTCTTGCCGGGAGCGAAGCCCTGGGCTTCCTCCATCTCGGCGGCGCGCGCCTTGGCCACCTGGTTGATCACGGTGGCCGGCAGCAGTTTTTTCTCGGTGCCCAGCAGGATCAGCATCTGCTTGTTGACCACGTGGACCAGGCCGCCGTTGGGACGCGGCTTGTCCCAGCCCTGGCGCAGCAGTTCGTTGCTGCTGGCGGGCGTGAAGGCATGCGGGGCGAGCGCTTCTTCCAGTTGTTCAGGGGTGAAGGCCCAAGGGGCCGGCAGACGGTAAATCTGTAGATTCTTGAACCACATAAAGTTGACAGGCCTTGTTTCGGAATTGGCAAAGGAGCGCCATTTTACACGCTTACGCCACCCCGTCATTCCCGCGCAGGCGGGAATCCCTACTCGGCATGGGTTCCCGCTGGCGCGGGAACGACAGCGGCTCAGGCGAACAGGTCGCCCTGCACCGGAACGCGCTTGAGCGTGGCGGCGCCGGGCGCTTCCAGCGTGCTGGCGCGCACGCCCAGCAAGCGCAGCCGGCGCTGCAGCGGCACCCGTTTCAGGCACTCGCGCGCGGCCTGCAAAATGCCGGCCGCATCGGCCACCGGCAGCGGCAAGGTGACGTTGCGGCTGACGATCTGGAAATCGTCGTAGCGCAGCTTGACGCTGATGGTGCGGCTGACCAGGCTTTTGCGCTCCAGGTCTTCCGCCAGCCGCTCGCACAGGCGCACCAGGATCGCCGACAGCGCGTCGCGGTCGTGCTTGGCATGCAGGTCGCGCTCGAAGGTGGTCTCGCGGCTGATCGACTTGCTGACCGAGCGCGTGGACAGTTCGCGGTGATCGATGCCGCGCGCGGCGCGCGCCAGCCACTCGGCGTAATGCGCGCCGAAGTAATCCTGCAGCAGCCCCGCATCGGCGCGCGCCAACTGGCCGATGGTGGTGATGCCCAGCGCCGCCAGCTTTTCGGTGGCCTTGGGGCCGATGCCATTCACCTTGCGCACGCCCAGCGGCCAGATGCGCGCCGGGATGTCTTCGTGGCCGAGGATGGTCAGGCCATCGGGCTTCTCCAGGTCCGAGCAGATTTTCGACAGCAGCTTGTTGGGCGTGATGCCGATCGAGCAGGTCAGGCCGGTGGCCGCATGCACGGCCTGCTTGATGCGCATCCCCAGCGCGCGCGTTTCGCCCTCCACATGCGTGAGGTCGATGAAGATTTCATCGATGCCGCGGTCCTCGATATCGGGCGCGATGGCGCGCACCGCTTCCTTGAACAGGCGCGAGTAATGGCGGTAGGCGTCGAAGTTCGACGGCAGCAGGATCGCATCGGGCGCCAGCTTGGCCGCCTTCATCAGGCCCATGGCCGAACCGACGCCGAAGGCGCGCGCTTCGTAGGTGGCGGTGGTGATCACGCCGCGGCCCACGTAATCGCGCAGGCGGGCGAAGACGTGGGTGCCGTCCGCGTTCTTGACCGGGATGGCGTGGCGGCCGCCGATCACCACCGGCTGCCCGCGCAGCTCGGGGTAGCGCAGCAGCTCGACGGACGCGAAAAACGCGTCCATGTCGAGGTGCGCGATACGCCGTTGGTCGTCAGCCATGGTGCCAAATCGTTACTGTAAATGCATACAGTATCACCGGAAAGCGTCGTTGCTGCAAGCCCGGCCCAGCCCGCCGCGCGCGTCCGCTAGGCCGCGCGCTGGAACCACTGGGCGGTCGCCTCGTCGGCCGGGAAGAACGATTCCACGCGCAGCTCGTGCACCGTGACGTCGTGCGGCGTGCCCAGGGTGGCGATGGTGGTGAACAGGTTCAGCTCGACCTCGCCCTTGCGCAGCGTGAACGGCAAGAACGGCAAGGCGCGGCGGTCCAGGTTGGGCACGCGCGGCATGCCGGCGATGCCGGGCAGCGCCAGCAGGTCGGCCAGCAGCAGCGTGGCCTCGCTGCCGGGGCCATCGCTCATGGCTTCGCGCTGTATCCACAACAGCAGGTCGGCGCTGACTTCTTCCCAGTTGACGATGTAGCGGCGCAGGCCGTGCGGGTCCAGCGTGAGCTTGATGACGTTGGCGCTGCCGTCGGTGGGCAGGGCGGCGCCGGCGGGCAGGTCCAGCAGCCAGCGCAGCATGCGCGCGGCCGGCTCGTTCAGCATCGCCAGGTTCCACAAGCGGTCCACCACCAGCGCGGGATACGGCGCCTGCTGCTTGAGCATGAAGTCCAGCGCCTGGCGCACCGCGCCCAGTTCGGGATCGGACAGGTGGCGCTCCTGGTAGGCCGGCGCATAACCGGCCGCCAGCAGCATGGCGTTACGTTGTCGCAAAGGGACCTCCAGCACCATGCCCAGCTTGAGTATCAATTCCTTGCTGGGCTGCGAACGGCCGCTTTCCAGGAAGCTGATGTGGCGCTGCGAAATCTCGCTCTCGGTCGACAGGCGCAACTGGCTGTAGCCGCGCTTGCCGCGCCAGTACTTGAGCGCGGCGGCGAAGTCGCTGAAATATTCGACGGCCGCGTTCATGCCGCATCCAGGAAGGTCAGCAGGTCGTCATTCACGCGATCGACGCGGGTGACGAACATGCCGTGCGGCGTGTCTTCGTACAGGCGCAACTGCGCGTCGGGCAGCAGCGCCATGGTGGGCTTGGCCGTCAGCTCGAACGGCGCGCTGACATCCCTGTCGCCCGCGATCACCAGCACCGGCCTGGCGATGCGCGGCAGTTCAGCGCGGAAGTCGGCGCCGGCGAGGGAACGGTTGCATTCCACCAGCGCCTGCAGCGAGGCGCCCAGCGCGAGCTGGCGCAGCCAGTTGCGCATGCCGGACGGCGTTTCCGGCGCAACGAAGGGCGGCAGGTTCTCGTCTATCCACTGCGGGAAATCGCGGCCCAGTTGCTGCGTGCGAAAGTATTCCAGCAGCGCGGGATCGAGGCCGCCGGGGTTGCTGTCGTCGCGGCAGATCATGGGCGTCATCGTGCCGAGCAGGGCGATGCGCTGGACGCGCGCATCGCCGTGGCGGCTGATGTAGCGCACGATCTCGTTGCAGCCCATGGAGTGGCCGACCAGCGCGACTTCCCGCAGGTCCAGCGCCTCGATGACGGCGGCGATGTCGTCGGCCAGCGTGTCGAAATCGTAGCCCCGGCCCGGATCGCTGGAGCGGCCATGGCCGCGGCGGTCGAAGGCGATGCAGCGCAGGCCGCGCTGCGACAGGGCCAGCATCTGGTACTGCCACATATCCGACGGCAGCGACCAGCCGGCGACGAACAGCACAGGCTTGCCCTGGCCCCAGTCGCGGTAGAACAGGTCGACGCCGTCACGGGTGCGGATGAATCCTGGTGCGCTGATTGCGGACATGATGGTCTCCTTTGCTGGCAATGATAACGGGATGCGCGATCAAGCCGCGTCCAGGAAGCCGGTCACGCTGGCCAGGCGGCCGTCCGCCGACACCCGCGCGACATCGGTGCCGAAGGCCACCGGCGTGCCGCTCGGCTGCGACAGCGACCACGAGAAGCGCACCACGTCGTGATGGCCGTCCGGCGTGCCTTCCAGCTCGAAGCGGAAGCCGGGGAACTGGCTTTGCGCGCCGGCGATCATGGCGTCGATGCCGTCGTGGCCGGCGCCGCGCATCATGGGATCGATGTAGCTGGCGTCCAGGCTGAAGGCCTCGGCCACCAGCGCGCGGCGGGCGGCGGCGTCGCGTTCGTTCCAGACGGCCAGGTATTGGTTGGCGATGTGGGCTGCATTCATGGTGATCTCCTTTGCGTGGTTGATGTCGTATCGACGGAAACCATTCTCCGGAAATCGCTGCGCCACGGCGATTACCTCCCAGGTAATCAACGCCGCATGGCGAGCACCAGCGCCGCGCCGCCCAGCAGGCAGGCGGCGATCAGGTAGATGCCGCTGGCGGTGCTGCTGGTCGCATCGCGTATCGCGCCGACCAGGAAGGGACTGACGAAGCCCGCCAGGTTGCCGATGGAGTTGATCATGGCGATGCCCGCCGCCGCCGCCGCGCCGCCCAGCAGCCCGGTCGGCAGGCTCCAGAAGATGGGGAAGGTGGTCAGGATGCCGGCCGTGGCCACGCTCAACGCGATCAAGGCGATCACGGTGCTGTCGCTGTACACGGTGGCCACCACCAGTCCCAGCGCGCCGGCCAGCGCGGCGCCGGCCGTGTGCCAGTGGCGCTCGTTGCGGCGGTCGGAATGGCGCGCGACCAGCACCATGGCCACCGCCGCCACGCAGTACGGCACCGCCGACAGCAGGCCGATATGGAAGACATCGGTCACGCCGCTGTTCTTGATCAGTTGCGGCAACCAGAAGCTGACGCCGTACAGCCCCATCACGCACAGGAAGTACACCAGCGCCAGCCGCCACACGGTCCCGTTGGCGAACACCTGCCGCAGCGGCGGGTTGCGCTGGGTCTTGCCGTCGATGCGGATCTCGCGCTCCAGCAGCAGCTTGTCCGATTCGCTGAGCCACCTTGCGGCGCGGATGCCGTCATCGAGGTAGAACAGGGTCCACACGCCGACCGCCATCGAGGGCACGCCTTCCAGCAGAAACAGCCACTGCCAGCCGCGCCAGCCATGCACGCCGTCGAAGGCTTGCATGATCCAGCCGGACAGCGGGCCGCCGACCACGCCCGCAATCGCCACACCGCTCATGAACAAAGCCACCATGCGCGCGCGGCGGCGCGACGGATACCAGTAGGTCAGGTACAGGATGATCCCGGGGAAGAAGCCCGCTTCCGCCACGCCGAGCAGGAAGCGCAGCACGTAGAAGGTGGCGGCGCTGTTGGTGAACATCAGCGCCGACGAAATCACGCCCCAACTGATCATGATGCGGGCGATCCAGATGCGCGCGCCGGCGCGCGTCATCAGCAGGTTGGATGGCACCTCGAATAGAAAATAGCCGATGAAGAAAATGCCGGCGCCCACGCCATACACGGCGTCGCTGAAATGCAGGTCGGCCTGCATCTGCAGCTTGGCGAAGCCGACGTTCACGCGGTCCAGATAGGCGGCCACGTAGCACAGAAAGAGGAAGGGCATCAGGCGCCAACTGACGCGGTTGTAGAGCGTGTCGAGATATCGGTCCATGCCATCAATATTGACATTGCTGCACGGGCTCAACCAGTCATTTTCCAAATTATTTTCAAAAACCCTTGCAGAACCGAAGTAGCCGCCTGTAGAATACGGCCTCGTTCAGCAGTTGTGACAAACGCTGAAGAGTTTTCTGGGTGTTTAGCTCAGTTGGTAGAGCGGCGCCCTTACAAGGCGTAGGTCGGGAGTTCGACCCTCTCAACACCCACCAGAAAAACTCACGCGAATTTGGAGCGGTAGTTCAGTTGGTTAGAATACCGGCCTGTCACGCCGGGGGTCGCGGGTTCGAGCCCCGTCCGCTCCGCCAACATTCCTTGAGAGAGGCCCGATGCATATCGGGCCTTTTTCATTTTTACGTTGTAAGCTGGCGCGCATGACCAATGCCTATCTCCGCTTCCGTACCCGCATGGCGCAGCACGCGCTGCTGCATTTCGCTGCCAGTCTGCGCAGTTCACTCGAATACATCCTGCTCGCGTTCGCGCCCATGATGGTGGGGCTGATCGCCTGCCTTGCCCTGCCTGGATTGCTGGCTGCGACGCGGCCGTGGACCGAAGCGCTGGCGCTGATCACCGGCCAGGTGCTGCTGGCCAGCGCGCCCGTGTACCTGCTGCGCAAGCGGCTGCATCCGGCGGCCGCGGTGCAATGGAGCCATCCGCTGCCCATCGCGCCGCGCAGCAAGTGGCTCGCCGACGCGATGGTGGCCGGCATGCTGCTCGGACCATTGAGCATCGCGTATGCGCTCTCCACCGCGATCTGGCTATACCAGTGGCCGGACTGGCTGCGTCCCGCCGCGCCGCAGGCGCTGCTGCTGACCGTGTTGTCGCTGCTGCTGGCCTGGCTGCTGTCGACGCTGATACTCGCGCACCGCAACCGCAGGCCGGCCGCCCGCAAGCCGAGCCACGCACGCGCCGCGCCTGCCGCTTACACCCCGTCCGCCATCGTGCGCGCACACACGGTGGCGCATGCCATGCCTGCGCCACCGGCACACGCGGTCGCCACCGGCGCCCCAGCCGGCGTCGCCCGGCTTCGCGCCGATACCGTTCCCCCGCGGACCCTGGGCGCGCGCGGCGTCACGCTGGCGTACTACTGGCTGCAACTGTTCTGGCGTCCGTTCTGGCGCGCGGAGAACGTGGTCGGCATCCAGCAATCGCTGTTGCTGGCCGGCGCCGCGTCAAGCGTGGCCGCGTGGATGTGGCATCCGCCCATGGTGCCGCCAGCCGTGTGGGGCGCCTGCGCGGCCCTGATGCTGATGCTGTTGACCGACCGCGGCGACAAGGCCGTGGCCGAGCAGATCGCCATCCTGCGCCCGGTCGCTGCCGGCTGGCCGCTGCGGGTGCTCCTCCTGTACCGCCTGGCCATCTCCTTCACCCTGCTGCCGGGCCTGTGCGTGCTGTGCGAATTCGCCGTGCTGACGCTGGGCCGCGCAGGCAATGCGGCCAACGCTGGCTACAGCCACACGGTCGCCATGGTCTGGCTGATGGCCGCCGTGGTCGCCCAGACCGCCATCGTCGCGCTGCGCCGCCTGAGCGTGCGCGGCCGCGTGGGCCTGGTGATCACCGCCATCCTGATCCTGACCGCCATTGGAAGCGAACTATGGAATTGAATCCCGTGCTGCGCATCGAGCAGCTTAATTTTGAATACGCCAGCCATCCCCTGTTCCGCCAGTTCGAGCTGCGCCTGGGGACCGGCATCACCTGGCTGCGCGGCGAAAACGGCGCCGGCAAGACCACCTTGCTGAAGCTGGCCGGCGGCGCCCTGACGCCGCATGCCGGCCAAATCTGGCTGGATGACCTGGAAGTCCGCGCCCAGCCGCTGGCCTACCGCCTGCACGCCTACTACTGCGGCGGCGACGCGCCGGCCCTGCCCTGGCTGACCGTGCAGGAAGTGCTGGACCTGCACCTGTCGCTGTACGCCGGCGCCGATCCGCAATTGCTGAACGCCGAGCTGCAAGCCTTCCACCTGCTGCCCACGCTGGACCAGCCGGTCACCACGCTGTCGCTGGGCCAGCACAAGAAAATGCAGCTCGCCCTGGCCTTGTCGCTGCCGGTGCGCCTGCTGCTGATCGACGAACCCTTCAATGGCCTGGACGCCGACGCCGTGGCCTACCTGCGCGCGCAACTGGCGTCGCCGGAACGCCTGGCCCGCCAATGCATCCTGCTGACCAGCCACCTGGACCCCGAGCTGCCGCTCGCGGCCACCGTGAAACTGTGATTTCTTCACAACAACTGCTCAGCGGCGCGGCAAACCTGCGACAATAGCCTTTCCTCCCCTGCCTGGAGTTCCCCTGGTGTTCGGTTTTTTCAAGTCGCCCGAGATGTCGCCACGTTTGCTGCGCCTGAAAGAGTCGGCGCTGTTCGCGTCGCTGACGCCGCTCGAACTGAACATCGTCGATGGCCTGATGCACGAACGCCGCTACCTCGGCGAGGAAATCATCTTCGATGAAGGCGAGGAAGGGCAGGCGCTGTACCTGGTCATGTCGGGCCGCGTCATCATCAGCCGCCAACTGGGCGAGGGGCGCGAAGTGGTGGCCGAACTGGCGCCCGGCGCCTTCTTCGGCGATCTCGCGCTGCTCGACAACTCGCCGCGCAACGCCCAGGCCCGCGCGCTCGACAACTGCGAACTGGCGGTGTTCTTCCGCGCCGATTTCATGGGGCTGATGGAAACCGACGCCGCCATCGGCTACAAGATCGCGCTGGCGCTGGCGCGCCACATCGGCGCCCGCCTGCGCGACTGGATGACCGGCAAGCCGCACATCGAGGCGCTATGAATCTGCTGCCGGCGCAACAGCGGGGCGGTCCCGTGGTGTGGAGCGGGATCATCGCCGCCACCTGCGTGGTGCTGTTCCTCTTGCAGCAGATGCTGTTCCTGGCGATTCCGTTCCTGCTGGGGATCGTCCTGTACTACATCCTGCAGCCGCCCATGCAGCGTTTGATACGCATGGGGGTGAGCCAGAACGCGGCCACGCTCATCGTCGGCGCCGTGTTCCTGCTGCTGGCGACGCTGGCCGGACTGGCCGCCGTGCTGTGGAATTCAACGCCGTCCGCCTCCTGGCAGGACATGCTGGCCACCTACACCAAGGGCGGCCTGGCCTTCGTCCGCCACACCATGCGGGCGCTGGAGAGACAGTTCCCCCTCCTGGCCCAGCTCCGCCTGGCCGAGATGGTCAACGACCGCGTCAGCGCCTACACCGGCGACTTCGTGCGCGCGCACCTGACCGATATCCTGGTGTCGGTGGCGGGCTGGCTGCCGTCGCTGCTGCTGGCGCCATTCCTGGCCTTCTTCTTTTTGCGCGACGGCCTGCGCTTCAAAAAATTCCTCGCGCGGGCGGTGCCGAACGCCTTCTTCGAGCGCACGCTGTGCCTGCTGCACGAAGTCGACCAGACCGCGCACCGCTACTTCCAGGGCTTGATACGCTTGACCATACTCGATACCGCCGTGCTGGCGCTGGGGCTGTGGGCGATCGGCGTGTCGTCGCCGCTGGTGCTGGGACTGGTGGCCGCGGTGCTGGCGTGGGTGCCCTATGTCGGCTCCATCGTCGGCTGCGTGCTGGTGGTGATGGTGGCGTCGACCGATGCGCCGGCCGAGCCATCGGTGGCCTACCTGGCGATCGGCGTCTTCATCCTGGTGCGCTTGCTGGACGATTTCGTCTTCATGCCGCTGACCCTGGGCCGCAGCCTGCACATCCATCCCCTGATCACGGTGCTGATGATCTTCATCGGCGGCTCCGTGGCCGGCGTGGCCGGCCTGATGCTGGTGCTGCCCCTGCTGGGCGTGGTGATGGTGATCGGCGAAACCCTGGGCCGCCTGATCACCGATCCGCGCCTGCGCGCCCGCCACCGCAACGCCAAGCGGCTGCGGGACCAGCAGGCCAGTTACGACCTGAGAAGTTAAAAACCCCTGCGGCCGTTGCCGGCGACAGGGGCGGGGAGGGAAACCGCCCGGCTCAGGCGGTCATCACATGCTTGTCGGCCGATTCGGTGACGGCTTCCTCGTCATCCGAGCGGATCAGGTGATCGAAGGCGGACAGCGCCGCTTTCGCGCCCTCGCCGGTGGCGATGATGATCTGCTTGTACGGCACCGTGGTGACGTCGCCGGCCGCGAACACGCCCGGCACCGAGGTCTGGCCGCGCGCATCGACTTCGATCTCGCCGTGGCGCGACAGGGCCACCGTGCCTTTCAGCCACTCGGTGTTGGGCACCAGGCCGATCTGCACGAACACGCCTTCCAGCTCCACCTTGCGCGAGGCGCCGCTGTTGCGGTCGGTGTAGCTCAAGCCGTTGACGATCTTGCCGTCGCCGTGGATCTCGGTGGTCTGGGCCGACACGATCACGTCCACGTTCGGCAGGCTGCGCAGCTTGCGCTGCAGGACCGCGTCCGCGCGCAGCTCGGCGCCGAACTCGATCAGCGTCACATGCTTGACGATGCCGGCCAGGTCGATCGCCGCTTCCACGCCCGAGTTGCCGCCGCCGATCACCGCCACGCGCTTGCCCTTGAACAGCGGGCCGTCGCAGTGCGGGCAGTAGGCCACGCCGTGGTTGCGGTATTCCTTCTCGCCCGGCACGTTGATCTCGCGCCAGCGGGCGCCGGTCGCCAGGATCACCGACTTGGCCTTCAGCACGGCGCCGGACGCGGTCTGCACTTCGATCTGCTTACCGACCGGCACCAGCTTGCTGGCGCGCTGGGTGTTCATGATGTCGACCTCGTAGGCCTTGACGTGCTGCTCCAGCGCCACGGCGAACTTCGGCCCATCGGTTTCGGTGACCGAGATGAAGTTCTCGATCGCCAGCGTGTCCAGCACCTGGCCGCCGAAACGCTCGGCCAGCACGCCGGTGCGGATGCCTTTGCGCGCCGCGTACACGGCCGCCGCCGCGCCGGCCGGGCCGCCGCCGACGATCAGCACGTCGAACACGTCTTTCTTGCTCAGCTCGGCGGCCTGGCGCACGCTGGCGTTGGTGTCCAGCTTGGCGAGGATTTCCTCGACCGAGGTGCGGCCCTGGCCGAAGTGCTGGCCGTTCAGGAACATCATCGGCACGGCCATGATCTGGCGGTCTTCCACTTCCTTCTGGAACAGGCCGCCGTCGATGGTGGTGACCTTGATGCGCGGATTGATCACCGCCATGGCGTTCAGCGCCTGCACCACGTCCGGGCAGTTATGGCAGGTCAGCGACATGAAGGTTTCGAACTCGTAATCGCCGTCCAGGTTGCGGATCTGCTCGATCACGGCGTCGTCGAACTTGATGGTGTGGCCGCCGACCTGCAGCAGCGCCAGCACCAGCGAGGTGAACTCGTGGCCCAGCGGGATGGCGGCGAAACGCACGCCGATATCGGTGCCGCTGCGGTTGATGCTGAAGGACGGCGTACGGACGCCTGCTTCGGCGCGCTCGACCAGCGTGATCTTGTCGCTCAACTGGGACAGTTCCAGGAGCAGTTCCTTCATTTCACGGGCCTTGGCGCTGTCATCGAGCGAGGCGACCAGCTCAATCGGTTGCACCACCTTTTCGAGGTAGGTTTTCAACTGGGTCTTGAGGGTAGCGTCCAACATGGTTTTCTTCCTTTACAAATATTTAGGCGTGAGCCGGACCGGACGCCCGGTCCGGCATCACGGTAACTACTTGTTTGCTGCAGTCTGTTTCAAGACTTAGATCTTGCCGACCAGGTCCAGCGACGGGGTCAGGGTGGCGGCGCCTTCGGTCCACTTGGCCGGGCAGACCTGGCCTGGGTGCTCGGCCACGTACTTGGCGGCCTTCACTTTGCGCAGCAGTTCCGACGCGTCGCGGCCGATGCCGTTGTCGTGCACTTCCAGCACTTTGATCTGGCCTTCCGGATTGATGACGAAGGTGCCGCGCAGCGCCAGGCCTTCTTCTTCGATCATCACTTCGAAGTTACGCGACAGGGTGCCGGTCGGGTCGCCGATCAGCGGGTAGTTCACTTTCTTGATGGCGTCCGAGGTGTCGTGCCAGGCCTTGTGGGCGAAGTGGGTGTCGGTCGATACGCCGTACACGTCCACGCCCAGCTTGGCGAATTCAGGTTGGTGCTCGGCCAGGTCTTCCAGTTCGGTAGGGCACACGAAGGTGAAGTCGGCCGGGTAGAACATCAGAACGGACCACTTGCCTTTCAGGGACTCGTCGCTGACGTCGATGAACTTGCCGGCGTGGTAGGCGGTGGCCTTGAAGGGTTTGATTTGGGTATTGATCAGGGACATTGTGGTTTCCTCGTTGGGTTGTGAATCAATGAGACGCCAGTGTACGGGTTTTTGCCCTATTTGCAAAATTGATTGTTCCAATAGTTTCAATTGACTTTAACTATTGAATTGGCGTGCGGGATAGCGGTTATCCTCTTGCCCTCATCAATGAGGGACGAGCCAAGGAAAAAACGCCGGGATCTACGATGCTCACTCTATGTGCTTGTCGGCGTAGGTTGTACGCAAGATTGCCGTGTTAAAGCGGTCAACTTGCCACAGCACTTTCCGATAAAAGTGTGGCATGTCTGAAGCGTTTGATAGATGGGAAGCCAAAGCCTGACGATATTGGCTCGCATCGTACTGATAGCTTTGAGTGCTCCTATCAAATCCCGCATCACGCAGATGGGCAAAAATATCTACTCCCGTTGGTCCATCGGGAAAACGCGTCACCAACGCTTGGATAACGTCCTTGCAATGTGAATTAGCCGGAAAGTGCGTATTCTCAATCGCGGTAACGGCTTCTCGAACGTCCTTCGAGAAAATGATGCGAGGATAGTCAGCTACTTCACTCTCTAGCTTATATGCTTGAATGAAGGCCGGGCCAAAAAGGATGGTCGCACCGCCCTTGTTCGGTTTATGCAGGAGCTTTCCACAAGCGATACCGCCACGAGAAAGAAAGCTTTTAGAAAGCCAATCAGAAGATATTTGCCAGCAGAAGAAAATCAACAAACCAAGACCTAGCGGTGTTTTTCTGCACGACGCAACCACACAATCCGAGAAGGATTGGACCATGAAGTCCAAATCAGAAGAGGGGAAATCTTTGATCCCCACACGCCCAAGAAACGCATCCTGCAAAGACGCATGCCTGATATCCAATGCGTTGAAGATCAGGGACGGACCAACCAATGCGTTTTTTTGCTGAGATGCCGCAATCAATTCCTTGAACCCAAGGATATCGATGAAGGCAACATACCGTTCTTCATATTCAGAAATTGGCGCATCGTCTTCACCGTCGTAGGCAATAGAATCTTCCGTTTCCGGAACGCCGAAATCCAGGACATCTTCTATGGGCTCAATAGCGTCAAGCCGCTTTGAGATGTTTTTTGAAGTAGCTTTGGATTTCTTCATCAGGAATGATTCTGCTTCGGGTACTTTCATCAAACACAGCATGCCAAGGCCCATCAGCCTTGTGTGTGATATCGACCAGCGTACCTGCGGACATCTTGCCGAATTGCTTCAATACCGAAAGAATTGCTTGGCTATCAGTAGACTCTTCTTCGAGTAATGGCCAATTCGCGATAAATTGACTGTCGGGTTTGATTGCATTGGAGCCGAACATCTTCAGGTCATGGTACAGGGACTCCACCACTGGACCGTATTTCCATGCGGAGAACTCTCCATCAAGCAAAGGTTTGCCATACTTCGCCAACGATAATCCATGGGCAAGATAGAGCAGCTTGTGCAATTTTAAATTGGTGAGAGGGAAACCAAGCTCATCAGCCTTTTGGAGCATTGATTTTGCCACCGTGCGAGGGGCGCTCATGGCCTATCCTTATATGTATATTTAGACAGTATATACGATCATCTAATCTAATCAAGCTTTGCACAAAAAAGCATCGAATTGCTCGGCCGGCATGGGCTTGGCGAACAGGTAGCCCTGGCCATAGTCGCAGCCGGCCGCGGCCAGCAGGTCGCGCTGTTCCGGCGTTTCCACGCCCTCGGCGATGACGCTCAGCGCCAGCTTGTGGGCCATGACGATGATGGCTTCCGACAGCGCCATGTCGCTGGAATCGGGCGCCAGGTTGCGGGTGAAGGAACGGTCTATCTTCAGGTAATCGATGTCGAACTTCTTCAGGTAGGACAGCGAGGAATAGCCGGTGCCGAAGTCGTCCAGCGCCACCTGGATGCCGGCGTCGCGCAGTTGCAGCAGCTTGTTGCTGACCGTGGTGTTGGCGTCCAGCAGCAGGCCCTCGGTGATTTCCACCACCAGCGCCGTGCCGGGCAGCGCCAGCGCGCGCAATTGCCGCAGCCAGGCGTCGTAGCCGCCCTCGCGCTGGAATTCCAGCGGCGACTGGTTGATGCTGACCTGGAAGTCCGGGTCGTGCTCGCGCCGCCAGCGCTGCGCCCAGCCGGCCGCCTCGCGGAACACCCACTCGCCGATATCGACGATCAGGCCGCTGGCCTCGGCCAGCGGGATGAATTCCAGCGGGCTGACCAGGCCGCGCTGCGGGTGGTTCCAGCGTATCAGCGCCTCGGCCTTGTGCACCCGCCCGCTGGCCAGGTGCACGATGGGCTGGAAGTACAGCGCGAACTGCCGGCCCTTGAGCGCGCCGCGCAGGTCGTTGGTCAGGCGCATGCGGTTCAGCGCGGCCACCTGCAGGGTCGGCGTGAAATAGCTGAAGCGGTTGCGGCCCGCGCCCTTGGCCGCGTACATGGCCTGGTCGGCGTGCTTGAGCAGGTCGTCGATGTCCAGCGCGTCGTCCGGGTACAGCGTGATGCCGATGCTGGCCGAGACAAAGGCTTGCTCCTGGCCCAGCTCGAACGGTTGCAGCAGGCTGTCGATGATGCTCTGGGCGATGCGCTCGACGCGCTCGGCCGGCTCGTGGGCGGTCAGCTCGGGGATGATGACGGTGAACTCGTCGCCGCCCAGCCGCGCCACCGTGTCCGAACGGCGCACGCAGGCGCCGATGCGGCGCGCCGCGTCCACCAGCAGGATGTCGCCCTGCTGGTGGCCCAGCGTGTCGTTGACTTCCTTGAAGTGGTCGAGGTCGATGAACAGGATGGCGATGCGGGTGTGGTCGCGCTGGCTCTTGAGCATGGCCTGGGCCAGCCGGTCGAGGAACATGCGGCGGTTGGGCAACTGGGTCAAGGTATCGAAATTGGCCTGCTGCCAGATCAGTTGTTCGCTCTGCTTCTTGGCAGTGACATCCTCGATCATGCACAGGTGGCAGGGATGGTGGCCGGCCTCGGTGTCGATGGTGGTCACCGAAATGTCGATCCAGGCCACCGCGCCGTCCGGGCGGAACAGGCGGCTGGTGGCCTTGAAGCTGCTGATCTGCTGGCTGGTCAGCAGGGCCATCTGCTCCCTGACCTGGGCCACGTCGTCCGGGTGGCCGGTTTCCATCCACTTGAGGCGGTCCATTTCCGCCCGCGTGCGGCCGACGATCTCCAGGTAGCGCTGGTTGATGTCGCGGAATTCATAGGTGACCGAATCGACCAGCGCAATGCCCAGCGGCGACGCTTCAAACATGGTGCGGAAGCGCTGCTCGCCCTTGCGGATGGCTTCCAGCGCGCGCTTGCGCTCGCGCGCCAGCATGCTGAAGTGGACCGCCGCGCCCAGCACCAGCAGCACCGCGCCGATGCCGGCCACGCGGTACAGCCAGGTCAGGCTGGGGTGGCTGCTGTCGACCACGTACATGAAGCCGTCGTAGCGGGCGCCGCGCGGCACCAGGCCCAGGCCGGCGTAGACGTCGGCGATGTGTTGCCAGCGCTCCGGGTTCATGTAGCCGATCTCCACCAGCACCGGCTGCACCAGCGGCACCATCTGCCGCGCTTCGTACAGCAGGTGCTGGCGGTCGCTGCGGCGCGAATACTTGCTGAGGATGAGGTCGACGGTTTCTTCCTGGTGGTTCATGGCCCACTGCCAGCCGCGCAGGCTGGCGGCGCGGAAGGCGCGCACCCGGTCCGGGTGGTTGGCCACCTCGTGTTCGTTGGTGAACAGGTTATCGCCGTAAAAATCGATGCCGACCGCGCGCGGGCTGTAGATATCGTAGGGGAAGCCCAGGCGGTCGAACAGGTCCGGCTCGTTGGTGGTGTAGACCGACATGGCGTCGACCTTGCCGTTGACCAGGTCTTCCGGATTGTAGCTGTGCTCCAAGCGCTGGAAACTGCTGAGCGGAATGCCTTCCTTGTTGAGGAAGGCCAGCAGCTCGTCCGCGTTGCCCAGCTCGTCGGTCAGGGAGCCGACCATCACCCGCTTGCCGATCAGGCGGCGGATGTCCGGGCCGCTGGCGTTCTGGCGCATCGCCAGCGCATACGGCGAATGCTGGAAGATCACGCCCAGCACCACCACCGGCTTGCCGGCCAGCCGCGCCAGCAGCAGGCTGCTGCCGCCCACGCCGTACTCGGCCTTGCCGGCCAGGACCGCGCGTTCCGGCTCGTTGCCGTCGGTGCCTTCGCGGATCTGCACTTGCAGTCCGGCCTCGCGGTAATAGCCCAGCTCCTGGGCCGCGTAATAGCCGGCGAACTGGAATTGGTGCAGGTGCTTGAGCTGCAGCGTGACCTTGTCCAGCGCCATGGCGGGCGCGGCGCCCAGCAGCAGGGCGGCGGCGGCATACAGCTTGACGAGTCTGGAAAGCACCGATGGAATCCCGGGAAAATGAACGCTGCCGCTAGTGTAACGCCCTCTCAGCCGCAGGCCCAGAAAGCAAAGGACGGCGGAGGCTTGCGCCTGCGCCGTCCGTTGTACGGGTTCGACAGCTTAATAGGGGATGCTGACCGGGATGGGCGACATCAGGTTGGTGCCGTTGCCGAGTTGGCCCTCGGCGTTGCGGCCCCAGCCCCACAGCGTGTTGTCGGTCTTGAGGCCGAAGCTGTGCGCCGTGCCCACGGTGACCGTGGTCCAGGTGTTGTCGGTGCCGATGCGGGTGGGCGACTGCTCGTCGCCGTTGCCGTCGCCCAGTTGGCCTTCCGCGTTCGAGCCCCAGCCCCACAGCGTGCCGTCGCTCTGCACGCCCATGGTGTGGGTGGTGCCGGCCGCCACCACGGCCCAGTTGTTCTTGGTGCCGATCGGGGTGGGCGCGGTCAGCATGGTCGAGCCGTTGTTGCCCAGTTGGCCGTAGCTGTTCTGGCCCCAGCCGTACAGCCCGCCGTTGGCGCTGATCGCCATGGAGTGGAAAGCGCCGGCCGATACCGCGCTGAAGGTCAGCGAGCCGATCTTGGTCGGCAGCGGCACGTCGGTGCCGGAAGCGGCGTTGCCCAGTTGGCCGTCCGAGTTGCTGCCCCAGGTCCACAGCGACAAGTCTTTCTGGATGCCCAGGCTGTGCGCGCCGCCGGCGCTGACGGTGTTCCACAGCGCGGTGCCGATCTTGGTCGGCACCAGGCGGCCGATGGTGGTGCCGTCGCCGAGCTGGCCGTTGAAGTTGCGGCCCCAGGCGTACAGGGCGCCGCTGGCTTTCAGCGCCAGCACATGGCCCTTGCCGGCCGAGACCAGCATCCAGTCGGTGTCCTTGCCGATCTGGACCGGCACGCTGTGGTTGATCTGGGTGCCGTCGCCCAACTGGCCGTTCTGGTTATAGCCCCAGGCCCACAGGGTGCCGGTCGGCACCGTGGTGGTGCCGGTGGTGCTGGTGGTGGTGTTCTTGCGGATGCCGACCGCGAACTGGTCGCCGACCGAGACCATGATCCACGGCGTGCTGCCGGTGCCGTTGTTGACCGTGACCGGCGCGCTGCGGTCGGTGGTGGTGCTGTCGCCCAACTGGCCCTGGATGTTGGAGCCCCAGGCATACAGGTTGCCGTCCGCCTTGCGGGCGATGGTCTGGTAGCCGCCGGCCGCCACCCCGGCCCACGGCGCGGTGACCGTCACCAGCACCGAGCCGGTGACGCTGTCCTGGGTGGCCACCACGGTCTCGGTGCCCACCGCCTTGCCCTGCACGGTGCCGTTGCTGAACACCTGCAGGACGTTGGTGGTGCCGCTCTTGGTGCTCCAGGTCAGGCCGCCGGCCGCGGTCAGCACCTTGCTGCTGCCGTCGGAATAGGTGGCGGTCGCGGTCAGCGCCGTCGGCGTGGCCGCCCCCACCTGGATGGTGCTGCTGGGGATGGTCACCGCGATGCTCTTCAGGGTCACCGTGCCGGGGGATGACGTGCTGCTACTGCTGCCGCCGCCACCGCCGCCGCAGGCGGCCAGGACGGCGAACAGGGGCGCCAGCAGCAGGGTGGAGAATTTAAAGTTTTTCATGATCTTCCAGTTCACAGAAAAGGTCTGCGGTGCACGCAGTGTAGCGCCACCAGCCGCTTGCACATCGCATGAGCAGGCCCGAATTATCCATGCATTTACACGGATAGGGAACTTATAACATTTCTTTGGGGAATGTGCGAAAAAAAACCCGCGGCCAGGCGGCGCGCGGGTCGGGGGCCGGCCGGCTTATTTGCGGCCGCGCGGCGCGGCGGCGCCCCGGGCCGGCTTGCCGCCCTGGGCCGGCGCGGCGGCCGGCTTCTTGACCTTGATGGTGTCCAGGATGGACGGCCGGGCCTTGGTCTCGACCGTGGCGCGCGCGGTCAGCGAGCCGGTCAGGGCGTTGGCCTTGCCGCGGCCGCCGGTCGGCATGACCTTGCCGCCGCGCTTGTCCGCGCCCGGCGCCAGCATCGGCATGGCGCGCTTGCCCTGCGACGCCTTGAAGTTTTCCTCGCCCACCACGTAGGGCGGGATCAGGTGGCGCTCGCCGGTACCGATCAGGTCGCCGCGCCCCATCTTGCGCAGGGTTTCGCGCAGGATCGGCCAGTTCTTCGGATCGTAATAGCGCAGGAACGCCTTCTGCGCCTGGCGCTGCTTGAGGGTGCGCGGGGTTTCCACCGTTTCCGAATCCTCGGTGACCTTGTGCAGCGGGTTGCGGCGCGAGTGGTACATGGCGCTGGCCATGGCCATCGGCGTCGGCATGAAGGTCTGCACCTGGTCCAGGCGGAAGTTGTTCTTCTTCAGCCACAGCGCCAGGTTCAGCATGTCCTCGTCGGTGGCGCCGGGGTGGGCGGCGATGAAGTAGGGGATCAGGTACTGCTTCTTGCCCGCCTCCAGCGAATACTTTTCGAACAAGGCCTTGAACTCGTCGTAGGCGCCGATGCCCGGCTTCATCATCTTGCTCAGCACGTTGGGCTCGGTGTGCTCGGGCGCGATCTTCAGCAGGCCGCCGACGTGGTGGGTCACCAGCTCCTTGACGTACTCGGGCGAGCGCACGGCCAGGTCGTAGCGCAGGCCCGACTGGATCAGCACCTTCTTCACGCCCGGGATCGCGCGCGCCCGGCGGTACAGCTTGATCAGCGGGTTGTGGTTGGTGCCCAGGTTGACGCAGATCGACGGGTAGACGCAGGACAGGCGGCGGCAGGTCTGCTCGATGTCCTTGTCCTTGCACGACAGGCGGTACATATTGGCGGTCGGGCCACCGAGGTCGGAGATGATGCCGGTGAAGCCCTTGGTCTTGTCGCGGATGTGCTCGATCTCGCGCAGGATGGACGGCTCGGAACGGCTCTGGATGATGCGGCCCTCGTGCTCGGTGATCGAGCAGAAGGTGCAGCCGCCGAAGCAGCCGCGCATGATGTTGACCGAAAAGCGGATCATTTCCCACGCCGGGATGTTGGCGTCGCCATAGCTGGGGTGGGGGCCGCGCGCGTATTCGAGGTCGTAGACATTGTCCATCTCGTCCATCTGCAGCGGCAGCGGCGGCGGGTTCATCCACACGTCGCGGTCGCCGTGCGCCTGCACCAGCGCGCGCGCATTGCCCGGATTCGATTCGAGGTGGAACACGCGCGAGGCGTGCGCATACATCACCGGATCGGCGCTGACGGTTTCATAGGACGGCAGGCGCACCACGGTCTTGTGGTGCTTTTCCAGCTCCATGGCGCGGCGTTCCTCGCGGCTCATGATGCGGATCGGCTTGACCGTCTCGGCCTTGGGCTCGACCAGCGCCGGGTTGGGTTCCTCGGCCGGCTTGTTGTCGCTCGCGCAGGATGGCGAATTCTGCTGCACCATCAGGTAGGGGTCGACGTGCTTGTCGATCTTGCCCGGGGTGTCGACCCGGGTGCTGTTGTGCTCGCCCCATTCCGCGCCGGGCTTCCAGCCGGCCGGCACCAGGAAGGCGGTGCCGCGCAGGTCGCGGATGGTCTTGATGTTCTCGCCCTCGGCCATGCGGCGCGTCAGGTCCACCAGCGCGCGCTCGGCGTTGCCGAAGATCAGCAGGTCGGCCTTGGAATCGAACAGCACCGAACGGCGCACCTTGTCCGACCAGTAGTCGTAGTGGGCGATGCGGCGCAGCGAGGCTTCGATCGAACCGATCACCACCGGGATGCCGGGATAGGCTTCGCGGCAGCGCTGGGCGTACACCGACACGGCGCGGTCCGGGCGCTTGTTCGGCTCGGCGTTGGGGGTGTAGGCGTCGTCGGAGCGGGGCTTGCGGTCGGCCGTGTAGCGGTTGACCATGGAATCCATGTTGCCGGCGGTGACGCCGTAGTACAGGCGCGGCTTGCCCAGCGCGCGGAACGCCTCGGCCGACTGCCAGTCCGGCTGGGCGATGATGCCGACGCGGTAGCCCTGCGCCTCCAGCAGGCGGCCGACCAGGGCCATGCCGAAGCTCGGGTGGTCGATGTAGGCATCGCCGGTCACCAGGATGACGTCGCACTCGTCCCAGCCCAGTTGCGCCATCTCGGCGCGGGACATGGGCAGGAAAGGCGCAGACGGAGCGCGGGCAGACCGCTTCGGGACGGCCGCAAATAAATTGGTAGGGGGGTTCATGGGGCGGTATTGTACCGGAATTGGCCCTGCGCCGCGCAGGGCCAGACAAAAAATTCTTTTACTTTTCAATCACTTGTGCAAAAACCATGTCAGTCTCACATTGAAACGCCGCCATGTTTTGCTATAACGGAGAGATACGACCGTGAGGAGAACGCCATGCGACGCCGCCTTTATTTCATGTTACCGGACATCCCCAGCGCACGCGCCATGCTGGACGAGATGCTGCTGGCGCGTATCGAAATCCGCCACATCCGCTTCATGGCCAGGGACGCGCTGCCGGCCGACATGCCGGACGTGAGTTTCCTGCAAAAGACCGACCTGGTCCACGGCGCCCAACTGGGCGTGGTGATCGGCGCGGTGGTGGGCCTGGGCGCGGGCATCTTCCTCAGCATGTTCCCGGTGGAGGGCATGACCATGCGCACCGCGGCCATCCTGCTGGTGACGCTGGGCGGCGCGCTGTTCGGCGGCTGGGCCTCCGGCATGAACGCGGCGGCGGTGCCGAACACGCGGCTCGAACAATTCGCGCCGCGCATCGCGCAGGGCCAGGTCTTGATGATTGCCGACGTGCCGGTGGGGCGCGTCGAAGAAATCGAAGGGATGATAGAAAAACGCCATCCCGAAATCAGCTTTGGCGGTATGGAACCGCCCATGCTGGCGTTTCCGTAACGCTGGCCGCCCGGGGACCTGGCTTCCCCGGGTTTCTCATCAAATCCCCATGTTCGACAAGATATTGCCCAGCTCGCGCAGGGCCGGCTCCAGTTGCGGGTGCCTGGCGGCGAACTTGGCCGACAGTTCCTGCGTGCGCTCGGCCAGGCCGTAGGTGTTGGACGGGCCAGCCGCTTCCGGCGCGCGCTCCAGCAGGCTCTTGATGTCGCCATCGAGCTGCTGCAACAGGTCGCGCAATTCCTCGTCCACCGGGCCGGCCTGGGCCAGCGATGCGTGCAGGTTCTTGAGCGAGGCCTTCAGATTGCTGTCCATGGTTGTTCTCCCTAGTGTAGACCTGACGCTATCTTACTCAAAAATCCACCGCGCCGCCGCGCGCCGGCCTACCTGCGCTCGATGCGGCGATCGGGAATGAACCACACGGCCGCCACCAGCACATAGATGCCGAAGCCCAGCATGGGCCAGGCGCAGGACACGGCGATGCCGACCAGGTAGAGCAGCGTGGAGATCTTGCCCTTGCGGTCGCTGCCCAGCGCATCCTTGAGCGCCTCGTTGTGCGTTTCCAGGCAGCGCGTCAATATCATGTAGGCCACGCTGGACATGAACAGCACGAAGCCGTAGCAGGCCACCGGCACCGACGAGAAATGGTTCTCGCCCATCCAGCCGGTGACGAAGGGGATCAGCGACATCCAGAACAGCAGGTGCAGGTTGCCCCACAAGGCGCCGCCGGTGATGCGGCTCACCAGGTGGACCAGGTGGTGGTGATTGTTCCAGTAGATGCCGACGTAGATAAAGCTGAGCACATAGCTGAGGAACACGGGGAACAGGGGCAGCAGCGCTTCGACGCTGTCACCATGCGGCACCTTCAGTTCCAGCACCATGATGGTGATGATGATTGCGATGACGCCATCGCTGAATGCTTCCAACCGCCCTTTGCCCATGCGCTCCTCGTTGATATCGGCTTGCTGAGGCGCTATGTTACCTGAAGGCGCCTGGCTTACTGGCGGATTTCCGGCTCGGTGAGCTGGGCCAGTTGGACCAGGGATTCCTGCCAGCCGAGGTAGCAGGCCTCGGCCGGGATCATGGCCGGGATGCCTTCCTGGACCACCTTCAGCTCCACGCCGCAGAAGACTTCGCGCAGCGTGACGGTGGTCTGCATCTGGCCCGGCAGGTTGGGATCGTCGAAGCTGGCGGTGTAGCGCAGCTTCTGGTTCGGCACCAGCTCCAGGTAGGTGCCGCCGAAGGAATGGCCGTCGCCGGTGGTGAAATTGGTGAAGGACATGTGATAGCCGCCGCCCTCCCGGGCATCCATGCGGTGCACCTTGCCGGTGAAGCCGAACGGCGGCAGCCACTTGGCCATCGCGTCCGGGTCGAGGAAGGCGCGGTACACGCGCTCCGCCTTGGCCTTGAGCACGCGCTGCAATTGAACGGTATTGGTGGTCATGATCGGTCTCCAGTCAAAGTCGAGGACAGCCCTCATACGCTACGACGGCCGGCGCGCGCGGAAATCGACATTCTGCCCACATTTTTCCGCAAGCCGCTACACTGCCGCTATCGTTACCAACTCATCTTACATGTCATGGACAACTACGCGGAACTGCTGGAGCAACTGAAGCAGCAGGAACAGGAGCTGCAATTTACCACCTTCACCAACGAAACCGCGCTGGCGCTGGGCCTGAAAGTGGTGGAGCTGGCCAGGGCCAAGGGCAAGGCGGTCGCGGTCAACGTCGCCCGCAACGGCCTGGTGCTGTTCCATCACGCCATGGACGGCACCTACGGCGACCAGGCCGACTGGATACGCCGCAAGAACAACGTGGTGGCGCGCTGGGGCCACAGCTCCTTCTACGTCGGCGTCGAACACAAGCACCGCAAGGCCGTGTTCGAGGACGCCAGGCATTACGACATCAAGGACTACGCGGCCCACGGCGGCGCCTTCCCCGTCATCATCCGGAACGTCGGCATCGTCGGCACGGTGACGGTGTCCGGCCTGCCGCAGGCGGAAGACCACGCGCTGGCCGTGGAAGCCCTGCGCGCGCTGCTCAACTGAGGATCAATAATGCGGCGGCCGCTCGTGCGGAAGCTGGGCGCCGCTGTTGTTCTGCGCCAGGTTGCGCACATGCTGGGCCAGCGAGGCGCATAGCTGCTCCAGCTTGTCGATCTGCTGCTGTTGTTCGTAGATGCGCTGGTTCAGCGCATCCACCATGTCTTCCTGGTGCACCAGCTTCAGCTCGATGTCCATCAATCGGTCTTCGGTATTCTTCACGGTTGTTCCTTTTCCGGCTTGGGCGTGGCCAGCAGTTCCTTCATGCGCGCCAGGCGTTCCTTGGGCGTCAGCTTCTCGGATTCCATCGGCACGGCCGTGCCCTCGTCCAGTTTCATTTCCTTGATAAAGCGCGACGGGTCGCAGTGCACCTGCTCGCCCGCGCGCTTGCGCTTCTTGCACCAGGTGATCTTCAGCGTGCGCTGCGCGCGCGTGATGCCGACGTACATCAGGCGCCGTTCCTCCTGCACCCGCGCGGCGATCGCCTCGGCCGGCATGTCGGCGTCACCCTTGTGCGGCAGGATGCCTTCCTCGCAGCCGACCAGGAACACGTGCGGATACTCCAGCCCCTTGGACGCGTGCAGGGTCGACATGCGCACCGCGTCCGGGTCTTCGTCCTGGCCTTCCAGCATGGACATCAGCGCCACCATCTGGGTCAGCTCCAGCACGTTTTTTTCTTCGCCGTCGCGGTCCTTGCCGCCGCGCCCGCGCTCCTTCAGCCAGTTGACGAATTCCAGCACGTTCTGCCACTTGCTCTGGGCCGCGCGCTCGTCGAACATATCGTATAAATAGTTTTCATAGTTGATCGCCGCCAGCAGGTCGTCCAGCACCTCGGCCGCGTTGTCGCCGCTGCCGCTCGGCCCCGGGCGGCTGGCGCGCGCCTCCAGGTCGTTGATGAAGTTGCAGAAGTCGCGCAGCGGATGCAACTGGCGGTCCTGCAGCAGGGCTTCGATGCCGCCCTTGAACACCGCCTCGAACAGCGAGCAATTCCATTGGGCCGAGAAGGTGCCCAGGGTTTCCAGCGTCGACTGGCCGACGCCGCGGCGCGGCGTGGTCACGGCGCGGATGAAGGCCGGGTCGTCGTCGGTATTGGCCAGCAGGCGCAGATAGCTGATGATGTCCTTGATCTCGGCCTTGTCGAAGAAGGACTGGCCGCCGGAGATCGTGTACGGAATGCGCTCCTTGCGCAGCGCCTGCTCGATGATGCGCGCCTGGTGGTTGCCGCGGTACAGGATCGCGTAGTCGGACCACTTGTTCTTGCGCTGGAAGTGGTCGGCCGAAATCATGATCGCCACCTGGTCCGCTTCCGCATCGTCGGACGGCATGGACATCACCTCGATCGGCTCGCCCAGGCCGTGCTCGGACCACAGCGATTTCTCGAACAGCTTGGGATTGTTGCCGATCACCGCGTTGGCCGCCTGCAGGATGCGGGTGGTGGAGCGGTAGTTCTGTTCCAGCTTGATCACTTCCAGGTCGGGGAAGTCGGTCTGCAGGGTCTTCAGGTTTTCCACCGACGCGCCGCGCCAGGCATAGATGGCCTGGTCGTCGTCGCCGACGGCGGTGAACATCGGCTTCTTGCCGATGCCGGTCACCATCAGCTTGACCAGCTCGTACTGGCAGGTATTGGTGTCCTGATACTCGTCCATCAGCAGGTAGCGCAGGCGGCGCTGCCACTTGTCGCGCACCTTTTCGTGGTCGCGGAACAGTTCCACCGGCAGCCGTATCAGGTCGTCGAAGTCCACCGCCTGGTAGGCCGACAGCGTGGCCACGTAGCTGGCGTAGATGCGCGCCGACTGCGCCTCGTCCTCATCCTTGGCCTGGGCCAGCGCCCTGACCGGGTCGACCAGGCCGTTCTTCCACAGCGAGATGTCGGTCTGGATGCGGCGCACCACCTGCTTGTCGGTGGTGATGGCCATGTCCTGTATCAGCGAGGCGCAATCGTCGCTGTCCATGATGGAGAAGCGGTCCTTCAGTCCCAGCTCGTTGCATTCCTGGCGCAGGATGCGCACGCCCAGCGAGTGGAAGGTGGACACGGTGAGCTGCTTGGCCTGCTTGGGCTGCTTGAGCAGCTTGGCGATACGCTCCTGCATCTCCAGCGCGGCCTTGTTGGTGAAGGTCAGCGCGGCGATGGTGCGCGGGTCGTAGCCGCGGTCCTCGATCAGGTGGGCGATTTTCTGCGTGATCACGCGCGTCTTGCCCGAGCCGGCGCCGGCCAGCACCAGGCAGGGACCATCCAGGTAGGTAACAGCCTGGCTCTGCGGCAAATTGAGGCCGAATACGGGAACTTTGGTGGACATCGGACGAGGGGGCTAGCAAAACAGGCGAACAACCCCACATTGTATCAGCCCATTTGCGTTACCATGCGCAGATCAGGGGCGCTGAGCCTGGCCTTTACATTGGTTGCAATCATGAAATTTGAACATCTTATCGAAGTCAACGACCCGCTGAATCCACTGATCGACGCCCTGAGCATCGAGCAAGTGTGGCGCGGCCTGGTGCTGCGCGCCGATTCGCCCAAGCTGTTCGTCCCGCACCTGGACGAAAGCGTGATCGACCAGCGCACGGAAAGCGGTTTCCGCCGCCGCCTGCGCTACGGCGACCTGGTGGTGGAAGACCATGTGCACCTGGAACCCATGCGCCGCGTGCGCTACCTGGTGGCGGCGCAGCAGGACATCGCCCAGTCCAGCCTGACCATGACCATCGAGACCCCGGCCGAGGGCGCGCTGTACGTGCGCTTCCAGTACGAGGACAGCCACGACGCCGCCACCGACGAGGCCAACGCCATGTACGATGAATTCCGCCGCTCGGCCTACCAGGAGTCGGACATCGACACCATCCGCGTGCTGCGCGAACTGGCCGCCGAAGGCCGGCTCGACGCCATGCTCAATTAAAGCGCGGCCTGGCGGCCCCAGACCTGCTCCATGCGCAGCGGCGGCGCGCCCAGCCTGGCCATCTGCGCATTGCTCAGCACTTCGCGGATCGAATACAGCGGCGTGCGCGTGTCGCGCCGCAGAAACACCTCCAGCGGCGTCCTGCGCGCACCGATCACCGCGTCCACGAGCGGCGTGGTCGATTGCAGCCCGCGCCGCACCACCACGCCCACTTCGCCGTTCATCAGGCGCACATAGGTGCCGATCGGGTAGACGCCCAGTTCGCGCAGCAGCAGCCCGACCAGGTTGCTGTCCAGCGCGAGGCCGGTTTCCATCAGCATGTCGCGCAGCGCGCCGTTGGGCGCGTAGGCCTTGCGGTAGCTGCGCTCGGACACGCGGGCGCAATAGCGGTCGGCCAGCGCCACCAGCTTGGCGGTGAACGGAATCTGCGCCCCCACCTTGCCCAGCGGGTAGCCGCTGCCATCCTCGTTTTCATGGTGGTGCAGCACGCAGGCCAGCCAGGCCTCGTCGCCGATGCCGGCCTCGCGCAGCAGGGCCACGCTGTGTTCGGGATGGGCCAGCAGGCGCGCGCGGTCAACGCTGTCCAGCCGGCCCTTGCTGTCGTGCCAGCGCTGGTGGTATTCCAGCATGCCGAGGTTCATGGTCAGCGCGGCCAGCGTGACCGTCATGACTTCCTGCGCCGGGCGCTGCTTGGCCCGCGCCAGCAGCGTGGCCAGCAGCGCCGTGTTGACGCTGTGCCGCGCCGCGTACGACGCCTGGTGCTGGTTGTGCAGCACGCTGGCGGTGGCGATGTCGGTGTTCAGGTCCAGGGCGGCATGGATTTTCGCCGCGATGTCGTCCAGCCTGCGGCGGAAGTCGGGCGGCGCGGCGCGCTGCGCGGCGGCCTGTAGCAGCGTGTGCAGTTCGAGATAGGCGGCGTTCAGCTTGCGCAACACCGAAGGCGGCTCCTTGGCGCCCGGCGCCTGCTCGCCGTGATCGGCCGCCGTCTCCTTACGTATCTTCATCGCCTGAAAAAAATGAATACCAGGCAGGAGGATACGGCCTTTAAGTCGGAATGTGTGAGTTTTTTTCCATCTTTACATTTAAGGCAAGGATCACGGCGCCGGCGTGCAATCCACGCAAGGGCAGTCGTGCGCCGGCTCGTGCAGCAGGTGGTGCGCCAGGTCGCGCAGCGCGGTGCGCACGCCTTCCTCCACCACCGGGTGATAGAAGGGCATGTCCAGCATGGCGTCCACGGTCAGCCCGGCCTGCGCGGCCCAGGACAGCAGGTGGCCGATGTGTTCCGCGCGCGGGCCGGTCATCTCGGCGCCCAGGAAGCGGCCGGTCTTGTACTCGGCGTAGACGCGCAGCAGGCCCTTGTTTTGCAACATCACCCGGCTGCGGCCCTGGTTGTGGAAAGACACCTTGCCGACCGCGAAACGGCCGGCGTAGGCCACGCACAATTCCTCGTAGCCCAGGCCCAGCGTGGCGATCTGCGGCTCGGTGAAGGTGATGGCCAGCGGCGTGCGGCGCAGGCCGGGCCGCACGTCCGGGTAGCGCGCCGCGTTGTCGCCGGCGATGCGGCCGTGGTCGGCCGCTTCCGGCAACTGCGGGCGCTCGTTGTTGGCGTCGCCGGCGATGAAGATGGCGCTGCCTGTTCCATCCTCGCCTTTGCATTGCATGGTCTTGCGGTCGTACAGGGGAATGCCGTGCTGATCGCGCTGCAAGCCCGTGTGTTCCAGGCCCAGCCGGTCGACGTTGGGGCGGCGGCCGATGGCCGACAACAGGTAGCTGTAGCGCTCGGTGCGCTGCCGGCCGCTGCTGTCTTCGCTGGTGACGGCCAGGCCGTCGCCGTCTTCCTTCACCTGCACCACGCGGGTCTTGAAACGCACGTCCAGCTCGTCGGCCAGCGCGCGGCGCGCCGTTTCCAGCACTTCCGGATCGGTGAGCTGGGCAACGCTGCCGCCGCGGCCGAAGATGGCCACCCGCACGCCCAGGCGGCTCAGCGCCTGGCCCAGCTCCAGGCCGATCACGCCGGTGCCGACCACGGCCACCGATTCCGGCAGGTCGTCCCAGTCAAACACGGCGTCGCTGGCGATCACCCGCGGGCCGGCCCGGCGCCACTCGTCCGGCACCACCGGGGTGGAGCCGGTGGCGATGACGACGCGCTCGGCCTCGACCAGCGTGTGCTCGCCCACCTGCAACCGGGTGGCGCCGAGGAAGCGGGCCTGGCCGTGCAGCTTGTCCTCGGCCGGATAGCCGTCCACGCTCTCGACCACGAAGCCGACGAAGCGGTCGCGCTCGCTGCGCACGCGCGCCATCACCGCCTTGCCGTCGATGCGGACCTGGCCGGCGTGCACGCCGAAGCCGGGCGCGACCTGCAGCATGTGCGCGGCGTCGGCGGCGGCAATCAGCAGCTTGCTGGGCATGCAGCCGACCCGCGCGCAGGTCGTGCCATAGACATTGCCCTCGATGAGCAGGGCCTGCTTGCCGCCGGCCTTGGCGGCGCGGTAGGCGGTCATGCCGGCGGTGCCGGCGCCGATCACGGCGACTTGGGTGCGTAGCGTTTTCATGACGCAGAGTCTACTCCGTTCTCGCAACAGTGTTTTACTTCCCAGCAAAAGAGCATTAGTATTGCTTATTGTTTTAATTTTTTATAAGTCTGGCTTATGGCAAATCTGGACTACAAGGCATTGGCCGTGCTGGACGCGGTGGTCAGCCAGGGCAGCTTCGAGAAGGCGGCGACCGCGCTGGGCATCAGCCAGTCGGCCGTGTCCCAGCGCATCAAGGCGCTGGAAGACGCGGCCGGGCGGCTGCTGATCGTGCGCGGCCAGCCGGCCGTGCCGACCGGGCTGGGGCAGCGGCTGGTGTCGCACCACCGCAGCGTCAAGCTGATGGAGGCGGCGCTGGACATCGACCTGGGCCACAAGACCAGCATGCCGGAGATTTCTCTGGCGGTCGACGCGGCCAGCCTGGCGACCTGGTTCCCGCAAAGCCTGCAGCCGCTGCTGTCGCCGCCGCGCTGCCAGTTGAACGTGCAGCAGGCCGCGCAGCCAATGGCCCTGCACCTGGTGCGCGAAGGCAGCGTGTTCGGCGCCATCGCGGCCGCCCTGCCATCCGATCCGCCGCAGCCCAACGGCCCGCAGGTGACGCCGCTGGGCGCGATGCGCTACGTGTGCGTGGCCACGCCGGCGTTTGCCGGCCACTGGTTCGGCGACGGCTTCTCGGTCGAAGCGGCACGCCTGGCGCCGGCCGCGGTCGGCGATGGCGACATGATGGCCGGCTTCCTGCGCGAGGCGCTGGACCTGCACGGGCCATACCCGCATCACAGCCTGCCCTGGTCCGCGGCCTTCGGCGAATGCATCTACGGCAGCCTGGCTTACGGGCTGATGCCGCAGATGCAGGTGTCGGGCGCGCTGGCCGACGGCCGCCTGGTGGACCTGGCGCCCGGCCGCCATGTTGACGTGGAGCTGAACTGGCATGCCTGGAATCTGGACACGCCGTTCACCCGCGCCCTGTCCGAACAGATCGTCGCCACCGCGCGCCGCTTCCTGCTTTAGATATCGAGCGGATCGACTTCCAGCGACCACTTCACGCGGCTTTTCAGTTCGCGCAGCGCGTGCACCCACTCCCTGAGGAAGGCTTGCAGCGCCGGCCGCGACGGCGACTCGACCAGCAACTGCGCGCGGTCCACGTTGTGCACGCGGGTCATGCTCATCGGGATGGGATCGTTGATGGTGATGCCCGGGTGCTGCAGGCAATCGCGCGCCATGGTCAGGAACTCGATGGCCGTGGCCAGCTCGCGCGCCTCCGCCCGCAGCAGCGCCTGGAACAGATAGGGCGGCAGCGCCGCCTGCTCGCGCTCCTCCAGCAGGGCCGAGGCGAAATGATCGTAATCGTGATGCACCACCGCGCCGTACAGGGGATGCTGCGGATAGCGGGTCTGTATCAGCACCTCGCTGGGCATGCCGGCGCGGCCGGCGCGGCCGGCCACCTGCATCAGTTGCGCGAACAGCCGCTCGCTGGCACGGTAGTCCTGCGAGAACAGGGCCGTGTCGGGATTGAGGATGCCCACCAGCGTCAGCTTTTTGAAGTCATGGCCCTTGGCCACCATCTGCGTGCCGATCAGGATATCGACCTCGCCCCGGTGCACGGTATCGAAGGCTTCCTGCGCGCTGCCCTTGCGGCGGGTGGAGTCGGCGTCGATGCGCAGCACGCGCGCCTGCGGGAACAGGGCTTGCAAGCCTTCCTCCACGCGCTGCGTGCCGCGGCCCAGCGGCTGCAGGTCGACGTTGCCGCAGGTCGGGCAATGGCGCGGGATGCGCATCTCCAGGCTGCAGTGGTGGCAGCGCAGCCGGTGCTCCGGGCGGTGCAGCACCATGAACGAGGTGCAGCGCGTGCACTCGCTGACCCAGCCGCAGGACTCGCAGCAGATCACCGGCGCATAGCCGCGCCGGTTCAGGAACAGCAGCGACTGCTCGCCGCGCTCCATGCGCTGGCGGATCGCGTTGACCAGTTGCGCGGTCAGGCCGTCCTGCGGCTTGTCGCGCTCCATGTCGATCAGCTTCACCTGCGGCAGCACGGCGTTTTGCACCGCCCGCTCGCGCAGCTCCAGCTTGCGGTAGCGGCCGGACTGCGCATGGTGCCAGCTCTCCAGCGACGGCGTGGCCGAGCCCAGCACGATAGGAATCTGCAACTGCCAGGCGCGCCACACGGCCAGGTCGCGCGCCGAGTAGCGCAAGCCTTCCTGCTGCTTGTACGAGGGGTCGTGCTCCTCGTCGATGACGATCAGCTTCAGGTGCGGCAGCGAGGACAGGATGGCCAGCCGCGTGCCCAGCACGATGCGCGCCTTGCCCTCGTGCGCGGCCAGCCAGTGCAGCATGCGCTCGCCTTCGGACAGGCTGCTGTGCAGGGTGGCCAGCATCACGCCGGGGAAGCGCGCGCGGATATTGCCTTCCAATTGAGGCGTCAGGTTGATTTCCGGGACCAGGATCAGGATCTGGCCCTGCGGCTCGCGCGCCAGCACCTGGGCGCAGGCTTGCAGGTAGACCTCGGTCTTGCCGCTGCCGGTCACGCCGTACAACAGGGCCGGCTTGAACCCCTGGGCGCCGCCGATGGCGTCCGCCGCCGCCTGCTGCGCGGCGTTCAGCACCGGCATCCCGGCCGGGCTGGGATCGTGCGGCGCCTCCAGCTTGGCCAGCTTTTTCAGCGCCCGGTCGAGCGCCACGGTTGTCGGCACGCGCAGGTTCTTGGGCAGGCCGGGCAGCGCCACCTCGCCCAGCGGCCGCTGGTAGTAATCGGCGGCAAAGCCGGCCAGCGCCAGCCATTGGGGCGGCAAGGGGGACAACTGGCTGCGCACGGCCAGCGCATCCTTCAACTTATCCACCGGCACATCGCTGTCCTCGGCCAGGCCGACGATCAGGCCCACCACTTCGCGGTGCGCGAACGGCACCAGCGCCAACTGGCCGGCCTGGGGCCGGTTTTCCGGCTCGCATTGCCAGCGATAATCAAAAACCGCGTTCAGCGGCGTATCAATGACGATTTTAAGGATGCAAGGGCGTGGAAAATTCATGTCGAACCTTGCGAAAATCCCGATGCTGGATGTATCCACAGTTTTTGTGGATAACTTTGTGGACAATGGAATCTTAATTCGTAGAAAGCCCAGATATCCACCTTGGCATCATCGAAAACCGGGCAAAAAATCAAAATTTTTTCTCTTTAAAATCAGTCACTTGGAAAATGCTTCCTAGGAGAGGAAAATCCGGGGCTGGTTTTGCTGCTCTGTGCATAAGTGAAGTATTTAGGATGCTTTTTTTGGCGAAATCAAGCATTTTTTGGTGCTTTCTGTGGATATTGCACAGCACAACAGGCCCGAATTTTATACTTGCCTGAACCAAAAGCTTTGCGTCTTCATAACGGCCCTTGTCGGGGTGTTATCCTTGCCTAAATTTCGTGCAACGCAACATGAACTTAAGCTAAAACAGCAACATTACGGCTAAGTCACGGTTTACTAAGCGCTTTTAATTTTTATCCACAAATTCTGGGGATAACTTTGTGGACATTGGACAAATAAACTTCAACTACTCGCAGCGCAGGGTTTACGCCTTGATAAATGTTAAACCAAACACCTAAAATTTTAATCTTAAAAATCAATAACTTAGTACGTACTTACAAGCGCCGTGAAAAGCGCTGCCTGTTATTTTTGCAGCAAAAAAAATTGTGCATAACTGCATGTGAATAGTGCCGATGCACCAATGAAAAAGGGCACGTTTCGCGCCGAAACGTGCCCCTGTCCACGGCCGGATCAGGCTGCGCGCAGCGCCTTGCTGTAGCGGTGCACGGCTTCCACCATGGCCGACACGTTTTCCGGCGGCGTGAACTGCGAGATGCCGTGGCCCAGGTTGAACACATGGCCGCTGCCGTTGACGTCCGGCTTGCCGAAGGCGTCCAGCACCTTGTGGACTTCCGCCACGATCTGCTCCGGGCTGGCGAACAGGATGGCCGGGTCCAGGTTGCCCTGCAGGGCAACCTTGTGGCCGACCAGCTTGCGGGCCAGCGTCAGGTTGGCGGTCCAGTCCAGGCCGACCGCATCGCAGCCGATGTCGGCGATCTGCTCGATCCAGTGGCCGCCGCCCTTGGTGAAGACGATGGCTGGAATCTGCACGCCATCCTGCTCGCGCTTGAGCAGGGAAACCACCTGCCGCATGTACTTGAGCGAAAACTCCTGGTAGGCGCCGTCCGCCAGCGCGCCGCCCCAGGAATCGAAGATCATCACGGCTTGCGCGCCGGCCTCGATCTGGGCGTTCAGGTACTCGGCCACGGCCCTGGCGTTGATGTCCAGGATGCGATGCATCAGGTCCGGGCGGTTGTACAGCATCTTTTTAATGGTGTGGAATTCGCGCGAGCCCTCGCCTTCCACCATGTAGCAGGCCAGCGTCCACGGGCTGCCGGAAAAGCCGATCAGCGGCACGCGGCCGTTCAGTTCGGTGCGGATCTGGGTGACGGCCTTGAACACATAGTCCAGCGAGCCCGGCTCCGGCAGGCGCAGCGCATGCACGTCGGCTTCGGTCTTCAGCGGACGCTCGAACTTCGGGCCTTCGCCTTCCACGAAATGCAGGCCCAGGCCCATGGCGTCCGGCACGGTCAGGATGTCGGAGAACAGGATGGCGGCGTCCAGCGGGTAGCGGTCCAGCGGTTGGATGGTGACTTCGGTGGCGTAGTCGGGATTGGTGGCCAGGCCCATGAAGGAGCCGGCCTTGGCGCGCGTGGCGCGATACTCCGGCAGATAACGCCCCGCCTGGCGCATCAGCCACACTGGCGTGTATTCGGTCGGCTGGCGCAACAACGCGCGCAGGAAAGTATCGTTCTTGAGCGGGGCAAATTGTGGCATGGAAGGCAATTAAAGGCGTACAAAAAATCTATTATCGCATCCCCCGTCCCTTTTTCGCCGGAAGCGCTGGAAGATTGGCCGGCCTTTCTCTATCATGCGTGGACACCATCCTGGAGACGCCATGACACCGACCTCTTCCCCCACCATCGCAGCTTACGGCACCTGGCCGTCGACCATCAGCGCCGAGCGCGTGGCGGCGGGCGCGACGCCGATGTCGGGACTGATGCTGGGCGGGGCCGACGGCAACGATATTTTCTGGCTGGCCGGCCGCGCGGCCGAGGCGGGACGCAATACGCTGCTGCGCATACACGGCGTCTGCACCGAGGAATTGACGCCCATGCCGTTCAACGTGCGCGCGCGCGTGCACGAGTATGGCGGCGGCGCGTATGCGGTGGATGGCGAGACGGTGTATTTCACGCATTTCAAGGACAACTGCGTCTACCGCCTGGATGCGGCGGCGGACGAGCCGGCCCCCGTGGCGCTCACCCAGCCGGGCAGGCAGCGCTTTGCCGACTTCATCGTGGACCGCGCGCGCCAGCGCCTGATCGCCGTGCGCGAACTGCACAGCGACGACGAGCACGCGCAGCCCACCAATACGATCTGCGCCATCAGCCTCGGCGCGCCGGCGGCGGGCGTGGAGACTGTGCTGGCGCAGGGCGCCGACTTTTACTCGTCGCCACGGTTGTCGCCGGATGGCCGCTCGCTGGCCTGGCTGAGCTGGGACCACCCGCGCATGCCATGGCAGGGCACCACGCTGTGGCTGGCCGACATCAACGACGACGGCACGCTGTCCGCACCGACCCGCATCGCCGGCGGCGACGAGGAATCCATCTGCCAGCCCGAATGGTCGCCCGACGGCCTGCTGCACTTCGTTTCCGACCGCAGCGGCTGGTGGAACCTGTACCGCCTGTGCCGCGACCGCCAGCGCACCGAAGGCCTGTGCCCGATGCAGGCCGAATTCGCCTCGCCGCACTGGACCTTCGGGAATTCCATGTACGGCTTCCGCTCGGCCAGCGAAATCATCTGCACCTACATCGACAAGGGCATGAGCCGCCTGGCGCGCCTGCTGCCGGGCAGCGGCAAGCTGGAGGCCATCGCCAACCCGTACGAGGAAATCCGCGAGCTGCGCGTGGCCAGTGGCTACCTGGCCATGCTGGCCGGCGGCCCGACCATTCCGACTGAACTGGCGCGCATCGACTTCACCGAGGAAGGCGTGGAAATCCTGGCGCAATCGATCGAGGACCTGCCGGACGAAGCCGACCTCTCCATCCCGTCCAGCATAGATTACGCCAGCGCCAACGGCCGCACCGCGCACGCCTTCTACTATCCGCCGCGCAACCGGGACGCGCAGGCGCCGCAGGGCAGCAAGCCGCCGCTGATCGTCATCAGCCACGGCGGCCCGACCGGCATGACCGTCAACACGCTGAACCTGAAGACCCAGTACTGGACCAGCCGCGGCTTCGGCGTGCTGGACGTGAACTACGGCGGCAGCGCCGGTTTCGGCCGCGCCTACCGCGACCTGCTGAAAGGCCAGTGGGGCATCGTCGATGTCGAAGACTGCGCGGCCGGCGCCCAAGCGCTGGTGCAACGCGGCCTGGTCGACGGCGACCGCCTGATCATCCGCGGCGGCAGCGCCGGCGGCCTGACCACCCTGTGCGCGCTGACCTTCCACGATGTCTTCAAGGCTGGCGCCAGCTACTACGGCGTCTCCGACCTGAAAGGCCTGGACCAGGACTCGCACAAGTTCGAATCGCACTACAACGAATACCTGATCGCGCCGAAAGCCCAGGCCGACGCCGTCTACCAGCAACGCTCGCCGATCAACCACACCGACAAGCTCTCGCGGCCGATGATCTTCTTCCAGGGCCTGGACGACAAGGTGGTGCCGCCGCAGCAATCCGAAGCCATGGTCAACGCGCTGAAGCAGCGCGGCATCCCGGTCGAGTACATCGAGCTGGAAGGCGAAGGCCACGGCTTCCGCAAGGCCGAAAACATCGTCCGCACGCTGGAAGCGGAACTGCGCTTCTATCAACGCATCTTTGGCCTGCACGCATGACCGATCCCAGGCTACTTGCCGAATTCGACGCGCTGCGCTTCAACGAAAAAATGATACTGGCCCTGCTCGCCCTGATCGGCGAGCCGGTGGGCCGCACCGCCATCCTCGACCTCCTGGCCCTGGCACGCATCGAGGACGACGACGGCAACCGGTACACCGTCGGCACGCTGGACGAGGCCATGCTCAAGCTGGAACGGCTGGCCTACATCAGCGTGGTGACGGGACGCGGCTTCGTCTGCAATCCCAAGCTGCGCTGGCCTGCCATCCGCGCGGCCATCGGCACCCACGCGCTGGACGACCTGTACAACGCCTACGATGAGCTGGCGCCGATGCGCCAGACCTGGAACAGCGTCGAGCCGCGCAGCTACCGCGCCGGCATGGCGCGCCTGCGCATGGGCCTCCTGCGCGGCCTGACGCCGCAGCAGATCCAGCCGATACTGGCCTTCTGCCTCGGCAGCTACGAAGCGGCGCAACTGCACCCCATCGTCGACATCTTCGGCCGCCCGTTCGAGCCGGGCATGATCGCGCTGGTCAATCCGCTGCTGCAGGAAGACGTGCTGACCGTGCTGCTGCAAAACGCGCAGCACGAACCGCTGACCGCGCCGGTACTGCGCGAATACTGCGAGATGCACCTGCAGCGCCGCCACGGCGACGTCGGCGCCGAGCTGCGCATGGCGCTGGCCGAAGACGCGCTGCTGTGCGGCCGCCTGGACGACGCCAAGCGCTACCTCGAACACACCAGCGGCCCGCACAGCCAGTACCTGGCCAGCGTGGTGGTGCTGCTGCGCGGCGCCGCCAGCGCGGCCATCGCCGGCTTCGACAACGCGCTGAAGGCGCTGCGCCGCGATACCGGCAAGCGCAAGCAACTGTTCACCGGCATGGGCGGGCACCTGTACCTGCTGTCGCTGCTGCGCAGCGGCGACCCGCGCCACCTGAAGACGGCCGACGCCTACCTGGACATCGCGGTCAGGCAGCCGAAGAATTACGACAGCGCCATCCACCAGCAGATCGACCTGCTGCGCCAGATCCGCGCCGGCGTCATGCAGGCCGAGGCCGTGGCCAGCCTGGCGTGGGAGCCGGACCTGCAAACCCAGATGTTCCAGTTCCTGCTGTACTTCTGGCTGTCGACGCCGCAGTTGCAGGAGCGCGCAGAACAGTTACGGGAACTGGTGAACCATGCCGAACGCGCCGGCTACCTGTTCATCGCCGCGCAGGCGGCCGCGCTGCTGGGCCAGAACGGCGACGCCGACATGCAATTGCACGCGCAGGCGCTGCGCACGCGGCTGGGCTTCCCCGACCTCGGCGCCTGGTTCGAGCGGCAGGAAGGCTGGCAGCGCCAGCTCACCGCGCTGATCAACCTGCAGCAGCCGTCCGCGCCGGAGGCGGCGGGCAGCACGCGCCTGGTGTGGCAGTTGAGCTGGGACCCGCGCCACGGCCTGACCGACGTCGTGCCCATCGAGCAGAAACGCGACGCGCGCGGCTTGTGGAGCAAGGGCCGCGCGGTGGGCCTGAAGCGGCTGCGCTTTGAATCCGAGCAGTTCGACTTCCTCACGCCGCAGGATAGCCGCGCCGCGGAAGCGATCACCGTCGCCCACCGCGGCTACCAGTCCACCGGCCTGACGTACGAGATCGATCCGCAGCGCGCCGCGCCGGCGCTGATCGGCCACCCGCTGCTGTTCTGGTCCGACGCGCCCGACATGCGGGTGGAGATGCTGTCCGGCGAGCCGGAACTGCTGATCCGTAAAAGCCCCGGCAACCTGGAGCTGCGGTTGCAGCCGCCCATCCCGGACGACAGCTCGTCGGTGGTCATCAGCAAGGAAACGCCGACCCGGCTGCGCGTGGTGACCATCCTGGAAGAACACCGCCGCATCGCCGCCATCGTCGGCGACGCGCTCAACGTGCCGGCGCACGCCGAGCAGCAGGTGCTGGCCGCGATCAGCGCCATCTCGTCCATGGTGACGGTGCAGTCGGAAATCGGCGGCGCCGCGCCGGACATGGAGCAGATGGCGGCCGACACGCGCATGCACGTCCACCTGCTGCCCTACCAGCACGGGCTGAAGATGCAAATCCTGGTGCGGCCGCTGGTCAACGGCGCCTATTACAAGCCGGGCGACGGCGCCGACAGCGTGATCGCCGACATCGGCGGCAAGCCGGTGCAGGCGCGCCGCAAGCTGATCGACGAAAAGGACGCCGAGCGCGACCTGATCGCCCGGTGCGCCGTGCTGCAGGACGCCGAAAACGAACACGGCGAATGGCTGCTGGGCCAGCCCGCGCTGTGCCTGCAACTGCTGGTGGAGCTGCAGGAGGTCGACCCGGCAACCATCGTCATCGCCTGGCCGGAAGGCGAAAGCTTCCGCGTCACGCGCAAGGTGGAGAGCAAGCAGCTCCGCCTGGCGATCAAGAGCAACAAGGACTGGTTCGCGGCCAGCGGCGAACTGCAAGTCGACGAAAGCAAGGTCATCGACCTGCGCACGCTGCTGGAGATGATGGAAAAGAGCCAGGGCCGTTTCGTCGAACTGGGCGACAACCGCTACCTGGCGCTGACCGAGGAGCTGTACCGCCGCCTGCTGGAATTGCAGGCTTACGGCGACATGGGCGACGACGGCGTGCGCGTGCATCCGCTGGCCGCGTTCGCGCTGGAGGAACTGGCCAACGACGTGGGCGGCCTCAAGGCCGACAAGCTGTGGAAGGAGCACTTGGCGCGCATGCAGGAGCAGGCCGCGTTTGAACCCATACTGCCCAACACCCTGCGCGCCGAGCTGCGCGACTACCAACTGGAAGGCTACAACTGGCTGGCCCGCCTCGCGCACTGGGGCGTGGGCGCCTGCCTGGCCGACGACATGGGCCTGGGCAAAACGCTGCAAGCCCTGGCGCTGGCGCTGGCGCGCGCGCCGCAAGGCCCGACCCTGGTGGTCGCGCCCACCTCGGTCTGCATGAACTGGATGAGCGAGGCGGCGCGTTTCGCGCCGACCTTGAACCTGCGGCTGTTCGGCGCCGGCGACCGCGCCGACATGCTCAACACGCTGCAACCGTACGACGTGGTGGTGACCAGCTATGGTCTGCTGCAACTGGAATCCCAGTTATTCGCCCGGCCCCGGTGGCGCACCATCGTGCTGGACGAGGCGCAGGCCATCAAGAACGCCGCCACCAAGCGCTCGCAGGCCGTGATGGCGCTGCAGGGCGACTTCCGCATGGTCTGCACCGGCACGCCGCTGGAAAACCACCTGGGCGAATTGTGGAATCTGTTCCGCTTCATCAATCCCGGCCTGCTGGGCAGCATCGAACAGTTCAACCTGCGCTTCGCCGCGCCGATAGAAAAAGCGCAGAACCACCGCGCCGAACTGGGCGCACGCAAGCGCTTGCGCCGTCTGATACAGCCCTTCATCCTGCGCCGTACCAAGTCGCAGGTGCTGACCGAACTGCCGTCGCGCACCGAGATCACGCTGGAGGTCGACCTGTCGGCGGACGAGCAGGCGCTGTACGAATCGCTGCGCCGCGCCGCGCTGGACAACCTGGAGAAGGTGGAAGGACCGGCCGAGAAGAAGTCCATCCAGATCCTGGCCGAGATCATGAAGCTGCGCCGCGCCTGCTGCAATCCCAACCTGATCGCGCCTGAGCTGAAGCTGGCCAGCAGCAAGCTGTCCACTTTCGCCCACCTGCTGGAAGGCCTGCTGGACAACAAGCACAAGGTGCTGGTGTTCAGCCAGTTCGTCGACCACCTGGCGCTGATACGCGCCCACCTCGACGCGCAGCAGATCAGCTACCAGTACCTCGACGGTTCCACCGCCATGGCCGACCGCAAGAAGCGGGTGGACGCTTTCCAGGCCGGCGAGGGCGACGTCTTCCTCATCAGTTTGAAGGCGGGCGGCGTCGGCATCAACCTCACCGCGGCCGACTACGTGATCCACATGGACCCGTGGTGGAACCCGGCCGTGGAAGACCAGGCGTCCGACCGCGCCCACCGCATGGGCCAGCAGCGGCCGGTGACCATTTACCGCCTGGTGGCGCGCCACACCATCGAGGAAGGCATCGTCGACCTGCACCAGCACAAGCGCGACCTGGCCGACAGCCTGCTGGAAGGCAGCGATGTCAGCGGCCGCCTGTCCGCCGCCGAGATGCTGGCCATGCTGCAGGAAGGCTTGAAAAAGTAGCTTGAACTTCATCGCCCCTGTCCCATCTTAGCGCCATGCCGGCGCCATCCCGGCGCCGCCCAACCGGAGGGACAGACATGAAGACCATCTCAGAAGTGATGAGCCGGGACGCGGTCAGCGTAACGCCGGACGATAACATCCGCCGGGCCGCGGAACTGATGAAAGACCTCGACATCGGCGCGCTGCCGGTCACGGAAAACAACCATGTGATCGGCATGATCACCGACCGCGACATCACCATCCGCGCCACCGCCGAAGGACTGGGGCCGGAAGACACCCAGGTCACCGCCGTGATGAGCGCGGAAATCTGCCAGTGCTACGAAGACCAGACGCTCGATGAAGTCATGCGCGACATGGGCCTGGCCCAGGTGCGCCGCATCCCGGTGGTCACGCGCGGCGAGCACGCGCTGGTCGGCATCGTGTCCCTGGCCGACCTGACCCAGGCCGACGCGGACGGCGAGGAAACGCTGGAAACCCTGCGCGAGATTTCTTCGCCCATGCCGGTCGGGCGGGAAGCGGTGCGCATGTAGACATTTTGTCATGGCTGTCTTGTATCGAACGCTCTCAAGCGGGCCGATTAGTGATAATCTCCACCGCTTCAGGTTCAAGGTTTCATACGATGATCAAGACAACATACGCGCTGGCGGCGCTGATGGCGGCGCTGGCCGCCGCGCCGGCCGGCGCCGCCACGCATCACCACCACAAATCCGGCGCGACGCCGGCCAAGAAGAGCAGCAGCAAAGCCGCCGCGCACACGGGTAAATCGTCCAAACACAGCAAATCGTCCAGGAACAAGGCCGCAGCCAGCGCCTCCGGCAAGAGCAAGGCCGCCGCCGCCGCGACCGTGCCGGCGCTGAGGCAGGTGCAGCCGGAACGCCGCCAGGACCGCAACTTCGACGCCCTCAGCAACCAATTCCTGAACGCGCTGTGGCGCATCGATTCGGCCAGCGCGATCTACGCCGGCAAGTACGATACCGCCGCCACGCTGACCGTGCCGGACAAGGCTGGCCGCGACAAGGAGCTGGCCTTCATCGACGACTGGAAGCAGCGCTTCGGCGACATCAACGCCAACCAGTTGTCGGCCAAGCAGCGCACCGACCTCGGCCTGCTGATGAACAAGCTGGACGCCGACCGCTGGCGTCTGACCACGCTGCGCGAATGGGAATGGAATCCGGCCAGCTACAACGTGGCCGGCCCCATCGACCTGATTTTGAACACCGAGTATGCGGCCCAGCCGCAGCGCCTGCGCACGCTGCTCAAGCGCATCGCCAGCATCCCGGCCTATTACGAAGCGGCGCGCAACAACATCGTCAACCCGACGCGCGAGCACACGCGCCTGACGATCGCGCAGGCGCCCGGCGTGCAGGCGCTGCTGACGGAGGTGGACAAGGCGGCCCAGGCATCCATCCTGACGCCGATGGAAAAGCAGTTGTACACCCAGCGCGTGAACGCGGCGCTGACCGCCATCGATGCTTACGTCGCCTTCCTGCAGGAGATGGACAAGCAGATGGACACCAAGGGCCGCCGCACTTTCCGCCTTGGCAAAGAGCTGTATGAGCAAAAGTTTGCCTACGATATCCAGTCGGGCAGCACGGCCGAGCAGACTTACCAGAAGGCGCTGGCGGCGCGCGAAGAACTGCTGGCCAATATGGACAAGCTGTCCGACGAGTTGTGGGACAAGACCATGGGCGGCGCGGCCAGGCCGGCCGACCGTTATGCCAAGATCGGCGCGGTGATCGCCAAGCTGTCCGAGCGCCACGTCGCGCGCGAGGATTTCGTCAACGAGATCAAGCGCGAAATCCCGGTGCTGCAGGATTGGGTGATCAGCCACGACCTGCTGACGCTGGATCCGAAGAAGCCGCTGGAAGTGCGCGCCACGCCGGCCTACCAGGCGGGCGTGGCCGGCGCCAGCGTCGATGCGCCGGGACCGTATCGCCCGCAGGACCGCAGCTATTACAACGTGACGCCGCTCGATGGCGCCACGGCGGAAGCGGCCGAGAGCAGCCTGCGCGAGTACAACTACTGGATACTGCAGATCCTGAACATCCACGAGGCGATCCCGGGCCACTACGCGCAACTGGTGTACGCCAACCGTTCGCCGTCCATCGTGAAGTCCCTCTTCGGCAATGGGGCGATGGTGGAGGGCTGGGCGGTGTACGCCGAGCGCATGATGCTGGAGTCGGGCTACGGCGACAACACGCCCGAGATGTGGCTGATGTACTCGAAGTGGAACCTGCGCAGCGTGACCAACACCATCCTCGACTACAGCGTGCATGTGCTGGGCATGACGGAAGAACAGGCCATGGACCTGCTGACCCGCCAGGCCTTCCAGACGCACAGCGAAGCGGTGGAGAAGTGGCGCCGGGTGCAGGTGTCGTCGGTGCAACTGACCAGCTACTTCAGCGGCTACAGCGAGATCATGGAATTGCGCGAGCAGCGCAAACAGCAACTGGGCAGCAAATTCAACCTGAAGGAATTCAACGAGCAATTCCTCAGCTACGGCAGCGCGCCGGTGCGGGTGATCCGGGAATTGATGACGAAGTAGCGCTGCGGGCGCGCAAAGCGGTGGGCTGGCTGGTGGGGCTGGCCTTGGCGCTGCAGGCCGGGGCGCTGATTTACATCATCGGCCGGCTGCCGTAGCCGGCCGCTGCATCAAGCGTTTTCTTCCGGCGCGGTGGAGATGCGCACGAAGATGGGGGCCACCAGCAGGCCCAGTTCAAACAGCAGGCACATCGGTATCGCCAGCGAGAACATGCTGACCGCATCCGGCGGCGTCACGATCGCCGCCACCACGAAGGCCGCCACGATCGCATACGGACGGACCTCCTTCAGCTTGGCCACGCTCACCAGGCCCATGCGCACCAGGATCACCACCACCACCGGCACCTCGAAGGTCGCGCCAAACGCCAGGCACATCGACATCACGAAATCCAGGTAATTCTCGATATCCGGCATCACCGCGATCGAGGTCGGCGAAAACTCGGCGATGAACTGGAACACCCGCCCGAACACCAGGAAGTAGCAGAACGCCACGCCGGTCATGAACAGCAGCGAGGACGAAATCACCAGCGGCGCGATCAGCCGCTTCTCGTGCGCGTACAGGCCGGGCGCGACGAAGGCCCAGAGCTGGTACAGCACCCACGGCAGCGCCAGGATAATCGCGATCACCAGCGTCACCTTCATGGGCACCAGGAAGGGCGCCACCACGCCGGTGGCGATCATCTTGGAGCCGGCCGGCAGCGACTTGATCATCGGCTCGGCGATGATGTCGTAGATGCGCGAAGGGCCGGGCCAGATCATCAGGGCCACGCACACGACAACGATGCCGATCGAGGCCTTGACCAGCCGGTCGCGCAGTTCGATCAGGTGAGAGATAAAGGTCTCTTCGCCCTGGTTAGGAGTCGTCATTTAAAAGAATGAGGTAGTGGTAGAGCTGCGCGGCCGGAAACGCGCCACGCGCGCGGCGCCGGAGATCACATGCATCTTGCCGCCGTTGCGCTGCTTGTACCAGTTGGGTATGGCTGAATTGCGCACCAGCTTCTTGCGGCGGAACTCGCGCGCCTTGCGCGCCAGGTCATCGGTGGTCACGCTGCTGAAGGCGGACGGCGATGGGGCGGCGGACGGCGTATCGTGCCAGGCGTTCTCCACCTCGGCCATGTTTTGCGCGATCGAATTCTCGACGTCGGTCTTCACCGCCTGGGCCGCGTCCTGCACTTCCTTTTGCAGGTTGCGCAATTCTTCCAGCTCGATTTCGCGCGTGACCTCGGATTTCACGTCGTTCAGGTAACGCTGCGCGCGGCCGTACAAGGTCCCGGCCATGCGCGCCACCTTGGGCAGCTTTTCAGGACCGATGACGACCAGCGCAACCACGCCGATGACAGCCAGTTTGGTAAGACCGAGATCGATCATAAAACAGCGTCAGCTTACTTCTTCTCTTTGGCGTCGACGTCGATCGTGCCGGGCGCAGGCGCGGCCGGCTTGCCTTCCTCATCCGCACCCTTCACGCCATCCTTGAAGCCCTTGACGGCCTTGCCGATGTCGTTACCCATGTTGCCCAGCTTTTTGGTGCCGAATACCAGCATGACAATCACCAGCACAATCAGCCAGTGCCAAATACTCATCGAACCCATCATATTCCCCTTTTAACTTGATATCCGGAACTGCCCGCACAGTATAAGCGCTTTAGCGCTCGACGCGCCACGGATGCGGGCCGCCGATCACGTGCAGGTGTAAATGGTACACCTCTTGCCCGCCATCCGGACCACTGTTGATCAGGGTCTTGTAGCCGCGGCGGGGCTGGCCGTCCGCATCGTAGCTGACGCCGCAACCATTTTCCTCTGCCAGACGGGGGGCCAGCGCCAGCATCTTGCCCAGCAGCTCGGGCTCGCCGCCGGCGTCCTGCAGGGTCGAGAAATGTTTCTTCGGAATCACCAGCAAATGCACGGGCGCGTGCGGGTGGATGTCCTTGAAGGCCAGCAGGTCATCGTCTTCGTACACGGTGGTCGAAGGGATTTTCTTTTCCGCTATTTTGCAAAAGATGCAGTTATCCACGTGGGCTCCGTTCAATCTTTACTCTTTGCGAGAGGCTTTCTCTTCCAGACCGGACACGCCTTCGCGGCGCGCCAGCTCATCCAGCACCTGCTGCGGCTTGAGGTCGAACTGGGCCAGCAGCACCAGGGTATGGAACCACAAGTCGGCCACTTCGTACAGCACCTTGCCGCTGTCGCCGCCGGCGCGGGCATCCTTGGCGGCCATCACGGTCTCGGTGGCTTCCTCGCCGATTTTTTTCAGGATGGCGTCGTCGCCCTTGGAAAACAGCTTGGAGGTGTACGACTTGGCGGGATCGCCGCCGTTGGCCAGCTTGCGCGATTCGATCAGTTCCGCCAGGCGGTCGAGGACGGTGCTCATAGGCCTTCCTTGTAAATATCGGATGGGTCTTTCAGGACCGGCTCGACGTTCTGCCAGTCGCCGTCCACCGCGTCGCCTTCGAACTTCTGGAAGAAGCAGGAATGGCGGCCGGTGTGGCAGGCGATGCCGCCGGCCTGCTCGATCTTCAGCAGCACCACGTCTTCGTCGCAGTCGAGGCGGATTTCCAACACCTTCTGCACGTGGCCGGACTCCTCGCCCTTGTGCCACAGCTTCTTGCGCGAGCGGCTCCAGTACACGGCCTCGCCCAGCTCGACCGTCTTGGCCAGCGCTTCGCGGTTCATCCAGGCGAACATCAACACATCGTTGCTGCCCGCTTCCTGGGCGATCACCGGCACCAGGCCGTGCTCGTCCCACTTGATTTTCTTCAGCCAGGCCGCCTTGGGCTGGCTAGGTGCGATGGTGCTCATCTTGCTGCTTTCTTAAACCAGGCGCATCGGAATGCCCTGTTGTGCCATGAACTGCTTGGCTTCCTGCACGGTGTGCTGGCCGTAGTGGAAGATGCTGGCCGCCAGCACCGCGTCGGCCTTGCCCTGCTTGATGCCGTCGGCCAGGTCCTGCAGGCCGCCGACGCCGCCGGAGGCGATCACCGGGATGCCGATCGCGTCGGACACGCCGCGCGTCAGGCCGAGGTCGAAGCCTGACTTGGTGCCGTCGCGGTCCATGCTGGTCAGCAGGATTTCGCCGGCGCCCAGTTGCTCCATTTTCTTCGCCCACGCGATGGCGTCGATGCCGGTGGCCTTGCGGCCGCCGTGGGTGAACACTTCCCAGCGGCCGGGCGCGACCTGCTTGGCGTCGATCGCCACCACGATGCACTGCGAGCCGTGCTTTTGCGAGGCGTCGTACACCAGTTGCGGGTTGGCCACGGCCGAGGAATTCATGCTGACCTTGTCGGCGCCCGCGTTCAGCAGGCGGCGCACATCGGCCACCTCGCGCACGCCGCCGCCCACGGTCAGCGGAATGAACACCTGCGAGGCCACCGCCTCGATGATGTCCAGGATCAGGCCGCGGTTGTCGCTGGTGGCCGTGATGTCGAGGAAGGTCAGCTCATCGGCGCCCTGCTCGTCGTAGCGGCGGGCGATTTCCACCGGGTCGCCGGCATCGCGCAGCTCGGTGAAGTTGACGCCCTTGACGACGCGGCCATCGGTCACGTCCAGGCAGGGGATGATGCGTTTGGCCAGCATTATTCGCCTTCTTCGTCGATGAGGTCGCCGCTCAGCTCGTCGGCGCGTTCCTGGGCGGCAGCCAGGTCCAGCGTGCCTTCGTAGATCGAGCGGCCGCAGATCACGCCTTCGATGCCTTCGTCCTGCACCGCGCACAAGGCTTCCACGTCGCTGATGTTGTGCAGGCCGCCGGAGGCGATCACCGGGATCTTGACGGCTTGCGCCAGCTTGACGGTGGCTTCGATGTTGACGCCGCCCATCATGCCGTCGCGGCCGATGTCGGTGTAGATGATGGATTCCACGCCGTAGGCTTCGAACTTCTGCGCCAGGTCGATCACTTCGTGGCCGGACATCTTGCTCCAGCCATCGGTGGCGACCTTGCCATCCTTGGCGTCCAGGCCGACGATGATGTGGCCGGGGAAGGCGCCGCAGGCGTCGTGCAGGAAGCCCGGCTCTTTCACCGCAGCGGTGCCGATGATGACGTAGCTGATGCCGGCGTCCAGGTAGCGCTCGATGGTGTCCAGGTCGCGGATGCCGCCGCCCAGTTGCACGGGAATCTCGTCCAGGTCGTTTTCCGCCGCATAGTCCTGCACCGTTTTCAGGATGGACTTGATGGCCGCCTCGTTTTTCGGCTTGCCGGCAAAGGCGCCGTTCAGGTCGACCAGGTGCAGGCGGCGCGCGCCCTGCTTCAGCCAGTGCAGGGCCATTTCGGCCGGATCTTCGGAGAATACCGTGGCAAGTTCCATATCGCCCTGTTTGAGGCGAACGCAGTGACCGTCTTTGAGGTCGATAGCAGGAATGAGCAGCATGATGATGTAGTCAGTAAGGAAAAGAAATCAGGGGTTCCAGTGAACGAAATTCTTGTACAACTGTAGGCCGGTGGCGGCGCTTTTCTCCGGGTGGAACTGGGTGGCGAAAATATTATCACGCGCCACGGCGCAGGCGAACGGCGCACCGTAGACCGTCTGGCCGACCGTGTGGGCGCTGTCTCCCGGCTGCGCAAAGTAGCTATGTACGAAATAGAAATAGGCGTTGTCGGGGATACCCTGCCACATGGGGTGAGACGCGGTTTGCCGCACTTGGTTCCAGCCCATTTGCGGTACCTTGAAGCGCGAGCCGTCTTCCTGCAATTGGCCATCCAACTGGAAACGCACCACCTTGCCGGGCAACAGGCCCAGGCCGGCGGCATCGCCTTCCTCGCTGGCATCGAACAGCATTTGCTCGCCGATGCACACGCCCATCAGCGGCTTGGTTCGCGAGGCGGCCATCAGCGCGTCCTGCACGCCGGATTCGCGCAGGCTGCGCATGCAGTCCGGCATGGCGCCCTGGCCGGGCAGCACGATGCGGTCGGCGCTCTCGATGTCGGCCACCTGGCCGGAAATCAGCACGTCGGCTTCCGGCGCCACGGCGCGCAGGGCCTGCGCGACCGAGCGCAGATTACCCATGCCGTAATCAACTACTACGATTTTTTTCATGATGGGAGTTTGTTTACAGGCTGCCCTTGGTGGACGGAATCGTGCCGGCGGCGCGCGGGTCCAGTTCGGACGCCATGCGCAGGGCGCGGCCGAAGGCCTTGAACACGGTCTCGCACTGGTGGTGTGCGTTGGTGCCGCGCAGATTGTCGATGTGCAGGGTGACCAGGGCGTGGTTGACGAAGCCGCGGAAGAATTCCAGCGTCAGGTCGACGTCGAAGGTGCCGATCATCGCACGGGTGAACGGAATGTGGTACTCGATGCCCGGACGGCCGGAGAAGTCCAGCACCACGCGCGACAGCGCCTCGTCCAGCGGCACGTAGGAATGGCCGTAGCGGACGATGCCCTTGCGGTCGCCGATGGCCTTGGCCACCGCCATGCCCAGCGTGATGCCCACGTCTTCCACCGTGTGGTGGTTGTCGATGTGGATGTCGCCGGTGGCTTCGACTTCCAGGTCGAACAGGCCGTGGCGGGCGATCTGGTCCAGCATGTGGTCCAGGAAGGGGACGCCGGTGTTCAGTTTCTGCTTGCCGGTGCCGTCCAGGTTGATGACGACACGGACTTGCGTCTCGTTGGTGTTGCGGATGATTTCTGCGGTGCGGTTCATGAAAAGCTCGCGATGGTCTCAGGCTGCCAGCGATGCCGCGAAAGCATCGAGGAAGGTGGAATTTTCTTCCGGGGTACTGACGGTAATGCGCAGACAATTTGTCAGCACACTGTGCATTTTACTCACATTTTTGACTAAAACCTTGCGGGACAGGAGTTTCGCATACGCATCGTCGGCCGCGGGCACCCGGATCAGGATAAAGTTTGCCGCCGACGGGAACACTTCCACGCCCGGCAGACGGGCCAATGCAGCGGCCAGATCGGCGCGTGCGGCGCGCAAATTGGCCGCCTGGCGGTTCAGCACGTCCAGGTGGTCCAGCGCGAACTCGGCCGCCGCCTGCGTCAATACGTTGATGTTGTAAGGAGGCCGCACTTTGTCCAGTTGCTCCAGCAGCGCCGGCGCCGCCGACAGGTAGCCCAGGCGGATGCCGGCCAGCCCCAGCTTGGACACGGTGCGCATGACCACGAGATTGTTAAATTCCGGCAGGCGGTGCATCAAGGTCTGCTGGGCGAACGGTTCGTAGGCCTCGTCCACCACGGCCAGGCCGAAGCCGTCCAGGGCCTCGATGATGGCCACCAGCTCGTCTTCGGCGAACAGGTTGCCGGTCGGGTTGTTCGGGTACGAAAGGAACACCAGGGCCGGCTTGTGCCGGGCGATCGCGGCCAGCATGGCCGGCAGGTCCAGCGCCAGGTCGGCCTTGAGGGGCACGCCCACGTAATCCATGCCGGCCAACTGCGCCGAGCGCTGGTACATCACGAAGGACGGCGTGGGCGCCAGCACCACGGCGCGCCGGTCCTGCAGGGCGCAGGCCACGCACAGCATGGAGATCAGTTCGTCGGAACCGTTGCCAAGAATGACATCGTAACCGGCCGGCACGCCCAGCTTTTCGCGGATGCGCTGCTTGATGCTGCCGTAGGACGCGGCCGGGTAGCGGTTCAGCGCGACGTCGAACAGGCGCTGGGCCAACTCCTTGCGCACGTGCTGCGGCAACTGGTAAGGGTTCTCCATCGCATCCAGTTTGATGTAACCGCTCGCATCGGCCACGTGGTAGCTGCTGACAGCTCTCACGTCGGGGCGAATGGCATTGCTTAACAGGGTGTCGATGGGCGACATCTTACGCGGGCTCCTATGAGTTGACTAAACTGCGGGGTTTCCTGGTCTTTTTCGGCAGCGCTTCCGCTTCCGGCGCGGCCAGGCGCGCTTCGATGATGGCACAGTAATCGGGATTCAGTTCGAAGCCGACGAAGTTGCGGCCGCAGCGCTTGGCCGCGATGGCCGTGGTGCCGCTGCCCATGAACAGGTCCAGCACCACGCCGTCCGGCGGGCACGAGGCCTTGACCATGCGCTCGATGATTTCCAGCGGCTTTTGGGTCGGGTGGTCGGCGCGTTCCGGGTGCTCGCGGTGCAGGCGCGACACGCTCCACAAATCCTTGGGGTTGTAGCCGATTTCCAGCCACTTGGCGCCGACGAAGATGGAGCGCGAGCGCGCCTTCTTGGTCTCGGCGTCGTAGGGGATGCGCACGGCGTCGAGATCGAAATAGTAATCCTTGCGGCGCACGAAGAAGCCGATGGTGTCGTGCACCGACGAAAAGCTGCGCACGCTGCCGCCCATGGACGGCACGCGGCGGTCCCAGATGATCTCGTTCATCATGGTCATGCGCTTTTTCAGCATGACGAAAATCTCCGGCGAAAAGCGCCAGGTCAGGAAGATGTACAGGCTGCCGTTGGGCTTGAGCTTGGGCAGGGCGGCGTCTATCCACTGCTCGGTCCAGCGCAGGTATTCGTCCACCGTCTGCTGGTCCGAGGCATTGCCGTAGTCCTTGCCCAGGTTGTAGGGCGGATCGGTGAGGATCAGGTCGATGGAACCGTCCGGGATGCGGGCCAGGCCGGCCAGCGCATCCTCACAGAAGACCCGGTTGATCCACGTATCGCGCATTATTTCAGACGCAGTTCCGCGCTGCGGGCGTGCGCCTGCAAGCCCTCGCCGTAGGCCAGTTCGGCCGCCACCTTGCCCAGCGTTTGCGCGCCGGCTTCGCTGACCATGATGACCGAGGAGCGCTTCTGGAAATCGTACACGCCCAGCGGCGACGAGAAGCGCGCGGTACGCGAAGTCGGCAGCACGTGGTTGGGACCGCAGCAGTAGTCGCCCAGCGACTCGGACGAGAAGCGGCCGAGGAACATGGCGCCCGCGTGGCGGATCTTGTCGGCCCATTGCTGGGGCGCGAGGGCGGAGATTTCCAGGTGCTCGGCGGCGATGCTGTTGGCGATGGCGCAGGCTTCGTCCATGTCGCGCACCTTGACCAGCGCGCCGCGGTCGCCCAGCGAGGTGCGGATCACTTCCTGGCGCGGCATGGTCGGCAGCAGTTTCGCGATGCTGGCTTCCACCCTGGCGATGTAATCGGCGTCCGGGCACAGCAGGATGGCTTGCGCCAGCTCGTCGTGCTCGGCCTGCGAGAACAGGTCCATGGCCACCCAGTCGGGATCGGTGCTGCCGTCGCAGACGATCAGGATTTCCGACGGGCCGGCGATCATGTCGATGCCGACGATGCCGAACACGCGGCGCTTGGCGGCCGCCACGTAGGCATTGCCGGGGCCGACGATCTTGTCGACCTGCTGGATGGTCTCGGTGCCGTAGGCCAGCGCGGCCACGGCCTGCGCGCCGCCGATGGTGATCACGCGGTTGACGCCGGCGATGGCGGCGGCAGCCAGCACCATCGGGTTCTTCACGCCGTCCGGGGTCGGCACCACCATGGTGATTTCCTGGACGCCGGCCACATGCGCGGGGATCGCGTTCATCAGCACCGACGACGGGTAGGCGGCCTTGCCGCCGGGGACGTAGATGCCCACGCGGTCCAGCGGCGTCACGCGCTGGCCCAGCACGGTGCCGTCGGCCTCGGTGTAGGTGAAGCCGTTCAGTTCCTGCTTCTGGCGTTCGTGGAAGGCGCGGATGCGCTGCGCGGCCACCTCCAGCGCCTGGCGCTGCGCGGCCGGGATGGCGGCCAGCGCGGTCTGCAGTTCTGCCTGCGGGACGTTCAGCGCGGCCATGCTGGCGGCGCCGCCCTCCGGCAGGCGGTCGAAGCGGTTGGTGTATTCGAGCACGGCGGCGTCGCCGCGCGCTTTGACGTCGGCCAGGATCTTGCCGACCGCGCTTTCGATGGCGTCGTCGGTGCTGGCTTCAAAGGCCAGCAGGGTATCGAGGCGCTGCTTGAAATCGGGCTGGCTGGAATCGAGCTTGGTAATCATGGTCTTCACTTTCGGGAGGCGCGCTCAAAGGCATCGATGATGGGCTGCAGGCGCTCGCGCTTGAGCTTGAGCGCGGCCTGGTTCACGATCAGGCGCGACGAAATGTCCATGATCGCCTCGACTTCCTTCAGGTCGTTGGCGCGCAGCGTGTTGCCGGTGCTGACCACGTCGACGATGGCGTCCGACAGGCCGACCAGCGGCGCCAGCTCCATCGAGCCGTACAGCTTGATCAGGTCGACGTGCACGCCCTTGCTGGCGAAGTGCTCGCGCGCGGTCTGCACGAACTTGGTGGCCACGCGCAGGCGCGCGCCCTGGCGCACCGCGCTCTCGTAATCGAAGCCGTTGCGCACCGCGACCGACATGCGGCATTCGGCGATGTGCAGGTCGATCGGCTGGTACAGGCCTTCGCCGCCGTGCTCCAGCAGCACGTCCTTGCCGGCCACGCCGAAGTCCGCCGCGCCATGCTGCACATAGGTCGGCACGTCGGTGGCGCGCACGATCAGCACGCGGATGTTCGGGTCGTTGGTCGGCAGGATCAGCTTGCGCGAAGTCTCGGGGTTCTCGGTGACGGTGATGCCGGCTGCTTCCAGCAGCGGCAGGGTGTCTTCGAAAATGCGGCCCTTGGACAACGCAAGGATCAACTGCTGGGAGTCGGCTTGGAATGCGCTCATAAATATTTCCTAAGTTGGCATCCGTTCCGTCATTCCCGCGCAGGCGGGGATCCATACTACGGATGCTCAGCATGGGTTCCCGCCGGCGCGGGAACGACGTTATTTGATTCGCTTGATATTGGCGCCTACGGCGGAGAGTTTGACTTCCATCCGGTCGTAGCCGCGGTCCAGGTGGTAGATGCGGTCGACCAGGGTTTCGCCGCGCGCGGCCAGGCCGGCGATCACCAGCGAAGCGGAGGCGCGCAGGTCGGTCGCCATCACCGGCGCGCCGACCAGTTGCTCCACGCCTTTGATAAAGGCGGTGTTGCCATCGGTTTCAATCTGCGCGCCCAGGCGGTTCATCTCCTGCACGTGCATGAAGCGGTTTTCGAAGATGGTTTCCGTCACGCGGCTGGCGCCGTCGGCGATGGTGTTCACCGCCATGAACTGCGCCTGCATGTCGGTCGGGAAGCCAGGGTATTCGGTGGTGCGGAAGGTCACCGGCGACGGGCGCTTGTCCATCTGCGCGCGTATCCAGTTGTCGCCGACGGTGAGCTGCACGCCGATCTCGCGCAGCTTGTCCAGCGCCGCATCCATGATGTCCACGCGCGTGTTGCGGATGGTGATGTCGCCGCCGGCCGCGGCCACCGCGCACAGGAAGGTCGCCGCCTCGATGCGGTCCGAGATCACGGCGTGCCTGGCGCCGTGCAGTTCCTTCACGCCCTGGATCACCAGGCGGTTGGTGCCTATGCCGTCGATCTTCGCGCCCATGGCCACCAGCAGGTGGGCCAGGTCGGTCACTTCCGGTTCGCAGGCGGCGTTTTCCAGGATGGTCTCGCCGTCGGCCAGGGTGGCGGCCATCAGCAGGTTCTCGGTGCCGGTCACGGTGATCATGTCGGTGACGATGCGCGCGCCTTTCAGCTTGGCGCACTTGGCGTAGATGTAGCCGCCTTCGATGTGGATCTCGGCGCCCATCGCCTGCAGGCCCTTGATGTGCTGGTCGACCGGGCGCGAGCCGATGGCGCAGCCGCCCGGCAGCGAGACCTTGGCGGTGCCGAAGCGCGCCAGCAGGGGACCCAGCACCAGGATTGAGGCGCGCATGGTTTTCACCAGCTCGTACGGCGCTTCGGTCTTGTCGATGGCGCTGCCGTTCAGCGTGACCTGGTCGCCGTCCTGCGCGACTTTCAGGCCGGTCTGGCCCAGCAGCTTGAGGATGGTGGCCACGTCGTGCAGGTGCGGCACGTTCGACAGTGCGACGTCGCCCGCGGTCAGCAGGCCGGCGCACAGGATGGGCAGGGCGGCGTTCTTGGCGCCGGAGATGGTGATGTCGCCGTGCAGGCGGTTGCCGCCCTGGATCAGAAGCTTGTCCATGCTTATCCTTGGTATTCGTCAGGGGTGAGGGTTTTCATCGACAGCGCGTGGATTTCCTCGCGCATGCGGTCGCCCAGCGCGGCGTACACCAGTTGGTGGCGCTGGATCAGGCGCTTGCCGGCAAACGCCGGCGAGACGATCACGGCCTGGAAGTGCTGGCCGTCGCCCTCCACTTCGAGGTGGGTGCATTCGAGGCCGGCCTGGATGTAGCCGTGGATGAGTTCTGGGGTGGTAGCCATGATGGGTCCTTAAATTAGTGGCGCAGGCGGTAGCCGGAGCGCAGCAGACGGATCGCCAGGAACGCCAGCGCGACGAGGAAGGCCGAGACGATGGCCAGGCTCACCAGCGGGTTGACGTCGGACTGGCCGAAGAAGCCGTAACGGAAGCCGTCGATCATGTAGAAGAACGGGTTCAGGTGCGATACCGACAGCCAGAACGGCGGCAGCGAGTGGATCGAATAGAACACGCCGGCCAGGAAGGTCAGCGGCACGATCAGGAAGTTCTGGAAGGCGGCCAACTGGTCGAACTTCTCGGCCCAGATGCCGGCGATCAGGCCCATGGTGCCGAGGATGGCCGCGCCCAGCAGCGCGAACGCCAGTATCCACAGCGGCGCCGTGAACGACAGGTGGGCGAACCAGGCCGTCACCAGGAACACGCCCAGGCCCACCACGACGCCGCGCACGATGGCCGCGATCACGTAGGCCGAGAAGATCTCCCAGTGCGACAAGGGCGTCAGCAGCACGAACACCAGGTTGCCGGTGATCTTGGACTGGATCAGCGAGGACGAGGAATTGGCGAAGGCGTTCTGCAAGATGCTCATCATCACCAGGCCCGGGATCAGGAAGGCGGTGTAGCTCACGTCCTGGTAGACCGTGACGCGGCCTTCCAGCACGTGGCCGAAGATCAGCAGGTACAGCATGGCGGTCAGGATGGGCGCGGCGATGGTCTGGGTCGCCACTTTCCAGAAGCGCAGGGTCTCCTTGTAGACCAGGGTGCGGAAGCCGGCGGAGAGGAAGTTCATACGGTGCCCCTTTCCATAATCTGCAGGAAGATGTCTTCCAGGTCGGCCTGCTGGAGCTGCATTTCGTCGATCACGGCGCCCGCTTCGCGCAGGCGCGCCAGGATGCCTTCCACTTCCGAATACTCGTTGATGCGCAGGCTGTACTTGCGCCCGTGCTCGGTCGGCTCGGGATGCGTGATCAGGTGGCGCAGGTCGTCCGGCAACTGGCCCTGAGCCATGTTGACGATCAGTTGCGAGCCGGAGATGCGGCGTATCAGCGAGGCCATGGTGTCCAGCGCCACCACCTTGCCGGTCTTGAGCATGGCCACGCGCTTGCACATGGCCTGGGCTTCTTCCAGGTAGTGGGTGGTCAGCACCACGGTGTGGCCCTCGCGGTTGAGGCGCGAGATGAACTTCCACAGCGTCTGGCGCAGCTCGACGTCGACGCCGGCGGTCGGCTCGTCCAGCACGATCACGGGCGGCTTGTGCACCAGCGCCTGCGCCACCAGCACGCGGCGCTTCATGCCGCCGGACAGGGCGCGCATATTGGTGTCGGCCTTGTTGGTCAGGTCGAGGTTGTGCATCACCTCGTCGATCCAGGCGTCGTTGTGCTTCAGGCCGAAATAGCCCGATTGCAGGCGCAGGGTTTCGCGCACCGTGAAGAAGGGATCGAACACCAGTTCCTGCGGCACCACGCCCAGCTTCTTGCGGGCCGCGCGGAAATCGTCGACCACGTCGTGGCCGTGGATCTTGACCGTGCCGGCGTCGGCGCGGATCAGGCCGGCGATGATGGAAATCAGGGTGGTCTTGCCGGCGCCGTTGGGTCCCAACAGGCCGAAGAACTCGCCCTCCTCGATGGAGAGGGACACGCCGCCCAGCGCCTGGAGCGACTTGTAGCGCTTCTCGACATTGCTAATTTGGATTGCTGTCATTCTTGACTTATCTATAAGGTGGCGGCGGCCGGGCCGGCGCGCGGGAAGGTAGTGCGGGGCGCCACGGCGCTGTGGCTGCGGCAACGTTCAATTATATTGGAATTTTGATCCGGCTGAGCCGGACCGGGGCATTACTGCAGGCGGCGGGGTGGGGCGGGGGTCAATGGTGATGGACGCGGGCCGGTGCGGCCAGGTCGGGGGCGGTCTCGGCGGCGTCCGGGAACACCAGCGCGCACACGCCGTACAGCTTGGTCAGGCTTTGCAGGGCGGGCGGCAGGTTTTTCAGCTCCAGCTTGAAACCGGCCGCCTGCGCCGCGCGCTGCCACGACAGCATGACCGACACCGCGGCCGAATCCACCGTCAACACATGGCGCAGGTCGAACACGGTTTGCCCGCCCTTGATGGCGGCCAGGCCGCGCTCCAGCGCCGTGGTGGCGTTGAGCACGGTCAGGGACGTGAGGGACTGCAGGTTGTCGGCGGCGTCGGACATGGTGGTCTTACTTTATGACTTGGATGGGGTGGTTTTCAGCGGCTTGCTGGCCAGCTTCTTGTTCTTCTCGGTCAGCGCCTTGATCAGGCCATCGATGCCGCCCTTGGAGATTTCCGAAGCAAAGGTGCCCTTGTAGGTTTCCACCAGCCAGGCGCCCAGCACGTTGATGTCATAGATCTTCCAGCCGCCGCCGGTCTTCTCGACGCGGTAGTTCAGCGGCACCGGCTCGCCGCGCGGCATGTTGACCACCGAGCGCACTTCCACTTCGGTATCGGTCGGATCGGCGCGCAGCGGCTTGAACTCGATGGTCTGGTCCTTCACCTGCGACAGCGCGCCGGCGTAGGTGTAGACCAGCAGGGTGCGGAACTGCTCGGTCAGCGCCTTTTGCTGGTCCGGGGTGGCCTCGCGCCAGAAGCGGCCGGCCGCCAGCGAGGTCATGCGCTGGAAGTCCACGTAGGGCAGGATCTTGGTTTCCACCAGGTCCATCACCTTCTTGGTGTCGCCGGCCTGGATGGCCTTGTCGTTCTTGGCGGCCTCGATCACGTCCTGGCTGATGCGCTTGACCAGCGCGTCGGGCGCTTCCTGGGCCGAGGCGGCGCCGGTGAAGGCCAGGGTGACGGTTGCTAACGCGATAAACTGTTTAATGAATTTCATTTTTCTGTGCCTTATGCGAGGTTCTTCGGGTCTCACTGGCTGTCTGGTTTCGCAGCCGGTGTGCCGGAGTTTAACTCTTTTGCGGCCGGTTCGGATGACACGGGTGCGGAACTTTCCGATTGGTCATCTTTTTTCGGCTTGCTGCGCGGGGCGTCATCGTCGTCCGGATGGATCTGGCTTTCGCGCCGCTGCAGGTAGCCGTCGCGGATGAATTCATAGCGGTCGCCCAGCGCCGCGTCTTCCAGCAGGGTCGAGGCGTCCAGCAGGGCCGCGCGCTGGTCGACCGCGCGCAGCGCGATGCCGGAGTTGCGGATGTAGACCGGGTCTTTGTAGCCCCAGATATCGCCCTTGATGTCCAGCGGCGTGGCGATGGTGTCGCGCAGGGTCGACGGCCCCAGCAGCGGCAGCATCACGTACGGGCCGGACGGCACGCCCCACACGCCCAGGGTCTGGCCGAAGTCTTCCTTGTGCTTGGGCAGGCCCGCTTCCGACGCGATGTCGAACAGGCCGACGATGCCCAGGGTGGAGTTCAGCGCGAAGCGGCCGACGTCCGACATGCCATCCTTGCCCTTGCCCTGCAACAGGTTGTTCACGGCGCTCCAGGCGTCGGCCAGGTTGCCGAAGAAATTGCTGACGCCGGTCTGCACGAAGGACGGGGTCACGTTCTTGTAGGCGGTGGCGGCCGGCTTCAGCGCATAGGTGTCGACCGTGTCGTTGAAGGTGAACATGGCGCGGTTGAAGCTCTCGTAGGGGTCGCGCGGGTCGGGGCCGGTGGCGCAACCGGCCAGCGTCAGGGTCAGGCCCAGCGCCAGCGCGGCCTTGGGGAATTTCACGGTGCCCGTCATTTACTATCCTTTCCTTCTGCCGCCTTGCTGTAGATGAACTGGTTGATCAAGTCTTCCAGCACGGCGGCCGATTGGGTGCGGGCGATCTTGTCGCCAGCGGCCAGGTTGTTGGTGTCGCCGCCGGCTTCGATGCCGACGTATTGTTCGCCCAGCAGGCCGGCGGTGAGGATCTTGGCCGAGCTGTCTTTCGGGAATTTGTAGCCATCTTCCATGTTCAAGGTTACCAGCGCCTGGTAAGTCTTGTCATCAAACTTGATCTCTCCCACACGGCCGACCACCACCCCGGCCGCCTTGACCGGCGCCTGGGTGCGCAGGCTGCCGATGTTGTCGAACTTGGCGCTGATCGCATAGGTCTTGCCAAAGGACAGCGAGCCCATGTTGCCGGCCTTGAGGGCCAGGAACATCAGCGCGGCCACGCCGACCACGATGAACAGACCGACCCAGACATCCAGAGATTTGCGTTGCATAGTTATTCCTCAGTTTCTTATCTTTGTTACTTGCTGAACATCAGCGCCGTCATCATGAAGTCCAGCCACCAGATCATCAGCGATGAAATCACGACCGTGCGGGTGGTGGCGCGCGCCACATCTTCCGGCGTCGGCTGCGCTTCGTAGCCCTGGTACAGGGCGATGAAGGTGATGGCGATGCCGAACACCACGCTCTTGGCGAAGCCGTTGAAGATATCTTTCCAGATGTCGACCCCGCCCTGCATCTGCGACCAGAACGCGCCGTCATCGACGCCGATCAGTTGCACGCCGACCAGCCAGCCGCCCAGGATGCCGACCGCGCTGAACACCGAGGCCAGCAGCGGCACGGCGAGCGCGCCGGCCCAGAAGCGCGGCGCCAGCACGCGCTGGATGGGGTTCACCGCCATCATTTCCATGGCCGACAATTGCTCGCCGGCCTTCATCAGGCCGATCTCGGCGGTCAGCGAGGTGCCGGCGCGGCCGGCGAACAGCAGGGCGGTGATCACCGGCCCCAGCTCGCGCGTCAGGCCCAGGGCCACCAGCAGGCCCAGCGACTGCTCGGCGCCGTACTTATTCAGCGTGTAATAGCCCTGCAGGCCCAGCACCATGCCGACGAACAGGCCGGACAGGGTGATGATCAGCATGGAGTAATTGCCGATGAAATGCAGTTGCTCGACCACCAGGCGCGGGCGCTTCAGCAGGCCGGGCGACAGGCCCAGCATGGTGGCGAAGGTGCGCGCGCCGTAGCCTATGCCTTCCACGTAATTGCGCAGGGAACCGCCCAGGTCGGACAGCCAGTTCTTCACACTCATGCTTGCACTCCCAGGCCCAGGTCGTCGGCCAGGGACTTGCCTGGATAATGGAACGGCACCGGGCCGTCCGCTTCCGCGTTGACGAACTGTTTCACGTACGGGTCGGTGGACACCATCATCTCGTCCGGCGTGCCGTGCGCGACGATCTTGCCCTGCGACAGGAAATAAACATAGTCGGCGATGGCAAAGCTTTCCTTGACGTCGTGCGACACCAGCACCGTGGTCGAGCCCAGCGCCGTGTTCAAGTTACGGATCAGGTTGGCGGTGACGCCCATGGAAATCGGGTCCAGGCCGGCGAACGGTTCGTCGTACATGATCAGTTCCGGGTCCAGCGCGATCGAGCGCGCCAGCGCCACGCGGCGGGCCATGCCGCCGGAGATTTCTCCGGGCTTGAGCTTGGCGGCATTGCGCAGCCCGACCGCCTGCAGCTTCATCAACACCAGGTTGCGGATCAGTTCTTCCGGCAGGTCGGTATGCTCGCGCAGGGGAAAGGCGACATTCTCGAAGACGGTCAGGTCGGTGAACAGCGCGCCATGCTGGAACAGCATGCCCATCTTGCGCCGCAACAGGTACAAGCCGGCGGTATTGAGCTTGTGGACCACCTGGCCCTGGACTTTGACGTGGCCTTTCTGCGGACGCAGTTGGCCGCCGATCAGGCGCAATACCGTGGTCTTGCCGCTACCCGAACCGCCCATGATCGCGATCACTTTCCCGCGCGGGAAGTCCATGTTCAAGCCCGACAAAATCGGCCGCTTGCCATAGGAGAAGTGTAAATCACGGATTTCGACTAGATTAGGCACGACTGGACTCTGAATTTTTTAATGCCGTATTGTAGTGCAGAAAGGTCAATCTCTGCTGAGGCCCCCTTCTTTGGGACGGAAGGAGGGACGTTGAGTAGCGAATAATACAACACTACTGAACCCGGAGTCAGCAATTTACACCCGGCACCAATTGTTACATTGTGCGATGCAATACCCCGAAGCGCCCCGCCAGTTCGGCCAGGCGTTTATCCAGGGTCCACCACAGCGCCCCCGGCGTCATCAATGTCGACGCCAGCAGCACGATATCGACGGTCCCGCAGCCGGTGCCATCCAGGGCTGCGCGCTCTATGAACGCCAGGGTTTCGCGCATGCTGGCTTGACGGGTCATGGTCAACAGGCCCAGATCGCTCAAAGTCTGGCTGCGCGGGGAAGGCGGCGTCCCGCAGGCGATTTCGCCGATGACCAGGGGATGGATAAGCACCTGGTCCTGCTGCAGTAAGAACTCGGGTGTGACGTTGCGGTAGCGAAAGTGGTCTGTCCACACGGAGGTGTCGACCAGCACGCCGCTCATTCCGCGGTTGCCAACCGCTGGCGGGGCATGTCCTGCCTATCCGGCCGGGCGGCGCCCAATGCCGCCAGACGCTTGGCAGCTTGTACCCGCACGAAGGTCTTGACCGCTTCGCGGAAGAGATCAGCCTTGTCCATCGCTGGGTCGGCAACCTCGAATGCCTTGTTATAGAGGTCGTCGTCAATTGTGACGGTCGTGCGCATGGAGGCTCCCTGATCCGAGGTGATGTCATCGTGTATCAATTCGAGCATCACCACAACCAAAAAAAGACCGGGGTGGCCAGGGATCGCCCGGCCACGCCCGGTTGGGAGTTAGGCTTTGGTCCGACGCCGGTTAGCGCGGCAGTTCGGAATTGCCCATCAGGAACTCATCGACCGCGCGCGCGCATTGGCGGCCTTCGCGGATCGCCCAGACCACCAGCGACTGGCCGCGGCGCATGTCGCCGGCGGCAAAGACGTTGGGGGCGGATGTTTTGTAGCAGCCTTCGCCATCGGTGGTGGCCTTGGCATTGCCGCGGGCATCTTTCTCGACGCCGAAGGCATCCAGGATGTTGGCCACCGGCGACACGAAGCCCATGGCCAGGAACACCAGGTCGGCCTTCATCTCGAATTCCGAGTTCGGCACTTCGGTCATCTTGCCGTCTTTCCATTCGACGCGGCAGGCGACCAGCTTCTCGACCTTGCCGCCCTTGCCTTCCAGGCGCTTGGTGGCCACCGCCCAGTCGCGCTCGCAACCTTCCTCGTGCGAGGACGAGGTGCGCAGCTTGGTCGGCCAGTACGGCCACACCAGCGGCTTGTTTTCCTGCTCGGGCGGCATCGGCATCAGTTCGAACTGGGTCACCGAGGCGGCGCCCTGGCGGTTGGAGGTGCCCACGCAGTCGGAACCGGTGTCGCCGCCGCCGATCACGATCACATGCTTGCCGGCCGCCTTGATCTGGTCTTTCAGCTTGTCGCCGGCGTTGACCTTGTTCTGCTGCGGCAGGAAGTCCATGGCGAAATGCACGCCCTTCAGTTCGCGGCCCGGCACCGGCAGGTCGCGCGGCGCTTCCGCGCCGCCGGCCAGCACCACGGCGTCGAAGTCTTTTTGCAAGTCTTCGGGGAAGATGGTTTCCTTGGCCCAGTTGTTGACGTTGGCCGGGAAGTCCTTGCCGATCAGGACCGAGGTGCGGAACACCACGCCTTCGGCTTCCATCTGCTTGATGCGGCGGTCGATGTGCGACTTTTCCATCTTGAAGTCGGGGATGCCGTAGCGCAGCAGGCCGCCCACGCGGTCGGCTTTCTCGAACACGGTCACGGCATGGCCGGCGCGCGCCAGTTGCTGGGCGGCGGCCAGGCCGGCAGGACCGGAACCGACCACGGCGACTTTCTTGCCGGTCTGCTTGGCAGCCGGCTGCGGCACGACCCAGCCGTGTTCCCAGCCTTCGTCGATGATCTTGTGCTCGATCGACTTGATGCCCACCGGGTCTTCGCTGATGCCCAGGGTGCAGGCGGCTTCGCACGGCGCCGGGCAGATGCGGCCGGTGAATTCCGGGAAGTTGTTGGTCGAGTGCAGGGTGTCCAGCGCCTCGCGGTAGTTGCCGCGATAGACCAGGTCGTTCCAGTCCGGGATGATGTTGTTGACGGGGCAGCCGTTGTTGCAGAACGGGATGCCGCAATCCATGCAGCGCGCGCCCTGGATCTTGGCTTGCTCGTTCGTCAGCGGAATGACGAATTCCGCATAGTTTTTCAGGCGCGTCGCTGGCGGCAGATAGCCCTCTTCCTGACGCTGGAATTCCATGAAGCCGGTAATTTTACCCACGATAGTTCCTCAGTTATCTTTACATTCTCGTCATTCCCGCGCCGGCGGGAATCCATACTCAGCATGGCTCCCCGCTGGCGCGGGGAGGACGTTGTTTCAGGCCGCCACTGGCTGGGCGGAAGCGGCTTCGTTCGCCACGTCTTCGGCCATCTCGGCCAGCGCGCGCTTGTATTCGCTCGGGAAGACCTTGACGAACTTGCTGCGGCTCTCGGCCCAGTTGTCCAGCAACAGGCGGGCGCGGGTGCTGCCGGTGTGCTTGAAGTGACGCTCGATCAGTCGCTTCAGGATCACCTCGTCCGCCTCGCGGCCGATGTCCTTGTGCTGGATGTGCCAGGTTTCGCTCTGCGCTGCCTGTTCCTTGGCGCTCAGCACCGGCTCCAGGGTCACCATCGCGGTGTTGCAGCGCGATTCGAAGTCGCCGTCCGGGTCGTACACGTAGGCGATGCCGCCCGACATGCCGGCCGCGAAGTTACGGCCGGTGGCGCCCAGCACCACCACGGTGCCGCCGGTCATGTATTCGCAACCGTGGTCGCCGGTGCCTTCGACGATGGCGGTGGCGCCCGAGTTACGCACGGCGAAACGCTCGCCGGCCACGCCGTTGAAGAAGGCTTCGCCCGCCACCGCGCCGTACAGCACGGTGTTGCCGATGATGATGTTGTTCACTGCCCAGCCGCGGAACTCGGTGTTCGGACGCACGATGATGCGGCCGCCCGACAAGCCCTTGCCCACGTAGTCGTTACCCTCGCCCACCAGGTCGATGGTGATGCCGTGCGCCAGGAAGGCGCAGGCCGACTGGCCGGCCGTGCCCTGCAGTTGCACGTGGATGGTGTCGTCCGGCAGGCCGGCGTGACCGTAGCGCTTGGCCACTTCGCCCGACAGCATGGTGCCGACCGTGCGGTTGACGTTCTTCACCGGCGAGATGAAGGACACGCGCTCGCCTTTTTCCAGCGCCGCCTTGGCCTGGGCGATCAGCTTGTGGTCCAGCGCCTTGTCCAGGCCATGGTCCTGCTCCATCGTGTGGTAGACGGAATCGCCGTTCGGCACTTCCGGCTGGTAGAAGATGTTGCTGAAGTCCAGGCCCTTGGCCTTCCAGTGCGAGATCGCCTTGGACTTGTCCAGCAGGTCGGCGCGGCCGATCAGTTCGTCGAAGGTGCGGATGCCCAGTTGCGCCATGATCTGGCGGGCTTCTTCCGCCACGAAGAAGAAGTAGTTGACCACGTATTCCGGCTTGCCCTGGAACTTGGCGCGCAGCACAGGATCTTGCGTGGCCACGCCGACCGGGCAGGTGTTCAGGTGGCACTTGCGCATCATGATGCAGCCTTCCACCACCAGCGGCGCGGTGGCGAAGCCGACTTCATCGGCGCCCAGCAGGGCGGCGATCACCACGTCGCGGCCGGTACGCATCTGGCCGTCGGCCTGGACGCGGATGCGGCTGCGCAGGCCGTTCAGCACCAGCGTCTGCTGGGTTTCGGACAGGCCCAGCTCCCACGGGGTGCCGGCGTGCTTGACCGAGGACAGCGGCGACGCGCCGGTGCCGCCGTCATGGCCGGCCACCACCACGTGGTCGGCCTTGGCCTTGGTGACGCCGGCCGCCACGGTGCCGATACCCACTTCCGACACCAGCTTGACCGAGATCGAGGCACGCGGGTTGGCGTTCTTCAGGTCGTGGATCAGTTGCGCCAGGTCTTCGATCGAATAGATGTCGTGGTGCGGCGGCGGCGAAATCAGGCCCACGCCCGGCACCGAGAAGCGCAGGGTGGCGATGTATTCCGACACCTTGTGGCCAGGCAGCTGGCCGCCTTCGCCCGGCTTGGCGCCCTGGGCCATCTTGATCTGGATCTGGTCGGCCGAGTTCAGGTAAGCGGCAGTCACGCCGAAACGGCCCGACGCCACCTGCTTGATGCGCGAACGCAGCGAGTCGCCTTCCTGCAGCGGAATGTCGACCACCATCTGTTCCTTGCCCATGACCGACGCCATGGTCTCGCCCTGCTTGATCTTGATGCCCTTCAGTTCCATGGTGTAGCGCGATGGATCTTCGCCGCCCTCACCGGTGTTGGACTTGCCGCCGATGCGGTTCATGGCCACGGCCAGGGTCGCGTGGGCTTCGGTCGAGATCGAGCCCATGGACATGGCGCCGGTGGCGAAGCGCTTGACGATTTCCTTGGCCGGTTCCACTTCATCCAGCGGGATGGCCTTGCTCGGATCGATCTTGAACTCGAACAGGCCGCGCAGGGTCAGGTGGCGCTTGCTCTGGTCGTTGATGATCTGGGCATACTCTTTATAGCTGGCGTAGTTGTTGGAACGGGTCGAGTGCTGCAGCTTGGCGATCGCGTCCGGCGTCCACAGGTGGTCCTCGCCGCGCACGCGGAAGGCATATTCGCCGCCGGCGTCCAGGTGGTTGGCCAGCACGGGATCGTTGCCGAAGGCCAGGTGGTGCAGGCGCAGGCCTTCCTCCGCCACTTCGAACAGGCCGATGCCTTCGACGTTGGACGGGGTGCCCTTGAAGTACTTGTCGACCAGCGACTTGTTCAGGCCCACGGCTTCGAAGATCTGCGCGCCGCAGTACGACATGTAGGTCGAGATGCCCATCTTGGACATCACCTTCATCAGGCCCTTGCCGACCGCCTTGATGTAGTTGTAGATCGCCTTCTCGGCCGACATGTCGCCGGCCATGCCGTGCGCCATTTCCGCCAGGGTTTCCATCGCCAGGTAGGGGTGGATGGCTTCCGCGCCATAGCCCGCCAGCAGGGCGAAGTGGTGGGTTTCGCGGGCCGAGCCGGTTTCCACCACCAGGCCGGTCGAGGCGCGCAGGCCCTTGCTGACCAGGTGCTGGTGGATGGCCGAGGTGGCCAGCAGCGCAGGGATCGCCACGCGGTCCGGGCCGACGCTGCGGTCCGACACGATCAGGATGTTGTGGCCGGATTTCACGGCGTCCACCGCTTCCGCGCACAGCGAGGCCAGGCAGGCTTCCACGCCTTCCTTGCCCCAGGCCAGCGGGTAGCAGATGTTCAGTTCATACGACTTGAACTTGCCGCCGGTGTGCTGGCTGATGTTGCGCAGGCGCTCCATGTCGTCGAAGCCCAGCACGGGCTGCGCCACTTCCAGACGCATCGGCGGGTTGACGTTGTTGGTGTCCAGCAGGTTCGGCTTGGGACCGATGAACGACACCAGCGACATCACCATCGCTTCGCGGATCGGGTCGATCGGCGGGTTGGTCACCTGGGCGAACAACTGCTTGAAGTAGTTGTACAGCGGCTTGAGCTTGTTGGACATGACGGCCAGCGGCGAGTCGTTGCCCATCGAGCCGACGGCTTCTTCGCCGGCGGCGGCCATCGGCGCCATCAGGAACTTCAGGTCTTCCTGGGTGTAGCCGAAGGCTTGCTGGCGATCCAGCAGCGACGGCACGGTCTTTTCGCCCTGGGCCGGGCCGTACTTGGCGCGGTTGTGCGCCAACTGGCTTTCGCTCAGCTTAATTTCGTTCAGCTTGATGCGGACCGCGTTGATCCAGGCCTTGTACGGCTTGGCGTTGGCGTAGGTGTCCTTCAGTTCCTTGTCGTCGATGATGCGGCCGGCTTCCAGGTCGATCAGGAACATCTTGCCGGGCTGCAGACGCCACTTCTGGATGATCTTGGATTCCGGGATCGGCAGCACGCCCGATTCCGACGCCATCACCACCAGGTCGTCGTCGGTGACGATGTAGCGGGCCGGGCGCAGGCCGTTACGGTCCAGCGTGCCGCCGATGTAGCGGCCGTCGGTGAAGGCCAGCGCAGCCGGGCCGTCCCACGGTTCCATCATGGCGGCGTGGTATTCGTAGAAGGCGCGGCGGTTGTCGTCCATGGTGCCGTGGTTTTCCCAGGCTTCCGGCACCATCATCATCATCGCCTGGGCGATCGGGTAGCCTGCCATCAGCAGCAGTTCCAGCGCATTGTCGAAGCAGGCGGTGTCCGACTGGCCTTCATAGATCAGCGGGAACAGCTTTTGCAGGTCGTCGCCCAGCACGGCCGATTTCATCACGCCTTCGCGGGCGCGCATCCAGTTGAAGTTGCCGCGCACGGTGTTGATCTCGCCATTGTGCGCCAGCAGGCGGTACGGGTGGGCCAGCGGCCACTCGGGGAAGGTGTTGGTCGAGAAGCGTTGGTGCACCAGCGCCAGCGCCGACACGCAGCGCGCGTCTTGCAGGTCCTTGTAGTACACGCCCACCTGGTCGGCCAGCAGCAGGCCCTTGTAGACCACGGTACGGGCCGACATCGAGGCCACGAAGAATTCTTTGCCATGGATGAGCTTGAGCGCCTGGATGGCGTGGCCCGACGATTTGCGGATCACGTACAGTTTGCGCTCCAGCGCGTCGGTCACCATGATGTCGGCGCCGCGGCCGATGAAGATCTGGCGGATCACCGGTTCCTTGGCGCGCACGGTCGGCGACATCGGCATCTCGCAGTCCACCGGCACGTTACGCCAGCCCAGCACGACCTGGCCTTCGGCGCGCACGGCGCGCTCGATTTCCTGTTCGCAGGCGATGCGCGAGGCGTTTTCCTTCGGCAGGAACACCATGCCGACGCCATATTCGCCTGGCGGCGGCAGTTCCACGCCCTGCTTGGCCATTTCGTCGCGGTAGTACTGGTCCGGAATCTGGATCAGGATACCGGCGCCGTCGCCCATCAGCGGGTCGGCACCGACCGCGCCCCGGTGGTCGAGGTTCTTCAAGATCAGCAGACCCTGTTCCACAATCGAGTGACTCTTATTGCCCTTGATGTGGGCGACGAAACCAACGCCGCAGGCGTCGTGTTCATTGGACGGATCGTAAAGACCTTGCGCTTTCATGGCTAAAACTCCGGAATCAGTGACTTGAGAAGCAAGGTTAGTGCAATGCAGCGTAAACTTCAACAATAATAATTAGGGTCGGAGTCGAATTAATTTTTTCGGCGCGGCTGATTTTTTTAAATAGGGACAGAGTGATCCCAATCCGCGCAGGTGGGAATCCATACGGCATGAGGCCTTGAGGTTCGGCATGGATTCCCGCTGCTGCGGGAATGACGGGCGGGTTCAGCCTTCAGGCTTGATTTTGAATGGCCGGCCCCGCTTGGCAGGCAGCACCTGGCGCTTGACCTTGTGCTGCAAGGCCGTCTTGAAGCCCTCCGATCCCAGCGGCCAGCCCTTGAGCAAGGCCTTGCTGATGGTGTCGATCTGCGCCGTGGTCAGCGGCTGGGACAGCGCCACATAGGCCGCCTCGCGCTGGAACGGCGTGTTGCCCAGTTCCCAGAACTTGGGGTGGTCGATCACCAGCCCGTCCGGGCGGATGCCGGCGTGGTGGCAATAGCTGGACCAGGCGTAGTCTTCCATCCGGCCCACCAGGCCGCAGCGCACCGGGTTGGACTCGATGTAGCGGCTGCACAGCATGAAATATGCGTCGGCATCGATCAGCGAGGTTTTGTAGCGGCCGTTCCACAAGGTGCCGCTGCGGCTGTATTTCTGGTTGAAATAGGGCACGTAGTACCGGCCCACCCACTGCATCATCTGCGCCAGGCCGTGCTCGTCGGACGGCGTGACCAGCAAATGCAGGTGATTGGGCATCAGCACATAGGCGTGGACCGCCACCTTGTAGTTTTTGGCGGCCGTGCGCAGCCAACCCAGGAAGGCATGGTAATCCTCGCCGTCCTGGAACACGACCTGGTTGTTGTTGCCGGTCTGAATGACGTGGTGGGGCTGCTCGGGAACAATGAGTCGGGGCAAACGGGCCATACAAAAGGAAAAGGGTAGTTCGGACCGGCCGATTCTACCCCTTTCGCTTCACTCTGTCCCTGATTAATTCCGGATTTTCCAGAAACCGCTTGGCTCTGTCCCTATTTAAGACAGGTTGAAGCTGGCGGACAGGCTGTAGCCCTCGCCGTAGGCGCTGCGCAGCGGCAAGTCCTGGCCCAGGCCGGTGCGCGCCTTCTTGCGCAGGCGGTACACCAGCATGTCCACGCGGCGCCCCGCATCGGGGTCGTCGCCGCCGATGCCGGCCACGATCACCTGGCGCGGCACCGGCCGGGTGTTGATCGTGAGCAAATGCAGGAAATTGCACTCTTTCTCGGTCAGCGTGATCGCCATGCCTTGCAGTTCAAGTTGGCGGGCGCTCACTTTCAACGTCCACTTGCTGGGCGCCGGGGCGGCTTCCTGCGGCCCGACGCGGCGGTCGAGCGCCTCGATGTGGGCGGCCAGTTCCGGGAACTTGATCGGCTTGGTCAGATAATGGTCCGCGCCCAGGCGCAGGCCGAGGATGCGGTTGTCGAAGGCCACGCGGCCGGTCAGCACCAGCAGGCCGATCTGCGGATACAACTGCCGCATGCGCGGGATGACGTTGAAGCCATCTTCGTCCGGCAGTCCGAGGTCCAGCACGACCACCCCGACATTGCCCTGGCTCAGGGCCGACCACATATCGCTGGCGTTATTGGTAATGTGCACTTCGTGTTCAAGCTCAGTCAGGAACTCTGCCATTTCCTCGGCATAGTCCAGATTGTCTTCCACGATGAGTATTTGCGTCATTGATGCGCCATTCGATCGGTTTTTGAAGCAAACGTGCTTCATACGGCTCGCTTATTCAGCTTGCGTCTGAGGAATTATCACTGCTGGCACCCGCTGGCGCAAGGCCTTTCCCCGCCCCGGCCGCCGCCGGCAGCCAAATCCTGAATTCCGCGCCGCTTTCAGAAAGATTTCGGGCAGAGATGGTGCCGCCGTGCACATCCACGATGGCGCGGGCCATGTACAGCCCCAATCCCGATCCCGGTATCCCGGCCGCGTTCCTGCCGCGGTAAGCCTTGTCGAACACCCGCGGCAAGTCGTCTGCGGCGATGCCGGCGCCGCCGTCGCGCACCAGGAACTCGACGCCGCCTTCCCTTGCCATTTTGCCTATCAATTCTAGCGGAATATCCGCGCCCGTGTACTTGATGGCGTTGTCCAGGACGATTTCCAGGCACAGGCGCATGCCAGCCGGGTCGCAGCGCATCCATGGCGGCAGGCCGGCGGTCTGCACGCTGATCTGCGGACGGCGGCTGCGGGCCTGCTCGGCCGCGCCCTCCAGCAGCCGGGCCGGGCTGACTTCATTGGGCTGGCGGACCCGGCCGATGCTGGCCATGCGCTCCGGCGACAGGTATTCGTCCAGCATGGCCAGCATGCGGTCGACCGCGACCTGGATCTTGCGGTAGCGCTTGCGCGTGCCCTCGTCGTGGTGGGCGCCCGTCATTTCCAGGCGCTGCACGGCGCCGTCGATGGTCGACAGCGGCGTGCGGAATTCATGCGACAGCATGGAGGCGAATTTTTTCTGCTGTTCGGCCAGCGCGCGCTGCGCGCTCAGGTCGCGCACAAAGCCCAGCAGCGTGGCCGGCCGGCCGGCCGCCTCGGGGAGCAGCGTGGAGGTGATTTCCACCGGCACCATGCGGCCTGCGCTGTCCGGCAACTCGGTTTCCCGCACCAGGCGGCGACGGCTCAGGTCGCCGTTGGCGTAGCGTTCCAGCCGGGCCGGCAAGTCGTGCAGCAGGCCGGCCGCCAGCGCCTGCGCGCTGTCCAGGGTGTGGCCGAACTGGCGTTCGGCTGCCGGGCTGAGCCAGGTCAGCCGGCCGCTGGCGATATCGACCGTCCAGCCGACCTCCCTGCTGTGTTCCAACAGCAGCCGGTAGCGGGCTTCGTTCGCTTGCGACTGCTGCAAGGCCGCCTGCAATTCCGCCACGGTCTGCACGGCTTACTCCACCAGCGGGGCGAAGATCTGTTGCAGGTCTTCCTGGGTCAGCGCCATCTTCTGCGACTCGCCTTCGGCCAGCACGGATTGCGCCAGGTCGGCCTTCTTCTGTTGCAGCACCTGGATTTTTTCTTCCAGCGTGCCCTTGGCGATCAGCTTGTAGACGAACACCGGCTTGTCCTGGCCGATACGCCAGGCGCGGTCGGTGGCCTGGTTTTCCGCCGCCGGATTCCACCATGGGTCGTAGTGGATCACGGTGTCGGCCGCGGTCAGGTTCAGGCCGACGCCGCCGGCCTTCAGCGAAATCAGGAAGATCGGCACGGCGCCTTGCTGGAAGGCCGCCACCTGGGCGCTGCGGTCCTTGGTGTCGCCGGTCAGCAGGGCGTACGGAATGTCGCGCGCCTCCAGTTCTTCCTCGATCAGTTCCAGCATGCTGGTGAACTGCGAGAACACCAGGATCTTGCGGTCTTCTTCCAGCAAGTCCTCGACCATCTGCATCAGGTCGGCCAGCTTGGCCGAGCCGGCCGCCTGCTGCTTTTTGGTGGTGGTCTTCACCAGGCGCGGATCGCAGCAGACCTGGCGCAGCTTGAGCAGCGCTTCCAGGATCACGATCTGGCTGCGCGCCACGCCCTTGCGGTCGATTTCCTCGCGCACCTTCTGGTCCATGGCCAGGCGCACGGTTTCGTACAGGTCGCGCTGGGCGCCGGTCAGTTCGACCTTGCGCACCATCTCGGTCTTGGGCGGCAGTTCCTTGGCCACGCTGTCCTTGGTACGGCGCAGCAGGAAGGGCTTGATGCGGCGGTTCAGCAGCGCGCGCCGCAGCGGATCGTCCTGGCGCTCGATCGGGTGGCGGAACACGGTGTTGAAGTTCTTCTCGTCGCCGAGCAGGCCCGGCAGCAGGAAGTGGAATTGCGACCACAGCTCGCCCAGGTGGTTTTCCAGCGGCGTGCCGGACAGGCACAGGCGGTGGCGGGCGCGCAGCAGGCCGGCGCTCTGCGCCGCCTTGGACCGGGTGTTCTTGATGTAGTGCGATTCGTCCAGGATCACCAGGTGGAAATCGTGCTCGCGCAGCTTTTCCTCGTCGCGCGGCAGCAGGGCGTAGGTGGTCAGCACCAGGTCGGCCTGGGCGATCTGGTCGAACTGGGCCATGCGGTCCTTGCCCTGCAACAGCAAGACTTTCAGGCCGGGCGCGAAGTGCGCGGCTTCGTCCTGCCAGTTGCCCATCAGGCTGGTCGGGGCGATCACCAGCGCCGGCGCGGTCAGGCGGCCGGCTTCCTTTTCCACCAGGATGTGGGCCAGGGTTTGCACCGTCTTGCCCAGGCCCATGTCGTCGGCCAGGATGCCGGCGAAACCGTATTCGCGCAGGAACTGCATCCACGACAGGCCGTCGGTCTGGTAGTCGCGCAGGGTGGCTTGCAGGCCGGCCGGGGTAGGCACGCGCTTGACCGCGCCGAACTGGTTCAGGCGGGCGCCCATTTCGCGCAGCTCGGCGCCGCCGGTCCATTCCATCTCGACGTTGCGGGCCAGCTCGTCCAGGCGGGCCGCGTCCAGCGTGGCCATGTGCAGCGAGTTCTTGATTTTGTCGCTGAAATACAACTCGCCCAGGGTGTTCAAGATGGGCCGCACGCGGCCCCAGGGCAGGGCCACGCGGGTGCCGTCGGCCAGGGTCGCCAGCATCTGGTCTTCGTCGCCGTGGTTGGCGATGGCTTTCGGGCTGAAGTCATTGGGCGCGCTGCGTATCAGTTGCACCAGCACCGGCAGCAGCGGCACGCGCTCCTGGTTGACCATGATGCCCAGCTCCAGGTCGAACCAGGCATGGCCGCCGTCGGCCTCGTCTTCCACCACCTCGGCGTACCAGTCGCCGACTTCCACCGTGTCGTAGCGGTACTTCAGCGATTTCTCGACCTTCCAGCCGGCTTCCTTCAGCGCGGCGATGCCGTCGCGGGCAAAGCGTATCCACTCGGCCTGGCTGGGCAACAGCAAGCCGCCCTTGACGCTGCTCAGCGGCAGCGTGGTGGGCGGCACGAAGTGGCGCTCGCTCAGCATGGCCAGCGCGTCGGCTTCGGCTGCCGCGTCGCGCTGGATGATTTCGGTGATCTCGCCCCTCTGGCGCACCACGCGCTGCGAGGGATCGAAGGATACGCGCTCGCCGTCGTAGTCGAAGGACAGCACGGCGTAATCGTGCCAGCGCTGCAGCGAGCCGTCGGCCAGCATGGCGGCGTCCAGCGTCAGCACCGGGCGCGGCTTGACGTCGTCGCGCATGCGCTGCGGCAGCGGTTGCGGCAGCGGCATCAGTGCCTGCAGCCCGTAGGCCAGCAGCAATTGCGACACGCGCATCTTGTCGTTGTTGGTCAGCAGCGGCGCCTGGGCCACCAGGGCTTGCAGGTCGGCCAGCGGGATGTTGTTGCCGCCCTGGTTCAGTTGCAGCACGCCGCACGACAGGTTATCGATGTACCACGGCGGTTCGGTCGGCAGCATGTAGTCGACCTGGTCGGCGCCGGTGTGCTTGGCGCCCGGCGCCGGCGCCACCTGCCAGCCCAGGCGCAGGCCCTTGCCTTCCTCGCGCCAGGCCAGGTTGGCTTCGCGCAGCACGCCGCCCTTGAGCGGGTAGACCAGGCCGTTGCCGACGTCGGACCAGGAATTGGCCCACAGCAGCTTGTCCTGCTCGGCCAGCATTTGCAGCAGGGCCGCGCCGATCTTGCCGCGCGGCTCGGTGGCCGAGCCGGTCTGGGAATTCTGGCCGCTGCGCATGGCCACGAAGAAGCGGATCAAGTCTTCATCGCCCGGCGCCAGGAAGGTGGGCGGCGCCGACAGCAGGGAAAACACTTCGCTGACCGGGCTGGCCGCGGCCACGTCGCCATTCGGCCGCAGGCGCGCCTTGTACAGGCACAGCGCCACGTGGCGGCCGCCGCTGGTGGGCGCCAGCACGTAGATCAGCTTGTATTGCGTTTGTTTGGGATCACCGTCGACCGGAGGGGGAGCCAGCTTGGCCTTGGGATGCGCGGCCGCATCCACGCGCTGCAGCCAGGTAGCGACAGCGTACGACAATTGATTCGGGGGCGGCGCTGGACGCGTAGGGGCAGCCGGAGCGGCTGGAGCTGCAGGTGCATCGTCGCGAGTTAAATCCATGGGTCGCATTGTGATTCAAAGATGGTTCAAAAACGGCAACACGCAATATTATCCGCCATCGGGGCTTCCGTGTTCGCAGAATCATGAAAAAACCCGAACGATAGCTTGGTCATTTTGGCAACAAACGTGGCAAGTTTGCGCCAATGTCGTATGATTCCGGCCTTGACTGCTAAGGAATACCCCTCATGTTGCCTCCAATCGAACAACGTCTTGCACTCGAACTGTCCGCCAAGCCGGCCCAGGTGGCCGCCGCCATCGCCCTGCTGGACGAAGGCGCCACCGTGCCTTTCATCGCCCGTTACCGCAAGGAAGTCACCGGCGGTCTCGACGATACCCAGTTGCGCCTGCTCGAAGAGCGCCTGCGCTACCTGCGCGAGCTGGAAGAACGCCGCGCCAGCATCGTCGCCTCGATTACCGAGCAAAACAAGATGACGCCAGAGTTGTTAGATGCTGTCATGCACGCAGAAGACAAGACCCGGCTGGAAGACTTATACCTGCCCTACAAGCAAAAACGCCGCACCAAAGCCCAGATCGCGATCGAAGCGGGCCTGGCGCCGCTGGCCGACAGCCTGCTGGCCGATCCCGGACTGAACCCGGACACCGAGGCCGGCAAGTACCTGCGCGAAGCCTTCACCACGGCCGACGGCAACAATCCCGGCGTGGCCGACACCAAGGCCGCGCTGGACGGCGCCCGCCAGATCCTGATGGAACGCTTTGCCGAAGACGCTACCTTGTTGCAATCCTTGCGCGAATACGTGCAAGAGCATGGCATTGTTGAATCCAAGGTTATTGAAGGTAAGCAAGACGAAGGCGAAAAGTTCGCCGATTACTTTGAGTATGCCGAGCCGCTGGCCAGCGTGCCCTCGCACCGCGCGCTGGCGCTGATGCGCGGCCGCCGCGAAGGCGTGCTGGACGTCACCCTGCGCCTGGACACCGAAGCGGAAAAACCCAAGTGGGATGCCCCGCACAATCCCTGCGAAGGCCGCATCGCCGCCCGCTTCGGCATCAAGCACCAGGGCCGTCCGGCCGACAAGTGGCTGGCCGACACCGTCCGCTGGACCTGGCGCGTGAAGAGCTTCATGCACCTGGAAACCGAGTTGATGGGCGCGCTGCGCGAGAAGTCCGAGCTGGAGGCGATCAACGTCTTCGCCACCAACCTGAAGGCCCTGCTGCTGGCGGCCCCGGCCGGCCAGCGCGCCACCATGGGCCTGGACCCCGGCCTGCGCACCGGCGTGAAAGTGGCGGTGGTGGACGCCACCGGCAAGGTGGTCGATACCGCCGTGATCTACCCGCACCAGCCGAAGAACGACTGGGAAGGCTCGCTGCATACGCTGGGCAAGCTGGCCATGAAGCACAACGTGTCGCTGATTTCGATCGGCAACGGCACCGCCTCGCGCGAGACCGACAAGCTGGCGCAAGACCTGCTCAAGCGCTTCCCCGAACAAAAAATGAGCAAGATCGTCGTGTCCGAAGCGGGCGCGTCGGTGTACTCGGCCTCCGAGTACGCTTCCAAGGAGCTGCCGGACATGGACGTGTCGCTGCGCGGCGCCGTTTCCATCGCCCGCCGCTTGCAAGACCCGCTGGCCGAGCTGGTCAAGATCGACCCGAAATCGATCGGCGTCGGCCAGTACCAGCACGACGTGTCGCAGACCCAGTTGGCGCGCACCCTGGACGCCGTGGTCGAGGATTGCGTGAACGCGGTCGGCGTCGACGTCAACACCGCCTCGGCGCCGCTGCTGGCGCGCGTGTCCGGCTTGTCGTCGTCGGTGGCCCAGGCCATCGTCTCCTACCGCGACCTGAAGGGAGCGTTCACTTCGCGCGCGAGCCTGAAGAACGTGCCGCGCCTGGGCGACAAGACTTTCGAGCAGGCGGCCGGCTTCCTGCGCGTGATGAATGGCGAGAACCCGCTGGACGCCTCGGCCGTGCACCCGGAATCCTATCCGCTGGTCGAGAAAATCCTGGCCGACATCCAGAAGGACATCAAGGCGGTGATCGGCGACAGCGCCCAGATCAAGCGTTTGCAGCCGGCCAAGTACGCCGACGACCAGTTCGGCGTGCCGACCATTACCGACATTTTGAAGGAACTGGAAAAGCCAGGCCGCGATCCGCGTCCTGAATTCACCACCGCCACCTTCAAGGAAGGCGTGGAGGAAATCAAGGACCTGCGCCCGGACATGATCCTGGAAGGCGTGGTGACCAACGTGGCCGCCTTCGGCGCCTTCGTCGACATCGGCGTGCACCAGGACGGCCTGGTCCATATCTCGGCGCTGTCCAACACCTTCGTGAAGGATCCGCACACGGTGGTGAAGGCCGGCCAGGTAGTGAAGGTCAAGGTGTTGGAAGTGGACGAGAAGCGCAAGCGCATCGCCCTGACCATGCGCCTGAGCGACAGCGCGCCGCAGGCCGGTTCGCAACCGCAGCAGCGCGGCGACCGCAACGACCGCCGCGCCATGGGCCAGCAGCAAAAGCAGCAAACCCGAGAGCCGGCCATGACCGGCACCATGGCCGCCGCTTTTGCCAAGCTGCGCGGTTAAGCGGCAGACTTGAGGGCGGCCATGCGCCGCCCCAGTTGGACCGTGGTGTAGGTGGCCAGGGCGCCTATGGCAAGCATGATCCAGTCGCCGGCCCGGAACGCCAGCGGCTGGGAATCCAGCAATTTCCCGCACAGCGATGGAACAGGAATCAAGGCAGTCACGATGCTGGATATGAACATGCGCCGATAAATGCGGAGCCGGTCGACCGGGTCGCTGAAGATTTCAGGAACACGGCCGGCTTCGATGGGTTTGCGCCAGCAATGCCAGCCCACGCTGGCTGCAACGTGTTCCCAGCCGGCGTCTTCCAGCAGCCGGCGATAATCGGGCTCGAAATTATTGTGGTGGTAATCCCAGCGATAGGCCATCTGCGCGGGTGTGCCGCGTTCAAACGTGTAGATGCCCGGCCAGCTCACCGAGCGCAGATGCAGGCCTTGTACCGCCATGTTCTGCAGCCAGACATTTTGGCGCTCGTCTTCCCAGCTACTCCACAGTTTGAATTTCCTGACTTTGTCCACGTCGTCTCCTCAACGTCGCGCTGCCTGCACCATGGTTTCCAGCCGGCGCACCTGCTCGGCCAGTACCGCCTTACCCAGCTCCGTCAGCGCATAAATCTTGCGCCGCTCCTCTTCCGCCACCTTGACGATCAAGCCCTGCTTTTCCAGCGTGCCGAAGATGCCGTACAACGTGCCCGGCCCCAGCGCCACGCTGCCGGCGCTCAGGCTCTCGGTCTGCTGCATGATGGCGTAGCCGTGCAGCGGTTGCCGGCTCAAGGCCAACATCACGTAAAACGTGGCTTCCGACAGCGGCAAGTAGTGGGCGTAGTTGTGGGTCATCTCTACATCGATCTTCGCTATATCGAATCTCGATATAGCGAATCATACGCTGATTTTCCGGCCGGTCAAGCACGCTGGGTGGCCATTTCTTATAAAATGGCGTACCTAATCTATTTTCACTGAGGCAGTTATGAGCGACGTACAAACCTGGATCAAAGAAACCGTGACCAACACCCCGGTGGTGCTGTTCATGAAGGGCACCGCCCAGTTCCCGCAATGCGGCTTCTCCGGCCGTGCTATTCAGATCCTGAAAGCTTGCGGCGTTGAAAACATTGCTACCGTGAACGTGCTGGAAGACCCGGAAGTCCGCCAGGGCATCAAGGAATACTCGAACTGGCCGACCATCCCGCAACTGTATGTGAAGGGCGAGTTCATCGGCGGCTCGGACATCATGGGCGAAATGTTTGAATCCGGCGAACTGAAGACCCTGCTGAGCAATGTCTGATCGCCCCCGGCCTGACGCGGCCCGGCGGATAATCATCGCCATCACCGGCGCCACCGGCGCCGTGTATGGCGTGCGTCTGCTGCAGCACCTGCGACAGGCTGCCGGCATCGAGACCCATTTGGTGATCTCCGACGCCGCCGTCCTCACCCTGCACCAGGAAACCGGCTTGCAGCGGCGCGAGGTGGAAGCCCTGGCCCATGTGGTGCACAAGGTGCGCGACGTCGGCGCCGCCATCGCCAGCGGTTCCTTCCAGACCGACGGCATGATCATCGCCCCCTGCTCGATGAAGACCCTGGCCTCGGTGGCGCATGGCCTGTCCGACAATCTGATCGCGCGCGCGGCCGACGTGGTGCTCAAGGAGCGCCGCCGGCTGGTGCTGATGGTCAGGGAAACGCCGTTCAACCTGGCGCACCTGCGCAATATGACGGCGGTCACGGAAATGGGCGGCATCGTCTTCCCGCCGCTGCCGAGCTTCTACCACAATCCGAAAAGCATCGAAGAAATGGTCGACCACACGGTGGCCCGTGTCATCGATCTGTTTGGCATTGAGCATGCGCTGGCCCCGCGCTGGGCCGGCATGAAGGCGGATTAGCGCTTGTCGTAGTAAGAACTGCTGGCGCGTTTCAAATCCCGGGCTTCCTCTATCATGCGGCGCTGCGCGATGCGCTTGCGCATCACTTCGGCATGCTGGGCGGCACTCATGGGAGGGGCGGTCATCAAATCTTTTAGCTGAGCTACATTGCTGTAGTTGCTCTTTATCAAACGGCTCAAAGGCGACTCCCCAAAAAAGGCTAGACGCCTTACTGTACCTCAAATCGGTGTCGAAACTATGACAATCCGCAAATAAAAAAAGCGCGCCGGGCACGCCTGATCCGAACAAAAACCGGAATCCGCTGAAATCAATTTCAGATCGAAATTATTTTCGGCAATAGCAGCTTGCAGTTAAAAACTCTACGTATTACTACGTAAAAATGGCTACTTTTGGTAGTTGACCCGCACCAGCATGCGAATAAATTCGCGCGCAATCTGGCGGTGGTGCTCGTCCAGCCGCTGCAAGTCCGCGATCAGCTTCACGTCGGCCGATTCGAAACGTGACAAACCATTGCCGCCCTCGGCCGCCGGCGCGCCTTCTTCCGGGCCGCCAAAGCGCAGCCACTCGGCAGGCACGCCCAGCCACTGGGCGATCATGCGCAGCTTTTCCTGGGTGGGTATCGCCTCGCCTACCAGCCATTTACGGGCAGCGTGCACCGTGATGGGCCGTCCATCGAAGCGAATGTTAAATTCCCGCGCTAACCGGGTGGGGCTGTCGGGGGAGTAGTGGGCGTTCTTGAGTGCCTGTTGCAGGCGCTGGCTAAAGCTTTCGCGTTCGTTAGAAGAATTCATAATTGGCACTATTTCACGTTGTGTCATGAAAGTCAGTCTCTGCGGAGGGAGGCCTGAATGTCACGTTGTGACACATTATAATTAACATTCTATCCGCTTAAACAGCCAGCGTCAGTGAAATTGCGCACCGAATTATATTTGGATTGGTCGCTTCCGCTCAGATCACGCGAAAACGTATGATGCCGTCCACCCCTGTTTCGCGGCGCACGATACCGTCATGCCACAATTTGTGCAAATGGGCGAGCGCTTCGCCCAGCGCGAAGCTCAGTTGATGCGCATCCAGCGGCCGTTTGAACATGATGGGCACGATGCCGGCCGCGGTCTGCCAGTCCAGGCAGGCGGCCACCACTTCGGCCAAGCGCTCGGCATGGTGCTTGTGCAGTTGGGCGATGCGGGTATGCAGGCCCTGGAAGGGCTTGCCGTGCGACGGCAGCACCAGCACGTCCTGCGGCAGGTCGGCAAGCTTGCCCAGGGAATCGAGGTACTGGCTGAGCGGATCGCCGTCCGGTTCCACCGCAAACACCGACACATTGGTGGAAATGCGCGGCAGCACCATGTCGCCGGCGATCAGCACATTCAGCGCCGCGCAATACAGCGAGGCGTGCTCGGGCGAATGGCCGTAGCCGGTGATCACGCGCCAGTCCTGGCCGCCGATGCGCACCACCTGCCCATCCTGCAGGCGCACGTAGCTGAGCGGCACTGACGGCACCAGCGAGGGATAGTAGCTCCTGCGGCTGCGCATCTGCTCCAGCAGGACCGGGTCGGCCAGGCCATGGCGCTCGAAATGCGGCACGGCGGACGGCCCGTCCACGCCCGGCAGCGCGGCCGACATCATGCGCGCGAAGGCGTACTCGCCGGCCGTGGTCCACAGCGGCGCCTGCCAGCGCTGGCCCAGCCAGTCGGCCAGGCCGATGTGATCGGGATGGCAATGGGTGGCAAATACGCGCCGGATCGGCAGCCCGTCCAGGCCGCCGGCGAACACCGCTTCCCAGGCTGCCCTGGTCGCGTCCAGGGCGACGCCGCTGTCGACCGCCGCCCAGCCGTCGCCGTCGCGCAACAGCCACAGATTGATGTGGTCCAGTGCGAACGGCAGCGGCATGCGCAGCCAGCGCAGGCCGGGCGCCAGTTCGTGCACGGCGCCGGCGGCCGGCACGGTATCGCCCAGCGGATAGTGAAGTTGGGATTCAAGCAGGTTCATACGCTACAATGTGTTTGACGTTGACGTAAACGGAAATTGTACGACTTTCTCGCCATCAAAGAAGATGCCAACATACACCATTACCGAACTGGCCCGCGAATTCGACATCACGTCGCGCGCCATCCGCTTCTACGAAGACCAGGGCTTGCTGAGCCCATCGCGCGAGGGCGCGGGCGGCCGCAACCGCGTCTACACGCCGCGCGACCGCACCCGCCTCAAGCTGACCCTGCGCGGCAAGCGCCTCGGCCTGTCGCTGGCGGAAATCAAAAGCCTGGTCGACATGTATGAAACGCCCAAGGATTCCGTGGCCCAGATGCACCGCTTCCTGAGCGTGCTGGCCCAGCACCGCGAAACCCTGGAACAACAGCGCGAAGATATCGAAATGTCACTGGCGGAAATCGCCGCCCATGAAGAGGAATGCAAGCGCCTGCTGGCCGCCCAGGGCGTGGCTGCTTGACGTTTACGTAAACGTCACTTCGGCGTATCATGGCCGCTTCCAAACCATAAGCAGAATGAGGACGACATGCTCCATCTCCCAGGCCTGACCTTTGACCACGGCGAGGATATCGCCGCCCTGCGCGCAGCCGTGCAGCAGTTCGCCGCCGCGGAAATCGCCCCGCGCGCCGCGGAAATCGACCGCAGCGACCAGTTCCCCATGGACCTGTGGCGCAAGATGGGCGAGCTGGGCGTGCTCGGCATCACCGTGCCGGAAGAATACGGCGGCGCCAACATGGGCTACCTGGCCCACATCGTGGCGATGGAGGAAATCTCGCGCGCCTCGGCCTCGGTCGGCCTGTCGTACGGCGCCCATTCCAACCTGTGCGTCAACCAGATCAAGCGCAACGGCACGGAAGAGCAGAAGCGGAAGTACCTGCCCAAGCTGATCTCCGGCGAGCACGTCGGCGCGCTGGCGATGTCCGAGCCAAACGCCGGTTCCGACGTGGTCAGCATGAAGCTGCGCGCCGATTTCAAGGGCGACCGCTACGTCCTCAACGGCACCAAGATGTGGATCACCAACGGCCCCGACGCCGACACCCTGGTGGTCTACGCCAAGACCGACCTGGAAGCCGGCCCGCGCGGCATGACCGCCTTCCTGATCGAGAAGGGATTCAAGGGCTTCTCCATCGCGCAAAAGCTGGACAAGCTGGGCATGCGCGGCTCGCACACGGGCGAGCTGGTGTTCGAGGACTGCGAAGTGCCGGCCGAGAACGTGCTGGGCGGCCTGGGCAAGGGCGTCAACGTGCTGATGTCCGGCCTGGACTTCGAGCGCACCGTGCTGTCCGGCGGCCCGCTGGGCATCATGCAGGCCTGCATGGACGTGGTGGTGCCTTACATCCACGACCGCAAGCAGTTCGGCCAGCCGATCGGCGAATTCCAGCTCATGCAGGGCAAGCTGGCCGACATGTACTCGACCATGATGGCGTGCAAAGCCTATGTGTACGCCGTGGGCCAGGCCTGCGACCGCGCCGTCACGCCGGAGCAGGTGCGCAACCTGCGCAAGGACGCCGCTGGCGCCATCCTGTACAGCGCCGAGAAGGCGACCTGGATGGCCGGCGAAGCGATCCAGGCCCTGGGCGGCAACGGCTACATCAACGAGTACCCGGTGGGCCGCCTGTGGCGCGACGCCAAGCTGTACGAGATCGGCGCCGGCACCAGCGAAATCCGCCGCATGCTGATCGGCCGCGAGCTGTTCGCGGAAACCAAGTAAAGCGGACATCGTCATCCCCGCGCACGCGGGGACCCATGCCGAGCTGGATATACTGGCGTTGTATGGAGCCCCGCCTTCGCGGGGATGACGGAGCTAACGATATGATCCAGGCCGCCTTCCCCAAGCTGCTGCGTTCGCAGATCGCGTTCGACATCGCGCGCGCGATCCTGGACGGCTTCGACAAGCACTACCGTTTATTCCGCCAGGCGAGCCAGCAGGCCAGGCAGCACTTCGAGCGCGGCGAGTGGCGCGCCGCGCAGCAGGCCGCGCGCGAGCGCATCGATTTCTACGACCAGCGCGTGCAGGAATGCGTGCAACTGCTGGAAGACGAATACGAAGAATCCGAACTGACCGACGAAGTGTGGCGCGAACTCAAGCTGCACTACATCGGCATGCTGTCCGATCACAAGCAGCCGGAGCTGGCCGAAACCTTCTTCAACTCGGTCTGCTGCAAGATCCTGCACCGCAGCTACTTCCACAACGAATTCATCTTCGTGCGCCCGGTGGTCTCCACCGAGTACATCGAAACGGCGGAGCTGAAGCCGACCTACCGCGTCTACTACCCCGGAACGGACGGCCTGCGCTTCACGCTCAAGCGCGTGGTCACCAACTTCCAGTTGGACGCGAAATTCGCCAACCTCGCGCGCGACGTCGAGCAGGTGGAAGCGCGATTGCTGAACATGTTCGGCGACACCCGCATCGAGCCCAACTTCCAGATCCAGGCGCTGTCCAGCCTCTTCTTCCGCAACAAGGGCGCCTACATCGTCGGCAAAGTGATCAATGGCGCGCGCGAATATCCCTTCGTCGTGCCCATCCTGCACAACAGCCGCAAGGAACTGATACTGGACACCGTGTTGTTCGACCAGGAGCAGATCGCCACGCTGTTCTCGTTCACGCGCGCCTACTTCATGGTCGACATGGAAGTGCCGTCGGCCTACGTGCAATTCCTGCGCACCCTGTTGACGCGCAAGCCGCGCAGCGAGATCTACACCGTGCTGGGCCTGCAAAAACAGGGCAAGGCGCTGTTCTACCGCGACTACCTGCAGCACCTCAAGCATTCGTCCGACCTGTTCGACATCGCGCCCGGCATACGCGGGCTGGTGATGCTGGTGTTCGCTCTGCCGTCCTTCCCCTACGTGTTCAAGGTGATCAAGGACTTCTATCCGGCGCCGAAAGAAACCACGCGCGCGCTGGTCAAGGAAAAATACCTGCTGGTGAAGCACCACGACCGCGTGGGCCGCATGGCCGACACGCTGGAATATTCCAACGTCGCCTTCCCGCGCAACCGCTTCAAGGAAGAACTGATCGCGGAGCTGAAGCACTACGCGCCTTCGCTGATCGAAGAAGACGGCGACCAACTGGTCATCAGGCACCTGTACATCGAGCGCCGCATGGTGCCGCTGAATATCTGGCTGACCGAAAAAGAACAGGACGAGGCGCAACTGGAGCACGGCGTGCTCGAATACGGCAACGCCATCAAGGAACTGGTGGCCGCCAACATCTTCCCCGGCGATATGCTGTACAAGAATTTCGGCGTCACGCGCCACCAGCGCGTGGTGTTCTACGATTACGACGAAATCGAATACGTCACCGACTGTAATTTCCGCGCCATCCCGCAGCCGCGCAACGAGGAAGAGGAAATGGCTTCCGAGCCGTGGTACCCGATCGGCAAGCACGACGTCTTCCCCGAGCAGTTCGAAGCCTTCCTGCTCGGGAATCCGAAGATACGCAAATACTTCATGAAGCACCACGCGGACCTGCTGACGCCGCAGTACTGGCAGACCCGCAAGCAACGCATCAAGGACGGGCTGGTGGAAGACGTCTTCCCCTATCCGCAGCACGTCCGCTTTCACCACAAGCACCAATCCGATATTCCGGCGGTGACTCCGCCACCCTTTATGGAGACCTTAGAACATGAATGATCCTATCGTAATCGTGGGCGCGGCCCGCACCCCCATGGGCGCCTTCCAGGGCGACTTCTCGGCCAAGTCCGCGCATGACCTGGGCGCGGTCGCGATCCAGGCAGCGGTGGAACGCTCGGGCGTGGACGGCAAGCTGGTCGAACACGTCTACTTCGGCAACTGCCTGATGGCGGGCCAGGGCCAGGCGCCCGCGCGCCAGGCGCTGCTGAAGGCCGGCCTGCCGACGTCCACCGGCGCCGTCACCCTGTCCAAGATGTGCGGCTCGGCCATGCAGGCCACCATCTTCGCCTACGACCAACTGGTGGCCGGCAGCGCCGACGTGGTGATCGCCGGCGGCATGGAATCCATGACCAACGCGCCTTACCTGATTCCGAAAGCGCGCGGCGGCTACCGCATCGGCCACGGCATGATGTTCGACCACATGATGTACGATGGCCTGGAAGACGCCTACTCGCGCAACGAGAAAACCGGCGAAGGCCGGTCCATGGGCACCTTCGCCGAAGAGTGCTCGGCCAAGTATGAATTCACCCGCGAAGCACAGGACAACTTCGCCATCGAATCGGTGAAGCGCGCGCAGGCCGCCACCCATGAAGGCTACTTCAAGTGGGAGATCGCGCCGGTGACCGTGACTTCGCGCGCCGGCGACACCGTGATCGACAAGGACGAAGGCCCGCTGAAAGCCAAGGTCGAAAAAATCCCGACCCTGCGCGCCGCGTTCAAGAAGGACGGCACCATCACCGCCGCCTCCTCGTCGTCGATCAACGACGGCGCCGCCGCGCTGGTGCTGATGCGCGAATCCAAGGCCAGGGAGCTGGGCCTCAAGCCCATCGCCAGGATCGTCGGCCACGCCACCTTCGCGCAGGAGCCGAACTGGTTCACCACCGCGCCGATCGGCGCGATGGAAAAGCTGTACAAGAAAATCGGCTGGACCACCAAGGATGTCGATCTGTTCGAGATTAATGAAGCCTTCGCCGCCGTGCCCATGGCCGCCATGCGCGACCTGGACATCCCGCACAGCAAAGTCAACATCCACGGCGGCGCCTGCGCGCTGGGCCACCCGATCGGCGCGTCCGGCGCACGCATCATCGTCACCCTGCTGGGCGCGCTGAAGCGCACCGGCGGCAAAAAAGGCGTGGCGTCGCTGTGCATTGGCGGCGGCGAGGCGACCGCGGTTGCCGTCGAGATGGTGTAAGGCATGGCCACCGCACTGGTCATCGGCGCCTCGCGCGGCATCGGCCTGGAGCTGGTGCAGCAGTACCTGAACGACGGCTGGCGCGTGATCGCCACCGCCCGCCGCGCAGGCGACTGCGACATGCTCACCGCCATCGGCGCCGAGGCGCACAAGCTGGACGTGACCAACGTCGAAGCTTGCGCGGGGCTCGGCTGGAAGCTGGATGGCGAGGAGCTGGATGTCGCCATCCTCAACGCGGGCGTGTACGGCCCGCGCCATGACGGCTTCCCGCAGCAGTCGGACTTCGACACCGTGATGCACACCAACGTGCTGGCGGCGATGCGGCTGCTGCCCATCATCGCGCCGCTGGTGTGCGCGGCGCGCGGCAAGCTGGCCGTGCTGTCGTCGAAAATGGGATCGCTGAGCGAGCGCCACTCGGCCAGCGGTTCGCTGTACCGCGCCAGCAAGGCGGCGCTCAATTCCGTGCTGATCGATACGGCGCTCATGCACGGCAAGCAGGGCGCGACCTGCGTGGCCTTCCACCCGGGCTGGGTGCGCACCGACATGGGCGGCAGCAGCGCGGACCTGTCGGTGGAAGAAAGCGCGACAGGCATCCGTAACACGCTGGCGGCGTTACCCCCGTCCGACCAGGCGACCTATCGCAACTACGATGGCACAACCATCGGTTGGTAGAACCAGAAGAGAAGAGACATGATACTCAGCCAGGAACACGAAATGATACGCGACGCCCTGCGCGCCTTTGCGCAGGAGCGTCTGGCCCCCAACGCCGCCCGCTGGGACAGGGAAAGCCACTTTCCCAGGGAAGAACTGAAAGAGCTGGCGGCGCTGGGCGCCTTTGGCGTCGCCGTGCCGGAAGAACTGGGCGGCGCCGGCATGGACTACGTGTCCCTGGCCCTGGTGCTGGAGGAAATCGCGGCCGGCGATGGCGGCACGTCCACCATCATCTCGGTCAACAACTGCCCCGTGTGCAGCATCGCCATGATGTATGCGAACGAACGGCAGAAGGAGCAGTGGCTGCGTCCTTTGGCACAAGGCGAGATGCTGGGCGCCTTCTGCCTGACCGAGCCGCACACCGGCAGCGACGCCGCCGCCCTGCGCACCACCGCCGTGCGCGACGGCGACAGCTATGTGCTGAACGGCGTGAAGCAATTCATCACCAGCGGCAAGCATGCGGACGTGGCCATCGTCATGGCCGTCACCGACAAGGCCGCGGGCAAGAAAGGCATCAGCGCTTTCTGGGTGCCGACTTCGACGCCGGGCTATATCGTGGCCGGCATCGAACACAAGATGGGCCAGCATTCGTCGGACACGGCGCAAATCGTGTTTGAAAACTGCCGCATCCCCGCCGAAAACCTGATCGGCGAAGAAGGCCAGGGTTACAAGATCGCCCTGTCGGGGCTGGAAGGCGGCCGTATCGGCATCGCCTCGCAATCGGTCGGCATGGCGCGTGCGGCGTATGAAGCGGCGCTGTCGTATGCGAAGGAGCGCGAAAGCTTCGGCAAGCCGATTTTCGAGCACCAGTCGGTGCAGTTCAAGCTGGCGGAGATGGCGATGCAGATCGAGGCGGCGCGCCAGCTTATCCTGCACGCGGCGTCGATGAAGGATGCGGGCCTGCCCTGCCTGAAGGAAGCCGCGATGGCCAAGCTGTTCGCATCCGAGATGGCGGAGCGCGTGTGTTCCGACGCCATCCAGGTCCACGGCGGCTACGGCTACGTCAGCGACTTCCCGGTAGAGCGCATCTACCGCGACGTGCGCGTGTGCCAGATATACGAAGGCACCAGCGACATCCAGAAACTGCTGATCGCCCGCAGCCTCTGACTGCCGTCATTCCCGCGAAAGCGGGAATCCATAACCCGTATCAAAATCGATCACCCACAAATATCCGGAAACAAATCCCGCCACAAGGGATTTGTTTTCTGGATCAACGCAATCTTCCAACTGCGCCGCCACTGCTTGATCTGCTTCTCTCTCGTGATAGCGGCATCAATATCCGAGTGCAGTTCAAACCAGACCAGCAGCTTGACCTCATATTCACGCGTAAAACCATCCACAACACCTTCGCGATGTTGCCAGACACGTCGAACAAGATTCGACGTTACGCCGGTGTAAAGCGTGCCGTACATGCGGCTTGCCATGATGTAGACATAGCTGTTCTTGTCCATTTTCGCGTCCTGGGTCCAGGGGTGAAATGGTCCGGTATGACTGTTAGCCGACCTCTGACCTGGCGCAATTGTGTGCGCAGTTGACGTTCTATGGATTCCCGCTTTCGCGGGAATGACGGCGGGCGGCTATAGGCTGGTTTTGACGATCGCCGGATCGCCGATGGCGTAGAAGTGGCCGCCGGCGATGTAGTGCAGGCTGCGGAAGGATGGATCGGCTGTTTCAAAGTGCCAGTGCCCATCCCTGAACACGCGCTCATCGGCCCACGCGGCCGCCACTTCGCCGATGAACAGGTCGTAGGTCTGCTGGTTGTGCGGTTCGGGTATCAGCCTGCACATCAGCCATGCCGAGCTGCCTGCCACCAGCGGCGCCTCGTAGCCGTCGACACGGAACAATTCCACGCCCGCCCTGGCCAGCTTGTCCGGCGTGTCGGACAGGCTGGTCGTGCCCACCGCATACGCCAGGTCGATCTGCCCGACATTCGGCACCTGCAGCACGAACCAGCCGCTGCGCTCGACCAGCACGCGCGTGGCGGCGCTCTTGTCCAGCACCACCGTCACCTTGGGCGGCGAAAAGTCCAGCGCGCAGGACCAGGCCGCAGCCATCACATTATCGGTTCCGCCATGGCTGGCCGACACCAGCACTGTCGGGCCGTGGTTCAGGATGCGGTAAGCCTTGCTCAGCTCCACCGGGAGAACATGCTCGTTCATCGGCGACCTTTCAATTCAAACGCAGCGCCAGCGCGGCCAGCGTGACCATCAGCACCGGCAACGTCAGGCAGATACCGACGCGGAAGTAATAACCCCACGAGATGCGCGTGCCCTTGTTGGCCAGTACGTGCAACCAGAGCAGCGTGGCCAGGCTGCCGATGGGCGTGATCTTCGGCCCCAGGTCGCTGCCGATCACGTTAGCGTACACCATCGCCTCGCGCACCGCCCCCTGCGCCGTGGCGGCATCGACCGACAGCGCGCCGACCAGCACCGTGGGCAGGTTGTTCATGATCGACGACAGGATCGCCGTGAGGAAGCCCGTGCCCATCGCCGCGCCCCACACGCCGTAGTGCGCGCACCAGTTCAGCGCCGAGGTCAGGTAGGCCGTCAGCCCCGCGTTGCGCAAGCCGTACACCACCAGGTACATCCCCAGCGAGAAGATCACGATCTGCCACGGCGCGTGCAGCAGCACTTCGCGTATCGACGTCTTGTGTCCGCGCGCCGCCACCGCCAGCAGCACCGCCGAACCGGCCGCCGCCACCACGCAAATCGGCACGCCCATGGGTTCGATCACAAAGAAGCCAATCAGCAGCAGGGCCAGCACCCACCAGCCGGCGATGAAGGTCGGGCCGTCGTGGATTGCCAGCGCCGGCTCCTTCAACTGCGCCAGGTCATAGTCGGCGGGGATATCGCGCCGGAAGAACCACATCAGCACGCCCAGCGTTGCGGCCACGGCCACCAGGTTCACCGGCACCATCACCGCCGCGTAACGCGCGAAACTGACGCCGAAATAATCGGCCGATACGATGTTCACCAGATTGGATACGACCAGTGGCAGGCTGGCCGTGTCAGCGATGAAGCCGGCCGCCATCACGAAAGCCAGCGTGGCGCGCGCCGGAAAGCGCAATGCCTGCAGCATGGCGATCACGATGGGCGTCAATATCAGCGCCGCGCCGTCATTGGCGAACAGGCCAGAGACCGCAGCGCCCAACAACACCAGCATGACAAACAAACGTCTGCCGCTACCAGCGCCCCAGCGCGCCACATGCAATGCCGACCATTCGAAAAAACCGGCCTTGTCCAGCAACAGGCTGGTGATGATGATGGCGATAAAAGTCGCGGTCGCATTCCAGATGATGTGCCATACCACCGGGATATCGCTTACGTGAATCACGCCGGTCAACAGGGCCGCCACGGCGCCCAGCGAAGCGCTCCAGCCTATGCCCAGCCCGCGCGGCTGCCAGATCACCAGGACCAGCGTGCCAAGGAAGATCAGGAAAGCGGTCAGCATTGCTCACCTATGCGGTCCAGCTCCCGCTTGAAGGCGTCCCGGTCGGCCGCCAACTGCGTCAAAGGCAGCGCGAGGAAAGTCTCGATGCGCGACCGGATGATACGGTAAGCCTGCTCGAACGCCGCCTCGATTTCCTCTTCCGTGCCAACTACGTGGCTGGGATCATCCACGCCCCAATGGGTGCGCAGAACAGGACCGAGATAGGCAGGGCAGGTTTCGCCGGCCGCGCTGCCGCATACTGTGACCACCACATCCGGCGTTAGCGGCAGCTTGTCCCACGACTTGCTGAAATAGCCCGCGGTCGAAATCCCCTTGCGATGCAGGAGCGCCAGCGCGCGCGGATGCAGCCAGCCGGTGGGTTTGCTGCCGGCGCTGATCGCTTTCCAGCCTTCAGGCGCGAGATGATTGAACACCGCCTCGCTCAACAACGAACGGCAGGAATTGCCGGTGCAAAGAAAAAGAATATTCATGATCGTTTGACGCCGCATGGTTGGCCACCGCAGCAATTCTCAGTCAAAAAGCCAATGACCTTGTTCATGGTCGCGATGTCGGCCGAATAGATGACGAACCGCCCCTCCTGGCGCGAATCGATCAATCCCGCATGCGCCAGTTCTTTCAAGTGGAACGACAGGGAGGAAGGCGCAATACCGAGCCGCTCGCCGACCTTGCTGGCCGCCAGCCCCTCCGGGCCGGCCTGCACCAGCAAGCGGAACACCGCCAACCGGCTCTCCTGCGCCAACGCCGCCAGCGCAGCTATGGTTTGTTTGGTATTCATGTTGCGATACTAACGGATATAGTTCAACATTTCAAATATCATCGAAATAAATACCAAATAAATTACGGGCAGAGCGCTTTGGATTCTATGAGCTCCGCCGTAGGAATGACGCGCCGAATGTCTGCAACGGCACCGGCCCGAGCTGCTTCGGCACTGTCGGCTTCGCGCAAGAATTCAAAGGCCAGGTAACCTGAACGACCAATGCCGATCAAAGCGTCCGTACAGCCCGAATCTCCCAAACGCTCAATGAGCACATCGGGATTGCAATCATCCGATGCCAAACGATATCTGAGGGTAAAGGCAAATTCCATCATCAACTCCCTGATGTATCTCGGCATATTGCAAAGCATGCTCCACTTCCTTTTTCGGGTGCGCTGCACGTCCCATCTGCACCTCCAGCATAGCGGGATGCAAAGGGTAGGCCAATATCTACCGGCCCAGTTTGGCTGAGCGCAAAAGCACAACTAATTCTGCGTAGTCAGCGGGGCGGATGCGCGTTGCGGGCGTTCGCGGCCTACGCGTTCGAATTCGGAGATGACCTGGGCGCCGAACAGCAGCAGCGTCGCGCCGATTTCGAGGCTGAACATGATGACGATCGCGGTGGTCATCGAGCCGTACACCACGCTCACCTGCGACAAGGTGGTGAAGTACCAGACGAGTATATGGCGCGCGATTTCCCACAGCAGCGCCGCCGTCACGCCGCCTATCAGCGCATGCGACAGCGACAGCCGGCCCACCGGCATCACCAGATAAATCGACGACAGCACCAGCACCTCGCCCGCCAGTCCCAGCAGATACAGCAACAGGCCCGACACGCCGTGCAGCGACCAGCGATAGCCGAACAACTGCACGCTCTCCTGCCCCAGCACTTGCAGGCCGCCGGCCACCAGCGTCACGATCAGCATGCCCGCGCCCAACGAGAGGATGTAACAGTAGGGCATGACCGCGGAAATCAGGAAGTGCCGCCGCCGTATCGCCACGCGGTGCTTGAAGATCACCGACATCGCATTCTCCAGCACCGTGAACGCCAGCGAACTGAAAAACACCATGGTCACCAGCACCACGCCGCCGATCAGGTCGCGGTGTTCGATGAAGTGGGCCACCTCGGTCACCACCTGCCTGGACTGCCCCGGCACCAGCCAGTTCAGATAGCGGTTCACCGTCGCCAGCAATTCGTCCTGGGCGATGAAATGCGACAGCGCCACCACCACCAGCATCAGCAAGGGCACGATGGACAGCAGCGAATAATACGCCACCGCCCCCGCCAGCAGCAGTCCCTGGTTGGCGCGGAAGCCCTTGAGGCATTGCAGCGTGAAATCCAAGGGGTGCGAAGCCACGTAGGCCAGCGCCCTGCGGTTGAGTAGTCTCATAGTGTCATTGTACGCTGAGCACCCAGCGCTCAGTGTGCGTCAACGTCCAGATAGCGCCAGTTGGTCAGTTCCACCGGGTGACGCCGGTAATTCTTCAGCCATGGCTGTTGCAAGTCGGCGGAAATCGGATGCGTCAGCAGCACCCACGGCGTGTAGGCGTGGATGATCTGCGCCATCTCATCATACAGCGCCGTGCGCTGCGGCGTATCTCCCATCAAGCGGGCTTGCTCGTAACGCTGGTTGTATGCAGGCAGATTGAAATGCGCGTAGTTGGCGCGCGTGCTGTTGGGGCCATACAGCAGTTGGTAAAAGTTGTCGCCATCCGGGAAATCCGCCACCCAGTTCGTCTCAAACATCATCACCTTGCCCAGGCGCGAAGCCTTGATGATTTCGGTTTTCTTATCGCTCTTGAAGACGACCTTGAGGCCAATGGCGTTCAGGTTCTTGCGCCACAGTTCATCGCGCAGGCGCCCCACGGTGGAGGCTTCGGTGTGCATCACCAACGTCAGCGGCTTGCCGTCGGGCTGGGTACGGTAACCGTCCGCGCCCTTCTTGTAGCCGTACCGGTCCAGCAGCGCGTTGGCCAGCGCCGGATCGTAGGCGACCGGGCTGCGGAACGCGGGATCGTAGCCCAGCACATTTTGCGGCAGCGGCGTCACGGCCTGCACCGCCAATCCCTTCTTCAATTGCGCGATGTCTTCCGCGCTGTCGTAGCCCAGCGCGATGGCCCGGCGCAGGGCCACCTTCTCCTTGCTGTAACCGCCGATCAGCGGGTCGTCCATGTTCATCCACATGTAGTAGGTTTGCAGGACGGGGAAGGGCGCCAGCACGATGCCCTTGCGCGCCAGTTCCGGCTTCAGCGTCGGCTGAAGATCATTGGTCAGCACCATGTCTTTCATCGATTCCGGCACCTGCTCCAGAAAATCGAATTCGCCGTTCAGGAAACCCAGCACGCGCGACTGGTATTCCTCCACAATCTTGATGTCGATGCGGTCCAATATCGGCAGTTGCCGGCCTTGGAATTGCATGGGACGGAAATCACGGTTGGCCAGCAGCGTGATCTGGTCGCTGTGCTTCCAGGTACCCATCTTGAACGGGCCAGTGCCGACCGGGTGATTGCCGACTTGTGCGCCGTATGCTTCCACGACTTCGCGCGCGACCACGCCGGTGGCCGGCGTCGCCAGATAAAACAGGAAGTTGGGATCCGGCGCCCTCAGGCGTATGCGCAGCGTGAACGGTCCGGTCGCGGCGATATCGGCCACGCCGTCGAACAGGTACAGCCATGGCGATTTCAGCGCAGGGTCATGCAGGCGCTGGAAACTGTAGACGTAGTCCTGCGCAGTTGCCTGCCGATGCAGGCCCTTGAATGCGGGATCGGGGGTGAAATAGACATCATCGCGCAGGTGGAAAACGTAGGTCTTGCCGCCGTCTTCCATTGTCGGCATGGCGGTCAGCGTGTTCGGTACCAGCTTGACCGGGCGAGCGAGATAATCGTAGCGCAGCAGCGGATCGAACAGGTTCTCCAGCAGGCTCAGGCTGGCCACGTCCGACGCCACCGCTGGATCGAGGCCAGTTTCGCCGGTGCTGAGGAAGGCGTGCATCACCTTCGGCGCCGGCTCGGCATGGGTCCCCGCTTGCGCGGGGATGGCGAGTGACAGGGCGAGGACGAGGGCTGCATATTTTTTCAGCATAGTCGGCTTCGTGCACGTAAAACGGCAGCTTATAACTTTTTGGGGCGGCATACCCGCTATACTCTGAAAATCGTCCATCGAATTCAGGATAACTCCCGCAATGTCGCTCAATTACATCTGGTCCGGCTTCTTCCTGGTGGGTTTTCTCGCCGCGCTGGCGCAGTTCATCTTCCTGGGCGACACAGAGATTTTCAAGCGCATCATCGATGGCACCTTCGATTCCGCCAGGGCCGGCGTGATGGACATCGCCCTGCCGCTGGCCGGCGTGATGACGCTCTGGCTGGGCATCATGAACATCGGCGAAAAAGCCGGCGCGATCGATGTGTTCGCGCGCCTGATCTCGCCCTTCTTTTCGCGCATCTTCCCCGGCGTGCCGAAGAACCACCCGGCCACCGGCCACATGGTGATGAACTTCTCGGCCAACCTGCTCGGACTGGACAACGCCGCCACGCCTTTCGGCCTCAAGGCCATGGAGAGCCTGCAAACCCTCAACCCCAGCAAGGACGAGCCGACCGACGCGCAGATCATGTTCCTGGTCCTGCACACCTCGGGCCTGACGCTGATCCCGCTGGCCATCATGGCGCAGCGCTCGATACTGGGCGCGGCCGATCCGTCGGACATCTTCATCCCCTGCATGATCGCGACTTACGTGGCCACGGTCACCGGCATCATCGCGGTCGCCGTCCGCCAGCGCATCAACCTGTTCAACCGCGTAGTGATGGGCTGGCTGGGCGGCATCACGCTCGCCATCGCCGGCGTGATCTGGTACTTCACCCACTACCTGACCAAGGCGGAAATCGAAACCACTTCCAAGGTCTTCAGCAATGCCGTGCTGATGGCGGTGATCGCCGGCTTCCTCATCGGTGCGCTGCGCAAGAAGGTCAACGTCTACGAAGCCTTTATCGAAGGCGCGAAGGGCGGCATACAAACCTCGATTACCGTGATTCCCTACCTGGTCGGCATGCTGGTGGCGATCAGCGTGATCCGCAACGCGGGCGTGTTCAGCTTTCTCGTCGACGGCTTGAGCTGGCTGTTCGCCCATCTCGGCATGAACACCGATTTCGTGCCGGCCCTGCCCACCGCGCTGATGAAGCCTTTGAGCGGCAGCGCCGCCAAGGCCATGATGATCGACACCATGCGCACCTATGGCCCGGATTCCTTCGTCGGCCGCCTGTCCTGCGTGTTCAACGGATCGGCCGACACCACTTTCTACATCGTCGCCCTGTATTTCGGCTCGGTCGGCATCCGCAAGACGCGCTACGCGATCTCCTGCGGCCTGATCGCCGACTTCGCGGGCGTACTTGCCGCGATTGCCGTTGCCTATGTCTTCTTCCACTGAGATGCTGCGCCGCCTTTTCTTGGCCGGGCTGCTTGCCGCCGGCGCCGTCCACGCCGATGATTTGCCGGAGCCGGTCGCCCGGCTGATGCAGTCCTCGAATATTCCGCCTGAAGCGGCCGGCATCGTCGTCATGCGCGGCGATGCCACGCTGATCTCGCACAACGCGCAGCAGGTCATGCAGCCGGGATCGACGATGAAGCTGTTCACGACCATGGCCGCGCTGGAGCAGCTTGGCCCGACCTTCCGCGGACGCACCGAATTCCGCAGCGACGCCGATGTCGTCAACGGTGTGCTGCGGGGCGACCTGGTCGTGCGCGGCGGCGCCGATGCGGATCTCAACGAGGACGCGCTGAACCACATGCTGCAAGCCTTGCGCAACCAGGGCATACGCAAGATCAAGGGCGACATCGTGCTGGACCGCCAGTTGTTCCAGCCTGCCCAGCCGGACGTCGGCCAGCCGCCGTTCGACGAATATCCCTGGGCCTATTACAACGTCATCCCCAACGCGCTGCTGGTCAACACCAACCTGCTGAAGGTGGAGATGCGCTCGACCGCCAACAAGCTGTCGCTGGTGATGATGCCGGAGATGGACAAGGTCAGCATTCGCTCCGACCTGAAGCTGAGCGACGCGCCATGCGCCGCCTGGGAAAACGGCTGGCGCTCGCCCGACACCACGCGCGACGGCGACCTGATAGAAGTGGTCCTGCACGGCAGCTTCCCCAGGGACTGCGTGAAATCCACCAGCATCAACGTGCTGGATAGCCACGACTACCTGGCCCGCCTGCTGCTGGCCCAATGGCGCAAGCTGGGCGGCAGCGTCAGCGGCGAAGTGCGCGAGGCGCTATCGCCCACGGAACCGCCCGCGCACCTGCTGGCCGAGCATGTCTCGCGCTCCCTGCCCGAGATCATGCGCGATACGAACAAGCTGTCGGATAACACGCTGGCGCGCACCATTTACCTGAGCCTGGGCAGCCTGGAGGCCGATCCCCAACTGGGCAGCCGCCCGCTGCCGCCGGACGCCACGCAAGTCAGCACCGCCATGCGCGCGGAGACAGCGATACGCGCCTGGTTGCAGCAGCACCGCATCGACGCCAACGGCCTGGTGCTGGACAACGGTTCCGGCCTATCGCGCCTGGAGCGGGCCACACCCGCGCAACTGGCCGGCGTGCTGCAGGCCGGGCTGCATAGCCTGTGGGCGCCCGAATTCCTTTCCAGCCTGCCGATCGCCGCCACCGACGGCACCATGCGCCGGCGACTGCACGACAGCCCAGCCGCGCAGCACGCCCGCATAAAAACTGGTAGCCTGAAGAACGTCATCGCCATCGCCGGCTACGTTCCCGACGCGTTCAATCAGCCGGTGATCGTGGTCGCCATCCTGAACGACGAACACATCGCCAACGGCGCCGGCCGCGCCGTGCTGGACGCCTTGATCGATTGGGTCGCCCGCAACTGAAAGGAATACGCCATGCAAAAACGCAGTCTCGGCACACAAGGATTAACCGTTTCCGCCCAGGGACTGGGTTGCATGGGCATGAGCCATGCGTACGGGGCCTCCGACGAAACCGAGTCCATCGCCACGCTGCACCGCGCCATCGAGTTGGGCATCAACTTCTTCGATACCGCCGAGGTGTACGGGCCGTACACCAACGAGGAGCTGCTGGGCCGCGCCTTCAAGGGCCGGCGCGGCGCGGTTATCATCGCCACCAAGTTCGGCTTCGATATCCGCGACGGCGCCAGCGTCGGCGTCACCAGCGACCCGGCCCAGATACGCGCGCATGTGGAAGGCTCGCTGCGCCGCCTCGGCACCGATTACATCGACCTGCTGTACCAGCACCGCATCGATCCCAAAGTGCCGGTCGAAGACGTGGTGGGCGTGATGGCTGAACTGGTCCGCGAAGGCAAGGTGCGCTATCTGGGCTTGTCGGAAGCCGGCGTCGCCAATATCCGCCGCGCCCACGCCGTGCATCCGATCAGCGCGCTGCAAAGCGAGTACTCGCTGTGGGAACGCAACCTGGAAGCCGACATCATCCCCGTGCTGCGCGAACTGGGCATAGGCCTGGTGCCATTCAGTCCGCTGGGACGCGGCTTCCTGGCCGGCACCGCCAGGCGCGCGGAGGAATATCCCGCCAGCGATTTCCGTCACCTGGATCCGCGCCTGCAGGGCGCCAACTTCGACGCCAACATGCAGGCCGCGCAAGTGGTGCGCGACCTGGCGGCCAAGCGCGGCGTGGCCGCCGGCCAAGTGGCGCTGGCCTGGGTGATGCAGCAGGGCGAAGACATCGTGCCCATCCCCGGCACGCGCCGCCGCAGCAACCTGGAGCAGAACGCCGCCGCGGCCGACATCACGCTCAGCGCGGACGAGCTGTCCACGCTGTCCCATGCGCTGACGCAGGTGGCCGGCCCGCGCTACAGCAAGGAGCGCATGGCCCAGGTGGACCGCTGATTACTCGGCGGGCGCGGTAGGCGCGGCGGCCGGCGCCGCCGGGGCGGCGGGCATGGCCGGCAAGGGGCTGGTCATCACGTCCAGTATCGCCGCCGTTTCCGCGTCCGGCGCGCCATCGTACAGCGATGGCCGGTACTTGGTCTGGAATACCGAAATGACGTTGCGCGTTTCCTGATCCAGCACGCCGTTCCTGGGCACGGCATAACCGAATTGCGCCAGCTTGTTCTGGAACCAGACGATATCCGGCAACTGCTCCTGGTAGCCCGGCAGGCGCGCGGCGACGCGGCTCGCTTCCGGCCACGGAATCAGCCCCGCGTCGGCCAACTGCTTCCACGGGAACATCGGGCCGGGGTCCTGCTTGCGCTGCGGCGCGATGTCGTTGTGGCCGAGGATGTTTTCCGGCCTGATGCCGTGGCGCTGGACGATGTCCTTCAACAGCACGATCAGCGCATCGATCTGCGATTGCTTGAACGGCGCGTACACGCGGCCGTTCGGCGTCTCCTGGAAGCCCGGATTGACGATCTCGATGCCGATCGACGCGGAGTTGAGCTGGTTGTAGATCTTCCAGTTGCTGTAGCCCGCGTGGTTGGCCTGGCGCGATTCGTCCACCAGCTTGTAGAAGTAGGGCGGATCGGTATCGGTCAGCAGGTAGTGGGCGCTGACCTCGTCCTGCGTCAGCGTCTTGATGGAGCGCGGCAGGTCGCTCACCGTGTAATGCAGGATGATGTACTTGATGCGGTCGCTCTGCCCGCGGGCCGACAGCGAGGTATCGATGCGCGGGCCGGCAGGCGGCGGCGGCACGGTGGCGCAGCCGGCCAGCGCGGCAGCCAGGGCGGACAGGGCGAGTAGCGGTACGGTCTTCATGAACAATCCCGGAAATTCAATGACGCGAGTGTAGAGCAATCCGCGCGGCCGCGTGGTGCGCATGTGTTTCGCGCTGTATCAGCGACAGCTCGGCCGGCAGCTCGCTGCGCATGCTGAGCGCGATCAGGGGATGCAGCCGTGCGGCCCGTCCGCCCAGCACGATGGGACGCGGACCAAAACGGCCGACCAGCGCCAGCGCGATCCGCGCCAGCTCCTGCCCCGCACGTTCGAGGATGCCGCGCGCGACCGGATCGGCATCGGCGCTGGCGGCGACGGCCAGCGCCAGCCGCCCGATGGCGCCGCGGTCCTGGCCGTAGATGAACTGGCGCGACATCGCCCAGTCGCTGCCGCCCACGTGCTCGAACACGGCGCGCGCCAGCGGCGACTGCCGCCATGCGCCCGGTTCCTCGTCCTCGTCGCGCCAGATGTGGCGCATGGCTTCGCGCGCGATCCAGAAGCCGCCGCCGCCATCGTCCAGCGTCACGCCGCGCCCGCCCGCGCGGTGGAAGGCGCCCTCGGCATCGATGTAGGCTGCGATGGAGCCCGTGCCGGCGTAGACCAGGTAGCCGGCGCCCGGCGCAAAGCTGTCGAGGTAGGCGATTTCCACGTCGTTGCGCATCGCGACCTCGGACGGCGCCAGTTGCAGCGCTTCCGCCAGCCACTGCGCGGCCTGCGTGCTGACGCCGTCGAAGCCGGTCAGTCCGGCGCAGACGCGCTCCGGCTGGCCATGCGCCAGCACCTGCGCCGCCAGCATGGCGAAGATGCCGCGCATGGCGTCGCGGCCGGCCGTGCTGCCCATCTGGTTGGCGGACATGCCGGCCACCGCGCCCTCGGCCACGATATCGCCCGCTGTATTGGCCAGCGCCCAGCGGGTTTGCGTGCCGCCTGCATCGATACCGAGTCCGAGTCCGCGCATGGGTCAACTCCTGGTGGTGTAGACGTTGATACGTTCGCTCTCATTGCCCAGCCGGTCGACCGCGCTGACGAAGACCGACTGCGCCGCGCCGCCTGCCGCGTCGTCGGCCAGCAGCAGCACCGGGCGCGCGGCCGGCGCGACGGCGAAACGCCATTCCGATCCGTAGCGCGACCAGATCGCGTAATGCGCGACCGGCTTGCCGCCGGCGGCGGACAGCTTGAGCGCCACGCCGTTGCCCTCGCGCCGGGCCGCCGCCTGCGGCGCGGGCGGCGCTTCGGAACCCAGCCAGGGACTGGCGGGCGGCAGCGCCGCGCTCTGGTAAGTTTGCGTTTTCAACTGGTCGGCGATGCCTTTGCGATTTTCCATCAGCGCCGCGATGGAGAAGTGCAGATGGCCCTGCACGCCGTTGCGGCTGCGCGTGACGCCGATCTGCTTGACGATCTCCTCCGGCGGGAAAGCCTTGGCGCTGTTATCGATGCGGCTGGTGTACAAACCGGGCCAGACGTGGCGCGCGTGCGTGTTCTGCGCCAGCCAGTAGTCGAGCAGCACGTCGAAGGCTTGCGGCGCCTGCGCCACCGGCCAGTACAACTGCGGCGCCAGGTAATCGAGCCAGCCGTTGGCCAGCCACAGTTCGGCGTCCGCGTACAGCTTGTCGTACTGGCTGAAGCCGACGATGCCGGCGGGGCGCTTGTCGGGACGGCCGATGCCGAAGGGGCTGACGCCGAAGCGCACCCAGCTCTTCTCCTTGCGGATGCCGAGGTACAGCGCTTCGATCATGGCGTTGACGTTCTGGCGGCGCCAGTTCGGGCGGTCCAGCGTGCCGCCGCCCAGCAGGTAACGCTGCCACGACGCCTGGTCGGGGAATTCCAGCTCCTGCTTGGCGCCCACGCCCGCGTCCAGCGCCACGCCTTCCGGCGCGGCGGCGCTGGCGGTGGCGTCGACCGGGTAGGGATAGAAATAATCGTCGATGTGCACGCCGTCGATGTCGTAGCGGCGCACCACGTCCAGTACCACGTCCAGCGTGTGCTGCGACGCCGCCGCTTCGCCCGGATCCATCCACAGGTAGCGGCCGTAGGGCTTGACCACCTCGGGATGGGTCACGCCGATGTGGTTGCGCGCCAGCGGCGACTTGGCCGTGGCATGGCGCGCGCGGTAGGGATTGAACCAGGCGTGCAATTCCAGCCCGCGCGCGTGCGCCTGCTCGGTCCAGAATTGCAGCGGGTCCCAGGGCTGGGCCGGCGGGCGGCCCTGCTGGCCGGTCAGGAATTCCGACCACGGCTCCAGTTCGGACGGATAAATCGCATCGGCGCTGGGGCGCACCTGCAGCACGATGGCGTTCAGGTTCAGCAACCGGGCGCGGTCGAGGATGGCCAGGGCTTCGGCCTGCTGCTTGGCGGTGCTCAGGTTGCTGCGGCTGGGCCAGTCGATATTGGCCACGGTGGACACCCAGGCGGCACGGAATTCGCGCGGCGCCGGCGGCGGCGTGTTGGGATCGGACGGCGTCGTCGGTGCATTCGCGGGCGCGGGCGCACCGGCCGGGCGCGGCGGCGTGCCGGCCGTGGTCACTGGCGGCGCGGGCGCGATGGGGGTGCTGGAACACGCTTCCAGCAGCGCCGCCACGCCTGCCGCCAACCCGGCCGACAGGGTCAGCCGCTTCTTCGCATTAAAAACCAAAACCATTCCCCGAATCAGTTGAGACAGTATTGTAATGCGCTCGGCGCCTATTTCCTGCCGAATTCAATTGGGATGCGCACCCATGCCGTCATGACAAAACAGGGCAGCGTCGACACGCAGGCCCAGATGAAGAAATTTTGATAACCCAGGTGCTGCTGCATCCAGCCGCTGGCCATCCCCGGCAACATCATGCCGAGGGCCATGAAACCGGTGCAGATGGCGTAGTGGGCGGTCTTGTGTTCGCCGTCGGCCACCAGCACCATGTACAGCATGAAGGCGGAGAAGCCGAAGCCATAGCCGAATTGTTCGACCGCCAGGCAGGCGGAGATCAGCGCCAGGTTGTCCGGCAGCGCCGTGGCCAGGTAGACGAACACCAGGTCCGGCAAGTGCATGATGCACACCATGGGCCACAGCGCGCGCTTGAGGCCGTGGCGCGCGATCGTCACGCCGCCGGCCAGGCCGCCGATCACCAGCGCGCACACGCCGATGGTGCCGTAGACCAGGCCGAAATCCGCGGTGCTCAGGCCCAGGCCGCCCTTGTCGCGCGGATCGAGCAGGAAGGGCGCGGCCATCTTCAGCAACTGCGATTCGCCGAGGCGGTACAGCAGCAGAAAGGCCAGCGTGACGCCCATGCCCGGCTTGCGGAAGAAAGCCTGGAAGGTGTGCACGAAGTCCCGCCACAGCGCGCCGCCGGCCAGGTGCCCGTGGTCCGACTGCGGCCTGGGCAGGATGCGGTAGTGATAGGCGCACAAGGCCAGCAGCAGCGCGGCGATCAGGCCGAACACCGCGGACCAGGCGGCGGCCGCGTCGCGCCCGGATTGCATCAGCGCGCCGGCCAGGTAGACCAGGCCGCCCTGCCCGGCGATCATGGCCAGCTTGTAGAAGGCGCTGCGCACGCCGACGTAGGCGGCTTGCTGGCGCTGGGTCGGCAGGCCGAGCATGTAATAGCCGTCGGAGGCGATATCGTGCGTGGCCGAAGCGAAGGCCAGCAGCCAGAAGATCGCCAGCGTCCAGCGGAAGAAATCGGCGGCGTGCAGGGTGAGCGCGACGGCGGCCAGGCTAGCGCCGCCCAGCAACTGCATCAGCACCGTCCAGCGCCGCTTGGTGCCGAACATCTCCACGATGGGCGACCACAAGGGCTTGACCACCCACGGCAGGTACAGCCAGGCGGTGTAGAACGCCAGGTCGGTATTCGAAATGCCGAGGTTTTTGTACATCACGGTGGACAGCATCATCACCGCGACATAGGGCACGCCCTGGCTGAACGACACGCTGGGCACCCAGGCCCAGGGATTGCGCGCCGTGCTCACAGCATCTTGCGGTAGACCAGGAAGCCGGACTTCTCGGCCACCTGGTCGTACAGCCGCATCGCCGTCTGGTTGGTCTCGTGGGTTTGCCAGTAGACGCGCGGACTGCCCGCGGCGCGCGCCTGTGCGTACACCGCTTCGATCAACTGGCGGGCGACGCCGCGCCCGCGCAGCGACGCGTCCGTGTACAGGTCCTGCAGGTAGCAGCTCAGGCCCATGCTGGTGGTGCTGCGGTGGTAGAGATAGTGCGCCAGCCCGGCCAGCCGGCCGTCGGCTTCCGCCACCAGCGCATGCACCGGTTCCGCCGGATCGAGGAAGCGCGCCCAGGTGGTGCGGGTGATTTTTTCCGCCAGCGCGGTCTCGCCGTGGCGGCCGTAGAACTGGTTGTAGCCCAGCCATAGGGGAAGCCAGTGGTCGAAGTCCGCATCGGCCACGGGCCGTATCAAAATATTCATGGATGGTTCAGCGCTACGCGCACATTGCCGTCGGCCTGGTCGAGCAGGGCCTGGGCCTGCTCTGCCGTTTGTTTTTTCAGCAGCATGACGATGGCCACCTTGACCTGGTAGCCGCATTGTTCCAGCACGCCGCGCGCCGCGTCTTCATCGGCGCCGGTGGCGTGCATGGCCAGGTGGACGGCGCGGCGGGTCAGCTTGTCGTTGGTGGCGTGCAGGTCCACCATCAGGTTGCCGTAGACCTTGTGCAGCCGCACCATCAGCGCGGTCGACAAGGTGTTCAGCACGATCTTCTGCGCCGTGCCGGCCTTCAGCCGCGTGCTGCCGGAGATGGCTTCCGGCCCGGTGTCCAGCAGGATGGCCACGTCGGCGTTGGACAACAGGGGCACGCCGGGATTGTTGGCGATGGCGACGGTCAGCGCGCCCACCGTGTGCGCCGCCTGCTGCGCGCCCAGCACGTAGGGCGTGGTGCCGGACGCCGTCACCAGCAAGACCACGTCGTTGTAAGAAGGATAAAGCAGGCGCAGGTCAGAGGCGCCCTTGTTGCGGTCGTCCTCCGCGCCCTCGACCGCGTCGAACATGGCGCCCATGCCGCCGGCCAGCAGCGCCACCGCGCGTTCCTGCGGCCAGGAGAAGGTGGGCGACAGCTCCACGCTGTCCAGGATGCCCAGCCGCCCGGAAGTCCCGGCGCCGACGTAAATCAGCCGCCCGCCGGCCGCGATGCGCGGCGCCATCGCCTGCACGGCCGCCTGGATGGACGGCGTGGCCGCCCGCACCGCCGCCAATGCCGCCGACTGGTCGTCGATCAGCACACCGACCAAGTCCTCAACCGGATACTGGTCCAGTTGCGTGTGCTGCGTGCTAGGCGTCTCGGTCTTGAGCATGGCGTCTGGTCAGGTTGCGCGGCGCATCTCCGCGACGAAATCGTAGTGATCGCTGTGGCAGTATGAGTGCGTCAGCTCCATGGCCTCGCCCGACTCCAGGTAAGCGATGCGGGTGATGTACAACAGCGCCTGCCCCTCGGCCACGCCCAGTTGCGCGGCCAGCTCGGCCGAGGCGTTCATCGCGCGGATGTGCTGCAATGCGCGCGCCGGCGCCTTGTTGATGCTTTCCAGGTACTGGTACAGCGAATTGCCGACCGCGTTGGGGTCGTTCAGCACCGTCTGCGGCAGCACCGACACTTCGTAGGCCATCACCACCTCGTCCGCCAGGCGCAAGCGCTCCAGCCGCGCCACCTTGGAATACGGCGACAGGCCCAGGCTCAGTTGCTCTTCCGGCGTGGGGGTGACGATCGCCCGCTTCAGCCAGCGCGAGCCGGGAACGTGGCCGCGCTGCTGCAACTGTTCCGAAAAACTGGTGAGGTTGGACAGCGGCTGCTCGATGCGCGGCGCGATGTAGTTGCCGGAGCCGCGGCGCCGCACCACCAGTCCCTGGTCCACCAACTGGTCGATGGCCTTGCGGGCGGTGACGCGGGAAACGTTCAGCAGCTCGGACAGCGTGCGTTCGGACGGCAGCGCCTGGTCGACCTGGTAGCGGCCATTGAGCACATCATCGCTCAACTTACGGGCAATTTGCATGTACAGCGGCGAACTGTCGTTGGCATCGGCTTTAAATTCAAAACTGGTCTGGCTCATTCCATTCTCCTCACGCCTCTAGTGTAACTCGCGGCCCGCCGGAGCGGCCACATTTGGCGGATAATGCAGGGTTTGTCACACCTGCCAGTCCGTACGCCATGTCCAAGAAGCCCACCGCGCCTGCCGGTTGCCCCTGCGGCGGCCCGTCCTACGCCACCTGCTGCGGCCCCTATATCGAGGGGCAGGCCATCCCGCAGACCGCCGAGGCGCTGATGCGTTCCCGCTATACGGCCTACGGCCTGCGCAACGAGGCTTATTTGCTGGCCACCTGGCATCCCAGCACCCGGCCCACCGAGCCGGTGATGAGCGACGAGGAAAAATTGCAGTGGCTGGGACTTGAGGTAAAATCTGCTTTACGTTTACGTCAACGTAAAGCAGAAGGGACCGATCCTGACCGGGATGTGGTGGAGTTTGTGGCCCGCTTCAAGATCAATGGCCGGGCGCAGCGTCTGCACGAAATTAGCAATTTTGCACGAGAGCCGGCGGAAGGAGGGGCGCCGCGCTGGTTTTACGTTGACGGTAGTTTTCCAGAATAACCAGAGACAGGAAAAGCCATGCCGCACATCGAAAGCAAGCTCAATCCCCGCAGTGAGGATTTCAAGGCCAACGCCGCCGCCATGCAAGCCGTCGTCGACGACCTGCGCGCCAGGATCGCGCAGATTTCCCAGGGCGGCGGCGCGGCGGCGTCGGCCAAGCACGTCGCCCGCGGCAAGCTGCTGCCGCGCGACCGCGTGCAAATGCTGCTCGATCCCGGCACGCCCTTCCTCGAACTGTCGCAGATGGCGGCCTACGGCATGTACGACGACGCGGCGCCGGCCGCCGGCATCATCACCGGCATCGGCCGCGTGGCCGGGCAGGAGTGCGTGATCGTCTGTAACGACGCCACCGTCAAGGGCGGCACCTACTACCCGATGACGGTCAAGAAGCACCTGCGCGCGCAGGAGATCGCCGACCAGAACAACCTGCCCTGCATCTACCTGGTGGATTCCGGCGGCGCCAACCTGCCCAACCAGGACGACGTGTTCCCGGACCGCGACCACTTCGGCCGCATCTTCTACAACCAGGCCAACCTGTCGGCCAAGGGCATCCCGCAGATCGCGGTGGTGATGGGTTCCTGCACCGCCGGCGGCGCCTACGTGCCGGCCATGAGCGACGAATCCATCATCGTCAAGGAGCAGGGCACCATCTTCCTCGGCGGCCCGCCGCTGGTGAAGGCCGCCACCGGCGAGGTGGTGACGGCGGAAGACCTGGGCGGCGGCGACGTCCACACCCGCCTGTCCGGCGTGGCCGACCACCTGGCGCAGAACGATCTGCACGCGCTGTCGCTGGCGCGCACCATCGTCTCCAACCTCAACCGCAGCAAGCCGCAACAGGGCGAGCAGCGCGAGCCGGCCGAACCGGCCTACCCGGCCGAAGAGCTGTACGGCGTGATCCCGGTCGACACCCGCAAGCCCTTCGACGTGCGCGAAGTGATCGCCCGCATCGTCGACGGCAGCGAGTTCGATGAATTCAAGGCGCGCTACGGCACCACGCTGGTGTGCGGCTTCGCCCACATCTTCGGCATGAAGGTCGGCATCGTCGCCAACAACGGCATCCTGTTCTCGGAGTCGGCGCTGAAGGGCACCCACTTCATCGAGCTGTGCGCGCAGCGCAAGATCCCGCTGGTGTTCCTGCAAAATATCACCGGCTTCATGGTCGGCCGCAAGTACGAAAACGAAGGCATCGCCCGCAACGGCGCCAAGATGGTGACGGCGGTAGCGACGGCCGCCGTGCCCAAGTTCACCGTCATCATCGGCGGCAGCTTCGGCGCCGGCAACTACGGCATGTGCGGCCGCGCCTTCTCGCCGCGCTTCATGTGGATGTGGCCCAACGCCCGCATCTCGGTGATGGGCGGCGACCAGGCGGCGTCGGTGCTGGCGACCGTCAAGCGCGACGGCATCGAGGCCAAGGGCGGTTCGTGGTCGGCCGAAGAGGAAGCCGCGTTCAAGCAGCCGATCAAGGAACAGTACGAGCATCAGGGCCATCCCTACTACGCCACCGCGCGCCTGTGGGACGACGGCGTGATCGACCCGGCCGACACCCGGATGGTGCTGGGCCTGGGCCTGTCCGCCGCGATGAACAAGGAAATCGAAGACACCAGGTTCGGCGTCTTCCGCATGTAAGGAGCGAGCAGATGACCTACACCACGCTCACTATCACCCGCGACGGCGCCAGCGCCGTCGTCACGCTCAACCGCCCCGACGTGCGCAACGCCTTCAACGAAACCACCATCGCGGAAATCACGCAAGCCTTCCGCGAACTGGGCGCGGAGGCCGAGCTGCGCGCCATCGTACTGGCCGCGAACGGCCCGGCTTTCTGCGCCGGCGCGGACCTGAACTGGATGAAGAAAATGGCGGGCTACACGCACGCCGAAAACCACGCCGACGCGCTGCAACTGGCCGAGATGCTACGCACGATTTACCTGTGTCCCAAGCCCGTGGTGGCCAAGGTGCAGGGCGATTGCTACGCCGGCGGCATGGGCCTGGTGGCCGCCTGCGACATCGTCGTCGCGGTGGACGCGGCCAGTTTCTGCCTGAGCGAAGTGAAGCTGGGACTGATCCCGGCCACCATTTCGCCCTACGTGATCAAGGCCATGGGCGAGAACGCCTCGCGCCGCTACTTCCTCACCGCCGAACGGTTCAGCGCCCACGAAGCGCTGCGCATCGGGTTCGCGCACGAGGTGGTGGCCGCCGATGCGCTGGACGCCAGGGTGGCGGAGATCGTCAAGGCGCTGGTCGGCAACAGCCCGTACGCCGTGCAGCAGGCCAAGCTGCTGGTGCGCGACGTGGCCGGCCTGGCCGTCGACGACGCGCTGCTGGCCGACACGGCCGAGCGCATCGCGCACATCCGCGCGTCGGAACAAGGCCGCGAAGGCGTCGCTTCCTTCCTGGAGAAGCGCAAGCCTGCGTGGCTGAACAATTAACCCGTCGCCCCCGCGCAAGCGGGGGCCTATGCCGAGCATGCATAGTCGGCATGGACTCCCGCTTGCGCGGGAGCGACGATGTGAGGAGCAGTTTTGGAATTGAATAAACCAAGCGACTGGGTCGCACGCAGCCTGCGCAGCGTATGGCATCCGTGCACCCAGATGCAGCACCACGAAACCATCCCGCTGATTCCCGTCAGCCGGGGCAAGGGCGCATGGCTGTACGACCATGACGGCCGCCGCTACCTGGACGCGATCAGCTCCTGGTGGGTGAACCTGTTCGGCCACGCCAACCCGCGCATCAACGCGGCGCTGAAAGACCAGCTCGATACGCTGGAACACGCCATGCTGGCCGGCTTCACGCACGAGCCGGTGATCGAACTGTCGGAAAAACTGTCGGCCCTGACCGGCCATGTGCTGGGCCACAGCTTCTACGCCAGCGACGGCGCCTCCGCCGTGGAAATCGCGCTGAAGATGAGCTTCCACTCCTGGCGCAACCGCGGCCGCGGCGACAAGCAGGAATTCGTCTGCCTCAAGGGCAGCTACCACGGCGAAACCATCGGCGCGCTGGCCGTCACCGACGTCGCCCTGTTCAAGGATGCCTACGGCCCGCTACTGCGCGCCGCGCAGACCGTGATGTCGCCGGACGCCCGCGCCGCCGTCGACGGCGAAACGCCGCAGGACGTGGCCCGCCGCGCCGCCGCCGACGTCGAGCGCCTGTTCGCCGAGCGCGGCGAACAGATCGCCGCCATCATCATCGAGCCGCTGGTGCAATGCGCCACCGGCATGGCCATGCACGACCCGCTGTACCTCAAGCTGGTGCGCGAGTTGTGCGACCGCCACGACGTGCACCTGATCCTGGATGAAATCGCCGTCGGCTGCGGCCGCACCGGCACCTTCTTCGCCTGCGAGCAGGCCGGCGTGTGGCCGGACTTCCTGTGCCTGTCCAAGGGCATCAGCGGCGGCTACCTGCCGCTGTCGCTGGTGATGACGCGCGACGACATCTACCAGGCCTTCTATCACAACGACGTCACGCGCGGCTTCCTGCACTCGCACTCCTACACCGGCAACCCGCTGGCCTGCCGCGCCGCCTTGGCCACGCTGCAGATCTTCGAGGAAGACGACGTGCTGAACGCCAACCGCGTCAAGGCCGGGCGCCTGAGCGCCGCGCTGCAGCCGCTGGCCCAGCACCGGCAGGTGCGCAACTTCCGCCAGCGCGGCATGATCTGGGCCTTCGACGCCATCGACGCGCCAGCCGATTTCTCGCGCCGCTTCTTCGCCGCCGCCACCGAGCACGAGCTGCTGATGCGCCCCATCGGCGCCACCGTCTACATGATGCCGCCGTATATCCTCAGCGACGACGAAATCGACGGCCTGGCCGCCAACACGCTGGCCGTGTTCAACCAGGTGATGGCGGGCTGACCATGGAACTGCTCGACAAACTCACGCAACAACTGCAGGCGCTCGACGAGCGCCAACTGATACGCAAGCGCCGCACGGTGGACACGCCCTGCGGTCCGCGCGTGACGGTGGACGGCCGCGAACTGCTGGCCTTCTGCAGCAACGATTACCTGGGCCTGGCCAACCACCGCAAGATCAAGCTGGCGCTGCAGGAAGGCGCAGCGCTGTACGGCGTCGGCAGCGGCGCCGCGCACCTGATCAGCGGCCATAGCCGCGCGCACGCGCTGCTGGAGGAACGCCTGGCGCACTTCGTCGGCGACCACCTGGAACGGCCGCGCGCGATCAGCTTCAGCGCCGGCTACATGGCCAACCTGGCCGTGGTCACCGGCCTGACGGCGGGCGACCGCGAAGCGGACATCTTTTCCGAATCGCTGAACCACGCCTCGCTGATCGACGGCGCCCGCCTGTCGCGCGCGCGCACCCACGTCTACCCGCACGCCGACCTGGCCGCCCTGGAAACCCTGCTGCAAGCCAGCACCGCCGCCACCAAGCTGGTCGTCACGGACAGCGTGTTCAGCATGGACGGCGACCTGGCGCCGCTGCCGCAGTTACTGGCCCTGTGCGAACAGCACGGCGCCTGGCTGGTGGTGGATGACGCCCACGGCTTCGGCACGCTGGGCGCGCAAGGCCACGGCGCGCTGGAGCATTTCAAGCTGCGCTCGCCCTACCTGGTCTACATGGGCACGCTGGGCAAGGCGGCCGGCGTGGGCGGCGCTTTCGTGGCCGCGCATGAAACGGTGATCGAAACCCTGATCCAGAAAGCCCGTCCCTACGTCTTCACCACTGCCGCGCCGCCGGCGCTGGCGCACGCCCTGCTGGCCAGCCTCGACCTGCTGGAAGGCGACGAGGGCGCCACGCGGCGCGCCCATCTGCAGGCATTAGTGGCACAATTGGACGATGGCCTGCGCCTCAGGCGCTGGCAGCGCCTGCCCTCGACGACTGCGATCCAGCCCGTCGTGATCGGCGATAATGCCGAAACCATGCGCGCCGGCGCGGCCCTGTACCAGCAGGGCCTGTGGGTCGGCGCCATCCGTCCGCCGACCGTGCCCGCCGGGACCGCGCGCCTGCGCGTCACCCTGTCCGCGGGCCACAGCAGCCAGGATGTCGCCCAATTGATCGCCGCGCTCAATGCATTGGAGGGGGAGTGAAATGAGTCTGGATGATCCCGTGATCGCCGCCGAGCCGCAAACCCAGCCCGCCGCCGCGGGCGAGGGCCGGCCGCCGCGCTTCAACTGTTTCGTCACCGGCACGGACACCGAAATCGGCAAGACGCTGATTTCCTCGGCCATGCTGCACGCCCTGGTCCAGGCCGGCGCGCGCGCCTGCGGCATGAAGCCGGTGGCGGCCGGCGCCGCGCTGGGCGAGGACCGCCGCTGGCACAATGACGACTGCGACCAGTTGGCCGCGGCCGGCAACGTCCACCTGCCGCAGTCCATCACCACGCCCTTCCTGCTGAAGGAACCGGCCGCGCCGCACATCGCGGCGGAGCTGGAAGGCCTGACCATTTCGCCGGTGCCGATACTTGCGGCCTTCGTCGAAATCAAGGCCGCCTCGGACGCGGTGGTGGTGGAAGGCGTGGGCGGCTTCCGCGTGCCGCTGAACGACGATTTCGATACCGCCGACCTGGCCGAACAACTGGACCTGCCGGTGGTGCTGGTGGTCGGCCTGCGCCTGGGCTGCATCAGCCATGCGCTGCTGACGGTGGAAGCCATCCTGTCGCGCGGGCTGAAGCTGGCCGGCTGGGTGGCCAACGCAACCCAGGACGACATGGCCTTTGCCGACGAAAACGTGGCCGCACTGGAGCAGCGCATACCCGCGCCGCTGCTGGGCCGCGTGCCGCGCCTCGATAAGCCGGGCGCGGAGGCGGCTGCCGCCTACCTCGATTTTACGCAGTTGCCGGACTGGCCTGCCAAGAACAACATTTGAACGAAGAAGGAAACACGATGTCCCAAACCAATCTCCAGGAACCGAAAGTCGTCTCCCTGCACCGCCCGACCGCGCCCATCGCGCCTGCCGCATCCACCTGGCCGCGCGAGGAAGTGCTGGCGCTGTTCGAGCTGCCGTTCAATGAGCTGATGTTCAAGGCCCAGCAAGTCCACCGCGCCAACTTCCCGGACGGCGACGTGGAACTGGCGACCCTGCTGTCGATCAAGACCGGCGGCTGCGAGGAAGACTGCGGCTACTGCCCGCAGGCCGCGCGCTACGACACCGGCGTCGAAGCCAAGAAGATCCTCGACATCGACACCGTGCTGGACGCGGCCAAGCAGGCCAAGGACAACGGCGCGACCCGCTTCTGCATGGGCGCGGCATGGCGCAGCCCCAAGGACCGCGACATGGACAAGGTCGAAGAGATGGTGCGCTCGGTGAAAGCCCTGGGGCTGGAAACCTGCGCCACGCTGGGCATGCTGGAAGAGCACCAGGCGCAGCGCCTGAAGGACGCGGGCCTGGACTACTACAACCACAACCTCGACACCGCGCCCGAGTTCTACGACAACGTGATCTCCACCCGCGAATACCAGGACCGCCTGGACACGCTGGGCCATGTGCGCGAAGCGGGCCTGAAGATCTGCTGCGGCGGCATCGTCGGCATGGGCGAGACGCGCGACCAGCGCGCCGGCCTGATCGCGCAACTGGCCAACCTGAACCCGTATCCCGAATCGGTGCCGATCAACCACCTGGTGCAGGTGGAAGGCACGCCGCTGTATGGCCTGGATCCGCTGGACCCGTTTGAATTCGTGCGCACCATCGCCGTGGCGCGCATCACCATGCCGAAGGCGCGGGTGCGCCTGTCGGCCGGCCGCCGCGAGCTGGGCGAAGCGGTGCAAGCCATGTGCTTCATGGCCGGCGCCAATTCGATCTTCTACGGCGACAAGCTGCTGACCACCGATAACCCGGAAGCCAACGACGACCGCGCCCTGCTGGAAAAGCTGGGCCTGCGCACCCGCGGCGCCGTGCTGGAATCGGTACAAAAGGAAAAGTGCGGCTGCTAACCGTCGCTCCCGCGCAAGCGGGAGTCCATACTCCGCATGGGTTCCCGCTTGCGCGGGAATGACGATCTCACGATAAAAAAACTTCCAGCCACAAGCTGCAAAGAGAGAGACGATGTTTACAAAAATTCTGATCGCAAATCGTGGTGAAATCGCCTGCCGTGTGGCCGCTACCGCGCGCCGCATGGGCATCAAGACCGTGGCCGTGTACTCGGAGGCGGACGCCAACGCCAGGCACGTCGCCGTGTGCGACGAAGCGGTGCTGATCGGCCCCGCGCCGGCCAAGGAAAGCTACCTGTGCGGCGACAAAATCATCGCCGCCGCCCAGGCCACCGGCGCGCAAGCCATCCATCCCGGCTACGGCTTCCTGTCCGAGAACGCCGAATTCGCGGACGCCTGCGCCGCCGCCGGCCTGGTGTTCATCGGCCCGCCGGCATCGGCCATGCGCGCCATGGGTTCCAAGTCGGCCGCCAAGCAGTTGATGGAGAAGGCCGACGTGCCGCTGGTGCCCGGCTACCACGGCGACCAGCAGGATGCGGAATTCCTGCAAACGCAGGCCGACCGCATCGGCTACCCGGTGCTGCTGAAGGCGTCGGCCGGCGGCGGCGGCAAGGGCATGCGCGTGGTCGAGAACGCGGCGCAGTTCAAGGATGCGCTGGCGTCCTGCAAGCGCGAAGCGATCAGTTCCTTCGGCGACGACAAGGTGCTGGCGGAGAAGTACCTGCAACGCCCGCGCCACATTGAAATCCAGGTGTTTGCCGACACCCTGGGCAATTGCATCTACCTGTACGAGCGCGACTGCTCGGTGCAGCGCCGCCACCAGAAAGTGCTGGAAGAGGCGCCGGCGCCGGGCATGACGGCCGAACGCCGCGCCGCCATGGGCGAGGCGGCCGTGGCCGCCGCGCGCGCCGTGGGCTATGTCGGCGCCGGCACGGTGGAATTCATCGCCAACCAGGACGGCAGCTTCTACTTCATGGAGATGAACACCCGCCTGCAGGTGGAGCATCCGGTCACCGAAATGATCACCGGGACCGACCTGGTGGAGTGGCAGTTGCGCGTGGCGGCCGGCGAGCCGCTGCCGAAACAGCAGCACGAACTGGCCATCAACGGTCATGCGATCGAGGCGCGCATCTACGCGGAGAACCCGGAGAAGGGCTTCCTGCCGTCAATCGGCACGCTGCGCCACCTGGGCACGCCGGATGCGGTGTCGTTCGAACTGGGCGGCGCCGCGGGCGCCCCGGCCGGCGTGCGCATCGATTCCGGCGTGCGCGCCGGCGACGCGATCTCGCCGTACTACGATCCCATGATCGCCAAGCTGATCGTCTGGGGCGCCGACCGCAAGCAGGCGCTGGCCCGCATGGCGCAGGCGCTGTCGCAGTACCAGATCGTCGGCCTGGCCACCAACATCGCCTTCCTCAAGCGCCTGGTGGAAGGCGAGGCCTTCGCCAAGGCCGACCTGGACACCGGCCTGATCGAACGCAACCAGAACGCCCTGTTCCCGGCCGCGCAAGCCGCCCCTGCCGGCGCGCTGGCGCTGGCCGCTGCCGCCTTGCTGGCTTCCGAGCGCAGTCCCGCTGCCGATCCGTGGGCGCAGACCAGCGGCTGGCGCTTGAACCAGTCGTACGCCCGCAAGCTGTCCTTCGCCGACGAGCATGCGGGCTACGATGTCTTCGTCACCTACCGCGCCGACGGCTGGCTGTTCAGCACCGGCGAAATGCCGCCGCAGGCGCTGAGCATCGTCAGCAACGACGGCCATGACTTCAGCATCAAGCTGGGCGGCATGGCCGTGCATGGCGCCGTGCGCCGCGACGGCGACGTTTTCCACGTCTTCGCCCACGGCGCGCACCACCAACTGGCCTGGAACGATCCGATGGCGCACGCCGGCGAAACCGAGGCCGAAGGCGGGCGCCTGACCGCGCCCATGCCGGGCAAGGTGGTCGCCGTGCTGGCCGCCAAGGGACAGGAAGTGAAGAAGGGCGAAGCGCTGGTCATCATGGAAGCGATGAAAATGGAGCACACCATCGCCGCGCCGCACGATGGCGTGATCGAGGATATTCTGTACAGCGTAGGCGACCAGGTGGCCGATGGCGCGCCGCTGCTGGCCTTCAAGTCGCCGTAACCGGAGATTCATCATGCGCATACTTCTGCATCGCGCAGACGGCAAGACCGAACCGTGGATCAAGGACTTCGCCCAGTTCCTGCCCGAAGCCGAGATCGAAATCTGGCACGCGGGCGAGCAGTGCGAGGCCTGCGATTACGCGGTGGTGTGGTCGCCGCCCGAGGCCATGCTGCCGGAGCTGAAGCGGGTGAAAGCCATCTTCGTCACCGGCGCCGGCGTGGACGCGCTGCTGAAGTTCGGCGACCAGCTTCCCGCGTACATCCCCATCGTCCGGCTGGAAGATGCGGGCATGGGCGTGCAGATGGCGGAATACGTCACCCACGCCGTGCTGCGCTACTACCGCCGTTTCGACGAATACGAGGCGCAGGCGCGCGGCGGCAAGTGGATACCGCTGAAAGTGCCCGACAAGGAGGACTTCGCCGTCGGCGTGCTGGGCATGGGCGTGCTGGGCACGCGCGTGCTGGAAGCGCTGGCGCCATTCGGCTTTCCGCTGCGCGGATGGAGCCGCAGCCAGAAGAGCATGCCGGGCGTGCAGTGCTACAGCGGCGCCGACGGGCTGGACGCCTTCCTGCGCGGCACCCGCGCGCTGGTGTGCATGCTGCCGCTGACGGCGGAAACCGGCAACATCATGGACCGCACCAACATGGGCAAGCTGCCGGAAGGCGCCTATCTCATCAACGTGGGGCGCGGCGCGCACCTGGCCGAGCCGGACCTGCTGGCGCTGATCAAGTCCGGCCACCTGGCGGCCGCCACGCTGGACGTGTTCCGCAACGAGCCGCTGCCGTCGCAGCACCCGTTCTGGCAGGAGCCGCGCATCACCATCACGCCGCACATCTCCGCGCTGACGCTGCGCCGCGAGACCGTGCAGCAGATCGCCGAAAACATCCGCAAGACCGAGGCCGGCGAACGCGTCGCCGGCGTGGTCGACCGCACACTGGGATATTGATATGAACAGCTTACCGAAGAAGGTCAAAATCGTCGAAGTCGGCCCGCGCGACGGCCTGCAGAACGAAAAGGAAAACGTCCCCGCCGAGGTCAAGATCGAGCTGGTGAATCGCCTGACCAGCGCCGGCTTCCAGAACATCGAGGCGGCGGCCTTTGTCTCGCCCAAGTGGGTGCCGCAGATGGCGACCAGCGCCGAGGTCATGGCCGGCATCGCGCGCAAGCCGGGCGTGATCTATTCCGCGCTGACGCCCAACATGCAGGGCTTCGAAGCGGCGCTGGCCGCCAGGGCGGACGAGGTGGTGATCTTCGGCTCCGCCTCGGAAGCCTTCTCGCAAAAGAACATCAACTGCTCGATCGCAGAATCGATCGCGCGCTTCGAGGGCGTGGCGAAGGCGGCCAGGGAGCACGGCATCCGCCTGCGCGGCAGCATCAGTTGCGCGTTCGGCTGTCCTTACCAGGGCGAGGTGCCGCTGGATGCGGTGGCCGACGTGGTGGGCCGCATGCGCGACCTGGGCTGCGACGAGATCGACATCGCCGACACCATCGGCGTGGCCACGCCGCGCAAGACGCAGGCGGTGATGGAGCGCGCCATCCGCGCATTCCGCATCGACGGTTTGTCGGGCCACTTCCACGATACCTATGGCCAGGCGCTGGCCAATATCTACGCCAGCCTGGAGCTGGGCATCACGATTTACCACTCGTCGGTGTCGGGGCTGGGCGGCTGCCCGTATGCCAAGGGCGCGACCGGCAACGTCGCCACCGAGGACGTGCTGTACATGATGCAGGGGCTGGGCATAGAGACCGGCATCGACCTCGACATCGTGGTCGACGCGGGCCAGTTCATCTCGCAATTCCTGAACCGCAAGGGCGCCAGCCGCGCCGGCAACGCCATCGCCGCCAAGCGCGCAGCATAAGCGTCACCGTCATTTCCGCGCAGGCGGGAATCCATAGAACGCACAACGGCGCGCTCAGTATAGGTTCCCGCTTGCGCGGGAACGACGGCAGCGCTACATCTGGCGGAACTGCCGGGTGTAGGCCTCGCTGACGGTCAGTTTTTCAGTCCGCCCCTTCAGGCGGATCGCCATCGCCGCGCCGTCGCGCTCTATGCGGTCCACCGCTTCCAGGTTGACGATGGCGCCGCGGTGGATTTGCGCGAACTGCGACGGGTCCAACTGTTCGACCAGGCTTTTCAAAGGCAGCCGTATCAACGCTTCGCCGTCCTGCATGACCACGCGCGTGTACTTGCCGTCCGACTGGAAGAACTGCACGTCGCGCACCATCACCAGCCGCACCGTGTTCCCGGCCGACGCCTTGATCCACTTGAGGTACTGCACCGGCGCGCCGGCCAGTTGCTGCCACACGCCGGCCGGCACCGGCGCTGCGCTGCGCGTCTTCAGCCGCTTGACCGTTTGCAGCAGCCGCGCCGCCGTCACCGGCTTGACGATATAGTCCACCGCGCCCGCTTCAAAGGCCTGCAAGGCATGCTCGGCATAGGCGGTGACGAACACGATCTGCGTCGCCTCGCCCACATGCCGCGCCACCTCCATGCCGTTCAGGCCAGGTATCTGGATGTCGAGGAAGACGATGTCGGGCCGCAGCGCCTCCAGCATGGATACCGCTTCCACGCCGTTTTCCGCATGGCCCGCGATCTCCAGCTCCGGCCACAGCGCGCACAACTGGTCGCTCAGCTCGGCCATCAGCAGCGGTTCGTCTTCAACGATCAAGGCCCTGGTCATGCATGCTCCTGTGGGATGGCCAGCGCGGCGATCACGCCACCCGCCGGCGCGGCCGCCACCGACAGCGAGGCGCGCCCGCCGTACAGCAGTTGCAACCGTTCGTGGATGTTCGCCAGCCCGAAGCCTTGCCCCATCTGCTCGGTCAGGCCGGTGCCATCATCGCACACCTGCACGCGCAGCACGCCGCCGCTCAGCGCGGCGCTGATGACGATCTCGCCCGGGCGGCTGGCCCGTTCGAGGCCGTGCTTGACGGCGTTCTCCACCAGCGAGATCAGCATCGCGGGCGGGAAGGGCGAACGCTGCGCCGCCTCGGTGGCCTCGATGCGGAAGCGCAGGCGCTGCCCCATGCGGATCTGCATGATGGACAGGTAGCTGCGTGCCAGCGCCAGCTCGCGCTCCAAGGTCGACGAGACGGAGCGCATGTCCGGCAAGGCGTTCTGCAGATAGCCGACCAGGTGATCCAGCATCTGCTGCGCCTTCTCCGCATCGGTGCGGATCAGGTATTTCAGGTTGGCCAGCGTGTTGAACAGGAAGTGCGGCTCGACCTGCGCCTGCAGGGCCGACAGCTTGGCGTTCAGGGCCGTGCGTTCCAGCTCCTGTTCGCGCCGGGCGGCGCGCAGCGCGCGGTCGCGCAAGTCAAACTGCGTGTGCAGGTGGTCGGCGATGGTCTGCACGGCTTTCAGGGCCTCGCCGCGCTGCACGAAGAAGAAGTCGATGCCGAAGCGGCGGCGGATGCGCACCTCCACCGGCTGCCCCGGCTCGCCCGTCACCGACACTTCGGTGCTGCGGCCCAGCCACAGCGGCCGCCACGGCCCCAGCACGACGCGGCCGGTGAACGGCGAGTGCTGGAACGCGGCCGGGCCGCCATAGCCCAGCGCCAGGCCCACTGCGAGGCCGGACAGGACTTCGGCGCAGACGTTGTAGGTGGTCAGCGGGTCCAGCGGCGACCGCAGCGTGCGGCTGGGCCGGGCATCGACCATCTCCGCAGTGATCGGCGTGCCTGCCGCGGCCAGGTCCTGCAGGTGGCGCCGCGCGATGCCGGATGTCGCCAGCGTCGGCACCAGCATGGGCCAGACGATGGACACGACGATGCCCCAGTTCCACGCCAGGTGCAGGCTGGTGCGCGTGGTCACCGACAGCAGCAGCGCGGCCAGCAGCAGCAAGATCAGCAGCAGCACGGCCAGCATGACGCTGCCGGTGCGCAGCATCGATTGCCAGAGGTAGCGCCGCGCCAGGCGGCGGTCGTGCTCGACCTGTACGGGCTTGAGGTAGAAAGGTGTCGTATCCATGCGGCCATTCTAGCGTCGGCACCGGCGCGCGAGGCGGGCTTGCGACAGACGGCCGAAAATCCGGCATGAACGCGGCGAAAATGAAAAAACCCTGTTTGACGTCGCCATCAAACAGGGTTTTTAGTATTGGTCGGAGTACAAGGATTCGAACCTTGGACCCTCTGGTCCCAAACCAGATGCGCTACCGGGCTGCGCTACACTCCGAAGAAGCAAGATAATACAAGCATCCGGCCCTTTCGTCAAGTGCGCGGCCAGCTTCGGTGCTATTATCTAAAAATCATGCATGCCACGTATTCGTTCGCGTCACCCAGCCATACGCGGCGGCCCGGCATCGTTGTGGGCATCGCCGTTTCGCTGGCGCTGCACCTGTTGCTGATCTTTGGCTACCGCCTGTCCGGCCCGCCGCCGGAGGCGCCGCGCGCGCCTGCAACAACGATGACGGTCTGGCTGCAGCCGGCCAGGCCGCCGCAACCGGTGGCCAAACTGGAGCCGCCGCCGCCCAAGCCGGAACGCCGCAAGCGCGAACAGCCCGCCGCGCCGCGCCGGCCAGCGCCAGCCGCCCCGGTGCCGGTGATCGTCGCCACGCCCACGCCGGCGCCATCGCAGGCGATCACGCAGCCGCAGCCCGACCCGCTGCACCCTGAGCTGCAGCCGAAAAAATTCGACATGGACGCGGCGCTGAAAACCGCGCGCCAGATCGCCAGCGAAAAGGACCCGGGCCGCGCCGATACCGCGGTCGCCCAGCTAAAAGAGCATCCGCTCTATCCGGAAGACCACGAGACCCAACTGCAAAAAGGCATCGCCAGCGCCAAGAAATACGATTGCCTGAAGTCCGGCGCGGGCATGGGCCTGCTGGCGCCGCTGGCCTGGGCCTTCGACAAGCACTGCAAGTTCTAGGCGTCGTTCTTCAGTTGCAGCGCCCGGTCGTACAGGGCGTTTTTCTTGTGGCCGGTGATTTGCGCGGCCAGGCCGGCCGCCTGCTTCACCGGCAGTTCCGCCAGCAGTATCTTCAGGATGCGCTCGGCTTCCGCGTCGTGCTCCTCGTCGGCAGCGGGCGCGCCTTCCAGCAGCACGACGAATTCGCCCTTCTCGCGGTGGCCGTCGGCCTTGATCCACGCTTCCGCTTCGGACAGCGGGCAGCGGTGGATTTCTTCGAACAGCTTGGTCAGCTCGCGCGCAAACACCACCTGGCGCTGCGGCTCGAACACGGCGGTCAGCGCGGCGGCGCAATCCAGGATGCGGTGCGGCGCTTCGTAAAACACCATGGTGGCCGTCACCGCGCGCAGGCTAGACAGCACGTTCTCGCGCTGCCTGGCCTTGGCCGGCAGGAAGCCGATAAAGTAGAACTGGTCGTTCACCAGGCCGCTGGCCGACAGCGCCGTCACCGCCGCCGACGCGCCCGGCAGCGGCACCACGCGCAAGCCGGCCGCGCGCACCGCGTCGACGATGCGCGCGCCCGGATCGGACACGGCCGGGGTGCCGGCATCCGACACCAGCGCAATCCGTTCGCCCGCCTGCAATCGTGCAATCAAGGTTTCCGCGGCTTCACGCTCGTTGTGCTGGTGGGCCGCCAGCAGGGGCTTGTGCAGGCCGAAGCGGTTCATCAGCGTGGCGGTGTTGCGCGTGTCCTCGCACGCCACCGCGTCGACCAGGCGCAAAACATGCAGCGCGCGCAGGCTGATATCGGTCACATTGCCTATGGGGGTCGCCACGACATACAAGGTTGCGCTAGGATAGGTCTGGTGCGCCGTTTCGCCCAGCACGGGCAGGGCGGCGATAGTCGTAGTGTCGTGGTCGCTCATTGTGGAGAGGTAGGATGAATAGTGTGAGGTTGACGCTGCTGGTTGCAACGGCTGCGGTGTTAAGCGCCTGCAGCACGCCGTTTTGCGACGCGCCCGGTGGATTGTGCTCGCCCGATGCGGCAAAAACAAGTCCGCCGCCCGTGGTCGAGTACAAGCCGCCGCCACCGCCCTTGCCCAAGCCGCCGCCGGAACCGCCGCCGCCAGCCGCGCAAACCTTTGCCGTCACGGTGCCGGGCGAGACGTCGCCTAATGCCGGCGAAGGTTTGCGCGAACAGCCGCTGTCACCAGCGCAATCGCAGCCGCAGCCGCCATCGCCGCCGGCCCCCGCGCCGGAGCAGGCGCCCGCCGCCGGCCGCCTGCTCGACGACACGCCGCCGAAAACGCCGGTGCGCATCGCCCTGCTGCTGCCGCTGCGTTCCGACACGCTGGGCGTGGCCGCCCAATCGGTGCGCGCCGGCTTCACGGCCGCCTGGGAACGCGACCGCCAGAACATCACGGTGGACGTGATCGAAACCGGCGACGTGCCGCAGGATATCCTGTCGGCCTACGCCCGCGCCCTGCAGGATGACGACCTGGTGGTCGGCCCCTTGTCGCGCTCGGCGGTGGCTGCCGTGGCCGCCAGCCCGCTGGTCAGCAAGCCCACCGTCGCGCTGAATTATCCCGAGGGCTACGGCCAGGCCGACGCCGCGCCGCTGCCACCCAATATGCTGGCCATCGGCCTGTCGATCGAAGAAGAGGCGCGCCAGGTCGCGCAATGGGCGGCGGCCGAGCATCCCGGCGCCAGCGCGCTGGTGCTGACCACCAATTCGCCATGGCAGCGCCGCGTGGCGGCCGCGTTTGGCGGCCAGTGGCAGCGCCTGGGCCTGGCCGCGCACACGGTCGAGATCAGCGCGCCGGACGGCTACCTCAGCGATCCCGAACTGGTGCAACTGCGCGCCCGGCTGCGCCAGGAAATGCCCGGCCTGCTGTTCTCGGCCATGGGCGCCGACCAGACCCGCCAACTGCGCCAGGCCCTGGTCGGCAGCGTGACCACCGAGCCGACCAATCCCGTCATCAGCACCGCCGACGCGCTGCCGCCGCCCGCGCCCGACGCCACCGAGCGCTTCGGCGACCTGCCCATCTACGGCACCTCGGCCCTGAACGCCGGCCCCGGCGCCGGCCAGGGCCTGGAGGGCGTGCGCCTGCTGGACCTGCCCTGGGAAGTGCAGCGCGACCATCCGGCCGTGATGGTCTACCCGCGACCGCTCCAGACCGGCAATGCCGACATGGACCGCCTGTACGCGCTCGGCATCGACGCTTACCGCGTGGCGTACGAAATCGCCCGCCACCCGAACGGCCGCTTCCAGTTGGACGGCGTGACCGGCAAGCTGAGCGTGGATTTCGGCCAGGGCGCGGCCAGCTTCGAGCGCATCGAGCAGTCGGCCGTGTACCGCGGCGGCGCGCCGCAGCCGGTCAACCCATGAGGCCGCCATGCCGCGTACCCCACAGCAGCGGCTGGGACGACTGGGCGAGGACAGGGCGCTGGCCCACCTTGAAGCCCAGGGCCTGCTGCTGGTGGAGCGCAACTTCCTGTGCAAGTCCGGCGAGATCGACCTGATCATGGAAGACGGACCGCACCTGGTGTTTGTCGAGGTGCGGCAGCGGGCCTCGGCCCGCTACGGCGGCGCGGTCTACAGCGTCACGCCGGCCAAGCAGCAGCGGCTGTTACGGGCCGCGCAATATTATCTGTTACGCCACAGACTGCCGCCGCCCTGCCGCTTCGACTTGATTGCCATCGAGGGAGAAAAGTTATCGTGGATACAAAATGTGCTGGAGATGTAAGCATTTTTAACAGCGCTTGTCCGGTCCGCCGGACGACTGCACTATAATCTCCACACTATGACTAATCAACGCATCCTGTCGCACTTCCACGAAAGTGCCGAAACCAAAATCCAGTCCGCCACCGTCCTCGCTCCCCACATCGCGCAAGCGATCGAGATGATGTTCACGGCCCTGTCCAACGGTAACAAGATTCTGGCTTGCGGCAATGGTGGTTCCGCTGCCGACGCGCAGCACTTCGCCGCCGAACTGGTCGGCCGCTTCGAGCGCGAGCGTTTCCCGCTGCCGGCGATTTCCCTGGCGACCGATACGTCCATCCTGACGGCGGTGGCCAACGACTACAGCTACCGCGAGATCTTTTCCAAGCAGGTGCAGGCGTTCGGCCAGGCCGGCGACATCCTGCTGGCGATTTCGACCTCGGGCAATTCGGCCAACGTCATGGCGGCCATCGAGGCGGCGCTGGAGCGCGAGATGCGCGTGGTGGCGCTGACCGGCAAGGGCGGCGGCGCCATCGGCAAGATGCTGACCGACGCCGATATCCATATCTGCGTGCCGGCCGACCGTACCGCCCGTATCCAGGAAGTCCACCTGGTCACCATCCATGCTATTTGCGACGGCATCGACGTCGCCCTGTTCGGAGGAGATGTGAATGAGTAATCCCGGCGTCATCTGGAAAAAGGTACAACGTCCGCTGGCCTTGAGCGTGCTGTGCGGCGCCATGCTGGCCTCGCTCTCCGGCTGCGTGGCGGTGGTGGCGGGTGGTGCAATTTCCGGTACGCTGGCCGCGAGCGACCGCCGTACCTTCGGCGCGCAGACCGAAGACCATGCGATCGAGCTGAAGGGCCAGATCAAGGCCAACAACGTGGTCGGCGACGCCGGGCACGTCAACATCAACAGCTTCAACCGCCGCGCCCTGCTGACCGGCGAAGTGCGCGACGAGGCCATGAAGGCAGCCGTCGAGCGCGAAATCCGCGGCATCGAAGGCGTGGTGGAAGTCATCAACGAGCTGGAAATCGCCGGCCCGTCCAGCCTGACCTCGCGCTCCAACGATGCGCTGATCACCACCAAGGTCAAGGCCAGCCTGGTGGACGCGAAAGACATCTCGGCCAACTCCTACCAGGTGACCACCGAACGCGGCGTGGTCTACCTGCAGGGCCGCGTGACCCAGCGCGAAGGCCAGATCGGCGCCGACATCGCGCGTGGCGTCAGTGGCGTCACCAAGGTGGTGAAAGTGTTTGAATACATCACCGACGACGAGTGGAAGCAATACCAGCCCAAGCCTGCCAACGCCAATACACAGTAGAGTCCATCATGAGCACCTCCTCCCGCGCCTGGATCAAACCGGTCATCGCTTCCGTCGCCATCGCCGCCCTCGCGGTCGGCGGTTATGCCGTGTTGAACCAGCGCGAGGCGGCGCCCGCGGTGACCTTCCTCAGCATCAAGGGCGAGAAGATTTCGCCGGACAGCCTGCGCGGCAAGGTGGTGATGGTCAATTTCTGGGCCACGTCCTGCACCACCTGCGTGGGCGAGATGCCGAAGATGGTCGAGACCTACAACAAGTTCAAGGGCCAGGGCCTGGAGTTCGTGGCCGTGGCGATGAGCTATGATCCGCCCAACTACGTGGTCAACTACACCGAGACCCGCCACCTGCCGTTCAAGGTGGCGCTGGACACCGACGGTTCGGCCGCCAAGGCCTACGGCAACGTCAACATGACGCCGACCACCTTCGTGATCGGCAAGGATGGCCGCATCCTCAAGCGCTACCTGGGCGAGCCGGACTTCCCGGCGCTGCACAAGCTGCTGGCGCAATCGTTGCAGGGCTGACTGGCACGCGGATTGCATTAATATGGCTTCACCTCAACCACAAGGGAAGCCACCATGGACCGTCACCAAGTCACGCAAAAAATCCTGTCCGCCAAGGTCGCGCGCAAGCTGCGCTGGGCCGACATCGCCCGCGAAATCGGCCAGAGCAAGGAATGGACGACCGCCGCCCTGCTGGGCCAGATGACCTTCACGCAGGAACAGGCCGGCAAGGCGCAAAAACTGTTCGACCTCACCGACGAGGAAACCGCATGGCTGCAGATCGTGCCGTACAAGGGCTCGCTGCCGACCGCGGTGCCGACCGACCCGCTGATCTACCGCTGGTACGAAATCGTCAGCGTTTACGGCAGCACCATCAAGGAATTGATACACGAAGAGTTCGGCGACGGCATCATGAGTGCCATCGACTTCTCGATGGATATCCAGCGCGAGGCCGATCCCAAGGGCGACCGCGTGCAGGTGGTCCTCAGCGGTAAATTCCTGCCCTACAAGAGCTACTAAAAGCCCGCCTGCGCGGACAGGTACAGTCCGTGCTGCCGCTGCGGATTGAAGACCGTGATCTGGCCCAGGCTGGCATAGGCCACCGTCAGCGACAGGTGCTTGCTGGGGAACCAGGCGACAAAGGCATCCCAGCAAGCCTGCTCGCGGTCCACGCCCAGGTTGTGCGGCTTGCGGCGGTATTCCGCGCCCACCGCCAGCTTGCGGCTGGGCAGATAGGCCGCCGACGCTTCCGGCATCAGGCGCATGCGGTCGCCCCGGTCGCCGCCGAAGCCCAGCAGGCCCATCTGGTTGGCGCGGGTGGCGCGCAGCGTCCCGTTCAGCAGCAGGCTGTCGTCGAGCAGGAGCTTGGTGGCGGCCAGGTAGTAGTCATAGCCATGATCGCTGCTAGCGCCCAGTTGCCGCACGTTGCTCACGCCCAGCGCGCCCAGGCCGCCTATGCCACGGTTGTGCTTGTACATCACGCCGACGGCCACCTGCGGCAGCAGGCTGTCCTGCGCGTAGACGGCGTCGCCCGCCACCTTCAGCTTCAAGCCGGCGATGTCCTGCTGGATGGCCAGCCGGTCCAGCGGCGCCAGGCTGCCCTTGAATTCCTGCCTGGCCAGCGACAGTTCCAGCCGGTCGGCCAGGCCGAGCGCCACGCCGTAGCTGGCCAGCGTGTAATCCTGCGTGCCGATGTGGGTGAAGTGCGCGTTGGCGCCCCAACTGTCGCGCGTGCCGTAGCCGGTGATCAGCGCCCACGGCGTGATGCCGCCGCCGCCCGCGCCCTCCACCTGCGCCACGCCGCCGGTGGCCAGCAGCTTGCCCAGGTCCGGCATGCGCGTGGTGGCTGCCGCCGTGACGATATCGCCATGCATGGGCGCCAGCCTGGCGATCAGCCGGTTCGCCACGCTGTTCGGCACCTGGTTCTGCTCCAGCGCGGTTTGCAGGTCTTCCACCAGCGCGTTGAACATGGCGTCCGTGATCTGCAAATCCTGGTGCGTGGATTTCATGTCGCGCACCGGCCCCACGCCCTCCATGGCCTTGTCGTGGTACTTGCCGGTGTAGCGGCAGGGGCCGCCGCTCACTTCGCAGAACTGCTCGCGCAGGCGCTGCTTGATCTGCGGGATGTCGAAGCCGTCGAAGTTGTCCTTGATGCGCGGATCGGCCAGCTCCAGCGTGAGCAGATCGTCGACGATTTTTTGGATGCCGTCCTTGCCGCCCAGGCCGCGGTACATCGCGTCGTCCGCGGACGGCGCCTGCGCCATCGCCAGCGACGAGGCCAGCAGCAAGCCGTAAGCGATCGCGGGCCTGCTCATTTTGGGTACAGCACCATTTGCGTGCAGCGGAACAGGGCGATGGCCTTGCCGGTTTCCTTGTTGACCACTGTGGCGTCCCACACCTGCGTGGTGCGGCCGAGATGCACGGCCGTGGCCGTGGCCACGATGGCGCCCTCGCGCGCGGTGCCGAGGTGGTTGGATTTCAGCTCGATGGTGGTGAAGTTCTGCGCCCCGTCGGGCAAGTGCGAAAAGCAGGCGTAGCCGCAGGCCGTATCGGCCAGCGTGACCACGGCGCCCGCATGCAGGAAGCCGTTCGGCGCCAAATGGTGCGGCGTGATGGGCAACTCAGCCACGATCTCGCCCTGCTGGACCGAGGTGATGACGATGCCGAGAATGTCCGGCAACGTGCCCTTGCCGAATGCGTTGAAGTACGCCGGATGGAATTTGCTGTCGTCCATGTTCAGGCCCAAAGTATCGGCGCTTGGCCGTTGGCGGCAAGGTAATCGTTCGCGCGCGAAAACGGCTTGCTGCCGAAGAAGCCTTTATGCGCGGAGAACGGCGAAGGGTGCGGCGAAGTGATGACCAGATGCCTGCGGCTGTCGATCAGCGCGCGCTTGGCGATGGCGTAGCTGCCCCACAGGATGAACACGATGCGCTCGCGCTGCTGCGACAGCAGCTTGATCGCGCTGTCGGTAAACGTCTCCCAGCCCTTGTTGGCGTGCGAGCCGGCCTCGCGCGCGCGCACGGTCAGCACGCTGTTCAGCAGGAACACGCCCTGCTGCGCCCAGTCCGACAAATCGGTCTGGCTGCGCTGCACGCCGAGATCGTTGTACAGTTCCTGGAAGATGTTCTGCAAGCTGGGCTGGGGGCGGTTGCCGTCCGGGACCGAGAAACAAAAGCCCATGGCCGCGCCCGGCGTGTGATACGGATCCTGTCCCAGGATCACGACCTTGACCTGGTCGAAGGGCGTGAGGTCGAACGCGCGGAAGATATTTTTACCGGCGGGGCAGCACTGGCCGGCCGCATATTCGGCGCGCACGAACGAGGTCAACGATTCCCAGTAAGGCTGCTCAAACTCCCCCTGCAGGCGCTGCTTCCACGACTCCTCGATACGCACACTCATTCGTTTCCTCGGACTATCCCAATAGCTGGGAATAGTCCGATAAACGAGGTCGCCGGTCAATAGTTTTTAAGCCGGCTGCTTGGTCACGCGCAGGTAGGGTTTGATGGTGCGGAAGCCGGGGAATTTGGTTTCGGCCTCTTCGTTGCTGACGGCAGGGGTGATGATGACGTCGTCGCCGTTTTTCCAGTTCACCGGCGTGGCGACCTTGTGCTTGGCGGTCAGTTGCATCGAATCGAGCACGCGCAGGATTTCATCGAAGTTGCGGCCGGTGGTCATCGGATAAGTCAGCATCAGCTTGATGCGCTTGTCCGGGCCGATGATGAACACCGAACGCACGGTGGCGTTGGTGGCGGCCGTGCGGCCCTCGGACGTGCCCGCCTCATCGGCCGGCAGCATGTTGTACAGCTTGGCCACGTGCAGGTCGGTGTCGCCGATCATCGGGTATTTGACGGCGGCGCCCTGGGTCTCTTCGATGTCCTTGGCCCACTTCTCGTGGTTGGCCACGTCGTCCACCGACAGCCCGATCAGCTTGGCGCCGCGCTTGGTGAACTCCGGCTCGATCTTGGCCATGTAGCCCAGCTCGGTGGTGCAGACGGGAGTGAAATCTTTCGGATGCGAGAACAGGACGGCCCATTGATCGCCTATCCATTCGTGGAAATCGATCTTGCCCTGGGTGGTCTGGGCGGTGAAATTCGGGGCGATATCATTAATGCGGAGCGACATGGTGAGTCTCCTTTGTACGTGGGCGGGAAATTATCGAAATGGTACTACTCCCCGGCCCCACGTTCAAACCCCGCGTGGCGTTTAGCCGTTGGTTGCGGCCAGCACGTTGTGCGCCTGCTCGTCGGCGTGGTACGAGGAGCGCACCATCGCGCCCACGGCCGCGTGCTTGAAGCCCATCTTGTAGGCTTCCTCTTCAAAGAACTTGAAGGTATCGGGGTGCACGTAGCGGCGCACCGGCAGGTGGCTGTTCGACGGCGCCAGGTACTGGCCGATGGTCAGCATGTCGATGTCGTGCTCGCGCATGTCGCGCATCACCTGCAGGATTTCCTCGTCCGTCTCGCCCAGGCCGACCATGATGCCCGACTTGGTCTTGACCTGCGGGTACAGGGCCTTGAAGTCCTTCAGCAGTTTCAGCGAGTGCAGGTAGTCCGAACCCGGACGCGCTTCCTTGTACAGGCGCGGCACGGTTTCCAGGTTGTGGTTCATCACGTCCGGCAAGCCGTCGGCGAAGATGGCCAGCGCTTTTTCCAGGCGGCCGCGGAAGTCCGGCACCAGCACTTCGATCTGGGTCTTGGGCGACAGCGCGCGGGTGTTGGAAATGCACTCGACGAAGTGCTGGGCGCCGCCGTCGCGCAGGTCGTCGCGGTCCACCGAGGTGATCACCACGTAGCTCAGGCGCAGCTTGGCGATGGTGTGCGACAGGTTGGTCGGCTCATCCTTGTCCAGCGGATCGGGACGGCCGTGGCCGACGTCGCAGAACGGGCAGCGGCGGGTGCACTTGTCGCCCATGATCATGAAGGTGGCCGTGCCCTTGCCGAAGCATTCGCCGATGTTGGGGCAGCTCGCTTCCTCGCACACGGTGACCAGCTTGTTCTCGCGCAGGATCTCCTTGATCTCGTAGAAGCGGGTGTTGGGCGAACCGGCTTTCACGCGGATCCACTCCGGCTTCTTCAGACGTTCGACCTGTTCGGCCGGCACGATCTTGATCGGGATGCGCGACGTCTTGCTTGCGCCTTTTTGCTTTTCGCTCGGGTTGTAAGCTGGAGTGGTTTCGGAAGTCATAATCAGTTCATTCGGTTGGTGCCAGGACGCGGATCAGCTCGTCGGCTAGCTGCTGTTGTACATCGGACAGCATCGCCTGTGCGCCAACAGTGCGCATATCGACTGTTTCCAGTCCGGCGTAGCCGCAAGGGTTAATCCAGGAAAACGGGGCCAGATCCATGGCCACGTTCAGCGACAGCCCGTGGTAGGTGCAGCCATTGCCGCGCACCTTCAAGCCCAGCGCGGCGATCTTGGCGCCTTTTTTCGCGCCGTCGGCCATGTAAATGCCGGGCGCGCCTTCGATGCGTTCGCCGGCAAGATTATACGCTGCCAGCACATTGATCACCGCCTGCTCGATCTTATGCACGAACTGGCGCGCGTACAGCTTGCCGCCCGGCTTGTTGCGGCGCAGGTCCATCAGCAGGTAGATCACCACCTGGCCGGGGCCGTGGTAGGTGACTTCGCCGCCGCGGTCGGTCTGCACCACCGGGATCGTGGACGCACCGGCCAGCAGGTGGCCGCGGTCGGCGCCCAGGCCCAGCGTGTAGACGGGCGGGTGCTCGACGATCCACAGTTCATCGCGGGTGTCCGGCGTGCGGGCGTCGGTGAAGGCCCGCATGGCGGCAAACGTGCTGTCGTAATCGGCTAGACCTAGGTGCTTGATCTCGGGTGAAGAAGGGGACGTCATGCCCAGCATTATAAATCACCGGGCGGAAACCCGCCCCGCAGGCCGCTTGCCGCCCAGTGCGCCGATACGTCATTCCCGCCGGGCATCCATGCTCGGCACGGGTTCCCGCTTGCGCCGGAACGACGACGGTCAGCCCGGCTGGTGACGGGCCAGCCAGGCTTGCACCGACGGCCGCTGCCACTGGAAATCGACATAGTCCCGCAGCTTGGCCGGCACCGGATCGCCGTTGCGCACCAGCCGGCTCAGCATGATTGCCAGATCGACATCGGCGATCGTCCACTCCCTGAACAGGTGCTGCGGCCCCTGCACGTAGCGGCCGGCCACATGGACCAGCTTGGCGGCGGCCTGCTGCGCCGCCTCGCTCAGCGGCGCGCAGGGCTTTTTGAAGAACACCGTTTCCGTGTCGCGCTCCATGCGCAGCGGCAGCAGGTCGCTGCGCAGCCAGGCCTGGAGCTGCCGCGCCTGGGCGCGCTGGCGCCGGTCCTGCGGGTACAGCGCGATGTATTCCGGCGCCGGGAAGGTCTCGTCCAGGTATTCGGTGATGGCGCTGGACTCGGTCAGCGCGAAATCGCCCTCGACCAGCGCCGGCACGCGGGCCGTCAGCGCGCGCTCCATGTACGCCGCGCCGCGCTGCTGGCCGGCTTCCAGGTCCACCGTCTTGAGCGAGAAGGGCAGGCCCTTTTCGCTCAGCGCCACGAAGGCGGACAGGGCATACGGGCTGGTGAACAGGCTGTCGACGTACAGGACGAAAGGCATGGCGGCTCCGGTTAGGTAGTTTTATTCACATAGTAAACCTTGTCTAAGTACCTGTATAACGGTATATTTTCGCAATTCTTGTTAGTTTTATTCACATAGTTATCCACAGGATGGCACGTCGCCTGCCCAACTTTTCCGCCCTGCGCGCCTTCGAGGCGGCGGCCCGCCACGAGAATTTCTCGCGGGCGGCGGAGGAGCTGCACCTGACGCACGGCGCCATCAGTCACCAGGTCAGGGCGCTGGAAGATGAGTTGGGGCGGCCGCTGTTCGTGCGCCACGGCCGGCAGGTGAAGATCACCAGCGACGGCCAGAAATTCGCCCAGTTCCTGGGCAAAGCCTTTGCCGATATCGCCATCGCCACCGACGGCATGCGGGCCGTGGCCATCAACCAGCGCCTGACGATCTCGTCGATACCCTCGTTCGCCGCGCGCTGGCTGGCGCCGCGGCTGGGTAAATTCATCGAGCGGTATCCGGATATCGAAGTGGTGCTGCAATCGAGCGGCCAGTTGCAGGACCTGGCGCGCGAAGGCATAGACGTGGGGATCCGCTTCGGGCGCGGCCATTACCCGGGGATGGTGGTGCAGCGGCTGATGGGGGATGTGTACTACCCTGTGGTAAGCCCTCACTATCGCAGGGGACATTTGCCTGCCGTGCCGCAGGACTTGAAAAAGCACACGCTGCTGCGCTCGGTCGAGCCGTGGACGCCGTGGCTGCGCGCGGCCGGCCTGGACTTGCCGGAACCGTCAGGCGGCTTGCTGTTCGAGGATTTGTCGATGCTGATCCGCTCGGCGACGGACGGCAACGGGGTGGCGCTGGTGCGCCATGTGGTGGCGATGCAGGAGATCGGTTCGGGGCAACTGCTGCGGCTGTTCGATATCGATACACCCAGCCCGGACGAGTATTTCTTTGTGTCGCCGCCCGGCGCGGCCAACCGGCCGCCGGTGCAGGCGTTCCGCGACTGGCTGCTGGAAGAGATCGCCGTCTTCCAGCGCCAGCAGGCTTGATTACATGACGATTTTCACCATCGGGTGTGCCGACAGCTCGGTGTACAGCGCGTCCAACTGCTCGCGGCTGGTGGCGCGCACCACGCAGGTCAGGCCGGTGTAATTGCCCTTGGCGGAAGGGCGCACTTCCATGCGGCCTTCATGGAATTCCTGGTCGTGTTTCTGCACAACCAGCACGATAGTCTGGGCGAAATCATTATGAGTCGGCCCCATGACCTTGATCGGGAAGTCGCTCGGGTACTCGATGAGGGACTCGGACGGTGGGATCGCTTGCATAGTCATTCCAATCTAAATAAAAACCGGGGACGCCAACGCGGCGTCTCCGGCCTATATTGTAGCCCGATCAGGATTTTGCAAGCGCCAGCGCCTCCTGCGGCTTGCCCGACAAACGCTGCAAGCGGGCCAGCGCCGACTCGCCGCCATCGGGCTGGCTGACCGATTGACGGATCGCCTCCAGCTCGGCCGCCTGGTCCAGCGGACGCTGGCCGATGTCGGCCACGATGCGCAGCCCTTCGGCATCGTTGCGGATGGCGTCGGCGCGCCGGGTCAGGGCGTTCAGCGCGCTGGAATTGCCGCGCATGCCCTGCAGGCCGGCCAGTTGCTGCTGGCGCTCGGCGCGCAACTGCTGCAGATCCTGCTGGGCCTTGGCGGAGGCCAGTTGCTGCATGGCCTTCTTCGCGGCCGCGTCGAAGTCCGCGAGCTGCTTGGACAGCGCATCGACGATGGTTTGCAGTTCGTCCATGTACTGTTTGGCGTCCGCCTCCTCCTGGATTTCCTGCGGCAGGCGCGCCTTGTTGGCTTCCAGCTCGTCGCAGAACAAGGTGATGGTCGATTCGGAAATCTTGCCGGCGCTGAGGCGCTCGGCCAGCGTGCCGGCCGCCTGTTCATCGGTCGCGATCAGTTGGCGCAGCTTGGTCACGTCCGCCGCTTCCTTTTCGAAGGCGCTGCGGGCCGCGGCCAGTTTTTGCGCCGCGCTGCGCAGGTTGTCGGCCAGGCGGTCGCGGTCGGCTTCGGTGGCGGTCTCCGGATCGAAATTGGCGATCGCTTCCGACACGCGATCACCCAGCGCACCGAAATGCTTGGAAATCAGTCGCGCGGTCAAACCCCAGCCATTCAAGTTGCTCATGTCAGTCTTCCTCAAAAAAGTTGCGCATCATTGGATAACGATGCGTTCCTGCTCCACCGGGATACCGATCACGAAGTCCACGTGTATCCCGCGTTTTCCTGCATCGCCGTTCACGCTCTGGACGATCTCCGTCGTGATCAGCAAATATTCGCGGCCGCCGCCGCCGCGCAACTGGCGCACATACGGCATGAAGTACAGTTGCTGGCGCAAGCCGGTCTGGCCGCTGGCGTCGTCCAGCCGCACTTCGGTGCCGGTGTAGGGCGGCACGAAGGCGCTCTGCGGATCGCCGGCGTCGCGCCAGTAGTCGAGGCTGTCGCTGTCGCCAAACACCTGCGCCAGGTCGTCGGGCGCGATATCGCCCAGTTGTTCGCGCCACAAGGTGTAGCTGCGGTCGCCGAGGCCGGCGCCGGACTGGCCGGTGTACGCGTCCTGGTCTTCCGCGGTTTCCGGTATCACCCGCGCCAACCGGGTGCAGTACATGATCTCGACGACCTGGCCGCTGCTGTTCTGGTAGACCTGCAAAAACTTTTCCTGATCGTCGTGATCGCCGGTGTCCAGGTAGTAGCGGTACAGGCTGCCCGCCTGATGCAAGCGCAACTGGGAGACAGCGACGATGCGCGTATCCTTCGCCGCCGGCAGCGCGATCAGCGAACCGTCGCCCACCGCGCGCAGCAGCGGCGACTGCTGGATGCCGACCAGGCTGCCGATGCGCGCGCCCAGCGGCAGGTTGGTATCGGTGCGCGGCGCTTCGCCGCCGACCTGCTTGCGCACATAGCTCAATGCATCAGACCAGCCCATTTCAATTCCTTTCAAACGAATAATTTGGCGCGGCGCGCAGGCGGCGCAGCTTGCGCACTGCGTAGACCAGCGCCCACAGCATCACGCTCAACACCGTCAGGCCGACAAGCCAGCGCAGCACGCTGTGGCCGAACGAGGGCTGCGGTGCGGGCGCGGGCGCCGGTGCATTCAGGCCGGGCATGCCAGTCACCACGGCTTCAGGACTGGAGGCGACCGGTGCGGGCTGGCCTTGCGCAGCCGGGTAGGCCACCGGCTGGTGGTTCTGGCTCATCGCGCGGCCCAGCATGAAGCCGAACAAGCCGTGCATCAGCGTGTTGTTCGGCTGCGGCACGGTCTGGTAGCCCGGCGGCAGCGGGGCATATGGAGGCTGCGGCCGGGCGGCACCAACGGCGGCGGTCCCGGTGGCAGCGGCTGCATCGGCGCTTCTTGCGGCGGCGCCGGATGCCGCGGCGGCTGCGCCGGCGGTCCCCGTGGTTGTCGCGGCGGCAGCGGCGCGGCGTTCGTCCAGCGTCTTCAGCGCATTGGCGCCGGCGGCGCTCTGATCGATGTCGCGCGACATGGCCGAGGTATTGCGCGGTTGCTGCGCGCTGGCCGGCGTGGCCTTGCCGAATGCGCCGGGGCCGCTGGCCCTGCTGGCTGGCGGCGGCGCCGGCTGGCTGTGCACGGAATTGCTTTTTTGCGAAGAAAACCCGCTTTTGAACGACGGCGATGTGCCAGAATGTGAACCTGCCAGCGCCGGCCCGGCACTTGCCAGCGCAAGGCACACCGTCAACAGCAACGCAGATCGAAATGACTTCATGATGTCTTTTCACAAAGTTGTTGAATGAAAAACAGCATAGCGCTGCGCATAGGCGCTTGCATCGGTAATAAGAGGCCCGATTCACCATGACACGCAAATACCTGGACATGAACCAGCACGACGCCCTGTACAAGGTGGCGCGCGCCTACCCCGGCGGCATCGAGGCGCTGGCGCAGGAGATGGGGATATCCGTCAACGTCCTGCGCAACAAGCTGGCGCCGACCATCGCGTCGCACTATCCATCGTTCGAGGAGGTGTCGACGGTGGTGGAGCTGTGCCACAAGGCCGGCGTGCCGGATGCGCACCTGCCGCTGCACGCGCTGCTGGGGCGGCACGGGATGTCGGCCTTCGTGGTGCCGACGCCGGACACCATCAGCGACGACGATTTATCGCAGACGGTGTGCAAGGTGATGAGCCAGGTGGGCGCGGTGGCGGAAGCGGTGTCGACCGCCCTGTTGGACGGCAAGGTCACCGCGGCGGAAGCGGATTTGATCGAGAAGGAATTCCAGGGCGCGCTATCCGCACTCGGCGAATGGCGCGCCCGGTTAAGGCTGAAGGCGCAGCAGTAATCCGGACGGCGGCTTACTGCTGCTGGCGGCGATCGTTGCGGTCGCGGCCGTCGTCGCGGCGGTGGTCCTCGTGGCGCGGCTCGCGGTTCTCGCGCTGTGGCTGCTGAGGTTGCGACGGCGTGTATTGGCGCTGCTGCTGGAACTGCTGCTGACGCTGCTGTTCGAACTGGCGCTGCTGCTCGCGTTGTTGCTCGGCCTGACGCTGTTGCTCAAACTGTCGTTGCTGCTCACGTTGCTGCTCGACTTGGCGCTGCTGGTCGACCTGGCGCTGCTGCTGCCTTTGCTGCTCGGCCTGACGTTGCTGTTCGAATTGGTGTTGCTGCTCACGTTGCTGCTCGACCTGTCGCGGTTGCTCGAACTGTCGCTGCTGCCTTTGCTGCTCGAACTGCCGCTGCTGTTCGCGCTGCTGCTCGGCCTGGCGTTGCTGGTCGAATTGACGCTGCTGCTGTTGCGGCTGAACCTGCTGCTGCATGCGCTGCTCGTCCTGCGGACGGAAGCGGCGATTGCCATCCTCGTTGCCGCGATCGAAACGCTCACGCTGCTGCGGCGCCGGCTGCTGTTGCAATTGCTGCTGAGGCGCCGCCTGCCCCGGTGGATTGCCGTACTGCGGCCGCGCCTGCGTCGGCGCGCTCAGCACGCGATTCTGCTGGCCATTGCGCTCGAAACGGTCCGGGCGGCCGTCATGGTCGCGGTCTTCCCAGCCGCGCCGGTTTTCCACCCCGCGCGGCGGCGGCGGCGCCACCACGGGCGCCACCGTCTTCACCACGTTTGCGGTCGGGATGAACTGCGGGTTGCGGTTCACCGGCACCGTGCGATGGCCTTCGAACTGATCGCGCGGCAGCATGGTCAAGCCCTCATGGCGCATATTGGCATTCGGCGGCAGCGGTGTGAACGGCCTGCCGTTATGCGTCCAGGTCACGCGCCGTTCGTAATCGGGCGACACGCGGTACGTCGGCACGAAGCGCTCGCGCGGCGACAGCGGATACCAGCCCAGACCCGGCCCGGCATTGCGCACCGGCGCGACGCCGCCGACCCAGCCCACCAGCGCCGGCGCCCACACCGGCCGCACCACCGGCCGGCCCGGCGCCCAGCACCAGCGGCGATTGACGATCACCCAGCGGCCGTAGTGCGAAGGCGCATAGCCCCAGGGCGCATTGTCGACCCAGGTCCAGCCCCAGGGATCGAGCCAGATCCAGCGGCCGTCGCGGTAAGGCGCCCAGTCCACCGCCACCACGGTCGGGGTCCACAGCGGGCCGTATTCCTCGCTCTGGATCCAGGTGCCGTTGCGGTCCAGCTCCTCGTAGCCGGTCATGCCGCTGGAGACGAAGCGCGGCGCGGCCACCACCGGATCGATGCGGTCGCGGTCCGCGGCCCAGGCGTCGAAGCCGTCGCGGCTGGCCATGCCGGTGCGGATATCGTCGCTGGTGACATCGACCTCGCGGCCAGGATTTACCACCACCGACGACCCCGCGCCTTCCACGCGCGCGCTGCCGGCCAGGGCGCGGACCTGGCTGGTGTCGACCACGCGGTCCACGTCCACGCGCACGACGCCCGGCTCCAGCATCGTGACGCGGGCCTGCGGCGTGCTCAGTTCAAAGTCGCGCAGCATCTCGGGATCGCGCACATGGATGCTGGCGGTGCCGTAGTTGAGGCGCATGTGCAGCAGGCCATCGTCCATGTCGGTGATTTCCAGGTCCGAATCGCCGTCCACGCGCACGGCCGTGGCGCCGACGCGGAACTCGGTGCGCGCGCCGACCGCCGTGCGGATGTGGTTGTGGGCCGTCACCGGCCAGTTGAGCGAGGCGGCCACCGGCTCGTCGTAGCCGACCAGCGTCACCTGTCCCTGAACGCTGGAAATGCGGCCGACAACGCCCGGCGGATCCTCGGCGAGCGCCCAGGCGCTATAGCCGGCCAAAGCGGCCAGCACGAGGGTATGGATGATCTTGCGGCTCATGGCAGCGTCTCCTGGTTATCTGTCTTGATTTAACGCCGCAGGTTTCGGTTCGGCTACAGGGGTTACACGGGGTTACAAATCAGGCGTGCGCTGCGCCACGCTTGACGAAGAACAGCGCCGTGCCAACCGCCATCAGCAGGCCGCCGAACACCCGGTTCTGCTTCTTCACCGCCTTGGCGTCACGGAAGAAACGTTGCATGGACGAAGCCAGGAAAGCATAGCTGTGCATCACGATCAGGTCCACGCAGCACATGGTCGCCGCCAGGATCAGCAATTGCGGCAGCAGCGGCGCGTCATGGGTAATAAACTGCGGCAGCACCGCCACCATGAAGATGATGCCCTTGGGGTTGGTGGCATTGGTCAGGAAGCCGGTCAGGAAGCGCCGCTTGAAAGTGGGCACCGCCACCACCGCCTCGCTCTTTTGCTCATTGATGCTGACCTTGGCGCGCCATTGGCTCAGGCCGATGTAAATCAGGTACAGCGCGCCCACCGTCTTGACGATGCTGAACGCCACTTCCGACGCCATCAGCAGCGAGCCCACGCCCGCGCCGGCAATGAAGAACACCAGCATCAGGCCGCTCTGCAGGCCGAAGATGGTGGCGCTGGTGCGGCGCACGCCATACGACAGGCCGTGCGACATCGACAGCACCGCGCCCGAGCCGGGCGAAATGGCGATGATCCAGGCGGCGATAAAAAAGGCGATCCAGGTGGCGAAGCTCATGGCGGTTCCGTTCTGTTGGGCAAGCCACCATTGTAGCGGTATCGCGGCCCGCCACGCTTGGGTTAATATTGCCTATCAACCAAGGATGCCACGATGACCAAACTGATTACCGGGAGCCGCTGAGATGGCCGGTTCCAGCCTGCTGGCGCTGATCGACGATATCGCCACCATCCTCGACGACGTTGCCCTGATGAGCAAGGTGGCGGCCAAGAAGACCGCCGGGGTGCTGGGCGACGACCTGGCGCTGAACGCCCAGCAAGTGGCCGGCGTGCGCGCCGAGCGCGAGTTGCCGGTGGTGTGGGCGGTTGGCGTCGGCTCGCTGAAGAACAAGGCCATCCTGGTGCCGGCCGCGCTGGCGATCAGCGCCTTTGCGCCGTGGGCCATCACGCCGCTGCTGATGGTGGGCGGGGTCTACCTGTGTTTCGAGGGCTGCGAGAAAATCTTCCACAGCCTGGTGCACAGCCAGCAGGACGTGCAGCACGAGGCCGAACTGGCCGCCGCCGTCAGCGATCCGGACGCCGACCTGGCCGCGCTGGAAAAGGACAAGATCAAAGGCGCGGTGCGCACCGACTTCATCCTGTCGGCGGAAATCATCGTCATCGCGCTGGGCTCGGTGGCCACGGCGCCTTTCGCGCAGCAGGTGACGGTGGTGACCGGCATCGCCATCCTGATGACGGTGGGCGTGTACGGCATCGTGGCCGCCATCGTCAAGCTGGACGACGCCGGCCTGTACCTGAGCCAGCGCGGCGGCGCCGCGGTGCGCGCCATCGGCCGCGTGCTGCTGAACGCGGCGCCCCGGCTGATGAAACTGCTGTCGGTGGTCGGCACGGTGGCCATGTTCATGGTCGGCGGCGGCATCCTCGGCCACGGCCTGCCCTTCGTTCACGCACTGGCCCACCAGGCCGCCACCGCGGCCGGCCCCGTGCTGGGCGCAGTCGTGTCCGGCGCGCTGGACGTGGCGGTCGGATTGATCGCCGGTGCGCTGGCCCTGGCGGCAGTCACCGCGGCAGGCAAAGTCCTGCGCGTGATCCGGAAATAAACACCGTCATCGCCAAAACACCGTCGTTCCCGCGCAAGCGGGAATCCATGTTGAGCGGGCAGGATGACGTGGATGGGTTCCCGCTTGCGCGGGAACGACGGGCGGCGGCTACACCGGCTCAATCCGGGCATTTTTGATCTACATCAATAAAATTAACAGGCTGACTGCGTAAACTGGCTCCATCTATTGCGATATAGCAATAAAAACAGAGCTGGAGTACAACAATGCGCAACAATCAACCTGTCACCAACCGCGAAGTGGACGTCCTGGACGACCAGGCCATCGTTTCCAAAACTGACCTGAGCGGCAACATCACCTATGTTAATCCCTATTTCATCCAGGTCAGCGGTTACAGCGAAGACGAGTTGATCGGCGCGCCGCAGAATATCCTGCGCCACCCCGACATGCCGGCCGAAGCCTTCGCCGACCTGTGGGCCTCGATCAAGTCCGGCACCCCGTGGACCGGCCTGGTCAAGAACCGCTGCAAGAACGGCGATTTCTACTGGGTGCGGGCCAACATCACGCCGATCCGCGAAAGCGGCCGCACCACCGGCTACATGTCGGTGCGCGTGCGCGCCGACCGCCACCAGGTGGCCCAGGCCGAACAGGACTACCGCGCCATCCGCACCGAGGCCAACCACGGCCTGCGCATCAAGAACGGCCAGATCATCCGCTCCGGCGTCGGTTCCTGGCTGTCGCGCCTGAGCCATGTGTCGCTGGCCACGCGCATCTGGCTGGCCACCAGCGTGGTCAACGTGCTGCAGGTGATCGTCTGCGCCGCCGCCCTGATGAACGGCGCCAACGGCCATAACTACGCCATCTTCGGCGCCACCCTGGCCGGCCTGCTGATCAACGTCTTCCTGTGGTACACGCTGCGCGTCTCGGTGCTGCAGCCGCTGCGCCGCGCGCTGCAAGGCGCGCGCGACATCGCCGCCGGCGACCTGTCCGGCTCGTTCGAGACCGAGGCCACCGACGAAGTGGGCCAGTTGCTGCGCGCGCTGGAGCAGATGAACAACAACCTGATCGCCACCATCCGCGACGTCCGCAACAACGTCGAAACCATGGCCGTGGCCACCCGCCAGATCGCGGCCGGCAATGCCGACCTGTCCGGCCGCACCGAATCGCAGGCCGCCAGCCTGGAGGAAACCGCATCCAGCGTCGAAGAATTCTCGTCCACCGTCAAGCAGAACGCCGACAACTCCGCGCAGGCCAACAAGCTGGCGCAGACTGCGTCCAGCGTGGCGGTGCAGGGCGGCGAGATCGTGGCCGACGTCATCGCCACCATGGATGAAATCAATACCTCGTCGCGCAAGATCGTCGACATCATCGGCCTGATCGAGGGCATCGCCTTCCAGACCAACATCCTGGCGCTGAACGCCGCCGTGGAGGCGGCCCGCGCCGGCGAGCAGGGACGCGGCTTCGCCGTGGTGGCCGGCGAGGTGCGCAACCTGGCCCAGCGCAGCGCCACCGCCGCCAAGGACATCAAGCACCTGATCGATGTCTCGGTCGGCAAGGTCAGCGCCGGCATGGCGCAGGTCGACCGCGCCGGCGCCACCATGAAGGAAGTGGTGGCCTCGGTGCAGCAGGTCACGGCCATCATGAAGGAAATCTCGGTCGCCTCGCACGAACAGAGCCTGGGCGTCGACCAGGTCAACTCGGCCATCGCCCACATGGACCAGGTCACGCAGCAGAACGCCCAGTTGGTGGAAGAGGCGGCCGCCGCCACCGCCAGCCTGGCGCTGGAAGCGGGCGGCCTGACGCAGGCGGTCAGCCTGTTCAAGTTCGGCGCCAGCCGCAAGCCGCGCGTGACGCGCGTCGTCCAAGCTTCTCCATCGCTCGTCAAACGCCTGGCCGCCTGAATCATGAACACGCCCTTTCCGCCCGTTGAATTCGATGCCGCCATCATCGGCAAGATGAGCCAGTCCGGCCCGCGCTACACCTCGTATCCCACCGCCGACCGCTTCCTCAACGATTTCGGCTACGGCCAGTACCTGGAGGCGGTGTCCGGCCTGCGCATGCGCGGCAGCCGCCGGCCGCTGTCGCTGTACATCCACATTCCGTTCTGCGAATCGATCTGCTACTACTGCGGCTGCAACAAGATCATCACCAAGGACCGCAGCAAGGCCGCCGTCTACCTCGGCTACCTGAAGCAGGAAATCGAAATGCAGGCGCGCCTGTTCGATGGCCTAGGCCAGATCGAGCAACTGCATTTCGGCGGCGGCACGCCGACCTACCTGAGCGACAAGCAGATGGCCGAGCTGATGGCCCATTTGCGCGCCAACTTCGCTTTCGCCCCGGACGCGCAGGGCGAATACGCGATCGAGATCGATCCGCGCACCGTCAGCGCCGCGCGCGTGCACAGCCTGCGCGCGCAAGGCTTCAACCGCGTCAGCCTGGGCGTGCAGGACTTCGATCCGGACGTGCAGAAGGCCGTCAACCGCATCCAGCCGGAGGCCGAAACCCGCGCCGTGATGGACGCCGCGCGCGCGGCCGGCTTCCGTTCCATCAGCATCGACCTGATCTACGGCTTGCCGAAGCAGACCATGGCCAGCATGGGGCAAACGCTGGCCAAGGTGATCGACGCCAGCCCGGACCGCATCGCCCTGTACAACTACGCGCACCTGCCGCACATCTTCAAGCCGCAGCGCCGCATCGACGAGGACGACCTGCCGTCGCCGGCCGTGAAGCTGGAACTGCTGGCCATGTGCATCCGTCGCCTGTGCGATGCCGGCTACGTCTACATCGGCATGGACCATTTCGCCAAGCCCTACGACGAACTGGCCGTGGCGCAGCGCCAGGGGCGCTTGCAGCGCAACTTCCAGGGTTATTCCACGCGCGCGGAATCGGAACTGATTTCCTGCGGCGTGTCGGCCATCAGCGCGGTCGGCGCCACCTACAGCCAGAACGAGAAAACGCTGGACGAGTACTACGCCAGGCTCGATGGCGGCGTGCTGCCGGTGGTGCGCGGCATCCGGCTGGACACCGACGACCTGCTGCGCCGTATCGTGATCCAGAAGCTGATGTGCAATTTCGAACTGGCGATCGCCTCGATCGAACAGGCGTACCCGATCACCTTTAAAAATTATTTCCAAGCCGAGCTGGAGGAGTTGAAGAAGTTCGAGGACGACGGCCTGCTGACCGTGGACGACGAGTGGATTTCGGTGACGCCGAAAGGCCGCCTGCTGATACGGAATATCTGCATGGTGTTCGACCGCTACCTCGGCATGGCGCGCGAAATCGCGCCGCAACCGCTGCGCTATTCGAAGACGATTTGAGGACATCATGGGCGGCGTGCAGTTACTGCCAGTGTTTCTGGTTGGCCTGGCAGGCAGTATCCACTGCGTCGGCATGTGCGGCGGCATCGTCAGCGCGATGAGCGCCACGCAGCCGGTCCCCGTCGTCCCCGCGCAGGCGGGGACCCATGCTGAGCGTGTGCTTGCCCGCCTGCGCGGCAACGACATGTCGCAAGTCCTGTCCTACAACGCCGGCCGCATCGGCAGCTACATGGTGGCGGGCGCGCTGGCCGGCGGCCTGGCGCAAGGCGCGCGCAACATGGCCGCGCTGGCCGGCGTGCAGATCGGCTTCTACTGGCTGGCCAACCTGATGCTGACCGCGCTCGGCCTGTACCTGATGAACGCCTGGCGCGGCCTGGCCGTGCTGGAGCAGGGCGGGCGCGTGCTGTGGCAGCGCGCCCAGCCCATGCTGGCGCCGCTGATGAAAACCCTGCTGCCCGCCGACACGCCGCGCAAAGCCTTCACGCTGGGCGCATTGTGGGGCTGGCTCCCGTGCGGCATGGTCTACAGCACGCTGGCCACCGCGCTGCTGAGCGGCTCGGCCGTCAACGGCGCCGCCGTGATGCTGGCCTTCGGCCTCGGCACGCTGCCCATGTTGACCAGCCTGGGCCTGCTGGGCGCGCGCGTGCGGCAAACGCTGCAACACCGGCAAGCGCGCCTGGCCTGCGGCCTGCTGGTGCTGGCTTTCGGCGTGATCGGGCTGGCCCGCGCGACGGGCGGCGTGACGCCCGCATGGATGGAGACGCTATGCCTTACCCCTCACACCTGAGCACCAGCGCAGCGCCGCTGTGCTATCACTGCGGGCAGCCCGTCCCTGCTGGCGCGGCATGGCACGTCGCCATCGCCGGCGTCGATCACGCCATGTGCTGCCCCGGCTGCGCGGCCGTGGCGCAAACCATCGTCGACCTCGGCCAGGAAAGCTATTACCGCGACCGCAGCGCCTACGCCGCCAGCGCCGAAGGCGCGCAGCAACTGCCGCCCGAACTCCAGCTCTACGACAACGCCGATCCGCGCTTCGCGCTCGATGAGCACAGCCGCGAATCCACCTTCACCGTGGAAGGCATACGCTGCGCCGCCTGCGTGTGGCTGATCGAGCGGCGCCTGGCGCAACTGCCGGGGGTGGACAGCGCCCAGCTCAACGTCGCCACCGAACGCCTGTACGTGCGCTGGCGCAGCGACGCCTGCACGCCGGGCGACATCCTCGGTGCCCTGCACGCCATCGGCTACGCCGGCTATCCCTACGACGCCGACCGCCACGCCGAGCAGCAGCGCCGCGCCAGCAAGACGCTGGGCCGGCAGTTGTTCGTGGCCGGGCTGTCGATGATGCAGGTGATGATGTACGTCGCTCCCGCCTACCTGGCCGACGACGGCACGCTGGACGACAGCATGGCCGCGCTGATGCGCTGGGCCAGCCTGCTCCTGACGCTGCCGGCGGTGTGCTACTCGGCGCTGCCGTTCTGGCAGGGCGCCTGGTCCAGCCTGCGCGCGCGCAGTCTGGGCATGGACGTGCCGGTGGCGCTGGGCATCGCCGCCGCTTTCGGCGCCAGCGTGCTGGCCACGTTCAGCGGCAAGGGCGACACCTGGTACGACTCGGTCACCATGTTCATCTTCCTGCTGCTGTGCAGCCGCTACCTGGAACTGCGCGCGCGCCACCAGGCCGGCGCGGCGCTGGAACGCCTGACGCACGCGCTGCCGGCATCGGCCGCGCTGCTGACGGACTACCCGGCCAGCCGCGAAGCCGCCACCGTGCGTGCCGCCGCGCTGGCGGTGGACGACGTCATCGTCATCAAGCCCGGCGAAGCGGCGCCGGCCGACTGCGCCATCATCGAAGGCCAGACCGCGCTCGACCTGTCGCTGCTGACCGGCGAAAGCGCGCCGGTGTCCACGGGCGCAGGCGATGCCGTGCCCGGCGGCGCCATCAACGCCGGCAACGCCGTGCTGGCGCGCGTGACCCGGCGCGCGCAAGACAGCACCTTGTCCGACCTGGTCAGGCTGATCCACCGCGCCGGCCGCGAGAAACCGCGCATCGCGCAGTGGGCCGACCGCGTGGCGGCCTGGTTCGTCTGCGGCCTGCTGCTGTTCGCGCTGGCCGCCTTCGGCTTCTGGTTCTGGTTCGACGGCTACAGCGCTGCGCGCGCCTGGCCTGTCGCCATCGCCGTGCTGGTGGTGTCCTGCCCCTGCGCGCTGTCGCTGGCCACGCCGACCGCGCTGGCGGCCGCCACCGACAGCCTGCTGCGCCAGGGCGTGCTGGTCACCGGGCCGCAAACGCTGGAAACCCTGCACCGCGCCACCCACATCGTACTCGACAAGACCGGCACGCTGACCTGGGGCCGCCCGGTGCTGCAGGAGATCCGCCCCCTGGGCGCGATGCGCGCCGAGTTCTGCCTGCAGGTGGCTGCCGCGCTGGAAGCGGGCAGCGCCCACCCGCTGGCGCGCGCCATCGTCGCCGCCGCCGACGCCGCGGGGCGCGAGCCGTGGAGCGCCGTCGCGCTGCACGAGGCGGCGGGCTGCGGGCTGGAAGGCATGGTGCATCACCGCCGCTACCGCCTGGGCAGCGCCCACTTCGTGGCCGGCATCAGCGGCGTGGCGCCGCCGCGCGACGTGGCCGACGGCGTCACCCCGCTCTACCTCGGCGCCGACGGCCAGTGGCTGGCCTGCTTCTACCTGCAGGACGGCCTGCGGCCCGACGCGCAAACCACGGTCGAGTATTTCCGCCGCCACGGCAAGACCGTGGTGCTGGTCAGCGGCGACGACGACCGGCTGGCGCGCCGCGTCGGCGACCTGCTGGGCATCGACACCACCATCGGCGGCTATCTGCCGGCCGAGAAGCTGAACTTCGTGCAGCAGTTGCAGCGGCGCGGCTGCGTGGTGGCGATGGTGGGCGACGGCATCAACGACGCCGCCGTGCTGCATGCGGCCGACGTTTCCTTCGCCATGGGCAGCGGCGCCGCGCTGGCGCAGGCGCACGCGGACGCCGTGCTGCTCAACGGCCGCCTCGGCGCCGTGGCCGATTGCGCGGGCACTGCCGCGCGCACCATGCGCGTGATACGGCAGAACCTGTCCTGGGCCACGATGTACAACGTGCTGGCCATCCCGGCCGCCGCGCTGGGCTGGCTTCATCCCTGGCTGTCCGGGGTCGGCATGGCGGCCAGTTCCGCGGTGGTGGTGCTCAACGCCCTCCGGCTGCGCAGGAGCGCGTGATGGAATCCCTGTACCTGCTGATACCGCTGAGCGTGGCGCTGGTGTTCGCGGCGCTGTGGGTGTTTTTCCGCGCCTCCGACAATGGCCAGTTCGACGACCTGGTCGGCCCCGCGCTGCGGGTGTTGCAGGACGACGACTTGCCGCCGCCAGATCAACGCGATCACAAGTGATCCGGCAAATTTTGATCCAAATCAAGGTTTTTTAGAGCCCCGAAAACTAACCTTTGATCTACATCATCAAAGTGTTCTGGGGAGAACTCAATTGGATCAACACTACAACTACAAGGTCGTGCGGCAGTTTGCCGTGGCGACCGTAGTCTGGGGCGTCATCGGCATGCTGGTGGGCGTCATCATCGCCGCCCAACTGGCGTGGCCGGCGCTCAATCTGGACATTCCATGGCTGACTTACGGGCGCCTGCGTCCGCTGCACACCAATGCGGTGATCTTTGCATTCGGTATCTGCGGCCTGTTCGCCACTTCGTACTACGTGGTGCAGCGCACCTGCCAGGTACGCCTGTTTTCCGACAAGCTGGCCGCCTTCACGTTCTGGGGCTGGCAAGCGGTGATCGTCGGCGCCGTCATCACGCTGCCCATGGGCCTCACGCGCGGCAAGGAATACGCCGAGCTGGAATGGCCGATCACCATCCTGATCGCCGTGGTCTGGATCGCGTATGCGACCGTGTTCTTCGGCACCATCATCAAGCGCAAGGTGCAGCACATCTACGTGGCCAACTGGTTCTTCGGCGGCTACATCCTGGCGGTGACCATCCTGCACGTCGTGAACGGCGCCAGCATGCCGGCCTCCTGGTTCAAGTCCTACTCGGTGTACTCCGGCGTGCAGGACGCGATGATCCAGTGGTGGTACGGCCATAACGCGGTGGGCTTCATCCTGACCGCCGGCTACCTGGGCATGGTCTACTACTTCATCCCCAAGCAGGCCGAACGCCCGGTGTATTCGTACCGCCTGTCGATCGTGCACTTCTGGGCGCTGATCTTCACCTACATGTGGGCCGGCCCGCACCACCTGCACTACACCGCGCTGCCCGACTGGACGCAATCGCTGGGCATGGTGTTCTCGCTGATCCTGCTGGCGCCAAGCTGGGGCGGCATGATCAACGGCATGATGACCCTGTCGGGCGCCTGGCACAAGCTGCGCACCGATCCGATCCTGAAGTTCATGATCGTGTCGCTGTCCTTTTACGGCATGGCCACCTTCGAAGGCCCGATGATGTCGATCAAGACTGTCAACGCGCTGTCGCACTACACCGACTGGGGCATCGCCCACGTCCATGGCGGCGCGCTGGGCTGGGTGGGCTTCATCACCATGGGCTCGATCTACTACCTGCTGCCGCGCCTGGCCGGTCAGCACAAGATGTACAGCACCAGGCTGATCGACCTGCACTTCTGGGTGGCCACCATCGGCATCGTGCTCTACATCGCCTCGATGTGGATCGCCGGCGTGATGCAGGGCCTGATGTGGCGCGCGGTCAATCCTGACGGCACGCTGACCTACACCTTCGTCGAAGGCGTGAAAGCGACCTTCCCGTACTACGTGGTGCGCTTCACCGGCGGCCTGCTGTACCTGAGCGGCATGTGCATCATGGGCTACAACACCTGGATGACCTTGCGTCACCGCGACCTCGCCACCGCCCGCATCCCTGCGCTGGGCGCGCACGCCTAACCGGAGCATCGTAATGAAATTCTCACATGAATGGATAGAGAAAAATCCCTGGCTGCTGATCGCGCTGGTGACGCTGGTGGTCAGCGTCGGCGGCGCGGTTGAAATCATCCCGCTGTTTTTCCAGAAGTCGACCACGGAACCGGTGGCGGGGCTGAAGCCGTACACGCCGCTGCGCCTGGCCGGCCGCGACATCTACATCCGCGAAGGCTGCTACAACTGCCACTCGCAGATGATACGGCCGTTCCGCGCCGAGACCGAGCGCTACGGCCACTACTCGGTGGCCGGCGAGTTCGTCTACGACCACCCGTTCCAGTGGGGCTCCAAGCGCACCGGCCCCGACCTGGCGCGCGTGGGTGGCCGCTACTCCGACGAGTGGCACCGCACCCACCTGAACAATCCGCGCGACGTGGTGCCGGAATCGAACATGCCGAACTACCCGTGGCTGGCCAGGACCGCGCTGATCCCGGACGACATCGTGCCGAAGATGAAGGCGCTGCGCCGCGTCGGCGTGCCGTACTCCGACGCCGACATCGCCGCCGCGCCGGACGAGCTGAAAGACAAGACCGAAGAAGACGCCCTGATCGCCTACCTGCAAGGCCTGGGCACCCTGATCAAGACGAGGAACTAGCATGGAAAACCTGTTTGACAGCGCCAGCAGCGTGATGACCGTGGTGTCGTTCATCACCTTCGCCGGCATCCTGTGGTGGGCCTGCATCCACAACAAGGAAGCCGATTTCGCCGCCGCCGCGCAACTGCCGTTTGCCGATGAAGGGGAGGACCACCATGGCTGATTTCACCAACGGCTTCTGGGATCTCTACATCGTCGTGCTGAGCCTGCTCGGCGTGTTCGGTTGCGGCGTGCTGCTGTATTCGCAATCGAAGGCCAAGGTGGTCAAGGGCGCCGACGGCAAGATCGAAACCACCGGCCACGTCTGGGACGAAGACTTGACCGAGCTGAACACGCCCATGCCGCGCTGGTGGATGTGGCTGTTCTACATCACCATCGTGTTCGGCCTGTGCTACTTCTACCTGTATCCCGGCCTGGGCGCTTACGCGGGCAAGCTGGGCTGGAAGTCCAGCGGCCAGTACCAGGCCGAGCTGACGAAGGCCGACGCCGACTACGGCCCGCTGTTCGCCAGGTACCAGCAGCAGGACCTGCGCGCGGTGGCGACCGATCCGCAAGCCCACGCCATCGGCGAGCGCCTGTTCCTGACCTATTGCGCGCAGTGCCACGGCTCCGACGCCCGCGGCAACAAGGGCTTTCCCAACCTGACCGACAAGGACTGGCTGTTCGGCGGCGCGCCGGAAACCATCAAGGAAACCATCATGCACGGCCGCACCGGCATGATGCCGCCCATGGGCGCGGCGGTGGGCAACGACAAGGATGTCGAGAACGTGGCGCACTACGTGCTGAGCCTGTCCGGCTCCACCCATGACCCGATCAAGGCCGCCTTCGGCAAGGACAAGTTCGGCGCGTGTATGGCCTGCCACAGCGCCAAGGGCACCGGCAACCAGGCCATCGGCGCGCCCAACCTGACCGACAAGATCTGGCTGTTCGGCGGCAGCCCCGAGACCATCATGGAAACCGTGCGCAAGGGCCGCACCACCACCATGCCGGCCTTCGGCGACTTCCTCGGCGAAGCCAAGGTGCAGGTGCTGGCGGCCTATGTCTGGAGCCTGTCGAACAACCCTAGCCAACCAGCGCCAGCACCGGCGCCCACGGTAGCAGAAGCAAAATGAACGAGCCGCACACCCAAGTCATCAGCATGTACGCCGCGCGCGAGGAGATTTATCCGCGCGAAATCGAAGGCCGCTACGCCCGCCTGCGCTGGCTGTTCGTCTGGCTGACGCAGGTCGCCTTCTACTGTTCGCCGTGGCTGCAGTGGAACGGCCGCCAGGCGCTGCTGTTTGACCTGGGCGCGCGCAAGTTCTACATCTTCGGCCTGGTGTTGTGGCCGCAGGACTTCATCTACCTGGCGCTGCTGCTGATCATCTGCGCCTACCTGCTGTTCCTGGCCACCGCGGTGGCCGGGCGCGTGTGGTGCGGCTTCAGTTGCCCGCAAACGGTGTACACCGAAATCTTCCTGTGGATAGAACGCCGGATCGAGGGCAAGCGCAGCGCCCGCATCGCGCTGGACCGCCAGCCGCCCTCGCTGCGCAAGTACGGCAAGAAGACCGCCAAGCACCTGGCCTGGGGCGCGGTGGCGCTGTGGACCGGCTTTACCTTCGTCGGCTACTTCACGCCGATCAAGGAGCTGGGCATGGAAGTGGCCACGCTGAGCTTCGGCCCGTGGGAATGGTTCTGGGTGCTGTTCTATTCGTTCGCCACCTACGGCAACGCCGGCTGGATGCGCGAGCAGGTGTGCAAATACATGTGCCCCTATGCCCGCTTCCAGAGCTCCATGTTCGACCGCGACACCCTGATCATCACCTACGACAGCCAGCGCGGCGAGCCGCGCGGCCCGCTGTCCAGGAAGGCCGCGCTGAACCTGGGCTCCTGCATCGACTGCTCGATGTGCGTGCAGGTCTGCCCGACCGGCATCGACATCCGCCAGGGCCTGCAGTACGAATGCATAGGCTGCGCCGCCTGCGTGGACGCCTGCAACGCGGTGATGGACAAGACCGGCCAGCCGCGCGGCCTGATCCGCTACAGCACCGAGCGCGCCATGGAAGACCACCTGACGCCAACCGAGATCCGCCGCCGCGCCCTGCGCCCGCGCGTGAAGATCTACAGCGGCGTGCTGCTGCTGATCGTGCTGGCCACGATCAGCGCGCTGTACCTGCGCACGCCGCTCAAGCTGGACGTGCTGCGCGACCGCGGCTCCATGGGCCGCGAGGTGGAGGACGGCATGATAGAAAACGTCTACCGCTTGCAGATCATGAACACCTCGGAGCAGGCGCACACCTACCGCATCGCGGTGCAGGGCGTCGACACCCTGAGCCTGGCCACACCGGACCTGGTGCGCGTGGACGGCACCGAAACCAGGGCCGTGCCGATCCGCCTGCGCGCCGCGCACGGCGCCGGCAAGACCGGCTCGAACAAGATTCACATCACCCTGAGCGCGGTGGACGATCCATCGCTGCATGTCACAGAATCCGCGGTCTTCATCGTGCCGCGCTGAGGAGAACAGCATGAACGTATCCGCATTGCCGCTGGCGACCGAAGACCAGGCGCCCTGGTGGAAGCAGCGCTGGCCCTGGCTGCTGATGTCCGGCCCGGCCATCGTGGCGGTGGCGGCCAGCTACACCGGCTGGCTGGCCGCCTCGCAGGCCGACGCGCTGGTGGTGGGCGACTATTACAAGCAGGGCAAGGCCATCAACCAGGACCTGCGGCGCGACCGCGTGGCCGCCCGCATGGGACTGGCGCTGGCGCTGGACTACGACGCCGCCGATGGCGTGCTGAACGGCCGCCTGAGCCGGCGGCTGGACGGGCCGCTGCTGCTGCACCTGTCGCACGCGACGCAGCCGGAAAAAGACATCAAGATGATTTTGCAGCCGGAGCCGGACGGCTCCTTCCGCGCCAGCCTGCCCATGCTGGAACGCAGCCGCTGGCTGGTGCAGGTGGAAGGCGGGCAGCGCGATTGGCGCCTGGCCGGCGAATGGAGCTGGCCGGCGCAGCGCGGCGTCACGCTGGTGCCGGCACTGCCGGCCGACGACTAAAGCCGCCGCCCGTCGTCCTCGCGAAAGCGGGGACCCATACGCCGCATGGATGCCGGCTGGCGCCGGATGCCCCGCCTCAGGCGCAGGTCTGCATGCCGGCCGTGATGGCCTTCAGGGTTTGCGGGTCCAGCAATTCGATCTCGCGGTTGCTGACCCGCACCAGGCCTTCTTTCTTGAACTTGGACAGCAGGCGGCTGATGCTCTCGATGGTCAGGCCGAGGTAGTTGCCGATCTCTTCGCGCGACATGCGCAACTGGAACACGGTCGGCGAGTAGCCGCGCGCCTCGTAGCGCGAAGACAGGTTGACCAGGAAGGCGGCGAAGCGCTGGGTCGCCTGCATATTCCCCAACAACAGCATCACGCTTTGCTCGCGCGTGATTTCCTGGCTCATCATGCGGTGGAAGTGGCGCAGCAGGGTCGGCATCTCGGCCAGCAACTGCTGCAGGGTGCCGAAGGGGATTTCGCATACTTCGCTGTCTTCCAGCGCGATGGCGCTGCAATGGTGCTGCTCGGCGCTGATGGCGTCCATGCCCAGCAGCTCGCCCGCCATCTGGAAACCGGTGATCTGTTCCGTGCCCTCGCGGTTGACCTGGTAAGTCTTGAAGTGGCCAAGACGCACCGCGTACAGGTTCACGAAGGGATCGCCGATGCGGAACAGCGTGTTGCCGCGTGCGACCTTGCGGCGGCGGCCGATGATCTGGTCCAGCCGTTCCATGTCGCTGTTATCCAGGCCCATCGGCAGGCAAAGCTGGTGCATGCTGCACGAGGCGCAACTGGCCTTGAGCACCTCGATGGTGGCGCCCGGGATGACCAGGGGAGGGAGTTCATTCGTCATACCCCTAGTTTAGTCGATTTGCCGAGCCAGCCCCCCCAAAGACGCACTCATCCAATCAGGTATTCCGGCGGCAGCGATTCCAGCGCGTACACCAATTCCTGGCGCAGGCCGGCCGTATCCATTTTGCGCTCCTGAAGTGTATCGAGGAAGTCCCTCCCCGGCTAAGAAGCGGGTTGATGACCGATGGATGCGCGGGGCGGCAAAAATATTTTTTCAAAATTCGATTGCATCCGATTTATTTGTGCGCTACATTACACCCATCAACACATCGCATCCGAGTTAATCGCTAACTACTTCATTGAAAGGAAACACCATGAAACGCACCCTCATCGCCGCCGCCCTCGTAGCCGCCGCCGCTGCCGCCCACGCCGAAGACACCACCGTGGTGCTGGTCCACGGCGCCTTTGCCGACGGGTCGAGCTGGGACAAAGTGATCCCCCTGCTGCAAGCCAAGGGCTTGAAAGTGGTCGCCGTGCAGAACCCGCTGAGCTCGCTGGCCGACGACGTCGCCGCCACCCAGCGCGTGATCGACGCGCAAAGCGGCAAGGTAGTGCTGGTCGGCCACTCCTGGGGCGGCACCGTGATCACCCAGGCCGGCGCCAGCGACAAGGTCAAGGCGCTGGTCTACGTCTCGGCCTTCGCGCCGTCGGAAGGCGAGGACACCGCCTCGCAGGGCAAGGACTACGCGGTCCCGCCCGGCATCGCCACCCTGCAGGCCGACGCCGCCGGCTACCTGTGGCTGCCGGCCGCCTCGGTCGCGCAAAACTTCGCCCAGGACGTGCCCCCGGCCACCGCCAGCCTGATCGCCGCCACCCAGGGCCCGATCAACGGCAAGGCCTTCGCCGAGAAGACCACGGTGGCGGCCTGGAAGAACAAGCCGAACTACTACATCGTGTCGGCCCAGGACCGCATGATCGCGCCGGACCTGGAACGGGCTTACGCGAAGAAATTGAACGCCACCACTACCACGCTGCAAGCCAGCCACGTGCCCATGGTGTCGCAGCCGGCCAAGGTGGCCGAGGTGATTCTCGCAGCGGCGCAGCGCTGATCCGTGGACGGAAAACGACGGCCGCACGGCCGCCGTTTTCGTTCTTGCCAAGGCTGGTCTTTGATAGGAGAATCGGTGCAAGTTTGTCACCATCCTTAAGGACCAGATGAAGCCGTTGGGGATCAAGGCAAAGGTTGCGCTCGCCACCAGCATCACGTCGATCCTGATGATCGCCATGGTGACGGCTGTGCAGACGCAACGCCTGCGCGCGGACTTCACCAAGGTCCTGTTCGACCAGCAGACCGCGCTGGTCAACCGCACCGCCGAGGAACTGGACGACAAGCTCGCCACCCTGCAAGACCTGATCGCCCTGTCGGCGCGCCGGCAGCCAGCCGCCATCGCCGCCTCCCCCGAGCAGTTGCGCGCCTACTACCAGGACCGCGCCATGCTGGCGCTGTTCGACGACTTGCTGGTGCTGAGCCCGCAGGGCAAGCTGATCGCCGACTTGCCGGTGGTGCCGGGCCGGGTCGGCATCGATGTGTCCGACCGCGCTTACTTCCAGACCGTGATGCGCACCCGCCAGCCGCTGATCACCGAACCCATCTACGGCAGGGCCAGCGGCCAGCCCATCGTGGAAGTGATCGCGCCTGTGCTGGACGAACGCGGCCAGGTGGCGTGCGTGCTGGCCGGCGTGCTGCGCCTGTACAAGGACAATGTGCTGGGCCACCTGCGGCTGGCCAAGGTCGGCCGCACCGGCTATTTCACCGCCGTGACCCGTACCGATCCGCCGTTGTACGTGCTGCACCCGGACACCAGGCGCCTGCTGAAGCCGGGTCTGCCGATGGCCAATCCGGCCAACCGCGAGGCCCTGCAGGGCTTCGAAGGCACCACCATGGGCGTCACCAGCACGGGCCTCGCCACGCTCAACAGCTATAAGCGCCTGAAATCGGTCAACTGGGTGCTGGGCGCCTCGCTGCCGGCCGACGAAGCTTTCGAACCGTTCGACGGCGTGCTGTCGCGCCTGCTGCTGTGGAGCGCCTTGGCCTCGGTGGCGGCGGCCGCCGTGATCGGCTGGCTGACCTGGCGCTTCCTGGCGCCGCTGGCGCGGCTGCGCGGCGCCATCGCCCAGTTGCGCGGCCATCCGGACGAGTATGCGACGCTGCCGGTCTACGCGCAGGACGAGGTCGGCCAGCTCACCGCCGCCTTCAACGATTTGATGCGCGAGCGCGTGGCCGCCAAGTCGCGGCTGAGAAGCCTGCTGGAACTGGCGCCCAACGCCATCGTGGTGGTCGACACCGACGGCCGCATCGAAACCTTCAACCGCCAGGCCGAACGCTACTGGGGCTACCGGCGCGAGCAAGTGCTGGGGCAGCCGCTGGAGATGCTGGCGCCCGAGCGCGAGCGCGCGCTGTACACGGCCCAGCACATCAGGCGCTTCGCCGAGCACATGGGCGGCGAACCGACCCCCATGTGGCAGGGCGCCGTGCTGCACGGCCTGCGCAGCGACGGCAGCGAGTTCCCCATCGAAACCATGCTCAGCACGGTGCACACCGACCAGGGCGCCAAGGTGCTGGCGGCCATCTCCGACATCACCGAGCGCCTGCGGCTGCAGGAATCGCTGGAGGCGCACGCGCACGAACTGGAACTGCAGCGCGACCAGGCCCAGGCCGCCAACCGCGCCAAGAGCGAGTTCGTGGCCAACATGAGCCACGAAATCCGCACGCCGATGAACGCGGTGCTGGGCATGGTCTACCTGCTCGGCAATACGCAGTTGACGGCGCAGCAGCGCAAGTACCTGAACATGGTGCGGGTGTCCGGCCAGTCGCTGCTGGGCATCCTCAACGACGTGCTGGACTTTTCCAAGATCGAGGCCCGCCGCATGCAGCTATCGCCGGTGGACTTCCTGATGGATGACGTCATGAACTCGCTGGCCACCATGATGACCATGAACGCCGGCGACAAGGAACTGGAGCTGGCCATCAGCGTCGACCCGGCCGTGCCGCGCCGCCTGCGCGGCGACTCCATGCGGCTGCAGCAAATCCTGGTCAACCTGGCCGGCAACGCCATCAAGTTCACCGAGCAGGGCGAAGTGCTGGTCAGCGTCGAGCTGAGCGCGCGCGACGAGCAGGGCGCCCTGCTGCGCTTCGAGGTGCGCGACACCGGCATCGGCATGACCGAAGCCCAACTCGGCCAGTTGTTCAACGCCTTTTCGCAGGCCGACCAGAGCATCACCCGGCGCTTCGGCGGCACCGGCCTGGGCCTGGCCATCACCAAGCGCCTGATCGAGCTGATGGGCGGGCAGATCGCCGTCAACAGCCGGCCGGGGCAGGGCTCGGTGTTCTGGTTCAGCCTGCCGTTCGACGTGCTGCCCGACCCGCCGGACGAGCGCCGCAAGCCGCTGCTGGGCCAGTTGCGCCTGCTGGTGGCCGACGACAGCCGCACCAGCCGCGAGCCGGTGGCGCGCCTGATCCGCGCCTGGGGCTGGCAGGCCGACGAGGTCGATTCCGGCGAGGCCGCGCTGCGCCGCTACCGCCAGAGCCTCGATTACCAGCAGCCGTACGACGTGGTGATCGCCGACTGGCACATGCCCGGCATGGACGGGCTGGCCACCGCCAAGTCCATCCGCGAGGCGGCCGCCGGACGCCGTCAGCCCATCGTGGTGACCGTCAACGCCTTTGCCCGCGACCGCATGGAGGAAATCTCGCGCGCGCCGGAGGCGGACGTGGTGCTGGTCAAGCCCATCACCAGCTCCAACCTGTTCGACGCGCTGCACCAGGCGCTGGCCCTCAACGGCGACGGCGACGCGCTGCCGGCGGCCGAGCTGGCGCTGGACAAGGTGCTGCAGGGCGCGCACTTCCTGCTGGTCGAGGACAATGTGCTGAACCAGGCGGTGGCGCGCGGCATCCTGGAACACGCCGGCGCCACGCTGGACGTGGCCGGCGACGGCCGCCTGGCGGTCGAGACCCTGCGCAGCGATGCCGCGCGCTACGACATGGTGTTGATGGACATGCAGATGCCGGTGATGGACGGCTTCACCGCCACCCGCATCCTGCGCCAGGAACTGCAACTGAGCCTGCCCATCATCGCCATGACGGCCGGCGTGCTGGAATCCGAACGCGAGCGCAGCATGGCGGCCGGCATCAGCGATTTCATCCCCAAGCCGATCGAGGTCGACGAGATGCTGGCGGTGATACGGCGCCACCTGCGCCGCCACCAAGCCAGGGCGTCAGTCCCGGCCACCGCGCCGGCACCGGCCCCGGTGATCGCGCCGCCGGCGGCGCCCGCGCACGACGCCCTGCTGGCCGCCACAGCAGCCGTCGCCACGCCGGGCCAACCGGCGCTGGCGCCGCTGCCGGCCGACGACGTGAAGCTGGTCGACCCCGGCGTGCCGGCCGGCGAGGCCAGCGTCTTCAACATGGACAGCCTGATGCGCGTGATGGGGCAGGACGCCAGGGGCCGCGCCATCATGGTCAAGATGGTGCGCGGCGCCGTGGACAACGGCACCCAGCCGGTCGACCAGGCCGACGTGGCGCTGCAGGAAGGCCGCTACGCCGACGCCGCCAAGCTGCTGCACAGCCTGCGCGGCTCGGTCGGGGTGCTGGGCGCGCGGCGGCTGATCCAGGCGGCCCTGGCTGCCGAGGACGCCATCAACGACATGCGCGAATCCGAGCTGGCCGAGCGCTGCCAGGCCGTGCGCGCCGAACTGGAGCAGACCCTGGTCCAGGCCCGCGCCTGGCTGGAGCAGCAGGCGTCCTGATTCCGCCCCTCACCAAATCTTATTAATAATAATTCGCATTTACAAAAATGTGCGGCATTGTTACAATCTCAAATATTACTTAAGGCAAGCCATCGCAGTCCCCGTCCCGCGCAGCCAGCCATTTTTTTCTACAGAAAGAGGCTGGCAATGATTAAAAGTCGTAAACATGCGCCTGGGCGCTTCCATCAACACCTGGGCGCGGCGCTGACCGCGGTGCTGCTGCCGCTGGCGGCCCATGCCGCCGACGGCGCCGATGAGCAGGGCGACCCGCCCCAAGCCCTGCAGGAAGTGCAGGTCAACGGCAGCCGCGGCAATGACTACAAGGCCGACCACGCGTCCTCCGCCAAGTACACCGAAAAACTGGTGGACACCGCCCAGACCCTGACCGTCATCAAGAAGGAATTGATCGAGCAGCAGGGCGCCGTCACCCTGACCGAGGCGCTGCGCAACACGCCTGGCGTGGGCGCCTTCTTCCTCGGCGAGAACGGCAGCACCAATACCGGCGACGCCATCTACATGCGCGGCTTCGACGCCTCCGGCAGCATCTACGTGGACGGCGTGCGCGACGTCGGCTCGATCTCGCGCGACACCTTCAACATCGAACAGATCGACGTGCTGAAAGGCCCGGCCGGCACCGACAACGGCCGCTCTGCGCCGACCGGCTCGATCGACCTGGTCACCAAGCAGCCCCTGCTGAAACAGGCCTATCAGGCATCCGTCACCGGCGGCAGCGGCAAGCAACAGCGCGCCACCGCCGACCTCAACACGGTAATCGACGCCGCCAGCGGCAGCGCCTTCCGCCTCAACCTGCTGGACCAGGACAGCGGCAATCCGGGCCGCGACCGCGTGAAGAACCAGCGCTGGGCGCTGGCGCCATCCTTCGCCTATGGCCTGAACGGCGCCACCCGCGTCTACCTGGACCTGCTGCACGTCAAGCAGGACAATATTCCCGACGGCGGCGTGCTGACCATCGGCCTGCCCGGCTACACCTCGCCCGACGCCACCCGGCCGTTCCTGAGCAGCGCCGCGCCGGTCGATCCGGGGAATTTCTACGGCTCGACGCTGGACCACGACAACGCCAGGGCCGACATGGCGACGCTGAAGATCGAGCACGACTTCGCCGGCGGCGCCCGCCTGGTCAACACCAGCCGCTATGGCAAGACCAGCGAGAATTATTTGCTGACCTCGTTCACGGCCACGGCCGCCAACCTGGTCACGCCCAACCCCAGCGATCCTTCCACCTGGACCCTGAAGCGCACCAACCTGAACTTCAAGGACCAGGTCAACGAAATCGTTGCCAACCAGACCAATGTGACGCTGGACCTGGTCACCGGCAATGTGCGCCACACCCTGGTCGGCGGCGTCGAGTTCGTCAACGAGAAGCAGACCAATTACACCTGGGCCGCCACCAACGGCAGCGCGCTGCCGGCCGTCAACGTCTACCACCCCGACCCGGACATGCCGGTCAGCCTGACCTATGGCCGCAACGGCGCGGGCGGCAACGGCAGCACCAGCACCGAAAGCCTGTACCTGTTCGATACCATCAAGTTCGGCGAGCGCTGGATCGTCAACGGCGGCGTGCGCGTCGATCACTACAACACCAGCTACAACGGCGTGACCGTGCAGGCCGCCGCCACGCCGCAGGTGATCCCGGTCGGCGCGCTGGTGCCGACGGCGCTGGAAAGCGGCGGCAACCTGGTCAACGGCAAGCTGTCGGTGGCTTACAAGCCGACCGCCGACAGCAGCGTGTACGCGCTGGTCGCCAGCTCGAAATCGCCGCCGGGCGGCACCACCTTCACGCTGAGCAGCGCGGCCAACAGCGCCGCCAACCCCAACTACGATCCGCAGGTGACCACCAACTACGAGGTCGGCAGCAAGTGGGACCTGCTGAAGCAAAAGCTGTCGTTCACCGCCGCGCTGTTCCGCACGGACGTCAGGAACGATATCGAAGTCGATCCGACCGACGCCACCCGCTACTACCAGAACGGCAAGAAGCGCGTGGCAGGCGTCGAGCTGGGCCTGACCGGCCAGATCCTGCCGAAGTGGCTGGTGAGCGCCGGCTACACCCGCCAGAACAGCCGCATCGAATCGGGCAAGATCGTCACCGCGGCCGGGGAAAACCAGCTCAGCTACACGCCCAAGCAGGCGTTCACGCTGTGGACCGCCTACACCCTGCCGTTCGGCCTGCAACTGGGCGGCGGCGCGCGCTACAGCGACAAGCTGCTGCGCGGCACCGACGGCGCCATCGGCACGCCGGCCTACGCCAGCGCTTACTGGGTGTTCGACGGCATGGCTTCGTACGCGCTCAGCGAGCATGTCGACCTGCGCCTCAATGTGTACAATCTGGCGGACAAGGCCTATGTCCAGGCGATCAACAAGTCGGGCTACCGCTACACGCCGGGCGCGCCGCGCTCGGCCAGCCTGACCGCCAACTTCACGTTCTAAGCACGGAGTCCTCACCATGATGCTGCACATACCGGGCGTGCTCAGCCGCGAAGAAGTGGCCGCGGTGCGCCGCCGCCTGGATGCCGCGCCATGGGCGGACGGCCGCGCCAGCGCAGGCCCGCAGGGCGCCAGCGTCAAGCAGAACCGGCAACTGCCGGACACCTCGCCACTGGCGCTGGAACTGGGCCAGTTCATCCTCGATGCGTTGGCGCGCAACCCGCTGTTCTTTGCTGCCGCGCTGCCGCTGCGCACCGTGCCGCCGCTGTTCAATTGCTACGCCGGCGGCCAGCACTACGGCGACCACATCGACGGCGCCATGCGCCGCATCCACGGCAGCCAGCAGTGGGTGCGCACCGATGTCTCGTCCACGCTGTTCCTCAGCGACCCCGACGATTACGACGGCGGCGAGCTGACCGTCACCGACGCCTACGGCGAGCACGAGGTCAAGCTGCCGGCCGGCGACCTGATCCTGTATCCGTCCACCAGCATCCACCGCGTGCAGCCGGTGACGCGCGGCGCGCGCATCTGTTCCTTTTTCTGGACTCAGAGCATGGTGCGCGACGACCTGCGCCGCGCCATGCTGCTGGAGCTGGACCAGAACATCCAGCGCCTGCGCGCGCGGCTGGGCGATTGCGCGGAAGTGGTCGGCCTGACCGGCCATTATCACAACCTGCTGCGCCAGTGGAGCGAGGTGTGAACCCAGCGGTTCGGTTCAGCACTAAATTATCTTTTTTTTCACACTGACTAAACTGCCATGACCACCACACCCAAGGGGGAGGGTAGTCATGCACACCATTCATCGGGGCTTGCCGCGTACAAGCCTGTTACTTGCATCCCTGCTGTGCGCGGGCCTGGCCGGCCAGGCCCAGGCGGTCAACGTGATTTACACCGGCCCGCCGGGCAGCAGCGGCTTGACCGGCACGCCGCCCGGCGGCGCCGGCGGCAATGGCCAGGCGGCGCCGGATGTGCTGCGCTTGCTGCTCAGTAGCGATGCCAGCAACACCCTGCAACTGAGCGGCGGCACCGGCGGCGCCGGCGGCGATGGCGCGGCCGGCAACAGCAGCGTCAACGGCGGCGCGGCGGGCAACGGCGGCGCCGGCGCGAAAAGCACCGGCAGCCTGACGGTCACCACCACGGGACCGGCCGCGCTCACGGTCTACAGCAACGGCGGCGCGGGCGGCAGTCCGGGCCTGGCTGGCGCGGCCGGCAGCGGCACCCAGGCCGGCGCCGACGGCACCGGCGGCGCCGGCGGCAATGCCACGGCCTTCGGCGCGCTGTTCAGCAGCGGCGCGCTGACCGGCACGGTGGCGGCCACGGGCGGAGACGGCGGCAGCGGCGGCAACTTCGCTACCGGCGGACTGGGCGGCAATGCCAGCAGCACCCTCACCGGCCTGACCCTGACCGGCCCGGCGATCAGCCTGACGTCCACCGCCACCGGCGGCAACGGCGGCGCTACCCTGTTCGGCACCAGCGGGCGCGGCGGCGATGCCGCCTCCACCATCTTCCTGCCCAACCTGGGCATCGCGCAAAACATCGACGTGATCAGCGTGGCCACCGGCGGCAACGGCGGCTACGCGGTATTCCCGTCGGACGGCCTGGCCGGCCAGATCAGCGGCGGCGGCAGCGCCGACAGCAAGGTCACGCTGACCTCGCTGACGCCGGCCTCGGGCGGCTGGAGCGCCGTCATCAACGGCAGCAGCACGGCCAACGCCGGCATGCCCAGCGCCGCCACGGTCGACAGCCCGGACGGCGGCAGCGCCAAAGCCAGCCTCAGCATTCACGCCTATGGCACGGTGAACGGCACGGCCACCGCCAACGGCAGCTACGGCTATGAGATGGGCAGCAGCGCCACGGCCAACGCCAACGTCAGTTCCAACTACATGGCCACCGCCAAGGCCGTCGCCAACGGCGGCAGCAGCGTGTTCAACCCCGGCAACGGGGGCAACGCCACCGCCACGGCCCACGGTGGCTATGCCGCCAATGCCGATGCGGTCAGCACGTCCGGCAACGGCCACGCCGGCAGCACCGAGGCGTCCTATGCCACCGCCCAGGCCAGCGTGCTGCGCAACGCGGCCGCGCCCTCGTCCAGCACGCCATCGGAGGCGCGCGCCCACGCGGCGGCCGGTTCGCTGGGCGGCGTGGCGCAGGCCACCGCGTCCTACACCGACGCCGCCCGGCAGGCATCGGTGGTGGTCACCACCGCGCAGTCCGACCAGGGACATGCGCCGCCCAATGTGCTCAGCCGGGCCAACGTCGGCGGCGCGGCCTACCAGCCCTGGGCCGGCTGGGAGCCAGACGGCGACCAAATCATGGTGTCGAACTCCGCCAGCGCCTTGCCGACCGCCGCCTCGGTGAGCACCCTGCTCAGCGGATCGCCCAACGTGCAGGCGGCTTTCCCCGGCAACCAGGTGCTGGGCGCGGGCACCATGGGCGCCATGTTCTTCCCGACGCAAGCCAACAATGCGGAATTCCATGTGCCGTTCGCAGCCGGCGGCCATCTGCTGCTGGGGCTGCTGTCGCCCTTCCCGACGGATAACTTCGACAGCACCTTCGATTTCTCCGTCAGCAGCAATGGCGTAACCCTGTACTCGGCCAGCTTTACCACGCAGGCGCAGGCCGTCAGCTTCTTCAGCGACCATGTGCTGGATCTGGGCGTGGTCAACAGCAGCGCGCTGGACCTGCTGATCGGCATGCATCTGACTTCCGGCATGTTCGGCTATGCCTATGTGTTCGGCGAAGGCGCCGGCGCCGCGGCCGTGCCCGAACCCCAGACCTGGCTGCTGCTGCTGACCGGGATGAGCGTGCTGCTGTGGCGCGCGCGCGGCCGGCGCGTTAGCTGAAGTGGTAGCGGGCGAGCAGGCGGCGCTTGCTGCTGTCCGCTGCCATGGCGTGCTGGAATTGCGCCGCCCGTTCCGCCGACAGCGGAAAGATGGCGGTGGCGTGGACGTTGTTGGTCGGGCACAACGCGCGTTGCCAGGGCACGAATTCGGTCCCGGGCGTGAGCGCCGGGCGCCGCCCGCGTGGGCATGGGTTGCGGTCAGGCCGCGGCGGCCATCCTGCGCTTATTGTAAGCGGGCGCGGCATGCTACAGTGGATGGATCTTTCACCCGCTGGTCCTGCCGTGCCCCATCTCCGCATCGCGAACTTGATCAAGGCGACGCTCGTTGCTCTCCTGGCAAGCCCTGCATGGGCAGCCGCGCAGCCCCCGGTCTTGCGCGTGGCGGTGGGCGAAAACAAGCCGCCCTACGTGATGGAAAACGACAGGCGCGGCATCGAGGTGGAGCTGGTGACGCGCATCCTCAAGGACGCCGGCTACAGCGTGCAGATGAACTTCCTGCCCAACCGCCGCGCCCAGGCCTTGCTCGAGGCCGGCGCGCTGGATGCGGCCATCAGCGACCACGGGCCATTCGTATCGGAACCGTACATCGTCTATCAAAACGTGGCGCTGACTTTGTGCCGCAATCACATCGCACTGCGCACGGTCGGCGACCTGGCGGGCCGGCGGATCGCCGCTTTCCAGAACGCCCGCCTGTTTCTGGGCAGCGGCTTCGGCGCCATGGCCGCCGGCAATCCGGATTACCGCGAGCCGCCGCAGGCATCGATCAACCGCCTGCTGTATGCGAACGCCGTGGACGTAGGCGTCGGCGACATCAATATTTTCTACAGCATGAACGCGGAGCTGGGGTTGGGACGGGGTGCCGACGACGCGCTGTGCCCGTACGCCCTGTTCCCGCCGACCTCGTACCGGCTGGCGTTCCGCAAGCGCGAGGCGCGCGACCGTTTCAACACGGCCCTGCAGCGCGCCTTGCAGGGCCAGGCATATGAAGCCCTGGCCAGGCGGTACGACATGCCGCTCAGCCTCGGCCACCCCTATTTCAAGCCTTCGCCCGTGCCGCGACGGCCGCCATCCCTGATGCTCAGGGAAAGCGCCGACACCAGGAAGTAGAACGCCGCAAGGGCAGGGACGCCGCCTGTCGCGCGTCGACGCAAAAAAGACACAGACAAGGGCTCAGCGCACAACATTACGCAACTGTAATGTTGCGCGCTGAGCGCGGCCTCACAAGCCGGAAACAGAGCGAACGCCGGTTCAGCCTACGTCATTTTCTTGTCCCCCTCACTGGAATTCCCTATGGCGAATCAGGATTTCCTTATTGGCGTTAGCCCTAACGTCTACAAAGATAAAAGTTATAAGCCCGCTTCAATAACAACAACCGTAGGAGAGACCCTCATGTTCATCGCCAATCTCAAGATCGGAACGCGGATCGCGACGGGTTTCGGATTTGTGCTGATTTTGCTGTGCCTGGTTGCCCTGCTGGGCGCGCGAGGCATGGCGAATATCGAAACCAAATTGGAAGAAATCGCCTTCACCAACAACCTGGAAGCGAAACTCGCCAGCGAGATGTACCGTGCGCTGGACGATCAGACCATAGCCTTGCGTAACCTGGCCTTGTTGACCGAAATGGTGGACATGACGCCGGAGGTTGCCCGCATCGAGGCGGACGACAAGTTGTATATGGCCGCTGAAACCAAGCTGAGCGAAATTTTCGGTAGCTCGTCGACTACATTGCCTGATGAAAATGCCTTGCTCGCCAAGACCCGCGCGCTGAAAGCGCAATCCTCGCCGTTTATCAAGCAAGCCATGGAGCTGGGCCTGGCCAACAAAAACGAGGAGGCGACCAAGGTCTTGATTAGGGACTTCCGCCCCATCCAGTTCCAATGGCGCTCCACGCTGAAAGAACTCGCCGATTTGGAAGGCAAGATGAACGACGCTGCGGCAGCGGAGGCCAAACTATCTTATGGCCGAGCCCGTTCAATCATGTACTTGCTCAGCGCATTTGCCCTGGTGTTTGGTATCTGCGTCGCCGGATATATCACGCGCGGCATCCTGCGCCCCGTCCGGCAAGCGCTGCAGATCGCGCAAACGATCGCTGCCGGAGACCTGACCGGCGAGATCGTGGTCAGCAGCAAGGATGAAGCCGGCCAATTGCTGCAGGCTTTGAAGGACATGAACGCCAGCCTGACTAGCATTGTGACGGAGGTCCGAACGGGCGCGGACAGCATCGCCACGGCGTCGGGACAAATCGCTGCCGGCAACCAGGACCTGTCGTCGCGCACAGAACAACAAGCCGGCTCGCTCGAGGAAACGGCATCGTCGATGGAAGAACTGACGTCGGCGGTTCAGCAAAACGCCAGCAATGCGCAGCGGGCGAACGGGCTGGCATTGGCTGCCTCCGAGATCGCCTCAAAAGGCGGAGCGGTGGTGTCTCAGGTGGTCTCGACCATGACGTCCATCGACAATTCGTCGAAGAAGATCGTCGACATCATTGCAGTCATCGATGGCATCGCCTTCCAGACGAACATCCTGGCCTTGAACGCCGCGGTGGAGGCGGCGCGGGCAGGCGAGCAGGGCCGGGGCTTTGCCGTGGTCGCATCGGAAGTGCGGACGCTGGCCCAGCGCAGCGCCGCCGCGGCAAAAGAAATCAAGCACCTGATCGACGATTCGGTCGCGCAGGTTGGCGTTGGCAGCAAGTTGGTCGACCAGGCAGGCGTGACGATGCGTGAGATCGAGGCCAGCGTGGCAAGGGTCACGAACATCATGGCTGACATCAGCCATGCCAGCGTCGAACAATCTTCCGGCATTGAGCAAGTCAACCAGGCCATTTCCCAGATGGACACGGTCACCCAGCAGAACGCCGCCCTGGTAGAGCAAGCGGCGGCGGCCGCAGCGGCAATGCAGCAGCAGGCTGACAAGCTGGTCCAGGCGGCGAGTGTGTTCAGGCTGAACGAAGCGCACCCCGTGAGGTTGTCGCGGGCCACGCCGCTTTTGATCACTCGACCGTAACGGACTTGGCCAGGTTGCGCGGCTTGTCGACGTCGGTGCCGCGCGCCAGGGCGGCGTGATAAGCCAGCAATTGCAACGACACCACGTGCAGGATGGGCGACAGCAAGCCGTAGTGTTCCGGCAGGCGTATCACGTGCACGCCTTCGCCCGGCGCGATGCGCGAATCGACGTCGGCGAAGACGTACAACTGGCCGCCGCGGGCCCGCACTTCCTGCATGTTGGACTTCAGCTTTTCGATCAGCGCATCGTTGGGCGCCACCGTCACCACCGGCATTTCCTCGGTCACCAGCGCCAGCGGGCCGTGCTTCAGTTCGCCCGCCGGATAAGCTTCGGCGTGGATGTACGAGATTTCCTTCAGCTTCAGCGCGCCTTCCAGCGCGATCGGATAGTGCATGCCGCGGCCCAGGAACAGGGCGTTTTCCTTGCGCGCGAAATCTTCGGCCCAGGCGATGATCAGCGGCTCCAGCGCCAGCACGGACGAGATCGCGACCGGCAGGTGGCGCATGGCTTTCAGGTGTTCGCTTTCTTCGGCCTCGCTCAGGCGGCCGTTGATCTGCGCCAGCGACAGGGTCAGCAGGAACAGCGCGGCCAACTGGGTGGTGAAGGCCTTGGTCGAGGCCACGCCCACTTCCACACCGGCGCGCGTGATGTAGGCCAGCTTGCATTCGCGCACCATGGCGCTGGTGGCGACGTTGCAGATGGTCAGGGTGTGCTCCATGCCCAGGCTGCGCGCGTGCTTGAGGGCGGCCAGGGTGTCGGCCGTTTCGCCGCTTTGCGAGATGGTCACCACCAGCGTGTTCGGATGCGGCACGCTGTCGCGGTAGCGGTATTCCGACGCGATCTCGACGTTGACCGGAATCTTGGCCACCGATTCGATCCAGTACTTGGCGGTCAGGCCCGAATAGTAGCTGGTGCCGCAGGCCAGGATCAGCACGCGGTCGATCTGCTTGAAGACGTTGTAGGCGCCGTCGCCGAACAGCTCGGGCATGATGCCGGTGACGCCTTCCAGCGTGTCGCCGATCACGCGCGGCTGCTCGAAGATTTCTTTCTGCATGTAGTGGCGGTAGGGGCCGAGTTCGGCCGCCCCGGTGTGGGCCTGCACGGTCTTCACCTCGCGCTGCACCGGCTTGCCGTTGCTGTCCACGATCCACACGCGGCCCAGTTGCAGGTCGACCACGTCGCCTTCTTCCAGGTAGATGATCTGGTCGGTGGTGCCGGCCAGCGCCATCGCGTCCGAAGCGACGAAATTCTCGCCCTGGCCGACGCCGACGATCAGCGGCGAACCCTGGCGCGCGGCCACCACGCGGTGCGGCTCCTCGCGGCAGAACACGGCGATGGCGTAGGCGCCGTGCAGGCGCTTGACGGCCTGCTGCACGGTGTCGAACAAGTCGCCGTTGTACAGGTGGTCGACCAGGTGGGCGATCACTTCGGTGTCGGTCTGGCTCTGGAAGACGTAGCCCAGCGCGCTCAGCTCGGCGCGCAGCTCGTCGTGGTTTTCGATGATGCCGTTGTGGACCAGCGCGATGCGCGCCTGGTCGGCCGACGGCGAGAAGTGCGGGTGGGCATTGTGCGAGGCCGGTGCGCCGTGCGTGGCCCAGCGGGTATGCGCGATGCCGGTGTAGCCTTGCATGCCGGCGTCCTCGATCTGCTTTTGCAGGTCGGCCACGCGCGAGGTGCTGCGCGAACGTTCCAGCCGGCCATCCACGTGCAGGGCGACGCCGCAGGAGTCGTAGCCGCGGTATTCCAGCCGTTTCAGGCCTTCCAGCAGGATGGGGGTGATGTTACGTTGCGCTACCGCGCCGACGATGCCGCACATAGAAACCTCTTGAGTTAAGTCAGGAAACAATCGTATTTCAGCGCTGATGAAATAAGCTTTCTAATTCGCTTCATATTTGGCATAAAATTTCATCGCACCCATTCAATGAAATATTATTTCTTAAATGCCTTATGGATGAAATAGATCGTCGCATTCTCAATGCACTGCAAGTTGATGCATCTCAAACGAACGCTGAGTTGGCGGCTGCCGTCCACGTTTCGCCGCCGACTTGCCTGCGCCGGGTCAAACAGTTGAGCGAAAGCGGGGTAATCCAGCGTCGGGTCGCCATCGTCGCGCCCGAGAAGGTGGGCCCTAGCCTCACGGCGATTGTGGAAATCTCGCTGGATATCCAGGCCGCCGAGCACATGGACGCGTTCGAAGCCCGGGTAGCGACCGAGGATGCCGTGCTGCAATGCTACCGCGTGGCGCCCGGCCCGGACTTCGTGCTGATCGTGCAAGTGGCCGACATGCCCGCTTACCACGCGCTGGCGCACCGGCTGTTCGCCACGCAAGCCAACGTGCGCAACGTGAAAGCCTATTTTTCCACCTTCCGCAGCAAGTTCGAAACGCGGATTGCGCTCTGACGCCCAAGTTATCCCGCACTTACTCCTGCGGTTCTGCACAGCTTTATCAACAGTGCTGTGCGGGCCGCGCCAGTTTTCCCGCCTTTTCCTCAACTTTTCCAACTGCTTTCCAGGGACTTATACCCATGCTTATCCACAGAAAACAGTTATCCAGCCTTACCCACACCATTTCCCACAGGGTTGTACACAACAAGCGAAAAATTCACGAATGAACAAATACATAGCCACATCAAGATAAAGTTATGCCGGGCTTTTCCCTGGCTTATACAGGGCTGCCGCAACGCTTATCCGCAAGCTTCTCCACATTGTTGTCCACAAATAAAAAAAGCCGGGATCAGTTATCCCGGCTTCTTCATAGCTTGCCCACACCTTTATCCACATCGGCTCATTTGGGCTTTTTGACCGGACGGCTCCAGTTGTCGATGGTGAGCTGGCGCGGACGCGAGACGGTCAGCTTGCCGGCGGGCGCGTCCCGGGTCAGCGTGGTGCCGGCGCCCAGCGTCGCGCCCTTGCCGACCGTGACCGGGGCCACCAGTTGGCTGTCGCTGCCGATGAAGGCGTCGTCCTCGATCACGGTACGGAACTTGTTCACGCCGTCGTAGTTGCAGGTGATGGTGCCGGCGCCGATGTTGACGCGCGCGCCGATGGTGGCGTCGCCGATGTAGGCCAGGTGGTTGGCCTTGCTGTGGGCGGCAACCTGGCCGTTCTTGATTTCGACGAAGTTACCCACATGGACATCTTCGGCCAGCACGGTGCCCGGGCGCAGGCGCGCGTAGGGGCCGATCAGCGACGCCTCGCCCACCACCGCATCTTCGATGTGGCAGAAGGGCTTGATCTGTGCGCCGGCCAGGATGCGGGCGTTGACGATCACGCTGTGCGCGGCCACCTTGACGCCGTCGCCCAGCTCGACCTTGCCTTCGAAGACGCAACCGACGTCGATGCTCACGTCGCGGCCGCAGACCAGTTCGCCGCGCACGTCGATGCGCGCCGGGTCCATCAGGGTCACGCCCTGTTCCAGCAGGCGGTTGGCGATGTTGCGCTGGTGGATGCGCTCCAGCTCGGCCAGTTGCACCTTGCTGTTGACACCGGCCACTTCCCACTGCGCCGACGGCTGGGCCGACACCACCGGCACGCCATCGGCCACAGCCAGCGCAACGATGTCGGTCAGGTAGTACTCGCCCTGGGCATTTTCATTCTTGATGCGGCCCAGCCACTGCTTGAGCAGCCTGGTCGGCGCGACCATGATGCCGCTGTTGATTTCCTTGATGGCGCGCTCGGCCTCGCTGGCATCCTTTTGTTCGACGATGCGCACGATCTGACCGTGCTCGCGCACGATGCGGCCCAGGCCAAACGGATCAGCCTGCTCCACGGTCAGGATGCCCAGCTTGTCGCTGCCGGCCGCGTCGATCAGCGCCTGCAGCGAGGCGGCCGTGGTCAGCGGCACGTCGCCGTACAGGATCAGCGTCGGTGCGTTGTCGTCCAGTTGCGGCAGCGCCTGCATGACCGCATGGCCGGTGCCCAGTTGCTGTTCCTGCAAGGCAGTCGCCACCGGCTCGGGCTGCCTGGCCAGCAAGTCCTGCACGGCTGCGCCCCCGTGGCCGTAAATCACGCATAATTTCAGTGACGAGCGCTGGTCGGCCAGGCTGCGGGCCGTATCCAGTACGTGCTGCAGCAGCGGCTTGCCTGCCAGGGGATGTAAAACTTTCGGCAGCGCGGATTGCATGCGCTTGCCCATGCCGGCGGCGAGGATAACGACGTTCATAAGATGCCAGATCGAGTGAGTGGAGAAATGCAAAAGTCTAACATGCCCCTCCCCAGCGTCCAGGCGCTGAGCCGTGTTTTGCTGATCGTCCTCATGGCCGCGCTGGCCGCCTGCAGCGGCTTGCGCCTGGCCTACAACAACGGCGACACGCTGCTGTACTGGTGGCTGGATGGCTATGTCGATTTCAACAGCGAGCAGAAGGAATGGGTCCAGAGCGACATCGACAACCTGTTCCGCTGGCACCGCAAGACCCAGTTGCACGATTATGTACAACTGCTGCAAACCGCCCAGCGCCAACTGGCCGCCGGCCCAACCCTGGCCGACCTGCAAAACGACTATGACGAAATCAAGAAGCGCACCCAGGCGCTGCTGGTGAAGGCCGAGCCGGAACTGGCCGACCTGGCGCGCTCGCTGCAACCGGACCAGATCGCCGCGCTGGAGCGCAAGTTCGCCGCCAACAATGCCGAGTTCCGTAAGAAGAACATGCGCGGCGACGCCGAGGCGCAGCAGAAATACCGCTATAAGAAATCCATGGAGCAGTTCGAGCTGTGGTTCGGCAGCTTCACCTCCGAGCAGGAGGAGCAGATCCGCAAGGCCTCCGACGCCCGTCCGCTGGACAATGCCTTGTGGCTGGACGAGCGCATGCGGCGCCAGCAAAAAATCCTGGCGCTGGTGCGCAAGGTGCAGAGCGAAAAGCTGGGCAAGGATGCCACCATCGCGCTGATCCACGCCGCCATCCAGGACGGTTTCGACCGCTTCGAAAATTCCGAACGCAAACCCTTCTTCGACGCGTACGAAGCGGCCAACCTGCAACTGGTGCTGACGGTGATCCGGATCGCCACGCCGGTGCAGAAAGCGCACGCGCAAAAACGCATGCAGGGCTGGATAGACGATTTCAACACGCTGGCGCAGCAGCCGCAGAAATAAGCCGGCGGCCGCCGGCCATGGGCGCCATATGGTATGATCGCCTGTTGAATCAATGACTTAGAACACAGCCTCATGCCGAAGAAGCCGCTCAGCAAGCCCGCCAAACCCGCCAAGGCGCCGGTCCATGGTCCGCAGCACGCCAACCAGGTGCGCATCATCGGCGGCCAGTGGAAGCGCACGCCGCTGCCGGTACTGAGCGCGCTGGGCCTGCGGCCGACGCCGGACCGCGTGCGCGAAACGGTGTTCAACTGGATCAACCACCAGCGCGACGGCGACTGGGCCGGCGCGCAGGTGCTGGACCTGTTCGCCGGCAGCGGCGCGCTGGGCTACGAGGCGGCCAGCCGCGGCGCGCGCTCGGTGCAGATGGTCGACAGCAATGCGCAAGTCACGCGCCAACTGGAAGACATCAAGGCCAAGCTGAAGGCTGAGAACGTCCAGATCATGCGCGGCGACGCGCTGTCGGTGGCGCAATCGGCGGCCAGCCGCGGCCAGACCTTCGACCTGATTTTCCTCGACCCGCCTTACCAGCAAAGCTTTTTGGAAAAGGCGCTGCCGCTGTGCGCCAAGTTGTTGAAGGAAGACGGGCTGGTGTATGCCGAGTCGGGCTTGTCGATGGAATTCGCCGACGGCGAGGGGCCGGAATGGATGGCGCCCTGGGAAGTCATCCGGGCCGACAAGGCCGGCATGGTGTTTTATCATTTACTAAAATACAAAGCTTAATTCGCCTCTTTTTGCCGTGAAAACGGTGCCAATTTCAGGCAAATGGGGTTTTTCAGGCATAATGCGCGTCTATATTGGTGCATCTGCAGGGAGCCGCAATGGTAGTAGCCGTTTATCCGGGAACTTTCGATCCGCTGACCCGTGGCCACGAGGATCTGGTGCGTCGCGCCTCCGGCCTGTTCGACACGCTGGTGGTCGGCGTTGCCGACAGCAAGGCCAAGAAGCCGTTCTTCTCGCTGGATGACCGGCTGGAGATCGCCAACGAAGTGCTGGGCCACTATCCCAACGTCAAGGTCGAGAGTTTTTCCGGCCTGCTCAAGGATTTCGTGCGCGAGCACGATGCGCGCGTGATCGTGCGCGGCCTGCGCGCCGTGTCGGACTTCGAATACGAGTTCCAGATGGCCGGCATGAACCGCTACCTGCTGCCGGACGTGGAAACCATGTTCCTCACCCCGTCCGACCAGTACCAATTCATTTCCGGCACCATCGTGCGCGAGATCGCCATGCTGGGCGGGGATGTCTCCAAGTTTGTTTTCCCATCGGTCGACCGCTGGCTGCAAAAGAAAATCGCAGCCATGAAGACCGAATAAGCGAGTTTTATCATGGCGTTAATGATCACCGACGACTGTATCAATTGCGACGTTTGCGAGCCCGAGTGCCCGAACGACGCGATCTACATGGGCGCGGAAATTTACGAAATCAATCCGGACAAGTGCACCGAATGCGTCGGCCACTTCGACGAGCCGCAGTGCCAGCAGGTGTGCCCGGTGAGCTGCATCCCGTTCAATCCCGAGGTGCGCGAAACCAGGGAACAGTTGCTCATCAAGTTCGAGCGCCTGCAGGCTGCCAAGGCCTGACCCGCTCCCGCTGTCTGCGCGGTGGTATAGTCCGACCACCAGCTACCTCCGGAGACAGCCATGAATCGTAGAAATACCCTTCGCAGCCTGCTCGCAGCCGCCATGCTGGTGGGCCTGCCTGCCTTTGCCGCCGTCGACGTCGCCGGCGTGAAGTTCGACGACACCGTCACCGTTGGCGGCCAGCCGCTCGTGCTGAACGGCGCCGGCCTGCGCACCAAGGTGATTTTCAAGGTCTACGCGGCCGCCCTCTACCTGAGCGAAAAGAAAACCACCGTGCCGGATGTGCTGGCCGTGGCCGGCCCGCGCCGGGTGGCCATCACCATGCTGCGCGAAGTCAGCTCGGAGGATTTCGGCAAGGCTTTCACCGACGGCCTGAACGCCAACACCCTGCCGGCCGAGCGCAACAAGATCCTGCCGCAAATCATGAAGTTCGGCGAAATCTTCGCGCAGACGCCGATGCTGAAAAAGGGCGACCAGCTATCGCTGGACTGGACGCCGGGCGAGGGCACCCAGTGCTATCTCAATGGTAAGAAAATCGGGGAATTGATGCCGGACCAGGCGTTCTACAACGCCGTGCTGCGCATTTGGCTCGGTGATAAGCCAGTCGACCGCGCCTTGAAAGCGGCCTTGCTGGGAGGGAAGTAATGCTGCGTCGCGGTAGCTGACCGCCGCCGCGATCGTTTGCTTAAATTCAGGCACGCGAGGCCAGCGCGCGCAGTTCGGCGGCCAGGCTGGAATCGCATTCATTGCCGTTCAACATGCTCTTCAGCACCATGGCGTCGCGCATCTGGCGGCGCTGCAAACGTTCTTCTTTGCTCAACTTTGGCTTAACTACCAGCACGGCAGCCCGCGCACATCCCACCAGCAGCGGCTTGAACAGGGTCACGAAACCGACCGCGACGACGGCCAGGGAAAAATATTGTACTGCGGTAATAACGGTAGACATGATATTGCGCTGCATTTAGAATCTGACGTAACTATAGTGCAGCGCAACATCCATATCCAATTCCCTTTCCCGATAACAATTATGCGTTTGGTGAATAGGATGTGCTATCGTTGATGTAGATTCATATTTCTAAACACACCACTGGGCCACTATGAGCTTTCTGACGCTGGACTTGAACTTGTTACGCGTCTTCGACGCCGTGATGACAGAACAGAATCTGACACGCGCCGCCGGCCACCTGGCCATGACCCAACCCGCCGTTTCCAACGCCATCAAGCGCCTGCGCGAAAGCCTGGGCGACGAGTTGCTGATACGTACCGCCTACGGCGTCAAGCCGACTCCGCGCGCCGAGCAGCTCTGGCCATCCGTGCGCAGCGCCCTGGCCAGCCTGGAAGCGGCGGTGGCGCCGGAGACTTTCGACGTATCGGCCGCCCACGCCACCTTCCGCATGGCCATGGCCGACGCCACCGCCGCCATGTGGCTGCCCTCGCTGATGCGTTCGATCGAGAGCGAGGCGCCCGGCGTCAACGTGCGCATGATGCCGCTGACCACGCGCGAACCGCGCCCCATGCTGCTGCGCGGCGATATCGACCTGGCGGTGGGCTTCTTCCCCGGCGTGGCGGCGCAACTGTCCTATGAAACCGGCTCGCCGATCCGCCACGAGCGCCTGTATTCGGGCAAATACGTGTGCGTGATGCGGCGCGACCACCCGCTGGCCAAGGAAGAACTGACGCTGGATAACTACTGCGCCGCCAATCACTTGCTGGTCAGCTTCTCCGGCCGCGCCCACGGCCTGGTCGACGAGGCGCTGGCCCAGCTACAGCGCGAACGCCGCATCCTGCTGACGGTCAACCAGTTCTTCACGGCCGGCCGCGTGGTCGCCAACTCGGACCTGGTCACCGTGCTGCCGCGCCACCTGATGTCGGCCACCGGCATGACCGACGCCCTGATCCACAAGGAACTGCCGTTCCAGCTCCCGGCCGTGCACCTGGACATGCTGTGGCACGAGCGCGATGCGCGCAGCCCGGCCCACAAGTGGCTGCGCATGCACCTGGAGAAAATGAACTCCGTCACCCAGCGGGCGGTGCAGGGCAGCGCCAGCCGCTAACGCGCGCTACTTGCTGCTGGAGCGGTAGCCGATGCGGAAACCGCCCCAATGCTTGCCATTCACATAGATCGGCGCCGACATGTCGTGCATGACCTCGCCCGTGTCGCGCTTGTAGGTCTGCAGCAGGAACGGCTTGGTGTTGGAGCCGCAGCGCTTGCCGGTGCGGTCGCTGAAGATGCGCTTGGTGCGGTTGTTGACGATGTCGACCTCGTAGTTCCCGGTCAGCGGCTGGGAGAACTTGCGGTTATGGGTGGGGAAATAGCCGTTGTTATCCACAGCGCCGGCGTAAGCCAGTTGCGGCATCGCGGCCAGCAAGCCTTCCTGCAGCGGCGGCAGCACGCGGTCGGTAAAGTCATCAAAGCGGGTTTTGAATTTCGGTGGATCGGTGTTCGGGATCTGCACGTAATGGCGGTCCCACAGCGCCTCGCGCGTGATCTTGCCGGTGGCGAGGGCGTCTTCGAACATCCTGCCCACTTCCTGCGCCGCCCTTTGCGCGGCTGCGCGGATCTCGTCGTGCGAGGTGACGATGGACGATTCGCTGAGCGCGCCCGTGATGATTTCCGCCCGGTCCGCCAGCGCCATCGCCGAACTGGCCGCGCGCGGCAATTCCTTCTCGGTGGATAACAGGCTGTCGCGTATGCTCTGGATGGCCGCCGCGATTTCTTCCGTGGTGGCGACATGCTCGCGCGAGGAACGCGCAATCTCGCCGATCTCCGTTTCCGATACCCCCGACGAGCGCTCGATATTGCCCAGCAAGCCGTGCACGGTCTCGACGTTGCCGGCCGCTTCGCTGACCTTGGCCGCCAACGCATTCATGCCGGTGGCGGCTTTTTCCGCCTGCTGGTTAATCTCGCGCACCATGGTGCTGATCTCGTCCGTGGCTTCCTTGGTGCGCAGCGCCAACTGGCGCACCTCGGTGGCGACCACGGCAAAGCCGCGTCCCTGTTCACCGGCGCGCGCCGCTTCAATCGCGGCATTCAGCGCCAGCAGGTTGGTGCGGGCGGAAATTTCAGTGATGGCTTCGGTAAAGCCGTAAATCTTGCGCGAATTGGTTTGCAGCTCGGCCATGACGGCCGCCGCCGTCTGCGCATCCTGGCGCGCGGTGCGGATGCGCTGCAAACCATGGTCGGCCTCGGTGCGGCCGGCTTCCGTTTCGTCGCGCACCTGGGCCGCGATCTGCGCGGCGCGTTCGGCGTTGGCAGCCATGCGCTCGGTGGTGTCGGCATTCTGGGACGCGGAATGCACGATGCCGCTGGCCGTGTTCACGTCCAGCTCGATTTTCTTTTTGACGGAATCGACGAAGTAGGAGGTTTCAGCCGCGCCGATCATGATGGCGTCGATTTCTTCGCCGACCGTGTGGGCGAAGGTGCGCACGCCGCCTTCGTCGCTGTCCCGGCGAGCCGCCCACCAGGCAAGCAGCGCGCCGCCCAGGGCGGCCGGCACCGCGGCCGCCACCGGGCCGGCCCCCATCAGATTGCATAAGTAGGCGAGCCCAGTGCCGCCCGCCGTCGCCCCCAAAAACCATAAACAGCGCTGCACCAGCTTGTGCTGCAAATGCTTCATGTGTCCCCCCAATTTTTTTGACTCCCGTCCGGCATTCTAGGGATGTCCGCTTACACGGGGGTTACGTCAAGGACACTTTTTTGGCGGCGTGACTTATTTTATTTCTAGGGTGCTATTTTATGGGCAACTTGGTGGTATTCTTAACTTCTTCCATGACAGCGTAGGTATGCGTTTCACGTACGCCTTTTTGGAGCAGGGTTTTGCCCAGGAATTCACGGTAAGCGGCCATGTCCTTGACGCGCGCCTTGACCAGGTAATCGAACCCGCCGGCGACCATGTGGCATTCTAGTACTTCCGGAATGACCTGGACGCTCTGCTTGAAGGCGTCGAACACCTCGGGCGTGGTGCGATCGAGCACCACCTCGATGAAGACAAGCAGGGAGACGTCGAGCAACTGCGGATTGAGCTGCGCGGTGTAGCCCATGATATAGCCGGACTCGTGCAGCTTGCGCACGCGCTCCAGGCAGGCAGCCGGCGACAGGTTCACCCGCGCCGCCAACTCCACGTTGGAGATGCGGCCATCGCTCTGCAATTCCATCAAGATTTTCTTACTGATCTTGTCTAACATTTCCGGGAACTCCCACATAAATATTATTTGGTTAAATTGTCTCACTAAAAACTATCTATTGCTAGTCCCTTGCATTACCAGAATTAATCCAGAAGAAATCGCACTACAATCGAATCATTAGCAGCTCACCTCATTTCACGCTCGCCAGCCCCGCTGACCGAGCGTGTTTTTGTAAGTGGACGTGCTCAAATTTCTTTCTGAGAGTTCTACATGCAAGCAGCAGTTTCCACCGCTTACACCCCGTTTTCCGCCCTGCAGGCTGAAGTCCTGCGCGAGCCGTCGCCGCTGCGCGCCGCAGTCACAGCCGCCTATCGCAAGGACGAAATCAGCGCCGTTCAATGGCTGCTTGGCCAGCTCAAGAATCACGACGACACCAGCCTTCAGCAAGCCCAGCAACTGGCCCACAAACTGGTCAGCCAGGTGCGCGCGCAGCGCACCCGCGCATCCGGCGTGGATGCGCTGATGCACGAGTTTTCGCTGTCGTCGGAAGAGGGTGTGGCGCTGATGTGCCTGGCCGAAGCACTGTTGCGTATTCCCGACAGCGCGACCGCCGATCGCCTGATTGCCGACAAAATCAGCAAAGGCGACTGGCGCAAGCACCTGGGCGAATCGCCGTCCCTGTTCGTCAACGCGGCGACCTGGGGCTTGCTCATCACCGGCAAGCTGGTCTCGACCAGCAGCGAGACGGGCCTGGGCTCGGCCCTGACCAAGCTGATCGCCAAGGGCGGCGAACCGCTGATCCGCAAGGGGGTGGACCTGGCCATGCGCATGCTGGGCAACCAGTTCGTCACCGGCCAGACCATCGATGAGGCGATCAGGAACGGCCAGGCCAACGAGGCGCGCGGCTACCGCTATTCCTACGACATGCTGGGCGAGGCCGCGCTGACCGAGGCCGACGCCCGGCATTATTACCAGGCTTACGAAAGCGCGATCCACGCCATCGGCAAGGCCTCGAACGGCCGCGGCATCAAGAACGGCCCCGGCATTTCGGTCAAGCTGTCGGCGCTGCATCCGCGCTACAGCCGCGCCCAGCACGCCCGCGTGATGGGCGAACTGCTGCCGCGCCTGCGCGCGCTGGTGCTGCTGGCCAAGCAGTACAACATCGGCCTGAACATCGACGCCGAAGAGGCCGACCGCCTGGAACTGTCGCTGGACCTGATGGAAGCGCTGGCGCACGATCCGCAACTGGCCGGCTTCGAGGGCATCGGCTTCGTGGTGCAGGCTTACCAGAAGCGCTGCCCGTTTGTGATCGATTACCTGGTCGACCTGGCCCGGCGCAGCGGCCGCAAATTCATGGTGCGCCTGGTGAAGGGCGCGTACTGGGATGCCGAGATCAAGCGCGCCCAGGTCGATGGCATGAGCGGCTATCCGGTCTACACCCACAAGGTTTACACGGACGTGTCCTACCTGGTGTGCGCGCAAAAGCTGCTGGGCGCGGCCGACGTCATCTACCCGCAATTTGCCACCCACAACGCGCAAACCCTGTCGACAATTTACACCTGGGCCAAGCGCGACGGCATCACCGACTACGAGTTCCAGTGCCTGCACGGCATGGGCGAATCGCTGTACGACCAGGTGGTCGGCCAGGAAAACCTGGACAAGGCCTGCCGCATCTACGCCCCGGTCGGCACCCATGAAACGCTGCTGGCCTACCTGGTGCGCCGCCTGCTGGAGAACGGCGCCAATTCGTCCTTCGTGAACCAGATCGTGGATGAATCCATCGCCATCGACGCGCTGCTGAAAGATCCGGTGGCGACCGCGCGCGAACTGGGCGGCCAGCCGCATACCGGCATCGCCCTGCCGCTGGACATGTTCGGCGCCGAGCGCAAGAATTCGTCCGGCGTCGACCTGGCCAACGAAGACGTGCTGCGCGCGCTGTCGGCCGAACTGGCCGCGCCGCGCACCTGGCACGCCGCGCCCTTGCTGGCCGGCGGCCTGAGCAGTGGCCAGCCGACGCTGGATGTGAGCAATCCCGCGCAACGCGGCGACATCGTCGGCAAGCTGGTCGAGGCCAGCGCCACCGACGTGGCCACCGCGCTGGCCAGCGCCAGCGCATACGCGATGGACTGGCAGACCACCGAGCCGGCGCAACGCGCGGCCGCGCTGCTGCAAGCGGCCGACCTGTTCGAAGCCCACGCGACCGAGCTGATGACGCTGGCCATCCGCGAAGCCGGCAAGTCGCTGCCGAACGCCATCGCCGAGATCCGCGAGGCGGTCGATTTCCTGCGCTACTACGCCAGCGAAGTGCGCGGTTCGTCCAATTTGCTGGCGCTGGGACCGGTCGCCTGCATCAGCCCGTGGAACTTCCCACTGGCCATCTTCACCGGCCAAGTGGCAGCCGCACTGGCCGCCGGCAACGTCGTGCTGGCCAAGCCGGCCGAGCAGACCCCGCTGATCGCCCACCGCGCGGTCGAGCTGCTGCACGCAGCCGGCGTGCCGCGCGCCGCACTGCAATTCCTGCCGGGCCGCGGCGAAGTGGTCGGCGCCGCGCTGACCGCCGATGCCCGCGTCAAGGGCGTGATCTTCACCGGCTCGACCGAAGTGGCGCAACTGATCAACCGCACCCTGGCCAAGCGCGCCGCCGCTGAAAACGCCGACATCCCGCTGATCGCCGAAACCGGCGGCCAGAACGCCATGATCGTCGATTCCTCCGCGTTGCCCGAGCAGGTGGTGCAGGATGCGATTTCCTCGGCCTTCGACAGCGCCGGCCAGCGCTGCTCGGCGCTGCGCGTGCTGTTCCTGCAGGAAGATATCGCCGACAAGACGATCAAGATGCTCAAGGGCGCGATGCAGGAGCTGAAAATCGGCATTCCAGACCGCCTGGCCACCGACATCGGCCCGGTGATCGACGCCGAGGCGCAGCAAAACCTGCTGGCCCACATCAACAAGATGAAGGCGACCGCGGTCGATTACTACTCGCTGGACTTGCCGGCGGAAGTGACCGGCGCCGGCACCTTCGTGCCGCCCACCGTGCTGGAAATCCGCTCGCTGTCCGAGCTGACGCAGGAAGTGTTCGGCCCGGTGATGCACGTCATCCGCTACCAGCGCGCCGACCTGCCGAAGGTGGTGGAGCAAATCAACGCCAGCGGCTATGGCCTGACCCTGGGCGTGCATTCGCGCATCGATGAAACCATCGACTACATCAGCAGCCGCGCGCACGTCGGCAACATCTACGTCAACCGCAACATCGTCGGCGCGGTGGTGGGCGTGCAGCCCTTCGGCGGCGAAGGCAAATCCGGCACCGGCCCGAAGGCGGGCGGCCCGCTGTACCTGAAGCGCTTGCAGCGCGGCGCCGTGACCACGCCGGTGCACGACCGCCAAACCTCGCCGGCGCTGGACGCGCTGACTGTCTGGGCCAAAATGCACGGCCATGAACGCATCGCCAGCCTGGCCGAGCAGTACAGCCGCACCACCCAGTTGGGCAGCGTGATCACCTTGCCGGGCCCGACCGGCGAACGCAACACCCTGGCGCTGGCCCCCCGCGGCGCGGTGGCTTGTGCGGCTGGCACCTTGGGAGGCTTGCTGAATCAGCTTGCCGCGACGCTGGCCACTGGCAACATCGCCCTGCTCACGGGCGCTGCCACGAAGCTGTTGCCGAACGACCTGCCGCCGGTCGTGAAGGACAGCATTCGCACGGTTGCCAGCCTGGACGAATGCGAATTCCAGATCGCGCTGGTGGAGTCCATGCTGGCCAAGAGCCTGCACGGCAGCCTGGCGGCGCGCAGCGGCGCCCTGGTCAGCCTGGTCAGCACCAACGAGGACAGCAGCCTTCCGCTGTGGCGCCTGCTGGCTGAGCGCGCGCTGTGCGTGAATACCACCGCCGCCGGCGGCAATGCCAGCCTGATGACGCTGCAGGCAGCGTAAAGATTTACCTGTTGCACTTTTGGCCGGGCAAGTCCCGGCCTTTTTTATGCGTGGCAGAAATTGTGGATGACGTCGAAAGCGTAGCGCGAGGCGACAGTTTTGATGAAATGCATGAAATCGACGGCCGCGTCGTCGTTGGCATTGTCGGAGATGGTACGGATCACCGCAAACGGAATGCCCAGCTCGAAACACACCTGGGCCACGGCTGCACCTTCCATCTCCACTGCCAACAAATCAGGCAATGCCGCCTTCAACCCCTGAAGTTGCCCAAGTTTTCCTATGAATTGATCGCCGCTGGCGATCAAACCGCGGTGCACACGCGTGATTGTCTTTGCGGCGCTCACCAATCGCTCGGTCAACGCGACGTCGGTTGCGAAGCGTGAGATACCGGTCAGCGGGATTTCATGGCGGGGAAACAGCGGGCTCGCATCGAAATCGTGCTGGACCAGGGATTCAGCCACCACGATATCCCCGACGTTGACGTTTTTATCCCCGCTGCCGGCAACGCCGGTAAAGACAATGTGGGTAACTCCGAACTTCTCCACAAGGATGGCGGCTGTCATGGCTGCGGCAACCTTGCCTATACGCGATAAAACGCACACAGCGTCGATTTCCCAGAGTTTTCCGGCTGTGTACTCACGCATGCCGTAAAAGTGCTTAGAAGGGCTCTCAAGGGCTTCTATCAATCCGTGCTGTTCTTCAGCCAAGGCGCTAATGATGCCTAAACGCATGTTTTTCCTCAAAAGAAAGCATTTTAAGCCCGGGACTTCAGGGTTTTAGTTTTTTACAAGAACGTTTATATAAAATAGTGGTAGTAGTAAACGTGCAAATAACTGTGGATAAGTCGTGTATACGTTTACAAATCATTTGTTTACGAAGTAAACAACATCCTGAACAAGCGCTGTATCAGTTCGGGAATAATTTCTGGATAAAAAGAAGGGCTGTGAGCAAAAACTGGTCTTGGCCACAAACGATCCTGTGGATATCCAATCACTTATTCACAGTCTCTAGCTGATTTTGCAGTTTTTTCTCCAGTTCTTCGCCTGAAATGGGCGTGGAGAACAGATAGCCCTGGCCCAAATCACAGCCAGCCCCGGTCAACACGGCCAATTGTTGCGGTGTTTCTATGCCTTCGGCGATCACTTTGATGTCCAGCTTGTGCGCCATGGCGATAATCGCCTCGCAAATCCGCACGCCGTCATAGCCGTTGGAAAGATTGGCCACGAAAACCGGGTCGATCTTGATGTAGTCGACCTCGAAGCGCCGCAAAATCGCCAGCGAGCCATAGCTGCTGCCGAAATCGTCCAGAGAAAGTTGCATATGTGCATGTTGGAAGGCCAGCATTTTGTCGGCGTTGGTGCCGCTGGTTTCCATCAGCAGGTTTTCGGTCACTTCGATGATGATGCTGGCCGGGTCCAGATCGATTGCTTTCAGAAAATCCAGCCATTGCTGGTAATTGCTGCCGTCGTCGCGAAACTGCCAGGCCGATTTGTTCACGCTGACCTGGAAATCCGGCCGGCCGATGGCCCGCAATTTCTGCGCTTCACGCGCGGCTTGGTGGAATACCCAGTCGCCGATGCCGACTATCATGCCGCTGCTTTCCGCAACGGCAATAAATTCCGCCGGGTTCAGCAGTCCACGCTCCGGGTGCTGCCAGCGCACCAGCGCTTCGGCTTTGACGATTTCCCCGCTGGCTAGGTCGATAATCGGCTGGTACATGATGCGCAACTGGCTGCGACTGACGGCTTCGCGCAGCTCGTTGACCAGCGACATCCTGGTTCGGGTAGCTTCCTGCATGAACGGCGCGAAGTAGTTGAAGCGGTTGCGGCCCTGCTGCTTGGCCGCGTACATGGCCTGGTCGGCGTTTTTCATCAGGGTTTCGGCATCGTGGCCATCTTCCGGGTACATGGTGATGCCAAGGCTGCTCGAAATCTGGGCAATGTTGCCGCCCAGGTCAAAAGGCGTGCTCATTTTTTTCAGGATTTCCTGTGCGGTGCGCACCACATCGCTGGCATTGCGCAACTGGCTGATGATGACCGTGAATTCGTCGCCGCCCAGCCGGGCGACCGTATCGCTGCTGCGAACCGAGCTGAGCAAGCGTGTTGCCACTTCCTTGAGCAGCAAGTCGCCCTTGTCGTGACCCAGCGTGTCGTTGATTTCCTTGAAGTGGTCGAGGTCGACGAATACCAACGCCATCGGCAGCAGGGAACGGTCGGTTTTCCTCATTTCTTGACGTAAATGCTCGTGGAACAGGCGGCGGTTGGGCAGTCCGGTCAGGGCGTCGAAATTGGCCTGGCGCCAGATCAGTTCTTCGGATTCCTTCTTTTTCGTGATGTCGCTGATCAGGGCCACATAACGGAAGGGATTTCCCTGTTCATCGTAGACCGTGTTGATGTGCATCGCGGCCAGGAACTCTTCGCCATCCTTATGCCGCTGCCAGATTTCGCCCTTCCAGTGGCCGCTGTTGGTCACGCACTGGTAAATGCGGTCGAAGAATTCGGCATCGTTGCGGCCGGACGTGATTTCGTAAGCGCGGTGGCCCAGCAATTCCTGTTCGGTGTAGCCGGTTAGCAGGGAGAAGGCCGGATTCACGGTCAGGATCTGGCCTTGTGCATCGAACACCATCATGCCTTCGCCGCTGTTCTGGAACAGCAGGGTGGCCAACTTCATGGATTCTTCGTTTTTCCTGAGCTGGTTTTCCATCTCCTTGGTCTCGGCGTACAGGCTGCGGTAGCGCAGTTCGCGTTCTTCCTGTTTGAGATAGGTGCGCAGCGTGTAGCGCCCGGCCGCAAAAATAAGCAGCAGCAACAGCGCCAGTCCGACACCGGCAAACAGGTAATTTTGCTGCAGCAAGCGTTCCGATTGTGCGTTGTTGCTGCCAACCACAATTATCAGCGGCAGCTTATCGATTACGCGGTAGCTGAACACGCGGCTCTGGCCATCGATCACGCTGACGGTTTTGTAGTTGCCTGTGTTGGCGCGGCGCACATTGTCGAACAAGGCCATGGCGCCCAGATCCCGTCCAAAGGCTTCTTCAAAATTCGGCACGCGGGCAATGATTTTGCCGTTACCGTGGATCAGTGCGATGGAAATGTCCGCGCTGAAGCGGGAACTTTCAAACACGGTCGCATAACGCTCGGCATTGAGCGGGGCGACCACGACACCAAGAAACTCGCCTTGCGCATTTTCCACGCGGCGGCTGAGGAAAAACAATTTGTGCTTGCTGACTTTGTCGAGTACCGGCTCGCCAATGAAGAGGCGGCCTTGCATGGCGTCGTTGACATGTACTTTGAAATAGTCGCGGTTGGCATAAGAAAAGCCGACGACCGGGTCCCCTGTCGAAGTCGCTACCCCGATGCCGTTGGCATCGATAAAAGTGATCCAGTAATCGCTGTTGAAACTGGATCCTCGCAGGGAGAGCAGGGCCGCTACCGTTTCCGGCGAACGGCTTTGTTTGGCAGAAAGGACTTTGATCGCATTGGCAAAACCGATCAGCGACATGTCGACCGACTGGATGGAGTACGAAACGTGGGCTTCCATTGCCTTCACCAGATGTTCGGTCTGGGAACGTTCCGCGAGTTCGCGCTCAGCATAGGAAGTGCGGAACTGGCTGATGGCGACGGCAATGGCGAGAGCCGCCATCAACAAAAGGCCGGTAATCAACCGTCGCCGAAACCGCAGGTAGGCGGGCGACCGGGGATTTTTGCGGGTTGAGGACAAAACGACTCCGCTGGGGCTATCAGTTTGCCAATTCAGTATAGGGGAATTTGCCGGGTTTTTGGCGACCGGCCGATGGGTTTGAGGTTTATGGTTTACCCTAAGGAAGTAAATATAAAAATAATGGTAGTTGTTAACAACTGACGTTTTCTGTGGATAAGTAGGCAATCTGGATTAGAATCAGGCGTTTACACGCTGCATAAGCCGGCGCGTAAACCCTGTATGGACGAGGAACTGTTTTGGGATAAAAAAAGACGTTCCCGGAATCCATTTGTTTACTCACATTTGACACCTGTGGATATCCATAGAGTTGTCCACAAGACTTTAGCGTGAGGATACGATGAATTTGAGTTCACTTTTCCCGCATCCCATCATTCAGGGGCCGACCGCGGGCGGCTTCAACACGCCGGCCCAGGTGGCTGCGGTGTCCAATGCTGGCGGCCTGGGTTCGCTTGCCGGTTCCTTGTTGTCACCCGACGTCATCCGCGCCCAGACCGCGCAAATCCGTGCCCTGACCGACAAGCCGTTCTGCCTGAATTTCTTCGTGCAGGACATACCGAAGCCCGATCCGCAGGAAGTAGAACGGGCCAAGGAATGGCTGAAGCCGATCTGGTCGTCACTGGGTTGGTCCGAGCTGCCGACGCCCGCAAAGTGGTGCGAAGATTTCGCCGCCCAGTTTGAAACGCTGATCGAGCTGCGCCCTGCCGTGGCCAGTTTTACCTTCGGCATCCTCAGCACGGAACAGATCAAGCGTCTGCACGAGGCTGGCATCCTCGTCGTCGGCACGATCACGCACGCGGACGAAGCGCTGGCCTGGCAGAGCAGGGGCGCCGATGCGGTGATTGCCTCGGGCACGGATGCGGGCGGCCACCGCGGCACTTTCATCGGCGCGCAGGAAGACGCGAAGTTGTCCACTTTTGAACTGTTGCCGACGGTGGTGGAGGCAGTGAATATTCCCGTGATCGCCGCCGGCGGCATCATGGACGGCGCCGACATCAAGCGGGCCTTGAACGCCGGCGCAGTGGCGGTGCAGATGGGCACGGCGTTCCTGGTCAACGATGAAACCACCATCAGTCCCGCGTACCGCCAGCGTCTGCTGACAGCCGGCGACCATCCGACGCGGCTGACCCGGACCTTTTCCGGCCGCTATGCGCGCGGACTGGAGAACCGTTTCATGCGTGAGATGGCGGCCGTGGAAAAGAAAATCCCCGCCTACCCCATTCAAAATGCGCTAACTTCGCCGATCCGCGCGGAGGCGACCAAGCGTGGCGAAACCGAGCTGATGTCGCTCTGGTGCGGCACCGGCGTCGCGCGCGCGCGGCAGATGCCGGCGGCGAAACTGGTGGAAACCCTGGTGGCGGAGATTGCCGCGGCCTAGTGCTGTCAAGGAGAAATGGTTGGAATCAGCAGGCAGCTACGATTACATCATCATAGGCGCGGGCTCGGCGGGCTGCGTACTGGCCAACCGGCTCAGCGCCGACAAGCACGCGGAAGTCCTGCTGATCGAGGCCGGCGGCAAAGACGATTACGTGTGGATCCACATTCCGGTCGGCTATCTGCATTGCATCGACAATCCGCGCACCGACTGGAAATTCCGCACTGAGGCCGATCCGGGCCTGGGCGGCCGTAGCCTGCTCTACCCGCGCGGCAAAGTCCTGGGCGGCAGTTCATCGATCAACGGCATGATCTACATGCGGGGCCAGTCCGGCGATTACGACCGCTGGGCCGATCTGACCGGCGATGCTGGCTGGCGCTGGGAATCCGTGCTGCCGCTGTTTAAGAAGAGCGAAGACTATTACGGCGGCGCTTCCGAATTCCACGGCGCCGGCGGATTGTGGCGCGTGGAGAAGCAGCGCCTGTCGTGGGAAATCCTCGATGCCTTCCGCGACGCGGCCGAACAGACCGGCATTCCGAAAGTCGATGACTTCAATCGCGGCGACAACAGCGGTTGCGGCTACTTCGACGTCAACCAGAAACGCGGCATACGCTGGAACACGGCCAAGGCCTTTCTGCGGCCGGCCTCGCAAAGGCCGAATCTGACCATCATGACCGGCTGCCATGTCGAGCGCCTGCAGCTCGAAAGCGGCGAGCATGGACTGGTGTGCAAGGGCGTGATTTTCACCGGCGGCGGCACACAGTACACCGCTACAGCAAACAAAGAAACCCTTGTGGCAGCAGGCGCGGTTTCAAGCCCACAGATTTTGCAGTGCTCCGGCATCGGCCCGGCGCAGTTGCTGCAGCAGCACGGCGTGACGCCGTTGGTCGATCTGCCGGGCGTCGGCGAAAACCTGCAAGACCATCTGCAACTGCGCATGGTCTACAAACTCGGCAAAGGCGCGCGCACGCTGAATACCATGGCCGCGAGCTGGCACGGCAAGCTGCGCATCGGCCTGGAATATGCGATGTTCCAGAGCGGGCCAATGTCGATGGCGCCGTCGCAACTGGGCGCCTTTGCGCGTTCCAGCGCCAGCGAGCGCACACCCAATCTGCAATACCATGTACAGCCGCTGTCGCTGGAAAAATTTGGCGAGCCGCTGCACACCTTCCCGGCGTTCACGGCCAGCGTGTGCAACCTGCGCCCGACTTCGCGCGGCCATGTGCGCATCGCCAGCGCCGATCCGTATGCGCCGCCGAAGATTTCACCGCTGTATCTGAGCACGCTGGAAGATCGTAAGGTGGCGGCCGATGCCTTGAACCTGACGCGGAAAATTGTCGCCGCGCCGGCGCTGCAAAAGTACGCGCCGGAAGAATTCAAACCCGGCATTCACCACCGCACGGATGAAGAGTTGGCGGCAGCGGCCGGCGCGATCGGCACCACGATATTCCATCCGGTCGGCACTTGCAGGATGGGACGCGCCGATGATGTTGCGGCCGTGGTGGATGGCGAATTGCGCGTCAAAGGCGTGGCGGGATTGCGCGTGGTCGATGCCTCCGTCATGCCGTACATCACGTCCGGCAACACGAATTCGCCGACCATCATGATTGCTGAAAAAGCTTCAGCATTGATCCGTTCAGCATGGAAATAAATCCTTGCGCCCACTAGGCGCAGATCAAACTCCGGCCGTATTTATACTGTATTGTTAGCCAAATTCTTACTGTGTATGATCTTGCACAAGTAGTACTTTGAAAAGAATAACAGGGAGACAGGATGTCCGAAGTTATCTTGGAAACAAAGCACTTGACCAAGGATTTCAAAGGCTTCACCGCGGTCAACGATGTTAATCTCAAAGTACAGCGCGGGCATATCCATGCGCTCATCGGCCCGAACGGCGCCGGTAAAACCACGTGCTTTAATCTGCTCACCAAATTCCTGGTGCCCACCTCGGGACAGATTCTTTTCAAGGGTAAGGACATCACCGCCGCCAAGCCGGCGCAAATTGCCCGCATGGGCGTGATCCGCTCGTTCCAGATCTCGGCCGTCTTCCCGCACCTGACCGTGTTGCAGAATGTGCGCATCGGCTTGCAGCGCCAGCTCGGCAGCAGTTTCTTTTTCTGGCAAAGCGAACGCGCGCTGGACAAGCTGAACGAGCGCGCGATGGCGCTGCTGGCGGAAGTCGACCTGGCCGGCTTTGCCGACACCATCACCATCGATATGCCGTACGGCCGCAAGCGCGCGCTGGAAATCGCCACCACGCTGGCGATGGAGCCTGAGCTGATGCTGCTCGATGAACCCACGCAGGGCATGGGCCACGAAGACGTGCACCGCGTGACCGAACTGATCAAGAAAGTCGCCCATGGCCGCACCATCCTGATGGTCGAGCACAACATGAAAGTGGTGTCCGGCATCTGCGACCGCATTTCGGTCTTGCAGCGCGGCGCCATGCTGGCGGAAGGCAGTTACGCCGAGGTGTCGGCCAATCCGCAGGTGATGGAAGCCTACATGGGCACGGAAGCCTCGACGCTGGAAGGAGCGCATTGATGACGGCCGCGCTCGAGATAGCCAATCTGCAGGCCTGGTACGGCGAATCGCACATTCTTCACAACGTCAACATGACGGTGCAACCGGGCGAAGTGGTGACACTGCTGGGGCGTAACGGCGCCGGCCGCACCACCACGCTGCGCGCCATCATGGGCCTGACCGGCGCGCGCAAGGGCTCGATCAGGATCAACGGCCGGGAAGCGATCGGGCTGCCGACGCACAAGGTGGCGCATCTCGGCATCGGCTACTGCCCGGAGGAGCGCGGCATATTCTCGTCGCTGTCGACCGAGGAAAACCTGCTGCTGCCGCCGCAGTTGTCCACCGGCGAGAAGGGCATGCCGGTGTCCGAGATTTATGCGATGTTCCCCAACCTGGAAGAGCGCAAGCACAGCCAGGGCACGCGCCTGTCGGGCGGCGAGCAGCAGATGCTGGCGGTGGCGCGCATCCTGCGCACCGGCGCGCGCCTGTTGCTGCTGGACGAAATTTCCGAGGGCTTGGCGCCGGTGATCGTGCAGGGCCTGGCGCGCATGATCACCACCCTCAAGTCCAAGGGCTACACCATCGTGATGGTGGAACAGAATTTCCGCTTCGCCGCGCCGCTGGCGGACCGGTTTTACGTCATGGAGCACGGCCAGATTGTTGAGACTTTTGTTGCATCCGAATTGAGCGCCAAGATGCCTGTGTTGAACGAGCTTCTGGGCGTTTGAAGTTTTACAAAAACTACTTCAAGGAAGGGAGACGAAATGAAACGCAAGGCAATCACTCTCGCAGCCGCCGTTCTGTGCGCCCCGCTGGTGGCGCATGCGCAGTTCTCCGGCGATGTCATCAAGATCGGCATGATCACCGACATGTCCGGCGTGTACACGGATGTCGACGGCGCCGGCGGCGCCGAGGCGGTGAAGATGGCGATCGCCGACGCGGGCGGCAGCATCAACGGCAAGAAGATCGAATTCGTCTCCGCCGATCACCAGAACAAGGCCGATATCGCGGCGTCCAAGGCCCGCGAATGGTTCGACCAGCAGGGCGTGGACATGCTGATCGGCGGCACCAACTCCAGCGCCAGCCTGGCGATGGCCAAGGTGGCGGCGGAAAAGAAAAAGATCTTCATCGCCATCGGCGCCGGCTCGGCGCGGCTGACCAACGAGGAATGCACGCCCTACACCGTGCACTACGCCTACGACACCATCGCGCTGGCGCGCGGCACCGGCGGCGCGATCGTGAAGCAGGGCGGCAAGACCTGGTACTTCCTGACCGCCGACTATGCCTTCGGCCAGTCGCTGGAAAAGGATACCGCCGACGTGGTGAAGGCCAATGGCGGCAAGGTGCTCGGTTCGGTCAAGCATCCGCTGGGCGCGTCCGATTTTTCGTCCTTCCTGTTGCAGGCGCAATCGTCGGGTGCGCAGATCCTGGGCCTGGCCAACGCGGGCGGCGATGCGATCAACTCCATCAAGGCGGCCAACGAATTCGGCATCACCAAGAAAATGAAGCTGGCCGGCCTGCTCATCTTCATCAACGACATCCACTCGCTGGGCCTGAACCTGACCCAGGGCATGTACCTGACCGACGGCTGGTACTGGGACGCCAATCCGGAAACGCGCGCCTGGTCCAAGCGCTATTTCGAGAAGATGAAGAAAGAGCCGTCGATGCTGCAAGCCGCCGACTATTCGGCCGCCAGCAATTACCTCAAAGCCGTCAAGGCCTTGGGCACCGACAATCCCGACAAGGTGATGGCTTACCTGAAGGCGAACAAGATCGACGATATGTTCACCAAGAACGGCGTGATCCGTCCGGACGGCCGCATGGTCCACGACATGTACCTGATGGAGGTGAAAAAGCCGTCGGAGTCCAAGTATCCGTGGGACTACTACAAGCTGGTGACCACCATCCCCGGCGACCAGGCTTACGCGACCAAGGCCGAGAGCAAGTGCGCCTTGTGGAAATAAGTTGAGTTATCCCCAGCCGTCATTCCCGCGCAGGCGGGAGTCCATACTCAGCATGGATTCCCGCCTGCGCGGGCATGACGGTTCATCTGAATAGTGGACTCTCATGGAAATTTTCGGCGTTCCCCTGCCCGCGATGATGAGCCAGTTGCTGCTCGGCCTGGTCAACGGTTCTTTTTACGCGATGTTGTCGCTCGGCCTGGCGGTGATTTTCGGGCTGCTCAACGTGATCAATTTTTCCCACGGCGCGCTGTACATGATGGGCGCCTTCCTCGCGTGGATGGGCATCGAGTACTGGGGACTGAATTACTGGGTGATGCTGGTGCTGTCGCCGCTGCTGGTGGGCGTGTTCGGCGTCATCATCGAGAAGACCATGCTGCGCCACTTGTACAAGCTGGACCACCTGTACGGCCTGCTGCTGACCTTCGGCATCACGCTGGTGGTGGAGGGCGTGTTCCGTTCGTTTTATGGCGTCTCCGGCCAACCGTTCCAGGTGCCGGAAGCGCTGGCCGGCGCCACCGACCTCGGCTTCATGGTGATGCCGAATTACCGCGCCTGGGTGGTCCTGGCGTCGCTGGCCGTGTGCCTGTCGACCTGGTTCGTGATCGAGAAGACCAAGCTGGGTGCCTACCTGCGCGCCGGCACCGAAAATCCCAAGCTGGTGGAAGCCTTCGGCGTCAACGTGCCGTTGATGGTGACGCTAACCTACGGCTTCGGTGTCGCTTTGGCGGGCTTTGCAGGCGTTTTGGCGGCGCCGATCATCCAGGTGCAGCCCCTGATGGGGCAGAACCTGATTATCGTCGTATTCGCCGTTGTGGTGATCGGCGGCATGGGGTCCATCATGGGTTCTATCCTGACCGGCCTGGCGCTGGGCGTCATCGAAGGGCTGACCAAGGTGTTTTACCCGGAGTTTTCCTCGACCGTGGTGTTCCTGGTGATGGTGGTCGTGCTGCTGCTGCGCCCGGCAGGTTTGTTCGGCAAGGAAAAATGAGATGAACAAGAAAATCGGCTACCTCCTTGCGTTTGCCATCGCGCTGGCCGCGCCTTTTGTCGGCTACCCGGTGTTCCTGGCCAAGTTGCTGTGCTTTGCCTTGTTTGCCTGCGCATTCAATCTGCTGATCGGCTTCACCGGCTTGCTGTCGTTCGGGCACGCCGCGTTTTTCGGCACGGCTGGCTACGTGGCCGGCAATGCGATCAAGGTGTGGGGATGGCCGACCGAGCTGGGCCTGCTGGCCGGCGTGGCGGCAGGGGCGCTGGTCGGCCTGGTGATGGGCGCGCTGGCCATACGCCGGCAGGGCATCTACTTTGCGATGATTACGCTGGCGCTGGCGCAGATGGTGTACTTCGGCGCGTTGCGGGCTGGGGAATTCACCGGCGGCGAGGATGGCCTGCAGGGCATACCGCGCGGACGCTTCCTGGGCGTGGTCGATTTGTCGAACGACCTGGCGCTGTATTTCTTTGTCCTGGGCATTTGCGTGCTGGCCTTCATGCTGATCGTGCGCACCGTGCATTCGCCGTTTGGGCAGGTGCTGAAGGCGGTCAAGGAAAACGAGCCGCGCGCAGTCTCGCTGGGCTACGACGTGGACAAGTACAAGTTGCTGGCCTTCGTGCTGTCGGCCGCGCTGTCGGCACTGGCGGGCGCGACCAACGCGCTGGTCCAGGGTTTCGAAACGCTGACTGACGTGCACTGGACCATGTCCGGGCTCGTGATCTTGATGACGCTGGTGGGCGGCATGGGCACGCTGGCCGGGCCGATGCTCGGCGCCATCGTCATCATCGCACTGGAAAACAAGCTGGGTGACTGGGGAAATTTCTTGAGCGTACACACCGGCATCGAGTGGTTCAACACCATCGGTGAGGCGGTCAACATGGTGGTGGGCCTGATCTTCATTATTTGCGTGCTGTTATTCCGCCGCGGCATCATCGGCGAATTCATCGCCTGGTTTGGCCGCAACGGCAGCAAGGAATCAGCTTGAGGATGACATGCAGACCAAACTTGTTGTGCTGGCGCTGGCCGGCGGCTTCGCGCTCGCCTCCTGCGGCTCTGACCATGACCGCAGGGAAACCGAAGACTTGAATCTACCGCCCAGCTACCTGGGCGCCATCAGCAGCAAAACCTACGACGGCGTCAGCGACGATCTGCTGACCGCCGGACTCGGCAAGACCGGGCTGGCCGGCCCCACGCCGGCCTATGCCGATCCGGCCAATCCCACCGCGGCGGAACTGCGCCGCAACGCCATTTATGCCAATTACCGGGCGGTGCTCGATATCTCCGCCAACAGCGGCTATGGCAGTCTCTACGGGCCGAACGTGGACGCCAAGGGCGTGGCCGGCACGGCTGAGGGCAAGGTCGCCGGCACGGAATACGTCGCGTATTCGGACGACGGCAGCGGCAGCCAGAATGTGACGCTGATGGTGCAGGTGCCGGATACGTTCGATCCGAAAAATCCCTGCATCGTCACCGGCACGTCCAGCGGCTCGCGCGGGATTTACGGCGCGATCGGCAGCGCGGGCGAGTGGGGATTGAAGAATGGCTGCGCGGTGGCGTACAACGACAAGGGCGGCGGCACTGGCCTGTACACCTTCGACGACGACAGCGTAAATCTGCAGAACGGCCTGCGCTCCACACGTTTGGCAGCGGGCAAGCAAGCCATCTTTGCGCCGGCGCTGAGCGATGCCGACCGGGCCGCATTCGCTGCCGCCTATCCCGGCCGGGTGGCGTTCAAGCACGCGCACTCGCAGCAAAACCCGGAGCAGGACTGGGGGCGCTACACGTTGCAGGCGGTGGAGTTTGCGTTCTACGTGCTGAACGAGAAGTACGGGGTGCCTTCGCGGGACGGCACGCGCCACCTGGTTGCCTTCACGCCGAAGAACACGATCACGATCGCCTCCAGCATTTCCAACGGCGCCGGCGCGGCGCTGCTGGCGGCGGAGCAGGATACCAAGGGCCTGATCTCCGGCGTCGCTGCCACTGAACCGCAGATCCAGCCCAAAACAGCAACCGGTTACACGGTGCTGCAAGGCGGCGTCAATGTGGCCGGGCAGGGCAAGGCGCTGCTCGATTACTCGACCTATGCCGCGTTGTACCAGCCCTGTATTGCCGCGACGGCGGCGTCGCCGGGACGGTGCACGGCGCTGGCTGCCAAGGGCTTGCTGAACGGGGCCGACCTGCAAGCCCAGCAAAGTGACGCCAAGGCGCGCTTGCACGCCTATGGCTGGCTGCCGGATTCCGACGTGCTGCAGGGCGCGCACGCGGGCACCAATGTGCTGGTGGCTGTGACCTACGCCTACGCTTACGGCAGGTTCGCCGTCACTGACCGGATTTGCGGCTTCACCTTCGCCTCGGTCGATGCGGGCGGCATACCGGTGCCGTTCACTGCTGCTCAAAAAAGCAGCAGCTTCGCGACTCAGAACGGCATCATTGGCAGCGTGGTGTACGAGGATTCGGTCGGCGGCGCCAAGGCGTACAACCTGGGCGTGTCACCGAGCAGCGGACTGGCCGACCAGTCGCTGGATGGATTCCTGTGCTTGCGGGCGCTGGCGACCGGCGTCGACCCGGTCACTGGCGGGGCGCTCGGTAGCGACCTGGCGGCACAGAGCCAGCGGGTACGGGCCGGCATGGCGGAAGTGGCCGCAACGGGGAACCTGCACGGCAAACCTGCCATCATCGTACAGGGACGCGACGATACGCTGATCCCTGTGAACTTTGCCTCGCGGGCTTACCTGGGGCTTAACGCCGCTGCCGAGGGTAACGCGAGCAAGCTGCGCTACATCGAGGTGACCAACGCCAATCACTTCGACTCCTTCGTGAACGTGTTGCCGTCCAGCGTGGTGCCCTTGCATGTGTATCTGTTCCGGGCGCTGGACGCGATGCTGGCCAACCTGCGTTCGGCCGCGCCGCTGCCGCCGTCACAGGTGGTGCGGACGTCCACCCGGGCGGATAACACGACCCCGATTACGGTCGCCAACGTCCCGCCTATCGCCCCAACGCCCGCGGCCGGCGACACGATATCGGTGAATGGTACGACCGTCGACGTCCCGAATTGACTCAGTCCCTGGCGATCCCGCCGGCCCACCGGGCGACGGGGGCCGGGCCGCCTGATGGCCAGGCGGGGCAATATTTCACAGGCCGCATCGGCATCAAAGTCATCCTGAGTTCTTCCGTACAATGGAGCCTTTGCACGGTAAGGATGACGGAATGATGGTGGATTATCTGGTGTTGGGCGTTGCCGCGTTTGGCGCGGGCCTGGTCGACGCGGTGGTTGGCGGGGGAGGGTTGATACAGCTCCCGGCCATGTTCACGGTCTTCCCCAACATGGCGCCGGCCACGCTGATCGGCACCAACAAGCTGGCCTCCATTGCCGGCACCAGCGTGGCGGCCGTCAGCTACGCGCGCCGGGTGAAGATCGCCTGGTCGGTAGCCACGCCGGCCGCGATGGCAGCGCTGGTGTTTGCCTTCCTGGGCGCCTACACCGTCACCCATGTCTCGCCCAATTTCATGCGTACCGCGCTGCCCTTGGTATTGCTGCTAGTGGCGATCTACACCTTTGCCAAGAAGGATTTCGGCAGCGTCCACGCCCCCATTCATTCGGGCGCCAAGGAGCAGATGCTGGCGCTGGTGGTCGGTTCGGCCATCGGTTTCTACGACGGTTTCTTCGGCCCCGGCACCGGCAGCTTCCTGGTCTTCCTGTTCGTACGGGTGTTCGGCTTTGACTTCCTGGGCGCGTCGGCCGTGGCCAAGGTCGTCAACGTGGCCTGCAACTTTGCCGGGCTGCTTTGGTTCGGCTACAGCGGCCATTTGATCTGGCAACTGGGCCTGACCATGGCGGTGGCGCAAGTCTCGGGCTCCATCATCGGATCGCACATGGCGATGAAGCACGGCAGCACGTTCGTCCGCAAGCTGTTCCTGGTCGTGGTGTCCGTGCTGATTGCCAAGACGGGCTACGACGCCTGGTTGCGATGGTGAGATTGTTTCACGTGGAACAAAATCAGGGGCACTGCAGTGTCCCTTTTTCGTTGTTTCACGTGGAACATTTCCAAGAATATTTATGCTCAAAAAAGTCGCAGCCGCAAAAAAACTCTATAATCTGACCTTGATCCCTTCGCTTTAAATTTTCCACCATGTTATTCCCTACGAAATTCGACGTCATCGTTGTCGGCGGTGGTCACGCCGGTACTGAGGCCGCCCTTGCTTCCGCCCGCATGGGGCAGAAGACTTTGCTGCTCACTCATAACATTGAGACGCTGGGCCAGATGTCGTGCAACCCATCCATCGGCGGTATCGGCAAAGGCCATTTGGTCAAGGAAGTCGATGCCCTGGGCGGCGCCATGGCGATCGCCACCGACGAGGCGGGTATCCAGTTCCGCATTCTGAATTCCTCCAAGGGCCCGGCGGTGCGCGCCACCCGCGCCCAGGCCGACCGCATCCTGTACAAGGCTGCGATCCGTTCGCGCCTGGAAAACCAGCCCAACCTGTGGCTGTTCCAGCAAGCCGTCGACGACCTGATGGTCGAGGGCGACCGCGTGGTCGGGGCCGTGACCCAGATCGGCCTGAAGTTCCTGGCCCCGGCCGTGGTCCTGACCGCGGGCACTTTCCTCGACGGTAAGATCCACGTCGGCCTGCAAAACTATTCGGCCGGCCGCGCCGGCGATCCGCCAGCCATCTCGCTGTCGGCACGACTGAAAGAACTGAAGCTGCCGCAGGGCCGCCTGAAGACCGGCACCCCGCCGCGCATCGACGGCCGCAGCATCGACTTCACGCAGATGACCGAGCAGCCGGGCGACCTCGATCCAGTGCCCGTGTTCTCGGTGATGGGCAATACCAGCATGCACCCCAAGCAGATGCCGTGCTGGGTGACCCACACCAACCAGAAAACCCACGACATCATCCGCGGCGGCCTGGACCGCAGCCCGATGTACACCGGCGTGATCGAAGGCGTCGGCCCGCGCTACTGCCCGTCGATCGAAGACAAGATCCACCGTTTCTCGTCCAAGGAATCGCACCAGATCTTCCTGGAACCGGAAGGCTTGACGACCCACGAGTTCTATCCCAACGGTATCTCCACCAGCCTGCCGTTCGACGTGCAGATCGAGCTGGTGCGTTCGATGAAGGGCCTGGAAAACGCGCACATCCTGCGTCCCGGCTATGCCATCGAGTATGACTATTTCGACCCGCGCGGCCTGAAAGCCTCGCTGGAAACCAAGGCCATCAACGGCCTGTTCTTCGCCGGCCAGATCAACGGCACCACCGGCTACGAAGAAGCGGCGGCCCAGGGCACGCTGGCCGGCATCAACGCCGCGCTGCAAACCCAGGGCAAGGACGCCTGGACGCCGGCGCGCTCGGAAGCCTACCTCGGCGTGATGGTGGACGACCTTGTGACGCAGGGCGTGATGGAGCCGTACCGCATGTTCACCAGCCGCGCCGAGTTCCGCCTGAGCCTGCGCGAAGACAATGCCGACATGCGCCTGACCGAGATCGGCCGCAAGCTGGGCGTGGTCGGCGATGCGCAGTGGGAAGCCTTCGACCGCAAGCGCGAGGCGGTGGCCAAAGAACTGGAGCGCCTGCGCTCGACCTGGGTGAATCCGCGCATCCTGGAAGCGGCGGAATCCGAGCGCGTGATAGGCCAGGCCATCGAGCGCGAATATTCGCTGGCCGATCTGCTGCGCCGCCCGGGCGTGGAATATGAGAAGCTGATGACGCTGACCGGCGCCGATGGCCGCGACCTGGCCGGCCCCGGCGTGACCGATGAGGCGGTGAAAGAGCAGATCGAAATCCAGCTCAAGTATTCGGGCTATATCGATCGCCAGTTGCGCGAAGTGGAGCGCCACGAGCACTACGAAAACCTGAAGCTGCCCGAGAATTACAACTACCTGGACATCACCGCGCTGTCGGTGGAGGTGCGCCAGAAGCTGCACGCGCAGCGTCCGGAAACCCTGGGCCAGGCTTCGCGTATTTCGGGCGTGACCCCGGCGGCGATTTCGCTGCTGCTGGTGCACCTGAAAAAAGCCGGCTTTGGCGGTTTCGTCGGCCAGAAAGATGAGGCAGCATGAAGGGGTATGACCGCAACGCAGTCGCGGAGGTTTTGAAGCAAGGTATCAACAAGCTGCAATTGGATTTGAGCGCGGCCCAGGTGGAAAAACTGCTGGACTACCTGGGCCTGCTGAACAAGTGGAACTCGGTGTACAACCTGACCTCGGTGCGCGATCCCATGCAAATGGTGACGCTGCACCTGCTGGACTCGCTGGCAGCCGTGCCCGCCTTCAAGGACGCGGCGAACGTGCTGGACGTGGGGGCAGGGGGTGGGTTGCCGGGCATGGTGCTGGCCATCAGCCGCCCGGACATGAAAGTGTCGATGATAGACACGGTGCACAAGAAGACCGCCTTCCTCAACCAGGTGAAGGCGGAGCTGGAACTGGGCAACGTGACGGTGTACACCAAGAAGGTGCAGGACCTGGAAGTGCAGACGAAATTCGACGTCATCACCTCCAGGGCGTTCGCAGACCTTTCCGACTTCGTCAACTGGTCCGGACACCTGCTGCAGGAGGGCGGGCAATTCATCGCCCTCAAAGGCACGGCGCCGGCGGAGGAGCGCGAGCGACTGCCAGCACCATGGAAACAGCAGAAACTGGAACCACTGGAAGTACCGGGGCTGGACGCCGAGCGCCACCTGGTCTTCATCAAAGCAGAAACTGTATAAACGGTTTATACGATATAAAAGTTTTATACCGTATAAACAGTATAAATCGTTTATATCGTTTATACCGTATAAATCAAAGCATCAACACAATAAAAGAAATACATGGCGAAAATTTTTTGCGTAGCAAATCAGAAGGGCGGCGTAGGCAAGACTACCACCACCGTTAACCTCGCCGCCGGTTTGGCAAAACTGGACCAGCGCGTATTGCTGGTCGACCTTGACCCGCAGGGCAACGCCACCATGGGAGCAGGCATCAACAAGTCCGGGCTGAGGGCGTCGACCTACGAGGTGATGCTGGGCACGTCCGATGTCGCGAACGCGCGCCAGCGTTCCGAGCCCGGCCACTTCGACGTGCTGCCCTCCAACCGCGAGCTGGCCGGCGCGGAAGTGGAGATGGTGGAACTGGATAACCGCGAGCGCCGCCTGAAGGAAGCGCTGGCCGCGGTGGACAAGGAATACGACTTCATCCTGATCGACTGCCCGCCGGCGCTGTCGATGCTGACGCTGAACGGCCTGTGCGCCGCGCACGGCGTCATCATTCCCATGCAGTGCGAGTACTACGCGCTGGAAGGCTTGTCCGACCTGGTCAACACCATCAAGAAGGTGCACGCCAACCTCAACCCTGACCTGAAGATCATCGGCTTGCTGCGCGTGATGTTCGATCCGCGCATGACGCTGTCGCAGCAGGTGTCGGCCCAACTGGAGCAGCACTTCGGCGACAAGGTTTTCAAAACCATCATCCCGCGCAACGTGCGCCTGGCGGAGGCACCGTCGTACGGCGTGCCCGGCGTGACGTTCGATCCGGCCTCCAAGGGCGCCCAGGCGTACATCGCCTTCGGCGCCGAGATGGTCAAGCGCATCAAGAAAATGTAAGGCAATCACATGGCAACCAAAAAACTCAAGGGCCTGGGTCGCGGCCTGGAAGCGCTGCTGGGCGGCGACGGCGACATCACCACTGCGGACGCCAACACGCCGTCCGAACTGAACGTCACGCAAATGCAGGCCGGTAAATACCAGCCGCGCACGCGCATGGACGAGGGCGGCCTGCAGGAACTGGCCGCGTCGATCAAGGCCCAGGGCATCATGCAGCCCATCCTGGTCCGTCCGGTCGGCAAGGACAAATATGAAATCATTGCAGGCGAACGCCGTTTCCGCGCTGCGCAACTGGCGGGACTGGAGGTACTCCCCGTTTTGGTGCGTGATGTAGACGACCAGGCCGCCGCCGCCATGGCGCTGATCGAGAACATGCAGCGCGAAGACCTGAACCCGCTGGAAGAGGCGCAGGGCATCCATCGCCTGATCACCGATTTCAGTTTCACGCACGAGCAGGCGGCCCACGCGGTCGGCCGTTCGCGCAGCGCGGTGTCCAACCTGCTGCGCCTGATGAACCTGGCGGCGCCGGTGCAGACCATGCTGATGGCCGGCGATATCGACATGGGCCACGCGCGCGCGCTGTTGGCGGTCGATGCGGCCACCCAGATCAACCTGGCCAATCAGGTGGTTGCCAAACGCTTATCGGTACGCGAGACCGAGAAGCTGGTCACCAAGACCATCGAGGATTTGAAGGCCACGCCGAAGGAGGCGCGGGTCAAGGAAAAGTCCGGCGACATCGTGCGCCTGGAAGAGGAGTTGTCCGACACCCTGGCCACGCCAGTCATGTTCAAGATGGGCGCCAAAGGGCGCGGGCAGTTGATCATCGACTTCGCCGACCTCGATATCCTGGACGGCGTGCTGGCCAGACTGCGAGCCTAACAAGCGCACCTTACACCAAGTTGGCAAATTCTAAGTGGAGCCAACTTGGTGCAAAAAAAGCGGAAAAGTTTCTAAAAGCGTCTGATTCATGCACTTAAATGCTCTGCTGCGGTGCAGCATGTTTGACGTGAAACATGAAGACACATATAATCACGCGGCTTTGGGTTTGAATCGGCTGAATTTCAGGAGGCTCGCAGATGAATAATTCGACGAGCATTTCGCGGCCGGTCTACCGTGTTGTCGCGCTCCAGTTCGCCATTGCGACTGGATTTGCGCTGCTCGCCTGGAATCTGGGCGGAGCGACTAAAGCCTTGTCGGCCGCTTATGGCGGAGCAATCGCGGTCATCGGGAGTCTGGTGTACGCGATGATTGTTGCTGGCGGATCGGATGACGCCAAACTCGCTTTCCGCGCGCATGTGCGAGCCGAAGTAGTGAAGATATTTATCACAGCAGTGCTGTTTGTTTTGGCACTGGTGTTGTTTCAGTCGGCCTCATGGTTATGGCTGATCTTGGGTTTCGCGGTGTCGACCTTGGCATACTGGTTCTCACTGCTCGCAGTTTAATCACCAAAATCTTAATACTTTTATGACCACCGAACACGCTGTTGAGGGGGGCCACGCGGCCCCGGCGAATGCCACGGAGTATATCCAACACCACTTGAGCCATCTGCGCACCGATGGCGACAACTTCAATCTGGACACGTTCTGGATTTCGGCCTTTTTGGGCTTCGTTTTCCTGTTCATCTTCTGGCTGGCCTCGCGCCGCGCCACGGCCGGCGTGCCGGGCAAGCTGCAGAACTTCGTCGAAGCGACCATGGAACTGGTCAACGACGTGGTCAATTCCGCCTTCCACGCCAAGAGCAAGGTCATCGCGCCGCTGGCCATCACCATTTTCTGCTGGGTCTGGCTACTGAACGCCATGGACTTCCTGCCGGTCGACCTGCTGCCCAAGCTGTTCGGCTACCTGGGCGTGCACAAGCTGCGCGTGGTGCCGACCGCCGACGTCAACCACACCTTCGGCATGTCGTTTGGCGTCATGCTGTGCATTATTGGTTTCTCGATCAAAGCCAAGGGCCTCGGCGGCTGGGGTAAAGAGCTGTTGACCGCACCGTTCCACGCGCATGGTTTCATGGCCATCGTGCTGGCGCCGATCAACTTCGTCTTCCAGATGATCGAGTTGCTGGCCAAGCCACTGTCGCTGTCTCTGCGTTTGTTCGGCAACATGTACGCCGGCGAACTGATCTTCATTCTGATCGCTCTGCTGCCATGGTGGGCGCAGTGGCTGCTCGGTGGTCCCTGGGTCATCTTCCACATCCTGGTGGTGACTCTGCAAGCCTTCGTGTTTATGGCGTTGACTGTCGTGTACCTGAGCCTCGCGGTTGAGAAGCACTAAGCAACAATCAATTCTGTTTCAAACTTTTTTAGTATCTGTAGTTCTTTTTAAAATCTTAGGAGAAATAAATGCAAGCTCTGATCGCACAAGTACAAAGCATGACCGTTCTGGCAGCCGCTATCATCATCGGCCTGGGCGCCATTGGCACCGCACTCGGTTTCGCTATCCTGGGCGGCAAATTCCTGGAAGCTTCGGCTCGTCAGCCTGAACTGATGCCACAACTGCAAACCAAGCTGTTCGTTATCGCTGGTCTGCTGGACGCGATCTCCATGATCGGTGTTGGTGTTGCTCTGCTGTACACCTTCAACAACCCCTTCCTGGCTCAAGTTATCGCCTTCGCTGGCAAGTAATCTGCTCCCCCCTAGGAGAACCTTTTAGTTAGGAGCAAAGGTATGGACATCAATATGTCTCTCATCGGCCAGATGATCACCTTCGCGGTGTTGGTCTGGGTGTCGATGAAGTTCGTATTTCCCGCGCTGAACACGGCGCTGGATGAGCGTGCCAAGCGCATCGCTGACGGCCTGGCTGCTGCAGATCAGGGCCAGCAGGCGATGGTCGTTGCTGAGAAGCGCGCTGCCGAAGCTCTGGCCACTGCACGCGAAGAAGCCTCGGGCCGCGTTGCTGACGCTGAAAAGCGCGCGCAACTGGTAGCCGAAGAAATCAAGGCGAATGCACAGGCTGAAGCAGACCGCATCGTTGCACAGGCAAAAGCCGAAGCCGAGCAGCAACTGGCCAAGGCGCGCGAAGCGCTGCGCGCTCAGGTGGCTGACCTGGCTGTGAAGGGCGCCGAGCAAATCCTCAAGCGCGAAGTCAACGCCTCGGCCCACGCCGAGCTGTTGTCGCGTCTGTCTGTCGAGCTGTAATCATGGCAGAGAACGCAACCGTCGCCCGTCCCTACGCGGAAGCATTGTTCCGCGTGGCCCAAGCAGGTAAGGAATCGTTCAACCTCGCGGCGTGGACCGAACTGGTGAGCCAACTGGCCCAGATCGGTTCCCACCCCGAGGTGCAAGCATTCGCCCGCAACCCGAAAGCGTCGGCCAGCGATATCCTCGCCGCGTTCAAGGCCCTGGTGAAAGCACCGCTGAACAAGGAAGCTGAAAACTTCCTGTCCATGCTGGTCGAAAATGGCCGTATCAGTCTGCTGCCGGAAATCGGCGCGCAATTCCTGGCGTTGAAAAACGCCGCGGAAGGTGCGGCAGACGCGGTGATCACCAGCGCCTTCGATCTGAACGCCGCGCAAGTGAGCGAACTGGTCAGCACGCTGGAGAAGAAATTCGGCCGCAAGCTGAACCCGGTCGTCAGCACGGACCCGGCGCTGATCGGCGGTGTCCGCGTGGTCGTCGGCGACGAAGTGCTGGACACTTCGGTGCGCGCCAAGCTGCAGCAAATGCGTGTTGCACTGGTCGCCTGAGGGGCATCCCGGCGACCGGCTTAGAACAGATTCTTCATCTCGCGCAAGCTGAGAGAAACACTTTTAGGAGTTAGTATGCAACTCAACCCATCTGAAATCAGCGAGCTGATCAAGAGCCGTATCGAAGGCCTTGATGGTGGCGCTGAAGTACGTAACCAAGGCACGGTGATTTCCGTTGCCGACGGTATCGTCCGCATCCACGGCCTGTCGGAAGTTATGCAGGGCGAGATGCTGGAATTCCCAGGCAACACCTTCGGCCTGGCGATGAACCTGGAGCGCGACTCGGTCGGCGCCGTGATCCTGGGTGCTTACGAGCACATCTCGGAAGGCGACACCGTCAAGTGCACCGGCCGTATTCTGGAAGTGCCGGTCGGTCCTGAACTGCGTGGCCGCGTGGTCAACGCCCTGGGCCAGCCGATCGACGGCAAAGGCGCGATCGAAACCAAGCTGACCTCGCCGATCGAAAAGATCGCGCCGGGCGTGATCGCGCGCGAGTCCGTGTCGCAGCCTATGCAGACCGGCCTGAAGTCGATCGACGCCATGGTACCGATCGGCCGCGGCCAGCGTGAGCTGATCATCGGCGACCGTCAAACCGGTAAGTCGGCTGTTGCGGTTGATGCGATCATCAACCAAAAAGGCCAGGGTATGACGTGCATCTACGTTGCAATCGGCCAGAAAGCCTCGACCATCAAGAACATCGTGCGCTCGCTGGAAGAGCACGGCGCGCTGGAATACACCATCGTGGTGGCTGCCTCGGCGTCGGAATCGGCTGCCATGCAGTACATCTCGGCCTACTCCGGCTGCACCATGGGCGAATACTTCCGCGACCGCGGCGAAGATGCGCTGATCGTCTACGATGACCTGTCGAAGCAAGCTGTTGCTTACCGTCAGATCTCGCTGCTGCTGCGCCGCCCACCAGGCCGCGAAGCTTACCCAGGTGACGTGTTCTACCTGCACTCGCGCCTGCTGGAGCGCGCCGCCCGTGTCAACGCCGACTACGTGGAAGCCTTCACCCAGGGTGCCGTCAAAGGCAAGACCGGCTCGCTGACCGCGCTGCCTATCATCGAAACCCAGGCGGGCGACGTTTCCGCGTTCGTGCCAACCAACGTGATTTCGATTACCGACGGCCAGATCTTCCTGGAAACCTCGCTGTTCAACTCCGGCATCCGTCCTGCGATCAACGCGGGTATCTCGGTGTCGCGTGTGGGTGGTGCGGCGCAGACCAAGGTCATCAAAAACCTGTCCGGCGGTATCCGTACCGACCTAGCCCAGTACCGTGAACTGGCTGCGTTCGCGCAGTTCGCTTCCGACCTGGACGAATCGACCCGCAAGCAGTTGGACCGCGGCGCCCGCGTGACCGAACTGCTGAAGCAGAAACAGTACTCGCCACTGTCGATTTCCCTGATGGCCGCCTCGCTGTTCGCCGTGAACAAGGGCTACCTGGACGACGTCGAAGTCAAGAAAGTGCTGCCTTTCGAAGCTGGCCTGCATGCTTACCTGAAGACCAAGCAAGCTGACCTGCTGTCGAAGATTGAGTCGTCGAAGCAACTGGACAAGGACGGCGAAGCTGCGCTGGCCGCCGCCATTGCCGACTTCAAGAAATCCGGCGCATTTTAAGCACACCGGCGCTCAGGGTGACACACCAGGAGCGCCATCTGCGCAGAAGGAGTAAGGACTCATGGCAGTAGGCAAAGAGATACGTGGCAAGATCAAGAGCGTAGAAAATACGAAGAAGATCACCAAGGCGATGGAAATGGTCGCCGCATCGAAAATGCGCAAGGCGCAGGATCGCATGCGCGCCGCCCGTCCCTACAGTGAGAAGATTCGTAACATCGCCGCTAATCTGGCCAACGCAAACCCGGAGTACACGCACCCGTTCCTGGCGGATGAAGCCACGGAAGCGGCCAAGGCGGTGGGTTTCATCGTCGTCACGACCGACAAGGGCCTGTGCGGCGGCATGAACACCAACGTGCTGCGCCTGGTAACCAACAAGACCCGTGAACTGGAAAGCGCCGGCAACAAGATCGCCGCGGTCGCCATCGGTAACAAGGGTCTGGGTTTCCTGAATCGCGTGGGCGTGCCGGTGGTTGCGCAAGTGACCCAGATCGGCGACACCCCGCACCTGGAAAAACTGATCGGCCCGGTCAAGGTCATGCTGGAGAAATTCCAGAATGGCGAGATCGACGCGGTTTACCTGTGCTACACCAAGTTCATTAACACGATGAAGCAGGAGCCAGTGGTTGAACAACTGCTGCCGCTGCCCGCCGCGAAGAAGCAGGCCGATGCCGGTAATCACAACTGGGATTACATCTACGAGCCAGACGCGGCAACCGTGATCGATGAACTGCTGGAGCGCTATGTAGAAGCGCTGGTGTACCAGTCGGTGGCGGAAAACCTGGCGTCCGAGCAATCGGCGCGCATGGTGGCGATGAAGGCGGCAAGCGATAACGCGGGCAATGTGATCGGCGAACTGAAGCTGATCTATAACAAAACCCGCCAAGCTGCGATTACCAAAGAACTCTCCGAAATCGTCGCCGGTGCGGCAGCGGTTTAAGAACGAAATTAACTATATTTGAAGGAACGAACATGGCTGATGGCAAAATCGTTCAGTGTATCGGCGCGGTGGTGGACGTGGAGTTTCCACGTGACGCAATGCCCAAGGTATTCGATGCCTTGAAGATGGAAGGCTCCGAGCTGACTCTGGAAGTACAACAACAATTGGGCGACGGCGTGGTCCGTACGATTGCTCTGGGTTCGTCGGACGGTCTGCGTCGCGGCATGAAGATCCAGAACACCGGCAAGCCTATCATGGTGCCGGTGGGTCCTGCGACCCTGGGCCGCATCATGGACGTGCTGGGCAACCCGATCGACGAATGCGGTCCGGTCGCGCACGACCAACTGGCGTCGATCCACCGCACGCCGCCTGCTTACGACGAGCTGTCGCCATCGCAGGACCTGCTGGAAACCGGTATTAAAGTTATTGACCTGGTCTGCCCGTTCGCCAAGGGCGGTAAGGTCGGTCTGTTCGGCGGTGCAGGCGTGGGCAAGACCGTGAACATGATGGAACTGATCAACAACATCGCTAAAGCGCACTCGGGCCTGTCCGTGTTCGCCGGTGTTGGTGAGCGTACCCGTGAAGGTAACGACTTCTACCACGAAATGGCCGATGCCAAAGTGGTGGACCTGGAAAACCCGGCCAACTCGAAAGTGGCCATGGTTTACGGCCAGATGAACGAACCGCCAGGCAACCGTCTGCGCGTGGCGCTGACCGGCCTGACCATCGCGGAATCGTTCCGTGACGAAGGCAAGGACGTGCTGTTCTTCGTGGATAACATCTACCGTTTCACCCTGGCCGGTACCGAAGTTTCCGCACTGCTGGGCCGTATGCCTTCCGCAGTGGGTTACCAGCCTACCCTGGCCGAAGAAATGGGCCGTCTGCAAGAGCGCATCACCTCGACCAAGACCGGTTCGATCACCTCGATCCAGGCCGTGTACGTGCCAGCCGACGACTTGACCGACCCATCGCCGGCGACCACCTTCGGTCACCTGGATTCGACCGTCGTTCTGTCGCGTGACATCGCCTCGCTGGGTATCTACCCTGCAGTGGACCCGCTGGACTCGACCTCGCGCCAGTTGGACCCGCTGGTGGTTGGCCAGGAACACTACGAGACCGCGCGCGCTGTTCAGGGCACCCTGCAGCGCTACAAAGAACTGCGCGACATCATCGCGATTCTGGGCATGGACGAACTGGCACCGGAAGACAAGCTGACCGTGGCACGCGCACGTAAGATGCAGCGTTTCCTGTCGCAGCCGTTCCACGTGGCTGAAGTGTTCACCGGCGCGCCTGGCAAGTACGTGTCGCTGAAGGACACCATCAAGGGCTTCAAGATGATCGCCTCGGGCGAACTGGATCACCTGCCGGAACAAGCGTTCTACATGGTCGGCACGATCGAGGAAGCCATCGAGAAAGCCAAGAAGCTCAACTAATTGTTGAGTTCGTTCCTGCCGCAGCGATGCGGCAGGGACGTTACTTCCGATAGGACAAACATGGCAAACACTATTCACATTGACGTGGTTTCGGCCGAGGAGTTGATCTACTCGGGCGACGCTGAATTCGTCGCGTTGCCGGGCGAGCAGGGCGAGCTGGGTATCTATCCCAAGCACACGCCGCTGATCACCCGCATCCGTCCGGGTGCGGTGCGCATCCAGGTGCCGGGCCAGAGCGAAGAAGAATTCGTCTTCGTCGCCGGCGGCCTGCTGGAAGTGCAGCCGACCGCGGTGACCGTGCTGGCCGATACCGCGATCCGCGGCAAGGACCTGGACGAAGCCAAGGCGACGGCAGCGAAGAAGCGCGCTGAAGAAGCCCTGGCCAACAACAGCTCCGGCATCGACTACGCGAAAGCGCAAGCCGAACTGGCAGCGGCCATCGGCCAACTGGCGGCGATCGCCAAACTGCGCCAGGTCGCGAAGCACTAAGCAACGCAACACAGCAGCACAGCAAAAAGGCAGCCTCGGCTGCCTTTTTTACGTTGGCGGCGATGCGGAGATGGGAGAGGCGCTTGCCCAAGACATCATCGGTGCGCCGAAACCTCAGTTCCGCACCGCCGAATAGTTGATGGGTATCCAGCGAAACCCCTGACCTTCGGCGCGCAAGCGGCCGAGTCCGGGGAATGAAATGTGCGCCCCTCCGATCAGGTAGCCTTCTCGGGCAGCCTCCAGGAACACCTGCTTGCGCTGGGCCGCGGCGGCCGGGCTGTCGGTGTCGGACTGGATCGTGACTTCGGGGTGGGGAAACTGAATGGCGGCGACGTGCATCAGGTCGCCCCACAGCAGTAGCCGCTGGCCTTTGCTCTCGACCAGATAGCTGGTATGGCCCGGCGTATGTCCAGGCCGGGGCAGGGACCTTACGCCCGGCACAAGTTCGGTACCACCGTCGAACCACTTGACGTGGCCGGACGCGAGGTAGGGTTGGAACGCCGCCATGGCGGTCTTGAAATCTCCCTTTAACCGATCTGGCGCATTGTCCATCGCCGACTGGCTCAACCAGTAGTCGGCCTCACGCTTGTCCGCACGTATGATGGCGTTCGGAAACGCGGCTTTGCCGGCCAAGGCGAGTCCGCCGACATGGTCGAAATGCATGTGCGTAATGTAGATCTCGTCGACCTGTTCTGGCCGATAGCCGGACGCTGTCAGGTTGTCGAGCAAGGCGCCGACGGACGGGCCGAAATCGCCGCCGCTACCGGCGTCGATCAGGATCAGCTTGCTGCCGGTATTGACGAGGAAAGCATTGACCGAGAGATCGTAGGGGATGCCGAGATATTCCTGGTCAAGCTGTGCCTTCACCTTTTCCGGTGTCGTGTTGGTCATGAACTTGTCGACGGGCATAGACAGCAGTCCGTCGCAGAGCGCCGTGACTTCAAAGTCGCCCAGCTTCGTCCGGTACCAGGCCGGTGCGGCGGTCTTTGCCATGGGCGCCGCGGCATGCGCCGTGTCGGCCGGAGGGCCGAGGTAGAATCCGGCTGCAATGAACAACGCGACCGCGGCCGCCCGCCTGTTCATTGCTGGGCCTGTGCGCCGGCGGCGAAGAAGAGTGAGGTGAAACGCGGTTTTTGCATGGGTTACCAATCTCGACCTGAACACATTGCGCCCAGGGACGCAGGCGTAGCGGTCTAATTTTGCAGCCGCGTGATGGGTGCCGCAATTATGAAATCAAACAAAGGCGCGGACATTATTTGCAAAGTCAGGCCCACGGCGCTGCCCGGCCTTCACGGCGCGCGGCACTAAGCCCTACAAGTCTGAGGTCTGCAGCTCAAGCAATGTACGAGGGGGCAGGCCGGGTAACGCAGCAAGCAGCCTGGGCGCCAGTTTGCCCAACCGCATTGGATCACTGCTTGGACATGATGTCCCGCGAGTTCCATTGCAAATTACTGGGGCATCGATTCATCAAGCAGGATGCGCATCGCTGACGACCAATTGTTCGGTACCCACGTTCATTGCACACGAGTGACAGTGAGGCGGGGTTGTTCTGTGTCGCTGGCGTCGAGGAAGAAAGCGTAGCGGCCATCCTTGTCGACGGTAAGTACGAGGTTGCTGCCCTTTGTACCCAGCGCGACGGGCATATCGGTCGCCACGACCTGTTTGTCCTTGCCGCTGCCGCCAAGGTCGATGCCGATGAACTGGCTGCCGCCGATTTTGAATTCATGGCGGCCGGCGTTCAGCAGCAGCTCGGCCTTGAACTGGCCATCGTCCGTGCGCAGCAGGCGGTTGCGGGCGGTCCAGTTGTTCATCGATCCCATCAGGTAAAGCGGCGCCTGCCACGGATGGGCTTTTTCTTCCGCCGTCAGCTCGGGCTCCAGCGCCAGCTCGACACGCGCTTCGTTGGTCCAGCGGCTGTCGCCCAGCGGCGCGAGATAGCCGTTGGTGCTGATGCCGATGGGCTCACGCCGGTCGCCCTCCACGATGAAGGCTTCCGACAGCGCACCCGGCGATCTGAACCAGAATTTGCCGTCTTTCGCCGTACACCAGCGCGATGTCATCAACATGGTGTTGACCAGCGCGCGGACGAAGAAACCCGCGTCGCTCCTGGCAATGGCGACCTCGACTTCGCATTCCAGCCGCAAATCGCCGAGCCGCCTGACATTGGCTGGCAGGCCAGGTGTGCGGATCACCGGCCGGCCTTGCAGCTCGCCTTTCTTGCGGTTCAGGACCAGGTCGGCGTTGTCGTCCAGCGCAGACTGCACACGCGGCACGGTGAAGGTGCCGTCATCGGCAAAAGTCAGGGGAATAGGATCGCTGTCGCCGACGATGCGCAGCGAGAGGGTTTTATAGTCCACCTGGTGGGCGGGCGCCGCATCCAGGCGGAAGCGGACTTCGGGCACAGCGGGCGCCAGATCGTGATGCGCGTCGAACGCATCGAGGCCGGCGACGATGCTGCGGTAGGAGCGCATGTCCGGGTTCTTGGTGCCATTGACCTGAACCACGTTGTCATCGCCAGCGTAGCCGCTAGCGCTGGCAAGCCATAGCACTGAGAGCATCATTAATTTTTTCATATCCACGCATGCTAGCACAGCGCCTTTGTGGCATGCGGTGCCGACCCTATCGCCCACATCCAACGCTCACATCAGCCGTCGGCGTTCTTGGCCTGACGCAGCCAGCGTCGCGCCGTCAGCTCGCGCAACTGCGCAGCCAGTTTGGCGATCCGTTGTTGAGACGCGAGGCCAGCGTTTCCTGCTTACCGAATGCGCCCAGGAGATGCGAGGTCCACGCCGCCGCTTGCCGGTATCACTTGTCCGGCAACAGGATTGCTGGCGATGAATGAGGCAATTCACCGCGCGCCTCCTCGGACCAATAAAGCGGCCAGCGGCTTTGGAACAGTGGTGTTTCGATGACGGTAAACATCCACTGGCTGTATCTTCAGGAGGTATGGTCGGTTTGGCGCGCGGTCAATGGTCAGCCGGATGTTCTACAGTTTCGGCGATAGTCGGCGGGTGGTTTGCCGACGAGTTTTTCGAAGTCGGTGGTGAAGTGGGATTGGTCGTAGTAGCCCAGCGATTGCGCCAGTGATGCGAGGTCCACCTCGCTGCCGGTGGCTAACTGATCGGCCGCATCCAGCAGCCGGTTGCGGCGGATCACCCATTTCGGCGGGGCGCCCACGTATTCCTTGAACAGCAGTTGCAAACGCCGCACGCTGATGCCGCTGTGCTCGGCCAACTGCTGCACCCGTGTGATGCCGGACTGCCCTTCAATCGCTTGCAGGATGCCGGCGATGCGTCCGGTTTCGGGATCGGGCTGCGGCAGCGCGCGGCGCAGCAGGGCGGCGGCCGCGGCTACCATGCCGGCGTCGTCGGGTGCGTCCAGCACGCTGCGCTCGGCTTCGGCATCGTCGCAATCGAAGACGGCCGAAAGCGGCAGCTCGCGGTTGGTGATCGATTGCAGTTCCGCCTTCAGGAAAGCGCGAAACGCGCCGGGCCGGAAGCGCACGCCCAGCACGCGGCCGGCGCCGCGCTGCGTGTATTCAAACGATCCCGTCATCACGCCAAACACCGCCGTCCTGCCCGCATCGAACACGACGTGGATGCAGGGCGAGGGCAGGGTGCGCTGCACGTGCACCACGCCGTCCGGCAGCGTCCAGGCCACCAGCCAGAAGTATTCGACAAAAGGCGCCAGGTCGGCCTCGGGCAGATAGTGCTCCAGCCGGAAGACCTTCTCGCCGGCGGCGGGATTGACCACGCCGCGCGTCGGACGCGGTACACTTTGAAGTGCTGTCATTTTGCGTTCGCGTTTTTACAAGACCGTCATCATAGCAAGAGTTATCTTGGTCTTTCTTCACCACTCACAGGAGAAACCGATGGCACCGCAACTGACCTTATTCCACTGCCCCCATTCCCGTTCCACGGGCGTGATGATTTTGCTGGAAGAGCTGCACGCGCCTTACCAGCTACACGTCATGAACATGAAAAAGGGCGAGAACCGCGCCGCGCCCTACCTGGCCGTCAACCCCATGGGCAAGGTGCCGGCGATCCAGCACGGCGACGCTGTCGTCACCGAGCAGGTGGCGATCTATCTCTACCTGGCCGACCTGTTCCCCGAAGCGAAGCTGGCGCCGCCGCTTGGCGATCCGCTGCGCGGGCCATATTTGCGCTGGATGGCATTCTACGGAAGCTGCTTCGAGCCGGCCGTGATCGACCAGTGGATGAAGAACAAGCCGGCCGACAAAACCGCCTGCCACTACGGCGACTTCGACACCATGTTCAACACGCTGGTGGAGCAACTGTCCAAAGGCCCCTATCTGCTGGGCGAGCAGTTCAGCGCGCTGGACGTGCTGTGGGCAACCTCGTTCCGCTGGATGGGCTATTACAACTTGCTGCCCAAGCTGCCGGTGATCGACGCTTACATGGAGCGCGTGCTGAGCCGCCCGGCCGCCCTCGCCGCCGGCGAAAAAGACGCCATGCTGGCATCCCAGCAGGTCGCTGCCTAGTTGTTGCCAATCATCACAAAATTTTTCTTTAGTGACAATCCGTTAGTATTGGACAGCCACCGATCAGGTATCGTTCTTCCCGCTTTTGGCATAGACAAAAGTATAAAAACAAACCACTAGGGGAAGAAATGAAAAAGATATTTGCATTGTTGGCTGTTGTTGCTGTCACCGGCTGCGCGTCGGTCGCCGGAGAGAAAATGCAGCCAGTGTCGATCACGACCGTGTTTGATAACAAGGAAGTGGCAGGCCTCGGCTGCACGCTTACCAATGATGCCGGTAGCTGGTTCGTCACCAGCCCCGGCAGCGTGACTGTGCATAAGAGCACCGGCGACCTGGCCATCGACTGCAAGAAGGATGCGTATGTCGGCAGCGCCACGGCTGTGTCGAAGTCGAATGGCGCGGTGTGGGGCAACATCCTGCTGGGCGGCGGGATCGGCTACATCGTCGACCGCAACACCGGCGCGGGCTTTGATTACCCGCCTACTATCGTGGTCGCGCTGCGCCAGGTTGATACGGCCGGCATTCCTGCCAACGCGCCGTTGAAACCGGTGTCGGCAAACGACAGCGCGACCAAGGCCGAATAAACTTATTCTTGCGCTGGAAGCGCCCGTCGCGCGGTAGTGATTTTGCGCGCTTCCGGCTGCAAGGCATGGGTGATGACGGCCAGCGCCAGTTCGGGCTGGGCGCTGCCGCACATGAAAATGTCGGCGGCCGCGAAGCCGCATTCGGGCCAGGTGTGGATGGTGATGTGGGACTCGGCCAGCAGCACCACGCCAGTCACGCCTTGCCCTTCGCCGAAAGCGTGGAAATGGCTGAACAGCACGCGCGCCTGTGCGGCATGGGCTGCTGCGCACAGCAGTTCCTGCAGCGCGACGCAATCGCTCAGCTTGTCGGCGGCGATGCCGCTCAGGTCCACCAGCATGTGCGCGCCGGATGGCTGATGCGCGGTCATGCCCGCAGCGCCGGGCAAGGGTTCACGCTTCATTTGTGGCCTCCGCCGCCCGAACCGCTGCCCCAGCTTCCGCCGCCGCCACCGACGGTCGATGTCCAGGCGCCGCCGCTGCCGTAGTACCTGCCGCCGCCACCGCCGCCCGCCAGCCGCATCCAGCTTGCGCCGGATGAGAACAGCACGACGACCAGCGCGTAGATGAAAAATCTGCTCATGATGGGTCGTTATTATCCAGGAAGACCGCCGGCAGGTAGATCGCCAGCGCGGCGATCGCGCTCAGGAACCAGGTGCCGGAAAAATTCACCAGCAGCGGTATCGCATTCACCGCCAGCATGAACCAGATGATGTACTTGGCCGTGCTGCGATAGCGGTTGTTGGCAAACGGCTGGCGCTGCGACGGCGCTTTCACGCGGCCCTTGAACTGCTCGCCGAACCACGCCTTGAGCTGGTCGGCCGACAAGGGCGAGGAGCGCGACCACGTCATCTCTTCGCGCGAAGTCTCCGACGCCAGCCGCAACTGGCCGGCCTGGAATTCCTCCACATGCGTGCGGTCGCCCACCGACACGCGCCAGTTGAAGGCGCCCGCCGCATAGGTCACCACCGAGCCGTAGTCGTACAGGCGGCTGTAGGTCACCTTGTCCACCGTGACCGAGGGGCCGCCCGGCGCGTACCACATCGGCCACTCGGGCATGACGTTGGCGCCGGACCAGCCTTCGTCGGTTTCCACCAGCCAGGAGAAGCCGGCGCGCGGGCCGTACATCAGGTATTCGTTCCACTGCGTGCCTTCATCATCGGCACGGCGCATCATGCCCATGATGGTGAATTCCTGGTTGTTGATCTTGGCGGTGGCGCCCAGTTCCAGCGACATCGGCACGCCGGCGATGCGTTCGCCCGCTGCCACCACTTGCGCTTTCGGGCTGGCCGCATCGATCTGCGTATTGCAGGACGGGCAGACCAGGTTGGCCGTCACGCCCGGCAGATATTTGATCGGGCTGCCGCAGGCCGGGCAATCGAGCGCGGACAGCTTGCCGCGATAGCGGCCGGACGCGCGCTGGATGGTGTCGTCGTCGCGCAGAAGCTGGCATTGCAGGCTGTCCAGCGTGACCGCCAGGCCGGTATAGATCACCGGCTGCGGGCCGTCCGAATAATCCAGCGTGATGAATTCCAGGCCGCGGCGGAAGTCCGCCACCCTGGCCTGGTAGCCGTCGCCCACCGCGAACGGCAGCTCGCCCTGACCACCGATGCAGTCGGCGACGCGGATTTCGGCCGCCGTGTAGGGCGATCCGTTGATCTGGTAATTCCGTCCCGGCTGTAGCTGCTCGAACGCGGGCAACTGCACGTTGCCCTTGAACTCGGCGGTGATGGTGTACAGGCCGGACGAATCGCCCAGCCACGAGGTTTTGCCGTCGTCGAACAGCAGGTACCACTCGTTCCACATGCCGGCCGAATAGCGGAGCTGGATGCGGCCCACCACCGTGAATGGCCGTCCGCCCAGCACACCGGCGGTGCCGATCTGGATGGGCGAATAATCCTCCACCACGGACGAGATCTTGCCCAGGTCCTTGACCGCGTCGGCGTCCTTGAGCACGCGCGTGCCGCAGTATTCGCAGACGGCCATGACCGAGGCGTGCGAGCGGAATTTGACTTCCGCGCCGCAGCTAGGACAGGAAACGATTTGCACGCGCTTAGCCGATCAGTTTTTTCAGCAGCTCGGCCTTGGTGCTGTCGTAGTCGGCGGCCGAGATCAGGCCCTTGTCCAGCAAGCCCTTGAGTTTTTCCAGCCGCGCTTCGATCGGTTCTTCCACCGGGGCGGCGGGCGCTTGCGCGACCGGCGCCGGCGGCACCTGCTGCTGCGACAGCGGCGCCATGGCCTGGCCGACCGCCTGGCCCATGACCTGGCCCACCGTCATGCCGGCGCCCAGTCCCGCGCCCAGGCCGGCCAGGCCGCCTTCGTTCTGCGCCGCCAGCGGAATCGCACTGGCCACCTGGTACTTGGTGAAGCCGGCCAGCTTGTCGGCGCTCAGGCCGCCCTTCATGCCGGCCGAGATGCGCTCGTCCAGCGCGGCCTGCAGTTCTTCCGGCAGGCTGACGCTGGCGACGTTGAATTCATCCAGCGCGATGCCGTAGCGGGCGAAGGCGGCGGTCAGGTCGCCCTTGACCTGCAGCGCCATCAGCGCCTGGTTGGCCGCCATGTCGAGGAAGGGCACTTGCGAGGCGCCCAGCGAGCTGGCCATGGTGGCCATCAGGATGCCGCGCAACTGGTCTTCCACTTCGTCGCGGGTGTAGCTGGCGCGGGTGCCGCTGATCTCCTTGAAGAAGGCGCGCGGATCGGCCACGCGGTAGGAATACATGCCGAAGGCACGCACCCGCACCATGTCGAAGTCCTTGTCGCGCACGGTGATCGGCTGCGGCGTGCCCCACTTGCGGCCGGTCTGCACGCGGGTGCTGAAGAAGTACACGTCCGACTTGAACGGCGAGGCGAACAGCTTGTCCCAGTTTTTCAGGTTGGTCAGCAGCGGCAGGGTCTGGGTGGTCAGCTTGTGGGTGCCGGGACCGAACACGTCGGCGATCTGGCCTTCGTTGACGAACACCGCCACCTGCGATTCACGCACCACCAGCACGCCGCCGTTCTGGATCTCCTGGTCTTCCATGGGATAGCGCCAGGCCAGCACGCCGTCGGTGTCCTCGTTCCACTGCAGGACGTCGATAAACTGCTTCTTGATAAAGCTGCCGAGACTCATGATGTGGTCCTCTTCAAAATCAGGAAATGCAGGCGCCGTTGATGACGCCGATGGAAATGGAGATCGCGCCCAGCAGTCCGCCGAACGAGGCGTTATTGCCCTCGATCTGGTCCTTGGACATGTTCAGCGCGCGCGTGGTGACCGCATACGCCAGCATCTGCACCACCATCGCGCCGAAAGCCCAGGCGGCGAATTCTTCGTAGTCGGCAGTATGCACGAGCGCCGAACCGATGGTGATGGAAAATCCTATCAAGGCCCCGCTCAGCGATAGGGCGGCGGCCGCGTTCCCCTGGCGGATCAGCAGGACTTCGTCGAACGGCGTCATCCAGGTGTAGGCCTTGAAGAACACAGCCAGCAGGACGGCAGCCAAAAACAGGTGGATCAGATAGTTTAGGATGGCGGGCACGGCGCACCTTCGGTTAAAGTGGTTAACTTGATAATAGTGCAAAAAAGCGTAAATGACCAAAAAGATTCTAATCCTTTCTGTTTTCGTGGTCGCCTCCTGTGGCCTGGCGTATGAACTGATCGCCGGCGCGCTGTCGAGCTACCTGCTGGGCGATTCGATCCTGCAGTTCTCCACCATCATTGGCTGCTATCTGTTTGCGATGGGCGTCGGCGCCCACCTGTCGAAATACGTGCGCGACGAGGACGTGCTGGCGCGCTTCGTCGACATCGAGCTGGCGGTGGGCCTGGTCGGCGGCATTTCGGCGGCAGCGCTGTTCCTGACGTTCTCGTGGATGGCCACGCCGTTCCGCACGCTGTTGTACGTGATGGTGTTTTTGGTCGGCGCCTTCGTCGGCATGGAAGTGCCGCTAGTGATGCGCGCGCTGAACGCGCGGCAGACCGCCTTCAATGAACTGGTCAGCAAGGTGCTGACTTTCGACTACCTCGGCGCGCTGGCCGTGTCGCTGTTGTTCCCGCTGGTGCTGGCGCCGTATCTGGGCCTGGTGCGCACCGGCTTTCTGTTCGGGATGCTGAACGTGGGCGTGGCCCTGTGGACAATCAAGGCGTTTTCCACAGAGCTGAAAAACGTCACCGGCCGCTTGCTGCGCGCCTGCTCGGTGATGTGCATGCTGGTGTTCGGCTTCGCCTTCGCCGACAAGCTGACTTACTGGGGCGAGCATGGGCTGTTCGGCGACGAGATCGTCTTCGCCACCACCACGCCCTACCAGCGGCTGGTGATTACGCGCTGGAAGGACGACCTGCGGCTGTACATCAACGGCAACCTGCAGTTTTCCTCGCGCGACGAATACCGTTATCACGAGGCGCTGGTGCATCCGGTGCTGCAACCGCTGCCCTGGGCCAAGCGGGTGCTGGTGCTGGGCGGCGGCGACGGCCTGGCGCTGCGCGAAATCCTGCGCTACCCGAACATCGAGCATGTGACGCTGGTCGACCTGGACCCGGCCATGACCAAGGCCTTCGCCCAGCGCGAGGAACTGGTGAAGCTGAACCACGGCTCCTTCAGCGACAAGCGCGTGACGGTGGTGAATGCCGACGCCGCGATCTGGCTGCAGCATAACGACGAGATGTTCGACGCCGCCATCGTCGACTTCCCCGATCCATCCAGCTTCGCGCTGGGGAAACTGTACTCGGTGCCGTTCTACGGCATGGTGCGCAAGCACCTGGCGGCGAACGGGTTGATGGTGGTGCAATCGACCTCGCCGTTCTTCGCGCCGCACGCCTACTGGACCATCGACGCCACGCTGCGCGAAGTGGGCCTGAAGACGCATCCGTATCACGCCTACGTGCCCTCGTTCGGCGAATGGGGCTTCATCCTGGCCACGCCGCAGGCCGAGTACGCACCGCCCACCAGCTACCGCCTGCCGATGCGCTACCTGAATGCCGACACCACGCGCGAAATGTTCATCTTCCCGCCCGATATGAAGCCGATGGCGATGGAGCCGAACCGCCTCAACACGCAGTCGCTGGTGCATGAGTTCGAGCAGGACTGGCGGCGGGTGATACGCTGATGCTGCGCCGTTCGTTTTTGGTCTGGGCTGGCGCGACCGGCGCGGCGGCCGTGGGCAGCGGGCTGGCTTTCCAGCGCTGGCAAGAGATCACGCCCAAGGTGGATTACGTGGGCCGCGCGGAAGGCCACTTCCTGCGCGACCACCGCGCGTTGCCGCCGCCCTCGCAGGTGATCGACACCGACGTCGTCATCCTCGGTTCCGGCATCGCCGGCCTGACGGCGGCGTGGAAGCTGAAAAAACTGGGCAAGACCGATGTGCTGATGATCGATGGTCCCCAGCCCTACGGCAACGCAGCCGGCGGCGCCTTCGGCGAATACGAGTTCCCGACCGGCGCGCACTACCTGCCGCTGCCGTCGCCGGAGTCCACGCATGTGCGCGAAATCCTGGCGGACCTGGGCATCATCCTCAAGGACCCGATGGCGGAGAAGCCCTACTACGACGAGCGCTACATCCTGCACGCGCCGGAAGAACGCCTGCTGCTCAACGGCCGCTGGCAGGATGGGTTCATTCCCTTTGAAGGCGTGCCGCAGTGGGAACGGCAGGAGCACAAGCGTTTCTTCGACGAGGTGCTGCGGCTGCGGCAACTCAAGGGCAACGACGGCCGCCGCATTTTCGTGTTCCCCACCGTGCTGTCGTCGGACGATGCGGCGTGGACGGCGCTGGACCGCATCACGCTCAAGCAGTGGCTGGAGCAGAACGGCTACCGCTCGCCCACGCTGCACTGGTATCTCAACTATTGCTGCCGCGACGATTACGGCACGCGCTACGACCAGGTGTCGGCGTGGGCCGGGCTGCATTACTATTGCAGCCGCTGGGGACAGGCCGCCAACGCCGGCAACGGCGCCTGGCTGACCTGGCCAGGCGGCTTGCAGCCGCTGGCCAAGGGCATGGCGCAGTCGGCGCAGGTCAGGCGCATGGCCGGGACCGCGGTGTCGCTGAAGCAGACCGCGAACGGCGTGCAAGCCCTGTGCTTCCGGCTGGAGAACGGCAAGCCGGCCAGCTACCTGGTGCGCGCCCGCAAAGCCATCTGCGCCATGCCGACTTACGTGGCGGCGCGGGTGGTGGACAACATCGGCGCTTACGGTTTCGATCCTAAAAACGCGCCGGAATATGCGCCGTGGATGGTGTCCAGCTTCCTGCTCAAGCGCTTCCCGCAAGAGCGGCCCGGCCAGATGCTGTGCTGGGATAACGTGGTGTACAGCGAGCCGGGACTGGGCTTCGTGGTCGCCACCCACCAGGACATCCGCTTGCGGCCGCCGGAGAAAACCGTGTTCACGTCCTACGTCGCGCTGTCCGACCGCAAGCCGGGCGATGCGCGCCGCTGGATGGAATCGTCCACGCCGCAGGAATTGCTGGCGCTGGCCATCGCCGATTTGAAGACGGCCTACGGCGCGCAGTTCGCCGCTTGCGTGGAGCGCGTCGACATCACCCTGCGCGGCCATGCCATGGCCTCGCCCCAGCCCAACTTCCGCAGCAACCCTGGCATGAAGGCGCTGCGCGAGGTCGATGGCCCCATCCTGTTCGCCCACGCCGACCTGTCCGGCTTTTCCGTTTTCGAGGAGGCGGCCTGGTGGGGATACCGGGCGGCGGAGCTGGCGGCTAAGTGATATGCTGAGGCAATGACACATAACGCCCGACAGCGCTTCCGCGCCCCCGCCAAGCTCAAGCTGCGCGACAAGGATGCCGACGACAGCACCTTCTCGTCGCGCGCGGCCAATCCCAAGCTCGGCAAGTCCAAGGCCAAGGCGCTGGACATCGAACGCACCGTGGCCCTGATCGACCGTATCGCCGCCTTGCAGGACAAGCTGTACGCCCAGCGCGACCAGAAAGTGCTGCTGGTGCTGCAAGGCATGGATACCGCCGGCAAGGATGGCACGGTGCGCGCCATGTTCAGCCGCATCAGCCCGATGGGCTTGCGCGCGGTGGGCTTCAAGGTGCCGACCGAGAACGAGGCGGCGCACGATTACCTGTGGCGCGTACACCAGCATGTGCCGGTCAAGGGCGAGATCGCCATCTTCAACCGCAGCCATTACGAGGAAGTGCTGATCACCCGCGTGCAGGGCCTGATCACCGAGGACGAATGCAAGCGCCGTTACGCGCAGATCCGCGATTTTGAGCGTATGCTTGCCGAAACCGGCACGGTGATCATCAAGGTCTTCCTGCATATTTCCAAGGAAGAGCAGCGTCAGCGCTTGCAGGAGCGGCTGGACGATCCGGACAAGCAATGGAAGTTTAATCCGGACGACATCAAGCAGCGCAGCAAGTGGGACGATTACCAGCGCGCTTACGAACGCGCCATCCGCGAAACCGATGCGCCGCATGCGCCGTGGTACATCGTGCCGGCCAATTCCAAGACCCATCGCAACCTGGTGATCGCCAGCCTGCTGCTGGAGACGCTGGAGAGCATGGACCTGCATTATCCGCCGCCCCATCCCGACCTGTCGTCGTTCACGGTGGAGTAGATCGCGAAGGAGGATACGCATGCTGCAACTCAAGGATACCAGCCTGCTGCGCCAGCAGGCCTACCTCAACGGCCAGTGGTGCGACGCCGATAACGGCGCCACGCTGGCCGTCACCAATCCCGCCACCGGCGAGCAGATCGGCACGGTGCCGCTGATGGGCACGGCGGAAACCCGGCGCGCCATCGATGCGGCCAACGCCGCCTGGCCGGCCTGGCGCAAGAAGACCGCCAAGGAACGCGCCGCCATCCTGCGCAAGTGGAATGACCTGATCCTGGAAAACACCGACGACCTGGCGCTGCTGATGACGGCGGAGCAGGGCAAGCCGCTGGCCGAGTCGCGCGGCGAGGTGGCGTATGGCGCCTCCTTCATCGAATGGTTTGGCGAGGAGGGCAAGCGCGTGGCCGGTGAAACGCTGGCCTCGCCCTGGGCCGATCGCCGCATCCTGGTGACCAGGGAACCGATCGGCGTGTGCGCCGCCATCACGCCGTGGAATTTTCCGATCGCGATGATTACCCGCAAGGCTGGCCCGGCGCTGGCGGCCGGCTGTCCCATGGTGCTGAAGCCGGCCGAGGCGACGCCATATTGCGCGCTGGCGCTGGCAGTCCTGGCCGAGCGCGCCGGTGTGCCGGCCGGCGTGTTCAGCGTGGTCACCGGCGCGCCCAAGGATATCGGCGCCGAGATGACCTCCAACCCCATCGTGCGCAAGCTCAGCTTTACCGGCTCCACCGCTGTCGGCCGGTTGTTGATGGCGCAGAGCGCGCCCACCATCAAGAAGCTGTCGCTGGAACTGGGCGGCAACGCGCCCTTCATCGTGTTCGACGACGCCGACCTCGATGCGGCGGTGGAGGGCGCGATCGCCTCCAAGTACCGCAACGCCGGCCAGACCTGCGTGTGCGCCAACCGCATCTACGTGCAGGATGGGGTGTACGAAGCGTTCGCGCAAAAGCTGGTGGCCGCGGTTGGCAAGCTCAAGGTCGGCAATGGCGTCGAGGCTGGCGTTACGCAAGGCCCGCTGATCGATGAAAAGGCGGTGCAGAAGGTGGAACAGCATGTGGCCGACGCCCTGTCCAAGGGCGGGCGGCTGCTGATGGGCGGCAAGCGCCACGAACTGGGCCACAGCTTCTTCCAGCCCACCGTGATCGCCGATATCAGCAGCGACATGCTGGTGGCGAAGGAAGAGACGTTCGGCCCGGTGGCGCCGCTGTTCCGCTTCCGCACCGACGAGGAAGCGGTGGCGCTGGCCAACAGCACCGAATTCGGGCTGGCCTCGTATTTCTATTCGCGCGACGTGGGCCGCATCTGGCGCGTGGCCGAAGGGCTGGAAAGCGGCATGGTCGGCGTCAACACCGGCCTGATTTCCAACGAGATTGCGCCGTTCGGCGGCGTCAAGCAATCGGGCCTGGGGCGCGAGGGCTCGCACCTGGGCATAGACGACTATCTGGTCGTCAAATACATTTGCCTCGGCGGCATTTAAGGCCCGGTCAGCCGGTCGACCATGCGCTTGACGGCCGCCATCTGGCGGCCATTTTTTTGCGCGTAGCGCGTGTCGTCGTAGGCGAACCAGTCCCAGCAGGCCCTGGGGTTGTCGTAAGTGGGCGAGGCTTGCGGGTACAGGATCAGCAGGTTGTTGCTGTCGGCCCAGGCGTTGTAGCCGGCGTGCTGGATGAAGGTCAGCCCGATGTCGCCGGGGTCCTGCAGGCAGCCGTGGAATACTACGTGCAGCTTGCAGCCGCCGCCGCTTTCGCAGGCTGGCGGAATGTAGAGGTAGCCCACATCCGCCATGCCATGCCAGGTCGGCACGCCGATGAATTCCGACTGATCGAAAGCGATGACGCGGCCAGTGGGATCGCCGCGCGGGTTGAGCGTGCCATAGATCCACTTCAGCAATTCACCGGCCGCGTCGTAGCTGCAATTGTTGATGTAGGGCGAGCCCAGCGTGGTGCAACTGTTGCCGTAGCTGTCGGTGGGCATGGCGTGCTGGGCGTTCAGGCTGTCCACGTAACTGATGTTGGCCGACGGGATGTAATGGCGGTAGTAGGTGGCCAAGTCGTTCATCACCGGCTGCGGCACCACGGTGTCGGCGCTGCCGGACAGCATCCACACGCGGTGGCTGGCCAGTGAGCTGGTCGGATCGATGGCGCCGTTGCTGGCGAACCAGTCGGTGGCGGCGATCAGATACGGCACATCGGTGCCGCCGCTGCGCACGCCGCACGCGAGGTAATCGTTGGTGCAGCTACACGTGGTGGTGGCGATCAGCACGTTGCCTTGCGAGCAGTAGTAAGGTCCGCCGGCAACGATGCCCGCGCCCACCACGGTGCGCGAGAACGCCACCTCGAACTGCACCGCCATGTAGCCGCCCGAGGACAGGCCGGAAACGCTGACCGCATTGGCCTGGAGGGCGGGCAGCGGCACCACCTGGGCGCGCGCGGCGCTGGTCAACAGCGCGGCCAGCAGCGACAGCAAAAGGCAAAGAGCACGCATGGCAACCTCCCTGGCGATGATTCAGGTTAGGCTGCTTTGGCTTCGTTTTGTTCAATCGTGCGCGGGGTGGCGGTAAATTTTTTTTGCCGGCCAGGCAAGGCCGGCGGCTTTGGCATAGAATAACTTTCCCTCATTATTTACGGCTTGCCATCATGTCCAAGATTCTCGCCCAGATGTGCCTCGTTTCTTCGCTGACCGTGCTGGCCAGCGCGTCGACTTTCGCGCAGGCGCCGGCTGCCGCCAAGCCTGCCGCCGTCCCGGCCGCGCCAGCCGCGGCGGCAAGCTGCCCGGCCATCCTGCATCAAACCTTCAAGCGCCTGCAGGACGATTCGCCGCAGGACCTGTGCCAGTATTCCGGCAAGGTGGTGCTGGTGGTGAACACCGCCAGCTACTGCGGCTTCACCAAGCAGTACGAAGGCCTGGAAGCCATGTACGCCAAGTACGGCAGCAAGGGCCTGGTGGTGCTGGGCTTCCCGTCCAACGACTTCGGCCAGCAGGAGCCGGGCTCCAGCAAGGAGATCGCCGACTTCTGCTACAACACCTACGGCGTGAAGTTCCCGATGTTTGCCAAGTCGGTGGTGTCGGGCAAGGAGCCTAACCCGCTGTACGCCGACCTGATCAAGACCACCGGCCAGGCGCCGAAGTGGAACTTCCACAAGTACCTGATCGACCGTAACGGCAAAGTGGTCGCCAACTTCGGCAGCAAGATCACGCCGGACGACAAGCAACTGGTCGGCGCGGTGGAAAAAGCGCTGGCGATGTAATCACCCCCGGGCGAGGGCAAAGCCTTCGTCCAGCCAGCCGGTCACGCCGCCCGTCATCAGCTTGACCGGGCGGCCAAGCTGGGCCAGCCGCACGGCCGCGCGCGCCGCGCCGTTGCAGTGCGGCCCGGCGCAGTACACCACGAACAGCGTATCGGCCGGGAATTCGGCGATCTTCGAGCCGATGATCTTGCGGTGCGCCAGGTCCAGTGCGCCCGGCACATGGCCGGCCTGGTATTTCTCCGTTCCCCGCACATCCAGCAACACGAAGTCCTGCCTGCCGCTGGACAGGGCATCGTGCACGTCCCAGCAATCGGTCTCGTAGCGGAAGCTGGCTTCGAAGTGGGCCAGGGCGTCGGCGCTGGCGGCGGCAGGGATGGCGGTGACGAGGGACATGCGTTTCTCCAGTTGGATTGCGATGACGTCATTGTGCGGCGGCGCCGCCGTGGCCAGAAGTGGCGCATCTGCCATTCTACGGTAAGATCGCGCCATGAAAAAACATCTCGTCGTCGCGCTGGCTTACGACCGGCTGTGCACCTTCGAGTTCGGCTGCACGGTCGAACTGTTCGCGCTGGAGCGCCCGGAACTGGGCGTGGACTGGTACGACTTCGCCGTCTGCGCGGTGGAGCAGGGGCCGATACGCGCGGCCGGCGGCATCACGGTGCAGGCGCCGTACCGCCCCGAGTTGCTGGCGCAGGCCGACACCATCATCATCCCCGGCTGGCGCGACGCCGACGAACCGCCGCCGCCGCAACTGTTGGACTGGATACGGGCCGCCCATGCGCGCGGCGCGCGTTTGTGCTCGATCTGTTCCGGCGTGTTCGTGCTGGCCGCGGCCGGCGTGCTGGATGGCCAGCGCGCCACCACGCACTGGCGCTACGTCGAACGGCTGGCGCAGCGCTATCCGCGCATCGTCGTGCAGCCGGACGACCTGTACGTGGACAACGGCCAGGTGATCACGGCCGCCGGCTCGGCGGCGGGGCTGGACATGCTGCTGCACCTGGTGCGGCGCGATTACGGATCACGTGTCGGCAACCAGGTGGCGCAGCGGCTGGTGGTGGCGCCGCATCGCGAGGGCGGGCAGGCGCAGTTCCTGCCGCGTCCCATGGCGCAGGGCGAACAGGGGCGCTTGTCGAAGTTGATGGACTGGCTGCGCAGCCATCCCGAGCGCCCGCACACGGTGGCCAGCATGGCCGAGCGCGCGGCCATGAGTCCGCGCACCTTGCAGCGCCAGTTCCAGCAGGCCACCGGCCTCGGCCCGATCGAATGGTTGATACGCGAGCGCGTGGCCATCGTCAAGGAGATGCTGGAAGCGCCGGACGTGCCGCTGGCGCAGATCGCCGAGCGCGCCGGTTTCGGATCGGAGGAATCGCTGCGCCACCATTTCCGCCGGCTGGTATCGACCACGCCGGGCGCGTATCGCCGCCGCTTCGTCTGCGCCGAATGAAGGCTTACAGCGTGGCGCGCATGGCGCCGCGCAGCGCGTTGCAGACGACGATTTCATCGGCCGCTTCCAGCATGGCGCGGGTGATGACAGCTTCGCTGGCGTTCCAGTCGGGATCGTCCAGCAGCACGGCGCGCATCACGCCGGGCAGCAGGCCGCTGCTCAGCGGCGGGGTCAGCCAGCGGCCATGCAGGCGCACAAAGACGTTGCTGCGGCCGCCCTCGGTGAGTTCGCCGCGCTCGTTGAAGAACAGGGTGTCGAAGGCGCCTTGCGCTTCGGCGTCGCGCCAGGCGGCGTCGTAGCGCGAACGGACGCTGGTTTTATGGCGCAGGAACAGGTCGCTGGCGCTGGTGTGGTCGGCGGCCAGCAGCACGCGCACCGGTTCGGTCAGCGGCGCGATGGGTGCATGCTGCACCGAGAAGGCGCCCGATGCGCTGAGCGCCAGCCGCACGCGGTAGGCGGCGTGCGATGCGTCCAGCATGGCGCAGGCGGTGTCGAGGTAGGCGTCGGCCGCGGCCGCGTCCCATGGGAAGCCGAAGTAGGCGGCCGATGCGGCCAGGCGCCGGAGATGGCGCTCGCGGTGCCGGATGCCGCCGGCCGGCGAGGCGCGCATGGTCTCGAAAATCTCGAAGTCGTTTTGCAGGCCGGTGAGGAAGCGCGCCTTCAGTTTGCACTCGGCGTATTCTTCCCTGGCGTCGCTGTCGAAGACGATGCCCGCGCCCACGCCCATTTCGCCTTTACGTACGCCGTCCGCGCCTTGCGGTTGCAAGGCCAGGGTACGGATGGGGACGGACATGCAGAAGTCGCCCACCTTGCCGTCGGCGCGCGGATCGAACCAGCCGATGGCGCCGGTGTAGATGCCGCGCGCATCGGGTTCCAGCTCGCGGATGATTTCCATGGTGCGACGCTTGGGCGCGCCGGTGATGGAGCCGCAGGGATAGATGGCGGCGAAGATCTCGCCCAGCATGGCATCGTCGCGCAACTGCGCGGTGATGGTGGACGTCATCTGCAGCACGCTGCTGTAGCGGTGCACTTCGAATAGCGCCGGCACATCGACGCTGCCGGTCCTGGCGACGCGGGCGATGTCGTTGCGCAGCAGGTCGACGATCATCAGGTTCTCGGCGCGGTTCTTGGCGTCGGCCGCCAGGTTGGTGGCGCGCAGGACGTTCTCTGCCTGCTGCGAGGGCGGCGCGGCGGGCGCGGTGCCTTTCATCGGCCGCGCGGTCAGCGTGCCGCCGTTGTGGCGCACGAACAGTTCCGGCGACAGCGACAGCACGGCGCTGCCGTCGTCCAGCGCGATCAACGCGCCGTAGGGCACGGGCTGGCGGCCGCGCAGGCGCGCGTACAGCGCGTGGATGCCGCCGAAGGCGTCGAAGCGCAGGCGGTAGGTGTAGTTGACCTGGTAGGTGTCGCCGGCCGCGATGTAGTCGCGGATGCGCGCCAGCGCGGCGCTGAAGGCGGCTTCGTCGATGTTGGCGTGGATGCCCGCCACGCCTGCGGGACGGTCGATGGGGAAGGAACGCGCGGCCAGCCAGTCGCTGACTTCCTGCGCCGTCAGCAGCACGCAGTCGCGGAACAGCAGCACCTGCGCCAATGGCGTGGCGTGCGCCGCATGCACGGTGCGCGCAGGCAGCGGGATCAGTTCTTCGCCCAGCTCGTAGCTGCAGACGATGACGGCGTATTCGCCGTGCGCCAGTGCGGCCTGCATCTGCTCCAGCAGTTGCGGCCAGGTTGCGATGTCGTCGCAGCGCAGGGTGGCGGCGTGGCCGGTGTAGAGGCGCGAGCGTTGGTCGCCCTGGGCGTTTTCCGGGCTGGCGTCATCGAGCAGGGCGAATACTTCGTTGTTCATGTGGGGCTTACGAAAGCAGCAGGGCGATTTGCAGGGCCGCGTCCTGCGACGGGTTGTTCTTGAAGCCGCTCTTGGCGTAGCGGTGCCAGCGGCCGATGACGAAGCTGGCCAGCAGGCCGGCGCGCGCGGCCACGTCGGCTTCGTGCGCCTGGCCTTCGCTGGCCGCCAGACGCAGCGCCTGTTTCAGTGCCAGTTCCACGCGGTCGTAGAACTGGTTCATGCGCAGTTGCAGGCGTTCGTCCTCGTTGACCAGGGCGTCGCCGATCAGCACCCGCGTCATGCCCGGATTCTGGCTGGCGAAATTGAGCAGCATGCCGACGATGTCGCGCGCCTGCGCCAGGCCGTCGCTCTGGCGCTCGGCGATCTGGTTGATCAGGCCGAACACGGACGACTCGATGAACTCGATCAGTCCCTCGAACATCTGCGCCTTGCTGGCGAAGTGGCGGTACAGCGCGGCCTCGGAAAACTCCAGCTTGCGCGCCAGCGCGGCGGTCGTGATCTTGTCGCCCTTGGGCTGTTCCAGCATCTCCGCCAGGGCCTGGAGGATTTGCAGACGGCGCTGGCCAGGCTGTGTGCTTGCCATGTGATCTCGCAGTTAAGAGTTATTCGTCAGCCGGTGCAGCCGCGCCGGCAGGTTCCTGACAGATTTTACTTTGACATCGACGTAAGCGGGGCGATTTAGCCGCTTCTGCGGATGCGCCAGTGCCGACACGTTGTCCAGCTCCAGGTACTGCGTGACCCAGGCGGTGCGCATGCCCAGCTCCTTGGCGCTGCGCAGGTTGGCCAGGGTGTCTTCGACCAGGATGCAGCGCTGCGCGGTGAGGCCGTGGCGCCGCATCAGCTTGCGCAGCAGGAGCTTGGACGGCTTGGGCCGCATCTGCCGGTGCACGGTCATCGCTTCCACCGAAACGTGGTGCTGGAAGTGGCGGTGCAGGCCGATGTGGCGCAGCACCTGCGTCGAGTAGCGGTGCGGCGCATTGGTCAGCAGGATTTTGCGGCCGGGCAGGCGGCGCATCAACTGGCGCAGGCCGCGCTCCGCGCGCACCATGGACAGCAGGTCGTCGAACTGGTGGGTCTGGTCGAGGAAGTGCGCGGCGTCGACGCCGTGGTGCTTGACCAGGCCCAGCGTGGTGGCGCCGTAGCGCTGCCAGTACTTGACGCGGACGGCGTTCACCACGTCGTCGCTGGCCGGCGTGACGCCATCGCCCAGCAGGCGCGCCATGTAGGCGTTCATATTCGCCATCAGTTGCGGGAAGATGGCATGCGAGGCGTTATGCAGCGTGTTATCAAGATCGAATAACCACACCGGCGAGTAGCGGGTAATATTCACGTCAGCTCATTCAACAAAGGGAATCATGCGACGCCAGATTATAGTGTTGTTCTGCAGTTTGTTCTTTTTTGCCCTCGGCCCGGGATGGGCGGCCGATGACGCGCCGGCGCAGAACCACGGCGCCTTGTTCAAGGTGCAGCAGGGCGGGCATACGCTTTACCTGTTCGGCACCATCCACGTCGGCGCCAAGGATTTCTATCCGCTGGAGCCGCGCGTGAGCGGGCTGTTGAAGAACGCGCCGGTGCTGGCGCTGGAGATCGATCCGCTGGCCGATCCGCAGAAGCTGGCGCGCGCCGTGCAGCAGCACGGCATCTCGCCCAAGGGCTGGTCGGGCCTGTCGCGCGATTGGCGGCAGCGGCTGGAAGCGCTGCTCCGGCAGTACAACATCGAACCGGGCGCCGTGGCGACGATGAAGCCGTGGCTGCTGGCCAGCCTGCTGACGGTCAGCGAGTTCGCGGCCCAGGGCTACGATGCGTCGCTGGCGGTGGATGGCTATCTGTCGCGGCAGGCGCACAGCGCCGGGCAGAAGGTCGTGGAGCTGGAATCGGCCGAGAGCCAGATGGCGCTGTTCGACCAGATGACGGCGGCCGAGCAGTTGATCTTCCTGGAGGAGGCCATCGCCGGCATCGAGGACAAGGAACAGGCCACGCAGGCGCGCGAGATCGCCGATGCCTGGCGCAAGGCCGACATCAAGGGCCTGGATGCGCTGGCGCTGAAGGCCGAGCAGGACGACACCTTCTCCGGCCGCTTTGTGCAGAAGGTGCTGCTGGACGGCCGCAATCCCGGCCTGGCGGACGGCATGGTCAAACTGCTGGCGCGGGAAAACAACGGCGTCGCGGCGATCGGCGTGCTGCACCTGGTCGGCAAGGGGAGCGTACCGGAGCTGCTGCGCAAGCGCGGACTCAAGGTCGAGCGGATCTACTGATGGGGAAGGGTGCTGCGGAGAGTGGTGCCCTTGACGTGGATTGAACACGTGGCCTCTCCCTTACCAAGGGAGTGCTCTACCACTGAGCTACAAGGGCATTTGAACAACGTGGCGGTTTCACCGGTATCCGGCGAGACCGCCGTTTTTTCAGTGAGACCGGATCATAGTGCCAAAAGCCTGTTCGGTCAAGACTTCCAGCAACAAAGAATGCTCAATGCGGCCATCGATGATGTGCACGGTGTTGACGCCGGACTTGGCGGCGTCCAGTGCCGATGAAATTTTTGGCAACATGCCGCCGGAAATCGTGCCGTCGGCGAACATCTCGTCGATCTCGCGCGCGGACAGGTCGGTGACCAGGTTGCCGCTCTTGTCCTGCACGCCGGCGATGTTGGTCATCATGATCAACTTCTCGGCTTTCAGGATTTCCGCGATCTTGCCGGCGACGACGTCGGCGTTGATGTTGTAGGCCTGGCCGTCCTGGCCGAAGCCGATCGGCGAGATGATGGGGATGAAGGCGTCGTCCTGCAGCGCTTTCACCACGGCCGGGTTGATCGCTTCGATTTCGCCGACGAAGCCGATGTCCAGGGTCTGGCCCGGATTGTCGCGGTCCGGCATGGCCATCTTGCGGGCGCGGATCAGGCCGCCGTCCTTGCCGGTCAGGCCGACTGCCTGGCCGCCGTAGTGATTAATCAACATCACGATGTCCTGCTGGACTTCGCCGCCCAGCACCCATTCCACGACTTCCATGGTTTCTTCGTCGGTGATGCGCATGCCCTGCACGAAGGTGCCCTGCTTGCCGATTTTCTTCAGCGCGTTGTCGATCTGCGGACCGCCGCCGTGCACCACCACCGGATTCATGCCCACCAGCTTCAGCAGGATCACGTCGCGCGCGAAGCCGTGCTTCAGGTGTTCTTCGGTCATGGCATTGCCGCCGTATTTGATGACGATGGTCTTGCCGTGGTAGTTGCGGATGTACGGGAGGGCCTCAGCCAGGATCTGCGCCTTGATCCGCGGTTCTACTTTGGTCAGATCGTCGGCGTCATTGCCTACTAAGTTCAGGTTGGTCAATTGGGTCATGGCAGGTCCGGAAAGAAGAAGTGGGCGCAATTTTACAGCCAGTTGCGGCAAACAAGTACGCATTATAGGGCCTATCGGCTTGTAATTTCTTGGCTGCTCCGCTAGGCTGGCGCTTGTTTGCCCGGCACTATTGCCGTTTCGGAATCGGAGTCAGAAACCATGAGCACCTGTACCCGTTGCGGCGCACAGTTTTCGTGCGCGATGGTGGATGTCGATCCGTCCAGGCCGGCGGAGCCATGCTGGTGCACCTATCTGCCTGCGGCGGTGCCGGTTCCCGCGGATGCCGCGGCAGGCTGCTGGTGTCCCGACTGCCTGAAGCGCCACATCGCGCAAGCCACCGCCAGCCCGCCGCCAGCCGCGCACGATTGAGCCGTCGCAAAGCCCGGCCGTCGCCCCGCCAGAGAATGGCTTATTCACGGGACGGAGGGCGCATCATGAACCAGAGCTTGCTTGACAATCAAGGTGGCGGTGCTGAAGATGACCATCTGGCCCGCATCGTGCGGCTGGAGACCAATATGGACAATGTCACTGCCGTGTTGAATGTGCTACAGCGCAAACAGGAAGAACACCATCAATACATGGTGGAGCAGTTCGACCGGCTAAAACAATTCACGCTCGTTCGCACGGATTCCTTGCGCGACCAGTTGCAGGACAGGATGGACCGCGGCTTCGAGCGTGTGGACGAGAAGATGGACCGCGGCTTCCAGCGCTTGAACGAGAAGATTGACCGCTTCATGTACTGGACGATAGGTCTGGTGGCCGCGAATACCATCGCGGTAGGCGGCATCATCATCCGCCTGGTCGTCATGTAATCAGCTCACCGTGCGGAAGAAGCGCAGCATTTCCCTGCTGGCGCTGGGCCCCTTGGCATCGGTGTAGCTGCCGAGGTCGCTGCCGCCGGACCAGGCATGACCGGCGCCGTGCACCACCCAGTGTTCCCCCAATGGCGAGCCATCCGGCCTGGTGTGCGTGATCTGCGTGTAGCGATAGCCGTTCGGCACCGCCCCCGATTGCACGCGCGGCTTGCCCTTGTGGCTGTGCAGTAGTTGCGCGATCACCAGCTCGCCGTTGCGCGGATTGACGGTAGTGTCCTGGTCGCCGTGAAACACGATGATGGGCTGCGTGCCCTTGCCTGCCTGGGGCGCTTTGCCCAGGCCGCTTTTCATCGCCATCAATGCCGACGGCAGATCCTGCGCCGAGGCGAAGGGCAAACCCGAATGCACGCCCACCGCCGCAAACAGTTCGGGATACAGGGTGCCCACAATTACCGCCATGGCGCCGCCTGCCGACAGGCCCGCCACGTACACCTGCCGTTCATTCACGGGAAATTCGTCGATGATCCGTTGCGCAATCCCGGCAATGATGGACGGCTCGCCCTGTCCGCGCTGCTGGTCGATCGCGCTGAACCAGTTCCAGCACTTCGATTGATTGGCGGCCGTGCTTTGTTCCGGGTAGGCCACCAGCATGCCCAGTTCCTCCGCCAGTTGGTTCATTTGCGTGCCGGCGGCGAAGTCGTCGGGATTTTGCTTGCAGCCGTGTAGCATCACCAGCAGCGGGCTCGCCTGGCCGTGGAAGGTCGAGGGCACGTACAGCTTGTAATTGCGGGTGCCGGCGTGATTGGTGTAGCTGCCGCTGACGAACTGCGCGCCGGCCGCCTGCGGTGCGGCCGGCCGGTCGCCTGTCTGGCCGATTTCGATCTGTATGCCCATGCGCTCCAACATGTCCTGCACGGGCAGGCGTGCAGGACGCTGTAAATGCAGGCTGCGATCCAGGAAATGCTGCGCGGCCTCGCGCATCTGCTTCAGAAAATTGAGCTTCATAGCGATCCCTCGGTGAAATGCCCCATAATGTTCCCATGACTGAAGCAACTAACACAATATTGGCGTCACCCGTCCCCTCGCCCTGCGTCAGCCTATGCAAGATGGATGCCGAGCGCCGCTACTGCATGGGGTGTTTGCGCACCCTGGATGAAATCATCGCCTGGGGCAAGGCCGATGACAATTTCAAGCGCGCTGTCTGGGCGGAGCTGCCGCGCCGGCGCGAAACCGTGCATTTCGACGAAGAAGAATGAATTTGCTGCCAGATTCGATACAGGTGTTCGAGCGGGGCTGGCTCTCGTCCAACAACATTTTGTTGCTGGGCAAGCACGACACGGCCATCATCGACACCGGCTACGTCAGCCATGCGCAGCAGACGCTGGAGCTGGTGCGGCACGCGCTGCACGGCCGCCATCTCGACCAGATCATCAACACCCACCTGCATTCCGACCATTGCGGCGGCAACGCCATCCTGCAGGCGCATTTTGGCTGCAAGACTTCGATCCCCGCCGCCGAGGCGGAAAAAGTGCGGCATTGGGACGTGGAAGCGCTCAGCTTCAAGGCCACCGGCCAGCGCTGCGACCGCTTCACTTTCGATGCCACCCTGTCGCCCGGCGATACCCTGCAACTGGCCGACATGGAATGGCAGGCGCTGGGCGCGCCCGGCCACGATCCCCATTCGCTGATTTTTTACTGCCCGCAGGAAAAGGTGCTGATTTCCGCCGATGCGCTGTGGGCCCACGGTTTCGGCGTCATCTTCCCTGAACTGGATGGAAAATCCGGCTTCGCCGAAGAACGCGCCACGCTGGACCTGATTGCCGGACTGGATGTCCGCATCGTCATTCCCGGCCATGGCGCCCCCTTCACCGACGTGGCGGACGCTCTGGCGCGCGCCCGTTCGCGGTTGGCCTACCTGGAAGCCGATCCGGTGCGCAACGCGCAAAACGCGCTGAAAGTGCTGCTGAAGTTCCTGCTGCTGGAGCGCCAGCGCATCGCCTTGGCCGATGTGCCGGCGCTGCTGGTTTCCATGCCGGTGTTTGCAGCCGCCAACCATAACTATTTGAAGCAGGAGCCCAAGGCCTTGGGGACCTGGGCCGTGGAGCAATTGGCACGCAGCGGAGCGGCCCGTGTCGAGGGTGAGTACTTACTGAATGTCTGAACTAGAGGGTGAGCCCTAGTTTCTGCACGGTCGTACTATTTTCGATCTATAATCTTCCGACCGATCAACTACGCCAGCGAGTTCGCCATGACCCTGCCTGCAGTGCTGCAAAACCTCACCCTTCCCGTCATCGCCTCGCCGATGTTCATTGCCAGCGGTCCCGCGCTCGTGGCGGCCCAGTGCAAGGCAGGCATCGTCGGCTCCTTCCCGGCGCTGAACGCGCGCCCGGCCGAGCTGCTGGACGTCTGGCTGACCAATTTGCAAAAGGAACTGGCCGACTACCAGGCAGCCCATCCTGGCCAGCGCGTCGGTCCCATCGCTGTCAACCAGATCGTGCACCAATCCAACGACCGCCTGGCGCATGACGTGGAAGTCTGCGTCAAGCACCAGGTGCCTATCATCATTTCCTCGCTGCGCGCACCGCCGAAAGAAATGCTGGATGCGATCCACAGCTACGGCGGCATCGTGCTGCACGACGTGATCTCGATCCGCCACGCCGAAAAGGCGCTGGAAGCCGGCGTGGATGGCCTGATCCTGGTGGCCAGCGGCGCCGGCGGCCATGCCGGCACGCTGTCGCCGTTCGCGCTGGTGGGCGAGGTGCGCAAATTCTTCCAGGGACCGGTCGCGCTGTCCGGCTCCATCGCCACCGGCGACGCGATCCTGGCGGCCCAGGCCATGGGCGCGGACTTCGCCTACATCGGTTCGCGCTGGCTGGCGACCAAGGAATCCAATATCAGCGACGGCTACCGCGATGCGATCGTCGAATCGACGGCGGCCGACATCGTGTATTCCAACCTGTTCACTGGCGTGCATGGCAACTACCTGAAGAAATCCATCGTGGCGGCCGGACTGGACCCGGACGCGTTGCCGACCGCCGACAAGAGCGCGATGAATTTCGGCTCCGGCAGCGCCAAGGCCTGGCGCGATATCTGGGGCGCCGGCCAGGGCGTGGGCCTGATGGACGACATCCCGAGCACCGGCGAGATGGTGGCCCGCCTCAAGCGCGAATACGACGCTGCCCGCGCCCGCCTGGCACTGTGATCGCCAAAGCTGCCTCCATGCAATTAAAATAATTGCCATTACTTGGAGGTAGTCAATGAAATCGCTACGCGTTCTATCCCTGTCGCTGGTGCTGGCCTGCGCCGCCAGCCAGGCCAGCATTTTGCCCAACGAAGCCGCGGCGCCGCTGGCTGGCGAGGCCGCTTCGCTGATGGCGGCCGGTAAATACCAGGAGGCCTACAACAAGTACCAGGCCGCGGCCAAGGCCGATCCGGCGGCGTCCATCCCCTTGTCCGGCATGGCCCAGGTGCTGTTGCTGGCGTCTGCCCAGGCCAGCGGGGACGACGCGCTCAAGCTGCGGCAGCAGGCCGAAGCCTATGTGCGGCAGGCGCTGAAGATGGAGCCCAACGATCCTTATGCGCTGGAAGTGCTGCGCACGCTGAACGACGACAAGCCGCCGCCGCGCCATCAGCCCACGCTGGAAGCGTGGAAAACCCTGCAGGAAGGCGAGCAGCTATTCCATGTCGGGAAGCTGGACGAGGCCCGGGCCAAGTACCTGGAAGCGGCAAGGCTGGACCCGCAATACTCCACGGCGTATGTCGACGCGGCCGACAGCTATTACATGCAGAAGAAGTGGCCGGAGTCGGAAGCCCTGTTCCGCAAGGCGACCGAGGTCGAACCGCTGAACGGCCAGGCATGGCGCTTCCTGTCCGATGCGTTGGCGGCGCAGAACAAGCGGGCCGCGGCGGAAGAGGCGCTATTCAACGGCATCGCCGCGCAGCCCAGCCAGATCCCGAGCTGGAACAAGCTGGCCTCGCTGCGCGCGGCGGCCGGCTACCCGTTGACGTCCCTGAACCTGAAGCGCAAGTCCAGCGTCACGCTGGGCGCGGATGGCAAATACACCATCAACCTGGATTCCGCGTTTGCGGGCGAAGCCGGCAAGAGCGCCGATGGCGCGGCCTGGCTGATGCTGGCCGCAGCCGAAGCCAATGCCAGGGCCAGGAACATCAGCGAGCACCTGCCCGACCAGCCATTCGCCATCGAACTCGATGCATGGCGCGGCGTCATGAAGGCGCTGGATGAGCTGAAGGCCAACAGCGGCGCGGCCCCTGTCGACCCGGCCCTGAAAACCATGCAGATGCTGGCCAAGGCCGATCAACTGGAAGCGGCGCTGCTGCTCCTGCAGTACAAGGAATCGTGGCGCCCCGAGTTCGAGGCGTGGAAGAAGGAGCACCCCAACGGTATCCGCAAATTCATCGATACCTACGGGCTGCGTCCCTGACGATCAGTTCTCAGTGTTGATCGCCCACAGGCCCGGTAGGTTGCGCCAGTAGCCGTAGGCGTCCATGCCGAAGCCGACCACGAAGCGGTTCGGGATGGTGAGGCCGACGATGTCGGCCTTGACCGGCTTGGCCTTGCCGATGGCCTTGTCCGCGAACACGGCCAGGATCACTTCCTTCGCGCCCATGTCCAGCAGCCGCTGCTTGACGTGGGCCAGGGTCTCGCCCTCGTCCAGGATATCGTCCAGCACGATGACCGTTCGGCCGCTGACGTTCGAGCGCGGCACCACCTTCCACACGACTTCGCCGCCGCGGTCCTCGTCGCCATAGCGGCTGACGTGGATGTAGTCGAATTCGAGCGGGAAGGTCAGTTGCGGCAGCAGGTTGCCGGTGAAGACCACGGCGCCGCCCATCACGCCCAGCACCAGCGGGAACGCTTCGGCGTCGGGTTGATTGAAGCGGGTATTCAGGGTCTCGGCCATCGCGGTGACGGCATGGTCGACGGCTTCTTTGCTGAACAGCTCTTCGGCGTCTTTCAGCAGCGCGCGGGCGCGGTTGTGATGGAAGTCTTGCATAATCTTCTAGGTATTCTCAAAACAAAGGGCAGAGCGCTATTATCCGCCATATCAAGCGGTGTTGCCTGTCGTTGTTATGCCACAGGCGCTTATCGATAGTCGCGCAGGTCCTCGATCACCTTGCCGTCGTTGGGCAGGCTGCCGGCTGCGGCAAAGCGCACGTCGCCGCGCAGCTTGGTCAGCTCGCGTATCGAGGCGATGATGGCGGCTTCGCTGGCGCCGGCCGGATCGGCCACCTCGCAGTGCAGCGTCATCTGCTCCTGCGCGACCTGGCCCGACACCACCAGCCGCGCCCGCATGATCTCCGGATGGCGCTGGACGATGTCCTGCACCTGCGAGGGATGGACGAACATGCCGCGTATCTTGGTGGTCTGGTCGGCGCGGCCCATCCAGCCCTTGATGCGGGTGTTGGTGTGGCCGGCCGCCTGCACGCCGGTCAGGATGGCGGACAGGTCGCCGGTGGCGAAACGTATCATCGGGTAGTCGGGATTGAACACCGTGACCACCACTTCGCCCACCTCGCCGTCGGGCACAGGCTCGCCGGTGCCGGGGCGGACGATTTCCAGTATCACCTCCTCGTCCAGCACCATGCCCGGATCGCGCACATCGCCGCTGCGCGTTTCGTAGGCGACGCAGCCCAGGTCGGCGGAGCCGTACACCTGCAGCACGCACGGCACGCCATGTTCGGCGAACCAGGCGCGCAGCGATTCCGGCAACGCTTCGGCGCTGACCAGCGCGCGCTGGATGCTGCTGACGTCCGCCCCCAGTTCGCGCGCTTTTTCGATGATGATCTTCAGGAAGGACGGCGTGCCGGCATAGGTGTCCGGCCTGAGCGCGCTGATGGCCTGCACCTGCATTTCGGTCTGGCCTATGCCGGCCGGGATCACCGCGCAGCCGATGCGCGCGGCGCCGCCTTCGACCATGAAGGCGGCCGGCGTGAAGTGATAGGAAAAGCAGTTCTGCAGCAGGCCGCCGGGACGCACGCCGGCCGCATGCAAGGGCCGGGAGAAACGCCACCAGTCCCTGCCGCGTCCTTCGGGATCGAAGATCGGGCCGGGCGACATGAACACCCGCGCCAGCTCGCCCACCGGGGTGGTGTTCAAGCCGCCGAACGGCGCTTGCTGCGCCTGCAGCGCGTGCAGCTCGGACTTGCGCGTCACCGGCAGCGTGGCGAGGGCGGCGCGGCTGTTGATGTCGCCGGCATTGACATCCTTGAGGATGCGCGACCAGCCGGCCGCCGCCTTGGCGCGCGCCACCAGTTGCGGCAGGCGCGCCATCAGCTCGCGTTCGCGCTGTTCCTTTGGACGTGAGGCGAGACTGTCCAGGGTATATTCCATGATCACGATCCTTGTATTTCGCGCTGCAGCTTCTTGCTCAACTTGGCGAAGATCAGCTCATAGGCCCGCTTCAGCAATGCCCGCGCTTCCGCATCGCCGATGGCTTTCGGATCTTCGACGTAGACCCAGCGCGCGCGTGCCAGGTAGGGCGCGGGCACGATGCCGGGGCGGTCGGTCAGTTCAAGAAAGCGGTCGTCATCCACCTTGAGGCTCATGCCCTTGTCTTCCTCGTAGTAATCGGTGACGGCGAACATTTTGCCGCCGACCGAAAACACCAGCCGCGTTTCCCACTTGACGTCCTCGGTGACGCCGGGCAGCGTGCGGCAGTAAGCCTTGGCCTTCCTGATATCCATGCGCTTCCTTATGCCAGCCAGCGTTTGCGGCGCCGGTAGAATTTCATGTCGCGGAAGCTCTTGCGCCCGGCGCCGGAAACGCCGAGGTAGAACTCTTTCACGTCCTCGTTGCAGGACAAGTCCGCCGCCGCGCCTTCCATCACCACGCGGCCGTTCTCCAGGATGTAGCCGAAGTCCGCGTAGCGCAAAGCGATGGCGGTGTTCTGCTCGGCCAGCAGGAAGGAGACGTTCTCCTTGCTGTTCAAGTCCTTGACGATGCCGAAGATCTCTTCGACGATTTGCGGCGCGATGCCCATCGACGGTTCATCGAGCAGTATCATCGACGGCCTGGCCATCAGCGCGCGGCCGATGGCGCACATCTGCTGTTCGCCGCCGGAGGTGTAGCCGGCATGGCTGGCGCGGCGCTCCTTCAGGCGCGGAAAGTAGTGATAGACCTTGTCCAGCGACTCCTTCAACTCGGCGCGCGAGGCGCTGCGCGTGTAGGCGCCGGTGAGCAGGTTCTCTTCGATGGTGAGGTGGCCGAAGCAGTGACGGCCTTCCATCACCTGCGACAGGCCGCGCTTGACCAGTTCGTTCGGCGTGAGCTGGTCCACGCGCTCGCCCTTGAACTGGACCTCGCCCTTGGTGACGTCGCCGCGTTCGCCGCGCAGCAGCGTGGAGATGGTCTTCAGCGTGGTGGACTTGCCGGCGCCATTGGCGCCCAGCAGCGCGACGATTTTCCCCTGCGGGACGTGCAGCGAGACGCCCTTCAGCACGAGGATGACGTGGTCGTAAATGACCTCGACGTTGTTGACCGAGAGGTAGGGCGTGGTCATTTCATGCACACCGGTGTGATTTTTTTCTCGGTCGCGTAAGCGGCGGACGATTCTTCCAGCAGCTTGCGTGTCAGCGTCTTGTCGCCGACGATCCAGTTCGGCGTGATGGCCACCCACTTGTTGCCATCCCACTGCTGCACCTTCACCGCGCCCGAGCCTTCGTGGTCCTCGCAACTGGTCTTCACCGACGGCAGCATGCCGTAGGCGCCGACCGCCTTGAGGCGCGCATCGTCCACGTTCAGGTGTTCCAGGCCCCAGCGCAGCTGTTCGCCGGTGACCGGCTTGCCTTTGCCGTATTTTTCCTGCGCCACCCGCATCGCTTCCACCCACAGGATGGCGGCGCTGACGCCGCGCATGTGGTACACGCTGCCGACACGCTTGGGATCGGCCAGGTTGCCCTTGCCGGCGCCGTACAGCTTCTTGCGGATTTCATCCATCACCGGGTAATTGCCGGGCGTGTTGAAGGTCATCGCGGTGTAGCCCTTGGCCGCGTCGCCGGCCGGGATGGTGTCCTCTTCCGAGCCGGCCCACCACACGCCGAGGATCTTATCGCGCGGGAAGCCGTTGCGCTGCGCGGTCTTGATGGCGACCGCGTTCATCGACCCCCAGCCCCACAGGATCACATGGTCGGGACGCGCCTGGCGTATCTGCAGCCATTGCGACTGCTGCTCGCTGCCCGGCGGGGTGACGGGAATCTTGATCAGTTCAAAGCCGTACTGCTTGGCCAGCGCCTCCAGCACCGGCAAGGGTTCCTTGCCGAAGGCCGAGTCGTGGTAGAGGTGGACGATCTTCTTTCCTTTCAGCTTGTCCATGCCGCCGTCCTTCTCGCCGAGGTACTTGATCATGCCGGCCGCCTGGTCCCAGTAGCTGGTAATCAGCGGGAAGACGTAGGGGAAGACCTTGCCGTTGGCGGCGTCCGAGCGGCCGTAGCCTATCATCGTCATCGGGATTTTATCGACGGCCAGGCGGTCCAGTATGCCGTAGGCCACGCTGGTGGACAACGGCTCGACCAGCGTGGCGCCGCCGTTCTTGGTCTTCAGCCGTTCATAGCATTCGACGCCGCGCGATGGATTGTATTCGGTCTCGCATTCTTCCCAGGTGATCTTCACGCCGTTGACGCCGCCCGCCAGGTTGACCAGGTTGAAGTAGTCGATGATGCCGCCGTAGAAACCGGAACCGCCCGCCGCATACGGGCCGACGCGGTAGGAGGGCAGGGCCACATACTGTTCGCCGGGCTGCGCCAGGGCCGCGCCGCTGGCGGCCAGCAGCACGGCGGCGATGATGGATGCAAGGCGTTTCATAGTCTCTCTCCTTTGTTATTAGTGTGGGAATGGCCACAGGCGCAGCTTCTCTTTACCGATCTGCCACAGGCGCGCCAGGCCATGCGGCTCGACGATCAGGAAGAAGATGATCAGCGCGCCGAACATCATCAGCTCCAGGTTGGAGGCGACGCTGGTCGGCAGCGACAGGCCGTGCGCGATCACGTTGAGCAACACGGGCAACAGCACGATGAAGGCGGCGCCGAGGAAGGAGCCGAGCACGGAACCGACGCCGCCGATGATGATCATGAACAGGATGCGGAAGGACAGATCGAGGTTGTAGGCTTCCGGCTCCACCGTGCCCAGGTAGGCGTAGGCGTACAGCGCGCCGGCCACACCGCAATAAAAGGAACTGACGGCAAAGGCCAGCAGCTTGGTGCGCATCAGGCGAAAGCCGATCACTTCGGCCGCCACGTCCATGTCGCGCACCGCCATCCAGGAGCGGCCGACGTTGGAGCGCACCATGTTCTTGGCCAGCAGCGCCATCACCGCCACCACGAACAGCACCAGCAGGTATTTGCGGCCGGGCGTGTCGAAGGCGTAGCCGAGGATGACGATTTCCTGCGCGGTGATCACGCCGGAAGCGCTGTAATTGGTCAGGTAGGGAATCTTGGTCAGGCACCAGACCACGAAGAACTGCGTGGCCAGCGTGGCGGCCGCCAGGTAAAAGCCGCGTATGCGCAGCGACGGCAGGCCGAAGGCGATGCCGACCACCGCCGCGCTCAGGCCGCCCAGCACGAAGGCCAGCAGCATGGGCAGGCCGGAGATGCGCAGCACGAAGTTATACGAAGCGAAGGCGCCCACCGCCATGAAGGCGGCAGTGCCCAGCGAAAGCTGGCCGGCGTAGCCGGTCAGGATGTTCAGCCCGATCGCGGCCAGCGAAAAGATCAGGAAAGGAATCAGGATCGCCGACAGCGTGTAGGCCGACGCGGCCAGCGGCACGACGACAATGGCCACCGCCATCAGGGCCAGCAGCGCGAGCCGGTCCTGCAGGATGGGGAAGATCTGGCCATCGGCCTCGTAGCCGGTTTTGAATTGTCCTGCTTCGCGGTAGAGCATAGCGGCTCCTCAGATTCTGCGGATGATTTTTTCGCCGAACAGCCCTTCCGGCCGCACCAGCAGGAACAGCAGGGCCAGCACGTAAGGGAACCAGCCTTCGATGCCGCCGCCGACCGACGGGCCGACATATACCTCGGCCAGCTTCTCGGAGGCGCCGATAATCAGGCCGCCGACGATCGCGCCCGGCATGGAGGTGAAGCCGCCCAGGATCAGCACCGGCAACGCCTTCAGCGCCACGAAGGTCAGCGCGAACTGCACGCCATTGCGCGCGCCCCACAGCATGCCCGTCACCAGCGCCACCAGCCCGGCCACCGACCACAGCACGGCCCAGATGCGTTTGAGCGGAATGCCGACCGCCAGCGCGGCCTGGTGATCGTCCGCCACCGCGCGCAGCGCGCGGCCGACCTTGGTCTTCGAGAACAGCAGGGCCAGCGCGATGACCAGCAGGCCGCACACGGCGGCGGCCATCAGGTCGAACCGCGAAACCAGGATGTTGTACTTGTCCATCAGGTATTCGGACGGCACGTCTTCTATCGGCAAGTCCAGCTTGCGCACGCCGGCGCCCCACACCAGTTGCGCCAGTCCTTCCAGGAAGAAGCCCAGGCCGATGGTGGCCATGAACAGCGAGATTTCAGGCTGGTTGACCATGGGCCGCAGCACCACGCGTTCTATCGCGATGCCGAGGATGACCATGACCACGATAGTCACCGGCACGGCGGCCCACAGCGAGACCCCGAACTTCTCCATCACGCCCACGCAGGTCAGCGCGGCGAAATACACCATCGCGCCCTGGGCGAAGTTGAACACGCCGGAAGCCTTGTAGATCAGGACGAAGCCGATCGCCACCAGCGCATACATCACGCCGGACAGCAGGCCGCCGATCAGCACCTCGAAGAAGAAGTTGATGTTCATGCGCATTCCTTGCCGAGGTAGGCGTTGATGACGTCGCGGTTGCCGCGCACTTCGTCCGGCGTGCCGTCGCCTATCTTCTTGCCATAGTCGAGCACCACCACGCGGTCGGAAATGTCCATCACCACGCCCATGTCATGCTCGATCAGCACGATGGTGGTGCCGAATTGTTCGTTCACGTCGAGGATGAAGCGGCACATGTCCTGTTTCTCTTCCACGTTCATGCCGGCCATGGGTTCGTCGAGCAGCAGGATTTGCGGCTCGGCGGCCAGGGCGCGGCCCAGCTCCACGCGCTTTTGCAAACCATAGGGCAGGCGGCCCACCGGCGTCTTGCGGATGTGCTGGATCTCCAGGAAGTCGATGATCTCTTCCGCCTTCACGCGGTGGGCGATCTCCTCGCGCCGCGCCGGTCCCCAGTACAGGGCTTGCAGCAGGAAGTGCGATGTCATCTTGAGATTACGGCCGGTCATGATGTTGTCGAGGACCGTCATGCCCTTGAACAGCGCAATGTTCTGGAAGGTGCGCGCGATGCCGGACTTGGCGGCGGCGTAGCAATCCATGTTCTTGCGCACGTCGCCGCGGTACACGATCTGGCCCTGCTGCGGCCGGTACACGCCGTTGATCACGTTGAGCATCGAGCTTTTGCCGGCGCCGTTGGGGCCGATGATGGCGCGGATTTCATGCTGGCGCACGTCGAAGGAAATGTCGGTCAGCGCCCGCACGCCGCCAAAGGACAGCGAGATATTCTTCAGGTCGAGGATCACCGGGCCGGTCTTGCGCGGCGCCGGCGCCGCATCGGCGCCGAAATAGGCATCGGGTTCGTTCATCTGCATGATGGCGTCCTCCGTCATGCCGCTGCCTGGACAGCGGGGAAGGTCTTGCAGTTTTCAATTTTCAGGTCGGCCGCGATCACGCCGCTGCGGCCGTCTTCGAACTTGACCTGGGTTTCGACGTATTGCGAGGTCTTGCCGCTGTAGAGGGCGGCGATCAGCACCGCGTATTTTTCGGCGATGAACTTGCGCCGTACCTTGCGCGTGCGGGTCAGCTCGTCGTCGTCGGGGTCCAGTTCCTTGTGCAGCACCAGGTAGCGGTGCACCTGGGTGTCGGCCATGGCCGGTTCGGCGGCCAGGTCGGCGTTGACCTGTTCTATGCATTCCTTCACCAGCCCATACACGGCAGGGTGCGCGGCCAGGTCGGTGTAGCCGGAGTAGGCGATGCTGCGGCGCTCGGCCCAGTTGCCTACGGCTTCCATGTCGATGTTGATGAAGGCGCAGACCTCGTCGCGCTGGTGGCCGAACACCACGGCTTCTTTGATGAAGGAGAAGAACTTGAGCTTGTTCTCCACGTAGTTGGGGGCGAAGATGGCGCCGCTGTTCATGCGGCCGACGTCGGCCGCGCGGTCGATGATCTTCAGGTGGCCTTCGTGGTCGAACAGGCCGGCGTCGCCGGTGTGGAAATAGCCTTGCGAGTCGATGGCTTCGGCGGTGGCGTCGGGCCGCTTGTAATAGCAGTCCATCAGCGTGGGCGATTTCACCAGGACTTCGCCATTGTCGGCCAGCTTGACTTCGACGCCGGGCGCGGGCAGGCCCACGCTGTCGAACTTGATCTGCCCGTTGGGTTGGAAGCAGATGTAGGCGCAGGTTTCGGTCGAGCCGTAGAACTGCTTCAGGTTTACGCCTATCGAGCGGTAGAAGCGGAACAGATCCGGCCCGATGGCGGCGCCGGCCGTGTAGGCGACACGGATGCGCGTCAGGCCCAGCACGTTGCGCAGCGGGCCGTAGACCAGCACCTGGCCCAGCGCGTAGCGCAGGCGGTCGGCCAGCGGCACCGGCTTGTGGTCCAGGATCTGGGCGCCGCAGCGGCGCGCCACCGCCATGAAGTAGTGGAACATGCGGCGCTTGATGGCGCCCGCGTCTTCCATCCGTATCATCACCGTGGTCAGCATGTTTTCGAACACGCGCGGCGGGGCGAAATAATAGGTCGGGCCGATTTCGCGCATGTCGGTCAGCACCGTGTCGCCGGACTCCGGGCAGTTGACGGTGAAGCCGGCCGTCATCGCCTGCGCGAAGGAAAACAGGCAGTCGCCCACCCAGGCCATCGGCAGATAGGACAGGATGTCTTCGCTGTCGGTGAGCTGTTCAAAGCCGACGCCGCCCTCGCCGGCCGCTAGCAGCGCGGCGTGGGTCTGGCACACGCCCTTGGGCTTGCCGGTGGTGCCGGAGGTGTAGAGGATGATGGCGTTGTCGCTGCCGCGTCCTTCGGCCACGGCCGCGTCGAACATGCCGGGATGGGCCTGGTCCCAGGCGCGGCCCATGTCCTGCAGGCGGGCGTAGGATAGCAAGCCTTGCCGGCGGTAGTTGCGCATGCCGCGCTCGTCGTCGTAGGCGATGTGGCGGATGTGCGGGTAGACGGCCTGCAGTTCCAGCAGCTTGTCGACCTGTTCCTGGTCTTCGACGATGGCGTAATGGATCTCGGCGTTTTCCAACACGAAGGCCATGTCGGCGGCGGGCGCGTCCTGGTACAGCGGCACCGGCACGCCGCCCAGGCATTGGGCGGCCAGCATGGCCCAGTACAGGCGGGGACGGTTGTCGCCGATGATGGCCAGGTTCATGCCGCGCCCGAAGCCGAGCGCGGCCAGACCGCAGGCGAGGGCGCGCACTTCGTCGTTGACCTGGGCCCAGGTCCAGCTTTGCCAGATGCCCAGGTACTTTTCGCGAAACGCGGTTTTACCCGGCCTGAGCTGGCCATGCGCGAGCAGGCGGCGCGGAAAAGTCTCGTTCTGTGTCTGCACCAGAGTCTCCCGGTTGCTGAATTGCCGATCAGGACTTGTTTTTGTGTGATGATATTAGCGTGCCGCGTAAGGGCAGGCTGTCTTTTCGGCGACAATTCCCCAACTTTTCCATGGTGCGTTGCAATAATGTCAGATCGACACCCAATCAGCCTGAAGGAAATGCTCCGTTCCTCCATCTGGAGCAGGGGGCTGACGCCGGAGCAGATGGCGCGCGTGGAGGCCGATACCTTTGAGACTTTCGTGCCCAAGGGCGGCTACGTCTGCCGCAAGGGCGAGCCGGTAGAAAATTGGCTGGGCATCATCGACGGCATGGTCAAGATGAACAATTTCTCGTCCAGCGGGAAAAGCGTGACTTTCACCGGGGTGCCGCCGGGCGGCTGGTTCGGCGAGGGATCGGTGCTGAAGAATGAAATCCTCAAATACGACGCGATGGCCCTGCGCGACAGCCGGATCGCGCGCATGCCATCGGCGACCTTCATGTGGCTGTTGGATAACAGCCAGCCGTTCACGCGCTTCCTGCTGATGCAACTGAACGAACGGCTGGGGCAGTTCATCGCCACGGTGGAAAACGATCGCCTGCTCAATCCCGACACGCGGGTGGCGCGCTGCCTGGCCTCGATGTTCAATTCCCACCTGTATCCCGGCCTGGAAAAGCTGGTGCAGATCTCGCAGGAAGAACTGGGCCTGCTGTCCGGCTCCTCGCGCCAGCGCGCCAACCAGGCCCTGCACCTGCTGGAAAAACGGGGCCTGCTGAGCATCGACTACGGCGGCATCCGCATCCTCGACCTGGAAGGCCTGCGGCGCTACGAGGCCTGAGGGACGGGCCGCTGCGTCCGCGGCATTCGAGGTATGATAGCGACAAGCTATGCCGCCACGGGCGGCGCACCTGATTGAACTTCATGCATACTCCAGACCCTACCCACGTCATCGAGCGCCTGGCGCTGTTGCGGACGGCGATGCGCCAGCAGCAAATCGACGCGCTGATGGTGCCGTCCGCCGATCCGCATTTATCCGAATACCTGCCCGAGCGTTGGCAGGGCCGCGAATGGCTGTCCGGTTTCACCGGCTCGGTTGGCACGTTCATCATCACGCCGGAGTTTGCCGGCGTCTGGACCGACGCGCGCTACTGGACCCAGGCCGAGCAGCAACTGGCCGGCACCGGCATCCAGTTGATGAAGCTGACCTCGGGCGCCAGCGTGCAGTACGTGGATTGGCTGGCCGGGCAACTACAAGCCGGTCAAACCCTGGCCGTCGACGGCGCCGTGCTGGGACTGGCCATCGCCCGCTTGCTGCAAACGGCGCTGGAGGCCAAAGGGGTCACGCTGCGCACCGATCTCGACGTGCTGGATCAGGTCTGGCGCGACCGTCCCGCCTTGCCCGATGCGCCAGTCTACGAGCACACGCCGCCCTACGCGTCGAAAAGCCGCCGCGACAAGCTGGCCGAATTGCGCGGCGCGATGCAGCAAGTGGGCGCCGAGCATCACCTGATCTCGACGCTGGACGACATCGCCTACCTGTTCAACCTGCGCGGCTCGGATGTCAATTTCAATCCCATCTTCCTGTCGCATGCGCTGGTCACGCCGACCCGCGCCACGCTGTTTGTCGCCGACGGCAAAATCCCGCCCGCGCTGCGCGCGACCCTGTTGAACGACGGCGTGGAGGCCGCGCCCTATGCATCGGCCGCTGCCGCGCTGGCCGCGCTGCCGGCCGGCGGCACGCTGTTGATCGATCCGCGTCGCATCACCTACGGCACGCGGCAATGGGTGCCGGCCGCGGTCCGCGTGATCGAAGCAATCAACCCGACCACGATGGCCAAGTCGCGCAAGAGCGAGCAGGACGTGGCACACGTACGCGCCACCATGGAGCAGGACGGCGCCGCCCTGTGCGAATTCTTCGCGTGGCTGGAACAGACGCTGGCCAACCCCGGCTGCGAACCTCTGACCGAATTGGAGATCGACCGCCAGATCACGGCCGCGCGCGCGCGCCGCCCCGGCTTCGTCAGCCCGAGCTTCGCGACCATCGCCGGCTTTGCCAGCAACGGCGCCATCATGCACTACCGCGCGACGGAAGCGCGCCATGCCGTCATTGAAGGCAACGGCCTGCTGCTGATCGATTCCGGCGGCCAGTACCTGGGCGGCACCACCGACATCACGCGCGTGGTCGGCGTGGGCCATGTCGGCGACGAGCACCGCCGCGACTTCACGCTGGTGCTGAAAGGGATGATTGCCCTGTCCGCCACGCGCTTCCCGCGCGGGACCAAGTCACCGATGCTGGACGCCATCGCCCGCGCGCCGCTGTGGGCCGAGGGCCTGGACTTCGGCCACGGCACCGGCCACGGCGTCGGCTACTTCCTCAACGTGCACGAAGGCCCGCAATCGATCTCGCCATCGGCCATGCCCGAGCCGCAGACCGCGATGGAAGCGGGCATGATCACGTCGATCGAACCGGGCCTGTACCGGCCGGGCCACTGGGGCATACGCATCGAAAACCTGGTGCTCAACCGCGCCGATGGCCATACCGCCTTCGGCGAATTCCTGCGCTTCGAAACGCTGACGCTGTGCCCGATCGACACGCGCTGCATCGACGCCAAACTGCTGCGCGAAGACGAGCGGCGCTGGCTCAACGATTACCACGCCACGGTGCGCCAGCGCCTGTCGCCGCTGCTGTCCGGCGATGCGCTGGCCTGGCTGGAACAACGCACGGAGGCGATATGAGCGGACGCGCAACCAAGGCTACCGCCGCCGTCGACCGCCTCAAGCGCCGCAGCGGCAACAACAAGTATTCGATGACGGTGACCGGCAGCGGCCACTTCTTCATCAGCGATGGCGCCGGCAATCCGCCCTTGTGCGCGCCGCTGGAGCTGGAAGATTTCGTCGCTTTCGTCAACGGCCTGGAGCCGGCCGCGCCCAAGCGCGTCAGCAAGCTGGATGTCGCGTTCGAAAAACAGCTCACCAAAAATAAATAAAAGCGAGACCCATCATGCCCACCATCGAATTTCTGACGGCCTATTGGTCGCATCCCGAACTGGCCACCAACACCGTCATCCTGTTGAATTTGCTGGGCGCTTTGCTGCTGGGCTTATTGGTCGGCTACGAGCGTTCTTATCACGGACGCGCGGCCGGCATGCGGACGTACGGCCTGGTGTGCATGGCATCGGCCGCGCTGACCGTGATCGCCGCCTATCCCGAGGATTGGTTCGGTGGCCATGTGTCTCACTACCTGGGCAATACCGATCCGACCCGCGTCGTGCAGGGCATCGTTACCGGCATCGGCTTCCTTGGCGCCGGCGTGATCATGCGGGAGGGGTTCAATATCAGCGGCCTGACCACGGCCGCCTCGATCTGGGCTTCGTCGGTGATCGGCGTCATGGTGGGCATGGGCTTCTATCTCGGCGCCATGGGCCTGGCCGTGCTGTGCGCATTTGCGATGATCTTCCTGACGCGGGTGGAGGCCTGGCTACCGTCACGTCACGCGATCGCCATCACCATGCGTTTCAAGCAGGGCTACAAGCCACAGGAGCCGGCGCTGCGGTCGATGGCGCTGCAGCGCGGCTATGAGATCGCCGGCGGCTCGCTGATGATTTCCTGCGACGACGGCGCGCAGGAATGGCGCTTCGTCGCCATCGCGCTGAACAAGCGCAGCGGTTCGTCGATGGCGGAAGTATCGGAGGAACTGGCGGAATTCGAAGGCATCCAGGGCTTCCAGTTGACGCATGCGCGTAACTGACATGAACCCGCAAGCCCAAGCCGTATTCGATTTCTGGTTCCAGCCGTCGCCGGGCCAGCCTGCCGATGCGCCGCGCCGCGAATGGTTCCAGAAGGATGAAGCGTTCGACCGCGAGATCGCGCAGCGTTTCGGCGCCGAAATCGCGCTGGCCCTGGAGGGCAAGCTGCACGAATGGGATGCGGAAGGCCCGCAGGCGGCGCTGGCGCGCATCATCGTGCTGGACCAGTTCTGCCGCAACGTGTATCGCGGTGAACCGCTGGCCTTCGCGGGCGACCACCAGGCCTTGCAGGCGGCGCTGGATATGGTCGAGGACCAGGAAGACCAGGCGCTGCCGCCGTTGCAGCGCTCCTTTGTCTACATGCCTTTCGAGCACGCGGAAAACATGGCGATGCAGGATCGGGCCGTGGCGCTGTTCTCGCGCATGCTCGCGCAGGACGGACCGTTGGTGCCCGCCGCCACGCGCAAAGGCCTGGAAAGCTCGCTCGACTACGCCCAGCGCCATCGCGAAGTGATACAGCGCTTTGGCCGCTTCCCGCACCGGAACGCCATCCTCGGCCGCGCATCGACGCCGGAAGAAGAAGCCTTCCTCAAGCTGCCGGGATCGGGCTTCTGAATGGCGGCGACACTGAACCTGATCGGCGCCGGCCATGTGGGCCGCGCGCTGGGCCGTTTGTTTGCCACGCATGGCTGCTTCCAGGTCCAGCAGGTGCTGACGCGCTCGGCGTCGTCGGCGCAGCAGGCGGTAGCTTTTATCGGCGCCGGCAGCGCGGCCGCGGCGTACGAGGAATTGCGGCCGGCCGGCGTGCATGTGCTGGCGGTGGGTGACGACCAGATCGTGGCGGCCTGCGCGGCGCTGGCGCGCGCCGTGCCGCTCAGGGACAGCATCGTTTTCCATTGCAGCGGCGCCCTGGCGTCGGACTGCTTGCAAGCCGCGCGCGACCAGGGCGCGCTGGTGGCCAGCGTGCATCCCATCCGCAGCTTTGCCGATCCAGCCGCAGTGGCGGCGCAGTTCGACGGCACTTTCTGCGGCATCGAAGGCGATGCGGGCGCGCTCGCCGTGCTGACGCCGGCGTTGCAGGTGATAGGCGCGCAGCCGGTGCCCATCGATGCATCGGCCAAGACGGTCTACCATGCGGCGGCGGTCTTCGCCAGCAATTACCTGGTCACCGTGCTGGACGCGGCCTTGCGCGCCTACCAGGCGGCCGGCATCCCCGAACCGGTGGCGCGCCGGATGGCCCAGCCGCTGGCGACCGAATCCATGGCCAATGTGTTCCGGCTGGGCGCCGCCGCCGCGCTGAGCGGTCCCATCGCGCGCGGCGACCTGGCCACGGTGGCGCGCCAGCAGGATGCCGTCGAGCGCTGGGATGCGGACACGGGCGCGCTGTACCGGGCGCTGGTGGGGCCCACCGTCGAGTTGGCGCGGCAAAAGCAGCGCAAATAGCCCGGCATACCGCTATCTTCTTGCAAATTACTGTTTAACAACTATATTTCAAGTACCAGCATTGCAGTTGAAATGGTACGAATCCAGAAATAAGTCCTTGGACCAGTCGACAAACACCCGAAATCGCAATAAGCTTGTTTCTTAGAATGTTTTCTAGAAACAAGCTAGTTTACTGAGCCGGCGCCAATAGATAGTAGGGGTAAGAACATGTTATTTCTGAAGAGTACATCCGTCACCAAAGCGCCCGGGATTTACGACGTCGACATTGCGGCCAAGCCGCCTGGCAAGACTTTCGGTGTGTTCATGGCCACCGATCCCGACAATCCACCGACCGAAGTGCTGGCCAAGCTGGCCGAACTCGGTTTCAAGAACACCCACAGCAGTGGCTATACCCACAAGGACCGCGGCAAGGTGCTCGACCTGCACTTCCAGAAAGCCGGCACCGACCTGTTCGAAGGCTGGAAGACTGAAGAGATGGAAGCCAACATGGCGGCTCTTACCGCGCTGTTCGGCGGCATCGGCATCACCATCGCGCCGCGCGTGATGAGCCTGGCCGAAGCGTACGCCTGATCCGTTATCCCGGCGCAGGCCGGAATCTATCCCCGTTTGCCTGCCAGCGCAGCATGGCTTCCCGGCTTGTGCCGGGATGACGGCTGCCGGTCAGGCTTGCACGTCCACGTGGTAGAGGCCCCAGGGGCACAAACCGTATCGGTCCGATAAGGGCTTGCTCGCCATTTCCGGAACCTTGTCGGCGTCGTACACGGCCCACAGCGGACCCAGGCCGCCCAGCGGCATGGGCGCGCCATCCAAATGCGTGGCCACGATGTAGCGCTGCGCGCGCGCCTGCGCCACCGTGATCGATGCAGCGTAACCGTCGATCGCGCGCAGCACCAGTTTGGTATTGTCGCCGAGCTGGGCACCGGCCGCCTTCATCACATCCAGCAGCAGCGGGCCGCGCAGCGTGTGCGGCTTGCCGTCGTATTCCAGCGTGGGCTTGATGGTGACGGCTGGCAGCGCGGTCAGCGCGGCGTAATCGAAGGCGTGCGCCTTGTCGAAGGAGAGCTTCTGCTTGTGCATCATCTGGTCCTTGACCGGATCGAAGGGGCCGCGGTTGGCCTGGGTGATGGCGCCCGTGACGGTCAGCAGGGCAGGGCCGCTGACGGCGGTGGCGGCACGGGCCGGCAGCAGCGCGGCGGACAGGCCGGCCAGCGTGGCGGTGCCCAGGAACTGGCGTTTCTTCATGCAGGATTCTCCTCTGAAAAGCGTGGTGCCGGTATCATACCGCGCATGGACTTATTTGCCGATGACGACGCCCTCACGCCCATTCCCATCGAAGATGGCGAGCTGTGGTTCCAGCAGCGGCTGGCGCTGGGCCAGCCGCCGGAGGTCGTCATGCGGCGGCTGGTGGAAGAGACCGACTGGCGCGCCGAGCAAATCCAGGTCTGGGGCAAGCTGCGCTTGCAGCCGCGCCTGTCGGCCTGGCATGGCGGGGCCAGTTACCGCTATTCCGGCAAGACATTTCATCCGCAGCCGTTCACGCCCTTGCAGTTGCAGATCAAGCAGGCGGTGGAGCGCGTGACCGGACGCCGGTTCAACAGCGTGCTGCTGAATTATTACCGCGACGAGCGCGACAGCATGGGCTTCCATGCGGACAACGAGCCGGAGCTGGGACCGGAGCCGGCGATCGCCTCGGTCAGCTTCGGCGCACCGCGCACCTTCATCCTCAAACACCGCGCGAAGCCGAAAACCGTCAAGCTGGCGCTGGGCGACGGCTGCCTGTTGTTGATGGCCGGCGCCTTGCAGCAGCACTGGGTGCACGGCATCAACAAAGAGCGCGCAGCGCGCGGCGCGCGCATCAATCTCACGTTCCGGCAAATTCTGCCCGATTTTTAAAGACCCCTTAAGTTTGCCTTAAGTGTCTTTAAGCCAGCAATAATTTGGCTTACATGATGTAACACTTCTTACTAAATCGGTGGGGACGTTGCTTGACCATAGTGCTATCTTGGAACCATCGCAATTCAAGAGAAACTGCGATCCCAAGCAAGACCACTTGTCAAACTTTTTGCAGAAAGAAGAACACCATGAAAAAGACTCTGATCGCACTCATTGCTACCGCAGCCGCCCTGGGCGGTTCCGCCGCTTATGCCCAAAATAACACCCAGGACGCCGCCGGCACCGGTTACGTCGGTGTGGGTATCGTAGGCAACCACTACAAGTTCGACGTTCCAGGCGCCACCAGCTCCGACAGCGATAGTGGCAACAAGGCGGCCGGTAAAATCTACGGCGGCTACAACATCGACCAGACGTGGGCAGTGGAAGCCGGCTATACCGATTTCGGCAGCCGCAGCTACAACTACACCGTGAACGGTAACGCCGGCGGTCTGCATACGGATTCGCATTCGTTCTATGTGGCCGGCAAGGGTACCTGGCCGGTGGCGCAGGACGTAGCCGTGTTCGGCAAGCTGGGCGTGGCGCGCAACCATAACAGCGTGGATACCAGCGGCATCGCCTCCGTCAGCGGCAGCGACAACAAAAACGCCCTGTACGCATCGGTGGGCGCGGAATACGCGGTCAACAAGAACGTGAAGGTCTCGCTGGAATACGAAAACTACGGCAAGAACGACATCGACGTCGGCCGTAAGAGCGGCGCCATTACGGCAGGTCTGCGCTACAACTTCTAACGCATTTTCCTCTTCAAGTTGAAAAGGCCGGGTCTTCGGATCCGGCCTTTTTCATTCGGGGAATCGTGCGTCACGGAAATTCGCCCTCGGATAAACTCCGCCTGTTTATCCAAGGAGAACAACATGAAAAAACTCTTCGTACATTTCGTGCTGACGGCCTTCATGGCGGTCGGTTTCCAGCAAAGCGTTCAGGCGGCCATGGTCAGCACCGCGCAGGTGGCGTCGGCAGAGGTGGGTGCTCAGGCGCGTGCTCGCCTGAGCACGGCATTGCAGCGCAGCGACGTGCAAGCGGCGCTGGAGCGCAACGGCATCGACCCGAAGGCGGCGCAAGCCCGCGTGTCCGCGCTCAGCGATGAAGAAGCGGCAGCCATGGCGCAGCAGGTGGATGCACTGCCGGCCGGCGGCGACGGCGTGGTCGGCGCCCTGGTGCTGATCTTCGTGATCCTGCTGGTGACGGACATCCTGGGCCTGACCAAGGTGTTCCCGTTCACCCGTTCCGTGCACCGTTGATGGTGCAACGCCTGCTGGCGGCGACGGTCGCGCTCCTGCTGCTGGCGGGCTGCGCGACGCAGACGCGGGCGCTGCTGGCGTCGCCGCACAGCGGGCCGCACCAGCAGGAACTGAGCGCTACGCCTTTCTACGCCCAAGAGCGCTACCAGTGCGGCCCGGCTGCGCTGGCGATGGTGCTGGGCGCGGCGGGGATCGAGGCATCGCCGGAGGCGCTGGTGCCGGAAGTCTACCTGCCCGGCCGCGAAGGCAGCCTGCAGTTCGAATTGCAAGCCGCCGGACGCCGTCATGGCGCGCTGACCGCACCCATCGAACCGCGCCTGGATGCGCTGCTGGCCGAGCTGGATGCAGGCCATCCGGTGCTGGTGCTGCAAAACCTGAGCCTGCCGATCGCGCCGATGTGGCATTACGCGGTCGCCATCGGCTACGACATCGACAATGCCGAAGTGATTCTGCGGTCCGGGACCACGCGGCGCATGACGATGCCGCTGTCCACCTTTGAACACACCTGGGCGCGCAGCGGATTCTGGGGCATGGTGGCGCTCGCGCCGGGCCAGCTTCCCGCGACCACCAGCTTGACGGTACTGCAACCGTCGCTGATCGCCTACGAAAAATCCGCGCCGCCACAATCGGCGCAACTGGCTTACCGCGCCGCCCTGCAACGCTGGCCGGACACGCTGGCTTTGCAACTGGGCGTGGGCAACAGCGCCTACGCGGCCGGCGACCGGGCGGCCGCCGCCGAAGCCTTCCGCAGCGCCACCGCGTCTCATCCGGACAGCGGCGCGGCCTACAACAACCTGGCCGTGGTGCTGGGTGAACTGGGCCGGCTGGACGAAGCCCGCGCCGCGGCGCAGACCGCCATCAATCTGGGCGGTCCCTGGCGTAGCGAAGCCCAGGCGACGCTGGACGCGCTGCAGACACCGGCCGTGACGCACTAAGTCAAGCCTGGGGCGCCGTCCAGACCAGGTTCCACAGGTGGCCGTCCAGGTCTTCGAAGCCTTGGTCATACATGAAGCCATGGTCCTCCGGCGGATGCGGCGTGCGGCCGCCGGCAGCGACGGCCTTCGCGATGAGGCTGTCCACTTCCTCCCGGCTCTCGCACATCAGGCAGATGATGACTTCGTTCGCCTCCTTCGCCTGCACGACGGGCTTGTTGATCAGCGACTTGAAGAAAGTTTCCGTCATCAGCATGACCTGGATGCCTTCGACCACGAGCATCAGCGCCGCATCCTCGTTGCTGAATTGAGGATTGAGGTTAAAGCCGAGTGAGGAAAAGAAGGCTTTGGATTTGTCCAGGTTCTTGACGGGCAGATTGAAGATGACTTCTTTGTTCATAGCTTCTCCTTGGTAAGGTGGGAAAGTCAAACGGGTGCTTCTTCTACACGACGAATGACCGCACAGGATTTCGACATTTCCCACGCTGGTGGCGAACGCCGGCGCCAAGGACTGCCAAGCCCAGCGTCAACATGGCGGCAGGAGGCATCTCTGGTACGGGACTCGTCTGAACGCTTTCCGCGCTCACCGTGATGGTTTGAAGAGTCAGTTGCCCAACATTTATGCTGGCGTACATGGACCCCGCCAGGAATAACTGATCATAGGCCCCGGAAGCGGGAAGGCTATCGGCCTTGTACTGGACCGTACTGCCATTGTCGGTGAACGTACCCGATCCGGACAGGGCCAGTTGGTCTGAGTCGTACAAGCCGCAGTGATCAGGGCAGTGGGGGATAAAGGAACCTATGGTTCCGCCGAGATCCGCGGTGCCTTGGGAGCCAACGTAGGTCGCGGCGAAGGCATAGCCCATTTGGCCGGTGAGGGCGTAATGGGGGAGCGATTTGAAGGTGAAAACTTCCTTATCGATCCACAAATCGTAGCCGGTGACGATGGGTGTCGGCGTGTAGGCGAACGTGAACGAATTGCCTTGCGATGAGATGGGGGTGAGCCAGTCCGCGTAGCCAATGGTAAAGGTCGGGGTTTGCAAGGTGCCGGCATGGACCAAGCCAGTACTCGTAGCGGTCAGCGCAAGTGCGCAAAACAGCTTGGATATCGATCTGATCATGATTCCCTCCAGGTTGAGTGATGAATCCAGGGGCCAGACGATCAATATACATATAAAAATAACATTACAAAATAAACACCCTGGCTAGCAAATCGTACGTGTTGCAAATGTGGTGCTGGCCTTGGCCAGCGCTGCTTCAAACAAGCTTCGGTCTGTATAATCTGGATGAGGTTTCCAGTCTGCGAAAGATGTTGGGCGCTTGGCTTAGGTGTTCATGCCTACGGTTTCGCATGCATGGGCTAATGTTCAACAACTCGTAATCCGGGTCACCCGCAAGGAATGAATCTGCTTTTTCACGACTTCAAGCATGATGGAGCTCGTCAAATCGAGGGGCGCTCCGGCACAGTCTCCCGGCACTTTACCCATATAGTCGTAGGATTCCCAGTTGCCCATCTTGGATGATACTGCTCCGAGCACTTTTCGAGCAGTCTGCGGTGGCGTATCCAGCCATATCCCATTCTCAAGCTTTAACGGCGCCAGGCTGGCGGGCATGGATGGGCAATCGTTCGTTGCATGGAGGCTGGGCAGGCGCCGAGCAATCACACCTGTAACGCGATGCTCATTACCACCCATTTCCCCGTCTGAGACTACCCAGATCCTCTCGGACGCCGAATTCAGATTCGTGTAACAAAGCCAGTAGATACTCGCTCCCGCATCGCCTTGATGGGCGATGGTCCCGGCCGACGCTGCGGCACGGACCTCATCAAGTGACGTTTTTTCAAATCGAAGCTGTAGCCGGCCCATGGTCATTTCGGTCAACGACGATGACTGAAACACGGTCTCGTCTGCGCTCAATGGAGTTGGCGTGGTTGGCGGCGGCGTCGCAGCTAACGCCAACGACGAAGCGAAATAGGACGTTAAAAAAACAAAGCCAACCTGTCCCATCACGCCGCGGGCACTTTGTTGTAGCACTATTGCTCCTTCTTTGAGAAATACTGAATTTTTGCGACCCTCGGTCCTGAGCTCACGCTAATACCTTGTCCCATACTTACAACCGCAACGCCAGACCGCATCCCAATGATAAGTTGACTATCGAGAAGAAGCGCACTGGTCGGGTATAAACCACTCCAGAACTGGTCAATGGCGAGCACCTTCATCTCAGAAAATTTTGGACTGAAGCTGACCAGGCCGTCGTTAGTAATAACGAGAAATCCAAAGTATCCCCTATCGTTTCGCTCTATAGCCACTACCTGCGGCGCGCCTGGAAGCAGCGTCACTTTTTCAGCATTGAGACCTTCTTTATCGCTTGTAACCTTATAGATTGCACCTCGTGCGGCGCCTAGATGCGCCAGACCGGTGAATACGAAAAGTTCATCCTTTTCCGGTATGAGCTGAACGATATTTTGGCGGATAAGGATATGTTCAGTCCCATCCGGGTCGGCTACTGAGAGACCGCCGCCCCATTCACCTCTATTGCCGCCAGTTAGGGACTTCCCATTGAACGTGACTCTGGTGTCAGGTGGCCGATGAAAATTCTTCAGTTCCTTGATGGTTAACTGTCCGGCGTCGTTCGCGATGACATAGCTGAGCGAGCTACGGTTAGCCGTGTACCAGGCGTCGCCTTCGGGTATTTTGCTTTCAACGAGTCCAGCACGGGCCAGTGCCTCATCGATTTCGCCACCGAAGCATGTGGAGGAGGCGAAGAGCAAAAAACACATCAGCATTCTGATTGTCATAGAAATTTCGTTTAAAAATCAAAGTTAGTGCGCAGATTATCATGCGGCCAGATTTGGGAACACTGCACAGAACCATCGTACCGTGCGCTGGAATGAACTCCATGCCACCACTCGGCAATACCCTGGCCGGGTGATACGTGGTTCCTTGCAGGGTCCTGTGTCATTCAATGAGGTTAGCCATGAAATTTTTACTTGCGATGTCAGTGGCCGGTGCATTGACCATGGCCACATCTGCCGTCACAGCCGCTCCCCACCATGGGAGCGCTCCACTCGTCGTTCCACCGACGACCACTCCGGCGCTCACGACCAGGGCGCAACCTCTTACCGCCCCGGTATCGAACACGGCGCACGCCCAACAAGCTCAACAGACGGGACAACCCAACGCCAGTTGCGGCAGCGTGAGCGCACCCAATACACCGGGCAATTCCGCGATGGCCCCGGGCTCGGCATTTAATCCGGACGGCAAGGCTGGAACCGTCTATGCTGGCCAGCAACCGCAAAACTCGCAAAATCCAGTCAGCGTTTCCCAATACGATGTAGCCTGCCTGCACCAGCCCTCGCACTAAACCATGGGCTTCGTGCGCTGATCTACCAGGCCAGCGCGCGCGGCCCGGCCAGTGCGCCGAGCAGGGTCGAGATCATGATCCCGACCAGGTACCAAAAGCCGACAAATACCGGACTCATTTCCGGGCAGTGCAAGCAGTACACCGCTGTTGCGCTGGCGCCGGCGGCAAAGCCTGCCGCCGCGCCGGCCAGGCGCAAGCGGGTCGGCGCCAATGCGCGCATGGCCTTCATCGCGGCCACCAGGACCGGCAAGGACAACAGCGCGATGAGGAAGGGACAGACGCGCCAGGTACCGCCCCAGAACAACACCGCCGCCTCGTCGGGCGTCGCCCGCCATAACATCGCAGCCGCGATCGCCCATACCACCAGTACCGGCGCGCCGAGATAAACCGGCGCCATGGCCAAGCGCGCGCCCGGTGTCGCCAGGCGCTTCGCTGCCAGCCATCCAGCCCAGGCCAAGGCGACGGCAAACAGCACTTTCAACCAGAACGCCGGCAAGGCCGCGGCAGACAGCAAGTCATGGCGCACGCCCAGCAAAACCAGCATCAGTACGAAACTGCTTGCCAGGCCACCGAGCAGAAACCGCGCGATGGGGCCGGAGGCGCTCCCGGTGACGGGCACGTCCGGTCCGCTGGCTAGCATCGCGATCAAATCATCAGTCTTCATGTTGCATCTCTCAGAATATGCGCCAGCGTTTTCAAGCCGCGGTGCACGGAAACTTTCACGGCAGCGTCGCTCATGTGCAGGATGTCGGCCGTTTCACGCACGGACAGGCCTTCCACCTTGGTGTGTATGATGGCGTCGCGCTGTTTATCCGGCAGCATGGCAAGCAGTTTGGCAAGGTCGCGGCGGGCTTCTCCGGCAGCGTCGTCGGCGCTGGAAAATAGCGCGGCTTCCCCTTCGTCGATATCGTCCAATGGATCATGCAAGCTGTCGCGCTGCGCATGCCTGCGCAACCAGTCGATCAGCTTGTACCGGGCGATGGCGTACACCCATGCCGTCAAAGGAACGCCGGAATCGTAGCTGAGGCGCTGGTTGTGGATCGCCAGCAGTGACTCCTGCACCAGATCCTCCACCTCGTCCGGCCATCGGCTCAGGCGTCGCCGTAGAAAGGAACGCAAATGCATTCCCGTCGCCGTCAAAAAGCTGCGATATGCGATGGCGTCGCCAGCCAGGCCTTGCAGGAATAAGGCATGCAGGCGCAATTCGGTGCCGCGTAAGGAGTCCACCTCAGATATTCGTTGCATCGTCGCCTTAGGTTACAGCCCTGGATGAAAAAAAATTCTAATGAAATATACCTGCCGCCTGTAACCAATCGATCCCCTGCCGCGAATTTACTGTGGTAGTCGTCGACCGTTTAACTTACTTATTTATCGAGGAGCCACCATGAAACGAATCGCCACCGCACTGATCTCGGCCTGCCTGCTGATGTCTGGCCTGGTCCACGCCCAGGACGCCATGAAAAAAGAAGAGGCGTCCAAAGAGGCCATGATGAAAGACGACATGGGCAAGGATGGCATGAAAAAGGATGCCATGAAAAAGTCCATGCATAAAAATAAAATGATGAAGGACGACAAAATGATGAAGGACGATATGAAGAAAGACGCCATGTCCAAGGACGACATGAAAAAGGATGGGATGGAAAAGGACGCGATGAAAAAATAATCCTGCGTCCACAGTACCATGCCATCCACGACCGCAATCGGCGCATCCCAGGCTGCCTCCGCCTATAGCAGCGGTGGCGCGCCGTCTGCGGCCAGCCTGCAGGCGCAGTTGCAGCGCTACCAGAAACAATTATCGGATTGCGTGAACTGCCCATCGTCCAAGACCCCGCAAGGCAAGGCCGATATACAGGCGATCTCGGCGCGGATCAGCCAGGTCAAGCAAAGTATCGAACAGGCGGCTAACGCCCAGGCCAACCCTGCCGTCCCCAGTCAGTCGACCGGGCAGGCGAGCACGTCGGCCGTGACCGGGTATGGCGGCCTGGTCGATGTCTACGCTTAGCATGAAAAAACCCCGGAAGCCGTGGCCGGCTTCCGGGGTCTATGCGTGCGCCGTTGACGATTACGCCGTCAGCGGCTTGTAGCGGATACGCTTGGGCTTGGCGCCTTCCTCGCCCAGGCGTTTCTTCTTGTCGGCTTCGTACTCCTGGTAGTTACCGTCGAAGAAGGTCACTTGCGAGTTGCCTTCAAACGCCAGGATGTGGGTGGCGATACGGTCCAGGAACCAGCGGTCGTGGGAGATCACCATCACGGAACCGGCAAACTCCAGCAGCGCATCTTCCAGCGCGCGCAGGGTTTCCACGTCCAGGTCGTTGGACGGTTCGTCCAGCAGCAGCACGTTGCCGCCCTTGAGCAGGGTCTTGGCCAGGTGCAGTCGGCCGCGCTCACCGCCCGACAGATTGCCCACCACTTTCTGCTGGTCCGCGCCCTTGAAGTTGAAGCGGCCCAGGTAGGCGCGCGACGGCATTTCAAAGCGGCCCACGCTCAGCACGTCCGCGCCGCCCGACACGTCTTCAAACACGGTCTTGGCATCGCTCAGCTTGTCGCGGCTCTGGTCGACCAGCGAAATGTTGGCGGTCTTGCCGATCACGACTTCGCCGCTGTCCGGCTTGTCCAGGGCGGCCACCATCTTGAACAGGGTCGACTTACCGGCGCCGTTCGGACCGATGATGCCGACGATCGCGCCCGGCGGAATGGTGAAGGACACATTGTCCATCAGCAGGCGGTCGCCAAAAGCCTTGGACACGTTCTTGAACTCGATGACCTCGTTGCCCAGGCGCTCGGCCACGGGGATGAAAATCTCCTGCGTCTCGTTGCGCTTCTGGTATTCGTACTCGCTCAGCTCGTTGAAGCGGGCCAGGCGGGCCTTGGACTTGGCCTGGCGCGCCTTCGGATTCTGACGCGCCCATTCCAGTTCCTTGGCCAGCGCTTTTTGGCGGGCCGACTCGGTCGCTTCTTCCTGCTTCAGGCGGGCTTCCTTCTGCTCCAGCCACGACGAGTAGTTGCCTTTCCAAGGAATGCCGTGGCCACGGTCCAGTTCCAAAATCCATTCGGCGGCGTTGTCCAGGAAGTAGCGGTCGTGGGTGATGCCGACCACGGTGCCGGGGAAGCGCACCAGGAATTGCTCCAGCCATTCCACCGATTCCGCGTCCAGGTGGTTGGTCGGTTCGTCCAGCAGCAGCATGTCCGGCTTGGACAGCAGCAGCTTGCACAGCGCCACGCGGCGCTTTTCGCCGCCGGACAGCACGCCGATCTTCTGATCCCACGGCGGCAGGCGCAGCGCGTCGGCGGCCATTTCCAGTTGCAGGTTCAGGTTGCCGCCGTCAGCCGCGGCGATGATGTCTTCCAGGCGGGCCTGCTCGGCGGCCAGGGCGTCGAAGTCGGCATCCTCTTCCGCGTAGGCCGCGTACACGGCTTCCAGCTTGGCTTGCGCTTCGAACGCTTCGCCCAGGCCGGATTCCACTTCCTGGCGCACGGTTTTTTCCGGGTCCAGTTGCGGTTCTTGCGGCAGGTAGCCGATGTTCAGACCTGGCATTGGGCGCGCTTCGCCCTGGATGTCGGTATCGATGCCTGCCATAATTTTCAGCAGGGTCGACTTGCCGGAGCCGTTCAGGCCCAGCACGCCGATCTTCGCGCCGGGGAAGAAGGACAGCGAGATATCCTTCAGGATCTGGCGCTTGGGGGGAACGATTTTCCCCACGCGGTTCATGGTGTAGACGTAATCTGCCATTACTCAGGCTTTCTAAAAAAAGAATTAATCATGCGGCGATGGCGTGCATTATAGGCCCGCGCCCACCACCGGCAACAGCACCGAACTCGCGCCGTTGCCGCCGTGCTGGACCGAGATGGTCGCTTTCTGGAAGTCTTGCGGCTTGGCGAAGAAGATGTTCGGCACGTAGGTTTGCGGGTTGCGGTCGTACAGCGGGAACAGGGTCGACTGGATCTGCACCATGATGCGGTGGCCCGGCTTGAACACGTAGTTCACGGTCGGCAGGCGGAACTTATATTCCTGCACCACGCCGGCCGGGATCGCCGACGGATGCTCGAAGCTCTGGCGGTAGCGGCCGCGGAAAATGTCCAGGCTGACCGGCAATTCATAGCCGCTCAGCTCCGGCTGCTCGGCCACGAACGCCGGGTAGACGTCGATCAGCTTGACCACGAAATCGCCGTCGGTGCCGGTGGTCTTGGCAAAGATGTCGGCCATGGGCGCGCCCTGCAGGGTGACCGGCTTGGTCAGCACCGGCGTCCGGTACGACAGCACGTCGGTGCGGGTGCTCAGCGGGCGCTGGTCCTGCAGCAGCCAGGTGGTCCAGCGGTCATGGTCGCCGAAGCTGACCGGCGGCGTCAGGAAAGGCACGGGCTTGGCGGGGTCGGACACATAGCTGTCCTCGCCGGCGGCGGTCGGCTGGAAGGCCAGGCCGCTGTCGGCCTGCAGGTACAGCGGAGTCAGCTTGGTCGTGCCCGGCCAGTCGGCGAATTTGTCCCAGCGGTTTTCGGACGCGTTATAGATCAGCACCGGCGGCGTCGGCTCGGCCGGCTTCTGGTCTTTCAGGTAGGTGTTGAAGAAGGGGATCAGCACCTCGCGGCGGAAATCGGACGCGGTGTCGCCCTTCCACTTGAACGGCCCCAGGCGCTCGGCCGCCCGGTTCACCTGGCTGTGATACCACGGCCCCATCACCAGGTGGTTGTTGCCGGCCTGGCCCTTGGCCTTGAGCGCTTCCCAGGTGGTGATGGCGCCGTACATGTCTTCCTGGTCCCACAGGCCTTGCAGCCACATGGTCGGCACGGTGGACGGCTTGGCGGCCACCTGGCGGTCCAAGGCTTGCAACTGCCAGAAGGCGTCATAGGCCGGGTGGGCCGACAGGCGTTTCCACCAGCCCAGTTGGTCGAAGCCGTAGCGCTGCGCCCAGTTGCCGGCGGTGCCGGCGTCCAGGAAGTTCTGGTAATCGTCGGCGCTGGCGCGCGGCACCTCGTCGCCCTTGCCGGTCTTGGTGGTCTGGCCCGAGAAGTAATCGAGGTTGACCTGGCGGAACGCGCCGTAGTGGAACCAGTCGTCGCCCATCCAGCCATCGATCATCGGGCTTTCCGGCGCGGCCACTTTCAGCGCCGGGTGCGGGCCGAGCAGGGCCATGGTCACGGTCCAGCCATCGTAGGAGGAACCGATCATGCCCACGCGCTGGTTGCTTTCCTTGACGTTCTTTACCAGCCAGTCGATGGTGTCGTAGGCGTCGGTGGTGTCGTCGGTCTTGCTCGGGTTCAGCGGGCCGATCGGCGGGCGGGTCATCACATACTTGCCTTCCGAGCCGTATTTGCCGCGGATATCCTGGTAGACGAAGATGTAGCCGTCATCGGCCCATTCGCGGTTGGCCGGGCCGACCGCGTCGCGGATATTGAGCTTGTCCTTCTTGGCGAAGCGGTCGGCCTCGTAGGGCGTGCGCTCCAGCAGCATGGGCAGGTTGTGGGCGCCGTGCGGCACCAGGATCACGGTGTGCAGCTTGACGCCGTCGCGCATCGGTATCATCACCTCGCGCCGCTCGAAGTTGTAGCCGGCGTCCGGCGCCTTCCACTTGGCGGGAATGTCGCTGCCGGTCTGGACCATGGAAGCATCGACGCTTTGCGCCAGCACCGCCGGGGCGGCGAAGGCGCTGGCCAGGAGGAGGGAAAGAAGGGGATTACGCATGTGCCGCCAGTCCTTTACGCAGTGGGTAGGAAAACTGGTCGATTGTAGCGGAAGCGGCCCAGCTTGGCGCTAGCCTGCCGCGCGATTGCGGCGGCTGACCCACAGGCCCTCGATCACGTACAGCGCCAGCGCCGCCCAGATGACCAGGAAGCCGCTCAGCCGTTCGGCCGAAAAGCTTTCGTGGAACACGGCCACGCCCAGGATGGCCTGCATGGTCGGCGACAGGTACTGGAGCAGCCCCAGCACCGCCATGGGAATCTGGCGCGCGCCGGCCGCAAACAGCAGCAGCGGCACGGCGGTGATGGGGCCGGCGGCCGCCAGCAGCCAGCGCGTGCTGTCGTGCGGACTGGTGAGGAAGGTGTTCTGGCCGTGCGCGCTCAGCCACAGCACATAGGCCAGGGCCAGCGGGAACAGGATCATGGTTTCCAGCGACAAGCCTTCCAGCGCCGCCAGCGCGGCGGTCTTGCGCAACAGGCCGTAGCCGCCGAAGGTGATGCCTAAAATTAAGGCAATCCACGGCAGTTGGCCGGCCTGCCAGGTCAGCCAGGCCACGCCGCCGGCCGCCACGGCAATGGCCAGCCATTGCCCGCGCCGCAAGCGTTCCTTCAGCACAGCCAGGCCCAGCAGCACGTTCACCAGCGGATTGATGAAATAGCCGAGGCTGGCGTCGATCACGTGGCCGTGGTTGACCGACCAGATGTAGACGCCCCAGTTGGCGGTCAGCAGCACGGCGCTGGCGACGAAGCTGGCCAGCACGCGCGGCTGCCCCAGCACCCGCGGCAGCCAGCGCCATTGCTGGCGCAAGGTCAGCACGATCGCCAAAAACAACAGCGACCACAGCATGCGGTGCGCCAGGATTTCCGGCGCCGGCACTTCGCCGATGGCGTGGAAATACAGCGGGAACAGGCCCCACAGGAAGAACGCGAGTGTTGCGTAGACGATACCGATATTCATGGGGCGTCATTATCCCCGATCCGGGCCGACTCCGCAGTGCACCCTCTCGCGCTTCAGGCAGCGTCAGCGTACACTTGCGGTATTGATAGTTTGGAACGTCAACGATGCCAAAATCTCCTTGCCTTTTGCATACACATATCCTATTGTGCAATGCACCAAAACAACAACAGGTGCAATCTTGACCGAGCAACATAAGAAAAGCAGTCTCGCGGCACTCACGCTGGCGGCTGTCGGCATTGTCTACGGCGACATCGGCACCAGCCCGCTCTACACCCTCAAAACCATCTTCGATCCCGAACACGGCCTGGCCCTCAACGAAGCCAACCTGATGGGCATCGTTTCCCTGATCTTCTGGGGCCTGACCATCATCGTGTCGCTCAAATACGTGAGCCTGGTGCTGCGCGCCGACAACCGCGGCGAGGGCGGCATCATGGCGCTGATGGCGCTGGCGCTGAACTCGGTCAGCAAGGCCGCGCCGCGCTGGCACTACCCGCTGATGCTGCTGGGCGTGCTGGGCGCCACCATGTTCTACGGCGACAGCGTGATCACGCCGGCCATCTCGGTGCTGGGCGCGGTCGAGGGCCTGGAAGTGGCGACGCCGGGACTGGAACAATACATCGTGCCGCTGACCATCATCGTGCTGATCAGCCTGTACACCCTGCAGCGCCACGGCACGGCCGGCATCGGCCGCTGGTTCGGCCCCATCATGGTGCTGTGGTTCGCCGCGCTGGCGGTGATGGGCGTGATCAACATCGTCAAGGAACCGCGCGTGCTGCTGGCGCTGAACCCCTGGTATGCGCTGCACTTCCTGTACGAGAACCGCCTGATCGCCTTCGTCGCGCTGGGCGCGGTGGTGCTGGCGCTGACCGGCGCCGAGGCGCTGTACGCCGACATGGGCCACTTCGGCGCGCGGCCGATCCGCGTGGCCTGGTTCCTGATCGTGTTCCCGGCGCTGGGGCTGAACTACCTGGGCCAGGGCGCGCTGCTGCTGGCCCATCCGGAGGCCATCTCCAATCCCTTCTTCCAGCAACTGGGCGCGTGGAGCGTGCTGCCGCTGGTGGCGCTGTCGACCCTGGCGGCGGTGATCGCCTCGCAGTCCACCATTTCCGGCACCTTCTCGATGACCAAGCAAGCCATCGCCCTGGGCCTGCTGCCGCGCATGCGCATCCTGCACACCTCGGCCAGCGAGATCGGCCAGATCTACATCCCGGCCGTCAACTGGCTGCAACTGATCGTGGTGCTGCTGGCGGTGATCGGCTTCGGTTCCTCGGACAAGCTGGCCGGCGCCTACGGCATCGCGGTGACCGCCACCATGCTGGCCACCACCATCCTGACCTTCTTCGTGATCCGCTACCGCTGGCACTTGCCGCTGATGCTGTGCATCGCCGCCACCGGCTTCTTCGTGGCCATCGACATCTCGCTGTTCTCGGCCTGCACGCTGAAGCTGTTCCACGGCGGCTGGTTCCCGCTGCTGCTGGCGATCGTGCTGTTCACCGTGATGCTGACCTGGAAGCGCGGCCGCGAACTGGTGTTCGAAAACCTGCAAAAGCACGCGATCCCGCTGGAAGACTTCCTGTCCTCGCTGTTCGTGGCGCCGCCCACGCGCGTGTACGGCACCGCCATCTTCATGCGCGGCGAGAGCGACGGCGTGCCGCACGCGCTGCTGCACAACCTGTCGCACAACAAGGTGCTGCACGAGCGCGTGGTGTTCCTGACCGTGCACATCGTCGAAGAGCCCTACGTGCCCGAAGCCGAGCAAGCCAAGGTGACCGACCTGGGCCACCAGTGCTTCCAGCTCAACATTTATTACGGTTTCAAGGACGAGCCGGACATCCCGCGCGTGCTGCACCTGTGCGAGTGCCTGGGCCTGCCGTTCGAGATGATGGAGACCTCCTTCTTCATCGCCCGTCAGACCGTGATTTCCACGCCGGGTTCCGGCATGGCGTCGTGGCGCGAACACCTGTTCGTCACCATGTCGCGCAATGCGCGCGGCGCGGCCGACTACTACCAGATCCCACCGAACCGCGTGATCGAGCTGGGCACCCAGGTGGAAATTTGACGACAAAATATGTAACCGAATGTAGTGCCGGGGGCGGAATGGGCGCGGTCTGCTAAACTTCTGCGCCGGGACTACCGTATCGCATACTCATCAAAGGTAATTATGAAATCGATGTTGCAATTTTTCGCCGCTGCGGCCTGCGCAGTGGCCCTGACCGCTTGCGGCGGCGGCACCAACAAGACGCCCACCACGCCGGCCATCGTCCAGCCGGCCTTCAAGGTCACGACCACGGCCACCGGCAGCGGCCCGGTGGTGGAAGCGGGCGACCTGGTGGTGATCAACTACACCGGCTACCTGTATGACGCGACCAAGGCCGACTTCAAGGGCGCCAAGGTGGAAAGCTCGGTCGACAAGCAGGCGCCGGCCAGCTTTACGGTGGGTGTGGGCGCGGTGCCGACCGGCTGGGACCAGTCCCTGCTGGGCATGCAGCCGGGCGGCAAAGTCACCGCCATCATCCCGGGCAATATGGCTTACGGCAACACCACGCGCGACGCCACCACCGTCAACGGCATCAGCTATCCGGCCATCCCGGCCATGCAGCCGCTGGTCTACGACTTCGAGATGATCAACGTGACCAAGGCCACCATCATCACCCCGGTGCCGCCGCCAACCACCCTGAAAACCCAGGATATCGTGGTCGGCACCGGCACCGCGGTCGCCAGCGGCAAGACCGTGACGGTGCGTTACGCCGGCTACCTGTATGACGGCACCCGCGTCAACCTGAAGGGCGCCAAGTTCGACGACAACATGGGCAGCTCCGACGCCGTGCTGACCGTGAACGTGGGCGGCACCGGCACCATCACCGGCTTCAATACCGGCATCATCGGCATGCAGGTGGGCGGCACCCGTACCGTGATCATCCCGCCTGACCTGGGCTACGGCGCCACCGCGCAAGCGGCCGGCAAGTACGGCATCGGCATCCCGGCCAACTCCACGCTGGTGTTCGACATCACGCTGGTCTCGATCCAGTAAGCGCGCCGCGCTTCAAGAAAGGCAGCCCGTGGCTGCCTTTTTTTATTCCCGCAGCGCCTGCACCGGCGCCAGCCGCAGCGCCGCCCAGGTGTGGCGGGCCGCGGCGGCCGCCACGACCGCCAGCGCAAACGCCAGCGCCGCCAGCGGCGCCAGCGTGCTGGCCGAGGCGCGCTGGGTGAACGGCGCCAGGTAGCCCGCGATGGACAGCCAGGCCGGCGGCAGCGCGACGACCGCCGCGATCGCCGTCAGCAGCAGGAATTCGCGCCCGACCAGCGCGGCGATGGCGCGGCGGCCGGCGCCGTGCAGCTTGCGCAGCACGATCTCGCGCCCCCGCCGCTGCACGCTGTGCGCGGCCAGCACGTAGATGCCGAAGGCCGCCATCACCAGCACCACCACGGTGGCGCAGCCCAGCAGGCGCGCCACGCGCAGGTCTTCATCGTAGGCCTGGGCGTAATAGCTGGCCGCATGCCGCACCACCGGCTCGCGCGCCGGGAAGTAGCGGCTCCAGGTGGCGGCGATGCGCTGTTCCAGGTCGGCCGGCGCGCCGGGCTGCACGCGCACCGTCAGCAGGCGGCTGTCGCGGGACAGGGCATACAGCATCGGTCCCGGCGGCTCGCGCAGGGTGTGCCAGCACAGGTCGGGGGCGATGCCCACCACGCGCTGGTTGCTCTGGCTGATGTGCTGCCCCACCGCCTGCTGCGCCGTCTGCCAGCCCAGCGCGCGCGCGGCCGAGGCATTGATCATCACCATCTGTTCGGCATCGTCGCTGGCGTGGTCGATGGCCGGATCGAACAGGCGGCCGGCGACTGCCGACAGGCCGTACACGCGGAAGAATTCGGGACTGACTTCCTGCAACGGCATGGGCACGCTGCTGCCGTCGAGCCGGCGCAATTCCTCGCTGCCGCGCGTGCCGGTGCCGTCGTCGCGTCCCGGCACCGCATGGCTGTCGGCCACGCCCGCCACGCCGGGCAGGCGGGCCAGCGCGTCGCGGAAGGCGCGGGCCTGCGGATTGGCCAGGCCCTGGTTCATCTCCACCACCAGCAGCGGCGCGGGATCGAAGCCCGGCGGCACCCCGGCCGCGAAGCGCGCCTGCCACAGCACGGCCAGCGCCACGCTGCCCATGCCCATGGCGACGGCAATCTGCAGGGCGGTCAGCGCGCGCCGCAGCCACATGCCGCCGCGCGTTTCGCCGCTGCGGTGTGCCAGCGTGTCGCGCATGTCCACGCCGCGCGCCAGCCAGCCGGGATACAGGCCGGCCAGCGCGCCGACGGCCAGCCCCGCCAGCAGGCAGGCGCCGACCGACAGCGGCGTCAATATGCCGGCCAGCTCGCGCTCCAGCAGTTGCGAGGCGAGGGGCAGCAGCAGCCAGGCCAGCAGCAGGCCCAGCACAGCGGCCAGCAGCGACAGCAGCATGGCCTCGGCCATGAACTGTCCCAGCAACTGGCTGGTGGACGCGCCCAGCACGCGGCGCACGGCGATTTCGCGCTGGCGCTGTACGGTGCGCACGGTTGCCAGGTTGACGTAGTTGACCACGGCCAGGAACAGGATCAGCAGCCCGGCCGCGCCGATCGCCAGCACCACCCGCATGTCGCCGCGCGGGCCGGTGCCCATGGTGTTGGCCACGCTGCGGTCGAAATACGCTTCGGTCAGCGGACCGAGCCAGATGTCGACCATCTTGCGCTCGCCCAGTCCCGCCTTCATTTCCGGCGAGGCGACGTCCTGCCAGGGCGCGCGGTCGATCACGCCTTGCAGCACCTGTTGCAGCGCCTGCGGCTGCACGCCGGGACCGGTCTTGACGTAGATGCGGCCGCCGATGGTGGTCCAGGCAGACAGGGCCTCGCGGCGCTCCTGCTCCGGCCACAGGGCGCTGTCCGTGCCCACCAGCGCGCCGAACGGCATGGTGGTGTTGGACGGCTGTTCGGGCAGCAGCGCGCGCACCTGCAGCGTCTGGCCGTTGACGACGACGGTGCGTCCCAGGACGGCGCCGCTGCCGAACAGCCGCAGCGCCGTGCGCGGCGTCAGCGCCAGGCCGTCGGGCCGCGTCAGCGCGGCATGCAGGTCGCCTTGCGTTGCGCGCAGGCCGGCGATGTTCTCGAACACCGGATCGACAGCGACCACGTTGAGTTCCTGCTCGCGTCCGTGCAACTGCAGCGTGGTCGTGCGCGGCCACCACGCGCTGACTTCCAGCGGCAACCCGCTCTGACGCGCGACGTCGCGCAGGGCAAAGGGCGTGTACTCCATCCATTGCGGCTTGGGGATGAAGTTCAGCCGGTGCTTGATGACGAACACACGCTCGCGCTGCGGCACCGCGCTGTCGTAGCTGAAGGAGTAGCGCACGAAGCCGAGCAGGATGAAGCACACGGCAAAGCCGGCCGCCAGGCCGAGTATCTCCACCGCTGAGTGGAAGGGTTGACGCAGCAGCAGGCGCCAGCCGATGCGGAAGTCTCGCAATGTCATGATTTACTCCTGATCTCGTAAAGCCAGCGCGGGCGACATGCGCATCGCCGCCCGCGTGTGGCGTGTGGTGGCCAGCAGGGCGACCAGCATCGCCAGTAGCAGCGCGGCTGCTGGCGTCCAGATGCCGACTGGCGCGTGTTCGGTGTAACTGGCCAGGTAGCGCTGGGTGGCGACGATCGCCGGCGGCAATCCGATCAGCGCGCCGATGCCGACCAGGATGGAAAACTCGCGGCCCAGCATCAGGGCGATGTCCTTGCGGCCGGCGCCGTGCAGCTTGCGCAGTACGATCTGCCGCCGGTTGCGCTGCACGCTGTAGGCCGACAGCACGTAGATGCCGAACGCCGCCAGCGCGATGGCGGTCAGGCTGGTGATGACCAGGATGCGCATCAAGCGCTCGTCGTCCGCATAGCGCTCGGCCAGCACGGCCTGCTGGGTCTTGAGGTCCAGCGTGGCGTTGGGGAAGTTGCGGCGCCAGACCGGCTCGATGGCGCGCCAGGCTTCTTCCAACGGGGCGTCGATGCGGACGGTGACGGCGCCCGCGGGCCGCACGCGGTAAATCAGCGCCTTGGACTGGGCATGCAGATCCTGGAAGCGTATCTCCGGCGCGATGCCGATGATGCGCGGGCCGCCGGGCAGCGTCTGGCCCACGGCATCCTGCGGCGACGCGTATCCCAGCGCCATGGCGCCGGCCGCATTGAGCATCACCCCATCGCTGTCCTTGTCATCGTTCGGATCGAGGGCGGGATTGAAGCTGCGGCCCAGCACCGCGTGCAGGTGGTGAAGGTCGAACCAGTTCGGACTGACTTCCTTGGATTCCATCGACATGTCGCCGCCGCTGCGGCTGCTGACCAGTTGAACCGTGCGTACGCCGTCGCGGCCAGGGACTTCCGTGATGGTGGCAACGCCTTCCACGCCGGGCACGCGCTTGAGCTGTTCGATGAAGGCTGTTCCCTGCGCCTTGCCGACCGCCTCGAACGGCATGCGCATGACCAGCAGATTTCGGGTGTCGAAGCCGGGCGAAGCATGGCTGGCATACCAGGTCTGCCAGCCGACCGCCAGCGTGCAGGCGCTGAGCGCCATCGCGCTGCCGAATTGAAGCACGGTCAGCACGCGGCGCGCCCACAGGCCGGCGATGGTTTCGTTGCTGCCGCGTCCCGCCAGCGCGGCGGCCGGCAGGGCATGCCGCGCCAGCCAGGCCGGATAAGCGCCAGCCGCCAGCCCGACGGCGACGCTGAATACCAGCGCGATCACGCCGTGCGCCGCAGTGAACGAGCCAGCCAGGTCGCGGTCGACCAAGCCGGAAAACGTCGGCAGCAGCAGCCAGGCCAGCAGCAGGCCCGCCGCCGCAGCCAGCATGGTAGTCAGCACCGCCTCGCTGAGGAACTGGCGCACCAGTTGGCCGGTGCTCGCGCCCAGCAGCTTGCGCAAGCCGATCTCGCGCTGGCGGCGCAGGGTGCGCACGGTCGCCAGGTTGACGTAGTTGATGGTCCCCAGCATCAGGACCAGCAAGCCGCCGGCCGCCATGCCAAGCACGCTGCTGCGCCGCCCGTAAGCATCGCTGCTGCTGGCCAGGTCGTCGTCGAAATAGGCATCGCGCAGCGCCACCAGCCGCACGTCCGAGACATTGCGGCCGTTGAGGCTTTTGCCCATGGGGCCTTCCCTGAACTGCCGGTCGAAGAGTGAGTTGGCGGCAGCGGCTTCCAGCAGCGCGGCCAGGCTGGCCATCGACGCGCCGGGCTTGAGCTTGAGATAAATGGCGCCCATTTCCGAGTTGGCAAAGGCGGTGCTGCGCTGCAGCCAGGTGCTGCTGGCCGTGCCGACCAGCGCCTGATACCACGCGCTGCCGTTGGCCGGCGGATCGGCGATCACGGCGAGCACCTGCAGCGTGATGTCGTTGACCTGCACGGTATGGCCCAGCGCCGACCGCGAGCCGAATAATTTGGCGGCGGCGGTTCTGGTCAGGGCCAGGCCATCCGGCCGCGACAGCGCGGCCGGCAGATCTCCTTCCAGCGCGATGAGATTGAACAGGGTGCGGAATGCGGGATCGACCGCGACCACGTTCACGTCGTGCTGCTCCGCGCCCACGCGCAGCGGCTTGCCGAAATTGATCAACTTGGCGATGGATGCGGCGCTGACCAGGCCACTGTTCAGCGCCACATCGCGCAGGGGCAGGGCGGCCTCCAGTTGCCAGGAAGGGCGAGGGGCAATATTGATGCGCGCCTTGACCGCGACCACGCGCTCATTGTCCGGCACCGTGCTGTTGTAGTTCAGGCAGTAAGCCACGTAGCCGAACATCAGGAAGCAGGCGGCGAAGCCGACCGCCAGGCCGCCGATCACCACCAAGGAATAAGCCGGTTGCTGCAGCAGCATGCGCCAGCCGATGCGGAAATCACGCCAGGTCATGATTACTCCTGCTCCTGCAGGGCCAGCGCTGGCGACATGCGCATCGCGCTCAGCGTATGTCGGGCGACGGCCAGCGATGCGACCAGAATCGCCAGCAGCAGTGCGCTCGCCAGCGTCCAACCGCCGATCGGCGCGTGCTCGGTGTAGCTGGCGAGATAGCGTTGCGTGGCGACGGCAGCCGGCGGCAATCCGATCAGGGCGCCGACGCCGACCAGTACGGAAAACTCGCGCGCCAGCATCAGCGCGATATCGCGGCTGTTGGCGCCGTACAGCTTGCGTAGCACGATCTGCCGGCGGTTGCGTTGCACGCTGTAGGCGGACAGCACGTAGATACCGAAAGCCGCCAGCGTAATGGCTGTGATGCTGCTGATGGCCAGGATGCGCATCAAGCGCGCGTCATCCGCGTAACGTTCTGCCAGCACGGCCTGCTGTGGCTTGATTTCCATGACCGCGTTGGGGAAGTTGCGGCGCCAGAGCGGGTCGATCATGGCATAGGCCTGGTCCAGCGTGGCGTTGGTGCGTACCATCACCACGTCGGACGGCCGCACGCGATAAATCAGCGCTTTCGGTGGCGCATGCAAGCCCTGGAATCGGATCTCCGGCGCGATGCCGATGATCTGGAAGCCTTGCGGCATGCTCTTTCCAACCGCGTCCTGCGGCGATGCAAAGCCCAGCTCCGATGCGGCGGCGGCATTCACCATCACACCGCCGCTGTCCTTGGTATCGTTCCAGTTCAATCGCGGATTGAAGCTTGCGCCCGCGACGGGGCGTAGCTTGTTCAGCTCAAACCAGTTGGGACTCACGTACTTGGATTCCATGGAAACCTCGCCGCCATCCCTTGTGCTGACCACGTTAACCACCTTGAGGCCATCACGTCCCACCGCTTCGGAAATCGTGGAAACGCCTTCCACGCCGGGCAAGTGGCCCAGTTCTTCAAGGAAGGCGTCCGCCGCTGGCTTGCCGCCGCTATCGCTGGGCATATCCAGCACCAGGAACGGTTGGGGATCGAACCCCGGCGAAGCCTGGCTGGCGTACCAGGTTTGCCAACTGACTGCGAGCGTGCCGGCGGTCAGCGCCATTGCGCTGCCAAACTGGAGTACGGTCAGCACGCGCCGCAGCCACAGGCCGGACATCGTTTCGCTATTGCCGCGGCCCGCCAGCGCCGTGGCCGGACGGGCGCGCAGTGCCAGCCATGCCGGGTAGGCGCCAGCCGCCGCGCCGATCACGGCGCTGAATGCCAGCGTCGCCAGGCAGCTTAACGGATTGAACATGCCGTTGAGGTGACGATTCACCAGGTCGGAAAACGTGGGCAGCAGCAGCCAGGCCAGCATCAGGCCCGTGATCGCCGCCAACATGGCGGCCAGCACGGCCTCGCTGAGGAATTGGCGCACCACCTGCCAGGCGCCCGCGCCGAGCAGCTTGCGCAGGCCGATTTCGCGCTGGCGCCGCAGCGTGCGCACCGTCGCCAGGTTGACGTAGTTGACGGCGGCCAGCAGCAGTATCAGCAGGCCGCCGGCGGCCAGGCTGAGCACATTGCCGGCCCTGCCGTAGCGGTCGCCGTCGCGGCTGTCGGCCATATCCGCGTCGAAGTAGGCGTCGCTCAGCGGCAGCAACCGGATGTCGGAGACGTTGCGGCCGTGCAGGCCCTTGCCCATGGGGCCGTTCTTGACGCGCTGGTTGATCGGGGAATTTTCGGTGGCGGTCTCCAGTTGCGCGGCCAGGTTCCCTGCGGAGGCGCCAGGCTTGAGCTTCACAAACAGCATCCCGGTAATCCACGCGTCCGCTGCCGTTTCGCGTTCTTCCCATGCGCTGGAGCCGGTGCCGACCAGCGCCTCGTATTGCTGGGTGCTGTTGGCCGGCGGATCGGGCAGGATGGCGCGCACCTGCAATGCGGTGGCGCCGGCATGCACGCTCTGGCCCAGCGCCGATGCCGAGCCAAACAGCCGGGCGGCGCCGCTTTGTGTCAGCGCCACGCCATCCGGTTGTTTCAGCGCCGCAGCCAGGTCGCCTTCCAGCGGCTTGATGGAGAAAATGGCGCCGAATGCGGGATCGACCGCGAACAATTGCAGCTCACGCAGCGCGCTCCCGGCACGCAAGGGCGTGTCGAGGCGCTTGACGAAAGCCGCATCGCTGACTGCGCCGCTGTCAAGCGCCACGTCCCGCAGTGGGAGGGCTGCGCGAAGCTGCCAGTCCGGCCGCGGAAAGACATTGATGCGCTGCTTGACCGCCATCACCCTGTCGTTGTCGGGAATGGTGCTGTTGTAGTGCAGGCAGAAGGCGACATAGCCGAACATCAGGAAGCAGGCGGCGAAGCCGACCGCCAGGCCGCCGATCACCACCAACGAATAGGCCGGCTGCTGCAACAGCATGCGCCAGCCGATGCGGAAATCACGCATGGCGCTCAGGCGGCTTGCAGGGCATCGACCATGACGCGGCCGTCGAGCAGGTTCAGCGTGCGCGACGCTTGCGCCGCATGGTCGGGGGAGTGGGTGACCATCACCACGGTCGTGCCTTCGGCGTTGATGTCGCGCAGCAGGCGCATGACTTCGTCGCCGTGGGCGCTGTCCAGGTTACCGGTCGGTTCGTCGGCCAGCAGCACGGCGGGACCAGCCACCAGCGCGCGGGCGATGGCCACGCGCTGCTGCTGGCCGCCGGACAGTTGCGACGGCCGGTGCCCGGCGCGGTGGCCGACGCCCAGCTTGTTCAGCATGGCCGTCACCCGCGCGCGCCGTTCACGCGCCGGCGTGCCGTTGTATTCCAGCGCCAGTTCCACGTTTTCAAACACGGTCAGTTCTTCGATCAGGTTAAAGCTCTGGAAGATGAAGCCGATGCGGCCGCGCCGCAGCTTGTTCAGCTCCGCCTCGCTCCAGCCGGCCACGTTGCGGCCTTCGAACCAGTATTCGCCCTTGGTCGGCACGTCCAGCAGGCCAAGGATGCCCAGCATGGTGGATTTGCCGCAGCCGGATGGCCCGGTGATGGCGACATATTCGCCAGCCTCGATTTCGAGATCGATACGATCCAGCGCGGTGGTCTGGACTTCTCCTGCCTGGTGGACTTTGCTGACGCCGACGAGTTTGAGCATGTGAATGTGCCTCGTAGTGAAGTTGTGAGAAAGGTTACTGCGTAATCTGCAATCGTGGTGAATTTCCGTACGCCGCGTAGCTGGACAGGATCACCTTGTCGCCCGCGTTCAGGCCGCCCAGCACTTCGATCTGGCTGTTGTTGCGTCGCCCGATGCGCACCGGGCGGCGCTCGGCGCCGCGGCCGGCCGCGTCCAGCACGTAGACCCAGGCGCCGCCGCTGTCGTTGATGAAGGCGCCGTTGGGCAGCAGCAGCGCGGGCGCCGGTTCGCCCAGCGTGATGCGGGCGTCCAGCCCCTGGCCGGGATTGAGCACGGGCGGCTGGCCGTCGGTGAACACCAGTTCGACCAGGAAGCGGCCATCCTTGATCTGCGGGTAGATGGTACGGATGACCACCGGGTAGTTGCGCTCGTCCTGTTTGACGCTGCCGCGCCGGCCGGCCGCCATGCGGTTCAGGTAGTACTCGTCCACGCTGGCGGACAGCTTGAAGCGTTCCGGGTCGTCGATGCGCCCGATGTTTTTGCCGGTGGCGATGGATTCGCCGACTTGCAAACGGAAGTTGGTCAGCCGCCCGCTGACCGGCGCGCGCACGGCCAGCGCATCCACCGCGGCGGATACCAGCTTGAGGCCAGAGCTGAGGCCCTGGATGGCGGTTTCCAGTTGCTGCTCGGCGCTGCGCCGCACTTGCGCTTCGTCGGCGGCGGCCTGCTGCTCCTGCGCCAGCGTGCGCTCCTGCTGCGCCAGCCTGTCGGCCGACTCTTCCAGCGCCACGGCCGAGATGTAGCCCTGCGCCGCCAACTTGACGTTGCGCGCGTGCTGCTTGCGCGCCTGGTCCACCGCGAACCGCAAATCATCCAGCCGGCGCTGGTGATCGCTGGCGCTGGCTTCCTGCGACACGCGCAGGTTGGACAGGTTGAAGATGCTGACCGCGTGTTCGGACTGGCGCGCCAGCAGGTCCAGGTTGCGCTGCGGGTTGGAGATGCGGAACAGGAGCTGCCCCTGCTTGACCATGGCGCCGTCGGTGGCGAAGACTTCTTCGACGCGGCCGGATTCCACCGCGTCCAGGATCACGGAATTGAGCGGCTCGGCGTTGGCGCGCACGACGATGTCGTCGACGAACACACCACGCGCGGCCTGGCCTATGCGCAGGTCCGCGCCGCTGACCTGCAAGCCGCGCGGCATCCACGACCATAGCAGGCTGCCGGCCAGGGCGACGGCCGCCAGCACGCCGGCGGCGATGGCGATGGTTTTGCCCCGGCGCCTGGGCACGATGACATCCATCGCCGCGCCGCTGGCGGGCAGGCTGGATGCGGCGGCCTCAAATTTTTTTTGCGTGTGCATGCAGGCCTTACTGCAAACCCTGTGCCATGGGATAAAGCACGGTTTTTCGAGCGTTTTGCCGGTAGCTGTTCATTTCCGGACAGTGGTGGATGTCCACTAGTGGACAGTCGCCGGAAACGGCCTGTTTACAGCCGTTTGATGGCTGCTAGAATGCCTGCATGTCCGCTTACGTCCTGATACTTGATGATGACGCCGATGTCGCCACTGCCGCGCAGTTGCTGCTGCGCCGCCGCTATCGGCAGGTGTTGACCTTGTCCGATCCGGCCGGCCTGCCCGCGCTGCTGGCGCGCGGGGTGCCGGACGTGGTGCTGCTGGACCTGAACTTCACCCCCGGCTGCATCGACGGCAGGGAAGGGCTGGCGTTGCTGGACGTGCTGCGCGCGCAGCCGCAGCCGCCGGCGGTGATCGCGATGACGGCGTATGCCGATGTGCCGCTGGCGGTGGAAGCGCTCAAGCGCGGCGCCGGTGATTTCATCACCAAGCCCTGGGACAATGCGCGGTTGATTGCGGCGGTGGACCAGGCGCTGGCGCAGCGCGCGGCCCTGCGCGGCGCATCGTCGGTGGCGCCGGAGCTGATGGGCGAGTCGCAATCCATGCGCGAGCTGAAAGCCCTGGTCGCCAGCGTGGCGCCGACCGAGGCGAATGTGATGGTACTGGGCGAGAACGGCGTCGGCAAGGAGCTGGTGGCGCGGGCGATTCATGCGATGTCGCGCCGCGCGTCCGGGACCATGCTGGCGGTGGACATGGGCGCGCTGCCGGAATCGACCTTCGAGAGCGAGTTGTTCGGGCATCGCAAGGGATCGTTCACCGATGCCAAGTCTGACCGGGCAGGGCGCTTCCAGGCTGCACGGGGCGGATCGCTTTTCCTGGACGAGATAGGGAATATGCCGCTGGCCGCGCAGGCCAAGCTGTTGACGGTGCTGGAACGGCGCGAGGTGACGCCCATCGGCGCCGACAAGCCGGAAGCGATCGACGTGCGCATCATCAGCGCGACCAATCTCGATGAAGCCAGCCTGTTCGATCCATCGGTGTTCCGGGCGGACTTGCTGTTCCGGCTGAATACCATCGTGATCCGCGTGCCGCCGCTGCGGCAGCGGCGGGAGGATGTGCCGCTGCTGCTGGCGCATTACCTGAAAGTGTACGAGACCCAGTACCAGCGGCCGGCACGCAATGTCTCCGCGGCGGCGCTGGAAGCGCTGGTTGGCTACGACTGGCCAGGCAACGTGCGCGCGCTGCGCCACGCCTGCGAGCGTGCGGCGATACTTGGCCAGGGCGCGGAATACGGTTTAGCCGATTTCGGCCTGCCGCCGTCCGGCCTGGCTCGCGCTGCCGGTTCCCCCGGCGCTGCCATTGCCCCTCATGCCGGCAATGCAATCGAGGCGGCCCATGTCGTCAATGCGGTCAGTATGGCCAACGTCGCCAGTGCGGCCGCTGTCAGCGCAGGAAATGTCGGCAATGTCGCTGCCGGCAGTTCTCATGCAGTCGCCGCATCGGCGATTTCGACGGTCCAGGGAATGAACGGCGCAACCGTGGCGGGCGCGCCTGCAGGCCAAGCCGGCGCAGGCTCGCCAGCCCCGGACAAGGCGGCCAACGATCAAACGCTGGACGCGCTGGAGCGCGCGGCCATTGCCGCCACGCTGGCCCAATTCAACGGCAACATCAGCCATGCCGCGAAGACGCTGGGCATCAGCCGCGCGGCGCTGTATCGCAAGCTGGGCAAGCATGGCATCTGAACGCGCGCTCAAGCTGGGCGTGGCGGCTGGCGCGACTGGCTTAATGGCCTTGTCGGTCGCTGCCGACTTGCTGTCGCCGTCGCCCGCGCCGCGCCGCATTGTGCTGTGCGGCCTGCTGGCCATCGCACCGGCCAGCCTGCTGTGGCAATGCCTGCGGCGCCTGACGCCGCGCCGTCCGCGCATGGAAGACATGACGACCACGCGGCCAGGCGTGCCAGCCGATGCCAGCGACGGGCAGCATGCTCACGCTGGCGCTGGTCTGCAGGGAGGCGCATCTGGCGTGCGGCCTCGCGAGCTGGCCGACACCGTGCTCGCGCTGGAAGCCCGCCTTGAACATGTCCCTATCGCGCTCTTCCGGATCGAGAGCGCCACCGGCCCCGGCGTCGTCGCGCCCCTGAACGCCAGCGCCCGCCGCCTGCTGGCCCCCGGACGCGCCAGCGAACCGCAGGCGCTGCATCAACTGCTGGCTGCGCAGCCTGCCGGCCAGCGCCAGTTGGTCAGCTTCGATACCGAGCGCGGCGTCGAACGTGCGCTGGTCGCCATTTCCACGCTGACCATGCAGGGCCAGGCCCAACGCCTGGCCGCCCTGATGCCGGTGGAAAGCGAGCTGGAAGCCGAAGCGCTGAACGCCTGGCGCGAACTGGTGCAGGTGCTGACCCACGAAATCATGAATTCCCTGACGCCGGTGGCCTCGCTTTCGCGCACCGCCTGCGGCCTGCTGGACGAAGCCAGAAACGATCTGCCGGCCGACATCCACGCGGACTTGAACACCGCGCTGGACGCCATCGCAAGACGCGCCGCCAGCCTGGTGGACTTCGTCGGCAGCTACCGCAGCCTGTCGACCGTGCCGCAGGCGCAGCCGCAGCGTGTGCTACTGGAAGAATTGTTCGAGCGCTTGTCCGCGCTGCTGGCGCCGCAATGGCAGGCGCTGGGCGGAATGCTCAGCTTCTCGGTGGAGCCGGCGTCGCTGGAAGTGATGATCGATCCCGGCCAACTGGAACAGGCCCTGATCAATCTGCTGAAGAACGCGGCGGAGGCATTGGCGCAGACGCCGTCGCCGCAGGTGCAGGTCAGCGCGCGCCTGAGCCGCGGCGGGCGGCTGCGCATCGAAGTCGCCGACAACGGCCCCGGCGTGCCGGACGCGCTGGCCGCCCACATCTTCACGCCCTTCTTCTCGACCAAGCGGCAGGGCAGGGGCATAGGGCTGGCGATGGTGCGCCACCTGGTGCACGCGAATGGCGGCACGGTGCGCTATGCGCGTTCGGTCGGTCCCGGCGCGCGCTTCATGCTGACTTTTTAGCGCACCATATCGATGTGCATGATGCCGTCTTCGTCGTACGGCTCCGTCACCGTCCTGAAGCCGAAGCTGGCATAGAACTTCTCCAGGTGTGCCTGCGCGCCGATGCGGAAGGACTGGCCGGGATGCAGCTTCTCCGCCAGCGGAATCGCCTTGGCCAGCAGCTCGCGGCCGATGCCGGTGCCGCGCGCCGCTTGCGTGGTCAGCACGCGGCCCAGCGACATTTCGTCGAACTTCACGCCTGGCGGCACGCAGCGCAGGTAGGCCATCAGCGTGCGCTGGCCGTCGATCTCCTTCCATCCCATCAGGTGATGGCAGACCGTGTCGGCGCCGTCGATGTCGGGATAGAGGCAGGTCTGCTCAAGGATGAAAACCTGCTGGCGCTGGCGCAGCACCTCGTACCAGTCTGCGCGGGGGATGTCGTCGAAAGCCAGCCAATGCCACTCGATCATGCGTATCTCGTCGTCGGTTAAAACATCGATTGTATGTGAAAAAGGCCGGCCGCTCCTGCGAGCGGGCCGGCCTGGCGTGGAATGACTAATCGGTTACACGATGGTCAGGGTCACGTCGATGTTGCCGCGGGTGGCGTTCGAGTACGGGCACACGATGTGGGCGGCGGCGACCAGCTTTTCAGCCGTGGCGCGGTCCAGGCCTGGCAGGGAGATCTTGTGCTCAACCTGGATGCCGAAGCCGGTCGGGATAGGACCGATGCCGACCGAGGTTTCGACCGACACGTCAGCCGGCACGGCGATCTTGTCGCGGCCGCCGACGAATTTCATCGCGCCGATGAAGCAGGCGGCGTAGCCCGAAGCGAACAGTTGTTCCGGGTTGGTGCCGTCACCGCCAGCGCCGCCCAGTTCTTTAGGCGTCGACAGTTTCACGGTCAAGTGGCCATCCGACGAAGCGGATTGGCCTTCGCGGCCGCCGGTGGTTTTAGCGTGTGCAGTGTACAGAACTTTTTCGAGCGACATGATCATTCCTTTCAGTGAGTGAAGACGACTTTGTTTGCTATCTATTTAATCGCTTGCTATCTACCTTGGGGTATAACAGCTTGCTAATCTACTACAGTTGACGCTGTGTGCAGCGCCCACGTACCCACTATACATAGTGCGCTACTTAATAGCAAGCGATTTTTAAAGCTAATTTGTAACAGACACGGCGGCTGGACCGGCAGACCGGGTTGCGCCGCCACTACGTCATTCAACGTATTTTGGCCAGCTTGCCGTCTGGTTAATCTTGTCCCATCCAAAACCAACGGGAGAACAGGATGGGTGTGAACAAGCGGGTACTGCTGGCCGCGGCGGCAGCGGCAGCAGTGGCGGGCAATGCGTGGGCCGGCGCGACGGTCAATTTCGGCGACGATAAATCGCTGAGCGTCGGCTTCGGCATGCGCGAGAGTTATACCAATGCGGAAAACGGCGCGCCGGACGGCGGCCGTTCGAGCGACTTCAACCTGGACAGCGCCCGCCTGTTCTTCGGCGCCTCGCTGAACAAGAACATCAAGGGCATGCTCAATACCGAATGGGATGGCGACAAGATGCGCATCCTGGACGCGGCCGGGCAGTTCGCCATTTCGCCCGAGCTGAATATCTGGGCCGGCCGCCTGCTGTCGCCGTCCGACCGCGCCAACATGGCCGGTCCGTATTATTCGATGGGCGGCGGCTACTGGGCTGGCGTGGCCTCGCGCTACGGCTACAACGGCGGCATCTTCCGCGGCCGCGACGATGGCGTGGTCGTGTGGGGCAATGCCGGCGACGGCGGCCGCCTCGGCTACTCCTTCGGCGCCTTTGAAGGCCATACCTTCGGCATCGGCTCGCTGACGCAGGCGCAGGCCAAGGCCGCAGGCATCAAGGCCGAGGACGCGCTGATGTACGCCGGCCGCGTGCAATACGATTTCTGGGATCCGGAGCCAGGCTACTACGGCACCGGCAACTACCTGGGCGGCGCCGACATCCTGGCCATCGGCCTCGCCGGCCGCTATCAGAAGGACGGCATCCTGACCGTGGGCGCGGTCGGCAAGTACAGCTCCTACAACGCCGACTTCCTGCTGGAGAAGCGCATCAAGGGCGCAGGCGCCTTCGCGCTGGAAGCCGCCTGGTACAAGTACGACACCGACGACATCGTCAAGGCCGAGCAGGGCAAGGCGTATTCCGCCGGCGCGTCCTACATCTTCGAAGAGAAGGCCGGCTGGGGCAGGTTCCAGCCCTTCGTCCGCGGACAGAAATTCGCGGCCGATACCGGCATCGACACCAAGCAGTACGACGTCGGCACCAACTACATCATCGACGGCTACAACGCGCAGATCAGCGCCGTGTACTCGAAGACCAAAATCACCACCGCTGCCGACACCGACAAGTTTTCGGTCGCCCTGCAACTGCAATTCTGATTCCCTCACTACGGAGCCTAGCCATGCAAAATCGTCGTAACTTTATCGGCACCCTGAGCCGCATCGCCGCCGCCACCGCCCTGCTGGCGGCGGGCGCCCACGCCTACGCGGCAGACACCATCAAGGTCGGCATCCTGCATTCGCTGTCGGGCACGATGGCGATCTCGGAGACTTCGCTGAAGGATGTGGCCCTGATGACCATCGATGAAATCAACGCCAACGGCGGCGTGATGGGCAAGAAGCTGGAAGCGGTGGTGGTGGATCCGGCCTCGAACTGGCCGCTGTTCGCCGAAAAGGCGCGCGGCCTGATCTCCCAGGACAAAGTGTCCGTGGTCTTCGGTTGCTGGACCTCGGTGTCGCGCAAGTCGGTGCTGCCGGTGTTCAAAGAGCTGAACAGCCTGCTGTTCTACCCGGTACAGTATGAAGGCGAGGAGCTGGAAAAGAACGTGTTCTACACCGGCGCCGCGCCTAACCAGCAGGCGATTCCCGCCGTCGAGTACCTGATGAGCAAGGAAGGCGGCGGCGCCAAGCGCTTCGTGCTGCTGGGGACCGACTATGTGTACCCGCGCACCACCAACAAGATCCTGCGCGCTTACCTGAAGAGTAAGGGCGTGAAGGACAGCGATATCGACGAGGTGTACACCCCGTTCGGCCACTCGGACTACCAGACCATCGTCGCCAACATCAAGAAGTTCTCGGCCGGCGGCAAGACGGCGGTGATCTCCACCATCAATGGCGATTCCAACGTCCCGTTCTACAAGGAGCTGGGCAACGCCGGCCTGAAGGCGACCGATGTGCCGGTGGTCGCATTCTCGGTGGGCGAGGAAGAGCTGCGCGGCGTGGACGCCAAGCCGCTGGTGGGCCACCTGGCGGCCTGGAATTACTTCGAGTCGGTCAAGAATCCGGTGAACGCCGCCTTCATCAAGAAGTGGAAGGCCTACGCGGCCGCCAAGAAGCTGCCTAACGCCGCCACGGTGGTGACCAACGATCCGATGGAAGCGACCTACGTCGGCATCCACATGTGGGCGCAGGCGGTGGAAAAGGCCAAGTCCACCGACACCGACAAGGTGATCGCGGCGATGGGCGGCCAGAGCTTCAAGGCGCCGTCCGGCTTCACGCTGACCATGGACCCGACCAACCACCATCTGCACAAGCCGGTATTCATCGGGGAGATTCGCCCGGACGGACAGTTCAGCGTGGTGTGGAAGACGCCTGGTCCGATCCGCGCCAACCCATGGAGCCCGTACATTCCGGGTAACGAGGGCAAGCAAAAGCTGTAAGCGCACCCGGTATAGATTCCTGCCTGCGCGGGAATGACGGCGCTAACCACGTCATTCCCGCGAAAGCGGGAATCCATAGAACGCTTGCACAATCGCGCTACAAAGGAATTCGTATCTTGAAAAAACTCCTGCTCCTGGCCTGCCTGCTGTGCGCGAGCCTCGCACGGGCCGCCATCGACCCGGCGCTGTTGGCGCCGCTGACCGGCGACGATCCCGATGCGCGCGTCGAGGCTGTCGGCAAGATCGGCGCCCTCGCCAACGACGAGGCCACGCGCCTGCTGAGCGCCATGAAAAACGGCGACGTCTACGCCACTCCCGACGGCAAGCTGCTGATCGCCAGCGGCGACCAGGCCTACGATGTGGGCAGCGGCGCCAGCGGCCCGCTGCCCGACGGCGCCGATGGCCTGATGATCAACAACCGCCTGCGCGGCGCCATCGACGACGCCCTGTCGGCGCTGAAGATGTTTTCGCCCGACCGCGAACAGCGCCTTGCCGCCGTCACCGAACTGCAGAAAAGCGCCACCCTGGCGCAGGCGCCGTTGATCGACAAGGCGCTGGCCGCGGAAACCGATGCCGATATCCGCGCGCTGCTGCGGCTGGTCGCCGCTACCGCCTACCTGCAATCGCCCGATGCCGCCAAGCGCAAGGCCGCCGTGCAGGCGCTGGCCGACAGCAGCAACGCCAGCCTGCGCCCGGCATTGCAGGCCATGGTGGCGGGCGACGCCGACGAAGGCGTGCGGGTCGCCGCCGCCCACACCCTGCAGGCGCTGGACAGCCGCCTGGCGCGCACTGAATTCATCGGCAATGTGTTTTACGGCGTCTCGCTGGCCAGCGTGCTGTTGCTGGCGGCGCTGGGCCTGGCCATCACCTTCGGCCTGATGGGCATCATCAACATGGCGCACGGCGAACTGCTGATGATAGGCGCCTATGCCACCTACCTGTGCCAAATGGCGTTCCGCCGCTGGCTGCCCGATGCGCTGGACTGGTATCTGCTGGCCGCGCTGCCCGTGGCCTTCATCGTAACGGCGGCAGTGGGCATCGCGCTGGAGCGCACCGTGATCCGCTGGCTGTATGGCAGACCGCTGGAAACCCTGCTGGCCACCTGGGGCATCAGCCTGATACTGATGCAGACGGTGCGCAGCATCTTCGGCGCGCAGAACGTGGAAGTGGCCAACCCGGCCTGGATGTCGGGCGGCGTGACGGTGCTGGGATCGCTGGTGCTGGCATACAACCGCATCGCCATCATCGTATTCGCGCTGCTGGTGGTGGCCGGCGTGTGGCTGATCCTGAACAAGACGCGCCTGGGCCTGTTCGTGCGCGCCGTGATGCAGAACCGCCGCATGGCAGGTTGCGTCGGCGTGTCGACGGCGAAGATCGACATGATGACCTTCGGCCTGGGTTCCGGCATCGCCGGCCTCGGTGGCGTGGCCCTGTCCCAGCTCGGCAACGTGGGACCGGACCTGGGGCAGAGCTACATCGTGGATTCCTTCATGGTGGTGGTGTTGGGCGGCGTCGGCCAACTGGCGGGCACCGTGATCGCCGCGCTGGGACTGGGCGAGGCGAACAAATTCCTGGAGCCGGTGGCGGGCGCGGTGCTGGCCAAGATCGCCATCCTCATCTTCATCATCGTGTTTATCCAGAAGCGGCCGCAGGGCCTGTTCGCCATGAAAGGCAGGAGCGCCGAATGAATCAACCTTCCCTGTTTTCACGCCAGGCCTGGCTGGGCATCGTCGGCTGTGTGCTGGTGCTGGCGGCGCTGCCGCTGCTGAACCTGGCCTTTGCCGACGGCCATCCGCTGCATGTGCCCAGCTACCTGGTGAGCCTGATCGGCAAATTCATGTGCTACGCGCTGGCCGCGCTGGCGCTGGACATGGTGTGGGGCTATGCCGGCATCCTGTCGCTGGGCCATGGCCTGTTCTTTGCGCTGGGCGCGTATGCGCACGGCATGTATTTGATGCGCGCCATCGGCCGCGAAGGCGTGTACCAGAGCGACCTGCCGGACTTCATGGTGTTCCTGGACTGGAAAACCTATCCCTGGTACTGGAGCGCGACCGACAACTTCTGGTACTGCCTGGCGCTGGTGGTGCTGGCGCCCGGCGTGCTGGCCTTCGTGTTTGGCTTCTTCGCCTTCCGTTCGCGGATCAAGGGCGTGTACTTCTCCATCATCACGCAGGCGATGACCTATGCCTTCATGCTGCTGTTCTTCCGCAATAACACCGGCTTTGGCGGGAATAACGGCTTCACGGACTTCAAGCGCATCCTCGGTTATCCGGTCAGCGCGCCGGGCACCAGGGCGGTGCTGTACCTGGTCACATTGGCGGCGCTGGCCGGCGCGCTGCTGCTGTGCCGCTGGATCGTGCGTTCCCGCCTGGGGCGCGTGCTGCAGGCGGTGCGCGACGCGGAATCGCGGCTGATGTTCATCGGCTACAACCCGCTGTGGTTCAAGCTGTTCGTGTGGACGCTGTCGGCCGTGCTGTGCGGGATCGCCGGCGCGCTGTACGTGTCGCAGGTCGGCATCATCAATCCATCCGAGATGTCGCCGGCGAACTCGATCGAGATGGTGATCTGGGCGGCGGTCGGCGGGCGTGGCACGCTGCTCGGCCCCATCGTCGGCGCCTTCTCCGTGAATGGCCTGAAGAGCTGGTTCACCGGCGCCTTCCCCAACCTGTGGCTGTTCGCGCTGGGCCTGATTTTTATCCTGGTGACGCGCTACCTGCCGCGCGGGCTGGCGGGACTGATACGCAAGGAGCAGGCATGAGTGCAATGAACGATGGCCGCATCGCGCTGGACGGGCTGGACACCACCCACGGCGCCATCCTCTACCTGGAAGAGATCAGCGTGGTGTTCGACGGCTTCCGCGCGCTGAACAAACTAAGCCTGGACATCTCGGTCGGCGAGCTGCGCTGCATTATCGGTCCCAACGGGGCCGGCAAGACCACCATGATGGACGTCATTACCGGCAAGACGCGCCCCACCTCCGGCACCGCCTACTTCGGCCAGACCATGGACCTGAGCCGCATGGCGGAACATGAAATCGCCCATGCGGGCATAGGCCGCAAGTTTCAGCGCCCGACCGTGTTCGAGCAACACACGGTGTTTGAAAACCTGGAGCTGGCCATGAAGATGGACAAGCGCGTGCGGCCCACGCTGTTTGCGCGCCTGTCGTCCGAACAGCGCGGCAAGATCGAGGACATCCTCAAGCTGATACGCCTGAACGGCAGCGAACGGCGCCTGGCCGGCCTGCTGTCCCACGGCCAAAAGCAATGGCTGGAGATCGGCATGCTGCTGATGCAGGAGCCGCAACTGATCCTGCTGGACGAGCCGGTGGCGGGCATGTCGGACGCCGAAACGGCGCGCACAGCGGAACTGCTGAATGAACTGCGCGGCAACCACTCGATCATGGTGGTTGAACACGACATGGCTTTCGTGACCGAGATCGCCCAGCAGGGCACGGTGACGGTGCTGCATGAAGGCGCGGTGCTGGCGCAGGGCACGATGGGCGAAGTCCAGTCCGACGAGCGCGTGATTGAAGTTTACCTGGGACGCTGAATGATGCTGCAAGTGGAAAAAATCAACCAGTACTACGGTTCCTCGCACACGCTGCGCGGCGTGTCGCTGGAACTGGAAAAGGGCAAGTGCATGGCGCTGCTGGGCCGTAACGGCGTGGGCAAGACCACGCTGCTCAAGTGCCTGATGGGCGTGCTGCCGGTGGCGTCGGGCAGCGTGAAGCTGGAAGGCCGCGACATCACCCGCATGGCGCCGCACCAGCGGGCGCGCGCCGGCATCGCCTATGTGCCGCAGGGGCGGGAGATCTTCGCCCGGCTGACGGTGGAAGAGAACCTGCTGATGGGACTGGCCACGCACAGCGGCAGGAAGGCGTCGCTCGTCAAGGACGAGGTCTACCAGTTGTTCCCGGTGCTGAAGGACATGCTGCACCGTCGCGGCGGCGACCTGTCGGGCGGCCAGCAGCAGCAACTGGCGATCGCCCGCGCGCTGCTGGCGGAACCCAGGCTGATCATCCTGGACGAGCCTACCGAGGGCATACAGCCGTCCATCATCAAGGACATCGGCCATGTGATCCGCCTGCTGCGCCAGCGCGGCGACATGGCCATCCTGCTGTGCGAGCAGTATTTCGATTTCGCCCATGAACTGGCCGACCAGTTCGTCGTGCTGTCGCGCGGCGAGGTGGTGGCGGCCGGGCCGCAGGCGGCGATGAACGATCCCGAGGTCAAGCGCCACCTGGCGGTGTAGCGGCACCGCCCGCCGCGCCGCTGGCCGCTGGCGGGGCGGCCGCCTGGCGCTGCTCCTGCAGCGCGCCCAGTTTGCCGAGGGCCACCGCGGCGGCCGAGGTGCGCGTCTCCACGCCCAGCTTGACGAAAATGTGTTCCAGGTGCTTGTTGACCGTGCGCGGGCTGGTGCCCAGGATCTCGCCGATGTCGCGGTTGGTCTTGCCCTTGACGACCCAGTTGAGCACTTCCGCCTCGCGCTGCGTCAGCTTAAACCCGAGCATCAGCCGGTCGATCTGCGTCGCGTCCGATTCCTCGCGCAGCACGATCATCCATTGCGCATTCTCGCTGAACTCCGCCGCCGAAAAGATCAGGCGGCGGCTGCCGCGCGCCAGCGTCAGCGGCGGGTGCGACATGCCCTGGCTGTGCGCCAGTTGGGTCGCCTGCAGCCAGCCGCGCAGTTCCTGGTCCACCAGGTAGCCCTGCATCAGGGTGCGCGCCAGCGGCGTTTGCCAGACGATCCTGCCGTCGTGCGGCGTCATGGCGATCACGGCGTTGCCGAAAGCGTCCAGCGCGCAGCGGGCCTGGTCCACCAGCTTCGCGGTGTGCATGTGCGAGGCGATGCGCGCCAGGACTTCGCTGGTGCGCAGCGGCTTGGTGACGTAGTCGTTGCCGCCGGCGTCGAAAGCGGCCACCACATGCTCCGACTCGGTCAGGCCGGTCATGAAGATCACCGGGATGTGGTGGGTGGCCAGGCCGGCTTTCAGTTGGCGGCAGGTGTCGAAGCCGTCCATGCCGGGCATGACGGCGTCCAGCAGGATGATGTCCGGCTGCGCTTCGGCGGCGCGCTGCAGGGCGGCGGCGCCGCTGTTCGCCACCAGCACGGTGTAGCCCGATTCGTCGAGCGCATCGTGCAGCACCGCCAGGTTTTCCGGCACATCGTCCACCACCAGCACGACGCTGGCGTCATTGTTGAAGTTCATCGGGCTCTTTCACGAAATCGGCCATCGCGTCGAGCTGGAAGCGGGCCGCATAATTGCGCATGGTCTGGGCGAACGGCTGGTAGCGCGGATCGAGCGCGGCGATTTCATCCAGCTTGTTTTTAATGCCGCGCATATAACCCATGCGTATCAGCTCGCGCAGGGATTCCATCGCTTCCGGCGGCGGGAACAGCATGGGCGCCGGCGCCGCTGGCGTTTCCGGCCGCGGCAGCGTGGTCCATTCCAGCGACAGGCGCCGGCCTATCCAGTCCAGCAGCTCGTTCAGATTGACCGGCTTGATGAAGAAATCCTCGGCGCGGATGCCGGCCGGGTTTTCCATGCCCTTGTCGAAAGCGTTGGCGGACACGATGGCGATCGGCACCTCCGACATCTCGCGCCGCCGCAGGATGTAGCTGGCTTCCCAGCCATCCATGCCGGGCATGGCCAGGTCCATCAGGATCAGGTCGGGCTTGAAGGCGTGGTATTGCTGCAGGCATTCCAGCCCGGTTTCAGCTTGCGCCACCTCGAAGCCCAGCGGCGACAGGATGTTGAGCAGCAGTTCGCGGTCCACGCGCTCGTTGTCGACCACCAGGATGCGGCGGCGCGGGCCGGTGTAGCCGGCCCGTTGCAGGGCCGGCGCCTGCGCTTCGCGCTGGGCGTGCGCGGCGGCGTGCACGCTGGGCAGGAACAGGCGCACATGGAAGGTGCTGCCCTGTTGCGGCGCGCTGCGGATGTTCAGTTCGCCGCCCATGAGCTGGGTCAGCATGCGGGCGATGGGCAGGCCCAGGCCGGTGCCGCCGGAGTTGGCGTGGGCGCTGGCGCTGCCGCGCGTGAAGGGCTCGAAAATATGATCGATCTCTTCCTGCTGGATGCCGGGGCCGCTGTCTTCGATTTCGAACGAAGCCATCTCGCGCGCGTACTGCAGGCGCAGGACGATGCCGCCGTGGCTGGTGAACTTGACGGCGTTGCCGAGGATGTTGATCAGTATCTGCCCCAGCCGCTTGCGGTCGCTGCGCACGATGCGCGGCAGGGCGCCGGTCAGCTCGTAGCGGAAGCTCAAGCCCTTGTTGGCGGCCTGCAGCTCGAACATGCGCACCACCTGGCCGATGAAGTCGGGGAAGTCCAGCTCCTTGATGTCGAAATTGAACTTGCCGCCTTCGATGCGGGCGATGTCCAGCGTGTCCTCGATCAGCGACAGCAGGTGGTCGCCGCTGTTGCGTATCACGCGGATGGCCTGCTGGCGGTGTTCGGGGATGGCCGGATCGTTGTCCAGCAACTGCGCGTAGCCGAGGATGGAATTGAGCGGCGTGCGTATCTCGTGGCTGATGCCGGCGATGTAGCGGCTCTTGGCCTGGTTGGCCAGGTCGGCGGTCTTTTTGGCTTGCTGCAGTTGGGCGTCGGTCTGCGAGTGCAGCTCGATCTCGCGCAGCAGCAGGCCGGTCTGGCGGTTGGATTCCTCCTGCGCGACGCGGCGGCTTTCGCTGGTCAGCACCAGCCACCAGGTGACGATGGCGCTGACCAGCAGCAGGGCGGCAAAGATCTTGAAGAACACCAGCCGCAATTGCGGCAGCAGGGCGGTGGCGCCGGCCGGCAGCACGGATTGCTCGTGATAGTAGATCAGTCCCAGCAGCGCGCCCAGCGACAGCACGGTCACGATCATCAGCAGCAGGTAATGTCCGAGGCCGCTGCTCAGGTAGCGCCACAGCGCCTGCGGCAGCAGGGCGCGCGTCGCTTCCTGCCACTGCACGGACAGGCGCGCGTGCGGCTTGCAGGTGTCGCTGCAGCGCGCGTCCAGGCAGCAGCACAGGGAGCAGATGGAGCCCTGGTAGGCGGGGCAGTGCGCCATGTCCTCGGCCTCGTATTCCTTTTCGCAGATCACGCAGGTCTTGCTGTGCACATGCTCCGGCTTGCGCGCCTGGTAGTAGCGGCCGCCCGTGGCAAGGGCGATCAGCGGCGACGCCGCCAGCGCCGTCAGCAAGGCGATGAAGGCGGAGAAGGCGTGCGCCTGCTGGCCGAATGCGCCCATGAAGGCCGCCACTGACAGCGCCGACGCCAGCATCATCGCGCCGACGCCGACCGGGTTGATGTCGTACAGGTAGGCGCGGCGGAATTCGATGCCCTTGGGGCTCAGGCCCAGCGGCTTGTTGATGACCAGGTCCGCCACCACCGCCGTGATCCAGGAGATGGCGACATTGGAGTACAAGCCCAGCACCTGCTCCAGCGCCTGGAACACGTCCAGCTCCATCAGCAGTACCGCGATCAGGGCGTTGAACACGGCCCAGACCACGCGGCCCGGATGGCTGTGCGTCAGCCGCGCGAAGAAATTGGACCAGGCCAGCGAACCGGCGTAGGCATTGGTCATGTTGATCTTGACCTGCGAGATCACCACCAGCACGGCGGTGGCCAGCAGCGCCGCGTCCGCGTTGGCGAACACCTGGCCAAATCCCGCCAGGTACATCTGGGTCGGATTGACGGCTTGCGCCAGCGGCACCGCACTGCTGATCGCCAGGTAGGCCAGCAGCGCGCCGCCCAGCATCTTGGCGATGCCGAGCAGGATCCAGCCCGGCCCGGCCACCAGCACGCCCAGGTGCCAGCGCAGGCGGCTGGCGGTGGTCCTGGGCGGCATGAAGCGCAGGAAGTCGACCTGCTCGCCGATCTGGGTGATCAGTGCCACGCCCACCGCGGTCGCGGCGCCGAAGGCCAGCATGTTGAAGTGGCCGTTGCTGCCGCTGCGGCCGGCATAGTGCAGCAACTGCGACGGCAGCTCCGGGCGCTTGTGCAGGATGGCGGCAAAGGGCAGGGCCATCAGCACCAGCCACACGGGCTGGGTCAGCATCTGGATGCGGCTGATGAGGGTGACGCCGTGCGTCACCAGCGGCACCACGATCAGTGCGCTGGCCATGTAGCCCAGCCACAGCGGCAGGTGGAAGTACAGTTCCAGCGCATAGGCCATGATGGCCGCTTCCAGCGCGAACAGGATGAAGGTGAAGGACGCGTAGACGAAGGAGGAGATGGTCGAGCCGATGTAGCCGAAGCCGGCGCCGCGCGTCAGCAGGTCCATGTCCACGCCGTAGCGGGCGGCGTAGTAGCTGATCGGCAGCCCGGTGAGGAAGATGATCAGCCCCACCGCCATGATGGCCCACAGCGCGTTGATGAAGCCGTAGTTGACGGTGATGGTGCCGCCTATCGCTTCCAGCACCAGGAAAGAGATGGCGCCGAAGGCGGTGTTCGACACGCGGAACACCGACCAGCGGCGGAAGGAGCGCGGAGTGTAGCGCAGCGCATAGTCCTCGATGGTCTCGCTGGCCACCCAGGTGTTGTAGTCGCGCCGTATTTTGACTATGCGCTGTGGTGTCGTCATGCCGGCTCCGTGCCGCTGGAATGCCGCCGCCAGTGGCGGCGGCTTGGCTTAAGCGCTCGCGGCCAGCATCACGCCGGTGGCCGCGATCGCCGCGCCCGACGCCTTGAGCGCCCATGCCGGGCTGAGACGGCCCAGCAGCTTGCCGCCGTAGACCAGCAGCCCGCTGGCCAGCAGCAGGCCGGCGGCGCTGCCCAGTTGCGGCAGCTCGTGGCCGTGGGCATTCCCGTGCAGCAGCGCGAAGGCGCCGACCATCGCGGTGCCGACGGCGGCCGGCAGGCGCGCGGCCAGCGCGATCAGCACGCCCAGCAGCGCCACGGTCAGCGCGATGCCGGTTTCCAGTCCCGGTATCGACAGGCCCGCCGCGCCGCTCGCCACCCCGGCCAGCAGCATGGCGGCGAAGGTCGCCGGCAGCCAGCGGGCGTTGGCCTGGCGCGCGCTCCATGCGCCGACGGCCAGCATCGCCAGCAGATGATCGAGGCCGGTGAACGGGTGCGCGAAGCCGTCGAAGAAACCGTGCGTGTGCGCGCCCGCGGCCGGATGCGCCATGGCGGCGGTGCTGGCCAATGCCAGCGTCAGTGCTGCGATGTGCTTTTTCATTGCTCTCTCCTGGTTAATGCGAGGCCTGACCCAGCAGGCCTTGTTCGCGGATGAAATCGATGACGGCGCCCACGCCTTCGCCGCTGCGCAGGTTGGTGAACAGGAAGGGACGCTTGCCGCGCTGCTGCCTGGCGTCTCGCGCCATGATGTCGAGGTCCGCGCCGACGTGCGGCGCCAGGTCGGTCTTGTTGATGATGAGCAGATCGGAGCGCGTGATGCCGGGGCCGCCCTTGCGCGGAATTTTCTCGCCGCCCGCGACGTCGATCACGTAGATGGTCAGGTCGGACAGCTCGGGGCTGAAGGTGGCGGCCAGGTTGTCGCCGCCCGATTCGACCAGGATCAGGTCCAGGTTGGGAAAGTCCGCCTGCATGCGGGCGATGGCTTCGAGGTTGATCGAGGCATCTTCCCGTATCGCCGTGTGCGGGCAGCCGCCAGTTTCCACGCCCATCAGGCGCTCGGCCGGCAGCGCGTCCGCGCGCAGCAGGATTTCCATGTCTTCCTTGGTGTAGATGTCGTTGGTGATGACGGCCATGTCGAAATGGTCGCGCATGCCCTTGCACAGCATTTCGCACAGTGCGGTCTTGCCCGAGCCTACGGGGCCGCCGATGCCGACGCGGAGGGGATTGGATGGTGTCATGGTGTTTGCTCTTTCAGGATCGGTATAAACGGCTGTATTGAATTTCGTGCTGCATCGACAGCAGTGACAGGCCGGGCGCCCAGTTGCACATGTCGTCGTCGCCGATCGTCTGCGCGTAGCGGGCGGCCGCCTCGATGTCCGCGCGCAGCGAGAGCAGCATGCGCTGCCCCGCCACCTGGCCCAGCGGGACCGATTTCACGCACACCAGCACCTGGTTCTCCGCCCACGCAAACAGCATGGCCAGCAGCGCGGCCTCGTGCGGAATGTGCAGCGCGGCGACGGCGCAGGCGTAGGCGGTGGGCAGCGCTACTTCCGGCGCGCGCTGCAACGGCGCCAGCATGCCGGCGTCGGCGACGTCCAGCTCGGCCACCAGCTTGCCCAGCGAGTAGCCCATCTGTATGGTCTCGGCGCGGAATTCGGCGCTGTCGCGCGAAGCGATGAACTTCTCGCTCCACGCCGCCACCGCGTCCCAGTCGCGGCGCGACCAGGCTTGCATCAGGCGCCAGCAGACCGGCGCTTCCCATTGCGCCACCACGTCGTGCAGGTGGCGCCGTATCCAGGCGCGGGCCGTGTCCGCGTCGTGCACCAGGCCGTGTTCCAGCGCTGCTTCCAACCCTTGCGAATAGCTGTACGCGCCGATCGGCAGCGCGGGGCTGGCGAACTGCAGCAGGTTGAGCAGCGCGGCTGGCGTCACTTGGCGTCACCCGGGCGGTGTATCTTCTGGCGCAGCGGGATGGGTGCCAGGGGACCGTCGTGGTGATGCGCATGGCCGCCGCCGTAAGCGCCCGACTCCGGCTCGAAGGCCGCCATCTCTTCGACCACGGTCGCGTCCAGGCCGGTCAGCATCTCTTTCAGCACCTTGTCGGCGCGGATGCGCAGAAAGCCCGCGCCCACCTGCGCCTGCGTGTGGCGGTTCCCCAGGTGGAAGGCGCAGCGCAGCAGCGATTGCGGATCGGCGCAGGTGATCTTGTAGGTCGGCTCCGGCGCGGCGACGACCTTGACCACGCGCTTGTCTTCGCCGGTCAGCAGGTCGCCGTCGCGCAGCACGGTGCCGCGCACGGTGAAGACGGCCACTTCCTCGCCGGTGTCCAGCGTGGCGCGCAGGCGGCATTTCTCGCGCAGTTCATAAGGAAGCACGAGCTGTGCGGCGATGTGGTCGGCTTGCGAAATTTTGGTGTGCAGTGTCAGCATAATCAGAACAGGAAATAGCGTTGCGCCATCGGCAGCACGGCTGCGGCTTCGCAGACCAGCAGTTCGCCGTCGGCGCGCACTTCATACGTTTCGGGATTGACGTCCATCTTCGGCGCCAGGCCGTTGTGGATCATGTCGGACTTGCGCAGGGTGCGCATGTTCTTTGCCACGATCAGCGTCTTGCTGAGTTTCAGTTCCTCGCCGATGCCGGCATCGTAGGCTGCCTGCGAGACGAAGGTGAACGAGGACTTCTTCAAGCCGCCGCCGTAGGCGCCGAACATCATGCGGTAGTGCACGGGCTGCGGCGTCGGGATGGACGCATTCGGGTCGCCCATCTGCGCGGCCGCGATCATGCCGCCTTTCAGGATGGTCGACGGCTTCACGCCGAAGAAGGCCGGCTTCCACAGCACGATGTCGGCGATCTTGCCCACTTCGATGGAACCGACCGCATGCGCGATGCCGTGCGCGATCGCGGGATTGATGGTGTACTTGGCCACGTAGCGCTTGGCGCGGAAGTTGTCGTTGCGCGCGGAATCGGGCGCCAGCGGCCCGCGTTGCAGCTTCATCTTGTGCGCCGTCTGCCAGGTGCGCATCACCACTTCGCCCACGCGGCCCATGGCCTGCGAATCGGACGACATCATGGAGATCGCGCCGATGTCGTGCAGGATATCCTCCGCCGCGATGGTCTCGCGGCGTATGCGCGACTCGGCAAAGGCCACGTCTTCGACTATGGCAGGGTCGAGGTGGTGGCAGACCATCAGCATGTCCAGGTGCTCGTCCAGCGTGTTGACCGTGAACGGCCGCGTGGGATTGGTCGACGACGGCAGCACGTTGGCCTGTCCCACAGCCGCGATGATGTCGGGCGCATGCCCGCCGCCCGCGCCTTCGGTGTGGAAGGTGTGGATGGTGCGGTCCTTGAAGGCCGCCAGCGTATCGGCCAGGTAGCCGCCTTCGTTCAGCGTGTCGGTGTGGATGGCCACCTGGATGTCCATGCGGTCGGCCACGGTCAGGCAGTTGTCGATGGCGGCCGGCGTGCTACCCCAGTCTTCGTGCAGCTTCAGTCCGATGGCGCCGGCGCGCACCTGCTCTTCCAGCGGCCCCGGCAGGCTGACGTTGCCCTTGCCGAGAAAGCCCAGGTTCATCGGGAAGGCGTCCGCCGCCATCAGCATGGAATGCAGGTGCCACGGCCCCGGCGTGCAGGTGGTGGCCGAGGTGCCGGCCGACGGCCCGGTGCCGCCGCCTATCATGGTGGTCACGCCGCTCATCAGCGCTTCCTCGATCTGCTGCGGGCAGATGAAGTGGATGTGGGTGTCGACGCCGCCCGCCGTCACTATCATGCCTTCGCCGGCGATGATTTCGGTGGCGCCGCCGATGGCCATGGTGACATCGGGTTGGATGTCCGGGTTGCCGGCCTTGCCGATGGCGGCGATCCTGCCGTTCTTGATGCCGATGTCGGCCTTGACGATGCCCCAGTGGTCGAGGATCACCGCGTTGGTGATCACGGTATCCATCACGTCGGCGGCCAGGCGCTGGGACTGGCCCATGCCGTCGCGGATCACCTTGCCGCCGCCGAATTTCACTTCTTCGCCATAGGTGGCGTAGTCCTTTTCGATTTCGATAAACAGCTCAGTGTCCGCGAGGCGGATGCGATCGCCCTTGGTCGGGCCGAACATTTCCGCGTAGGCGCGGCGCGAGATCGTCACCATATCAGTTCAGCTTTCCCATGACTTTGCCGTTGAAGCCGTAGACCTCGCGGCCGCCGCCCAGCTTCACCAGTTCCACCGTGCGCGACTGGCCCGGCTCAAAACGCACGGCGGTGCCGGCAGCGATGTTGAGGCGCATGCCGTAGGCTTGCGCGCGGTCGAACTTCAGCTCCGTGTTCACTTCAAAAAAATGGAAGTGCGAGCCGATCTGCACCGGCCGGTCGCCCTGGTTGGTCACCACCACGGTCGCGGTTTCGCGGCCGGTGTTCATGGCGATCTCGCCTTCCTCTAGCAGGTATTCACCTGGAATCACGACGCTCTCCTTCACGGTATGGGGTTATGGACGGTCACCAGCTTGGTCCCGTCGGGGAAGGTGGCTTCGACCTGGATGTCCGGGATCATTTCGGGAATGCCTTCCATGACATCGGCGCGCGTGAGGATCTGCGTCCCGTCGGACATTAGTTGGGCGACGGTCTTGCCGTCGCGGGCGCCTTCCATGATGGCGCAGGTAATCAGCGCCACCGCTTCCGGATAGTTCAGCTTCAGGCCGCGTGCGAGCCGGCGCTCGGCCAGCAGGCCGGCGGTGAAAATCAGGAGCTTGTCTTTTTCGCGTGGGGTCAGGTCCATGGCGTGTTCTTAAGTGAGCCAGATGCGCGGCGTGACGGCCTCGCGTCCCAGCAGGTGAGGGCGCAGGCGGCGCCATACGGTCAGCATCAGGCGGCGCGCGGTTTCGCTGTCGTCGCCGAGATGGCGTGCGACCACCACGCCCTTGGTTTGGGTGACGCCGAAATCGTGATCGCCATCGGCGGCGATGTCCTCGCGCACCTCGGCCAGCACGGACGCCGGAACCGGCTTGCCTGCCGCGAGCAGGGTCGCGCAGACGCTGCGGCCTTGCAGGCCCAGCGGACTGTCCAGCGCGCCGCCGCGCAGCGCACCCTGTTCCCACCAGATCAGGCGGCCTTCGCGGCGTATGCTGCTGCGCTGTCTTACGGTGCCGGTGTTGAATGTCTCGCCCGAACCGCGGCGGCCCATGCACAGTATTTCGCAGCCGATGTAGGTGGCGCCGGCAGCCAGCTCGATATGCTGCTCCAGTACGACGTCGGCGGTATCGAAGAAAATCGTCTCTTGCGGCAGGTACTCCAGCGCGGCGTCCTGGTTGACGTGCATGTGCATGACCTGGCGCGACACCTTACCGTTGGCCTGATACCACTTGGCCGCGCCGGGCGTGCTGATGAAGGCATGCGCGTGGTCGCCCACGCCGACGTCGATGTCGAGCTGGTCGCCGCCCACCACGCCGCCGGGCGGATGCACGACGATGGCCTGGCACACTGTGCGTCCCTCGGGGTACAGCGCCTTCTGCACGCGCAAAGGGCCGTGGTGCGCATTGTTGACGAGCCGCGTGGTGCCCGCGTCGTTCACGAAGCCCAGCGTCAGGCTGGCCTGCCACGCGCGGTGGCTGGTGATCTGGTCGTGAAGAGTGGGGCAGGGTTGCATAGCTCGGCTCATCAAATAATGTTTAATGATGAGCAAGGTATATGCCAGCCGGCAGGTGCGCTTGTCTGCATGCTTGCCGGCTATATTCACCAAAATGGTGCGCGTACGGGTGGGTGTGGTGCATGGGCATGAATGAAGTTGTTGATAATGATTCTCATTATCTGTAATATGGCGGGTGTTCTTTATCCTCGCCCAGTCTCCCTGTGAAAAAGCTTTGGTTCCAGCTCCATTGGTTCGTCGGCATCACGGCCGGCACCATCCTGATGGTGATCGGCTTGTCCGGCGCGGCGCTGGCCTTCCGCGAAGAGATCCTGGACTGGCTGAACCCCGGCGTGCGCAGCGTGGCCGCGCAGGACGCGCCCATGCTGGCGCCGCAGCAGATTGCGCAGGCCGTGACAGCCGCGCTTCCCGCGGCGCGCATTGCCGGCATCACGGTGGTCGATACGCCGGGCGTCAGCGCGCGTGTCAGCCTGTCGCCGGCGCCGGGCGAGAAGCGTGGCGTAACGGTTTATATCAATCCCTACACCGGCGCGCTGATGCCGCCGATGCGCCATGAAGACTTCTTCGAGACGGCGGAATCGCTGCACCGCTTCCTGCTGCTGCCGCGCGAAGCCGGCCGCCCGGTGGTGGGCGCGCTGGCGCTGTGCCTGATGTTCCTGTCGCTCAGCGGCCTGTACCTGCGCTGGCCGCGCCGCGCCTTCGACTGGCGTACCTGGCTGACTCTGGATCTGCGCATGAAGGGACGCGCTTTCCTGTCGGGCCTGCACGCCGTTGCGGGTACGTGGGCGCTGCTGGTGTTCCTGTCTTTTACCTCGTCCGGCGTGTACTGGGCTTTCGACCCGGTGCGCGATATGGTGGATGGTTGGCTGGGCACGCTGCGTCCGCCGCGCGCTGCGGCAGCCAAACCGCCGCCGGTCAAGGGCAGCATGTCCAAGCCTGAAACCGTGGACCTCACGCTGAGCTGGTCCGCTTTCCAGCACGCGGCGCCGGACTGGCGCATGGCGGTCGTGCGCCTGCCCGAACGCGCCGGCCAGCCGCTGCAGATTCAATGGGTGGCCAAGGATGCGCCGCATGTGCGGGCGCGCAGCCGCATGTCGATCGATCCGCAGACGGGCAAACTGCTGAAGAACGAACCCTACGCCGCGCAGCCGCTGGGCGCGCGCTTCCAGTCGACTTTTTATCCGCTGCACCTGGGGCTGTACTTCGGCGTGACCGGCCAGATCATCGTCTTCCTGGCCGCGCTGGCGCTGCCGGGTTTTGCCATCACCGGCTGGATGCTGTACCTGAAGCGCCGCAAGCAGCAGCGCAGCGGCCGTGGCGAACGCGCGCCGTTGGCCGCACAGCCTGGCGGTTTGGGTGACGACGCGGTGCTGATGGCCTATGCCAGCCAGACCGGCCAGGCGGAACGGCTGGCGCTGCAAAGCGCCGCCGCCCTGCAGAGCGCTGGGGTGACGGTGCATGTGCAGTCGCTGGAAAAACTGACGCCGCCGCAGCTCGGCAAATACCGCCGCGCGCTGTTCGTGGCCAGCAGTTTCGGCGATGGCGGACCGCCGGACAACGCGGTGCGCTTCAGCCGTCTGCTGCATGCGGCGGGCGAGGAACTCAGGCATCTGCAATATGCCGTGCTGGCGCTGGGCGACCGCAATTACGTGCAGTTCTGCGGTTTCGGCCACGCGCTGCATCAACGCCTGTCCGTGCTGGGCGCGCAGCCGTTGCATCCGATTATTGAAGTCGACCAGGGCGATGCCGGCGCGCTGGCCCGCTGGGGCCAGGCGCTGCGCAGCCTGATGGGCGGCGGCGCGGGTGTGGAAGTCGCGCTGCCGGCAGCGGCATCGGACAGCGACTACACCAATTGGCGCCTGGCCAGGCGCGAACTGCTCAATCCCGGCAGCGTCGGCGATCCCTTGTATGAAATCACGCTGACCGGCGATGTCGGCGCCGGCTGGCGTCCCGGCGCGCTGGTCGATATCTGGCCGGGCCACTACGGCAAGGACGCCGCAGCGCGCCGCTATTCGCTGGCTTCCTTGCCGCAGGACGGCAGCATGCAATTGCTGGTGCGGCAGGTGCGGCATGCGCAGGGCCTGGGACTGGCCTCCGGCTGGCTGACGGCGCGTGCAGCCGTGGGCGACGACGTGCGCGTGCGCCTGGTCGCCAATCCCGCTTTCGATGCGCACGATGACGCTGCGCCGGCCATCTGCATCGGCAACGGCTCCGGCATGGCGGGCCTGCGCTCGCACCTGCGGCACCGCGTGCGTATGGGCGCGCGGCGCAACTGGCTGATCTACGGCGAGCGCCAGCGCGCGCACGATGCCATCTGCGCGGCCGAAATCCGGCAATGGCGGAGCGACGACTTCCTCCCCGAACTGGACCTGGTCTATTCGCGCGATGCCGGAGGCGGCGGCTACGTCCAGGACCGCTTGCGCGCCAGGGCCGACACCCTGCGCGACTGGATCAGCGCAGGCGCCGCCGTCTACGTCTGCGGCAGCGTGTCGGGTATGGCAGAGGGGGTGGAAGCAGCGCTGGCCGACATCCTCGGCCACGAACAACTACAGGCGCTGACTGAAACAGGCCGCTACCGGCGCGATGTGTACTGAGCTGCCGCTTACAGCGCGGTCTCGAAACCTTCGAGCACGTTGACGACGTTGATGCCCAGCTCCTTGACGGCGTAGCCGCCTTCGAAGATGAAGGCGGTCGGCAGGTTCAACCAGGCCAGGCGTTCGCCGATTTTCAGGTAGTCGGCGCTTTGCAGGGAAAACTTCGACAGCGGGTCGCCGGCGAAGGTGTCCACCCCCAGCGACACCACCAGCGCATCCGGCGCGAAGCTGCCGATGCGGATGCAGGCGGTTTCCAGCGCCGCCAACCACGCCTGCGTGCTGCTGCCCGCCGCCAGCGGCAGATTCAGGTTGTAGCCCAGGCCCGCGCCTTCGCCGCGCTCGTCGGCGTGGCCGAGGTAGAACGGGTATTCCTTGCGCGGATCGGCGTGGATGGAGATGAACAGCACGTCGTCGCGGTGGTAGAAGATGCTTTGCGTGCCGTTGCCGTGGTGGTAGTCGATGTCGATGATGGCGACCTTGCGCGCGCCGTCATCGAGCATGTGCTGCGCCGCCAGCGCGGCATTGTTCAGGAAGCAGTAGCCGCCGAAGAAATCCGCGCCCGCGTGGTGGCCCGGCGGGCGGCTCAGGACGAAGGCGCTGCGCTCGCCCAGCCGCAGCGCGTGCGCGGCGTTGACCGCGCAGTCGGCGCCGGTTTTGGCGGCGGTCCAGGTGCCGGCGGTCAGCGGCGTGCCGCTGTCCATCGAGTACAGGCCCAGCTTGGCGCAGAAGTTGTCCGGCTCGATGTCGTCGCGCAGCGTGCGCACCGGCCAGACGGCGGGGAAGGCATCCTTCTGCGCATTGGCCGGATCCAGCGCCAGCCATTCGCTCCACGCGGTGCGCAGGAAGTGCAGGTAGCGCGGCGTGTGCACGCGCTCCAGCGACATCAGCGGCACGCCGTGCGGCGTGACGATGCGTCCCAGCCCGCGCCGGCCCAGCTCCGCCAGCACCGCGTCCGCACGCTCCGGCTTTTCAAAGCAGGGCACCATCTCGCCGCGAAAAATCTCGTAGCGGCCGCGGTGCTGCGCGTGCAGCTCGTTGTAGAAGGTGAGCATTCAGTCGCAATCCGTGTTGGAGTGACACAGGTTGCTGGCGCGGTAGGCGGCCACGTAGTCGTCGAAGTTGGCTTGCGGCGCGGCTTCCATCTCGGCCTGCTCGGCCAGCGAGACGGCGGCCAGGTGGTCGAAGTAGGCCGCTTCCTCCGCGCTCGGCGGATGGCTGCGGAAGTAGGCGGCGTGCTGCTCGCTTTGCGCCTTGCCGAAGGCGCTGAAGGATTTGCCGTTGGCGCGCAGCGCCCGCAGCACGCGCGCCGACGGCGTCAATTCGGGATCGGCCAGCTTGGCCGATTGCGCGGCCAGCGCATCGGCGTGATCGCTGCCGCCGCGCAGTTGGTCCAGCAGCGCCGCCGCTGGACGGATGCGCTCCAGCAGCGCCGCGCCGAATTCGGCCAGCGGCACTTCGTCGCCGTCCACGTTCAGGGTCAGGCCGGGACGGCGCCCTTCCTTGACGGTGCGCGCGAAGTTCTCGGTGTAGCGCAAGCTCTGCTCCGGCGTGATGGCCGGGCTTTCCTCCAGCGCGCAGAACAGCAGGAAGGCGTCGAGGAAGCGGCCGGTCTGCACGCTGATGCCGACCGGCTCGAAGGGATCGACATCCATGCAGCGCACTTCGATGTACTGCACGCCGCGCGCGCACAGCGCCTGTATCGGCCGCTCGCCGGTCTGGATCACGCGCTTGGGGCGGATGGTGGAGTAGTACTCGTTCTCGATCTGCAGCACGTTGGTGCTGAGCTGTATCCATTCGCCGTCGCGCTTGGTGCCCAGCCTGGCGTACGGTTCGTACGGCTGGTTGACGGCCTTGGTCAGCGCGGCCACGTAGCTGTCCAGGCAGTTTTCGTGCGGGCGCAGGCCCGATTGCGCATCGTTCTGGTAGCCCAGGTCGCTCATGCGCAGGCTGGTCGCATACGGCAGGTACAGCGTGTCGTCGGACAGCGTGTCCAGCTTGTGCGGGCGGCCGCGCAGGAAGCCGGACGACAGCACCGGCGAGGCGCCGAACAGGTACATCAGCAGCCAGCTATAGCGGCGGAAGTTGCGTATCGTCGCCAGGTAAGCCTCGGACTGGTAGGCGCGCGCCGACAGGCGCCGGCCGTCCGGCTCGTGCTCGGCCAGCACGCGCCACAGGGCTTCGTCCAGCGAGTAGTTGTAGTGGATGCCGGCGATGCATTGCATGGCCTTCCCGTAGCGCAGCGCCAGGCCGCGGCGGTACACATGTTTCAGCTTGCCCAGGTTGGAGGTGCCGTACCAGGCGATCTCGATGTCTTCCTCGGCCGGCAGCGGGCACGGCATGGACTGGCTCCACAGCAGCTCGTCGCCCAGCTTGCTGTAGGCGTAGCGGTGGATGCCGTCCAGCTTGGCGATGGTGTCGGCGATGTCGGATTCGGCCGGGGTGATAAATTCCAGCAGGGTTTCAGCGTAATCGGTGGTGATCTGCGGATGGGTCAGTGCCGAACCCATGGCCGCCGGATGCGGCGTGCGCGCCAGGTGTCCGGCACTGTCCACGCGCAAGGTCTCCCGCTCGATGCCGCGCAAGCCGCCAGCCAGCACGGCGCGGTGTTTTTCATCGGCCAGCAAGGCCAGGCGTCGTGTCAATAGAGTTGGCAATTTGAAATCCTTTCTGGTGCAGCAAAAAAATATTGGTGCTGAGAGTAACCGAAATTGGCCAAACTCGCCGGAGGGCGACAAAAAGAGCATTTTAGCAAAGGTGTTGCGGGCGCTCCGCGCGCCGCCTGCGCTCGCCCGGCGGCGGGGTGGGCGGCTTGCAGGACGCCATTCTGATCCGTGTGAAAATGGCTTTGCTGCGCGCGATTGCGCCCATCGGCCGGCAAACGGGCGCATAATTGCTGCGTATCTGTTGAAGGAGCGCGCCATTCCGACTCAGAGCAAAAGCGAGCATGCAAGGCCAGCCATCCTGATCGTCGACGACGAGCGGGAGGTGCAATCGTTGCTCGGCGGGCTGCTGCGCGGCCAGCAGTACCAGGTGCGCTACGCCAGCGACGGCATCACCGGCTACCAGAGCGCCCTGTCCATCCCGCCCGACCTGATCCTGCTGGACCTGCACATGCCCGGCATGGATGGCTTCGCGGCCTGCCGCCTGTTGAAGGGCAATGCGCTGACGGCGGGCATCCCGGTGATCTTCCTCGGCGCGCGCGAGCATTCGGACGACCGCGTCACCGGGCTGGCGATGGGCGGTGTGGATTTCCTCGCCAAGCCCTGCGTGCCGGCTGAAGTGTTCGAGCGCGTGCGCATCCATCTTGAACTGGCCAGCCTGCGGCGCGACGCTGCGGCGCAAGCCGCGCCCGCGGCGCCGCTGCGCGAGGCCGAAGAGGTACTGGCCACGGCCGCCATGCGCGAGCTCGAGGTCCAGCCCAGCGAACCGCTGACGCCGGCCGGCAGCACGCGCCCGCTGGGCGCCTACTAGGAATGCCACCATGACCGGCGACCCGCATGACATCGCCGCCCTGGTGCGGGCCCGTTTGCTGGCGTCGCTGAACCATGAATTGCGCGCGCCCCTGGCCCGCATCGCGCAGCATGCGCACAGCGGGCGGGTCGATTTGCCGGAACTGGAAACGGAAGCGCGCCGCCAACTGGAATGGCTGGCCGACTTGCAGGAGTGCGCGCGCTTCGAGCTGCGCGGCCCCGAGCTGGCGGTGGCGCCGGCCTATCTGCACACGCTGATGCAGCGGGTCACGCACGATCCCGCCGAGCTGCCGGGGTTGGCGATGCTGGACGGCTACCGGCTGACGCAAGTGCTGGCCCGGATGCGCGAACAGGTGGGCGGCCCGCTGACGCTGCAGGCCAGGATCACCGGCGCCAGCGTGCGGCTGCATTTCCAGATCGGCGAGGCAGAAGGCGCGTGGCGCGATGTCAGCGCCTCGCTGGGCGATGAGCACATCGTGCCCGGCATGGTCCTGGCGCGCCACCTGGTGCATGCGATGGGCGGGCGCTTGCAGCACAGCGGCGAGGCGCTGCGCTTCGAGATCGCCGCGCGGCTGGCCGACGAAGACGATGCGATGCCGCCCGCGCCACGCTTCGACTGGCCCGAACCGTTCGGCACGGACTGCGCGGTCCTGCTGCTGGAGCCGCACCGGCACATGCAGGACTATGTCAGCGAGATACTGGAAAGCGCCGGCTTCGATGTGCAGTACGAGCCGGACGCGCGCGAGCCCGACCTGATACTGTGCGCCGACGAAAGCGTGTGGGACATCTGGCCGCGCGAGGAAGCGCCGCCGGTGCTGCTGCATGCGCTGGTGCCGCCGCAGCGGCCGCAGGACTTCAGCGACGTGCTGTACAAGCCGGCGCCGCCGGTGCTGTTGTTGGCGGCGCTGCGCCGCCGCCTGCAGATCAGGGTGCCAGACGCCCACCCGTGACGCGCTCGATGCCGGCCAGGTCGCGCCAGCTTTGCACGTCCATATAACCCGCACCGGCCAGCAGCGCGCGCACCGCCGCCGCCTGGTCGTAGCCATGCTCCATCAGCAGCCAGCCTTGCGGTTTCAGGTGCGCTGGCGCACCGGCGATGATGGTGCGCAGCGCGGACAAGCCGTCCGCGTGGTCGGTCAGGGCGCTGGCCGGTTCGTAGCGCAAGTCGCCTTCCGACAGGTGGCGGTCGCCGCTGGCGATGTAGGGCGGGTTGGAGGCGATGACGTCGAAGGCTTCGGTGGCGGCCAGCGCGGCGTACCAATCGCTTTGCAGGAAGCGCACGCGGGCCTGGTTGCTGGCGGCGTTGCGGGCGGCCATCGCCAGCGCGTCGGCGCTGACGTCCAGCGCGGTGACGTCGGCGTCCGGCCGCGTGTGGGCGACGGCCACCGCGATGGCGCCGCTGCCGGTGCCCATGTCCAGCACGCGGCCGCCGGCGCCCTGGGACGGCAGGCGTTCCAGCGTCAGCTCGACCAGCAACTCGGTATCGGGACGGGGAATCAGCACGGCGGGGCTGACTTCAAACGGCAGGCCGAAGAATTCGCGCTGGCCGACGATGTAGGCGACCGGCTCGCCGTCGAGGCGGCGCTGCACCAGCGCGGCAAAGCGCTGCGCCTCCTGTGCGCTGAGGGCGCGTTCGGACTGGGTGATCAGGCCGACGCGCGACAGGCCCAGCGCATGGCACAGCAGCACGCGGTTATCCAGCGCATCGAGCAGGGATTGCACTTGCAGCGCGCCGATGGTGACGCCTGCCGTGATGGCGCTGGTGTGGGCGATCATCGGGCGCGGCGTATCAGCAGCCAGCCCAGCGCCAAGGTCAGCAGGCCGAACCACAGGAAGGACCACTGCGGGATCGACAGGCCGAACCATGGCGCCAGCGCGTCTTCGCACAGGCCGTCGGCGCGGAACAGGAAGGGCAGCCAGGTCGCGGTGGGGATTTTGTTGAGCGCGGTTTCCATCGGATCGATGCCGCAGGAGAGGCCGGGATGGGCCAGTACCCACAGGTGCTTGCCGGCCGTGCCCAGGCCGCCCAGTGCCGCCAGCAGGCTGACGGTGGCCATGGCTCTGGGCTTGCTGCTGTAGGCGCCGATCAGCGCGAACACGCCGACCGCGATGAACAGGTAGCGCTGGATCACGCACAGCGGGCAGGGCAGCATGTCCAGCCCGTGCTGCAGGTACAGGGCGACGCCGATCAGGCCGAAGCAGGCGATGGCAATGGACAGCAGCAGGGAACGGTTGTGTATCATGGGGTGGTCCGGTGCATGGTGAAGGAGATGATTCTCGCACAAACTTGCCGGATAGGCCTTAGCCTGCGATTAAGCGGCCGCTGACGCGCAGGCGGAGTCTGTGCCGCGCATGTTCAGCATGGGTCCCCGCCTGCGCGGGGACTACGCTTAGTCGTCGCCCAGCGCGGCCAGCAACTCGGCCTGGTGCTCGGCCACCAGCGCATTGACCAGTTCATTCAGGTCGCCATCCATGATGAAGTCCAACTTGTACAGCGTGAGGTTGATGCGGTGGTCGGTCATGCGGCCCTGCGGGTAGTTGTAGGTGCGGATACGCTCGCTGCGGTCGCCCGAGCCGATCAGGCTCTTGCGGGTCGCCGCCTCCTTGGCCTGCGCCTCGCGCAGTTGCACGTCCTTGATGCGGGTGGCCAGCACCTTCATCGCCTGCGCCTTGTTCTTGTGCTGCGAGCGGTCGTCCTGGCATTCGACCACGATCCCGGTCGGCAGGTGGGTGATGCGCACCGCCGAATCGGTCTTGTTGATGTGCTGGCCGCCGGCGCCCGAGGCGCGGAAGGTGTCGATGCGCAGCTCGGACGGATTGATGTTCACGTCTTCCACTTCGTCCGCTTCCGGCATCACCGCCACCGTGCAGGCCGAGGTGTGGATGCGGCCCTGGGTTTCCGTGGCCGGCACGCGCTGCACGCGGTGGCCGCCCGATTCGAATTTCAGCTTGGAGTACACGCCGTTGCCGACCAGGCGCACGATCACCTCGCGGTAGCCGCCCAGGTCGGACGGCGATTCCGACACCACTTCCACCTGCCAGCGGTTGCGTTCCGCGTAGCGCGTGTACATGCGCAGCAGGTCGCCCGCGAACAGGGCCGATTCGTCGCCGCCGGTGCCGGCGCGGATTTCCAGGAAGACGTTGCGCTCGTCGTTGGCGTCCTTGGGCAGCAGCATCTTCTGCAGCTCCAGGTCCAGTTCGGCCGTGCGGGCCTTGGCCGCGTCGATTTCCTCCTGCGCGAATTCCTTCATGTCCGGGTCGGACAGCATTTCCTGCGCCGCCTCGATGTCTGCCAGCGCTTCCTGGTAGGACTTGTAGACCGCGACCAGCGGGCCGATCTCGGCGTGCTCGCGGTTCATCTTGCGGTAGGTGTCCATGTTATTGGTGGCGCCTTCGGACATCAGCAGTTCATCGAGTTCGACCAGGCGGTTCGCCAGTTGGTCGAGCTTGGCCAGCATGGATGGTTTCATAGGGTCTTCTTCAAAATGGGAGGCGCCGCGCGGCGGCGGCAATGCGAATGCGGGAGCGTGCGGCCGCGCTAACGCCGGCCGCGGAAGAGCTGCGGCAGCAGTTCGGCCAGTTGGGCGCGTTCTTCGCCCTGGGCGCGGTGCAGCGCTTGCTGCGGACCGTGCATGAATTTCGCGGTCAGGCCCTTGGACAGGGCTTCCAGCACGGCGTCGATGTCTTCGCCCTTGGCCAGCATCTTGCGCGCGCGCTCCAGTTCCAGTTGGCGCAGCGCTTCGCCGTTTTCGTGCAGGCTCTGGATGACCGGCACCACGGCGCGGTCGTCGATCCAGTGCATGAAGGACTGGACCCGGGTTTCGATGATGGCCTCGGCCTGCGCCACCGCGGCCTGGCGGTTTTCCAGGCCGGTCTGGACCACCTTGCCGAGGTCGTCGACGGTGTACAGGAAGGCGTCGTTCAGGCGCGCCACTTCCGGCTCGATATCGCGCGGCACGGCCAGGTCGACCATGAACATGGGCTTGTGGCGGCGGGCCTTGATGGCGCGCTCCATCATGCCCAGGCCGATCAGCGGCAGCGAGGAGGCGGTGCAGGAGATGACGATGTCGAACTGGTGCAGCTTGTCCTGCAGCTCGGCCAGGCGGATCGCGCGGCCGCCGTAGCGGTGGGCCAGCACTTCGCCGCGCTCCAGCGTGCGGTTGGCCACGGTAATGCTTTTCGGGTTCTGCGCCGCGAAGTGGGTGGCGCACAACTCGATCATTTCGCCGGCGCCGATGAACAGCACGTGCTGTTCGGCGATCTTGTCGAAGATGCGCTGCGCCAGCCGCACCGACGCCGCCGCCATCGACACGCTGTGGGCGCCGATCTCGGTGGTGCTGCGCACCTCTTTCGCCACCGAGAACGAGCGCTGGAACAACTGGTGCAGATAGGTGCCCAGGCCGCCCGCCTCGTCGGCGGTGCGGATCGCGTCCTTGATCTGGCCCAGGATCTGCGTTTCGCCCAGCACCATGGAATCCAGGCCGGAAGCCACGCGGAACGTGTGGCGCACGGCGTCGTGCTGCGGCAGCATGTACAGGTGCGGACGCAACTCGGCGTAATTCAAGCGGTGGAAATCGGCCAGGAAGTGCGCGCCCGCGTCCAGCGGGTCGGCCGCGTGGCTGGCCGCGTACAGTTCGGTGCGGTTGCAGGTGGACAGGATGGCCGCCTCGTCCGCGCCGCGCTGGTCGATGCGCTCGAACCACGCGCGCGCCGCCCGCACCGCCTGGCCCAGTTGCTCAGGGGCGAAAGCCAGTTGCTCGCGCAGCGAGACTGGGGCGGTGTTGTGGTTGAGGCCGACGGCTAACAGCTGCATTTCGGTGACGGACGAGAAAAATATGCGGTCATTATACCGTGAGAGTATCGGTGTTGCCCGGAGGACTGCCTAAGCTTATAGCAGGTATGGCCGCGTCTGGATCAGGTGCCCAGCTTTTCCAGCCGGTAGCCGTAGCTGTACACCGGCACCAGGCGGAAGCCGTTTTCTGGCTTCAATTGCAATTTGTTGCGGACGCGGGAGACGTGGGTGTCCATGGTGCGCGAGGGAACGGCCGTTTCCCGTATCCACACGGCTTCGTGGATGTAGGCGCGCGACAGCGGGCGGCCGATGTTGCGGAAAAATAACAACGCCAGATAAAACTCCTTGTGCGTGACGTCCAGCACGATGCCATCCATCAGCAGGCGGCCGGGGCGGGTTTCGAACACGTACTGGCCGAACTGCAGCGATTCGGCGCCGTTCTGGGCCGGGTAGGCGCGCCGCAGCAGGGCTTGCACGCGCGCCACCATTTCATTGCGGCGCAGGGGCTTGATCATGTAATCGTCGGCGCCGGCGGCCAGGCCGGCCACGATGTCGTCTTCGCCCGAGCTGGTGGTGAGGAACAGGGTGGGCGCGTTTTCCGGCAGCTTCTCCTTGGCGCGCCGCAGGACTTCGGTGCCGCTCATGTCGGCCACCTGCCAGTCCAGGATCAGCATGTCGTAACTGTCCTTGCGCAACTGGGCCAGCACATCCTTGGCAGTCTGGAAGCTGTGGCAGATGTGGCCTGCAGAGGTCAACACCTGGCAAATCAGTTCGCCCTGGCTGCGGTCATTGTCGAGTACAGCGATTCTCATGCTGCTGCCTGTCGGAAAATGTTAAGGAGAAGTCACTTCAAATATAACAGAGATTTACAAACGCACTTAGCAAAAAGGCTAAAAATTTTTTCTCAAATCATCAACATTACGCTTCTGGCAGCAGGTATTTCCGGCGTGCGCACTGGCGCCGCTATTACACGGTACACTGGAAAAACGCTGAATTCAATGCGGAAGTTGAAAATTGGCAAGGACCGCACGGTTGGCGGCCGGCGTTTGTGCAGGCGGGCGGAAAAGACACAGTTGGCCGCAGCGGCGCCGGGCGGCGCGGGCGCTGGGAAGGGGGGCCGACCTGCGCGGCAGGTCGGCAAGCAGGGCAGCCGGCGCGCGCCGGCCGCGCCGACGCTCAGGCGTCGGGCAGGACGACGTTGACGTCCAGGACTTCCAGGTTGCCCTGGCGGTCCAGCGAAATCTTGATGTCGTCGGCGTTGACCTTGGTGTACTTGGAGATTACCTCGATCAATTCCTTGTGCAGGGCGGGCAGGAAATCAGGACCCGAGCGGCCGTTGCGCTCGCGGGCGATGATGATCTGCAGCCGTTCCTTGGCCGCGGTGGCGCTCTTGGGCTTTTGCGGGAACAGGAAGGAAAGCAGGGCCATGATTACTTGCTCCCAAAGATGCGCTGCAACAGGCCGGGTTTTTCATAGGTGGTGTAGCGCAGCGGCAGTTCCTGGCCGAGGAAGCGCGACACCACGTCCTCGTAGGCGTTCGCCACGTCGGTCCCCTTGAAATGGATGGCCGGGTTGCCCTGGTTGGACGCGTGCAGCACCTGTTCCGATTCGGGAATGATGCCGATCAGCGGGATGCGCAGGATTTCCTGCACGTCCTCGTAGGACAGCATCTCATCGGCTTCCACGCGTTTCGGCGAGTAGCGGGTGATCAGCAGGTGTTCCTTGACCGGTTCGCCGCCCGACTGGGCGCGGCGCGACTTGGCCTGGATGATGCCCAGGATGCGGTCGGAATCGCGCACCGACGACACTTCCGGGTTGGTGACGATCAGCGCCTCGTCGGCAAAGGTCAGCGCCATCAGGGCGCCGTGCTCGATGCCGGCCGGCGAATCGCAGATGATGTATTCGAAGCCCATGCCGATCAGTTCGTGCAGCACCTGTTCCACGCCGTCCTCGGTCAGCGCGTCCTTGTCGCGCGTCTGCGAGGCGGGCAGGATGAACAGGTTGTCGCAGTGCTTGTCCTTGATCAGCGCCTGGGTCAGGGTCGCTTCCTTGTTGATCACGTTGATCAGGTCGTAGACCACGCGGCGTTCGCAGCCCATGATCAGGTCCAGGTTACGCAGGCCGACGTCGAAGTCGATGACGGCGGTCTTGTGGCCGCGCTGGGCCAGGCCGGTGGAGAAGCTGGCGCTGGAAGTGGTCTTACCGACACCGCCCTTACCGGACGTTACAACAATAATTCTCGCCACAAATAATCCTTTTCAGAGAGGTGCGCTGCGCTCAAGCGCGGTTTGCAGAATTGACAGATAGTATATCGATTCGGTCGCCGACCAAGCGAATTTGCGCCGGCGCGCGAGCATATTCCGCTGGGAAGCCATCTTCAAACGTGCGGTACACGCCGGCGATCGACACCAGTTCCGGCGCCATGTTCATGGCGAAGATGCGGGCGTTTGGATTGCCCGAGGCGCCGGCCAGGGCGCGGCCGTTGAGCGTGTTGTACACGTGGATGCTGCCGTCGGCGATGATCTCGGCGCCGTTGTTGACCACGGCCGTCACCACCAGGTCGCAGCCGCGCGCATAGATGCGCTGGCCGGCGCGCACCGGGGTGTCGATGATCATCACCTCGGTGCCGTTGGCGGCCGCGGCCGGCGGCTGGGCCTGGGCGGCCGTCGCCGGGGCGGGCGCCGGCTTGGCGGCAGCCGGCTTCGCTTCCTCTTCGCGCGGCTTGGCGGCGGCGGTTTCCAGGCTGAGGCCGTGGGCCGCGATTTCGGCCGCCATCGCCGGCGGCGCATTGCGCACGGCCACCGGGTTCAAACGGTATTTTTTCAGCAGGCCGATCAGCCCGGCCCAGTCGACCGGCGCGCCGCCGGCCGGCAGGCCCGCCACGTCGATCACGGTCAAGTCGTCTTCGAAGAAATCGGCCGTGCCGCCGGTCATTTTCGCCAGCGCGGCGTCAAGGGCGATGGGGTCGGCCGTGGCCAGGATGGCGGAGACGGCGACGACGGTGGAGATTTTGATTTCGATAGGCTTTTGAAACAGGCTTTTGGACATGGGCGACAGTTCTGGGTTTATCCGTGCAGGCGTGAGCATTTTACTGTGGAACGCCGTGGATAGGGCGTTCAAGAAGCGTGTCATGCCCATTTAATATTGTTCATATAAAGTGGGCGGCAAACCCTTCTATAATCAAAATAAGATGTTTTTGCAGGTTCACATGAAAAATACTAATAGCCCATGCTAGAGATACGCCATTTGCGCACCCTGAGCGCACTGCGCTCGGCCGGCAGTCTGGTGCGCGCTGCCCAATTGCTGAACCTGACCCAGTCGGCCCTGTCCCATCAAATCAAATTGCTGGAAGATCGCTACGGCGGCCCGCTCTTTGAGCGCAAATCCGTGCCGATCGGGTTTACCGCCACCGGCGCCCGGCTGCTCAAGCTGGCCGATCTGCTGTTGCCGGAAATCGAAACCGCCGAGCGCGAGGTGGCGCGCCTGAGCCAGGGCGACACCGGCCAGTTGCGCGTGGCCCTGGAATGCCCCACCTGCTTCGACTGGCTGATGCCGGTGATGGACGAATTCCGCAAGCGCTGGCCGGAGGTGGAAGTCGACCTGCTGTCCAGCGACCCGTCCGGGCTGCCGGACAGCGGCGCGGCCGACCTGGCGATCACCGGCAGCCGCCGCCCGGAATGCGCGAACTTCCCGCTGTTCCGCTACGAAACCCTGGTGGTGATGGCGCAGAAACACCGCCTGGCCGCCCAGCGCCGCCTGCAGGCCGCTGATTTTGAAGGGGAAACCATCATCACCTGCCCCATGCCGGACGCCAGCGTCGACCTGATACGGGACGTGCTGCAACCGGCGCAGGTGCCATACCAGCGCCGCACGGCCGAGCTGACGGTGGCGGTGCTGCAACTGGTGGCCAGCCGCCGCGGCATCGCGCCGCTGCCGAACTGGGCCGTGAAGAACTATGTCGAGTATGACTACGTGATTGCGCGCCCGGTCGGCGAGCATGGCCTGTGGAGCGATGTGTACGCGGCCGTTTCCCCGTCCCAGCAACACAAGGCCTACGTGCTGGACTTTATCAATGTGATACGCGAACAGTGCGCTGCCGCGCTGGATGGTATCAAATTGTTATCGTAGAAATTTGATATTATTCTTGAAAAATGCAAGCAAACAGGTTTGACGCACATCAAGGTAAATGCGGATCGCGGCGCTTACGATGATGCCCGGCCCTGAGTCGTTGGCATGGATGCTGCTAGAGATAGCCTGGCGATTTCCTCGCGGCGATGCACCATCGAAACCGACTACGCATCGCGTGTGGTAGGCGTATGATAAAAATCAGCGTTGTCGTTCAACTAAAGCCGGTTCTGCCGGCGCAATGGAGAGTCATATGGATGATGTAGTTATCGTGGCCGCTGGCCGTACCGGTGTGGGCAAATTCGGCGGCAGCCTGGCCAAGGTGGCGGCAGCCGACCTGGGCGCGCACGTGATCAAGGGGCTGCTGGCGAAAACCGGCATCGATCCCAACCTGGTCAGCGAAGCCATCCTGGGCCAGGTGCTGACCGCGGGCGTGGGCCAGAACCCGGCCCGCCAAGCCGTCATCAAGTCCGGCCTGCCGAACACCATACCCGGCTTTACCATCAACCATGTGTGCGGCTCGGGCCTGAAAGCCACCCACCTGGCGGCCCAGGCGATCAAGGCCGGCGACGCCGAAATCGTCATCGCCGGCGGCCAGGAAAACATGAGCGCATCGCCGCACGTCATGCCGGGCTCGCGCGACGGCTTCCGCATGGGCGACATCAAGATGATCGACAGCATGATCGTCGACGGCCTGTGGGACGTGTACAACCAGTACCACATGGGCATCACGGCCGAGAACGTGGCCAAGAAATACGAGATTTCGCGCGCCGAGCAGGACGAGTTCGCGCTGCAGTCGCAACTGAAGGCGGAAGCCGCGCAAAAGGCCGGCAAGTTCAAGGACGAGATCCTGCCGCTGGAAATCGTGCAGAAGAAGGGCAGCATCGTGTTCGACAGCGATGAATACGTGAAGCCCGGTTCGACCCTGGAAGGCTTGTCCAGCCTGCGCCCGGCCTTCGCCAAGGATGGCACGGTCACCGCCGGCAACGCCTCCGGCATCAACGACGGCGCCGCCGCCGTGATCATGATGTCGGCCACCAAGGCCAAGGAGCTGGGCCTGCCGGTGCTGGCCAAGATCAAGGCCTACGCCTCGTCCGGCCTGGACCCGTCGATCATGGGCATGGGCCCGGTCTCGGCCACCAAGCTGTGCCTGAAGAAGGCCGGCTGGACCCCGAACGACCTGGACCTGATGGAAATTAACGAAGCCTTCGCCGCCCAGGCCGTGGCGGTCAACAAGGAAATGGGCTGGGATACCAGCAAGATCAACGTCAACGGCGGCGCCATCGCCATCGGCCACCCGATCGGCGCGTCCGGCGCCCGCATCCTGGTCACGCTGATCCACGAAATGGTGCGCCGCGACGCCAAGAAAGGCCTGGCCTCGCTGTGCATCGGCGGCGGCATGGGCGTGGCGCTGGCCATCGAACGCGCTTAAAACAAGGAATAAGACGACAGGCCTGGGCCAAGCGCCCCGGGCTTGCAGACGATTTTTGGTGTTCATTCAAAAGAGGGGACGAAAATGGCAAGAGTTGCATTGGTAACCGGTGGCATGGGTGGTCTGGGCGAAGCGATCAGTTTCAAACTGTCGGCGCTCGGCTATTGCGTTGTCACCACGTATTCCCCCGGTAATCCCAAAGTCGAAAGTTGGCTGGCCGCTACCCGCGACCAGGGCTACAACTTCCGCGCCTACCCATGCGACGTCTCGGACTACGAGTCGGCGCAGGCTTGCATCGCCGCGATCGAAAAAGACATCGGTCCGGTGGATGTGCTGGTGAACAACGCCGGCATCACGCGCGATATGACGTTCAAAAAAATGGACAAGGTGAACTGGGACGCGGTCATGAAGACCAACCTGGATTCCGTATTCAACATGACCAAGCCGGTGTGCGACGGCATGGTGGAGCGCGGCTGGGGACGCATCATCAACATCTCGTCGGTCAATGGCCAGAAGGGCGCCTTCGGCCAGACCAACTATTCGGCGGCCAAGGCCGGCATGCACGGCTTCACCAAGGCGCTGGCGCTGGAAGTGGCCAAGAAGGGCGTGACCGTCAACACCATCTCGCCGGGCTACATCGGCACCAAGATGGTGATGGAGATCCCGACCGAGGTGCTGGAATCGAAGATCATCCCGCAGATTCCGATGGGCCGTCTGGGCAAGCCGGAAGAAGTGGCGGGCCTGGTGGCCTACCTGTCGTCGGACGAAGCGGCCTTCGTCACCGGCGCCAACATCGCCATCAACGGCGGCCAGCACATGTCCTAAGCGGCTGCGCGGCAAGACGCATGAGCCGGGTTCGTTTGCGATCCCGGCTTTTTTTTTCGTACAATCAGCTATCGATGTTCAAAGGATAGCCATGTTCGATCCCGCCTCGCCGCTGTTCCCGCCCATTACGCCGCTGCGCCACGGCATGCTGGCGGTGGATGACCTGCACACCATCTACTGGGAGGAAGTGGGCAATCCCGATGGCATCCCGGTGATCTTCCTGCACGGCGGGCCGGGCGCCGGCCTGTCGCCGCAGCACCGCCGCTTCTTCGATCCCGAGCAGTACCGCGTGATCCTGTTCGACCAGCGCGGGGCCGGCAAATCGACGCCGCTGGGCGAGTGCCGCAACAACACCACCGCGCTGCTGATCGACGACATTGAGCGCCTGCGCGCCCTGTTCGGCATCGCGCAGTGGCTGGTGTTCGGCGGCTCCTGGGGCTCGACGCTGGCGCTGGCCTATGGCCAGGCGCATCCCGAACGCTGCCTGGGCTTCGTGCTGCGCGGGGTCTTCCTGTGCACGAAAAAGGAAATCGACTGGTTCCTCGATGGCGCCGAGTGGTTCCACCCGGACGTGTACGACGAATTCGTCGCGCCCATCCCGCAGGCCGAGCGCGGCAACCTGCTGCAGGCCTACGCGCGGCGCATCATGGACCCCGACCCCGCCGTGCACTGGCCGGCCGTGCGCGCCTGGAGCCGTTTCGAAGGGCGCCGCGTGTTCCTGCTGCCGCAGCCCGAGGATCCGCCGTCGGACACGCTGGACCTGGGCGTCGGCCGGCTCGAATCGCACTACATGGCCAACCTCGGCTTCTTCGGCGACGGCCAGTTGCTGCGCAACGTAGACCGCATCGCCCACCTGCCGGCCGTGATCGTGCAGGGCCGCTACGACGTGATCTGTCCGCCCGTGTCGGCCTGGCGGCTGCACCGCGCCTGGCCCGGCTCCATCCTGCAACTGATCCCCGATGCGGGCCACGGCGCGATGGAGAAGGGCATCTCGCGCGCCCTGGTCGGCGCCACCGAACAGTTCAAGCGCAACCGCCGCTTCGCATAAACGGCCCGCCGCGCACGCGGGCTGCTACACTACGCCTGAACGGCAACACATAAGAACAAGCATATGGCAATCATGAATATTCAGACCGGCGATATCGGTCACATCATCCAGTTGGCGATCGCGCCGGTGTTCCTGCTTTCGGGCGTGTGCACCAACCTGATCGTGCTGACCAACCGGCTGGCCCGCATCATCGACCGTTCGCGCGTGCTGGAAGACCGCCTCGACGTGGCCTACAGCGACCCCTATCTGAACGAGCTGGATGTGCTGTACCGGCGCTCGCACCTGATCAACCTGTCGATCGCCCTGTCCACCGCCTGCGGGCTGATGGTCTGCCTGATCGTGGCCATGCTGTTCCTCGGCGATATCACCAACTTTGCGCTCGACAAATACATCGCGGGCATGTTCGTGTTTTCCGTGATCTGCCTGGTCGGCAGCTTCGTTTTCCTGTTGCGGGAAATCTTCATCGCTTCGAGCTGGATGCGCTCTCAGCGTCACGTTCGCCGGCCGCGTTAAACCTCTTTTTGTGAGCACACCATGCACGACTACCAACGCCCGCCCACCCTGTACCGCTACGGCGTGCGCGAAGACCTGGAACTGGCGCTGACCCAGGGCCAGTTCATCCTGCGTCCGGCCTCCAACTGCCTGACGCTGAGTTTTTCGCAGGCTTGGGACCGCAAGCTGTTCGAGCTGTTCTCGGCCGACGCCTGCCTGATCATCCATAACACCGAGGAGTTCGGCGAGCGCATCCACCGCGCCGTGCAGCGCACCCTGCCCAGTTGGGCGGGCATCGACGGCGCCATCGAATACGGCGCGCGCTCGGCGCTGGGCGCGGCCTTCACCAAGACCGCGGCCGAGGCGCAGGAACACGAGTGGCAGTTCGCCTGGCGCGCCATGCAGGCGCAACTGAGCCTGAACCCGGTGGCGATCCGCATCGGTAGCCTGGAAAACTTCGCCGAACTGCGCACCCGCGACACCTACGTGGCTTAAGGCTGCTGGGGCTGGGGGATGGCTTCGACCTTCGGCTCGTCGCGGCGGTCCAGGCGGGCCAGCACGGCGCCCATCATGCGTTCGATGTCGCCCCGTATCATCTTCGAGCCGAGGATGCCGGGCACGTAGAAATTGGGCGCCAGCTTGCCGCTGTAGACGATGCGCGTGCCGCCGGTTTCCGGCACCGGGATCAGTTCCCAGTGCGATTCATAGTGCTTCATGTCGCCCGAGATCAGCGAGATGTCGATGGAGGACATGGGCTGTTCGACGGCGCGCACGATCAGGTGGATGGAGCGCGACATGAACAGGAAGCGCGCCACGCCGAATTGTTCAATGATGACTTCATTGCCATTGCGGGACAGGACCCGGCACGACTCCATGTCCGGCACGAATTCGGACATGCGCTCGTATCCGGTGAGGATGCGCCATACCTTGGGCAGCGGTGCCGCCACAGTCCCGGTGGCGTCCACCTGGTACATGTGCAGGCCGCTCTGATCCAGGCGGTTGACCGACACTTCAAGCTTGGGCAATTCAAGCCTGGGTGTTTGCGCCGTCGCCACCGTGGCGGTCACACCCAACAACAAAAACAGAAGAAATCGGATCATGCGCCCAGCGTACGGTAAAGGGTGGCAGAATACAAGAGACGCACCCTCCGGTTACAAAATTCCAGGAATGGTTACGTGGGTTAAGGGCTTTTAGAAGCCCAGGTCTAGAGAATTCCGCTTTAATGCCCGATCACCGGTCTGACTCTACCAACCATAATGACAACTACACCATACCCGCACCTGCTGGCTCCCCTTGATCTTGGCCACACCACGCTGCGCAACCGCGTCATCATGGGCTCGATGCACACCGGCCTGGAAGACCGCTTTTACCACTATGGCAAGCTGGCCGCCTTCTATCGCGAGCGGGCGCGCGGCGGCGTGGGCCTGATTGTGACCGGCGGTATATCCCCCAACCGCCAGGGCTGGCTGCTGCCCTTCGGCGGCACCCTCAATTTCAAGGGCGATGTGCTGAACCATCGCCGCGTGACCCGCGCCGTGCACGAAGAGGGCGGCAAGATCCTGATGCAGATTCTGCACGCCGGACGCTATGGCTATCAGCCCTTCGTGGTGTCGGCGTCGGAAAAGAAATCGCCGATCTCGCCATTCAAGCCGCGCGCGCTGACCGAGGCCGGCATCGAGCAGACCATACGCGACTACGCCCGCTGCGCCAGGCTGGCGCGCGAGGCCGGCTACGACGGCGTGGAAGTGATGGGCAGCGAAGGCTACCTGCTCAACCAGTTCCTGTGCGCGCGCACCAACCTGCGCAAGGACCGCTGGGGCGGCAGCATCGAGAACCGCATGCGCCTGCCGGTGGAGATCGTCAAGCGCATCCGCAAGGAAGTGGGGCCGGACTTCATCATCATGTACCGCCACTCGCTGCTGGACCTGGTCGAGGGCGGCAATACCTGGCACGAGGTGGTGGCCGTGGCCCAGGCCCTGCAGCAGGCCGGCGTATCGATCCTGAACACCGGCTACGGCTGGCACGAGGCGCGGGTGCCGACCATCGTCACCTCGGTGCCGCGCGCGGCCTTCGCCGGGCTGGCGGGGCGCCTGCGGCTGGAGGTCAGCATCCCGGTGGTGGCCTCCAACCGCATCAACATGCCGGCCGAGGCGGAGGGCATTTTGCAGCGCGGCGAGGCGGACCTGATTTCGATGGCGCGCCCGTTCCTGGCCGACCCGCAGTTCGTCGCCAAGGCCGCCGCCGGCAAGGCCGACGAGATCAACACCTGCATAGGCTGCAACCAGGCCTGCCTGGACCACACCTTCTCCAACCAGCGCGCGAGCTGCCTGGTCAATCCACGCGCCTGCCACGAAACGGAGCTGGTGTATGCGCCCGCCGCGAAGCGGAAGCGCGTGGCGGTGGTGGGCGCCGGCCCGGCCGGCCTGTCCGCCGCCACGGTGGCGGCCGAGTGCGGCCACGACGTGACCCTGTACGATGCCGCCGACAGCGTGGGCGGGCAGTTCAAGATCGCCATGCAAATCCCCGGCAAGGAGGAATTCAGGGAAACCATACGCTACTTCGCGCGCCGGATCGAACTGACCGGCGTGAAGCTGAAGCTGGGCGCGCGCGTCAGCCGCGAACAATTGCTGGCGGAAGGCTACGACGAGGTGGTGGTCGCCACCGGCATCAAGGTGCGCAAGCCCGGCATCGAAGGCATAGACCATCCCAAGGTGCTGTCCTACCTGGACGTCCTGCAGAACAAGGCGCCGGTGGGCAAGCGCGTGGCCATCATCGGCGCCGGCGGCATCGGCTTCGACGTCGGCGAATACCTGCTGCACGATGAACGGCACCCGCTGCCGCTGGCGCTGGATGTCTGGGCCAGGGAATGGGGCGTGGGCATGCAGGTGGAAACGGCGGGCGGCCTGGTGCCGGCCGCGGCGCCGCAGCCGGTGCGCCAGTTGTATCTCCTGCAGCGCAAGCTGTCCAAGCCGGGCGCCGGCCTGGGCAAGACTTCGGGCTGGGTGCACCGCGCCGTGCTGGCGCGGAACGGCGTGGTGATGATGGCGGGCGTGCAGTACGACCGCATCGACGACCAGGGCCTGCACATCACCGTGGGCGGCGAGCAGCGCTTGCTGGCGGTCGATCACGTCGTCATCTGCGCCGGCCAGGACAGCCTGGCCGAGCTGATGCCAAGCGCGGAGGAAGCCAGGGCCAATGCAGGCTGGCCGCGCTTCCACAAGATCGGTGGGGCCGCGCTGGCGGCCGAGCTGGACGCCAAGCGCGCCATCAAGGAAGGCGCGGAGCTGGCCGCGCGGCTTTAAGGCTGCAGCGGCTGGGTGACGCGCACCAGGCTGGTCATCGCATCGACGTACAGCGTCTGCTGGTCCGCGTACAGCGGCAGCAGCGGCGTGACGGACACCTGGTTCAGCTTGGTCATGCGGACCTGTCCCGTCGCCGGGTCCTGGAAGACGGCGTAAGGCACGTCCTGGATTACGTAGGGCTGGCCGTTGAGGTGGCCGATGATCATCAGCACATGGCCGGGCACCACCACCAGGTCGCCCACCTGCGCCTGCTGCAGCGCCTTCACGCGCTCGGCATGGCTGTCGGCCTTGGTGAACAGCCGGTGCTGCACCGAGGCGCTGCTGCCCTGCAGGCTGGTGTACGGCGGCAGCACGATGCCCATGCTGCGATAGACATCGCTGGTCAGGCCGCTGCAATCGCGCGCGTTGAACTGGTGTCCCCAGCCGTAACGCTCGCCCAGGAACTTGAAGGCCTGGCGGATGATGTTGGCGCGCGTGACCGGCAGATAGCCCGGCGCCGTGTCGGCCGTGCGGCGCAGCAGCGCATTGCGGAAGGCCAGGCTGCCGTCGGGCTGGCGCACCGGCAGCTTGACCGCCCACGAGGCATAGCTGCTGGCGCCGTTGACGGTTTCGCCGGGCGCCACGCTGGCCTGCGGCAGCGCCACGCCCATGTCGATTTCCAGTTCCGACACAGCCGGCGCTTCCGGCGTGTAAACGGTGCGCACCTGGTCGCCCGTCACCACGCGGCCCGGCTGCGCGGCGGCGTAGGCCAGTACCTCGGCGGCCGGGCCGATGCCGATGTCCTCGCTCTTCACCCAGCCCGGCCCCTGCGTGCTGAGCACCAGCAGCCAGTGCTGGTCCAGGCTCTGGTGCGCCACGACGACGGCCTCGCCGGGGAACAGCACGCCGGCCTGCAGGCTTTCATAATCGCGGTTGTCGCTGCTGGCGTAATAGGGCCGGTCGGACGGCAGGCCGCGCAGGAAGGTGCGGCGCACGCTCAGACCATAGCGCGCCGGCTGCGCGGCGGGAATCTGCGCCACGGCGGTATTGGCCCGCAGCGTCTGCAGCAGCGATTCCGTCACCGGCTGGCCGTTTTCATCGACCGCCAGCTTGACCGGCGTTTGTTCCGCCTCCTTGATCCAGTTGGTCACCTGCGCCTGGGTCAGCGTGGACGGCACATGGGCCAGGTCGGTCATGCCGCCTTGCGGCCCGTAGACGCGCTGGCGCTGGAGGGCGGTCTGGCGCGCGTCCATCAGCACGGCATGGGCGTGCGGCGCGCGGCGTATCCAGAACTCGGGCGACAGCATCTCTTCGGTGAAGGCGGGCACGCCGGACGGCGACACGGCCGGCAGCGTGGCCGCCGCGGCCGGGCCGGCGGCCAGCGCGGCCAACAGGAGCAAGGTGGGTTTCATCGCATGCCTCAGCAGGTTGAACCGTTGGACTTGTTTTCCAGGACTTTCTGGATGCTGCGGGATCTGGTCAGCCGGTCGATGCCCTCGTTCAGCGTGGGCAGCAGGCGGTGCAGGGGCGAGGCCCTGGGCACGGCGATCAGCACCGGCTCGGTATCGACCGGTTTTTCCGCCACCACCCACTTGCCGCCGAAGGTGCAATTGAGCGTGGCGGCCAGCAGCGGGGCGCTGCGGTAGCTGTCGATCAGTATCGCATCGACGCGCTTCGCGCTGAGCATGTTCATGCGGCTGGCAATGGTGGTCGCATTCTCTTCGACCGTGAACAGCTTGTTGCGGTACTGCTCGAACTCGGGGCTGTATTTACCGCCGCTCATGATCGAGATCACCTTGCCGCGCAAGTCTTCCCAGCGCTGGAAGTTGACCGGTGCATCGGCCGGGGACACCAGCCACTGGTTGACCGAATACAGCGATTTGGTGAAGCTGAACACGCGCGCCCGCGCCGGCGTTTCGGCCGCGCCGAGCAGCATGCCTTCGCCGTTGGCCGCCATCACCTGCGCCCGCCGCCACGGATAGGAATGCACCGCCAGCCGGAGGCCAGTCTCGGCGGCCAGCAGGCCCACCACGTCCTTGATGGCGGGCGTGGACGGCAGCGGATTGGCGCCGGCGTCGTTCTGGTCGGCGATCAGGATCTGGATGTCGGCAGTCTTTTCCGCAGACGCGGCAGGCTGCGCGTGCAGCAGCAGCGCGAGCAGGCCAGCGGCGGAAGTGAGCGCGAAAATTTTCATCGGTGCGTATCGTGGTGCCCGGCGTGATCCAGGCTGGAAAGCACATATTCTGTCATACCTTTGGCCAGTTCCTGTTCTCCCATGAAGACCTGGCCGGCGCGTTCGCTGCGCAGCAGTTCGGCTTCCTCGTCGCTATGGGTACGCACCACGGTTTGGATGTGCGGGTTGAGCGCGCGCGCGGTGCCGATCATCGCCCGCACGTGGAAGGTGTCCGGCGTGGCGATCACCAGCATGGCGGCGCGGGCGATGTGGGCCTGGATCAGCACCGCCGGTTCGCCGGCATTGCCGGCCACCGCGTGCACGCCTTCCTTGCGCAACTGGTCGACCAGTTCGCGGTTCTGTTCCGCCACCACGAAGGCAACGCCGCGCGCCTTCAACGCCGCCGCGATGCGCTTGCCGACGCGGCCGTAACCGACCAGCACCACCTGCCCCGACAGATGCTCCTGCGGCACCGAGACCGGCAACTCGGCCAGCGGGTCGGGCGAGCGTTCGAACCTGGCGGCCAGGCCGGGATTCTTGCCCAGCCAGCGTCCCAGCGGCTGGGTGATGCGGAAGACGATGGGGTTGAGGGCGATCGAGATGATGGCGCCGGCCAGGATCAGGCTCTGGCCTTCCATCGGCATCAGTTTCAGCGACAGGCCCAGCGCCGCCAGGATGAAGGAGAATTCGCCGATCTGCGCCAGGCTGGCCGATACCATCAGCGCCGTTTTGGCCGGATAGCGCAGCAGCAGCACCAGCAGGAAGGCCGCCACCGATTTGCCGATGACGATGATGGCCACCACCGCCAGCAGCTTGAGCGGCTGCTCGACCAGGATGGCCGGCTCGAACAGCATGCCGACCGACACGAAGAACAGCACGGCGAAGGCGTCGCGCAGCGGCAGCGATTCCTCGGCCGCGCGGTGGGCCAGTTCGGATTCGCGCAGCACCATGCCGGCGAAGAAGGCGCCGAGCGCAAACGACACGCCGAAGTAATGGCTGGAGGCGTAGGCGATGCCGACCGCGGCGGCGATCACGCACAGCGTGAACAGTTCGCGCGAATTGGTGCGGGCGACCTGCCACAGTATCCACGGGAACAGCTTGCGGCCCACCACCAGCATCAGCACGATGAAGGCGGTGACCTGGCCCAGCGTGACGGCCAGCGTGGTCCACAGCCCGGCGTCGCTGCCGGGAGCGCCGTGCAGGGCGCCGGCGTCGCCGCCCAGCGAGCCCGCCAGCGCCGGCAGCAGCACCAGCACCAGCACGGTGACCAGGTCTTCGACCACCAGCCAGCCGACCGCGATGCGGCCGTTGAAGGTTTCCAGTATCCCGCGTTCCTCCAACGCGCGCAGCAGCACCACGGTGCTGGCCACCGACAGCGCCAGCCCGAACACCAGGCCGCCGCCCAGGCTCCAGCCCCAGTAGTGCGCCAGCCCCATGCCCATCGCGGTGGCGACCGCGATTTGCAGCACGGCGCCGGGCAGCGCCACGCGCCGCACGGCCCACAAGTCATCGAGGGAAAAATGCATGCCGACGCCGAACATCATCAGCATCACGCCGATTTCGGCCAGTTGCCCGGCCAGCGCGGTGTCGGCCACGAAGCCCGGCGTGGCGGGGCCGATCAGTATGCCGGCGGCCAGGTAGCCCACCAGCGCGGGCAGCTTCAGGCGGGTGGCAAGATAGCCGAACACCAGGCCGAAACCCAGTGCGGCAGCGATGGTGGTGATCAGGCTGATATTGTGGGGCATGCCCTAGCGTAGCACATCACCCCCGAAATCCGCCTATTGTGTCAACGCGGCGGGGACCATGCGCATGCTGACGCCGAAGCGGTTGTAGGCGTTCATCAGCGCCACCGCCACCGTCAGGTCGGCCAGCGCCTGTTCGCCCAGCACGGCCAGGGCTTGCTGGTAGTCCTGGTCCGGCGTGTTGGTCTGGGCGACGTTGGTCACGCTTTCCGCCCAGGCCAGCGCGGCGCGCTCCCTGGCGCTGAACAGGGCCTCGGCCTCGCGCCAGACCGGCAGCAGCGTGAGCTTGTCGATGCTCACGTCCAGCCTGAGCAGCTCGCGGGTGTGCTTGTCGATGCAGAAGGCGCAGCCGTTGATTTGCGAGACGCGCAGGTAGACCAGGCTCACCAGCGTTGGACCCAGGCTGCAGTGCTCGACATAGCTGCGGACGGCAGTCAAGCCTTTATAGGCGTCGGGGACGAGTTTGTGTAAGTCCAGGCGTTTGCTCATGATGCGCTCCAAAACGGGTTTAACGATGGAGACATTGTGCGCTGCCATGGCTTGGCATAAAAGTGCCAAGAATGGCTTGTAGCACTAGGCCATGAGTTTCAGTATGCGCCGGCCCAGTTCCCTGGCCTGGGCCGGCGTGGCGATGCCGGTAAAACCCAGCAGCAGCGCCGAGCCGGCGTGGGGCAGGGCGGTGCGCTCCGACAGCGCCGTTGCCGCCATACCGTCCTCGCGCATGCGCGCGGCCAGCGCGCGGTCGGTATGGCGGCCTTTCATGCGCAGCACCAGGTGCATGCCGCCTGGCTGCGGATCGATCTGCAGGTGCTTGCCCAGCACGGCCGTCAAGCCGTCGCTGGCGATCTGGCGGCGCTCGGCGTACAGGCGGCGCATGCGCTGGATGTGGCGGGCGAAATGGCCTCCGTGCATGAAGCTGGCGACGATGTGCTGCATCAGCGTCGGGCCGCCGGCCGAGAAGGTCTGGCAGATGTGCTCGAAGCGCCGGACCTGCGCCGGCGGCACCACCAGGTAGGCCAGGCGCGCGGCGGGGAACAGCACCTTGCTGAAGGTGCCGGCGTACAGCACGCGGCCGTCGCGGTCCAGGCTTTGCAACGCTGGCAGCGGGCGGCTGACGTAGCGGTATTCGCCGTCGTAGTCGTCTTCGACGATCCAGGCGTCGGCCTGGGCCGCCCAGTCCAGCAGGGCCAGGCGCCGGGGCAGCGACAGCGAGACGCACAAGGGGCTTTGATGCGCGGGCGTCACCACGGCGGCCCTGGCTTGCGGCGCGCTGGCCACGCCGTGCGACACCATCAAGCCGTCCGCATCGACCGCGACCGGACGGGCGCGCATGCCGGCGGCGTTCAGCAGTTCGCTGGTCGGCGCATAGCCGGGATCCTCCACCCACACCTCGTCGCCCGGCCGCAGCAGGGCGCGCGCGATCAATTCCATGGTGTTGCGGTAGCCCGAGGTGACGAACACCTGCGATGGCGCGCAACTGATCCCGCGCGATAGCTGCAGGTAGGTGGCGATGGCGGCGCGCAGTGCCGGCAAACCGCAGGCCGGCGGATAGGCCATGTCCTCGCTTTGCGTCGCGCGCACCGCGCGCGCGGCCAGGCGCGCCCATACCTTGCGCGGAAAGGCGTCCAGCGCCGGTATGCCCATCTGGAAGGGGCGGATGGCGGCTGGCGGCTGGCCGGCGGGCGCCTGCGCGGGGCCGGACGCGGGCGGTTGCGGCGCCGCCGGCGCATGGCGGGCCAGCGCCGGCGTGACCACGGTGCCGGCCTGGCCGCGCGCTTCCACATAGCCTTCGGCGGCCAGCAAGGAGTAAGCTGTCTCCACGGTGCCGCGCGCCAGGCCCAGCTCCAGCGCGAGCGCCCGGGCGGCGGGGATGCGGGCGCCGGGTTGCAGCAGGCCGTCCGCGATGGCGCCGCGGAAGCGGGTATAGATTTGGCGGTACAGCGGCTCGGCTGCGGCGGCGTCCAGCGTCAGGAATTCGGGTTTGCGTATCATGGCCTACTAAAAAGGACATTTCATGGATCTGGGGATTATGCCATCCTGCGCATACGATAGCGTTCAGAAAGGATCAACCATGAACCATCAACTACGCATCGTGGAAACCGAAGAGCAATTGCGGGCCTGCTATCCGGTGATGAAGGAATTGCGCCCGCACCTGGTGAGCGCGGATGAATTCGTGCAGCGCGTCGCGCGCCAGGAGCTGCAGGGCTACCGCATCCTGGCGGCCTGGGAGGGCGATGAAGTAGCCGCGCTGGCCGGCTATCGTCTGCAGGACAACCTGGTGTACGGCCCCTTCCTGTACGTCGACGACCTGATCGCCGCCGAGCGCCACCGCAGCCAGCGCTGGGGCGCGCGCTTGCTGGAGCAGTTGACCGTGTGCGCCGAGCAGGCGGGCTGCGCGCGCCTGGTGCTGGACACGGGCCTGAGCAACGCCCTGGCGCAGCGCTTCTACTTCCGCGCAGGCCTGCTGCCGGGCGCGCTGCGTTTCGGGAAAATACTGGAGGTGGCGGCGTGAAGATCCTGCACATCACTTGCAGCCCGCGCGGCGCAGCCTCGATCAGCTACCAGCTATCGCAGAAAATCGTGCGGCGTTTGCGCCAGCGCGATCCGCAGGCGCAGCTCATGGCGCGCGACCTGTGGGCCGACCAGTTGCCGCACCCGGACGACGAATACGCCTGCGTCCTGGCGCGCCAGCCGGGCGGCGCGCCGCGGCGCGAGGGGCGCTCGTCGCTGGACTGGTCGGCGCTGCTGATCGACGAGCTGCGGCAGGCGGACGCCATCGTGATCGGCACGCCCATGCACAACTACACCGTGCCCTCGGTGCTGAAGTCCTGGCTGGACCACGTGGTCCGCATCGGCATCACCTTCAATTCCACGCCGGAGGGCAAGGTGGGCACGCTGCCGGACCGTCCGGTGTACATCGCCGTCAGTTCCGGCGGCTGGCGCACCGGCGCGCACGCGCGCCAGCCCGACTTCCTGGAACCCTACCTGCGCGCCATCCTCGGCACGATAGGCCTGAAGCAGTTGCACTTCTTCTCGCTGCAAGCCACCGCCCGCGGCGCGGAAACGACAACGGCCGCCCACGCGGCCGTCGAGCTGGAGCTGAAGGCGGTCTTCGACGTTTAGATCCGCCGCACCACCACGCAGCCGATCGAGTAGCCGGCGCCGAAGGAGCAGATCACGCCCAACTGGCCGGCGGCCATGTCGTCCGAGTGCTTGTGGAAGGCGATGATGGAACCGGCCGACGAGGTGTTGGCGTATTGGTCCAGGATCACCGGCGCTTCCTGGGCTTCGGCGTCGCGGCCCAGGATCATGCGGCTGATGAGCTGGTTCATGTTCAGGTTGGCCTGGTGCAGCCAGTAGCGGCTGACCTGCGCCACGTCCAGGCCGGCGCCGGCGATGGTGGTCTTGATCATCTCGGCCGCCATCGGGCACACGTCCTTGAACACCTTGCGGCCCTGCTGGCGGAACAGCTTGTCCGGCCGGCCCACGCCCGCTTCGTCGAAGCGGTTCAGGAAGCCGAAGTTGTTGCGGATGTTGTTGGAGAAGCTGGTCTTCAGCCGGGTTTCCAGGATTTCCCAGCGCTGCGCGCCCTGGGCCGTTTCCGCGTCTTCCACGATGATGGCGGTGCAGGCGTCGCCGAAGATGAAGTGGCTGTCGCGGTCGCGCCAGTTCAGGTGGCCCGAGGTGATTTCCGGATTCAGCACCAGCACCGCGCGCGCCTGGCCGCTCTGCACCGCCGCCACCGCCTGCTGGATGCCGAAGGTGGCCGAGGAACAGGCCACGTTCATGTCGAAGCCGTAGCCGTCGATGCCCAGCGCGCCCTGCACTTCCACCGCCATGGCCGGATAGGCGCGCTGCATGTTGGAGCAGGCCACCAGCACCATGTCGATGTCGGCCGCGGTCTTGCCGGCGCGGTCCAGCGCCTGCCTGGCGGCGGCCACGCAGATTTCAGCCTGCAGCGACAGTTCCTCGTCCGCGCGCTCGGCGATGCGCGAGACCATGCGCTTGGGGTCCAGGATGCCTTCCTTTTCCATCACGTAGCGCGACTTGATGCCCGAAGCCTTTTCAATGAAGGCCGTGCTGGACGGCTCCAGCGCCGTCACCGTGCCGGCCGCGATGGCGGCCGCGTGGTCGGCATTGAACTGCTCGACGTAGGTGTTGAAACAGGCAACCAGTTCTTCGTTGGAGATCGACTGCGACGGCGTGTACAAACCAGTACCGCTGATAACGGCTTTTTTCATGGATTACTTTCAAATTAAGCAATGGCTGGCGCCAATAATGAGCCAAATTCTACACAATGGCTGCACGTTACTGGCAAATCGCGCAAAATAAAAGCGGCGCCCGCAGGCGCCGCTGTTGTGGCTGCAACAAATAAAGTTATTTCTTGGCCAGGTCCTTGCCCATGCCGGCCACGCTGGCCTGGCTGTCCGCCGCCGCCACCGCGGTGCCCGGCTTGGCCAGTTGCACCGGCAAGCCTTTCAGGTGGTTCAGCGCCTGCTGGAGCTGGAAGTCGTCGGCCGCGCCGTATTCCAGCGGCTTGCGGTTCTTTTCCAGCGCCATGATGCGCAACTGCTCTTCCATGTCATCGCGCTTGTTCTTGCTGATTTCCTGGTCGCGGTCGTTGGTCAGGTGTTTGTCCAGATCGGCTTCGCGGGTGCGCAGCGCGTTCAAGCCGTCGCCGTCGGCGTTTTCATCGACCGGCACGTCGGGCGTGATGCCCTTGGCCTGGATGGAGCGGCCGTTCGGCGTGTAGTAGCGCGCCGTGGTCAGCTTGACGGCGGTGTCGGCGGTCAACTGGCGGATGGTCTGCACCGAGCCCTTGCCGAAGGTCTGGGAACCGATGATGTCGGCGCGCTTGTAATCCTGCAGCGCGCCGGCCACGATTTCCGAGGCCGAGGCGGAACCGGTGTTCACCAGCACCACCATCTTCACGTTCTTGATCGCGGCCGGCAGCTTGGCCAGCGGGTCGCTGTCGTTGCGCAGCGAGTAGTATTCGGGGCGGCCGTAGTAGATCTGCTTCTGGTCCGGCAACTGGCCGTTGGTGGAGACGATGGCCGAGTCGCGCGGCAGGAAGGCCGCCGCCACGCCGATCGCGCCCTGCAGCACGCCGCCCGGGTCGTTGCGCAGGTCCAGCACGATGCCCTTGATGTTGGGGTCTTGCTTGTACATTTCGGCAAGCTTGGCAGCCATGTCATCGACGGTCGGCTCCTGGAACTGCGAGATGCGCAGCCAGGCGTAGCCCGGTTCGATGAGCTTGCCCTTCACGCTCTTCTGGTGGATTTCCTCGCGCGTGATGTCGAAGGTCAGCGGTTCGCTCTCGCCCTTGCGCAGCACCGTCATGCTGACCTTGGTGTTGGGTTCGCCGCGCATCTTCTTGACTGAGTCGTCCAGCGACATGCCCTTGACCGGCGTGCCGTCCAGGCGGCTGATCAGGTCGCCGGCCTTGATGCCGGCGCGCCAGGCCGGCGAATCCTCGATCGGCGCCACGATCTTGATGTAGCCGTCTTCGCTCTGGCCGATCTCGATGCCGAGACCGACGAACTTGCCCTGCGAACCTTCGCGCAGTTCAGCGTAAGCCTTCTTGTCCAGGTAGGCCGAGTGCGGGTCCAGCGAGGCGACCATGCCGGCGATGGCTTCGGTCAGCAGCTTTTTGTCTTCGACAGGTTCGACGTAATCCGATTTGATCAGGCCATACACGTCGGCCAGTTGGCGCAGCTCTTCCAGCGGCAGCGGCGGCTCCGCCGGTTTTTGCGCCATCGCCGAAAATTGCAACGAGATGGCGACGCCGGCCACCATGCCCAGTCCAACCAGACCGGAATTCTTTAATTTCTTACCCATGTTTCACCTGTCCTAGCGATCCCTTGTCGTCGCTGCGTCCGCAGCAGCGAGCATGAAACGAGTATAAACCTGATTTCGGGCAAACGTAGTGGCTCTTGCGAAATTGATTTATACCTTTACGTTGATTTACAACGCTTCTTGTTGACTTTGAAAGCGGCCCAGTCCCCGCTTGGTGAAAGGCTAATTTTGCTGTTTTGTACGGACTGTATCCCCAACGTTCACGACAGTAAGATTTTGTAAGAAGATCTGTAACGGCTGCCATCGCGCCCTACACTGAACTCGTATTTCTCTCTACCCTGAAGTGGTTTTGGCCTGCGCCCCAAGCGCAGGCTTTTTTTTGCCTACGGAGCCCACATGCGTTTCCTGTCACCTTATTCCTCCCTCCTGCGCCGCGCCGGCGCTGTCCTGGCGCTGTCGGCCTTGATGTCGTCCGCCCTGGCCTTGCCGGTGATGGAGATGCGCGCCGAAGATTACCTGCCGATGGCGGCGGAGTTGAAAAAATCGCTGAACCTCAGTCCCAACCAGCAAACCCTGTGGTCGCAGACCGAGACCAAGACCCGCAACCTGCTGCGTGAGCGCAAGGCCCGCCGCGAACGCCTGCAGGACGCCGTGCTAAAGGGCGCCCAGGCCGCCGGCGTCGAGCTGCGCGATGTCTCGAAGGCGCTGGACGAGGAAACCGCCACCGCCGCCAACGAGGAAAAGCTGCTGCGCGAATGGTGGCTGACCGTGAACGATGCGCTGACCGAGCAGCAGCGCCAGGTGGTGGCACAGACGGTGGTCGAGCAACTGCTGCGCGTGCCCGATAACGGCGCCAGCCACGGCGGCGGCGAGCCGCGCCGTCCGGAAGGCGGCGGCGAAAAACGCGGCGGCGGCCATCGCGGCGGCATGGGTGGCATGGGTGGCGGCATGGGCGGCAGCGGCGGTGTGGGCGTCGGCGTCGGCCCCGGCGGCGCCAGCGTCAACCTGCCGGGCGGCAGCGGCGAATAAGCCCGCTGTTGTGGGCCGTGTATCGTAAAGTAAAAAACCACCCGGTCCATCGCCGATAGGCCAGGCGCAACGCTAGAATGCGGGCGCGGAGTGGGTCCGCATGCATTCGACTTGATGACCGTTCATGAGCAAACTGATTCCCCTCGCCTGGCTGGCGCTGCTGGGCGCGGCCGACGCCTGCGCGCAAAGCGGGGCCGCGCCTGCCGATAGCCCGCCGCCTGCCGTCAAGGCCCAGCCCGCGGCGGACGACCAGCAACTACAGCAAGTCACCGTCAATGGCGGCCGCCAGAGCGACCTGCAGGAGCGCCGCAATTCGGTCGCCGGCAAGCAGGTCTACGGCCGCGAGGAACTGGACCGCAACGGCGATTCCAACCTCGGCGACGTGCTCAAGCGCCTGCCCGGCGTGACCCTGGGCGGGCGTCCCGGCCGCGGCGGCGACGTGCGCGTGCGCGGCATGGGCAGCGGCTACACGCAGATTCTGGTGAACGGCGAGCGGCCGCCGGCCGGCTTCTCGCTGGAGTCGCTGTCGCCGGACCAGGTGGAGCGCATCGAGATCATGCGCGGCCCGATCGCCGAGCACAGCACGCGCGCCATCGCCGGCACCATCAACATCATCCTGCGCGACGGCTACCAGCAGCGCGACAATCAGCTCAAGTTCACCGACACCATCGAGCAGGGCCGGCATGCGCCCAACCTGGCGCTGGTGGTGCCCGGCAAGGCCGGCAACCTGACCTGGCTGATGACCGGCACGCTGTTCGAGAACCGCCAGCACGACCAGACCGAGACCCACAACCGCGACACCCGTGCCGACGGCGTGGTGCTCAAGGACGAGGACGTGCTGGACGAGACCGCCCGCCTGAGCAAGGGCTTGCACCTGACGCCGCGCCTGTCCTACAAGTTCGACGGCGGCGACCAGTTGAATTTCCAACCCTTTCTGATGGTCAGCCGCAGCGACAGCGCCAACCACAGCGACCTGGCCCAGCTTCCCGGCCTGGTGCCGCCGAACCTGTTGCAGCCGCCCGAGTACAACCTGGCGCTGACCGATGCGCATGCCGAATCGACCTTCCTGCGCGGCTTCGGCAACTGGGTGCACAAGTTGCAGGGCGCGGCCAAGCTGGACGTGAAGTTCGGCTTCGGCAGCGGCCACAGCGACAGCGATTCGCTGCGCTACCAGTACGACAGCGCCGGCAACCTGCTCAACCGCTACAGCGACGCCGCCACCGTGCGCGACCGCAGCGCCAACAGCGGCGGCAAGTACAGCACGCCGATCGGCAAGGAACACGCGCTGGCGCTGGGGTGGGACGCGGAGCTGGGGCACCGGGTCGAGACCCAGACCTCGGTCGACAAGAATGGCGTGCCGCAGTTTGCCGATTCCGGCGACAACCTCACGGCCGACACGCGCCGCCTGGCCGTGTTCGCGCAGGACGAGTGGGACATCAACAAGCAGTGGTCGGGCTATGCCGGCGTCCGTTGGGAAGGCATACGCACCACCAGCAGCCTGCCGACCGGCGCAGTCGACAACACCAGCAGCGTGCTCAGCCCGCTATTCCACGTGGTGTACCGCATTCCCGATCACGACAAGGACCAGCTCCGCGCCAGCCTGACCAGGAGCTACAAGGCGGCCAATATCCAGGACTTGATCGCGCTGCCCAGCCTGTCGCGCCTGAACAGCGCCACCAAGCCCGACCGCACCGGCAATCCCAACCTGAAGCCGGAACTGGCCACCGGCCTGGACTTCGCCTATGAACACTACCTGGGCCGCAGCGGCATCCTCAGCGCCGGTGGCTTCGTGCGCGACATCACCGACCTGATACGGCGCGACATCGCGCTGCAAAGCACCGCCACCGGGCCGCGCTGGGTGTCCACGCCGCGCAATATCGGCCACGCGCGCACCGAGGGCATCGAGCTGGAAGCCAAGTTCCAGTTGAAGGAGCTGATCGACCACGGGCCGGACATCGATTTCCGCTCGAACTACAGCCATTTCTGGTCGCACGTGGACGACATCCCCGGCCCCAACAACCGGCTCGACGCCCAGCCCAGGCAGACCGCCAACGTCGGCCTGGACTACCGCCTGAAGGATGCGCCGCTGACCCTGGGCGGCAGCCTGAACTGGACGCCGGAGACGCTGATACAGAGTAGCCTGAGCCAGTTGATTTACACTAGCCGCAAGCGCTCGTTCGATGCCTATGGCCTGTGGAAGTTCAACGCCCGCCACCAGTTGCGGGTGTCCGCCAACAACCTGGTGGCCGAAGATGCGGTCGGCACCAATACCGTGACCACCAACGGCCTGGCCCAGATGGCCCATACCGTCAATCAGACCTACGTCGTCTGGAGCGTGAAATATGAAATGAAGTTTTAATCACAAGGAAGAAACGTGAAGAAACACCTGCTGAGCACACTGGCCCTGAGCCTGATTGCCGCGTTCGCCCACGCCGCCGCCCCCACCTCCGGCATCGACCTGGCGAACATCGATCACAGCGTTCGTCCACAAGACGACTTTTTCACCTACCAGAACGGCAACTGGCTGAAGACCACCGAGATCCCGGCCGACCAGGCGCGCTGGGGCAGCTTCAATCAACTGAACGAAGCCATCCTGCCGCGCCTGCGGGGCCTGATCGAAGCGGCCGCGGCCGACAAGGACAGGAAGGCCGGCAGCGAGGCGCAAAAGCTGGGCGACCTGTACGCCAGCTTCATGGACGAGCAGAGGTTGGACCAACTGGGCATCAAGCCCCTGACCGGCGAGCTGAACCGCATCCGCGCGGTCAAGGACAAGAAAGGCTTGCCGCTGCTGGTGGCGCACCTGCGCCAGCTCGGCGTCGGCGCGCCGTACGCGGTCAGCGTGCAGCAGGATGCGCGCGAGGCCAGCAAGTACGCGGTCTATGTCTCGCAGAGCGGCCTGGGCCTGCCGGACCGCGACTACTACCTGAAGCAGGACGACGCCCGCATGGCCTCGGTGCTGGCCAAGTACGAGCTGCACGTGGCCCGCATCCTCGGCCTGGCCGGCGACGGCAAGGCGGCCGCCGACGCCAAGGCCATCGTCAAGCTGGAGACCGCGCTGGCCGGGGCGCAGTGGAGCAAGGTGCAGAACCGCGACCCGGTCAAGACCTACAACAAGATGAGCATCAAGGACCTGGCCGCGCTGTCGCCCGCCTATGACTGGGGCCACGCGCTGGCCTCGGCCGGCGTGGCCAACAAGGTGGACTATGTGATCGTCGAACAGCCGGACTACCTGGGCGCGTTCGGCGCGCTGCTGGAGCAGACCGACCTGGCCACCTGGAAGGCTTACTTCCAGTGGCAGTTGCTGCGCGCCGCCTCGCCCTACCTGTCCCGGGACTACGCCGACGCCCACTTCGATTTCTACGGCACGGTGCTGACCGGCGTGGCCGTCAAGCCGCCGCGCTGGAAGGAGGCGGTGGCGCTGGTGGAGCACAGCATGGGCGAGGCGCTGGGCAAGCGCTACGTGGCGCAGTATTTCCCGCCCGAGTACAAGGCCCGCATGGAGCAACTGGTGCAAAACCTGCTGGCGGCTTACCGCGCCAGCATCGACACCCTGGACTGGATGGGGCCGGAAACCAAGCAGCAAGCCCAGGCCAAGCTGGCCAAGTTCAACACCAAGATCGGCTACCCGGACAAGTGGCGCGACTACAGCGCGCTGGCCATCGTCCGGGGCGACCTGATGGGCAATGTGCTGCGCGCCGCCAACTACCGCTACCAGCGCATGATCAACAAGCTGGGCAAGCCGGTCGACCGCGCGGAGTGGGAGATGACGCCGCAGACCGTCAACGCCTACTATGAATCGACCTTGAACGAGATCGTGTTCCCGGCCGCCATCCTGCAGCCGCCGTTCTTCAACCCGGCCGCGGACGACGCCGCCAACTACGGCGCCATCGGCGCGGTGATCGGCCACGAGATCAGCCACGGCTTCGACGACCACGGCAGCCAGTCCGACGGCGACGGCAACCTGCGCGACTGGTGGACCCAGGAAGACCGCGCGCGCTTCAAGGCCAAGGCCGATGCGCTGACCGCGCAGTACGACCGCTACAGCCCGCTGCCCGGCTACCACCTCAACGGCGCGCTGACGCTGGGCGAGAACATCGCCGACAACAGCGGCCTGGCGATCGCCCACAAGGCTTACCAGCTCTCGCTGGGCGGCCAGCCGGCGCCGGTGATCGACGGCCTGACTGGCGACCAGCGTTTCTACATGGGTTTTGCCCAGGTGTGGCGCGAGAAGATGCGGGAAGCGGAGCAACTGCGCCGCCTCAAGATCGACCCGCACGCGCCGGGCCGCTTCCGCACCAACGGCGCGGTGGTCAACCAGCCCAGCTTCTACGACGCCTTCGGCGTCAAGCCGGGCGACCCGATGTATGTGGCGCCGGAACAGCGCGTGATCATCTGGTAGGCCGGCGGCGCGACAAAAAGGCCACAGACCGTGGCTTTTTTGTTATTGTTGCGTAGCTTGACTAGACAACGGAGAGAATGACTTGAGAGCCCATCTTGCAAGCGCCCTGGTGCTGGCGCTGCTGGCGTCCGCCGGCGTACAGGCACAACAGAAGAGCTCGGGCGTCGACCTGGCCAACATCGATGCGGCCGTGCGTCCGCAGGACGATTTCTTCCGCAACCAGAACGGCAAGTGGCTGGCCGCCACCGAGATCCCGTCCGACAAGCCGAGCTGGGGCGCGTTCGACAAGCTGGAAGACGACGTCAAGCCGCAACTGCGCGGCATCATCGAAGCGGCCGCCGCCGCGCCGGACAAGGCGCAGGGCACGGACGCCCAGCGCATCGGCGACTTCTTTGCCAGCTACATGGACGAGGCCAGGCTGGAAGCGCTGCGCCTGGCGCCGCTGAAGGCCGACTTCGAGCGCGTGGCCGCGCTCAGCGACAAGCGGCAGATTGCGGGGCTGATCGCCTACTTCAACCGGGTCGGCTATACCGCGCCCTACGGCTTCAACGTCCACCCCGATAACCGGGAATCGACCAAGTACGTGGTCGACATCGGCCAGGATGGCTTGAATTTGCCCGACCCCGATTACTACCTGAAGAAGTCGGACAAGAAGATGGCCGAAGCGCTGGCCAAGTATCGGCAGCATGTGACCAGGATGCTGACCCTGGCCGGCAACGCCAACGCGGCGGCCGACGCCAAGGCCATCGTGGCGCTGGAAACCGCGCTGGCCAAAATCCAGTGGACCAAGGTGCAGTTGCGCGATCCGGTCAAGGCCTACAACAAGCTGTCGCTGGAGCAGTTGGCCAAGCTGGCGCCCGGCTACGACTGGAACGCCTGGCTGAGCGGCACCGGCATCGCCGGCAAGGTCGATTACGTGATGGTCAGCCAGCCCAGCTTCATCAGCGGGTTCAACCAGTTGCTGCACAAGACGCCGCTGGCGACCTGGAAAGCATACTTCCAGTGGCAGGTGCTGCACGCGAACGCGCCCTACCTGGCCAAGGATTTCGCGCTGGAGAACTTCGCCTTCTACGGCAAGGTGCTGGCCGGGGTGGAAGAGCAGCAGCCGCGCTGGAAGCGCGCCGTCAACGCCACCGACAATGCGCTGGGCGAAAGCCTGGGCAAGCTGTACGTCGAGAAGCACTTCCCGGCCGAGCGCAAGGCGCGCATGGAGCAACTGGTGAAGAACCTGCTGGCGGCCTTCCGCCAAAGCGTGGACACGCTGGACTGGATGGGGCCGGAGACCCGCCAGGCGGCCCAGGCCAAGCTGGCCAAGTTCACCACCAAGATCGGCTATCCGAACAAGTGGCGCGACTATTCGGCGCTGGTGGTCAGCAAGGATGACCTGGTGGGCAATGTGCGCCGCTCGCGTGCCTTTGAGACCGACCACGAAGTCAACAAGCTGGGCAAGCCCATCGACCGCGACGAGTGGGGCATGACGCCGCAGACCGTCAACGCCTATTACAACCCGGAGCTGAACGAGATCGTGTTCCCGGCCGCCATCCTGCAGCCGCCGTTCTTCAATGCGGACGCCGACGACGCGGTCAACTACGGCGCCATCGGCGCGGTGATCGGCCACGAGATCAGCCACGGCTTCGACGACCAGGGCTCGCAGTACGACGGCGACGGCAACCTGCGCGACTGGTGGACCAAGGACGATCACAAGAACTTCGCCGCCCGCACCAAGATGCTGGTCAAGCAGTACAGCAGCTACAGCCCGGTCAAGGGTTACCACGTCAACGGCGAACTGACGCTGGGCGAGAACATCGCCGACAACAGCGGCGCGGCCATCGCCTACAAGGCTTACCTGATTTCGCTGGACGGCAAGCCGGCGCCGGTGATCGATGGCCTGAGCGGCGAGCAGCGCTTCTACATGGGCTTCGGCCAGGTCTGGCGCAGCAAGACGCGCGAGGCGCAGCAGATCGTCTACCTGAAGACCGATCCGCATGCGCCGGAGCAGTTCCGCGCCAACGGCACCTTGCGCAACCAGCCGGGCTATTACGAAGCCTTCGGCGTCAAGCCGGGCGACAAGATGTACCTGGCGCCGAAAGACCGCGTGATCATCTGGTAAGCAGCGGGGCCGCGGAGATGCGGCCCCCTTGCATTTCAGAGTAAACTACGGGCTTATTCATCACCCCAGCCCGATCCATGCGCCTGCGCCCTTTTGTTTGCTGCCTGCCTTTGTTGTTGACCGCCTGCGGCGATTCGTACACGCCGGTCGACCTGTACATGGCCAGGACGCCGGAATGCAGTAGCTGGCAGGAGAGTTCGCGCTTCGCGCTGCCGCGCGGGATCAGCGTGTCGACCACGCCGCCGGTGACGCTGCCGGACGGCGGCGCCGAGTTCACCTTCGTCTACATCGTGCCGCGCGGCGAGCGCGCCATCTTCCTGAGCCGCAGCTACAACGTCACCCAGCCCAAGGGGCCGCTGATCGCCAGGGCCACGCTGCTGACCTTCTACCAGCGCGCCACCAACATGCCGGCCGAGATCGTCGAGTCCATCCCCAAGGTGCCGGACATGCTGATCGCCGGCGCCACCGGCGACGAAACCATCTGGCGCGTGCGCCTGCAGGTCAAGGACAAGCTGCCGGCGCGCTTCGACCTGACGCCGCCGGCCATGGAGATCGCGCTGACCAAGTACCCGATGCGTACCTTCACCTACCGTTACTTCGCCGACCGCAAGGCGTTCGGTTTGTGTCGCTGATAAAAAAACCGGCCTCGTGAGGCCGGTTTTTCGTTAGTCGCAGCGCGCGTTTATTTGGAGGCTGCCGCTTCCGAGGCGGCCGGCGCGGCGGCCGCCGGCGCTGGCGCTTCAGGTTCCTTGAACTTGGCGCCGGCCTTGTCGGCCATGTAGACCATGGCGCGGGCCACTTCCACGTCGTCCAGGTCGGGGTTGCCGCCCTTGGCCGGCATGGCGCGGATGCCTTCCAGCGCGTGTTTGACCAGGGTGTCGTAACCTTGCGCGATGCGCGGACCCCAGGCGCCGGCATCGCCGAACTTCGGTGCGCCGGCGGCGCCGCTGCCGTGGCAGGCCGCGCAGGTGGAGGTATAGATGGCTTCGCCGGATTGCAGCACTTTCGGCGCGCTGGCGTCTTTCAGGGTAAAGCCGGCGTCGGCGACCGGAGCGATGCGGGCGGCGACTTCTTCGGGCGCCTGGCTGTTGGAGCCCTGGCCGGTCAGCTTGGTGGCGGTGACGTATTGCACCAGCAGGACGATGCCCAGGATGGTGACTGCGAAAAAGCCGATAACAGCTGCGACGAGTTGTTTTGGCGTTCTGATGGCGGATTCGTGTTCGTTATGTGCGTCGCTCATGATTTCCTTAACAGACAATTTCAAGCCGGGTGGCGCGAATTAAAAATAAGCTGCTGCCTTGCAAAACCTCTACCAAACCGGGCGATTATAGACACAAAAATGCGCCCATGGAAACGTAAACTTGCTCAAAACGACACTGCCCATGGACGGTTGCCAATAAAAACGGTATCCTACGCCACACTTCAAAAATCCCCCTACGCGGCTGTAGCTCAGTGGATAGAGTATTGGCCTCCGAAGCCAAGGGTCGTGGGTTCGATCCCCGCCAGCCGCGCCAGAATTTCCCCTTTTGTTAATGCAATGACAGCACCGCCCGCACGCTGGGGTCCAGCGCGCTGCGGTCGATGTAGCCGACCAGGTTGGGATTCTCGGCCACCAGGCGCTTGATGGCTTCGCTGTCGCCGGCTTCCACCGGCGGCTGGCCCTGGCCGGTGAACAGCATGCGCGCCCAGTAGGCTTTCATCTGGGCCGGCGCCTTGCCGCTGCTCTTCAGGTAGAAGCTGTTGCGCACCGGCGAGCCCTCGCTCTGGTCGATCGGCACCGCGTGCTGGCCGTTGGGAAATTCGACCGCCTTGCCGAGGAACAGGTCGGCCGCCTGTTCGCCGCTCAGGGCCTTGACCGGGTTGCGCGCCGAGACGATCACCACCACTTCGGCGCGGCTGCCGCCGCCGGCCAACAGCAGGGCGGCAAGCAGCAGGCGGGACAGGAATGAGGTACGCACGGCCGGCCCCCGTCAGTACAGAAAATCGGCCAGCAGGCTGAGCACGTTGACCTGGCCGCCGCGCGGCGTGCCGGCCACCACGTTCTGCAGGGTGCCATAGGAACCGGACGCCAGGTGCAGCTGGTCCCATTGCAGCTTGACGTCGAGATTGCGGGCCGCATCCCAGCGCACGCCGGCCGCATGGCTGTGCTGGCCGATGGGCAGGGCGCTGGTCTGGGTGCGCGGCCGCAGCTCGGCCAGCGTGACGTAGGGCGACAGCGTGCCGATGCGCACGCCGCCCGTCACATACCAGGCTTCGCGTATCAGTTGGGCGCCGCGGAGGTCGTAATTGCGGGCGCGCACCCACTCGCTGGTGAGGAACCAGTCGCCCGGGTCCCAGGCCGCGCCCAGCGACATGAAATGACCGCGCGGCGGGTTCTGGTTGTCGACGTCGCGCACCTGGTAGGCGGCGTGCAGGGTCAGCGCCCCTTGTTCCAGCGTGTCGAACACGCCCATCACATTGGTCGAGTGGACGTTGACGGCGCGCGTGTTGGTGACGGTGCGGCGGCCGTACAGGACGCGGGTGGTGTTGCTGATGTCGCCGAAATGCTGGCGGTACGAGCCTTCCACGCCATCGGCCTCCTTGAGCGCCAGCAGGCGGTAGACCTCGGCCGGCGGCCGCGCCGTGATGTTGGCGTAGCCGACCCGGCGCGAGTCCGACGCCAGGAAGCTGGATGGCCCGATGCGGCCGGCGCGCACGCTGAAGTCGGGCGTGAAGGCGTACTTCAGGTTGGCCCAGGTGACGGTGGGCAGGTAGGTGTCGTCCCAGCGGTATTCCGACACCACCTGCACCACGCCGGACAGTTGCGGGGTGAAGTTGGCGGTCAGTTGCAGGCCCAGGCGGCTGTCGACGTCGCCGCTCCACTGGCGGCTGTGGCCGATGCCGTTCGGTTGCAGGTTGTCGAACACGTAGTCGGCGCCGTGCTGGTCCGAGTGGGCCAGCCCGACCGTGCCGAAACCGTTGACCGACCACAGCGGCCGCACCGGATCGGGCGCGCTGTCGTCGGCCTGGGCCGGCCAGGCCAACGTCAAGCTCAGCAGCGCCACAGTCGCGGCCGGGATCAAATGTAGGCGTAGGGGCATCCGGTCTCCACGGTCTTATTGGTCGAGGTAGTGCGCCAGTAGTTTGTCCAGTTGCCGGGTTTTCTCCAGCCGCGCCAGGCCGTCGTTCACGGTGTGCAGCAGCTTGACCGCGTCGGGACTGTCAGCCGCCGCGCCGAAGTAGAGCGGACGCAGCGGCGCATCGGGCAGGGGCTGGCTGACCAGGGTGCCGTCCACCAGCAGGCTGCGCAGCTTGGGATTGATCAGGTACTGGCCGGCCATGGTTTCGCGGCTGTCGATAAACAGGTCGCAGCGGCCCAGGTGCAGCTTGGCGATCAGTTGCGCGTAGCCGACCGTGGTGCCGCGGTCGACCGCGCTGGTGGGGATGCCGTAATCCTCGAAGCGATAACCGCCCAGGCCGCACAGCCGGTAGCGGCGGGCATCGCTGAGCTGGCGCAGCCGGATCCCCTGCGGCCGCGCGCGGCGGGAATAGAAGTACACATTGTGCATGGTGAAGTAGGGCTCGCTGAGCAGCAGCTTGCTGTTGACGTCAGCCTTGCCGACATTCAGGGCCAGGTCGATGCGGTGATCGGCCACCAGGGCCAGGCAGCGCGCCCAGGGCAGCAATTGCACGTTGACGTTCCAGCCTTCGCGCTTGCCGATCAGGTTGAGCAGGTCGACCGTGGCGCCCACCACCTTGCCGTTGGGCTGGCCGTTGACGCGTTCGGCGAACACGAAAGGCGGCATTTCCGCCTGGTCGGCACACGCCCCCAGCGTCGCGCTACAGGCGTAGCCTGACACGAGGCACAACAGCAGGAAAGCGTAAAAACGATTCATCGCTGAGGGGATGGCATGGGTCGGTCTTCATTCTAACAAATGCCGTCTGGCCCGCCCATCAAGTGTTGCGCGGATGAAAAACTTTTTGCAGCTCCACCGCTGCCGCGGCGGCCGTCCGATGGTACGGCTCAGGTTATGGCTCCCCACACGATTGGACAGGCGGCTTCGTTCAGTTGGCGGTTGAGCTACACTTTTTCCTTCTCCGCTCGCCTGTCCCGCATCATGCCCAGTCTGACCTCATTGGACGATCGCGGTTTCCGCCGCATCCTGCTACGCAATGTCACCCTGCCGCTGGCCGCCGCCGTGGTCAGCGCCGCCGTGTTCCTGGCGCTGCTGGCCTACCTGGTCAACGCCATGAGCTGGGTCGAGCGCAGCGAACGCATCATCGGCAGCGCCAACGATGTCGCCAAGCAGATGGTCGACATGGAGGCCGGCCTGCGCGGTTACCTGCTGGCTGGCGAGGAAGCGTTCCTGCAGCCGTACACGCTGGCCAAGCCGCGCGCGGCCGCCGCCATCGATGCGTTGCTGCGCCTGGTCGAGGACGAGCCGCAGCAGGTCAGCCGCCTGCGCACCGTGCTCGCCCAGCAGCAGCAGTGGGACCAGTACGCGCAGCAGATGATACGGCTGCGCGCGGCCAACGGCGACGTCACCGGCCCCGTCAAGACCGGGCGCGGCGAGGTCCAGTTCGACGAAATCCGTCGCCAGCTCGACGAGTTCGTGAGCGCCGAGATGCGCATGCGCCAGCAGCACAACGCCACCGCGCGCGCTGTCACCAATTGGGTGGCCGTGCTGTACCTGGCGCTGACCCTGGGCGTGGGCGGCATCCTGGCCTGGTTCGGCCGCCGCGAATTGATCGGCTTGTCGGCGCGCTATCACGAAGTCCTGCAGCGGCAGAACGAGCACGCCGAGCAACTGGCGCAGCAAGCGTGGCTGCGCACCGGCCAGAGCGAACTGGCGCAGCAGGGCATGGGCCAGTTGACCTTGCCCAGCCTGGCCTCGGCGTTGCTGCAATTCCTGGCGCGCTACATGCAGGTGGTGGTGGGCGCGGTGTACGTGCGCAGGCCGGACGGCAGCTTCCGCCGCGCCGCCGCCTACGGTTTCAGCGCCGAATGGGAGCGGCGCGAGCAGCAACTGAAGCCGGCCGAAAGCCTGGTGGCGCAGGCCGCGCTGGAACGCCGCATCATCCGCCTGGACCGGGTGCCGGCCGATTACATCCAGGTCGCCTCCGGCCTGGGCGCCGGCACGCCGGCCAGCGTGATCCTGGCGCCGGTGGACGCGGACGGCGAAGTCAACGGCGTGGTCGAGCTGGGCCTGCTGCGCCCCATCGCCGCGCGCGACATCGAGCTGCTGGCCATGGTGAAGGGGAATATCGGCAGCGCCATCGAGGCCAGCGCCTCGCGCCAGCGGCTGCAGGAAGTGCTGGCCGAAACCCAGCAGCTCAACGAGGAGCTGCAAGTGCAGCAGGAAGAACTGCGCACCGCCAACGAGGAGCTGGAAGAACAGTCGCGCGTGCTGGAAGCATCCCAGGCCAGCCTGGAAAACCAGAAGGCCGAGCTGGAGCAGACCAATGAACAACTGGCCGAACAGGGCCAGGCGCTGGACCAGAAAAATGCCGAACTGCTCAAGGCCCAGCAGGACTTGCAGGAGCGCGCCGCCGAGCTGGAGCGCGCCAGCCAGTACAAGTCGCAATTCCTGGCCAATATGTCGCACGAACTGCGCACGCCGCTCAACAGTTCGCTGATCCTGGCCAAGTTGTTGGCGGAAAACGCCGACGGCAATCTCAACGAGGAACAGGTACGCTTTGCCCACACCATTTATTCGGCCGGCAACGACCTGCTCAACCTGATCAACGACATCCTCGACATCTCCAAGGTGGAGGCGGGCAAGCTGGAGCTGGCGCCGGAAGCGCTGGCGCCGCGCCAGGTCATCGCCGGCCTGGCCAGGAGCTTCGAGCCGCTGGCGCAGCAGAAGAAGCTGGATTTCCAGTTGCGCATCGCCGACGACGTGCCGGCGCAGATGACCACCGACCGCCAGCGCCTGGAACAGATCCTGAAGAATTTGCTGTCGAACGCGCTCAAGTTCACCAGCACCGGCCAGATCGCGCTCAGCGTCAGCGCCGCCGGCGACGGCCGCCTGGCGTTCGCGGTGCAGGACACCGGCATCGGCATCCGCGCCGAGGACCAGCAAGCCATCTTCAACGCCTTCCAGCAGGCCGACGGCACCACCAGCCGCAAGTACGGCGGCACCGGCCTGGGGCTGTCGATCTCGCGCGACCTGGCGCACCTGCTGGGCGGCGACATCAGCCTGGCCAGCGAACCGGGCAAGGGCAGTTGCTTCACGCTGACGCTGCCCGTGCTCTGGACCCCGCCGGCGCCCGGCCCGCGCCAGGGCAGCGCCAGCGCGGCGGCCGTGGTGGACACCGGCACGGCGCTGCCGCCCGCCGCCACCGCACCGACGCCGGCGCCGGCGCCCGTGCCCGTGCCGGCCGCGCCGCGCCCGCGTCCCTTCGACGACGACCGCGCGCTGCTGGCGGCGGACGGCGCGCAGCGCGGGCGCCTGGTGCTGGTGGTGGAAGACGACCAAGCCTACGCCCGCATCCTGTACGACCTGGCGCGCGAGCAGCAGTACCGCTGCCTGGTCGCTTTCGAGGCCGACGAAGGGCTGGCGCTGGCGCGCGCGTATCGGCCGGACGCGATCCTGCTGGACATCCGCCTGCCCGACCGTTCCGGCCTGTCGGTGCTGCAGTTGCTGAAGGACGATGCCCAGACCCGCCACATTCCCGTGCACGTGGTGTCGGCCGCCGACCACGGCGAGGCGGCGCTGCACCTGGGCGCGATCGGCTACGCGCTGAAGCCGACCACGCGCGAGCAGTTGATGGAAGTGTTCCGCCGCATCGAGAGCAAGCTGACGCAGAAAATCAAGCGCGTGCTGCTGGTGGAGGACGACGACCGCCAGCGCGACAGCGTGGTGCAACTGATCGCCGACGCCGACGTCGACATCGTCGCGGTCGGCAGCGGCATGGAAGCGCTGGCGCTGCTGCGCAGCACGGTCTACGACTGCATGATCATCGACCTCAAGCTGCCCGACATGCAGGGCAGCGAGCTGCTGCAACGCATGAGCGAGGAAGCGCTGGCGGCCTTCCCGCCGGTGATCGTCTACACCGGCCGCAACCTGTCGCGCGCCGAGGAGGCCGAGCTGCACAAGTATTCGCGCTCCATCATCATCAAGGGCGCGCGCTCGCCCGAGCGCCTGCTGGACGAGGTGACGCTGTTCCTGCACAAGGTGGAGGCCGACCTGTCCAGCGAGCGCCAGCGCATGCTGAAAACGGTGCGCGCGCGCGACCGCGTGTTCGACGGCCGCCGCATCCTGCTGGTGGACGACGACGTGCGCAACATCTTCGCCCTGACCAGCGCGCTGGAGCAGCAGGGCCTGGCGGTGGAAGTGGGCCGCAACGGCCAGGAGGCGCTGGACAAGCTGGCCGCCGTGGCCGACATCGACCTGGTGCTGATGGACGTGATGATGCCGGGCATGGACGGCCTGGAAGCCACGCGCCGCATCCGCGCCGACCCGCGCCGCGCGCGCCTGCCCATCATCGCCATCACCGCCAAGGCCACCCGCGACGACCAGGAGCAGTGCCTGGCGGCCGGCGCCAACGATTACCTGGCCAAGCCGCTGGACCTGTCGCGCCTGTACTCGCTGCTGCGGGTGTGGATGCCTGTGGGAGAACGCGCCTGATGCACAGCGATACCGACATCGAGCTGAAGGTGCTGATGGAAGCCATCTACCTGAAATACAGCTACGACTTCCGCGACTACACGGGCGCCTCGCAAAAGCGCCGGGTGCTGCACGCGCTGCACGCCATGGGCTGCGCCAGCATCCCGGCGCTGCAGGCGCGCGTGCTGCAGGAACCGGCCGCGTTCAGCGAGCTGCTGCAATACCTGACCATCCCGGTGACGTCGATGTTCCGCGACCCCGGCTATTTCCGCGCGCTGCGCGAGCATGTGCTGCCGGTGCTGGGCACCTACCCGTCGCTGAAGATCTGGGTCGCCGGCTGCAGCACCGGCGAGGAAGTGGTGTCGATCGCCATCCTGCTCAAGGAAGAGGGGCTGCTGGAGCGCAGCACCATCTACGCCACCGACATCAATCCGCAGGCGCTGGAGACGGCGCGCAAGGGCGTGTTCCCGCTGGCGGCCATGCGCGAGTACACGGCCAACTACCAGGCGGCCGGCGGCCGCCACAGCTTTTCCGAGTACTACACGGCCGCCTACGACGCCGCCCTGTTCGACAGCACGCTGTGCGACAACGTCACCTACGCCGACCACAGCCTGGCCACCGACGCGGTGTTCGCCGAGATGCAACTGGTCAGTTGCCGCAACGTGCTGATCTATTTTAAGAAGTCCCTGCAGGAACGCGCGCTGGGCCTGTTCCACGACGCGCTGTGCCACCGCGGCTTCCTCGGCCTGGGCAGCAAGGAAAGCCTGGACTTCTCCGCCTACGCCGCCCGCTTCGAGCCGGTGGCCAAGCGCGAACGGCTGTTCCGCAAGCGCTGACCATGGACCCGTCCCCCCTGCAGTCTGCGCTGGCCGGCCGCCGCATCGAGGCGGTGGTGATCGGCGCCTCGGCCGGCGGCGTCAGCGCCCTGCTGCAACTGCTGCCCGGCCTGCCGGCCGACTACCGCTGCGCGGTGGTGGCCCTGCTGCACATGCCGGAGCACCACGACAGCCATTTGGCCGAGGTATTCCAGCAGCGCCTGGCGCTGCCGGTGTACGAAGCGCAGGACAAGCAAAGCATTTCCACCGGGACGCTGTATTTTGGCGGTTCCGGCTACCATCTATCTGTGGAGAGCGACCGAAGTTTCTCGCTGAGTTGCGAGGCGCCGCTGCATTTCGCGCGGCCGGCGATCGATTACCTGATGGAATCGGCAGCGGATGCCTATGGGCCAGCCTTGCTGGGCATCCTGCTGACCGGCGCCAACCAGGACGGCGCGGCGGGCATGGCCGCCATCGCGGCGGCCGGCGGCCTGACGGTGGTGCAGGACCCGCGCGAGGCCGAAGTGTCCACCATGCCGGCCGAGGCGATCCGCCGCCATGCGCCCGACCTGGTGTTGCCGCTGGCGGAAATACACCGACTGTTGATGCTGTTGGAGAATAATTGATGCAAGACGCGTCCTTAACGAAGACCAAGCTGCTGATCGTCGACGATCTGCCGGAAAACCTGCAGGCCCTGCACGCGCTGATACGCGGCGACGGCCGCCTGGTGTTCGAGGCCGGATCGGGCGAGGCGGCGCTGGCGCTGATGCTGGAGCACGACTTCGCGCTGGCCATCATCGACGTGCAGATGCCGGGCATGGACGGCTTCGAGCTGGCCGAGCTGATGCGCGGCACCGAGAAGACCCGCCACATCCCCATCGTGTTCGTGACGGCGGCCGGCAAGGAGTTGAATTATTCCTTCAAGGGTTACGAGGCGGGCGCGGTGGACGTGCTGTACAAGCCGCTCGACCCGCGCGCGGTGAAAGGCAAGGTGCACGCCTTCGTCGCCCAGTACGAGGCGCGCGAGGCCATGCGGCGCCAGGTCGAGGCGCTGGAGGCGGCGCGGCGCCAGCAGGAAGCCACGCTGGCCGAGCTGAACGCGGCCCAGGCCCAGCTCCGGCACGCCTTGCAGATGCGCGACGAATTCATGTCCATGGTGTCGCACGAGATGCGCACGCCGCTCAACACGCTGTACCTGGAAACCCAGTTGCGCAAGATGCAGCTCGAGCGCGGCAACATGGCCGCCTTCAGCGCCGAGCAGTTGCAGCGCATGGTGGCGCGCGACGACCGCCAGATCCAGAGCATCATCCGCCTGATCGACGACATGCTGGACGTGTCGCGCCTGCGCAGCGGCAAGCTGTCGCTGCGGCCGGGGCCGGTCGAACTGTCCAGCCTGCTGCAGCGGGTGGTGCACGACCTGGCGCCGCAGGCGGCCGCGGCCGGCAGCAGCATCGTGCTGGATGCCGGCGCCGAAGTCAGCGGCTGCTGGGACGAGTTCCGCATCGAGCAGATCGTGGTCAACCTGCTGACCAACGCGCTGCGCTATGGCGGCCAGCAGCCGGTGCACGTGAGCCTGTCGGTGGCGCCGGAGTGGGTGCAGATCGACGTGCGCGACCACGGGCCGGGCATCGCCCAGGAGCAGCAGGAAATCATCTTCGAGCCCTACGAGCGCGGCGCCAGCAACAACGTGCCGTCCGGGCTGGGGCTGGGCTTGTACATTTCGCGCCAGTTGGCGCACGCCCATGGGGGCAGCCTCAGCCTGCGCAGCCGGCCGGGGGAAGGCGCGGTGTTCAGCCTGCGCCTGCCGCGCAACCAGGCCGTCGCCGCGGCAGCGGCCTGAGCTCAGCGCGAGCGCGCTTCCTCGCGGCGCTGGATCAGGTAAGCCTTGAGGTCGTCAAAGCTGATGGCGCCGCGCTGGCTGGTGTCGATGCGCTCGAAATTCTTGTCGATGAAATTCAGGCCGGCCTGGCGCGCTTCGTCGCGCGTCAGCGTGCCGCTGCCGTCGAGGTCGGCGGCGTCGAAACGCTGCTTGAGCTTTTGCAGGGCCTGGTAGCGCAGCAGCACCGGGCCGGTGGTGGCGTCGCGCAAGGGCTGGCGCAGGGCGGGCGGCACGTTCGGTTCGGCCGGCACGCTGCGCATGGCCGAGGCGGCGGCCGGCGCGGTCGCATCCGCTTGCGGCGCCTGCGCGGCGGCCTGGATCGACGCCGTGGCCGCCACGACCGCAGCGCTGCGCAGCGCGAATTGCATAAGCTTCATGGTTGTCTCCCTTGCACGGCTTTGCACCGTTGTGCCGCATGCAGTATGACACAGCGGGCGGTGCGCCGGTGGTTCCGGTGGTCGGCGCGGGATCGCGGCCGGCGTGCGCCACGGCTGTTGTTTTTTGCCGCGAAAATTGCATCTTGCGACAATTGGTGACATTCCCGCAAGGAAAAAGAATCTATGCTGGCTCCCGCGCTCCCCAAACTCCGGCACGCATCCGCCCTATCCGACAAAATCAAGTATAGGAGTCAGCCATGCGCCTCAACACGCCCGTCACGCAGCACGAGCTGGTCATGGAGGATGGTCGCACCATCGTCTCCAGCACCGACCTGCAGGGCAACATCAATTACGCCAATCCCTATTTCATCGAAGTCAGCGGCTTCACCGAAGCCGAGCTGATCGGTGCGCGCCGCGCGCATGATGGCCGGCGGCGACCTCACGCCTTCCATCGATATCCGCCGCGACGATGAAGTGGGGTGGCTGTTGGCGGCGCTGCGCCAGACCAACGTCAACTTGCACAGCATCATCGGCGACGTGCGCGCCAATTTCGAAGAGATCAGCCAGGCCACCGATGAAATCGCCGACGGCAACATGGATTTGTCGGGCCGCACCGAGTCGCAGGCGTCCAGCCTGCAGCAGACGGCGGCCAGCGTCGAGCAACTGCACAGCACCGTGCAGCAGAGCGCCTCGAACGTGGCCAACGCCAACCAGTTGGCCGAGCGCGCGCAGCAGGTGGCGGCGCAGGGCGGCGACATCGTGTCGCAGGTGGTGTCGACCATGGGCGACATCAACGCCTCGTCCAGCCGCATCCTGGACATCATCGGCCTGATCGACGGCATCGCCTTCCAGACCAACATCCTGGCGCTGAACGCGGCGGTGGAAGCGGCCCGCGCCGGCGAGCAGGGCCGCGGCTTCGCGGTGGTGGCCAGCGAAGTGCGCGCGCTGGCGCAGCGCTCGGCCGGCGCGGCCAAGGAAATCAAGGCGCTGATCGACACCTCCATCGAGAAGGTGCAGGCCGGCACCGTGCTGACCAACAGCGCCGGCCAGACCATGGGCGAAGTGATCGAATCGGTGCGCCGGGTGTCGCAGGTGATGGGCGAGATTTCCAACTTCACGCGCGAGCAGAGCGCCGGCATCGGCCAGGTCAACCAGGCGCTGATCCAGATCGACGGCCTGACGCAGCAGAACGCCGCCCTGGTCGAGGAAGCGGCGGCGGCGGCCGGCAACCTGGCGCAGCAGACGCGCTGCGTGGCGCAAGCCATGGCGGTGTTCAAGCTCAGGCACGCGGCGCAGGCGGCCGCCCAGCGCAAGCCGGCCGGCAAGGCCGGCGGCAAGCAGCCCCTGCAATTGCCGGCCTGACGGTATCATGTCGCTTTTCTTCTTCAGGCGACGCCAGCGGCAGGACATGAAACACACGGTGACATTGGCAGGGCAGGGATGGCGGTTTGACACGGAAGCGCCGGAGACCGTGCTGGAATCGGCGGAGCTGGCGGGCGTGCGCCTGCCCAGCTCCTGCCGCAACGGCGCCTGCCGCACCTGCATCTGCCTGTCCACGCGCGGCCAGGTGCGCTACACGGTCGAATGGCCGGGCCTGAGCCGGGAGGAAAAGCGCGACGGCTACATCCTGCCCTGCGTGGCCATCGCCGAATCCGACCTGGTGATCGAGGCCCCGGCCGCCAGCCAGTTCTAGTCCTGCGCCGGCTGGCCGCTGCCGTGCCGGCGGTAGGCGCCCGGTCCCATGCCGTACTGGCGCTTGAAGGCGCGGTTGAAGGCCGCTTCCGACTGGTAGCCGACCGCTTCGCCCACCGCGCCGACGGCCCGGCCCTGTTCCAGCAACTGCGCCGCGCGCGCCATGCGCAGCCCGGCCAGCACCGCGGCCGGGGTGGCGTCCGCCGCCTGCTTGAACAGGCGGGCGAAAGTGGCGCGCGACATGTGGCAAGCGGCGGCCAGGTCTTCCAGCGTCCAGGCGCGTTCCGGCGCCGCCAGCATGCCGTTCAGCGCGGCCTGCAAGCGGCGTTCGGCCAGCACGCCGAACAGGCCGGGCGTGGTCATGGCCTGCTCCAGCCAGGCCCGTATCAGCAGCGCGAACAAGGCCGAGGATAATTGCCGCACGATGGCCGCCGAGCCGCCGCGCGGCGCTTCCGCTTCGGCCTGCAGCATGGCGATCAGCTCGCGCAGGCTGCGCGCGTCGGTGCGGTCGGTGGTGCGCACCACCAGCAGCGGCGGCAGCGCCGCCAGCAGGCCAGCGCCGTCGGCCGCGAAGCGGAATTCCCCGCACAGGATGTCGGTCTGCGGCCCGCTGCCCCGGTTGCGCACGTAGCGCAGCAGGCCGCGCGTGGCGCGCGGCGCCTGGGCCTGGCGGGCGTCGCCGATGTGCAAACGGTGCGCGCCGCCGTGCGGGAAGACGATGATGTCGCCGGCCTGCAGCGGCAGGTCCCGCGCGCCGGCGCCTTTGGCCAGCGCCGTGCCGCGCACGATGACGTGGTAGGGCGCGACGCCGGCCGGCGCGCGTTCGTGGTCCAGCACCCAGGGCGCGCCGAAGCGGCAGCGCACGTCCAGCGCGGTCTGGACCGGGTAGAGGGAGAGCAGGCGGCTGAGGGTATCCATAAACTCGGTATGAGACGATAGAGCAAATTGTAGAGCATTTTGAGCATTCATCATCTCAAGCGCGGCGCCTACACTGTCTCCATACCCACTCCCCCTGAAAGGAAGCAGATCATGTCCCGTCTCTATACCCAAGCCGTCACCGAAGCCACCGGCCACGCCGCCCAACTGTACGCCGCCATCAAGGGCGCGGTCGGCAAGGTGCCCAATGCCTACGCGGCCATCGGCAGCAACAGCCCGGTCGCGCTGGAAGCGGCCCTCAACCTGGACGGCGCGCTGCGCAAAAGCAGCCTGGGCGCGAAGGAAATCGAGGTGGTCAAACTGGCCGTCAGCCAGGAGGCGCAGTGCGATTACTGCCTGGCCGCGCACACGCTGATGGGCAGCAAGGCCGGCCTGGGCGCCGAGGCGATCCTGGCCGTGCGCCATGGCCAGCCCAGCGGCGATGCGCGCACCGATGCGCTGGCGACCTTTGCGCACACCGTGGTCAGCACCAGCGGCGACGTGCCGGACGCCGTGCTGGGCGCGGTCCGGGCGGCAGGCTACAGCGACGCGCAGATCGTCGACACCTTGCTGGCGATCGCTTCCATCACCTTCACCAACCTGTTCAACCGGGTGAATGCGACCGCGATCGATTTCCCGCGCGCGGCTTAACCGGGCTTGTTGCGGAGGCGCTGCAGCAGGGCCTCCGTCGAATCGCTGAGCGGCACGCCGTGCTGCCTCAGCAACTGCACGTGCAGCACCAGGTTTTCCAGCACCAGCTTGGCGGCCACGGCCAGCATGGTCAGCCGCCGGTCTTCCTCGCTGAAGTTGTCCATGGCGTCGGCCATCTCGCACAGGTGGTTGGCGATCAGGCCGCGCAACTCGTGCTCGTCAAACGGCAGGTCGGCGAAATCGATGGGGTCTTCCTTTTCCACTTCCTGCATCAGCAGTTCCAGCTCTTGGGGCGTGATCGACATCCAGGGCTCCGGTGATAGACGCATTTTCATTTTAGGCGAAACGGCATAGAATCTGCCACTAGCCTGTCCCACCCAAAAAACTACATTGATGGCGCAACTGATCTTTACCCAGCAACTGGGGCGTTTCATGCGCGTGCCGCAAGTGGAGACTGATGCGGCCGACCTGCGCAGCGCCCTGGACGCCTGCTTTGCCGATCATCCCCGGCTGCGCGGCTATGTGCTCGACGAGCAGGGCCATCTGCGCGAGAACGTGGTGATCTTCATCGACGGCCAGCGCCCGCGCGACACGCGCCGGCTGGACGATCCTCTCGCGCCGCATTCCAAAGTCTACATCTTGCAAGCTTTATCTGGAGGCTGACATGTCCGACCGCGCTTACCTTGCCACCCGCAAGGGACTGTTTGAAATCTACCGCACCCACGAGGCCTGGCACCTGGACCAGCAGCACTTCCTGGGCGATCCGGTGACCATGGTGTTGCCGGACCGGCGCGACGGCACGCTGTACGCGGCGCTCAACCTCGGCCACTTCGGCACCAAGCTGCACCGGCGCGATCCCGGCAGCGACCACTGGGTGGAAGTGGCGGCGCCGGCCTTCCCGCTCAAGCCGGAAGACAGCACTGACCCGGTCGAATGGAAGGTGCGCCAGATCTGGTCGATGGCGGCCGGCGGCCCGGACCAGCCGGGCGTGTTGTGGGCCGGCACCCTGCCGGGCGGCCTGTTCCGCTCGAACGACCGCGGCGATAGCTGGCACCTGGTGGACGCGCTGTGGAACGTGCCCGAACGCGCCAAGTGGATGGGCGGCGGCTACGACGTGCCGGGCATCCACAGCATCTGCGTCGATCCGCGCGACAGCGACTCGGTGCTGGTGAGCGTGTCCTGCGGCGGCGCCTGGCTGACCACGGACGGCGGCGCCACCTGGACCTCGCGCGCCAAGGGCATGAACGCGAAATACATGCCGCCCGAGATGGCCATGGTGGAAGAAGTGCAGGACCCGCACCGCATCGTGCGCTGCGCGGGCGAGCCGGACAAGCTGTGGTGCCAGCATCACTGCGGCATCTGGCGCAGCGTCGACAACGGCGCCAACTGGACCGAGGTGGTGCCGGCCGCGCCGGTGTCGAATTTCGGTTTCGTGACGGCCGTGCACCCCCGGGATGGCGAGACGGCCTGGTTCGTGCCGGCCGAGGCGGACAGCAAGCGCATTCCGCCGCAGGCCTCGCTGGCGGTGACCCGCACCACCGACGGCGGCAAGACCTTCAACGCCTGGCGCGGCGGCCTGCCGCACGAGCACTGCTACGACCTGGTGTACCGCCACGGCCTGGCGGTCAGCGACGACGGCCAGATCCTGCTGATGGGATCGACCACCGGCGGCGCCTGGGTGTCCGAGGATGGCGGCGGCCAGTGGCAGCCGCTGCCGGCCCACCTGCCGCCGGTGTATGCGGTCAGCTTCGCCTGAGCCGCTTCAGCCGGCGTAGGCCAGGAACATGTCCACCGTGGCTGCCACCACCTGCTGCTGGACGGCCGGGTCCAGCGGCTTCTGGCCCAGGGTGACCTGAGGCCAGAAGCCGAACGTCTTCAGCGCGCCTTGCAGCAATTGCGAGGCGATCACCGGGTCCGCCTTCAGCAGCTTGCCGTCCGCCTGCGCCGTGCGCAGCCAGGTGGTGATGGCTTCTTCCTTCACGCTCAGCCGCGCCACCATTTCCTGCGCCCGTTGCGGCGAATGGATGGCTTCGGCGATGGCCACGCGCGCCAGGTCGAGAAAATAGTCGTCGCGCAGCAGATCCATTTTCCGGTTCAGCACGTCCAACAGTTGCTGGCGCAGCGGCATGGCCGGGTCGTAGGGCGGGGGCGCCATGGCGGCCGTGCTGTTCCACAGTTCATGCAATATTTGCGCGAACAGTTCGTCCTTACTGGGGAAGTGGTTGTACACCGTGCGCTTGGAGACGGCGGCGGTGGCCGCGATCTTGTCCATGCTGGTCGCTTCGAAGCCGTTGGCGCGGAATTCGGCGATGGCGGCGTCCACGATGGCCTGGCGCTTGCGGTCGGTGAGTTTGAGGGGGGCGTTCATCTTTTCATTTTACACCGGGTAGTTTACTTTTCAAAAATAAGAACTACACTGTGTAGTGTACATTTTCCATGCTGGAGTTGCCGCCATGAGTTCTCCCTCTGTTATTGCCGAATCCGCCGTCGACCGCCTGGATGGCTTGTCCGTGCCCAGCGCGCCGCGCACGCGCGACGGCCGTTTCCGCAATCCGGTCAAGATGCACAAGATGGGCTTCTTCAAGACGCTGGGCATCATGCTGCGCTTCGCCTTCGACAAGCCGCAGGACACGGTGCCCAAGCAAGCCATTCCCGTTCACGCGATCACGCAGCAGCAATTACTGGCTGCTCCGGATCGCAGCCTGTTCCGCCTGGGCCATTCCACCGTGCTGCTGAAGCTGAACGGCCAGTTCTGGCTGACCGACCCGGTGTTTTCCGAACGCGCCTCGCCGGTGCAGTGGGCCGGGCCGCAGCGCTTCCACCAGCCGCCGATCGGCATCGACGAGCTGCCGCCCATCACCGGCATCATCCTGTCGCACGACCACTACGACCACCTGGACCGCGCGGCCGTGCTGCAACTGGCGCACAAGACTGAGCACTTCATCACGCCGCTGGGCGTGGGCGACCGCCTGGTGGCCTGGGGCATCCCGGCGCGCAAGGTGCAGCAGCTGAGCTGGTGGCAGAGCACCTGGGTCGCCGGCCTGAAGCTGGTGGCCACGCCGGCCCAGCACTTTTCGGGGCGCGGCCTGGGCGACCGCAACAAGACGCTGTGGGCGTCCTTTGTGATCGAGGACCGCGACGTGCGCCTGTTCTTCAGCGGCGACAGCGGCTATTTCGACGGCTTCAAGGAGATCGGCCGCAAGTACGGCCCCTTCGACCTGACCATGGTGGAAACCGGCGCCTACGATCCGCAGTGGCCGGACGTGCACATGCAGCCGGAAGAATCGCTGCAGGCCCACATCGACCTGCGCGGCAAGGTGCTGCTGCCGATCCACAACGGCACCTTCGACCTGTCGCTGCACGCCTGGCATGACCCGTTCGAGCGCATCACCCAGTTGGCGGAAGAGCGCCGCCTGCCGCTCGCCACGCCGGAGATCGGCCAGGCGCTGGATATCCGCCAGCCGCTGGCCGGGCACAAGTGGTGGGAAGCGCTGGTGGCGCAAGAGGCCGTCGTTCCCGCATAAGCGGGAACCCATACTGAGCTGGCCAGCGTTCTATCGCGGGCATTCAGGCGGGGCATGGATTCCCGCCTGCGCGGGAATGACGACGGCTAGGCGGTGACGTTGATGAACTTGCCGATGGTCTGGCCCAGCGCGTTGACGCTGGGCTTGGGCTGAACCAGCGACGGCGGCAGCGCCTGCTCGGAACGGGGCGGGTTTTGTATTGCCTTGCTGAGGTCGACCGCGGGCGCGGCCTTTGCCGCCTGCTGCTGTTGGGCCGCCTGGGCCTGGCTGCTTTGCTGCTGGGTGTCGCTGAGCTTTTGCTTATCCTTGTCCAGCAGATCGCGGCTGGCGTCCAGCCGGCTGCGGTCCTGGTTCACCCGCGACTGGTCTTGCTGCACCTGCCTTTCGGCCTGGACAACCGATGCCTGCAGCGCGCTGACGGACGTAAGACTGGCCACAAAATTTCCCTAGTGCAGTACGATCCCTTGCAGATTAGGCTAGAAAAATAAAAAAGGCAAGGCTGACTGCGCCTTGCCATGAGGAGAGAACGGGAGGGCTTAGAAGCGGTACAGCACCGACGCTTCCCAGGTGCGGCCGAACAGCGGACGGGCGTTGATCGGGCCGACATTGCCGGTGGTCAGGCGCGAATTGCCTTCGGTCAGGCCCAGTTCATTGCTCAGGTTGTTGCCGCTGAGGCGGACTTCCACCTTGTCGCCCAGCGCGAACAGCACGCCGGCGTCGACCGTGTGATAGGCCGGCAGGTACTGCTGGTTGAGCTGGTCCGCCCAACGTTCGCCGATCGAGGTGTAGGTGCCGTACAGCTTGGCCGAATTGCCGTCGCCGAAAGGAATGCGGTAGGTCGGCGTGAAGCGGAACTGCAGCTTGGGCTGGCGCTGCACGGTCTTGCCGGCGGTGTCGGGATTGTCCTTGTATTCCGACTTTTGATAGTCGCCGGTCAGCGCCAGTTGCAGGTTCTCGATCGGGCGTACCGCCAGTTCCCATTCCAGGCCATTGCCCTTGGAGCCGCTGACGCGGTTCAGGGTCGTGCCGTCGGCCAGGATCTGCGAGAAGGCGATGCCGTCGAAGTCGGTGTGGAAGGCGTTGATGTAGGCCGTGTAGAACGAGGTCGCGGTCTTGAAGCCGATCTCGTACTGGCTGACCTTGGGCGTCGGCAGGATGTTGGCGTTGCTGACATCCTTCTGGTTGCCGACGTTGCGCATGTCGTCGAACGAGATGAAGGTGTGGCCGCGGTTGGCGCGCACGAACACCGAGCTGTCCTTGGCCAGCTTGTAGTTGCCGCCGATGGTGTAGGAGTTGGCGCTGTCGGTGCGGCTCAGGTAGGTGTTGGCGCCGTTCGGCATCGAGGTGCCGTTGTTGTACACGGTCAGCAGGTTGTTATCGGTGTCGCCCGCGCTCAGGTTGGAGATGGTGCCGCTGATCTTTTGCTGCTCGTGGCGGGCGCCGAAGTCCACCTTGATCTTGTCGTTGACGCGCCATTCATCCGAGATGAAGCCGGCCGTGTTGCGGCCGTCGTAGGACGCCACCGGCGCATAGTTGACCGGGCCGTCGGTGCCGTTCTTCGACACGATCACGCCGTTGTTCAGGGTGACGTCGATCAGGCTGGCCTGCGGCTGGGCCGTCATCAGGTGGCTGTTGCCCAGGTACCAGACGTCGTGCGAGGAGTAATCGGCGAAATAGGCGCCCACCGTCAGCGTGTGCTCCTTGCCGATGTCCTTGCTGACGCGCAGCTCGTCGGTGAAGGATTTCAGTTGCTTCTCGACCGCCCACAGGCCGGCTTGCACCACTTCCTGGTTGCCGTCCACCGCGCCGCCGTGCACATAGGTCGCGCTGCCGGCCGTGGCTGCCTTGCCGGCCGCCGCCACCACGGCCGCGTTGCCGTTGGCCGAGGCGATGGCGTTGGCCAGGTAATCGTTCATCGACAGCGGGTTATTCCCGGTGAACATGGCGATGGTGTTGAGGTCGCCGTCGAAGCGGTTGAACTTGTTGGACACGGCCCAGTCGCCCACCTTCTGGTCGAAGTCGGCGCCGAACACCGTGGCTTTCAGGCCGCGGCCGTCGGCCAGGTCGCGGGTCAGCGTCTTGCCGGGGCCGGCCTCGATGGTGAAGTTGCGCATTTCGCCGCTCATCAGGGTGCCGGTCAGCGGATCGAAGCCGGGGAAGGCGCTGATGGTGCGGCCGCCGTTGCTGGAGATCAGCGGCACGCCGGTGTAGAAGGCGTTCTTGTCGTCGGTGTTGCGGGCGTACAGGGTCAGCTTGCCCTGGTCCAGGTTGCGGGTCAGGGTGGCGGTGATCTGGTGGCCGTCGTCGGCCGGGAAGCCGGCGTCGCGCACGCCGTCGGTCTTGCGGTAGAAGCCGCCGACCGAGCCGTACCAGCCGTCGCTGATCTTGCCGCCGTAGTACATGTCGACCCGGCGCAGGCTGCCGGTGCCGGTGGTGAAGCGCACCGTGCCTTCCGGCGTGTCGCTGCCTTCCTTGAGGATGAAGTTCATGGTGGCGCCCGGCTGGCCGTTGGACCAGATGGTGGACGGGCCGCCGCGCAGCACTTCCACGCGCTCGACCGTGTCGTCCAGGCGGAACGCCGACGAGCCTTCAAAGAAGGACAGGGTCGGCGGCGGGTAGATCGGGTTGCCCATCATTTGCACCGACACGAACGGCGAGTCGCTGCCCGAGGGGAAGCCGCGCACCTCGATGTTGGCGCCGGACTGGCCGCCGGTCGATTCCGCGTACACGCCCGGCACGATCTTCATGATGTCGGCGGTGCTGCTGGGGGCGGCCTGTTTCAGTTGTTCTTCATTGGCGGTGGTGATGGAGAAGGCCGAGTCGACCTTGCGCACGCCGCGGGCGGAGGCCACGCCGGTGACCACCACTTGCTGGATTTCCTTGGCTACTTCCTTGGACGGCTCGGCCGCGGCGTCGGTGGTTTGGGCCTGAGCGGCGCTCTGGTTCAGCAGCGTCAGGACTGCGGCCGCGATGGCCGATGGCAGGAACGGGGTTTTCATCGTGTCTGTGCTTTCTTATTGGCAATAATTCGTCTCCTGGACGGCCTCCACCCGGCTTCCGGATTCCTGGCAGCTCCATCCCCATCTTCAGCAGTTTTTGAAGATTTGGCCATTGAAACAAGAAATGACATCGATGTCAATTGAAATGTTATCGATGTCATTTTTCGCGACAAAATCCAAATTTCTGTCATAATGCGACCGCAACCCCTGATTTGGACCCTGAAAACAACGATGCCAGCGAATAAGAAAACAGGCCGCAAAACCGAGACGGCGCTGACGATGGAAGACCTGGCCCAGTTGGCCGGCGTCTCCAAGATCACCGTGTCGCGGGCGCTGCGCGACAGTCCGCTGGTGACGCCGGAAACGCGGGAAAAAATCCGGACGCTGGCGGAGGAACACGGCTACCGGCTGAACGTGAGCGCGCGCAACCTGCGCATGGGCCGCAGTTATTCGGTGGCGGTGGTGGTGGAAATGACGCCCGTGCGCGGGCGGCCGATGTCCGATCCCTATCCGCTGGAACTGCTGGGCGGGATCACGCAGGAGCTGACCACGGCCGGCTACAGCGTGGTGCTGACCTCCAAGCAGTTGATGAACACGCCGCCGGTGATGGGCGCGGACGGCCTGATCCTGCTGGGCCAGGGCTCGCACGGCGAGGCGGTGCGTACGCTGCAGAAAACCGGCATGCCGCTGGTGGTGTGGGGCGCGCCGGAAGCCGAGACCGACTACATCGTGGTCGGCTCGGACAACCGCAAGGGCGGCGTCAGCGCCGCCGAACGGTTCATCGCGCAGGGCCGCCAGAAGCTGGTGTTCCTGGGCGACGTCGATCACGCCGAGGTGCAGGAACGCTGCGCCGGCTTCATCGACGCCATGGGCGGCCAGGCGACGGTGCACATCATCCGCCCGAAAGCCTTCACCTTCGAGGCCGGCTTCGACAGCATCTCGTCGCTGCTGAAAAAGAAGGGCGCGCAGTTCGACGGCGTGTTTGCCGCCAGCGATCTGCTGGCGATGGGCGCGATCCGCGCGCTGGCCGAGAAGAATTTGCGGGTGCCGGAGAATGTCTCCGTCATCGGCTACGACGATACGCCCGGCGCGGCCAGTTTCGTGCCGCCGCTGACCAGCGTGCACCAGTATCTGCGCGATGGCGGCGTGTTGTTGGCCAAGAAGATGCTGGGCCTGATTGAAGGCCAGGCGGTCGCTTCGGAAATGTTGCCGACCACCCTGATGGTACGCCAGACCTGAGTTTTTCCTGAAAATCGCTGAATCTGCCAAAAAGACGCTTTTTTCAAAATCCAAACCGCTTTGAATCGCTTATTTGTAAGGAATTCGCTGTGCAACAACACACTTATCCCCTGGAAGCCTGGTGCATCCGCGAGACCGGCTTCGATACCGCCTCCCATTTTCTCGACGAAACCCTGTTCGCGCTGGGGAATGGCTACATCGGCCTGCGCGGCACCGGCGAGGAAGGCTACAGCGGCCCGGCCGGCACCTCGCTGGACGGCACTTACCTGAACGGCTTCTACGAGTCCGAGCCCATCCAGTACCCGGAAACGGCCTACGGCCTGGCCAGGGTGAACCAGTTCATGCTGAACGTGCCGAACGCCAAGGGCATCGAGCTGTGGCTGGACGATGAGCGTTTCGATCCGCTGGCCGGCACCCTGGACAAGTACGAGCGCGTGCTGGATTTCCGCACCGGCCTGCTGACGCGCACCCTGCAATGGACCTCGCCGGCGGGCCGCCGCATCGCCGTGCGCAGCCGCCGCCTGGTGTGCTTCGAGAACAAGCACCTGTTCGCGCAGGAAGTGGAAGTGATCTCGCTGAATTTCGACGGCCGCCTGCGCGTGGTGTCGGTGCTGAACGGCGCCGTGAAAAATGTCGAGGCGGGCGACGATCCGCGCGTGGGCTCGGCGGTGTCCGGCCCCGCGCTGCACCTGCTGGATGCGCAGCAGGCCGCGGGCTTTGCGGCGCTGGTGCAGCAAACGCACAACAGCGGCTTCACCCTGGTCAGCGCGACGGAAACCGTGGTGGAAGGCGCGGGCGCGCCGGTGCATGAGCAGCAGGGCCTGCGTCTGGCCACGACCTGGGAGCTGAACCTGAAGATCGGCCAGCAGATGCGCGTGCAGAAATTCGGCAGTTATTTTTCGTCGCGCGATTACGAGGCCGGGGAACTGCTGTGGCGCAGCCGCGACACGCTGGCGATGGCCAGGGCCGGCGGCTTCGAGGCGCTGCGCCTGCAACAGCAGCAGTACCTGGCCGACTTCTGGCAGCAGGCCGACGTGCAGATCGCCGGCGACGACGCGCTCCAGCAAGGCATCCACTTCAACCAGTTCCACCTGCTGCAGTCGGTGGGACGCGACGGCAAGACCAACATCTCCGCCAAGGGCGTCACGGGTGAGGGCTACGAAGGCCACTATTTCTGGGACACGGAAATCTACATCTTCCCCTTCTTCCTGTATTCCAAGCCGGAGATCGCGCGCAAGCTGCTGGAATACCGCTACGCCGGCCTGCCGAAAGCGCGCGAGCGCGCGCGCCAGATGTCGCACGCCAGCGGCGCGCTGTACCCGTGGCGCACCATCGCCGGCGACGAATGCTCGGCCTACTTCCCGGCGGGGACCGCGCAGTATCACATCAACGCCGACATCGCCTACTCGATCAAGCTGTACATGGAAGCCACCGGCGACCGGCAGTACCTGGTCCAGTACGGCGCCGAGATCGTGATGGAGACGGCGCGCATCTGGACCGGCATCGGCAGCTACGACCGCGAAGGCCGCTTCTGCATCAACCAGGTCACCGGTCCCGACGAGTACACGGCGCTGGTCAACAACAACTACTACACCAATGCGATGGCGCAGATGCACCTGAACTTCGCCGCTTCCATCGCAGAGCGCCTGCAGGCAGAGGCGCCGCAGGAATTCGCCCGCATCGCCGCGGCGATGGCCCTCAACGTCAACGAACCGGCCGCATGGCGCCGCGCCGCCTCGCTGATGCACCTGCCCTACGACCAGGCGCTGCAAATTCACGCGCAGGACGACAGCTTCCTGTCCAAGAAAGTGTGGGATTTCGCCAACACGCCGCAAGAGAATTATCCGCTGCTGCTGCACTATCACCCGATGGTGATCTACCGCCACCAGGTCTGCAAGCAGGCCGACGTGGTGCTGGCGCTGCTGCTGCTGAGCGACCGGTTCTCGCTGGAGGACAAGCGCCGCGACTTCGACTACTACGAGGCGGTGACCACGCACGACTCCTCGCTGTCGTCCTGCATCTTCAGCATCATCGCCACCGAAGTCGGCTACCACGACAAGGCCTACGACTACTTCATGGAGACGGCGCGCCTCGACCTGGACGACACCCACGGCAATACCCACTACGGCGTGCACACCGCGGCCATGGCCGGCACCTGGCTGGGGGTGGCTTACGGCTTCGCCGGCATGCGCGTGCTGCATGGCGAACTGCACTTCGCGCCGACGCTGCCGAAGCAATGGCAGCACTACACCTTCAAGATCCATTTCCGCGACGCGCTGCTGGAAGTGCACGTGGAACCCGGCGCCGTCGAATACCGCCTGCTGCGCGGCGAAGCGCTGGAATTTACCCACGGTGGCGAAGCGGTCGCGCTGAACCTGTCGCAGCCCAAGCAAACGAGGAGCATCGCATGAGCCGTTTTAAAGCCGTCATCTTCGACCTGGATGGCGTGATCACCGATACCGCCCACTACCATTACCTGGCGTGGAAGCAGTTGGCCGAATCGCAGGGCGTACATTTCGACCAGGCCTTCAACGAAAACCTGAAGGGCATAGACCGCATGGGATCGCTGGACCTGATCCTGGCTTCGTCATCGCGCCAGTACACGCCGGAGGAAAAGCTGGCGCTGGCCGATGCCAAGAACCGCCACTACCAGGAACTGATCGCCACCATGTCGGCGCAGGATCTGCTGCCGGGCGCGGTGGCGGCGCTGGACGCGGTGCGCCGCGCCGGGTTGCGGGTCGGCCTGGCGTCGGTCAGCAAGAACGCCTTTACGGTGCTGGGCCGCCTGGGTATCACCGACAAATTCGATTACGTGGTGGACGCCGCGACCATCCGGCGCGGCAAGCCCGACCCCGAGATTTTCCTGAAGGCCGCGCAGGCGCTGGGCGTGGCGCCCGCCGATTGCCTGGGCGTGGAAGACGCGGTGGCCGGCGTTGCCGCCATCAAGGCGGCCGGCATGTTCGCGCTGGGGATAGGCCATCCCTTCGTGTTGACGGAGGCGGACGTGGTCATCACCAGCCTGGAACAATTCAGCCTGGCGGCATACTGAGCCCGGGCGCGGGCCGTACAATAAAAAAACGGAGACACGCATGAAGAACCACCGCATTTTGTTCGCGCTTTTTCTCATCTACTTTGTGTTCGCCATCCTGCTCAACAGCGTGGGGACGGTGATACTGCAGGTGATCGGCAACTACGGCATCAGCAAATCGTCCGCCAGCGTGCTGGAAGGGTTCAAGGATTTGCCGATTGCGGTCGTGTCGTTCCTGGTGGCGTCCTTCCTGCCGCGCATCGGCTACAAGAAGGCCATGCTGGCGGGACTGGCGATCGTCACCGCGGCCTGCATGGCGATGCCGTTGCTGCCCTCGTTTGCCACCACCAAGCTGCTGTTCTTTTGCGTCGGCGTATCGTTCGCGCTGGTGAAGGTCTCGGTGTATTCGACCCTGGGCCTGGTCGCGGCGGACCGCAAGCAGCACGCCAGCACCATGAATCTGCTGGAAGGCTTTTTCATGCTGGGCGTGCTGAGCGCGTACTGGGTGTTCGGCTACTTCATCGATTCGCACGACCCGCTGTCGCAAAGCTGGCTGCATGTGTACTGGGTGCTGGCGGTGCTGTGCGCGCTGACCTTTGTGCTGATCCTGTCGACGCCGTTCAACGAGTCGTCGGCCGCGCTGCCGGCAGGGCGCGGCCTGGCCCAGGATTTCGCGCAGATGCTCAGGCTGTTCTTCAAGCCGCTGGTGTGCGTGTTCATCATCACCGCGTTCCTGTATGTGCTGATCGAGCAGAGCATCGGCACCTGGCTGCCGACCTTTAACAATGAAATCCTCAAGCTGCCGGCGGCGATGAGCGTGGAAGTGACCAGCATCTTTGCCGCCTGCCTGGCGGTGGGGCGCCTGTCGGCCGGCGTGTTGATGCGCAGGTTGAGCTGGTATCCGGTACTGAACGTGTGCGTGCTGGGCATGGGCGCCACCGTGCTGCTGGCGCTGCCGCTGACGCATGACGTGGTGGCCGACCCGCACATCAGTTGGTCGACCGCGCCGCTGGCGACCTTCCTGTTCCCGCTGATCGGCCTGTTCATGGCGCCGGTCTACCCCGGCATCAATTCGGTGATGCTCAGTTCCCTGCCCAAGCACCAGCACTCGGCGATGACGGGGCTGCTGGTGATTTTCTCGGCGCTGGGCGGCACCACGGGCTCGCTGATCACCGGCTACGTGTTCGGCAATTTCAACGGCCACTTCGCCTTTTATTTGACGCTGGTGCCGATCTCCATCGTGCTGGTGATGCTGTATTTCTTTAAGCGGGCGGTGGACCACAGTGGCGGCGGCTTCGACGCGGCCGCTATAATCAGCGGTCAACACTGAGTCCCGGTTCATGAATCTCGCGCACCTCGCCCGTCACCTAGGCATGTCCAAGACCACCGTCAGCCGTGCATTGAACGGCTACCCGGAGGTCAGCGAGCGCACGCGCGAACGGGTGCTGAAGGCGGCCAAGGAAGTCGGCTACCAGCCCAACCCGATGGCGCAATCGCTGGCGCTGGGACGCACCAATGTCTTCGGCATCATCTACCCGCTGCTGGCCGCGGACCTGGGCGATGCGATGTTCCTCGACGTGGTGGCCGGCATGTCGTCCGCGCTGGAAGCGGCCGGCAAAAGCCTGATCATCGCGCCGGTTTCGCCGGCGGCGGAACTGCCGTCCTACCAGCAGATGGTGCGCGCGCGGCGCGTGGATGGGCTGGTGGTGTCGCGCACGCTGGTGCATGACGAACGCATCGCCTTCCTCAGCAAATCCAGGTTTCCCTTTATCGCGCATGGCCGCACGGAGCTGGAGGCGCCCTATGCCTGGTTCGATTACGACAATGAGGCGGGCATCCGCATGGCGATGGAACGCTTGCTGGGCCTGGGCCACCAGCGCATCGCGCTGATCGGCGCGCCGCCGGAACTGAACTTCGCGCGCCAGCGCAAGGACAGCTTTTTGGCGGCGCTGGCGGCCGCCGGATTGCAGGCCGATCCGCGCTACCTGATCGACAACACGCTGGACCGCCGCAGCGGCTACCAGGCCATGCAGCAGTTGCTGGCCTGCTCGCCGCGGCCGACCGCGGTGGTGGTGGACAACCACTTGTCCGGCGTCGGCGCGGTGCGCGCGCTGCTCGATGCCGGCGTCGCGATCGGCAAGGACATCTCCGTCATCGTCTGGGGCAGCATGGCCGACACGCTGGCCGGCGTCAACGTCACCACCATCGACCAGCCGGATGCCCAACAGGCCGGCGCGCGCATGATGGCGATGCTGCTGGCGCTGGTGGACGGCACGCCGGCCGGCGAGCTGCACGAGTTGTGGCAGCCGGTGCTGCTGCCGGGAGCCACAGTTGGACCCCGCCTGGCGGCCCGGTAACTCGCGCCCCGCGCGGCTCTCACGCCTTACATATTGCGGCGATACTGGCCGCCGACTTCGAACAGCGCCGTGGTGATCTGGCCCAGCGAGCAGACGCGCACGGCGTCCATCAGCCTCTCGAACACGTTGGCGTTGTCGATGGCGGCTTGCTGCAGGGCGGCCAGCGCCTGCGGCGCTTCTGCCGCGTGGCGCTGGTGGAAATCTTCCAGGCGCTTGAGCTGCGACTGCTTCTCGTCGTCGGTGGAACGGGCCAGTTCGATCTGCGCCGGCGCTTCCGAACCTTTCGGATTGCGGAAGGTGTTGACGCCGATGATGGGCAGCGAGCCATCGTGCTTGCGGTGCTCGTACAGCATGGACTCTTCCTGGATTTTGCCGCGCTGGTAGCCGGTTTCCATCGCACCCAGCACGCCGCCGCGCTCGGCGATGCGTTCGAATTCCTGCATCACCGCTTCTTCCACCAAGTCGGTCAGCTCATCGATGATGAAGGCGCCCTGGTTGGGGTTCTCGTTCTTGGCCAGGCCCCATTCACGGTTGATGATGAGCTGGATCGCCAGCGCGCGGCGCACCGATTCGTCGGTCGGCGTGGTGATGGCTTCATCGTAGGCGTTGGTGTGCAGCGAGTTGCAGTTGTCGTAGATCGCGATCAGTGCCTGCAGCGTGGTGCGGATATCGTTGAAGTCGATCTCCTGCGCGTGCAGCGAACGGCCCGAAGTCTGCACATGGTACTTGAGCTTTTGCGAACGGTCGTTGGCGCCGTATTTGTCGCGCATGGCCACAGCCCAGATGCGGCGGGCGACGCGACCCAGCACCGTGTACTCCGGGTCCATGCCGTTCGAGAAGAAGAACGACAGGTTGGGCGCGAAGTCGTCGATGTGCATGCCGCGCGCCAGGTAGGCTTCCACAAACGTGAAGCCGTTCGACAGCGTGAAGGCCAGTTGCGAAATCGGGTTCGCGCCCGCCTCGGCGATGTGGTAGCCGGAGATCGACACCGAGTAGAAATTGCGCACCTGGTGGTGGACGAAGTATTCCTGGATATCGCCCATCACTTTCAGCGAGAACTCGGTGGAGAAGATGCAGGTATTCTGGCCCTGGTCTTCTTTCAGGATGTCGGCCTGCACGGTGCCGCGCACGTTCTGCAGCACCCAGGCCTTGATCTTGGCCGCTTCGTCGGCGCTGGGCTGGCGCTTGTTCTCTTCGATGAACTTGTCGACCTGCTGGTCGATGGCGGTGTTCATGAACATCGCCAGGATGGTCGGCGCCGGGCCGTTGATGGTCATCGATACCGAGGTGTTCGGGCTGCACAGGTTGAAGCCGTCGTACAGTACTTTCATGTCGTCCAGCGTGGCGATGGACACGCCCGAGTTGCCGACCTTGCCGTAGATGTCGGGACGCAGCGCCGGATCGGCGCCGTACAAGGTCACCGAGTCGAACGCGGTCGACAAGCGCTTGGCGTCCATGCCGGTGGACACCAGCTTGAAACGGCGGTTGGTGCGGAAGGCGTCGCCTTCGCCGGCGAACATGCGGGTCGGGTCCTCGCCCTCGCGCTTGAAGGCGAACACGCCGGCGGTGAAGGGGAAGGAGCCGGGCACGTTTTCCAGCATCAGGAAGCGCAGGATTTCGCCATGGTCTTCGTAGCGCGGCAGCGAAACCTTGCGCACCCTGGTGCCGGACAGGGTGTGGTAAATCAGGTTGGTGCGGATTTCCTTGTCGCGGATTTTCACCACGTAGTCGTCGCCCGAATAGGCCGCCTGCATGTCCGGCCATTGCGCCAGCAGCTTCTTGGCGCCGCCATCCATTTCGGCATCGCGCTCGGCGATCAGTTCGTCGAAGTCGGCGCTCTTGTGGGCGATGGCCAGCATGCGCTTGGCCTCGCTGAGCTGCTGGCGCTCGCGCGCCAGCGTGACCTGCTTGCGCGTGTGGCGGTGGTAGCCGCGCACGGTGTCGGCGATCTCCGCCAGGTAGCGCGCGCGCGCCGGCGGCACGATCACGTTCTTGCTGCTGGAGTAGCGCACGTCCACCGGCGCCAGCTTGCCCGGCCTGGCCTGCAGGCCGAACTGCGCCAGCTTGGGCAGCAGGCCCTGGTACAGCGCGGTCACGCCATCGTCGTTGAAGCGCGAGGCTTGCGTGCCGTAGACCGGCATCTCTTCCGGACGCTGGCTCCACAGTTCGCGGTTGCGCTGGTATTGCTTGGCGACGTCGCGCAGCGCGTCCTGCGCGCCCTTGCGGTCGAACTTGTTGATGGCGATGAAGTCGGCGAAATCGAGCATGTCGATTTTTTCCAGTTGCGAGGCGGCGCCGAATTCCGGGGTCATCACGTACATCGATACATCCACATGCGGCACGATGGCGGCGTCGCCCTGGCCGATGCCGGAAGTCTCGACGATCACCAGGTCGAAACCGGCCACCTTGCAGGCGGCGATCACGTCCGGCAACGCCTGCGAAATCTCGGAGCCTGCTTCGCGCGTGGCCAGCGAGCGCATGAACACGCGCGCCTGACCGGCCCAGGGATTGATGGCGTTCATGCGGATGCGGTCGCCCAGCAGCGCGCCGCCCGATTTGCGGCGCGACGGGTCGATGGAGATCACGGCGATGTTCAGCGCGTCGCCCTGGTCCAGGCGGATGCGGCGTATCAGCTCGTCGGTCAGCGAAGACTTGCCGGCGCCGCCGGTGCCGGTGATGCCCAGCGTGGGCACGGCCAGGCTTTCCGCGGCCTCGGCCAGTTCGGCGCGCAGCGCGGGCGCGGCCTTGTCGTTTTCCAGCGCGGTGATCAACTGGGCCAGCGGGCGGTGGCGCGCGGCGATCTCGCCGGCGCGCAGCGGCGCCAGCGAGGTTGGCGAATATTGCGACAGGTCGATGTCGCACTGCTGCACCATCCACTGGATCATGCCGACCAGGCCCATGCGCTGGCCGTCTTCCGGGCTGAAGATGCGGGTGACGCCGTAGGCGTGCAGTTCCTCGATTTCGTGCGGGACGATCACGCCGCCGCCGCCGCCGAAGACCTTGATGTGCGCGCCGCCGCGCTGGCGCAGCAGGTCGATCATGTACTTGAAGTATTCGACGTGGCCGCCCTGGTAGCTGGAGATGGCGATGCCCTGCACGTCTTCGGCCAGCGCGGCGGTGACCACTTCGTCCACCGAGCGGTTGTGGCCGAGGTGGACCACTTCCACCCCGTTCGATTGCAGGATGCGGCGCATGATGTTGATCGAGGCGTCGTGGCCGTCGAAGAGCGAGGCCGCGGTGACAAAGCGGACTTTGTTGTGCACGCGAGGCTGGTCAGATACCGCCGCGACTTTCGGGGTGGAGAGGTCGTTCATGGGTGTCCCTGATAATTTTTTGGTCCATTATATGACGTTTACGTTAACGTCAATCTATTCGTCACTCCCGCGCAAGCGGGAGTTCATCAATGCGTGCTCAGCATGGATTCCCGCTTGCGCGGGAATGACGTTCAAGCGGCTTGTTTCTGGTTGAATTGCGCCAGCAGGCGGGCCTTTTCGGTGCGGAAGGCGGCCACGGCGGCCTCCTTCACATGGCCGAAGCCGCGCACCTTTTCCGGCAGCGCGGCCAGCTCCACGGCGGTGCCGTGGTTGTCGGCGTTCAGCGCGCCCAGCATGGCTGTCACCATCTCGCGGTACTCGGCGATCAGCGCGCGCTCCATCTTGCGCTCCGCGGTGTAGCCGAAGATGTCGAAAGCGCCGCCGCGCAGGCCCTTCAGCTTGGCCAGCACCTTGAACGCCTTCCACATCCACGAACCGAATTCCGCTTTCACCAGGTGGCCCTTGGCGTCCTTCTTCGCGAACAGCGGCGGCGCCAGGTTGAACTTCACGCTGAAATTGCCCTCGAACTGCTGCTGCAGTTGTTCGACGAAGCGGCCGTCGGTGTACAGGCGGGCCACTTCGTATTCATCCTTGTAGGCCATCAGCTTGAAGTAGGACTTGGCAACCGCGGTGGACAGCTTGTTCCCCAGGCCGAACGCGGTTTCCCTGGCCCGCACCTGCGCCACCAGCTCGGAATAGGTATTGGCGTAGGCGGCATTCTGGTAGGTGGTCAGGAATTCCATGCGCCTGGCGACGATGGTGTCCAGGCTTTGCGGCATCTGCAGCACGATAGGCTGGGCCGGCGTCGCGGTGCGCTCGACGCGCTTCAGGTCCACGGCCGCGCGGCGGCCCCACAGGAAGCTCTTCTTGTTCGACGCCACCGCCACGCCATTCAGCTCGATGGCGCGCAGCAGCGACGCTTCCGTCAGCGGGATGCGGCCGCGCTGCCAGGCATAGCCCAGCATGAACAGGTTGGCGGCGATGGAGTCGCCCATCAGCGCGGTGGCCAGCCGGGTGGCGTCGATGAAGTCGGCGGCCGCGGCGCCGCCCACCGATTCCTCGATCAGCGCGCGCACTTCGGCGGCCGGGTATTCCCAGTCGGCCTGCTGGGCAAAGGTGCCCGGCGGCTGTTCGTGCAGGTTGACGATGGCCAGCGTGCGGCCGGGACGCATCTTCGATACCGCATCGGCGGCGCCGGCGGTCAGCATGTCGCAGCCGAGGATGAGGTCGGCCTCGCCGGTGGCGATGCGCTGGGCGCGCAGGTGGTCCGGCGTGCGGGCGATCTTGACGTGCGATGTGACCGAGCCGTTTTTCTGCGACATGCCGGTCATGTCCAGCACCGATGCGCCTTTGCCTTCCAGGTGCGCGGCCATGCCCATCAGCGCGCCGACCGTGATCACGCCGGTGCCGCCGATGCCGTTGATGAGGATGTTGTACGGATGCTCGCAGGCCGGCAGCGCGGGCGTCGGCAGTTCGGCCCAGCCGTCGTCGCTGTTGGTGGCGCCGGTCCTGGACTTCTTCAGCGAGCCGCCTTCCACCGTCACGAAGCTGGGGCAGAAGCCTTTCACGCAGGAGTAGTCCTTGTTGCACGAGGATTGGTCGATGGTGCGCTTGCGGCCGAACTCCGTTTCCTTCGGCAGGATGGACACGCAGTTGGACTGGATGCCGCAGTCGCCGCAGCCTTCGCACACGGCTTCGTTGATGACCATGCGCTTGGCGATGTCCGGGTATTCTCCTTTCTTGCGGCGGCGGCGCTTCTCGGCGGCGCAGGTCTGGTCGTAGATCAGCACCGACACGCCGGCGACTTCGCGCAGTTCGCGCTGCACGGCGTCCATGTCCTTGCGGTCGTGCAGCGAGACGATGGACGGCAGCGCCGAGCGGTCGCTGTAGCGCGACAGGTCTTCGGTCACCAGCGCGATACGCTTGATGCCTTCGGCCGCCATCTGCTGCGCGATCATGGGCACCGAGGTGGTGCCGTCCACCGGCTGACCGCCGGTCATGGCTACCGCGTCGTTGTAAAGGATCTTGTAGGTCATGTTGACCTTGGCCGCCACGGCCGCGCGGATGGCCAGGTAGCCCGAGTGGAAGTAGGTGCCGTCGCCCAGGTTCTGGAACACGTGCGGCACCTTGGAGAACGCGGCCTGGCCTATCCACGGCGCGCCTTCGCCGCCCATGTGGGTGGTCAGCTTGTTGTACTCGGGGTAGATCGAGGTGGCCATCACGTGGCAGCCGATGCCGGCCAGCGCGAAGGAACCGTCAGGCACCTTGGTCGAGGTGTTGTGCGGGCAGCCGGAGCAATAGAAGGCCGGGCGGAACGGCGTGTTGATCGCCTTCTTCAGCACGGCGTCCTTGGCGTCGAGGAAGGTCAGGCGGTTCCTGATCTCTTGCTGGATGTGGGTGTCGGTGATGTAGCGCGCGATGCGGCTGGCGATCACGCGGGCCACCTGCGACACCGAGAAATCGGCCTTGGGCGGCAGCAGCCATTCGCCGCGCGGCGCCACCCATTCGCCCTTGTCGTCGAACTTGCCGATCACGCGCGGGCGCACGTCGTCGCGCCAGTTGTACAGTTGTTCCTTGAGCTGGTATTCGACGAACTGGCGCTTCTCCTCCACCACCAGGATTTCGTCCAGGCCCTGGGCGAATTCGCGCACGCTGTCCGGTTCCAGCGGCCACGGCATGGCGACCTTGAACAAACGCAGGCCCACCTTGGCGGCCATGTCTTCATCGATGCCCAGTTCTTCCAGGGCTTCCAGCACGTCCAGGTAAGATTTGCCGGAAGCGATGATGCCCAGCTTCGCATCTTTCGAATCGATGGTGGTGTGATTCAGCTTGTTCTCGCGCGCATAGGCCAGGGCCGCGTAGATTTTATAGTCCTGCATCAGCGCTTCCTGGTTGCGCGCCTGCTGGCCCAGCGGCACCGAGGACAGACGGGCATTCAGGCCGCCCGGCGGCATCACGAAGTCTTTCGGAATCCGGGTATCGACGCGGAACGGATCGGCGTCGATGGAGGCCGACGATTCCACCGTGTCGGCCAGCGCCTTGAAGGCCACCGCACAGCCGGAGAAGCGCGACATGGCCCAGCCGTGCAAGCCCAGGTCCAGGTATTCCTGCACATTGCAGGGATAGAGCACCGGCACCATGCAGGCCGAGAAGATGTGGTCGGACTGGTGCGGCAGCGTGGACGAGTAGGCGCCATGGTCGTCGCCCGCCACCAGCAGGATGCCGCCATGCTTGGAGGTGCCGGCGTGGTTCATGTGCTTGAACACGTCGCCGCAGCGGTCGACGCCGGGGCCTTTGCCGTACCACATGGCGAACACGCCGTCGTACCTGGATTCGCCGATCAGGTCGACCTGCTGCGAGCCCCACACCGCGGTGGCCGCCAGGTCCTCGTTCACGCCCGGCACGAACTGCACGTTGTGCGCTTCCAGGTGGGGCTTGGCCTTCCACAGGTTCTCGTCCAGTCCGCCCAGCGGCGAGCCGCGGTAGCCGGAGATGAAGCCGGCCGTGTTCAGGCCCGCGGTCTTGTCGCGCACATGCTGCATCATCGGCAGGCGCACCAGCGCCTGTATGCCGGACAGGAAGATCTTGCCGTTGGTGGAAGTGTATTTGTCGTCGAGGCTCACGGAAGTGAGCGAGCTGCCGTCTGGCATGGTGGGTCTCCGTTTTTGGTATCAGATCGCGCTCGGGCTGGGGGACGCCGGGTAGGCGGGCCAGGCTCAAGCCATGAGCCGCATGGTTAGCGGCTATGCAGGTAGTTTAGGCGTAAACCACCCGCGTGTACCCTAGTATGGGCGCGAATTGACGTATACGGAAATACGGAATGGCGATAGGGGTATAAGAAAAAGTGATGGCCTAGGGTTGCGGCAACGGCAGCGGGGTGGCGCCAGGCCAGACCTGGCCGGCGCATAGCTGGTCGCTGACCTGGCGCACCAGCCGGCTGATCGCGGCGGCGGCGTTGGTCAGCGGAATGTTGCGAGAAGTACACAGTACCACCGTGCGCGACACCGGCGGGCTGTGGATGCGCTGGGCGCGCAATTCGCCTCGTTGCAGTTCGTCCAGGACCGGGGCGGCCGGTAGGATGGTCGCCCCCATGTCGGCCAGCAGGGCGGACTTGAGGATGGCGATGGAATTGATTTCGATGACCTTGTCCACGCTCAAGCCGGCGCCGCGCGCCACCGCCTCGATGCGCGGCCGCACGCCGTGCTGCAGGCCCGGCAGGATCAGCGTGGTTTGCAGCGCCAGCGCCAGCGTGAGTGATTGCTCACCCTTGGCGTAAGCCGCGTCCGTTCGGCAGATGAAGCGCAGTTCCTCTTCCGCCAGCGGGGTGGTGGCGAACTGGCTGAGCTGGCCGTCGTCGAACAGCACGGCCAGGTTGACGCGGCCGGACTTGAGCTGGTCGGTCAGGTTGCCGGTCAGCTCCTCGGTCAGTTGCAGGGTGATTTCCGGGTACTGGGCGCGGCTGGCCTTGAGCAGCGGCAGCGCCAGGGCGCCCGAAATGCTGTGCGGCAGGCCCAGCGTGACGCTGCCGCTGGGCCGTTCGGCCGACTGCGCCACCGCCGAGCGGGCGTCGGCCACCTGCTTGAGGATGGCCTGGGCATGCTCGTAAAACACCTTGCCGGCATCCGTGCTCAGCACGCCCTGGGCCGAGCGGTGCAGCAGTTGCACGCCCAGTTCTTCCTCCAACTGGCGCAGTTGCTGGGTCAGCGCGGGCTGGGCGACGTGCAGCACCAGGGCCGCGCGGGATAGCGAACCGTGATCGACGATAGCGACAAAATAGCGTAATTGGCGTAATTCCATGCTGAAAACCTGGTGGGCAGTGTTGCAAGCAAGTGTAAAGCTAATCCTCTAAGGAAACATGTTGGTTATACTGAGACAAGTGTTTATTTATGGATATCCCCATGCTAAAGAAAGTCGATTCTTCCCAGCTCAAGGTGGGGATGTACATCCAGGACCTGAGCTGCGACTGGATGACCCATCCATTTATCCGCAACCGCTTCCTGATTTCCAGCGAAGACGAGATCCGCAAGATCCGGCAGGCCGGCATCCACGACGTGGTGATCGACAGCGCCAAGGGGCTGGACGTGGAGGACGCGCCCACCCTGGCCGAGGCCCAGGCCGCCACCGAACGCGAGATCGTGGAACTGGCCGCCAAGACGCCGGTGGTCACGCGGGTGTCGCTGGCGGAGGAGATGCAGCGCGCGGTGCAGATCCGCCACCAGGCGGCCAACCTGGTGCGCACGGTGATGCAGGATGCGCGCCTCGGCAAGGCCATCGAGCTGGACCAGGTGCAGCCGGTGGTGCAGAACATCACCGAGTCGATCCTGCGCAATCCGGGCGCGCTGGTGGGCCTGCTGCGCATCAAGAACAAGGATGACTACACTTTCCTGCATTCGGTCAGCGTCTGCACGCTGCTGGTGGCGTTCTGCCGCTCGCGCAACCTGCCGGCCGAGATCACGCGCGAGGCCGGCCTGGGCGGCCTGCTGCACGATACCGGCAAGGCGCTGGTGCCGGACGCAATCCTGAACAAGCCAGGCCCGCTGACCGACGAGGAATTCGCCATCATCAAGCGCCACCCGGAAGACGGCTACAACATCCTCAAGCAGTCGCCCGACATCGGCGCCATCCCGCTCGACATCACGCTGCACCACCACGAGCGGCGCGACGGCAGCGGCTACCCGCACAAGCAGGCCAGCGACCAGATCAGCGAGCTGGCGCAGATGGCGGCCATCGTCGATGTGTACGACGCCATCACGGCCGACCGCTGCTATCACAAGGGCATGTCGGCGGCGGCGGCGCTGCGCAAGATTTACGAGTGGAGCAAATTCCATTTCAATCCGCAGTACGCGCAGGAGTTCATGCGCTGCGTCGGCATCTACCCGGTCGGCACCATGGTGCTGCTGGAATCGGGCCGGCTGGGGGTGGTGGTGGAACCGCACGAAACCAATTTGCTGGCGCCCAAGGTGAACGTGTTCTTCCACACGAAGAAAAACGTTTACATCAAACCGGAAACGGTGGATTTGTCGCGCGGCCTGGGCTTCGGCGGCGGCGACAAAATCGTCAGCCACGAATCGCCGGCCAAGTGGAATGTCGACCCGATGCGCTTCCTGTCGGTCGCGGCCTGATCAGAAGAATTCCGCGGTGTCGTTGGATTCGATGGTCTTCAGCAGGCCACCGCTGACCAGTTCGTCGTAGTGGCAGACCATGTTGCGGCCGTGGCTCTTGGCGTAGTACAGGGCCTGGTCGGCATGGCCGAGGATGATCACCGGCGCCTCCAGCGCGCTGATGCTGACAAAGCCCACGCTCACCGTCACCTTGCCCACCTGCGGGAAGTCGTGCCCCGCCACGTTGAGGCGGAAGCGCTCGATGATTTTCTTGGCATTGTCCAGCGTGGCCGAGCGCAGCAGCACCACGAATTCCTCGCCGCCGAAACGGAACACGCGGTCCTGGGCGCGGAAGGAGGAGGTCAGCAGGTTGGCGATCAGGATCAGCACCTCGTCGCCGTACAGGTGGCCGAAGCGGTCGTTGACGTGCTTGAAGTGGTCGACGTCGACCACCGCCAACCATTGCTTTTCCTCGTCCTGGTGGTGGCGGCGTTCCGGCTCGCCTGGCAGGGTCACCGAGTCCTGGTCGGTGCTGGCGGCCAGCATCTTGGATAGCTGGTCGTCGAAGGTCTTGCGGTTCAGCAGGCCGGTCAGGGAATCGCGCTCGCTGTAGTCCAGCAGGTTCTGGAAGTTGCGGTACACGCTGACGATGGCGCCGATGACGTGGATGGTTTCGCTGGTGTAGGGCGTGGGGTGGACGATTTCCAGGCAGGTGTCGGCTTTGTCGCCGATCCAGATCGGCAGCCACAGCGTGTGTTCGCCGGCCTCGTTGGCCACGTCGGCGGCCGATTCGTGGCGGGCGATGCATTGCGCCAGCGCCGGGGTGCGCTCGATCGGATCGCCGGGATGGTGCTGGTCGGACAGGTCGACCATGTGGGCCGGCTCGCCGGCCACGATGACGGCGCGCGGCCGCACGAAGATTTTCCCCCTCACGGTTGCCAGGGTCAGCACACGTACCTGACTGGCGCGGGCAAGTTCCTGCACCGCCGAAATCACCGAGATGTCGAGCATCGTGTGATCGCGGTGACCGGTCATGTCCACCATGTGTTTCAGTAGGGAGTCCATTTGCCTTTCCAAAGAACAGCTAAGCAGGATAATAGTTTTTTGCAATCAAGGCAATTCTCGTGTGCGAAAAAAAACTTACATTGCGGCCTATTGCATCCTTTTTCCGACAGTCCAGCGTATCGGCGTCTGCTCCCATGCAGTTTGACATAAGCCAGCGGCAAGGTGCGCACGCCCGCATGGTTCATCTTAGCGCAAAAAATAATTCCGTACGGAAAACTTGCGTCGGGTCAACTCTCGCGCCGGCCTTGCTCCGTATAGTTGAACGCAATGGCGCGGCGGCAGGGCGTCAGAGCTTCCCTTCAATCAACAGGAGTACGACATGAACTCGCTTATTGCAGCAGCAAAGAGGTTCGCGCACGACGAGGACGGCATCACGGCCATTGAATACGGCCTGATCGCGGCGACCATGGTGGCCGCGGTGGTCACCGCGTTTGGTTTCCTGACGCCGGCGCTGGGCACGGCCTTCCAGAACATCGCTTCGCGCATCACCACGCCGTAAGGGCAGGGCTTTCCGGCAGCGGTCAGGCTGGAAAGCCTTTTGAGGGAGAACGCCATGTTCAATTTGCTGGAGGTGATGCTGATCTGCCTGGTCGCGCAGGCGGCCCTGGCCGACCTGGCGATGCGCAAGATACCCAATGTGCTGGTGCTGAGCGGCCTGTTGCTGGCGCTGTTACTGCACCTGTTGGGCGGGCAGCACGGGGCGCCCGCCTCGGTCTGGTTAGCCGGCGCCTTGGCCGGCTTTTTTTTATTCCTGCCGCTGTACCTGGCGCGCGGCATGGCAGCCGGCGACGTCAAGCTGATGGCCATGGTGGGCTCGTTCCTCGGCCCGCTGGCCGCGCTGAAGATCGCCATGCTGTCCTGCCTGGCCGGCGGCGTGCTGGGGCTGGCGATGCTGGTGTACAGCGGCCGCTGGCGCGAGAGCTGGCGCAACCTGCGGCAGCTCTGCCAGCCGCTGTTGCTGCGCCTGCTCGGCCTGCCGCTGCTGCCGGTGCCGCTGGCGCCCCAGGCCAGCGTGGGCGGCATGCCGTATGGCGTGGCGATCGCGCTCGGCACGGCCTGGTTTGTGGCGTGGGCGCATCGCTGAACCGGCGCTTGCTGTGTGTCAATGTCCGCCAGGAAATGCTGGCTACACTGGCTTCAATAGTTTCCGTGAGGAGATAACCATGCTGGCCTACGAAACCCCTGTGCGCGCCCAAGGCGCGGACGCCGATCCGCTGCTGCCGCCGGCGCCGAAGTCGGTGCGCGACACCGGTTTGGCGCAACAGATGCTGGTGGAGCTGATCGCCAAGGCCCTGGTCCTTGGCGGCAAGACTTCGCTGCAGGCGCTGACCGCCCGTTTGCACCTGTCGATCAATGTGCTGCGCGAGGTGCTGGACTTCATGGTGGCCGAGCATGTGGCGGAAGTGGCTTGGCGCGGCGATTCGGACATCGACGTGCAGTACCAGCTTACCGGCGCCGGCAAGCAGCGCGCCGCCGCCTGGCTGGAACGCTGCCCCTACGTGGGCGCCGCGCCGGTGACGCTGGAAGCCTACCGCGCGATGGTCGAACGCCAGGCCCTGCACGCGCCGCAGTCCGGCATCGATGAACTGACGGCGGAATTTGCCGACGACCTGCTGGCCGCGGCGACGCAGCACATGCTGGGCGCGGCCATGTATTCCGGGCGCAGCATGCTGCTGTACGGGCCGTCCGGCAGCGGCAAGTCGATGCTGGCGCAGCGCCTGGGGGCGCTGCTGCAAGGGCTGATCGCGGTGCCGCATGCGATCGTGGTGGGACAGGACATCGTGCAGGTGTACGACGCCGCCGTGCATCGGCCGCCGTCCGCGCGGCAGGCGCGCGAAGCGGGATTGGCGCAGCAGGCGGCCGAGCGGCGCAGCAGCGATCAGCGCTGGGTGCTGTGCCAGCGGCCGGTGGTGGCGCTGGGCGCGGACCTGGAGGCCGACATGCTGGACCTGCAGGCCGATGGCGCCAGCGGCTGCTACCGCGCGCCGCCGCAGCTGAAGGCCAATAACGGCTTGCTGATCGTCGACGACCTGGAGCGCCAGCGCCTGCCGGCGGCCCTGCTGCTCAACCGCTTCGTGCAGGCCCAGGAACGGCAATGCAGCCAGTTGTCGCTGACGGGCGGCTACCACTTCAGCGCGCCCTGCCGCCTGCGGCTGGTGTTCGCCACCAGCGCCGCGCCGGCCGCGTTGCTGGACGAAGCGGCCCTGCGCCGCGTCGGCTACAAGATTCCGGTCGGCGCGCTGAGCGTCGCCAACTACCGCACCCTGCTGCGGCAGCAATGCCTGAGCCACGGCGTGGTGTACGACGAGGCCGCGCTGCGCTACCTGCTGGATGAACTGCACGCCGGCAGCGCGCTGCCGCTGTTGGCCTGCTACCCGCGCGAGATCGTCGGCCGCATCGCCGACTTCGCCGGCTTCCTGGGCGAGACGGCGCGGCTGACGGTGGCCGCGCTGGACCAGGCCTGGATCAGCATGTTCGCCGACGGCGCCGCTGCGCGCACCGAGGCCGACGACCTGGCGCCGCGGATAGCATGAAAAACCATCGCGCACTGCTGATGATGGCGCTGGCCGTCGTGTTCGGATTCGCCGCGGTGGCGCTGGCGTCGCGCTGGCTGCTGCGGCAGGCGCCCGGCGCCTCGCACAAGATCGTGGTGGCGGCCGTCGACATCAACCTGGGCCAGCGCCTGACGCCGGAGATGCTCAAGCTGCTGGACTGGCCGTCGGACAGCCTGCCGCGCGGCACGCTGCGCGATACCGCCGGGCTGGTGGGGCGCGTGCTGAAGAACAGCGTGCTGCGCGACGAGCCGCTGAGCGAAGCCCGGCTGGCGCCGGCCGGCACGACGGGCGGCCTGTCGGCGTTGATCGCCGAAGGCAAGCGCGCCATCACCGTGCGCGTCAACGACGTGGTGGGCGTGGCGGGCTTTGCGCTGCCGGGGAATTTTGTCGACATCATCGTCAACACGCAGGCCGGCAGCAACAGCGAGAGCGCGATCTCCAAGATCGTGCTGGAGAAGATTCTCGTGCTGGCGGTGGCGCAGGAAGTGGGGCGCGACGAAACCAAGCCGCGCGTGGTCAACGCCGTCACGCTGGAAGTGACGCCGGAGCAGGCCGAGAACCTGGACCTGGCGCGCAGTGTCGGCACGCTGTCGCTGGTGCTGCGCAACCAGGTCGATCCGCGTCCCGGCGTGACCGATGGCGCCACCAAGCACACGCTGCTGGGCGTGCGGGAAGCGCCGGCGCCCGTGATGCCGGCGCCGCTGCCAGCCGTGCCACCGCCCGCGCCAGCCATGCCCAAGCCGCATGCGCAGTTGGCGGCGGTGCCATCTCCCCGCGCCTGCGTGGGCGTAATCACGGGCGTGCAACGCACGCAGGAATGCCTGTGAGCGCGCCATGGTTCCACATCGCCAAGCCGCGCCATCGCGCCTCTCACCTTGCCTGCTTGCCGCCTTGCTGGCGCTGGCCAGCGCCGCGCACGCCGGCGCGCCGCCAGCAGCCGCGCAGCAGGGAACGGCGGACGGCAGCCTGCGCTGCCTGGGTCAGGCGGCGCAGCCGGGCAGCCTGTCGCTCCAGTTGGGCAAATCCACGTTGATGCGCATGCAGGAGCCGGTGCAGGCGCGCAGCGTCGGCAACCCGGCCGTGCTGCAAGCGATGCTGGTGGCGCCGGATACCCTGTACGTGGTGGGCGTCGATATCGGCAGCAGCAATATGATCGTGCAGGGCCGCAGCGGCCTGTGCAACGTGGTGGACGTGGTGGTGGGCATGGACCCGACGGCCTTGCAGCAATCGCTGGCGGCGCTGATGCCGGAGCAGAAAAACATCCAGGTCAGCGCCGCGGGCGATACGCTGGTCATCAGCGGCACGGTGGGCGACGCGCCCACCGCCGCGCGCGTCATGGAGCTGGCTGCCGCTTTTGTGCGCCGGCCGGCACGCGCGCTCGATGTCGCAAAAGGTGCGATGCCGAACGCTGCGCCGGACGCCTTGGCGGGTATCGCGACGGGCGCTGCCGCGTCCGGCGTCACCGGGCAGGGCGGGCAATCGAACCCGCGCATCATCAATCTACTGGCCGTCAGCGCGCCGCAGCAGGTGATGTTGGAAGTGAAGATCGCGGAAGTGTCCAAGTCACTGCTGGACAGCCTGGAGGCCAACGTCAACTTCAATTTCGGCGGCGGCAGTTGGGCTTCCGCGCTGACGTCCAGCTTCGTCAGCGGCACACTCAAAAGCCTGCTCAACGTCGGCAAGGGCAATGGCAATCACGTCAGCATCGCCGCTAGCAACCAGGACGCGCTGGTGCGCGTCCTGGCCGAGCCTACGGTGATGGCCATCAGCGGCCAGGAGGGCAGCTTCCTCGCGGGCGGGCGCATTTTCGTGCCGGTCGCGCAGGACAACAACAAGGTCACGCTGGAGGAAAAGGAGTTCGGCGTCGGCCTGCGCTTCACGCCGACCGTGCTGGCGGGCGGCCGCATCAACCTGCGGGTGGCACCGGAAGTGTCGGAGATCTCGCGCGAAGGCGTGGGCATCTCGGCCGCGGGCTACACCGGCACCGCCGTGCTGCCGCTGATTACCACGCGCCGCGCGGCCACCACGGTGGAACTGTACGACGGCCAAAGCTTCGCCATCGGTGGCTTGATCAAGAACAGCCAGACCACCAGCATCAACGGCTTGCCCATCCTCGGCGAATTGCCGGTACTGGGCGCGCTGTTCCGCAGCACAGACTTTCAGCAGGACCGCACCGAACTGCTGTTCGTCATCACGCCTCACCTGGTGCAGCCGCTGCCGGCCGGCTACAAGCTGCCGACCGACAGTGTTGATACACCCAGCCGCGCCAAGCTGTTCCTGGGCGGATCGTCGGACAAAAAATAAGGAAGCATCATGCGATACCTCTTGAGCATGCTGGCAGCAGGCGCCTTGTCCGCCTGCGCATCGGCGCCGCTGACGGACAACCGCTTCGGCATGGACACGCGCGCCACGCTGAAGCAGCAGATCATGCATCCCGAAGCGGCGGCCAATGCCGATCCGGTGGCGGGCATGGATGGCCGCAGCGCGCGCGCCGCGTATGAGCGCTACCAGCGCGCCTCGGGCGAAACGGCGCAGCCGTCGTCGATCTTTACGCGGCAGGCGCAGCCATGAGAGCGCTATTGATCAGCAACGACAGCCTGCTGCATGCGGAGATCTCAGCGCAGGGATCGGCGCGCATGCCGCCATTGCAGTTGATCGCGTCGCGCAACGGCTTGCGCGACGCGGTCGATCGCCAATTGCCGGAAGCGCCGCAACTGGTGGTGTTCGATTCCAGCGACGTGGGACCGGAAGAGGGCGCGCTGGTGGACCGCCTCGGCAAGCATTACGCCGGCTCGTCCTTCATGCTGCTGACGCGCGAACCGCAACAAGACCTGCTGATACGCGCCATGCGGGCGGGCATGCGCGAAGTGCTGCCGCTGCCGCTGGTGCATCGCGCTTTTCATGAGGCCATGGACCGCATCGAGATCGCGGCGGGCGTGAGCCAGGTCCGCGACGGGAAGGTGCTGGCTTTTATCTCCTGCAAGGGCGGCAGCGGCGCGACTTTTTTGTCGACCAACTTCGGCTACGCCCTGGCCGCGCTGGCGGAGAAAAAGGTGCTGCTGATCGATCTGCACGGGCAGTTCGGCGACGCCACCTTGTATGTCTCCGATCAGAAGCCGGCGATGACGCTCTCGGATATCTGCGCGCAGATCAGCCGCATGGATGGCGCCTTCCTGGATTCCTGCCTGGTGCACATTGCGTCCAACTTCGGCGTGCTGGCCGCGGCCGACGATCCCAGCCAGGCCGCCGACATGAAGCCCGAGCACATGGACACCATCCTGCGCGTGGCGCGCCAGCACTACGATTTCGTGGTGCTGGATGTCGGCCGCCAGATCGATGCGATCTCGCTGCGCGCGCTGGACCAGGCGGACATCATCCACCCGGTGCTGCAACTGGCCTTGCCCGATATCCGCGACGGCCGGCGCCTGCTGGACATCTTCCGTTCGCTGGGCTATCCGGGCGAACGCATCCGCCTGATCGTCAACCGCTACGAAAAGGGCGGCAAGCTGCGGCTGATGGACCTCGAACAGGCGCTGGGCGCGGACGTGGTGCACACGGTGCCCAACGATTACCTGTCCGCCACCGATTCGGTCAACCAGGGCATACCTGTGCTGCAGCTCTCGCGCAGCAGCCAGGTGGCGCGCAGCCTGGCGGAGCTGGTCGACCTGGTGGCGGAGCGCCGCATCTCGGAAAGCAAAGGCCTGTTCGACCGTATCTTCGGCCGCAGCGATGGAGGCTGACATGAGCTTGCGCGAACGCCTGTCGCATGCCGAGGACCGGGCCGACAACAGCGGCCCGCCAGGACTGGCCGCTGCCGCCTACCAGGAACTGAAGAAGCGCATGCACCAGACCATCCTGGACCGCATCGACCTGGAACGCTTGCAGCGCCTGACCCCCGAGCAGTTCAAGCACGAGCTGGCGCTGCTGGTGCAGCGCGTGATCGAGGAAGAGCGCATCGTGCTGAATCAGCACGAACGGCATAACCTGGTGCTGGACATACAACACGAGATGCTGGGTTTCGGCCCGCTGGAACCATTGCTGGCCGACCCCGGCGTGTCGGACATCCTGGTCAACACGGCGCACAAGGTGTACGTGGAGCGCGCCGGCCGGCTGGAGTTGACCGAGGTGGCGTTCAACGACAACGCGCACCTGATGAAGATCATCGAGAAAATCGTTTCGCGCGTTGGCCGGCGCGTGGACGAATCCAGCCCGATGGTCGATGCGCGGCTGCCGGACGGCTCGCGTGTCAATGCGATCATCCCGCCGCTGGCGATCGATGGGCCGATACTGTCGATACGCCGCTTCGCCGTGACGCCGCTGACCATCGCCAATCTGCTCGATCTGCGCAGCCTGACGCCGCCCATGGTGCAAGTGCTGCAGGCGCTGGGTCAGGCTAAGATCAATATCCTGATTTCAGGCGGCACCGGGTCCGGCAAGACCACCATGCTGAACGTGATCTCCGGCTTCATTCCGCCGCAGGAACGCATCGTCACCATCGAGGACGCGGCGGAGCTGCAATTGCGGCAGCCGCACGTGGTGCGGCTGGAGACGCGGCCGCCCAACATCGAAGGCAAGGGCGAGGTCAATCAGCGTTCGCTGGTGCGCAATGCATTGCGCATGCGGCCGGACCGCATCATCCTCGGCGAGGTGCGCGGCGCGGAGGCACTGGACATGCTGCAGGCGATGAACACCGGCCATGAGGGTTCGCTCGCCACCATCCACTCCAACACGCCGCGCGATGCCTTGTCGCGGCTGGAGAACATGGTCGGCATGGCGGGCGTGAACCTGACGCCGCGCGCCGTGCGCCAACAGATCTGTTCCGCCGTGACGGTGGTGATGCAGGTGTCGCGTCTTACGGATGGCACGCGCAAGCTGGTGAGCCTGCAGGAAGTAACCGGCATGGAAGGGGAGATCATCGCCATGCACGAGATTTTCCGTTTCGAACAGAAGGGTGTGGATGCGCTGGGTGCCGTGCAAGGCAGGTTCTACGCCACCGGCGTCAGGCCGCGCTTCGCCGACCGCTTGCGCATGTTCGGTGCGGCGGTGCCGGATGCGGTATTCGATCCGGACAAAGTCTACGAGTAGCCGCGATGGATGCCGCATTTACCGCATTTGCCGTGCTGCTGTTTGCGGCGGTGATCCTGCTGCTGGAGGGGACATGGCTGTGGTGGTCCGGTGCGCATGGCGGCGCCGCGCGGCGCATCTCGCGGCGCTTGCGCCTGATGGCGGACGGCAGCGCTGGCGATGTGGAGCGCGTCGATATACTCAAGCATCGCGCCTGGAGCGCACATCCTTCACTGGAAAAGCTGTTGCGCCGCCTGCATAGATTGGAACTGCTGGACCGTCTGCTGTTGCAGGCGGGCGTGCGTTGGTCGGTGGCGCAATTCCTCGGATGCGTGATCGCGGCGCTGGCGATGGCGTTCGTGCTGACCCGGGTGGCCGGCATGCCTGCGGTGCCGGCGCTGGCCTGTGTTCTGCTGTTGGGTGGATCGCCGTGGCTGGCGCTGATGCGCATACGCGGCAAGCGCTTGCGAAAACTGGAGGAGCAGTTGCCGGAAGCGGCCGACTTTCTCGGCCGTGCGCTGCGGGCCGGCCATTCCTTTGCCAACGTGATGCAGATGGTGGGCGATGAGATGCCCGAGCCTATCGCCAGCGAATTCCGCTTCGCGTATGAGGAGGTCAATTACGGCGTGCCGATGAACGAAGCCCTGCACAACCTGGCCATGCGCGTGCCGCTCACGGATCTGCGCTACCTGGTGATCGCGGTGCTGATACAGCGCGAATCTGGCGGCAACCTGGCCGAGGTGTTCGGCAATATCAGTCGCTTGATACGCGCCCGATTGAAGTTGCTGGCCCAGGTCAGGGTGATGTCTGCCGAAGGGCGCATGTCGGCCTGGATACTGGGCCTGCTGCCGCTGTGCGTACTGGCCTTGATGGCGGTATCGAATCCAGCCTACGTGCGCGTGTTGTGGACTGATCCGATCGGCATACGCCTGATGTGGTACGCGGTGCTGATTGCCGCTGGCGGTGTGCTGTGGATGCGCAAGCTGATACGCATACGGGTGTGAAGGAGACTGGCGTGAACGGATCGCAGTTGTTCTTCCTTGCTATCGTCTTCGTGGTTGCTGCTGGTGTGGCGGCGATGTTGTTGTTGCTGTTCTCGCCCGGCGCCGTGCGGGAACGCCTGAATGAAGTGGTGGAGCCCGCGCAAATCGATGCCACGCCTGCGGCCGGCGGCTGGGTCGAAAAGGTCGCACAAGCGGCACAGCCGTTTTCGCGCCTGTCGCTGCCGGAAGAGGGCTGGGAGCGGTCGCCTTTGCGCACGCGCTTCATGAATGCCGGCTGGCGCAGCAGGGCCGCGCCGCCACTATACTTCGCGGCCAAGACCTTGCTGGCATTGGGCTTGCCGGCGCTGGCCGCCTTGGGTGGCGTGTACGCCATCAAGGGCGCGATGTTCCTGTTGCTGCTGTCGGCCGGTATAGGCTATTACCTGCCGAACGCGGTGCTGGCGCATAAATCGGGGTCGCGCCGCCGCGAAATCTTCGAGACCTTTCCCGATGCACTGGATCTGCTGACGGTTTGCGTGGAAGCGGGCCTGAGCCTGGAGCGCGCGTTGGCCAAGGTGGCAGGCGAGATTCACATCAAGAGCGTGGCGCTGGCACAGGAGCTGCAACTGGCGCTGATGGAGATGCGGTCCGGCTTCACCAAGGAGCGCGCCTTGCGCAATCTGGCGTTGCGCAGCGGCGTGGAGGATATCGATACGCTGGTGGCGATGTTGATACAGTCGGAACGCTTCGGCACCAGCATGGGCGATTCATTGCGCGTGCATTCCGATAACCTGCGCGGCAAGCGCAGCGTGATGGCCGAGGAGGCGGCTGCCAAGATCGCGTTGAAGCTGTTGTTCCCGCTGATCTTCTGCATTTTCCCCACGCTGATGCTGGTGCTGATCGGCCCGGCGGGCATACAGATTTACCGCATGGTGCTGCCTTCGTTCTTCACCCACTAGGAGCGATGATGAAAAAACTAGTCTGTGCGGCGTGCGCGCTGCTGATCGCATGCAGCGGCCTGCAGCCGCAGCGCCAGGATTTGAGTGCGTTGGAACGTGACTGCGTGCAGGACCCGCTCAATCCGGAAGCCTGGGAGCGGCTGGCGGCGGCACTGGCCGAGGAGGGCGAGCGTGAACGCGCGGCGACCATGTATCTGCAAGCGGCCACGTTGCGCACGCACGACGTGCAGCAGGATTATGCGGTGCTGCGTCAGGAGCTGCATGCATTGCAGGACACGCAGCGCGGGACGGACGTGCCGCGTACCGAGGTGCGCCGCATCGGACCTGCGCTGGTCGAGGTGCTGCGCGTGGGCGGCGAGGCCAGCCTGCCGAGCGTCCGGCTGGAGATCAGCAACGGCAATGGCGTGACTGGCGCTGCCAAAAGGCTGGCGCGTTCGCTCGATGTCAGCGGCGTGAAGACGGTGCGGCTGACGAACCGGCGTCCTTTCGTGGAGGCCAACAGCCGCATCGAATATTTGGGCGAGCAGCAGAACGCGGCGCAGGCACTGGGCCGCCATCTCGGCATGAAGTTGTACCGGGTACGCGGTGGCCTCGCGGACGCCGACATGCGCGTCGTACTGGGCCACGACGAAATAAAAAAGCCGTCCCGGAGGGATCTCCTCTAGGACGGCGAATAAACACACCCATGTGTTTAACTATGCAGCCGGTCGGGAAGGCCGGCGGCATCCTTTACTGCCAGCTTACGTTGCCCATCCCGCGGGCGCTGGCGTGACGGCTGGTCGGGTTGCCATACACGGTGGCCGAACCCATGCCCGTCAATGTCAGGTTGGCCGAGGTTTTCGCGTACAGCGAAGCGCTGCCCAGGCCGCTCATGTTCACATCGATCGCATCTGCGCGCAGTTGCTGTGCTTCCAGACTGCCCACGCCGCCGAGGGAGGCGTGCAGCTGCTTGGTCTGGCCGCTGATTTCAATTTGGCCTGCGCCGTTCAGGTGCAGGTCCACATTGTCGCTGGTGCCGTTCTTGACCGTCATGCCGCCGACGCCGCCAAGGCGCACATCCATATTCCGGTATTGCCCATCCACTTTCACCGAGCCGGCGCCCTCGAGCGCAAGGCGCAGGCTGTCGCCGCTGAAGCCGCTCATCTCGGTCGATCCCACGCCGCCGGACGAGAGCGAGCGCACATTCGGCAGCGTCAATTCGGCGCGCAGCTCGCGCTTGTTACCGAAGTGGATGTTGTTCATTTTCTTGGTACCGATGTGTAGCGTCTCACCGCTTTGTTCCACCGTGACTTTCTGCACCGATTCCGGTTCGCCGTAAATCGTCAGCGCGGCCACCGGGCCTTGCTTGACCTTGAGGCTGATGACACCATCCAGTTCGATGTTCACAGCGCGCGCATCGACGGCGCGGTTTTCGCTGATCACATCGGCGGCCAGGGCGGCGTGCGCGCCGCTGCTCAGAACCGCTGCCATGACGGCGACCTTCAGGTAGTTTTTCATCGTGCTCTCCGTGCTTGGTCTGGAATTACAGGGCGGCTTTTTCGGCGGCGGTCAGGCGCTTGGCGCTGACGGTCACGACCGGCATCGCGTTCGCATCGGCTTTCGCTGCAACGACGGGCGCGGCGCGGTGTGCCGGCACGGCTGCGGTGGCGAAGGTGGTGGCGCTGGCGATCACGATTGCAGCGACGAAGATGGCTTCCATGTGTTTGGCGATGTTCATTTTCAGCTCCTTGAGAGTGGTTGGTGCGTTGCGTTGAGTGAACTATAGACAAGGCCTATGCGTCCATCTATCGCGATGTGACGAACTGCAAAAAACAAGGGGCAGAATGCGTTTTACCGGCGCAAAGCTGTGACGCCAGGCGCAACAACGCACGTTCGCAGCCACTTGCGCCATGCTATATTGAGACCATGAAAAAGCTGTTGGCAATGGTGGTGATGTTGTTCGCAAGCGCGCTTCCCGGAGCGGCGCTTGGTGAAGTTGTCAACGTTTATACCAGCGCCCAGGTGGCGCCGCTGGTCACGCCGGATGGCAAGGGCGTGTATCCAGACATGATCGCTTATCTGAATCGCCAAAAACTGGGCGCGTTGAGTTTCCGGCTGATTTACCTGCCGCGCAAGCGCTTGCAGATGAAGGTGGAAAACGGTGAGCTGGATGGCATCGTGATCGGCATGATGCCGCACTGGTTTGACGATGCGGCGCAGAAGAAGTACCTGTGGACGGCGCCGTTCGCCGTGGACCGCTACGTGATCGCGTTGCGCAGCGGGCAGCATTATGTGCCGGGTACCTTATCCGGCAAATCGCTGGGCATGGTGCTGGGGTACAGCTATCCCGACCTGGATGCCTGGGTGCGCGAGCAGGGCGTGGTGCGCACCGATGGCCCCAGCGATGAGCACAATCTTGAAAAGCTCAGGCTGGGCCGGGTGGACAGCGTGGCGGCCGCCGAGTCCGTGCTGCGCTACCACATCAAGACCCATCCAGAGGATCAGTTCCAGATGTACGTCTTGCCATCGCGGCAGACCGAGCGCCGCTTCCTGGTGCCGCGTTCGCAGGCGGCGGTCTTTGAAAAGATCGCTCCGGTCGTCCGCCGGCTGCAGGACGATCCGGAGTGGCTACGCCTGATGTCGCGCTATCGCTGATCAGGACAGGCGGGCGCGCAGGAAGTCGACCGTGCGCTGCCACGCCAGTTTGGCGGCTGCGGCGTCGTAGCGCGGCGTGGTGTCGTTGTTGAAACCGTGTTCCACGCCAGGGTAGACGTAGTATGCGTACGTGACCTTGTTGTCCTTGAGCGCCTGTTCATAAGCCGGCCAGCCGGCGCGGATGCGTTCATCGTTGCCGGCATCGTGGATCAGCAACTGGGCCTTGATGTTGGCGACGTCGGCCGCCTTGGGCTGGGCGCCGTAGAAGGGCACGGCGGCGCGCAGTTCCGGCAACTGGGTCGCCAGGTAGTTGGCGATGCCACCGCCGTAGCAAAAGCCGACCACACCGAGCTTGCCGTTGCCGTCGGACTGCTGTTCCAGCCAGTGGGCGGCGGCGATGAAGTCGGCGCGGGTCTTGTTCTGGTCGAGTTTGCTGAATAGTTCGCGCGCCTTGTCTTCGTCGCCGGGGTAGCCGCCCAGCGGATACAGCGCGTCCGGCGCGAAGGCGATGAAGCCGTCCAGGGCCAGGCGCCGGGCGATGTCTTCGATGTGCGGGTTGAGGCCGCGGTTTTCGTGCACCACCAGCACCAGCGGCAACTTGCCCTTGGCCTCGGCTGGCGAGACCAGGTAGCCGCGCACGGTGCCGTAACCCTGCGGCGACGGCAGTTCGACGAAGCGGGCCTTGATGCGCTTGTCATCCGGGCTGACCACCGGGGCCGCGAAGCTGGGGTTCAGCTCGGCCAGCAGGGTGGCAGCGGTGGTGCCACCGATCGCGTACCTGGTCGCCGATGAGAGGAATCCACGACGGCTGATGCCGCCGTGTACATATTGGTCGAACAGCTTGAGCACTTCCGGATCAAAATCAGCAGCAGTTTTGCGTGTCATGTCGCAGCTCCTTGGCGGGTCTGGTAATAGGCTAGTGTAGCCTATCGCGTTGCTGCTGATTCTGGCGCCTTAAACGAAAAAAGGGGCGGATCGCAGTTTCAGTAATGACAACATCGCTGGCATGGCAAAATGGATGCGGGCAACTTTCAATAGATCGAGACATGAATCAGCCGACTTCCCGCATGATGATGAAAAGTTATTATTTAATAATTTTTCTATTGTTGCTCACGCCTACATTGTTGATCTGGCAGCATTTCGGCATGGGCCGGGTCATTGTGATTTCTCCCCTTCAACCGCACGGCGCCAGAATCACGGATGATAGTGAAAGGGATAACGGGAATTCAGTCTCGTCGCTGACGCTAGGCCAGGATGCCATTATCATGCGCTGCAAGCTGGGACGGGCCGTTTCCTATCCATTTTGCAAGATGCAATTTCTGTTGGGCGTGGCAGGGAAAGGGGTGGACCTGTCTCAGTTTGACACGATAGTGCTCAACATGCGCCATTCGGAGTCGTCGCCGCAATCTATCAAATTGCACTTGGTGAATTTTGAGCCGGAAATTTCCAATGTTGATGACTGGAACTCTCAGCGGTTTAACGAAGCCGAAATTGAACCTGCTGGCCAGTCCACGGTCACGATTCCCGTGGCGGTCTTGCGCACTGCGGACTGGTGGCGAAGCTCGCGCAAGGTGCCGCTGTCCAGAAGCTATACCCGGCTTGATAACGTGACGGCCATAGAACTATCGACGGGAAATGTCCCGCCTGGCCAACCGGTCACAATCGAGCTGCTGTCGCTTCAACTCCATGGGAAATGGATATCGCAGTCAAAACTTCTGATGGGTCTGGTGTCCGCGTGGATCGGATTCGGCATTCTCGGCTTGTTAAACATGCAGGCGCGCAGCGCCGAACTGCGTCAGCAAACCCGTTATCTGCGCACGCTGATCGATACGCTGCCGCTTTGGGTCTGGCTCAAGGATACGGGCGACCGCTACCTGGCGGTCAACCAGGCCAAAGCCGCGGCCTGCGGACACAGCGTGGACGAGATGGTCGGCAAATCGGACCAGGAATTGTGGCCGCCTGAACTGGCCGGCCCGTTTCACTCTACTGACACCGAAGTGATCACGACGCGCCAACGCGCAACCGTGGAACAGGCCATTGCCAGCGCGGACGGCCTGGTCTGGATGGAAACCTATCGGGCTCCGGTGCTGGACGAGGACGGCACACTGCTGGGGATGGTGGGGGCGTCGCGTGACATCAGTGAACGCAAGGCGGCGGAAGACGCGCGCGAAAAAGCGCTGGCCGAAGCGGTGCGGCTGGCTCATCTGCGCAGCGAATTCCTGGCGCAGATGAGCCACGAATTGCGCACGCCGCTGAACGCCATCCTCGGCTACGCGCAAATTCTGCAGCGGGACCCGCACTTGACGAAGCGACAGAGCGTGGGCCTGGCGACCATCCATGAAAGCGGTCAACACCTGCTTACCCTCATCAACGATATCCTCGACCTGGCGCGCATCGAAGCCGGCAAGCTGCGCCTGGATCCCAGCGATGTCGATCCTGCCGATTTGCTCCGCGTCGTCGGCAACATCATCCGCGTCAAGGCGGAAGAGAAAAGCCTATCGTTCGAATTCCGGGCCTCGCCCGATTTGCCGGCCGTGGTGCGCGCGGACGACAAGCGTTTGCGCCAGGTGCTGCTCAATCTCTTGGGCAATGCGGTGAAGTTCACCGACCGCGGCAAAATCGTCCTGAACGCACAGCGCGTTGTGGCTGCAGGGGATGGCCAGGGTTCGGTCCGGCTGCGCTTCGAAGTAGAGGACAGCGGTATCGGCATGAGCGAGGAACAGCTTGCGCGCATCTTCCAGCCGTTTGAACAGGTGGGCGATATCCGACGGCGCGAAGCGGGAACGGGATTGGGCCTGGCCATCAGCCAGCAACTCATTTGGCTCATGGGCGGGAATATCCGTGTGCGTAGCGAATTGGGCAAGGGTAGCCTATTTTGGTTCGAGCTGGACCTGCCCATCGCCGCGCCCCTGATGACTGATCTGTCGGCGCAAGCAAGGATCAGCGGTTATGCAGGCTCCCGCAAGAAAATCCTGATCGTGGACGATGTGCCGCACAATCGCGCCATGCTGATCGCTGCCTTGCAGCCGCTCGGTTTCGACGTCTGCGACGCAAAAAATGGCGCGGAGTGCCTGGAAATGCTCAACGTCGCCCGCCCTGATCTCGTTGTGATAGATGTCATGATGCCGGTGATGGATGGACGGGAAGCGACGCGCAGGATACGCCGCATGCCGGAGTTCGCCGGCCTCCCCATCATCATCTTCACGGCCAGCGCGAGCCCCGAGGATGAGGCGATGAACCTGGAAGCCGGCGCCAGCGCTTTCATCCCCAAGCCGATAGAGCTCGACTTACTACTGAAAACCGTCGGCGATCTGCTGTCCCTGACCTGGATCCACGACGAGATCATGCCGGAATGCGCGGAAGAGACGGGGGACTTTTTGGCGCCGCCCTCAGACGAAATCGAAACGCTTTACGGGCTGGCCAGGGTGGGCAACATGAGTATGATCAGGGCGCGCGCCGATTACCTTGCGCAGCTTGACCAGCGCTACCTTCCCTTCGCGTCGCGGCTGCGACAACTCGCGGTCAGCTATAAATCCAAGGCAATCATGACTCTGGTGGAACGGTATCGTTCGCCGGAAGTAACGGAGACGGAGAGCCCGGCAGCAAAGACGTAAAAAAACCCGGAGATCCCTCTGAAGCAGGGGAAGTCCGGGTTTTTCGGGCGTTGTCGAAAACGCTGACTGGTGCCGGCTGCCGGTTTCGAACTGGCCACCTGATGATTACAAATCAACTGCTCTACCAAATGAGCTAAGCCGGCGGAAACTTGTACGGGGCGAATTATACGCTATTTAATACGCGTCAGAGTAGGACGGCCGCCCTTTTTGGGCGGGTCGGTGTCATCGCCCGGCGTGCCTGGCGCCTCGGGTTTGCCCTCGGATGGCGTGGGCGGCACGGCCGACAATGCCGGTGCCGGCACGCTGTCTTCCTTGGGTGCCGGCGGTGCCGGCTGGCCCAATTGCGGCTCGAACGCCATGCCCTGGCCGTTCTCGTTGGCGTAGATCGCCATCACGTTGTTGACCGGGATGAAGATTTCGCGCGAAACGCCGCCGAAACGGGCGTGGAAGCGGATGCTGTCGTTGTCCATCTTCAAGCCCGAGGTGGCGCCGAAGCTGATGTTGAGGACGATTTCGCCCTTCTTCACGTATTCCATCGGCACCGTGGTGTGGGCGTCGACCTTGACTGCGAGGTAGGGGGTGTAGCCGCTGTCCGTGCACCACTCGTAGATGGCGCGCAGCAGATAGGGCTTGGTTGAGATTTCAGACATGGGATTCCAGACTGCGGTCAAACACGGCACGCCCGCCGGCGTGCCGCAATGCTTCAATGAACCATTAACGGCGCATCACCTTTTCCGACGGCGTCAGCGCTTCGATGTAGGCCGGACGCGAGAAGATGCGCTCGGCGTACTTCATCAGCGGCGCAGCGGTCTTCGACAGTTCGATGCCGTAATGGTCCAGGCGCCACAGCAGCGGGGCCACCGCCACGTCCAGCATCGAGAACTCATCGCCCAGCATGTACTTATTCTTCAGGAACAGCGGCGCCAGCGTGGTCAGGCGGTCGCGGATTTCCGCGCGCGCCTTGTCGTGGCTCTTGTCGTTGCCCTTGGCGCGCTCGCTTTCCAGCGTGTGCACGTGGACAAACAGTTCTTTTTCGAAGTTGAACAGCATCAGGCGGGCCCGCGCGCGCATCAGCGGATCGGCCGGCATCAGTTGCGGGTGCGGGAAACGTTCGTCGATGTACTCATTGATGATATTCGATTCGTACAGGATCAGTTCGCGTTCGACCAGGATGGGCACCTGACCATAGGGATTCATGGTCGAGATGTCTTCCGGCTTGTTGAACAAGTCGACATCGCGCACCTCAAAGTCCATGCCTTTTTCAAACAGGACCAGGCGGCAGCGTTGCGAAAATGGGCAGGTCGTACCCGAGTAGAGAACCATCATTTTTGTAGTTCCTTAGAAGAACAAAGAGGGCGAGACCGCGAACGGCTCACCCCGGATCGATCGCCCGCCAAACGCGGGCATCGCAAAACAAGCGCCGGCCAGCCGGCGCCCTCGATTATTTAACTTCCTTCCAGAACGACGCGTTCAAGCGCCATGCCAGAGTGGCGAACAAGGCCATAAACAACACGACCACGACGCCCAGTTTTTTGCGGGTCTGCGCAGCAGGCTCCGCCATCCACTCCATGTAGCCCACCAGGTCGGCGACGGCAGTGTCATATTCCAACTTGCTCATGGTGCCAGGCGTGACTTGCTCGAAGCCGGCAAACTGGTGCGTCATTTTGCCATGCTCGTGCGGGTCGGCCACTTCTTCCATTTTCGCCTTCTGTACCCCTTGCAGCTCCCACAGCACATGTGGCATCGCCACATTGTTGACCACCAGGTTGTTCCAGCCGGTCGGCCGGGTGTCATCCTTGTAGAAGGTCCGCAAATACGTGTACAGATAGTCGCTGCCGCTGCCGGCGCCAGACGCTTTCGCACGCTGGATCACCGACAGGTCGGGCGGCACCACGCCGAACCATGCTTTCGCATCTTTCGGGTTCATGGTGGTGGTCATCATGGCACCGACTTTGTCCGCCGTAAACAGCAGGTTGGACTTGATCTGCTCCTCGCTCAAGCCCAGGTCCTTCAGGCGGTTGTAGCGCATGGAGGACGCATTATGACAGTTTAAGCAGTAATTGACGAATAACTTGGCGCCATGTTGCAATGCTGCCAAGTTTGTCGAACGGTCCGGCGCCTTGTCCAGCGCCACGCCGCCTTCGTTGGCCAAGGCCAGTCCGGGCAGCAAGGCCAGGATCGCGAGCAGGTGTTTAGGGAATTTCATGTATTGTCCTTTATGTACTTTAGCCGAGGTCGTCGATCAGTGCGGGTGGAAGACCACCCGGTCCGGGACTTTCTTGAACGTGCCCAGGGTGCTCCACCATGGCATGAACAGGAAGAAGCTAAAGTAAAGCAGGGTGCATACTTGCGAAACGATGGTGCGGCCTTCGGTCGGCGGCAGCGTGCCCAGGTAGCCCAGCGTCAGGAAGGACAGGAAGAACACGGCGTACACGTATTTGTGCCAGTCCGGGCGATAGCGGATGGACTTGACCGGGGCCTTGTCCAGCCAGGGCAGGAAGGCCAGGATCACCACCGAGGAACCGAAGAACACCACGCCCCAGAACTTGGCGTCCAGCACCTGCGGCAGCATGCCGATGATGGCCACCAGCGCGACCGCGGCGATCACGGTCTTGGTGGTGCTGGACAGGCGCGACTTCAGCCACACGAACACCACGTAGGCGGCCACGAAGAACATCAGCACCCACATGAAGTCGGCGGTGGTGGCGCGCAGCACCGAGTAGAAGGCGGTGAAGTACCAGGTCGGCGCGATGTGCAGCGGGGTCTTGAGCGAATCGCCCGGCAGGAAGTTGTTGTACTCCAGGAAGTAGCCGCCCATCTCCGGCGCGAAGAACACGATGGCGCTGAAGATCAGCAGGAACACCGACACGCCGAACAGGTCGTGCACCGTGTAGTAAGGATGCGATGGGATGCCGTCCACCGGATGGCCGTCGGCGTCCAGGTGTTCCTTGATTTCGATGCCGTCCGGGTTGTTCGAGCCGACTTCGTGCAGCGCGATCAGGTGGGCCGCCACCAGGCCCAGCAGGACCAGCGGGATGGCGATCACGTGGAAGGCGAAGAAGCGGTTCAGGGTGGCGTCGGACACCACGTAGTCGCCGCGTATCCACAGCGACAGGTCGGGACCGATGAAGGGAATCGCGCCGAACAGGTTGACGATCACCTGCGCGCCCCAGTACGACATCTGGCCCCAGGGCAGCAGGTAGCCGAAGAAGGCTTCGGCCATCAGGCACAGGAAGATGGCGAAGCCGAACAGCCAGATCAGCTCGCGCGGCTTGCGGTAGGAGCCGTACAGCAGGCCGCGGGTCATGTGCAGGTAGACGATGATGAAGAAGGACGAGGCGCCGGTCGAGTGCATATAGCGCACCAGCCAGCCCCACGGCACTTCGCGCATGATGTATTCGACCGAGCCGAAGGCCAGGGTAGCGTCCGGCTTGTAGTGCATGGTCAGGAAGATGCCGGTGACGATCTGCAGCACCAGCACCAGCATGGCCAGCGAGCCGAAGATGTACCAGAAGTTGAAGTTTTTCGGGGCGTAGTACTTGCCCCACTGGTCATTCCACAGCTTGGTGAGCGGGAAGCGGTCGTCGATCCAGCCCAGCGCTTTTTGTGCCGCCGGCGCGTCGGCCGGGAGTTTGGTCTCTTTGAATGCCGCCATCTTATGCCTCGCCTTTCTCGTCTTTACCGATGACCAGCTTGGTGTCGCTCAAAAACATATAACGCGGGACCACCAGGTTGTCCGGCGCCGGCTTGTTCTTAAATACACGGCCAGCCATGTCGAAAGTCGAGCCATGGCAAGGGCAGAGGAAGCCGCCTTCCCAGTCGTCCGGCAGCGAGGGCTGCGGGCCTGGCGAGAATTTGGATGAGGGGGAGCAGCCCAGGTGGGTGCAGATGCCGATCGCGACCAGCAGTTCCGGCTTGCGCGAGCGCCATTCATTGCGGGCGTATTCGGGGGTGAATTCGTCGGGGTTGCGCTTGGAGTCGGGGTCGGCGACCTTGTCGTCGGTCTTTTTCAGGCCGGCCAGCATTTCGGGCGTGCGCTTGATCAGCCACACCGGCTTGCCGCGCCATTCCACGGTCATTTGTTCACCGGGTTTGAGGGCGGAAATATCCACTTCCACTGGCGCGCCGGCGGCCTTGGCGCGCTCGGACGGCTGGAAGGTGCTAACCAAGGCCCCGGCGGTTGCCAGACCTACTACGCCACCTGCCGCGCCAGTTGCCACAAGCAACCCGCGACGGCCGGGATCGACCTGCTTCTCGTTACTCATACAAACCCCAATCAGTCAAAGTACGAACAAAATCTGAAAACCGTGTACTGCTCTGAACAAAGAAAACTGGATGCGGCACGAATATAGCTTCTAGCAACCTTGGATTATAAAGAAGTCGTGTTGCAAATTAAAGCAAAAACGTTGCTCTATCCCCAATTTCACTCCACGGCGCGCACCATCACGGTGCATTCTTATTTTTTGCCCCATTCAGGCAATTCAGACTTATAACTTAATTCGCGAAACAAATGCGCATCTTGCAAGCGTGTTTGGAATCCAATTGGAAAAAAGGTATGATCCAGACGCAGTTTTGTTCACAAATGACCACACCTAGCGGAGAATATAACTATGACAATGATGCAGGAATTCAAAGAATTTGCCATGAAAGGCAACGTGGTCGACCTGGCGGTCGGCGTGATCATCGGCGGGGCGTTCGGCAAGATCGTCGATTCCCTGGTCGCTGACATCATCATGCCGCCGATCGGCAAACTGTTTGGCGGCCTGGACTTCGCCAACTACTACATTCCCCTCAACGGCCAGGCGGCCAACCTGAGCCTGGCGGAGGCCAAGAAGCTCGGCGCCGTGTTCGCGTACGGGAATTTTGTTACCATCTTGCTGAACTTCGTCATTCTGGCCTTTGTGATCTTCCAGATGGTGCGCCTGATGAACAAGGCGCGCAACCTGGGACAAAAGGAAGCCGCGGCCGCGCCGGCCGAGCCGGCGCCGCCGCCAGAAGATATCGTTCTGCTGCGCGAAATCCGCGACTCCCTGAAAAAATAACTGACGCCGCCCGCAGAGGCGGCTTACCGATAACGCTATGCGACGACTCTGGTTATTGTTTGCGCAAACGGTGACCGTCGTACTGGCACTGTATTTCGTCTACACCGCGCTGGGCCGCGACCGGCCGGCGCCGGTGCGGGTCCAGCAGATGGGCAGCACCGAGCACCCGGCCGCCATGCTGGAAGCCGGCGCGGCCAAGCCGCCGGTGGCGGCGGTGGGCTCGTACCGCGCGGCCGCCTCGCGCGCCATGCCGGCGGTGGTCAACATCATCACCAGCAAGCTGCCCAAGCGCGGCAAGCATCCCTTGCTGCGCGATCCCTTCTTCAAGAAATTCTTCGGCGACCGCGACGACAACGACGACGAGGAGTCCAGCCTGGGCTCGGGCGTGATCGTCTCGGCCGAGGGCTACATCCTGACCAACAACCACGTAGTGGAAGCGGCCGACGAGATCGAGGTGGTGCTGGCCGACGGCCGCAAGTCGGCCGCCAAGCTGGTCGGCACCGATCCCGAGACCGACCTGGCGGTGGTCAAGATCGCGCTGGACAAGCTGCCGGTGATCGTGCTGGGCCAGGCCGAGCAGGCGCAGGTGGGCGACGTGGTGCTGGCCATCGGCAACCCCTTCGGCGTGGGCCAGACCGTGACCATGGGCATCATCTCTGCGCTGGGCCGCAACAACCTGCACATCAACCATTTCGAGAATTTCATCCAGACCGACGCCGCCATCAACTTCGGCAATTCGGGCGGGGCGCTGGTGGACGCCAATGGCAACCTGCTGGGCATCAACTCGGCGATCTATTCGCAGACCGGCGGCTCGGTCGGCATCGGCTTTGCGATCCCGGTGTCGACCGCCAAGTCGGTGATGGAAGCCATCATCAAGTCCGGCCACGTGGTGCGCGGCTGGATCGGGGTGGAGACCCAGGAAATCACGCCGGAACTGGCGGCCAGCTTCGGCCTGTCGCGCCAGAGCGGCGCCATCATTGCCGGCGTGGTGCGCAACGGCCCGGCCGACAAGGGCGGCATGAAGCCGGGCGACATCCTGCTGTCGGTGGATGACAAGCCGGTGACCGACACCAATTCCATGCTCAACCTGATCGCCCAGTTGGTGCCGGGCGGCAAAGCCAAAGTGGTGGTCCTGCGCAAGAACCGCGAGACCACGCTGGACATCACGGTGGGCAAGCGCCCGCCCAACGCCAAATAAGGAAACCCATGCATCTGCGCGACCTGACCCAGTACCTGCGTGAACTGGCCGACAACAACAACCGCCCCTGGTTCATCATGAACAAGCCGCGCTACGACATCCTGCGCGAAGAGTTCCTGCAAGTGGTGACCGAGCTGATCGCCGAGCTGGGCAAATTCGACCCGCAGGTCAAGTTCAGCAATCCGAAGAAGGCCATGTTCCGCATCAACCGCGACGTGCGCTTCGCCCACGACAAGAGCCCGTACAAGACGCGCTTCTCGGCCGCGGTGGCGCCCAACGACATGCGCCGTCCCAGCAAGGCCGGCGGCCCGACCTACTACATGCAGATCGACGGCAGCGGCAAGATGCTGTTCGGCGCCGGCGAATACATGCCGCCGCCGCCGCGCCTGAAAGCGCTGCGCCGCCACATGGTGGAAGACGCGGCCGGCTTCCGCAAGGTGTTGAAGAACAAGAAGCTGGTGGCGACCTACGGCGACATCCAGGACGAAGGCAAGCTGATGCGTCCGCCGAAGGGTTTTGATCCCGAGCACGAGCACATCGAGTACATCAAGCTGAAGAGCTTCTTCGTCTGGACCGAGATCGATCTGCCGCTGAACAAGCCGGAGTTGCTGGTGCCGACCTTGGCGGCCGGCCTGAAAGACGCCTACCCGCTGGTGACCTGGATGCGCGCAGCGCAGGAAGATCCGGCGGAAGAATAACTTCGGGGTCAGTTCCGACATTCGGACATTTTCGCGACCGAAATGTCCGAATGTCGGAACTGACCCCGAAGTTAATGCTCGAAGCGCGGGTCGCGGGCCAGCAGGCGGGCCACCATCGCTTGCGGCTGGTCGCCGTCGAACAGGACGCCGGCCACGGCGTTGGTGATCGGCATGTCGACCCCCAGCCTGGCCGCCAGTTCGCGCACGGCCTTGGCGCAGGGCACGCCTTCCGCCACATGGCCCAGCTCCTGCACGATCACGTCCAGCGCCTTGCCCTTGGCCAGCCCCAGGCCGACGCGGCGGTTGCGCGACAGGTCGCCAGTGCAGGTCAAAATCAAGTCGCCCATGCCGGTCAGGCCCATGAAGGTTTCCACCTGGCCGCCCAGCGCCACGCCCAGCCGGGTGATTTCCGCCAGGCCGCGCGTGATCAGGGCCGCGCGCGCGTTCAAGCCCAGGCCCAGGCCGTCGGCCGCGCCGGTGGCGATGGCCAGGATGTTTTTGACCGCGCCGCCCACTTCCACGCCCACCAAGTCTTCGCTGGCGTACACGCGCAGGCTGCCGCCGTGGACAATTTCCAGCACGCAGGCGCGCAGCGCGGCCGAGTCGGAAGCGATGGTCAGCGCGCACGGCAAGCCCTTGGCCACTTCCTGCGCGAACGAGGGGCCGGACAGCGCGCCGCCGGCCACCGCGTCGCCCAGCACGTCACGCACGATCTGGTGCGGCAGCAGGCCGGTATCGTATTCAAAGCCCTTGCACAGCCACACCACGTTGCGGATGGCGTGGGATTGCAGTTGCAGCAGCAGCGGCCGCAAGCCGGCCACCGGGCAGGCCGCGATCAGCAGGCTGCCGGGCTCGGCCACGTGGGCCAGCGCGGCGTCGAAATCGGCCGCGATCTGCAGGCCGGGCGGGAAGGGGCAGCCCGGCAGGTATGCGGTATTTTCGCGCGCCTGGCCCATGGCTTGCAGGGCGGCGCCGTTGCGGCCCCACAGCAGCACGTCGTGGCGCTGCGCCAGGGCGATGGCCACGGCCGTGCCCCAGGCGCCCGCGCCCAGCACGGCGACGTTGCGCACGGTCTGCATCAGATGCCCCAGACTTCGCCGGTCTTGACGTAGCCGACCAGGCCGTCGCGGTGGCGCACCTTGACCCAGCCGCCGGCAGCCAGTTCGGTCACTTCCAGCAGCACGCCCTTGTCGGCGACGAAGACGGCGGCGGCGGCATCGTCCGGCGTGGCCCGCACTTTCAGGTTGGGCGCGCGCACGATCACGTTGCGCTTGCCGGTCAAGCCCTTGGCCTCGGTCCAGGCCAGTTCGCCGTTGACGTCACGGACTTTCAGCCAGTCGCCATAGGCCAGCACCACTTCCAGCGGCGCGCCGCGCGGCACCACGAACAGCTTGCCGCCCTTGCTGGACGGGGCGTCGTACAGGATGACGGGATTGGCGCCTACCGTTTTGAAGTCGAACGCGTGGCTGGCGGTGGCGGCCAGCATCATGGTCAGACCGGCGAGCAAACGGGGAAGAGTCATGGCTTACCTTGAGGAGAAACTGCCGCCGGACGAGCGCCCGGCGGCGGGGGATTGCTGCTTAGTGCGTGGTGGCGTCGCCATTGGCGGCCGGGGCCTTGGCGGCGGCTTCGGCCAGCGCGGCTTGACGCTGCTGGTAGAACACTTCGAAGTTGATCTCGGCCAGATGCACCGGCGGGAAGCCGGCACGGGTGATCACGTCAGCGATGTTCGAACGCAGGTAAGGGTAAACGATGTTCGGGCAGCCGATGCCCAGCAGTGGATCCAGTTGTTCGGCTGGAATGTTGCGGGCTTCGAAGATGCCGGCTTGCTTGCCTTCCACCAGGAAGGCCACTTTGTCCTTGACCTTGGCGGTGACGGTGATGGTCACGGTCGATTCGAAGATGCCGTCAGCCAGCGGCTCGGCGCCGACGTCCAGGGCGACTTCGATCGATGGGGCTTCCTGCTCCAGGAAGATCGCTGGCGAGTTCGGTTGTTCCAGCGACATGTCTTTCAGGTAGACGCGTTGGATTTGGAATACTGGTTGCAGATTTTCTTCAGACATGGAACGCTTTCGTTATAGTAAATACGAGCGGCAGGGCCGCCCGGGATGATGTTTGCTTGGTAGGGCCTGGAAAGACAGCTCAAATCAACGCGAGGGCAATTGTATCAAAACCACTATGGTTTCAAAGGGTTTCCACCGCCCACCCGTTGTATTTGGTGACCCTTAGCCGTTTAACAAGGGGGTCAGGCCGCCCGCCTGGTCCAGCGCGTACAAATCGTCGAAACCGCCGACATGGGTGTCGCCGATATAGATTTGCGGCACGGTGCGGCGGCCGGTCTTTTGCATCATCAACACACGTTGTTCTGGATCCAAGTCTACGCGGATTTTCTTCAGGCCGGTCACACCCTTGGCTTCCAGCAGGCGCTCGGCGCGGATGCAATACGGGCAGACGGCGGTGGTGTACATGATTACTTCGGCAGTCATAAGTCCTCCGTTACTTGGCCAGCGGCAAGCCAGCCTTTTGCCATGCAGCAATGCCACCGTCCAGGTTGACCACGTCGGCAAAGCCGGCCTTGGCCAGTTTGGCGGCCGCGGCCGCGGCCCGGGCGCCGCTCTTGCAGACCACGATCACGGGGCGGTCCTTGAATTTGTTCAGCTCGCCGATACGGCTGTCCAGGTCGGCCAGCGGGATGTTCTTGGCTTCAGGCAAGTGGCCTTCCGCGTATTCCGTGGCGTCGCGTACATCTACAATGGTGGCTTTGCCGCGGTTTATCAACATGGTGATGTCGTGCGGGCTGCCGCGCTTGCCGCGCTGGGTCAGTGCCGGCCACAGCAGGGCGCCGCCGGACACCAGGGCGACGGCCATGAGGAGAACATTATTAATGTCGGAGAAGAATTTCACAGGAATCCAATGGTTGAACTGAATCCCCGCATTATAAAATAGAAGCCGCAAGAGGTCTCAAAGCACCGGTTTTCCAACTTTTATTGAAAAGATAGTCCCCATGTACAAAATCGTTTTCATGCGCCACGGCGAATCCACCTGGAACCTGTCGAACCGTTTTACCGGCTGGACCGACGTCGACCTGACCGAAAAAGGCATCAACGAAGCCAGGCAGGCCGGCAAGCTGCTGAAGGAATCCGGCTTTGCCTTCGACCTGGCTTACACCTCGGTGCTGAAGCGCGCCGTGCGCACCCTGTGGCTGGCGCTGGACGAAATGGACATGATGTACCTGCCGATCAAGAATGACTGGCGCCTGAACGAGCGCCACTATGGCGCCCTGCAGGGCCTCGACAAGGCCGAGACCGCCGCCAAGTACGGCGACCAGCAGGTGCTGGTCTGGCGCCGCAGCTACGACACCCCGCCGCCGGCGCTGGACGCCAACGACGAGCGCGCCTCGTACAACGACCCGCGCTACGCCGGCCTGTCGAAGGAACAGATCCCGCTGACCGAATGCCTGAAGGACACCGTGGCCCGCGTGATGCCGGCCTGGGACGAGGAAATCGCCCCGGCCATCCGCGCCGGCAAGCGCATCATCATCTCGGCCCACGGCAACAGCCTGCGCGCCCTGATCAAGATGCTGGACGGCATCAGTGACGACGACATCGTCGGCCTGAACATCCCCAACGGCACCCCGCTGGTGTATGAGCTGGACGCCGACCTCCAGCCCATCCGCCACTACTACCTGGGCGACGCCGACGCCATCGCTGCCGCCCAGGCGGCCGTGGCCAACCAGGGCAAGGCCAAGTAATTGTCGTATTCGCCGTACCGCCAGGCAGCGGCCCTGCTGCTGATGTGGTCGTTGGCCGCCGGTCCGCTGGCGGCCGCCGCGCCCTTCGCCAAGACGACCGAACGCAGCAAGCAGAAAGCGGCGGCCGAGGCCGAGCGCGCCGGCTTGCAGCAAAAGCTCAGCACGCTCAAGAAAGACATCAGCAAGACCGAGAGCGCCAAGGATGACGCGGCCGACACCCTGGCCGCGTCGGAACAGGCGATCTCGGACGCCAACCGTTCCCTGCGCGACCTGCAGCAGGAACAGGCCGACACCAACCTCAAGCTGCAGCAACTGTCGGCCGAGCACGAGCGCCTGGCCGCCACGGTGGCCCAGCAGAAGCAGCAACTGGCGCAGTTGCTGCGCCAGCAGTACGTGGCCGGCAACGAGGACCGCATCAAGCTGCTGCTGTCGGGCGACAACCCCAACCGCATCAACCGCGACTTGCAGATGATGGCCTACGTGTCGCAAGCTCAGGCGCGCCTGCTGGCCTCGCTGCGCGCCAACCTGCAGGCGGTCGAGACCAACCAGGCCGCGGCGCAGAACGCCAAGGACGAGCTGGAAGAGATCGCGGCCGAACAATTGCAGGAAAAAGCCAAGCTGGAGCAGGAGAAGGGCCGCCGCGCCGACCTGCTGTCCCAGTTGTCGAAGAAACTGGCGGCCCAGCGCAAGGAAGCGGGCAACCTGGAACGCGACGAGCAGCGCATCACCGGCCTGGTCGACAAGCTGAACAAGCTGATCGCGGAACAGGCCGCCGCCGCGGCGGCCGAAAAGAAACGCCAGGAACAACTGGCGGCCGCCAAGGCCAAGGCCGAAGCGGAAGCCCGCGCCCAAGCCAGGGCGCGCGCCGCCGCCGAAGCGGAGCGCCAGCGCCTGGCCAAGGCCAACAACAGCAAGTCCGGCGCCATCAAGCCGGCGCCGTCCAGGGCCGACGCCATCGACGCCGACGAACCGAAGGTCGCGGCCCAGCCCGCGCGCCCGGCGGAAGAGACGCCGCCGCCGGCCAAGCCGGCCGACATCGCGCTGGCCCCGGCCATGCCGGACGGCGCCTTCGCCAGCCTCAAGGGCCAGTTGCGGCCGCCGGTGGCGGGCAAGATCATGGCCAGGTTCGGCGCCAAGCGCGGCGACGGCCCAAGCTGGAAGGGCGTGTTCATCCGCGCGGCCGAAGGCACGGACGTGCGCGCCGTAGCCGGCGGCCGGGTGGTGTTCGCCGACTGGCTGCGCGGCTTCGGCAACCTGATCATCGTCGACCATGGCAGCCAGTACCTTAGCGTGTACGGCAACAACCAGGCCCTGCTCAAACGGGCCGGCGACATCGTCAAGGCCGGCGACGCCATCGCCAGCGCCGGCGCGAGCGGCGGCAACGAGGAATCGGGGCTATACTTTGAACTTCGCCACCAGGGCGTACCATTCGATCCGGCTAGCTGGATCAAGTTTTAAGGTTTGCGGAAAAACATGGGCAACAAAGTCAAAAGCATCGGCCTGATCGGCCTGGGTATGGTGGCTGGCGTTGCCGCCTCTTTCCAGTTTTCCGCCGCCGCGCAAAAAGCCGCCGGCGCGCCGCTGCCGCTGGAGGAACTGCGCCAACTGTCCGACGTCTTCGGCCTGATCAAGTCCGACTACGTGGAAAGCGTGGACGACAAGAAGCTGCTGACCGAGGCGATCAGCGGCATGGTGTCCTCGCTGGACCCGCACTCGGTCTACCTCGATAAGAAAGCCTTCCGCGAAATGCGCGAAACGGTGGCCGGCAAGTTCGTCGGCATCGGCGTCGAGGTGGGCCTGGAAGACGGCTACATCAAGGTGGTGTCGCCGATCGAGGACACGCCCGCGTTCAAGGCCGGCATCAAGGCCGGCGACATCATCACCCGCATCGACGGCACCCTGATCCATGGCATGTCGCTGGACGAGAGCGTGAAGAAGATGCGGGGCGAGCCGCATTCCAAGGTGGCCATCACCATCACCCGCAAGGACGAGGACAAGCCGCTGGTGTTCAGCATCAGCCGCGAGGAAATCCACGTGCAGAGCGTGAAGGCCAGGCTGATCGAGCCGGGCTATGCCTGGGTGCGCATCTCGCAGTTCCAGGAACCGACCGTGGAAGACATGGCGAGGAAGATCACCGCCCTGTACCAGCAGGACCCGCACATCAAGGGCCTGGTGCTGGACCTGCGCAACGATCCGGGCGGCGTGGTGCCGGGCGCGATCGGCGTCTCGGCCGCCTTCCTGCCCAAGGACGCGGTGATCGTGTCGACCAACGGCCAACTGCTGTCGTCCAAGGCGACCTTCTACGGCCGCCAGGAATTCTACGCGCCGCACGCCAAGACCGATCCGCTGGCCAAGCTGCCGGCCGCGCTCAAGGACGTGCCCATGGTGGTGCTGGTGAACGCCGGCTCGGCCTCGGCCTCGGAGATCGTGGCCGGCGCGCTGCAGGACTACAAGCGCGCCACCATCATGGGCACGCAGACCTTCGGCAAGGGCTCGGTGCAGACGCTGCGCCAACTGACGGCCGACACCGCCGTCAAGCTGACCACGGCCCGCTACTACACGCCGAAGAACCGCGCCATCCAGGCGCGCGGCATCCTGCCCGACATGCTGGTCGATGAAACGGCCGACGGCGACGGCATGAATGGCCTGCGGGTGCGCGAGGCCGACCTGCAAAAGCACCTCAGCAACGACAAGGACGCGGCCGGCGCGGCAGCCAAGGACAGCGCCGCGCGCGACGTGCTGGAAGACGAGCAGCGCCTGGCCTCGCTGGCGAAGCAGGCCAAGCCGATCGAATTCGGCTCCAGGGACGACTTCCAGTTGGCGCAGGCGCTCAACTACTTCAAGGGCTTGCCGGTCAAGCTGGCCAAGGCGGACGCCGCGCCGGCACCGGTCAGCGACATCGGTGAAACCCAGTCCGATTCCCCGCCCAAGGCCGACCCGGCGAAGAAGAACAAGTAAGCCGCCCATGGACGACGCCCAACTGCTGCGCTACTCGCGCCACATCCTGCTCGACGAGATCGGCATCGAAGGCCAGCAAAAGCTGCTGGCCGCGCGGGCGCTGGTGATCGGCGCCGGTGGCCTCGGTTCGCCGGCCGCGATGTACCTGGCCTCGGCCGGCGTCGGCCACCTGACCCTGGTCGACAACGACACGGTGGACCTGACCAATTTGCAGCGCCAGATCGCCCACACCACCGCGCGCGTGGGCCAGCCCAAGGCCGCCTCGGCGCGGCTGACGCTGGAACAGATCAATCCGGAGGCGGCCGTCACCGCGCTGGTCGAGCGCGTGGACGACGCGCGCCTGGCCGCGCTGGTGGCCGAGGCCGACGTGGTGCTGGACTGCACCGACAACTTCGCCACCCGCCACGCCGTCAACCGCGCCTGCGTGGCAGCCAACAAGCCGCTGGTGTCGGGCGCGGTGATACGCTTCGACGGCCAGATCAGCGTGTTCGATCCGCGCAGCGGCCAACAGCCCTGCTATTCCTGCCTGTTCCCGCAAGACCAGAAGTTCGAGGACGCGGCCTGTTCCACCATGGGCGTGTTCGCGCCGCTGGTGGGCGTGGTTGGCGCCATGCAGGCGGCCGAGGCGCTCAAGCTGCTGATGGGCGTGGGCGAGTCGCTGGCCGGGCGGCTGATGATGCTGGACGGCCTGCGCATGGAATGGACCAGCATCAGCATCGGCCGCAACGACGCCTGCCCGGTGTGCGCGGCGGCCGGCGGTAAGACGATGTAAGAAACTAGCATGATGCCTGTGGATTGGCCTTATACTCTGTAATCTTAAATTTGTTATTACATTTATGAAAAAGCTTTCTGTCCGCCGCCGAGCGCGCGGTTTTACGCTGATCGAAATCATGGTGGTGGTGGTCATCATGGGCGTGCTGGCCGCGCTGGTGGTGCCCAAGCTGCTGAGCCGTACCGGCGAATCCAAGGTGGCCGCCGCCAAGGTGGACATCGCCACCATCATGCAGGCCCTCAAGCTGTACAAGCTGGACAACCAGCGCTACCCGACCACCGAGCAGGGTCTGCAGGCGCTGCTGGTCAAGCCGACCACCGGCCCGGCCGCCAACGGCTGGAAAGCGGGCGGCTACCTGGAGAAGATGCCCAAGGACCCGTGGGGCAACCCCTACCAGTACCTGTCGCCCGGCGTGAAGGGCGAAATCGACGTGTTCTCCTACGGCGCCGACGGCCAGCCCGGCGGCACCGGCGAGGATGCCGACATCGGCTCCTGGGACAACTGAGCGCCTGACGCAGGGAGCGCCGCATGATGCGCCACCTCGTGCGCCAGCGTGGCTTCACGCTGATCGAGCTGCTGGTGGTGATGGTCATCCTGGGCATCACGCTGGGCCTGGTGTCGCTGAACGCCATGCCGGGCCGTAAGCAGGCCATGCAGCAGGACGCGCAGCGCATCGCGCTGCTGTTGCAACTGGCGCGCGACGAAGCCATCGTGCGCAATCGCCAGATCGCCTTCGAGGCCGGCAGCGACAGCTACCGCTTCCTGGTCCGCAACGACAACCGCGCCTGGGACCAGGTGGTGGGCGACGACCTGCTGCGCGAGCGCGAATTCAAGAGCGGCCCGGTGACGCTGAGCCTGGACCCGCCAACCACCATGCCGGACGAGAAGCTGCGCATCATCTTCGGCCGCGAGCCGGTCGACAAACCCTTCGTGCTGACCATGTCCGGCAGCGACGGCGTTGCCGTTGCCATCCGCGCGGACGGCATCGGCCATTTCACGGTGGACTGAGATGCGGCCCCCATTGCTCAAACAAGGCTTCACGCTGCTGGAAGTGCTGGTGGCGCTGGTGATCGTCGGCACCGCGCTGGGCGCCTCGCTGCGCGCGGTCGGCAGCCTGACCGCCAACAGCAACGGCCTGCGCGCCAACATGATGGCCACCTGGTCGGCCGAGAACCGCCTGGTGCAACTGCGCCTGGCGCGCACCTTCCCGCAGGTCGGCAAGCAGACCTACGAATGCCCGCAGGGCGACCTCAAGCTGATGTGCGAGGAAGAAGTCATCCCCAGCCCCAACCCGCGCTTCCGCCGGGTGGAAGTCAGCGTCTACGAACAGGACCATCCTGAGCGCCGCATCATCAAGCTGGTCCAACTGGTGCTGAACTCATGAAGCAGCGCGGCTTTACCCTGGTTGAACTGCTGGTGGCGATCTCCATCCTGGCCATCGTCGCCGTGCTGGGCTGGCGCGGCCTGGACGGCATCATCCGTTCGCGCAACACGCTGACCGCGACCATGGAACAGACGCGCGGCCTGCAACTGGCGTTCGCCCAGATGCAGAGCGATTGCGAAAACCTGGCCACCACCACGCTGCTGCACCAGCGCGCCAACCTGCAGGCGGAAAACGACCGCATCACGCTGGTGCGCCTGGTGCTGGCCGAGAACCAGCCGAGCCGCCTGCAGGTGGTGTCTTACCGCGTGCGCGACGGCGTGCTGACGCGGCGCGAATCGGCCGCCACGCGCGACCTGGCGCAACTGGACATGCTGTGGCAGGCGGCGCTGGGCGATGCCGACGCCAGCGGCAGCGTGGCGCTGCAATCGGGCGTGCAGAGCATGATCATGCGGCTGTGGGTGCCCGGCGCCATCAACCCCATCACCAACCAGAGCACCAGCGCCGGCGGCTGGAACCCGGCGGCCGGCATCTCCACCGCGAACACCACGGTGACCGGCATGGAAGTGTCGCTGGCCCTGCAGGGGCAGGATGTGCCGATGGTGAAATCCTTCCTGCTGGGGGCGATATGAAACCGCACCGCCAGCAAGGCGTGGCCGTGATCACGGCGCTGCTGCTGACCACCCTGGCGGTGACCATCGTCGCCAGCCTGTTCTGGCTGCAGCAGGTGCAGGTGCGCTCGATGGAAAACCAGCGCCTGCAACTGCAGACGCGCTGGATCCTGCGCGGCGCGCTGGACCTGAGCCGGCTGGTGCTGAACCAGGACGTGATGAATGCGCAGTTGTACACCCAGGCCAACGGCATCTGGGCCACGCCGCTGGAGGAAACGCGCCTGGACGACTACGTGGAGCGCGAGCGGCTGCAGGGCGAGAGCTTCAACGCCACCCTGGCCGGGCGCATGGTGGACGCGCAGTCGCGCTACAATCTGACGAATCTGGCGACCAACCGCAAGGTCAACACGGCGGAGCTGGAAGTGTTCGAGCGCCTGCTGACCAATCTGCGCCTGGATTCCGGCCTGGCGCAGGGCGTGGCCAACCTGGTGGCGAACGGGCAGATCGCGGCGGCGCCGCCGGCGCAGCCGAATGGCGGCGGCAGCGGCAGCAGTGGTGCGGCGGGCGCCGCCAGCGCGGCCAGCGGCGGCACCGGCCTGGCCAGCGGCCAGCAAAACCCGACGCAATCGAGCGGTGGCGAACCGATGGGACTGGTGCGGGTGGAAGACCTGCTGGCGGTCAGCGGCTTCACCCCGCAAGCGGTCGAGCAGTTGCGCGACTATGTCATCATTCTGCCCGAGGCCACCGCCTTGAACGTGAACACGGCGCCGGCGGAGCTGATCGCCGCGCTGGTGCCGAATCTGTCGCTGTCGGATGCGGCCGTGATCGTCAACAACCGCAAGCGCGCCTACTATCGCAGCACCAATGAATTCGCGACCTTGCCGCAGGTGGGCGGCGTGCGGCCGCTGGCCCGGTGGGACGTGAAAAGCAGTTACTTCCTGGCCTACAGCCGGGTGAGGCTGGACCGCGCCTCGCTCGATACGCAGGCCTTGCTGTCGCGACCGGGTAATATACCGGCCACCTCAGTGGTTTGGATACGAGAAAACTAGAACAGCGATGAACGAAAGCGAGACCCTTTGACTACCCTATTTATCCGCTATCCGGCCAAGGCCAGCGTCGACAGCGGCGCGGCCCAGACCTGCCCGTACGCGCTGGTGGGCGACGGCGGCAACCTGCAGCAGCAGGGCGCCTCGCCGCTGGGGAACCTGAGCGACATGGTGTCCGCCGCGCGCCGCGTGGTGCTGCTGCTGGCCGCCTCCGACGTCACGCTGCTGCGGGTGAAGGCGCCGCCGCTGTCGGCCGCCAAGCTCAAGGCCGCGCTGCCGGCGCTGGTGGAGGAGCAGGTGCTGGGCGATCCGGCCGATTGCGTGCTGGCCGCCGGTGCCGAGGATGCCGACGGCATGCGCACCGTCGCCGTGGCGCAGCGCGCCTGGCTGGAAGTGCTGGCCAAGGCGCTGCTGGCGCAGGGCGCGCACGCCATTTCGCTGCTGCCCTCGCAACTGTGCCTGCCGTTCCAGCCGGGCGCCGTGTCGGCCGCGCTGGCGCTGGGCGACGCCGGCTACGAGCTGACCATGCGCCAGTCGCAGACCGAGGGCCTGGGCCTGGCGCTGCCCGCGCAGCCGCAGGCCGCGCTGCAGACCGTGCGCGCCATCGCCGGCGACCAGCCGGTCACGCTGTACCTGCCGCCGTCGCTGACGGGCCAATTCGCCGCGCTGGCCGCGGCCGACCCGCACCTGACGCTGGCCGACGACCACTGGGCGCACTGGGTGGCCGCCTCGCGCAGCGCCGGCCTGGACCTGGCGCCGTCATTGGGCGCGGCCGGCGTGTCCTCGCGCGCGTGGGAGCGCTGGCGCTGGCCGCTGCGCCTGGCCATCGCCGCGCTGCTGGTCAACGTGGCCGGCCTGAACATCGAGTGGCTGCGCCTCAAGCGCGAGGCCGACGCGGTGCGCCTGTCGATGACGCAGGTGTTCAAGGCCGCCTACCCGAAAGAGAGCGTGATCCTGGACCCGGCCGCGCAAATGCGCCGCAATATCGCGCTGGCCAAGGCCGACGGCGGCCAGCCGGGCGCCGATGAATTCACGCCGCTGAGCGCCGCCTTCGGCGAGGCGCTGGCGGTCCTGCCGCGCAAGGACGTCATCGCCACCCTGGAATACAAGGACCACGCGCTGCAGGTCAAGGTCAAGCCCGATACGGTGGATGCGGCCGCCATGGCCCAGTTGCGCGCCGCGCTGGCGAGCCGCCGGCTGGACCTGTCCGAGGCCGGGCCGGGCATGTGGCAGATACGCCCCCTGAACGGCGGAGGAAAATCATGAGCAAGCTGCAATCGATACAAGAGGCGCGCGCCCGCGCCGACGCCTTCTGGCAGGCGCGCACCGAGCAGGAGCGGCGCTTCCTGGCGGTGGGCGGCGCGGTGGTGGGCCTGGCGCTGTTTTACAGCCTGCTGATCGCGCCGGCCCTGGACGGCCGCGCCAGGCTGGACAAGGAACTGCCGCAGTTGCGCCAGCAGGTCGCCGAGATGCAGGCCATGGCGCGCGAAGCGGCCACCCTGCAAGGGCAGGGCAATATCGCACCGCCGCCGATGACCAAGGACAGCCTGAACGCCGGCCTGGCCGCGCGCGGCCTCAACCCGCAGTCGGTGACCATCACCGGCGAGTACGCCAAGCTGCAGTTCAGCGGCGCCCAATTCGCCGGCTTGGTGGTGTGGCTGGATGCGATCCGCAACGACAGCCGCATCGCGGTGGTCGACGCCAGCTTCACCGCGCAGGACACGCCGGGCATGGTCAACGCCACGCTGACGCTGCGCCAGGGTGCCCGATGATGCAAAAAGGCTGTCCATGAAGCGCCTCATGCTATGGTTGCTGGTCGTCGCGCTGACGGTGGCGCTGACGCTGGCGGTGTTTTTCCCGGCCGCCTGGCTGGGCGCCCTGGTCGAGCAGAAGACCGGCGGGCGTTTGACGCTGGGGGATGCGCAGGGTACGCTGTGGCGCGGCTCGGCCTTCATCGGCGGCGCGGCGGGCGGCGACAGCCCGGTCACGCCGCTGCTGCCGGGGCGCTTCCGCTGGACGATTTCGCCGCTGGCGCTGGTCGGCATGGTCGACCTGCAGTTGGAGAACCCGGAAGCGCTGGCGCAGCCGGTGAATTTCAAGGGCGGCTGGTCGCAGTGGCAGCTCAGTCCATCGGCGCTGCTGCTGCCGGCGGAAGGCTTGTCCGGCCTGGGCGCGCCGCTGAACACCATGGGACCCAGCGGTTCCATGCGGCTGTCGTGGACCAGCCTGGAGCTGGCGCTGGACCACGGCCAGGTCGCCATCAACGGCCGCACCACGCTGGAGATGAACGACATGGCGTCGCGCCTGTCGCCGATCAAGCCGCTGGGCAGCTACACGCTGGCGCTGGACTGGCACGGCCAGCAGGCGCAGTTGACGCTGGGATCGGTGAAAGGGCCACTGCTGCTGAGCGGCCATGGCAGTTTGAATAACGGCCGCCTGCAGTTTTCCGGGCAGGCCGAGGCAGCACAAGGATACGAGGATACGCTGGCAGATCTGTTGAATTTGCTGGGCCAGCGCAAACCCGGTAGTGAGCGTAACGTCATCGCTTTAGAGTTCCACTAAGGTTCAACTTCGATACAAGTTCAGACAATGAAAAAACAGTCCGTGACACCATCCCGTCTTCCCGCGCTGCGCCGCCTGAGCGCGGGTGCGATGCTGTGCTGCGCGCTCGGCGCCCCCCCTGCCGCCGCGTTCCTGCTGCCGCTGCAGGCGCAGGCCGCCAACGACGACGCTGCGCTGAACTTCGTCGGCGCCGACATCGAATCGGTGATCAAGGCCATCGGCCACTACACCAACATCACCTTCGTCATCGACCCGCGCGTCAAGGGCACGTTGACCGTGGTGTCGGAAAAGCCGGTGACCAAGACCCAGGCCTTCGGCCTGCTGACCTCCGCGCTGCGCCTGCAGGGCTACGCCGTGGTCAGCGGCGACGGCTTCGCCAAGGTGGTGCCGGAAGCGGACGCCAAGCTGCAGGCCTCGCCGACCCAGGTCGGCCAGCCTGCCGCGCACGGCGACCAGATCGTCAGCCAGATCTTCCACCTGAATTACGAATCGGCCGCCAACGTGGTGACGGTGCTGCGGCCGCTGATCTCGCCGAACAACACCATCAACGCCAACCCCGGCAACAACAGCGTGGTGGTGACCGACTACGCCGACAACGTCAAGCGCCTGGCCAAGATCGTCGCCGCGCTGGACGCGCCGGCCAACGCCGACGTCGACGTGATCCCGGTCCGTTACGGCATCGCCAGCGACTTGGCCACCCTGATCAACAAGCTGATGGACGGCGGCAGCGCCAACGCCGCCGGCGATGCCGGCAAGGTGGCCGTGATGGCCGACCCGCGCACCAATTCGCTGCTGCTGCGCGCGCCGTCGGTGGCGCGCGCCAACCTGGCCAAGTCGCTGATCGCCAAGCTGGACCAGCCGACCCAGGAGCTGGGCAATGTGCACGTGGTCTACCTGAAGAACGCGGAAGCGACCAAGCTGGCGCAAACGCTGCGCGCGGTGGTGTCGGGCGACACCTCGCAGCAGAGCAGCGGCGGCAACAGCGTGGGCGGCATGGGCGCCAACGGCCAGATGGGCAACAACAGCCTGAATAACACGAACAACCAGGGCAGCTTCGGCAGCAGCGGCAACAGCAGCGGCAGCGGCAGCTCCGGCCCCAGCAACCCGCTGCTGAACGGCGCCAACGCGCAGCAGCAGAGCGCGGGCGGCGGCTCGGCCGGCTTCATCCAGGCCGACGCGTCGACCAACACCCTGATCATCACCGCGCCGGAAGCCGTGTACCGCAACCTGCGCGCCGTGATCGACCAACTGGACGTGCGCCGCGCCCAGGTCTACATCGAATCGCTGATCGTCGAAGTCACCTCCGACAAGGCGTCCGAGTTCGGCGTGCAGTGGGTGGGCGCCACCGGCAACAACAACAGCACCTACCGCGTCGGCGGCCTGCAGACCTCGGACGTCAACGGCAGCAACAACAGCATCACCACCCTGGCCACCTCGCTGCTGGCGTCCAAGAGCAGCAGCACCACGACCGCGCCTACGCTGCCGGGCAATGGCCTGAGCATCGGCGTGTTCAAGCAGGTGGCCGGCGGCCTGGGCCTGGGCGCGCTGATCCACACGCTGGAATCGACCGGCAACGCCAACATCCTGTCGACCCCGAACATGATCACGCTGGATAACGAACTGGCGACCATCAAGGTCGGCCAGAACGTGCCTATCCTGACCGGCCAGTACACCACCACCACCGGCACCAACAGCAATCCGTTCCAGACCATCGACCGCAAGGACGTGGGCCTGACGCTGAAAGTGCGGCCGCAGATTTCCGAGGGCGGCACGATCAAGATGGCGATCTACCACGAGACTTCCAGCGTGGACAAGACCTCGCTGTCCAACGCTTCCGGCATCACGCTCAACACCCGCGTCATCGAGAACAACGTGATCGCCGACGATGGCCAGATCATCGTGCTGGGCGGCCTGATCGAGGACACCGAGGGCGACAACGTCGACAAGGTGCGCGGCCTGGGCGACATTCCCGTGCTGGGCAACCTGTTCAAGAACCAGAGCCGCAACCGCACCAAGACCAACCTGATGGTGTTCCTGCGCCCGGTGGTCATCCGCAGCAAGGAGCAGAGCACCACGCTGGCCACCGACCGCTACGACTACATGCGCAGCCTGCAGGAAGGCGTGCCGCCGCCGGATTCCATCCTGGTGAAAGACCTGGGCCAGCCCATGCTGCCGCAATTGCAGAACGGCGTGCCGCAGGGCGGCACGGTGGCGCGTCCGCTGCCGCCTGCGCCGCTGCCGGAGCGCGCGCCGGGCGCCGCCGAACCCGCACCAGCCAAGCCGCAGTGATATGAGTAACCTGCTTCCCTACGCCTTCGCCCGCGACTTCGTGGTGCTGGCACGGCACAGCGACGACGCCGACAACACCGTCGACGTGCTGGTGTGCGGCGCCACGGCGCCGGCCGCCATCGCCGAAGTGTCGCGCCGCTTCGGCCGCATCCAGCTCAAGAACATGACGCGCGCCGACCTGGAAACCGAGATCGCCACGGCCTACGCCGGCTCCGGCGGCAACGCCTCCATGGTGGCCGAGGAATTCGACGCCGACCTGGACCTGACCAAGCTGCTGCAGGACGTGCCGGCCATCGAGGACCTGCTGGAATCGTCCGACGATGCGCCGGTGATCCGCATGATCAACGCGCTGCTGACGCAGGCGCTGCGCGACGGCGCCTCCGACATCCACATCGAGCCTTTCGAGCAGACCTCGGTGGTGCGCTTCCGCGTGGACGGCACGCTGCGCGACATCGTCCGTCCGCGCAAGGCCATCCACGGCTCGCTGATCTCGCGTATCAAGATCATGGCGCAGCTCGACATCGCCGAAAAGCGTTTGCCGCAGGACGGTCGCATCACCCTGCGCATCGGCGGCAAGCCGGTGGACGTGCGCGTGTCCACGCTGCCGACCGGCCATGGCGAACGGGCCGTGCTGCGTCTGCTGGACAAGGAGGCGGGCCGGCTGGATCTGAACCACCTGGGCATGAGCGAAACCATGCTGCCGAAGTTCGACGCCATGATCAACCAGCCGCACGGCATCGTGCTGGTGACCGGCCCCACCGGCTCCGGCAAGACCACCACGCTGTACGCCGCGCTGTCGCTGCTGAACGCCTCCACCACCAACATCATGACGGTGGAAGACCCGATCGAATACGACCTGGCCGGCGTCGGCCAGACCCAGGTCAACCCGCGCATCGACATGACCTTCGCCAAGGCCCTGCGCGCCATCCTGCGCCAGGACCCGGACGTGATCATGATCGGCGAGATCCGCGACCTGGAAACCGCGCAGATCGCGGTGCAGGCCTCGCTGACCGGCCACCTGGTGCTGGCCACGCTGCACACCAACGATGCGGCGGCCGCCGTCACCCGTCTGCTGGACATGGGCATCGAGCCCTTCCTGCTGTCGTCCACGCTGCTGGGCGTGCTGGCGCAGCGCCTGGTGCGCAAGCTGTGCCCGAGCTGCAAGACCTTCGACGGCCAGACCTGGCACGCGGTCGGCTGCGAGCACTGCGGCCACACCGGCTACCAGGGCCGCGTCGGCGTCTACGAATTCCTGGAGACGACCGAGCAGATCCGGGCTCAGATCCACAACCGCGCGTCGGAAGCCGAGATCAAGGCCGCCGCCCACGCCGACGGCATGCAGACCATGCGCGAGGACGGCGAGCGCTGGCTGGCGACCGGCATCACCACCCAGGCCGAACTGATGCGCGTGACCAAGGACTAAGGCATGCCAGCATTCCGTTACGAAGCCGTCGACGCCGGCGGCGCCACCAAGAAAGGCGTGCTGAACTCCGACAGCGCGCGCTCGGCCCGCGCCGAGCTGCGCACGCAGGGGCTGGTGCCGCTCAAGGTCGACGCCATCGCCGCCCAGGTCGACGCGGCGGGCGTGGCGCGCAGCCGCGGGTTCGGCGAGCGCCTGTCTGCCACCGAGCTGGCGCTGTTCACGCGCCAACTGGCCAGCCTGCTGGAAGCAGGGCTGCCGCTGGAGCAGGCCTTCACCGCGCTGCTGGAGCAGGCCGAGCGTTCCTACATGCGCGACCTGATCGCGTCGATACGCTCGGAAGTGATCGGCGGCTCCTCGCTGTCCGACGCGCTGTCGCGCCATCCGCGCGACTTCGCGGAAATCTACCGCGCGCTGGTGGCCTCGGGCGAGCAGATCGGCCAGTTGTCGCGCGTGCTGTCGCGCCTGGCCGACTACATCGAGCGCCGCAACGCGCTGATCCAGAAGGTGCGGTTGGCCTTCACCTATCCGGCCATCGTGACGGTGGTGGCGTTTTCCATCGTGATCTTCTTGCTGACCTACGTGGTGCCGCAGATCGTGTCGGTGTTCGCCAACACCAAGCAGAAGCTGCCCATCCTGACGGTCATCATGCTGGCCGTGTCGGACTTCGTGCGCGCCTACGGCATCGTGGTGGCGATCGCGCTGGTGGGGGCCTGGTTCATGTGGAAGCGCGCGCTGCAGAATCCGGCGCTGAAGCGGCGCTGGCACACCTGGCTGCTGACCGCGCCGCTGTACGGCAAGTTCGAGCGCAGCCTGAACACGGCGCGCTTCGCCAGCACGCTGGCCATCACCACCGGCTCCGGCGTGCCGATACTGCGCGCGCTGCAGACCAGCCGCGACACGCTGTCCAACGTCGCCATGCAGGAACTGGTGGACGAGGCCAGCGACGCCGTGCGCGAGGGCGTGAGCCTGGCCCGTTCGCTGTCGGCGCAAAAGCATTTCCCGCCCATGCTGATCCACATGATACGGGCGGGCGAAATCACCGGCGAGCTGCCGGCCATGCTGGACCGCGCGGCCGCCGCGCAGGAGGCGGACCTGGAGCGCCGCACGCTGACCATCGCCGGCCTGCTGGAGCCCGCGCTGATCCTGGCGATGGGCGTGGTGGTGCTGCTGATCGTGCTGGCGGTGCTGATGCCTATTATCGAAATCAATCAACTGGTACGCTGATCACAAGGACACCATGAAGCGTTTGCCCTTTATCGTTACTGTTCTCGCCGTGGTGCTGCTGTCGGCATCGCTGGCTTACTGGGGCCTGCAGTTGTTCAAGCCTAAGCAGCGCGCGATCACCGCGCCGCCGCCACCGCCGGTCACCGCGCTTAACCTCGACGCCGCCAAGGCGCTGTTCGGCGGCCAGACCAACGTGGCGGCGCTCAGCAACTACCAGTTGAAGGGCGTGGTGGCGGCGCGCGGCGACGAGAGCGCGGCCATCATCTCGACCGACAACAAGCCGGCCGTGGCGGTCGCGGTGGGCAAGGAGATCGCGCCGGGCGTGGTGGTCAAGGAAGTGCATCCGAAGTTCGTGCTGCTGTCGGAAGGCGGCGCGATCAAGCGCGTGGACCTGGCCAGCGATGCGGGCGTGTCGAGCGGCCCGGCCAACGTGCCGCCCGGCCTGGTGACGCCGCCGGCGCCCGTACCGTCGGTGTCGACCGAACCGCCGGCCGCGCCGCCAGCGGCGCCGCCGATCCAGACGGCCTCGCCGCAGATGCAGGTCCAGTCGCCGCCGCCCTCGCCGGCGCGGCCGGGCATGCAGGTGCAACCGACCACGCAGCAGATGATGCAGCAACAGGCGCCCATGACGCCGCCGATGTCGGGCCAGCCGCCGCGCGGCATCCCGCCGAACAATCGACAATGAGTTAGAGCATGGCTTATATCCGCACTCTCGCCGCAGCTTTATGCTGCGGTTTTTACTTGGCGCTGGCGCACGCGGCGCCCGCCGAACAGGCAACCACGGACACCGTCAAGCCGCGCCCGAAGATCGCCCTGGTGCTGTCGGGCGGCGGCGCGCGCGGCTTCGCCCACATCGGCGTGCTGCGCGCCCTGCAGGAACTGCGCGTCCCGGTCGACATCGTGGTCGGCACCAGCATGGGCAGCGTGGTGGGCGGCGCTTACGCGGCCGGCAGCTCGGTCGACCAACTGGAGCAACTGGTGCGGCGCACCGACTGGAACGCCGTGGTGGCGGACCGTCCGCCGCGCGACGAGCTGGTGTACCGCCGCCGCGAGGAAGACTTGCTGCTGCCCTCGCGCATCGAGCTGGGCGCGACCATGAACGGCGTGTCGCTGCCGCCCGCCGCGGCGGGCAACGAGGCGCTGGAGCTGGCGCTGACCCGCGTGCTGCCGTCCGGCGCGCGCGACAAGCCGGTCAACCTGCTGCAACTGCCGTTCCGCTCGGTGGCGTCGGACCTGGTGACGGGCGAGTTGGTGGAGCTGAACGAGACGCCGCTGTTCGTGGCCATGCGCGCCTCGCTGGCGGTGCCGGGCGTGTTCGCGCCGGTGCGCGTCAACGAGCGCCTGCTGGTGGACGGCGGCCTGGTGCGCAACCTGCCGGTGGACGTGGCGCGCGAGATGGGTGCCGACATCATCATCGCCGTCAACGTCGGCACGCCGCTGGCGCCGGAGAAGGAACTGGTCAGCGCGGTCAGCGTGGCGCAACAGATGCTGCAGATCCTGACCGAGCAGAACGTGCAGCGCTCGCTGCGCGAGCTGCGTCCCAACGATATCCTGCTGCAGCCCAACCTGGGCGGCATCGGCTTCCTGGACTTCGCCCGCCACGACCGCGCCATGAAGGAGGGGGAAGCGGCGGTGCGCGCCATGAGCGACAGGCTGGTGAAGCTGGCCCTGCCCGAAGCGCAGTACGCGGCGTACGAGGAACACCGCCTGTCGGCGCCGGTGGCGATCGACCAGCCGGTGCGGCTGACCAAGCTGGAAGTGGCGCCCAGCGGCCGTATCAATCCCAAGGAGCTGGAAGTGCAGTCCGGCCTGAAGGTCGGGCAGATGGTGACCAGCGAGCAGGCCACGCAAGCCGGCAACCAGTTGTTCGGCCGCGGCGACCTGGCGCGCGTGGAGACCGAGGTGCGCGACGACGAAAACGGCCGCAGCGTGTTGATCAAGCCGACCGAGGCCGACTGGGCGCACAGCCGCCTGCGCGTGGGCCTGGAGCTGACCAGCGACTTCAGCGACAACAACGCCTTCGAGCTGAAGGTGATGCATGTGCTGTCGTCGCTGAACGACTGGGGCGCGGAGCTGCGCACCGTGGGCCGCGTCGGCAATACGCGCGTGCTGGGCTCGCAGTTCTGGCAGCCGCTGGGTGCGGGATCGAAGTGGTACGTGGCGCCGTCGCTGGAATACGGTTCGTCGGCCACGGACATCTTCAACGCCACCGGCTTCCGCCAGGCGCGCTACGCCTACGACTACCAGTCGGCGACCATGGCGCTGGGCCGCCAGTTCGGCAACTGGGGCGATTTGCGCTACTCCGTGTGGCGCGAGTTCAGCAGCGCGCACCTGACCATCCCGGAAGACCTGACGCGCCAGCGCCAGGCGCAGACCGTGCAGGAACTGTCGTTCAACGTCGACAGCCTGGACACGGTGGCCTTCCCCACGCGCGGCACGCTGTTCTCGCTGGATTGGCAGCGCGCCATGCACAACCCGGTGCCGGGCACGGTGCCCACGCACCAGGAAGTGAAAGGGCTGCAGGCCTTCCACTACGAGCGCTGGGCCGGCCATTTGTACGCGGAATGGGCGCGCAGCCAGGGCGGGGCGGTGGACAACAACCTGGGCGGCTTCCTGCGCCTGTCCGGCACCACGCCGAATTCCGTGGTCGGCAGCAGGACGCTGCTGGGCCGTATCGTGATGGCGCGCAGCATAGGCGTGATGCCGGCCGCGCTGGGCGGCGACGTGCGGCTGGGCTTTTCGCTGGAAGCGGGCGGCGCTTACAGTCCCACCAATCCGCTGCGCTGGGGCTCGCTGAAGAACGCGGCCAGCGGCTTCTTCGCGGTCGACACGCGCTTCGGCCCGCTGTACTTCGGCGCCGGCACCACCAAGGCCGGCAACAGCAGCGCTTACCTGTTCCTCGGCCCGATCTGGTGACCTTCCATTTGCGCGAAGCGTAATCTATCGTCAGCGTCCGTTCGCCAAAGCCGGACAGGCCGACGACGCCGGACAGCGCAACGCCGGGGAGGCTGAACGATTGGCCGGCCCTACCGTGCCCGCGAAACATGGCGCGCCGGCCCGCAGCCGGGCGATGGCGGCTTCTGACAGACGCGCCGTGATTGCATGCGATGCGATTGCTACTTTCACCTCGCGTAACGGTGGCTCTTGCGGCGGCTTGGCGATGAATGCGGTGTTTGCGCCGGTGTCGAGCTGCACGGAACAGGAAATACCGTCTACCTTCGCGGGCAAGAGCAGCACGGCGTGCGGAAAGTATGTCGATCCGGCAGTGAAGTCTTGCCAGTGAAAATCGGACCAGGTATCCGCCTGGGCATTTGCCGCAGCCAGCGTCAGGTAAAACAGAGGCCGCTTCATGCGAGCCTCCCGGATTATTTTGAGGCGACCTTGCGCAGGATTTCGTAGATCGCCAGGATCAGCGCCACGATGGGCAGGGCTTCGATCACGATGTACGGGATTTCGTCGATACGCACCACGGAAGTCAGCAGGGTGTAGGCGGTCAGCAGGATGAAGGTGGTGGCCAATACCCACTGGCGGTGCACGGTGAAGATGCCGGACGCGGTGACGGTGCCGGCCAGGCTGATGATGGTCGCTATTTTCATGTCAGGATTGGTTGGGTTTGGCGCCGGTGCGGCGCAGTGCGGTGAAGGCGGCGAACTCCCACGAGCGGAAGCCGATCAGCAAGGTGAAACCGTCGCGCTCCGGCGCGGGCAGGCGGCGGTCGTTCTGGTGCAGGCGCGCCAGTTCGCCCGCCAGTTGCTGGATGCGCGCCGCCAGTTCCTGCGCGCTCGGCTGCGACAGGCGCGCGGGCAGGCAGAGCAGGGTTTCGCCCGTGCCGTTGAAGCTGCCGCTGAAATAATCGTCCACCACGTGGGCGCGGAAGAACTGCTGCACCGGGCCGTCCGGCAGCCAGCGGAAGGCGTTCGAGACGCGCAGGCGGTAGCGGTTCATGGGCTTCAGCTCGATCAGGCCCAGGCGGTCCAGCTCCGCCAGCAGGACGATGCATTCGGGCTCGGTCAGCTCGTAGGTTTCCAGCACCTGTTCCAGGGTCCAGTGGCCCAGGCAACAGATCGCCATCAGCAGCAGCCGGGGGTTGGCCAGCAGGGATTTTTCCTGCGTCAGCGTGAGGCGGTCGGCCTGCGGCGTGGCGTCGGCGGCGCCGCGCAGCACGTCTTCCATCGCGACCCCCGCCGCCTTGCAGATTTGCGCCAGCCGCGACAGCGTCATGTCCTGTTGGCCGAACATGCGCTTGACGCTGGATTCGCTCATCGCGATCCGTTCGGCCAGCATTTTGTAGGTGACGCCCGCGGCCCGCATCTGGGTCCGCAGCACTTGCAACAGCAATTCCGGTGAACTCATGCCTCAGCCTGGTTGTGGGAGCAAAAAGTATCGTAGCACGATACTCCCCGGCTTGAGAACTGGGCTTTGGAATATTCAGTTAGTACATCGGGCGGAATTGGGCCACACTGCTCTCCATCGACCGGGAGCGGGCGCCATCACAGGCGCCCGACGAAGGTCCGCCTCATTGCTCATCCAGGTTTTTCTTCGGATCGATACGCGCCAGCAGTTGCTTCACTGCCTGGCGCTCCACCGATTTGGGCTTGGCGTGCGGCCCGGCGCCGCCGCTGCGCTGCTTGGCCGCCAGCGCCACCGGGTTGCGCGGCGCCTTCTGCGACGGCTCCACGCGCATCGTCATTTTCTGCCGGGTCGCCAGCGCCTTGTTGGCCATGATCAGAGCACGTAACGCGACAGGTCTTCGTTGACGGCCAGCGCGTCCAGGCGCGCGTTGACGTAGGCCGCGTCGATGACGATGGTCTTGCCGTTTTCTTCGCTGGCCGTGAAGGACAGTTCTTCCAGCAGCTTTTCCATCACCGTGTACAGGCGGCGCGCGCCGATGTTCTCGGTGCGCTCGTTGACCGAGTAGGCGATCTCCGCCAGGCGGTTGATGCCTTCCGGCGCAAACTCGATCTTCACCTCTTCCGTCGCCAGCAGCGCTTCGTACTGCTTGGTCAGGCAGGCGTCGGTGCTGGTCAGGATGCGCTCGAAGTCGGCGATCGACAGCGACTCCAGCTCCACCCGGATCGGGAAGCGGCCCTGCAGCTCGGGGATCAGGTCCGAGGGCTTGGCCAGGTGGAAGGCGCCCGAGGCGATGAACAGGATGTGGTCGGTCTTGATCATGCCGTACTTGGTGTTGACGGTGGTGCCTTCCACCAGCGGCAGCAGGTCGCGCTGCACGCCGGCGCGCGAGACGTCGGCGCCGCCGATCTCCGAGCGCGAGGCGATCTTGTCGATCTCGTCCAGGAACACGATGCCGTTCTGCTCGACGTTCTGGATGGCCTTCTGCTTCATCTCTTCTTCGTTGACCAGCTTGGCCGCTTCCTCGTCGATCAGCACTTTCATCGCTTCGCGGATCTTGACCTTGCGCGCCTTCTTGCGCTGCGCGCCGATGCCGGAGAACATGGACTTGATCTGCTCGGTCATTTCCTCCATGCCGGGCGGCGCCATGATTTCCATCTGCGGTCCCGTCTCGGCCAGCTCGATCTCGATTTCCTTGTCGTCCAGCTCGCCCTGGCGCAGGCGCTTGCGGAAGGTCTGGCGGGTGGTGTCGTCCTTTTGCGCGTCGCCGCTGCCGGCGGTGAAGCCGAAGTCGCGCGGCGGCGGCAGCAGGATGTCCAGCACGCGGTCTTCGGCCGCGTCTTCGGCGCGCGTGCGCACCTTGGCCATCTCGGCCTGGCGGGTCTGCTTGACGCCGATGTCGATCAGGTCGCGGATGATGGTGTCGACGTCGCGCCCGACATAGCCCACCTCGGTGAACTTGGTGGCTTCGATCTTGATGAAGGGCGCGTCGGCCAGCTTGGCCAGGCGGCGCGCGATCTCGGTCTTGCCGACGCCGGTCGGGCCTATCATCAGGATGTTTTTCGGCGTGATTTCATGGCGCAGCGGTTCCTGCACCTGCTGGCGGCGCCAGCGGTTGCGCAGCGCGATGGCGACTGCCTTCTTGGCCTTGGCCTGGCCGACGACGTGTTTGTCCAGTTCGCCGACGATTTCCTGCGGGGTCATGTTCATGCCGGCTCCAGGGTTTCAATGATGTGGTTCAGGTTGGTGTAGATGCACAGCTCACCGGCGATGGTCAGCGATTTTTTGACGACATCGGCCGGCGACAGTTCCGTGTTCTCGACCAGCGCCTTGGCGGCCGATTGCGCGTAGGTGCCGCCCGAGCCGATCGCGCCCACGCCGTCTTCCGGCTCCAGCACGTCGCCGTTGCCGGTGATGACCAGCGTGGATTCGGCGTCGGCCACCAGCAGCATGGCTTCCAGGCGGCGCAGCACGCGGTCGGTGCGCCAGTCCTTGGCCAGCTCCACCGAGGCGCGCAGCAGATTGCCCTGGTGTTTTTCCAGCTTGGCTTCAAAGCGGTCGAGCAGGGTGAAGGCGTCGGCCGTGCCGCCGGCGAAACCGACCAGGACCTTGCCCTGGTAGACCTTGCGCACCTTGCGCGCCGTGCCCTTCATGACGATATTGCCCAGCGTGACCTGCCCATCGCCGCCCAGCGCGACCTGTTTGCCGCGGCGCACGCACAGGATGGTGGTGCCGTGAAATTGTTCCATAGTTACCTCAAAGTAATGATGCACACTGCGTCAAAACCGAAAAGTGGGGCCGGGAACTGAAATTGCAAGCTAGTACTTGTGGGGATAGATGCGGGCGAGACTGGCGTAGCCCTGCAGGCGCAGCAGCGCGGCCACCAGGTGGTTCACGTCCCGGAAGGCGATTTTACGCTCTTCCGCGGCCAGCGCTTGCAAGGTGCTGTGCAGTTGCATGGCGCAGGCGTAGTCGATGCGGACCAGGCGCGAGCAATCGAACACCAGCGACGGGTAGGCCGCCGCGTAGTGCTGGATGGCTTGCTGCAGCGGGCCGAGCTGGCCGTCGATCCGCGGCGGCAGCATGAAGCGGTCCGGCGAGGCCGGCGCGTGCTGGGCTGCCGGGGTGGCCACCTTGGGCGGCGGCGTCCATGGGGGCGGCGAGACTTCGTAGGTCACGCAGTAATCCATGCTGACCTGCTCGAATTCCTTTTCGCGGTTCAGCAACTGCAGCAATTCCAGCAGCAGCAGCCAGGGCGCTTCGCCGTCGTCGCGACGGCCCACCGCCAGGCCGGACTTGATCAGGGCGGCCAGGCCGGCCGCGTCGACCAGCACCAGTTCGCGCTGCCGGGCCTGCAGCTCGCGCAGCGCCGCGCGCAGCAGCGCGCAGCCGCTTTCCTCGACCGCGATGACGCGGCCGAATTCCAGCCGCAGCACGGGGCTGGTGGCGGCCAGTTGCAGCAGGCGCGCCAACTGGGGCGCGATCTGCTGGTTCAGCATGCCGACGAAGGCTTCGGTGGGCGCCACGCCGGCCCAGCCCGGCGCCATGGCGCCCAGCGCGGTGGGCGGCGTCCAGGACGGCGGCGAGGTTTCAAAGGTGCTGGCGTAATCGATCGACAGGTCGTCGAAGTTCTCTTGCTGGCCGCTGGCCTGGTACAGGTCGAACAGCATCCACCAGGGACTGCGGTCGCCGTTCTTGTTGCCGGCGCTGTCGGCCACGGCCGCTTCCAGCAACTGCTGGGCGGCGATGTCCTGGCCGTTGGCGTACAGGATGGCGATTTCCTCCACCACCGGTGCGCTCTCGGCCGCCACCGCTGGCTGCGGCGCGATGTCGTCGGCCAGCAGCAGGGTGGTGGGAATGTCGTCCAGCGGCCGGGTGGCATCCGGCGCGCGCGCGGGACGGGGCGGGCGCTGGCTGCCCCAGGCCGGTTCGCTGTTGCTGAAGATGTCGGCCGCCATGGCCGACTCGATGGCATCGATCTTCATGGCCGTGGCGCGCGCGATCTCGCGCTGGCGCGCCTGCTGGCTCAGGCGCTCGGCTTCGCTGTTGGCGGCCAGGCGCGCCGCCTCGTCGTCCGTGAGCGGCGCCACCGTGTCGGCCTTCTTGAAGATGGAGAACAATCCCACGCTGACCCTCGTTATCCTGTAGCAGCATAGTGTAGCGGAAGGAAATCCGGTTTCCCTTACCGATTCGACAAGGAGTGTGCAAAACGGCGTAAAAAAAGCACGCGGGGTCAGGCGCGTGCTTTTTTGGGGGGCGAACGTTCAGTCGCCGTACAGCTTCTGCTTCAGTTCGCGGCGCTGCTGGGCTTCCAGCGACAGGGTGGCGGTCGGGCGGGCGATCAGGCGCGGGATGCCGATCGGTTCGCCGGTTTCCTCGCACCAGCCGTAGTCGCCCTCGTCGATGGCGGCAATGGATTGCTGCACTTTCTTGAGCAGCTTGCGCTCGCGGTCGCGGGTGCGCAATTCCAGCGCGTGCTCTTCTTCGATGGTGGCGCGGTCGGCCGGGTCCGGCACCAGCACGGTTTCGCGCAGGTGTTCGGTAGTTTCGCCGGCGTTCTTCAGCAGTTCCTTTTCCAGCGCTTGCAGCTTGGCCTTGAAGAAGGCCATCTGCGCAGGATTCATATAATCCTTGTCATCCATCTTGAGAATTTCTTCTTCGGTCAGGATGCGCTCGGCGGCTGCGGGGGTCGATTTATTAGTTTTGGTCATAACTTCGCTTACCTTCGATACGACAGAATTGTCACATTAATCAGACCGGATTGTGTGGCGCTACACCATTCCCACAAAACCCGGATAGTTTATACCAGACATTGTTCCAAACCGCTAATAAAGATGTCTTTGGGCAGATTTTTGCCGATAAATACCATTTTGCTGCCTCGAACGTCGTTTTCTCCCCATTTTGCGCCCAAATCACTGCCCATAATCTGGTGCACGCCTTGGAACACCACCTTGCGGTCGGCGTCCTTCATGAACAATACGCCTTTATAGCGCAGCATGCGAGGACCGTACACATTGATCAGCCCGCCGAGGAATTCGTCCAGCTTGGCGGTGTCGAACGGACGGTTGCTTTTAAACACGAAAGCCGCGATGTCGTCGCTGTGGTGGCCGTGGTGGTGATCGTGGCCGTGGTCGTGATGGTGGTGGCCGCAGTGTTCGTCGTGCACGTGGTCGGCGTCGTGGGTCTCGTCGGTCTGCAGGAAATCGGGGTCCAGTTCCAGCTTGTCGTTGAGGTTGAAGCCCTTCAGGTCCAGCACCTCGGCGATGGGCGCGCGGCCGAAATCGGACTTGCTGATGGGCGCGCGCGGGTTCATGCGGGTCAGGCGGGCGGTGAGCGCGGCCAGTTGTTCCGCGCTCACCAGGTCGGTCTTGGACAGCAGGATCTTGTCGGCGAAACCGACCTGGCGCTGGGCTTCCTCGTGCTGGTCCAGTTGGTCCATGGCGTGGCGGGCGTCCACCACGGTGACCACGGCGTCCAGCATGAAGTTAGCGCCCACTTCCTCGTCCACGAAGAAGGTCTGCGCCACCGGGCCGGGGTTGGCCAGGCCGGTGGTCTCGATCACCACGCGCTCGAAGGCGAGCTCGCCGGCTTCGCGCTTTTGCGCCAGGCTGCTCAGGGCCAGGATCAGGTCGCCGCGCACGGTGCAGCAGATGCAGCCGTTGTTCATTTCCACGATTTGCTCGCCGGTGTCCTGGACCAGGATTTCATTGTCGATGTTTTCCTGGCCAAACTCGTTTTCGATGACGGCGATGCGCATGCCGTGCTCTTCCTGCAGGATGCGGTTGAGCAGGGTGGTCTTGCCTGCGCCGAGGAAGCCGGTGAGGATGGTGGTAGGGATCATGTGCGTCTTCCTGAGTGTTGGGGTTGCCCAGATGGGGGCGACTGGCCATAAATGCAACCGGGCGATTATGCCGGAATTTGGCTGACGCTAGCAATTCGCCTGCAGGCGCGCGCGACGCTATTTGACCTTGGCGCGCGGGTGGGCCTTATCGTACACCTCGGCCAGGCGCTGGAAGTCCAGCGCCGTGTAGACCTGGGTGGAACTGATGCTGGCGTGGCCCAGCATGTCCTGCACCGCCCGCAGGTCGCCCGAGGATTGCAACACGTGCGAGGCGAAGGAATGGCGCAGCATGTGCGGATGCACGTGCACCGGCGCGCCGTTGGCCACGCCGTGGGCCTGCAGCCGCTGCTGGATCACGCGCGGCGAGACCCGGGTGCCGCGCGCGCTGAGGAACAGGGCGTCGCTGCCGTCGCTGGGCGCCGGGCGCACGGCCAGCCAGGCTTGCAGCGCCTCCAGCGCGGCCGCGCCGACCGGCACCGTGCGCCGCTTGCTGCCCTTGCCGGTGACGGTGACTTCGCGGTTGCCGACATCCACCCAGCCCAGCGCGGCCTTGGCCGGCGTCCGGTCCAGCCCGGCCAGCTCGGACACCCGCAAGCCGCTGGAATACAGCAGCTCGAACATGGCGCGGTTGCACAGCCGGGCGGGATCGGCGCCGTTGCCGGCGGGCGGGCGGGGCGGATCGACCAGTTGCACGGCATCGTCCACCGACAGCGCGCGCGGCAGGGTCTTGGCGCGCTTGGGCGCACGCACGCCTTGCACGGGATTGGCGGCCAGCGCGACCTTCCCGCCCAGCCAGCCGAAAAAGCCGCGCCAACTGGATAGCTTGCGGGCGATGGAACGGGGATCGAGGTCGTGCGCGTGCAGCTTGGCGGCCAAGCGGCGGATGGCGAACTGGTCGAGCTGCGGCCAGTCCTGGTTGCCGGACAGCGTGGCCAGTTCCTGCAGGTCGCGCTGGTAGGCCGCCACCGTGTGCGGCGACAACTGGCGTTCGCCTTGCAGGTACGCCAGGTAGGCGTCGATCCAGGCCAGCTTGCTGTGATCCGGCCCGGCGCTCATGGCGTCCTCAGGCCAGCAGCCAGGCCAGGGCGGTGCTGGACGTCTCGCCCATGTGGACCAGGAAGTCGGTCGCCATCAGCGCGGTGAAGCGGTTGGCGTCCGGCGAGCCCATCACCAGCAGGCCGAAGGCGTGCTTGTCGCCCGGCTTGCGCAGCGGGATGATCACGGTGGATACCACGGCGGTGGGATCGTCCAGCCAGCGCACCGCCTCGAAATCCTTGTTGGGGCCGCAGTACGGCGCCAGCAGGCTGTTGGCGAAGATGTGGGCGTCTTCGCTGACGCCGCGCACGAACCATTCGTCCAGGTAGTCGGGCGCGGTGTGCCAGAGGCGCACCGTCACCTGCGGCACGTCGAACGCGGTCTTCAGGCCGCTGACCACGGCGTGCGGCATCGAACCCACGTCTTCCGCCTGCAACAGCACCTGGGTCCAGCGGTGGAACTTGTTGGCGATGGCTTCGTTTTCCGAGGCCAGGCGCATCAGGTTGTGCATGCGCAGTTCCAGCGTCTTGTACTTGTCGCGCAACACTTCCATCTGGCGCTCCTGCAGCGACACGGCGCGGCCGGTCAGCGGGCTGGACAGTTTGATCTCCCCCAGCAGCTCGGCGTGCTCTTCAAAGAAATGCGGGTGATCGGTCAGGTATTGCGCGACGGCGGTGGAGTCCAGTGGGGCGGTCATGAGGTGCGTGTAGGGGCTAGATTGAAGTGCAATTTTAAACGAAAAAAAACGGACATGGTTGCCCATGTCCGCCATTCCCCAACCCATTGCTGGCAGTTCTTGCCGACTGCGTGGCTTAGAAGTTGTGATGGATGCCGATGCTGTAGAAATTGAAGGTCGCGGCCGGCGTGATCTTCTTGCGGGTGCCGTCCACGTACAGGTAAGTGCGCACCGACAGGTTGTAGTCGTAGCCCAGCGAGACTTGCTTGGTGTCGGCGATGGCTGGGCTGTTGAGCACATTGTCCGGCCGCTTCTGGCCGTAACCGGCGCGCACCATGCCGGGACCGATGTTGTAGTTCGCGCCCAGCATCCAGGCCCGGGTGTCCGGATTGATCAACACGCTGTAATCCTGGTTCTGGCGCTGGTAGGTGGCGAACAGCTTGAGGTCGTTGATCGGCTTGAACGAGGCGCCGATCGACCACAGCTTGGTGTCCACCGCGTTGCGCTCGTAAGCCACGTAGGCGGCCAGCGGGCCGTTGGTGGCGGTGCCGCTGAACGAGAACGGGTACACCGGCGCTTGCGAGTTGGCCGGGAATTGCGGGGCGGCCGCCGTGCCGCGGCCGATGAGGGCCGGGTTGTTGTTGGCTTCCTTGGTGCCGATGGTGAAGTTCAACTGGAAGATGTTGCTGAACACCGGCGTGTTGTAGAACACCGCGTTGGAAAAGCGGTTGCCCGAGTTGCCGGCCGCGCTCAGCGGGTCGGACGTGTAGCCGGCCACCTGCAGGTCGGTCTGGAAGCCGGCCACGGCCGGCATGCCGGCCCAGGGCTCGAAGAAGGTGCTGGTTTCCTGGAAGGCGGTCAGGCCGCGGCCCAGGCGCAGGGTGCCGAAGTCGCCCTGCAGGCCGACCCGGCTCTGGCCCTGGAACAGGGGACGGGTGGTGCTCTCGATCAAGCCGGTATCCGGCTCGTAGCGTATCTCCAGCTGGAACAGGGCTTTCAGCCCGCTGCCGAGATCCTCGACGCCGCGGAAGCCCAGTTTGTTGTTGTCGCGCTTGCCTTCGGACAGGGTTTGGCCGGTGCGCTTGAACAGGCCATCGTCCAGCGTGCCGTAGACGGTGACCGAGGATTGTGCGTGGGCGAGAGAAAAGGCGCCCATCAAGGCCAGAGCTACCAAAGATCTTTTCATGTGAGATTCCTTTATAAGTGAATCGTTCAATGTCCGCACGAACACCAGTGCCATGACCTTACCTGAGGCCTGATCGATTTTGCTGGAATGGTCGATTGGGACGGCTTGTTTTGGTCGAAAGCCGGGGAAGCGTGGCTTCCTGTTGTATTTATGAAACGTTGTATTTCACCCTATTTAGACTGTTTTACGCGCGATTTCCTTTCATCTAGGCACTAAAACAGCTCTAGCGTACAGGCTGGACCAGGGGAAAGCGTTTGTGGCAAATCAAGCACCGTCGCATTATTGTTTTAGGGTGTGGCGCGGATCGCACGTTAAACTGGACGCCACCGGGTGCTGCGGACGAGACCGCAACGCCTTCCCCACTTCGATGAAACGCATTCATACAACAACGATGGCTAATCGAGAAGAGTTAGGGATTATCAGGGGGGCGCGCGCCGGAGACGCGGGTTCTCAGTTGGCTTTAGGTAAGCTTTACCTGTTCGGCAGCGCCAGCCTGCCGCTGAGCGTGCCGACCGCGCTGCACTGGCTGAGCCGTGCCGCCCAGCAGGGACAGGAAGAGGCCTGGATGCTGATCGGTAACCATGTGCCGTACCAGATCGCCTTGCCGCAGGCGCCGCAAGTGTTGCGCTGGTATGAGCTGGCTTGCGATGCCGGCGTGCTCAATGCCGGCCTGGTGCTGGCGCAACTGGTGCTGCAAGCCGGGCCGGCGCAGGATGCGTTGCGCGCCAAGGCCCAGCAGGCGCTGGAAGCGGCCGCCCGCGCCGGCCTGCCGGAAGCGCAATGGATGCTGGCCCACCAGAGCAGCGGCCAGCCCTTGTCGGCGGCGCCGCCGGCGGTGCAGCGCAGCCTGCGGCCGGACGCGCCGCGCAACCAGGTGCGCCAGCCGTGGCGCGTCAACAACGCCGTCACGCCGGAACAGTACGCGGCGCTCGATGCGCTGTGGGCGCGGGACCGCGTGGCGTTCCTGCAGCAGGCGCGGCCGCAATTGCAAGCCTTGCTGGCCGGCGCCCCGGCCGACGCCGAAGCGGCGCGCACTTCGGACTGGCTGCCGGGACCGCAGCAACTGGCGCTGCTGGCGCGCTGCGCCGAACTGCTGGACCCGGCCGAGCCGGAACTGCCGCAATGCCGCGAGCTGGCGGCTTACGGCGGCGACCGCCAGGCCCAGTTGGCGCTGGGCCTGTGGTTCGCGCGCATGGATGGCGAAGGCCGGCGCCAGCGCAACGGCATCGCCGCCGTCAACTTCAAGCGCGCCATCCGCTGGCTGACGCTGGCCGGTGAACAGGGCCTGGCCGAGGCCTGGTACGCGCTGTCGCGCATTTATCTGAAGCCGGAATTTTCACAGCGCTGCGTGGCCGAGGCGCAAGCCTACCTGGAGCGCGCGGCCGAGCTGGGCCATTGCGGCGCGCAACTGGAATGCGGCATCTACGCCTGGCGCAACCGCCGCGCCGACGAGGAAAGCGACGTGCGCGCCGCCTACTGGCTGCAGAAGGCGGCCAGCCAGGGCTGCGCCGATGCGGAAACCATGCTGGTGCGCATTACGGCCGCGCCCAGGGAATCGGGCTGGATGGCCAACATCGTGGCCTGCCTGACGCGCGAATTGCTGGAAAGCCAGCCGCTGCTGGCGGCGCGGCTGGAACTGGCCTCGCTGTTCGGCCTGAGCCGCGCGGAAGCCTTGCTGCTGGATGTGAAGCGGGCCGATCGCGGCCACTGCCTGGTGATCGATATCCGCGCCAGCTACGGCCGCAGCAAGCGCCGCCTGGTGCTGCTGCGCACGGCGCGCGAGCGGCAAACGCTGGACCGCATCGTGCGCGTGTTCGAATCGGTGGACTGCGGCCCGGATGGGCTGGAAGGCAATTACCGCCAGCGCCTGTACCGCCTCAAGACCTGGCTGCAACTGGGCGACGGCGACCTGCTGGCCGCCTAGCGCGGCCGCGCAACGCGCCGGCAGATACCACCGCTAGCACGGCCACGGCCGGCGCCTTGCGCCGGCGCGCCGCGCTTAAATCTCGATCTCGCCTTCAAACACGGTCACGGCCGGACCGGTCAGCAGGACCGGCTGGCCTTCGCCGGCCCAGGCGATCGACAACTGGCCGCCGCGCGCATCGACCCGCACCGGGCTGTCCAGCAAGCCGCGGCGGATGCCGGCCACCACGGCCGCGCAGGCGCCGGTGCCGCAGGCCAGGGTTTCGCCCACGCCGCGCTCGAACACGCGCAGCTTCACATGCTGGCGGTCGACCACCTGCATGAAGCCGGCGTTGACGCGCTTGGGGAAGCGCACATGGTGCTCGATCAGCGGGCCGGTCAGCTCCACCGGCGCGGCGTCGACGTCGGCCACCACCTGCACCGCGTGCGGGTTGCCCATGGAGACGGCGGAAATCATCACCGATTCCTTGGCCCCGCCCAGTTCCAGCACCAGCGGCCACAGCGTGTCGCGGCCCTGCCGCGCGCCCTGCAAGCCTTCCGGATCGAAGGGCACGCGGCCCGGCTCCAGGACGGGCGCGCCCATGTCGACCGTGATCGAACCGTCCAGCTCCAGGCGCGGCGCGATGATGCCGGCCTTGGTTTCCACCGTGATGCTGCGCTTGTCGGTCAGGCCTTTCTCGGACACGAACTTGACGAAGGCGCGCGAGCCATTGCCGCACTGCTCGACCTCGCCGCCGTCGGCGTTGAAGATGCGGTAGCGGAAATCGCAGCCGGGCGCTGCCGGTTTCTCGACCAGCAGCATCTGGTCGGCGCCGACGCCGAAGCGGCGGTCGCCCAGCAGCTTCCACTGCGCCGGGGTGAAGTCGATGTGCTGGTTGACGCCGTCGATCACGACAAAGTCGTTGCCCGCGCCGTGCATTTTGGTGAATTTGAGTTTCATGTGCGTTTATTGTTTGCCGTACAGCGAAGGCTCGCCCTGCGGGCGGGTCTTGAAGCGCTTGTGGGTCCAGAAGTATTCGGCCGGGGCTTCGCGCACGCGCTCTTCGATGAAGGCGTTCATGCGGCGGGTGGCGGCCACCATGTCGTCGCCGGGGTAATTGTCCCACACTGGATAGAATTTCACACGGTAGCCGCGGTAACCGGGCAGGTAGGTGGCGATCACCGGCATCACCTGGGCGCCGGTGGCGGCGGCGATGCGGGCCGTGGCCAGCAGGGTCGCGGCCTGGATGCCGAAGAAGGGCACGAACTCGGCGTCCTTGGTGCCGAAGTCCATGTCCGGCAGCATGAAGTAGGGCAGCTTGTCGCGCAGCGCGCGCAGGATGGGCTTGATGCCGTCCTGGCGGGTGAACAACTGCACCGGCTTGAAGCGGGCGCGGCCGGCGCGCAGCACCTTATCGAAGGCGGTGTTCTTTTGCGTGACGTACATCGACGAGGCGCTGGCTTCCATGGCGATGGCGGCGCCGGCCACGTCCAGGCACACGAAGTGCGGGCACAGCAGGATGGTTGGCTTGGACGTCATCGCCTCCACCGGAATGCCGTCCGGCTCCACCACGATCAGGCGTCTCAGGCGTGCCTCCGAGGCCCACCATAAGATCGCGCGCTCCCACACGCTGCGCGAATAGGCCTGGAAGTGACGACGCGCCAGCTTGACGCGCTCGGTGTCGCTCAACTCCGGCATGCACAGGCGCAGGTTGGTCAGCGCGATATGGCGGCGCGAGCGCAGCAGCACGAACAGCACGCTGCCGACGAAATCGCCGAAGCGGCCCAGCAGCGGCAGCGGCAACCAGTGCAGCAGCCACATCAAACCCAGCAAGATCCTCATGCCTGTTCTCCTGCTGCCTGCGGGGTGGTGACGCCGTGCGGCACCTTGTAGCGGTTGTAGCTCCAGTAGTACTGCGACGGGTTCTCGGCGATCAGGCGCTCCATCGCGTGGTTGATGGCTTGCGCCTGTTGCGCGGCGTCGCCGTCCAGCGCGTCGTTGAAGGGCACGAAGTGCAGGCAGTAACCCTGGCCGCGCGGCAGGCGCTCGGCGTAGGTGACGATGATTTGCGCATCGCCCATCCTGGCCAGCTTGGCCGGCAGGGTCATGGTGTAGGCGTCGCGGCCGAAGAAGGTGGCCCAGACGCCTTCGCCTTCCTGCGGCACCTGGTCGGGCAGCAGGCCGATCGGGCTGCCTTTCTTGAGGAACTTGGCCAGCATGCGCACGCCGGCCAGGTTGGCCGGCGCCAGGTGCAGGTTGGGCCGCGCGCGCGCATCTTCCACCAGCGGTTTCAAGATGGCCTTGCGCGGCGGGCGGTACATCACCATCAGCTCGGTCAGCGTGGCCAGTTCCTGGGCGACGATTTCAAAGCAGCCCAGGTGCGGGGTCAGGAACACCACGCCGCGGCCCGAGGCCAGCGTTTCCTGCACATAGGCCCAGTTCTTCTTTTGGGTGGCATGGCGCGCCACGCGCTGCGGGTCGGCGCACCAGATGAAGGGCAATTCGATGATGCTTTTGCCAGCCTCGGCGACGGCGGCCGGCAGGTAAGCCAGGTAGCCGGCCTGGGCCATGTTGTCGCGCATGCGGCGGCGGTAGGACGGCGAGGCCAGGTAGACCAGCCAGCCCAGCCCCGCGCCGGCCGCATGCAGCACGGGCAGGGGGAAAATCGAGAGAAAACGGAAAATAGGAACAAGCATGTGTAGGCTGGCGAAGTTGCGTTCGCCAAAGATTTTCAAAAAAAGCGTAAAATACCACGTTAGGAGTAGCCGCTGAGTTAATGACAACTTGCGAAGCGGGATATAAATGTCGCTAAAGCGTCGCAAGCCGGACTGGTATGCGACTGTAATTTCTAACCATATCAAGGAGCTTGCGATGGCAAACGACTATCTTTTCACTTCTGAATCGGTCTCCGAAGGCCACCCCGACAAGGTCGCCGACCAGATCTCCGACGCGATTCTGGACGCCATCCTGGCGCAGGACCCGAAAGCGCGCGTCGCCGCCGAAACCCTGTGCAACACTGGCCTGGTCGTGCTGGCCGGTGAAATCACCACCCACGCCAACGTGGATTATATTCAAGTTGCGCGCGAGACCATCAAGCGCATCGGCTACGACAACACCGACTACGGCATCGACTACAAGGGTTGCGCCGTGCTGGTGGCCTACGACAAGCAGTCGCCCGACATCGCGCAGGGCGTGGACGAAGGCGCCGGCATTGACCTCGACCAGGGCGCCGGCGATCAGGGCCTGATGTTCGGCTATGCCTGCGATGAAACCGCCGAGCTGATGCCGGCCGCCATCCACTACGCGCACCGCCTGGTCGAGCGCCAGTCGCAACTGCGCAAGGATGGCCGCCTGCCGTGGCTGCGTCCGGACGCCAAGTCGCAGGTCACGCTGCGCTACGTGAACGGCCGCCCGGTGGCGGTGGACACGGTGGTGCTGTCGACCCAGCACGCGCCGGAAATGCAGCACAAGGCGATCGAGGAAGCGGTGATCGAAGAGGTCATCAAGCCGGTGCTGCCGAAGGAATGGCTGCAAGACACCAAGTACCTGGTCAACCCGACCGGCCGCTTCGTGATTGGCGGCCCGCAGGGCGACTGCGGCCTGACCGGCCGCAAGATCATCGTCGACACCTACGGCGGCGCTTCGCCGCACGGCGGCGGCGCGTTCTCTGGCAAGGACCCGTCCAAGGTGGACCGTTCGGCGGCCTACGCGGCGCGCTACGTGGCCAAGAACGTGGTGGCGGCCGGCCTGGCGCGCCAGTGCCAGGTGCAGGTGTCGTACGCCATCGGCGTGGCCCGTCCGATCAACATCACCGTCTACACCGAAGGCACCGGCGTGATCCCGGACGAGAAGATCGCGCAACTGGTGATGGAGCACTTCGACCTGCGTCCGAAAGGCATCGTGCAGATGCTGGACCTGCTGCGTCCGATCTACGGCAAGACCGCGGCCTACGGCCACTTCGGCCGCGAAGAGCCGGAGTTTAGCTGGGAGCGCACCGACAAGGCCGCCATCCTGCGCGCCGCCGCCGGCCTGAAGTAATCCGCCTTCAACGGGAAACGCCCCGGACTGCATGTTGCAGCCGGGGCGTTTTTATTTACTTGGGCCGTCGCGGCGGCGGCTTGGGCGGCAAGTATTTGCGGCGAAAGTCATCATTGCTGATGTCCCCTCCATACGCTGCAGCGTTTTGCCGTCGGCTGATAGCGCAAACGGGCGCCGGACGGATTTTTGTCGCCCGGGCAGCCCATCGGTGCTAAAATGCGCAGTCCGAGGGGCGCTGCGACGGATCTTGAATTCGCCAGGCTCGGAAACTCCAACCGCGCTCACGTTACTTTTTTCGACTTTATGAAAGGAGGGCGTGATGAACGCCGTGCTCAAGCCTACCGATGATTGCCTGGTCGCCGACATCTCCCTGGCGCCATGGGGTAACAAAGAAATCAAGATTGCTGAAACCGAAATGCCGGGCCTGATGGCCATCCGCGAAGAATTCGCCGCGGCCCAGCCGCTGAAGGGCGCGCGCATCACCGGTTCGCTGCACATGACCATCCAGACCGCCGTGCTGATCCAGACCCTGGAAGCGCTGGGCGCGCAAGTGCGCTGGGCTTCGTGCAATATCTACTCGACCCAGGACCACGCCGCCGCCGCCATCGCCGCCAACGGCACGCCGGTGTTCGCCATCAAGGGCGAAACCCTGGACGAGTACTGGGACTACACCCACCGCATCTTCGAATGGCCGAACGATGCCGCCGGCAACCCGGTCTATTCCAACATGATCCTGGACGACGGCGGCGACGCCACCCTGCTGCTGCACCTGGGCGCCCGCGCCGAAAAGGATATCTCGGTGCTGGCCAATCCCGGCTCGGAAGAAGAGATCTGCCTGTTCAACGCCATCAAGGCCCACCTGGCCAAGGACGCCGCCTGGTACTCCAAGCGCCTGCCGCACATCCTGGGCGTGACCGAGGAAACCACCACCGGCGTGCACCGCCTGTACCAGATGCACAAGGAAGGCAGGCTGGCCTTCCCGGCGATTAACGTCAACGACTCGGTCACCAAGTCCAAGTTCGACAACCTGTACGGCTGCCGCGAATCGCTGGTGGACGGCATCAAGCGCGCCACCGACGTCATGATCGCCGGTAAGATCGCCGTGATCGCCGGCTACGGCGACGTCGGCAAGGGCTCGGCGCAAGCCATGCGCGCCCTGTCGGCGCAAGTGTGGGTGACCGAGATCGATCCGATCTGCGCCCTGCAGGCCGCGATGGAAGGTTACCGCGTGGTGACCATGGACTACGCCGCCGAACACGGCGACATCTTCGTCACCTGCACCGGCAACTACCACATCCTGACCGAAGCGCACATGCTGAAGATGAAGGACCAGGCCATCGTCTGCAACATCGGCCACTTCGACAACGAGATCGACGTCGCCGCGCTGAAGAAGTACACCTGGGAGAACATCAAGCCGCAGGTGGACCATGTGATCTTCCCGAACGGTAAGCGCATCATCCTGCTGGCGGAAGGCCGCCTGGTCAACCTGGGCTGCGGCACCGGCCACCCGTCGTACGTGATGTCGTCCTCGTTCGCCAACCAGACCATCGCCCAGATCGAGCTGTACGCCAACACCGCCAAGTACCCGGTCGGCGTGTACGTGCTGCCCAAGCACCTGGACGAGAAAGTCGCGCGCCTGCAACTGAAGAAGCTGAACGCGCAACTGACCGAACTGACCGAAGAGCAGGCCGCCTACATCGGCGTGAGCAAGGAAGGTCCGTACAAGCCGGACCACTACCGTTACTAAAACCGGGTCGTCCCCGCGCCAGCGGGGATCCATGCCGGGCGTCCCAAGCTGGCGCTCCATGGGCTCCCGCCCGCGCGGGAGCGACAATGCGCAGCCACTTTGCAGCGAGACTTATTATGCGTTTGGTCCTTACCTGGATAATCAATGCGATCGCCCTGCTGGCGGTTCCCTACCTGATGCATTCCGTCGATGTCACAAGCATAGGCGCAGCCCTCGTCGCGGCTCTCGTACTGGGCCTGGTCAATACGCTGATACGTCCCGTCCTGTTACTCCTGACTTTGCCGGTGACCGTGCTGTCGCTGGGCCTGTTCATCCTGATCATCAACGGCTTCATGTTCTGGCTGGTGGCGCAGTGGGTGGACGGCTTCCACGTCGACAGCTTCATGTCGGCCATCGGCGGCGCGATCTTGTACAGCATTATTTCCTGGGCTCTGTCCACCTTACTTTTGAAGAACGCAGATGGATCATCCTAACTTCAGCATCGAATTCTTTCCGCCCAAGACGGCGGAAGGCGCGGAGAAGCTGCGCGCGACGCGCGCCAAGCTGTCCGCACTCAAGCCCAAGTATTTTTCCGTGACCTTCGGCGCCGGCGGCAGCACGCAGCGCGGCACCCTGGACACGGTCCTGGAAATCATGGCCGCCGGCGAAGACGCCGCGCCGCACCTGTCCTGCGTGGGCGGCACGCGCGATTCGATCCGCCAGATCCTGGCCGAATACCAGTCGCACAACATCAAGCGCCTGGTGGCGCTGCGCGGCGACCTGCCCAGCGGCTACGGCGCGGCCGGCGAGTTCCGCTACGCGAACGAGCTGGTGGAATTCATCCGCCAGGAGACCGGCGACTGGTTCCACATCGAAGTGGCGGCCTATCCGGAAGTGCACCCGCAAGCCCGTTCGCCGCAGGACGACCTGCTGGCCTTCGAGCGCAAGATCAAGGCCGGCGCCAACGCCGCGATCACCCAGTACTTCTACAACGCCGACGCCTACTTCCAGTTTGTCGAGCAGGCCAACAAGCTCGGTATCACCGCGCCCATCGTGCCGGGCATTATGCCGATCACCAATTACACCCAGTTGATGCGCTTCTCCGACATGTGCGGCGCCGAGATCCCGCGCTGGGTGCGGTTGAAGCTGGCCAGCTTCGGCGACGACAGCGCCTCGATCAAGGCCTTCGGCCTGGACGTGGTGTCGGCGCTGGGCGAGCGCCTGTTGCAGGGCGGCGCGCCCGGCCTGCACTTCTACAGCATGAACCAGGCCGCGGCCACCACCGCGCTGTGGGAACGGCTGGCCTGAGTGTCGTCCCCGCGCAGGCGGGCACCCATGCGCAGCATGTCATGCGCTGTATGGATTCCCGCTTGCGCGGGAATGACCGGTGGCTTCGGTGATGATGCGGTCCAGCGCCACGTCGTGATCGTCGGCCGCGAAGCGCACCTGCAGGCACTGGTAGGCAATCCCCAGCGTCTGCGGGCGCGGCTGGTAGCGCGCCAGCGTGCGGTCGTAAAAGCCGCCGCCATACCCCAGCCGGTAGCCCTGCGGGTTGTAGCCCAGGCAGGGCACCAGCAGCGCCGGCGGATAGGCGCTGTGCAGCCGTAGCTGCGCCGGCACCGCCACCCCCATGGCATCCTTGACCATGGTCTCGCCGATTTCCCATTCGGCAAATTCCAGCGCCGCGTTTTTGTCCACCACCACCGGCAGCATCAGGCGCGCGCCCAGCCGCGCCAGCTCGGCGTAGGCGGCGTGCAGGTCCGGCTCGTCGCGCAGCGGCCAGTAGACGCCCAGCGCCGCCGGCCGCGCCGCCTGCCACCAATCCACCACCTGCGCGCCGATCGCATGGTCCCAGGCGCTGCGCGTGGCCGCGTCCAGCGCGCGCCGCGCGGTCAGCAATTGGCGCCGCAAATCTGCCTTCTGGTCTGGTGAAGGGGAGGCGCTGCGTGGTATTCTAGGGTCGCTGGTCATGTTTAAGACTTGAGAGAGTTGCACTTTGATTTCTGCTTCGAAATGGATAGCCGGCGCCCTGGTCCTTGCCTGCTCCGCGTTGGTCCACGCCGACGACATCAACACCGACAGCCGCAAGGACGATGACGCCTTCCTGCTGTTGCGCGACGCCGTACGCCAGGACGATGCGACCAAAGCGGAATTCTATGCGGCCCGCCTGAGCAACTACTCCATTCCTTCCTACGTTGAGTATTATCGGCTGAAATCGCACCTGAAGGATGCCAGCCAGGCTGAAATCCGCGATTTCATGAAACGCTACGAGGGCCAGGCCATCGTCGACCGCCTGCGCAACGACTGGCTGCTGGACCTCGGCCGCAAGCACGACTGGGCCACGTTCGACGAGCAGTATCCGCTGTTCGTGCTCAACGACGACACCCAGGTCAAATGCTACGCGCTGCAATCGCGCGCGCTGAAAGGGCAGAAGGTGGCGGAGGAAGCGCGCGCGCTGCTGACCGCGCCCAGCGTCTACGGCCAGCCGTGTGCCGACCTGATCGCGACCCTGTACCAGGGCGGCCAGTTCAGCGCCGACGACCTGTACATGCAGTTGCGGCTGTCCGGCGAATACAACGCCACCGGCCAGGCGCGCCGCATCGTCGCGTTGCTGGACGGCCCGGAGAAGAAAGCCGTGCAGGCGGTCGACCTGCCGACCATCGCGGTGGCCAAGGGCATGGGCGCCAGCAAGGTCGAACACCAGATCTACATCGTGGCGCTGGGCCGCCTGGCCAAGACCAGCGTCAAGCTGGCGGTGCTGGGCCTGAACAAGGCCATGCCGCGCATGAGTTCACAGGAACAGCAGCAGGCCTGGGCCGCGATCGCGCTGCAATCATCGTACACGCTGGCGCCGGAAACCGCCGACTACTGGAAGCGCTCCAACGGCGCGCCGCTGTCGATCGACCAGATGCAGTGGAAGACCCGCATCGCGCTGCGCAACGGCGACTGGAAGCAGGTCAAGAACGACATCCGCGCCATGCCGGCCGCGCTGCGCAACGACCCGGCCTGGATCTACTGGCTGGGCCGCGCGCTGATGGCGGAGGAGGGCGTCACCAGCCAGCCGACCGGCGAAGCGCTGCAACTGTTCCGCAGCATCTCGGACCAGTCCAATTTCTACGGCCAGCTGGCGCTGGAGGAAACCGGCAAGCTGATCACCATTCCCGCGCCCGGCGCGCCCATCACCCAGGCCGAGATCGCGCCCATGGCAGCCAACCCCAACTTCCAGCGCGCGCTGAAATTCTTCAGCATGCGCTTGCGCTTCGAGGGCACGCGCGAATGGAACTGGGGCTTGCGCGGCATGAGCGAGCGCGAATACCTGGCCGCCGCCGAATTCGCGCGCCAGAACAACATCCTCGACCGCATGGTCAACACCTCGGAGCGCACCCGCATCCAGGTCGACTACACGCAGCGCTTCCCGTCGCCGCACAACGACGTCATGCACCCGACCACGCAGACGCTGGGCCTGGACAAGGCCTGGGTCTACGGCCTGATACGGCAGGAGTCGCGCTTCGTGTCGGACTCGCAGTCGCATGTGGGCGCGGCCGGCCTGATGCAGGTGATGCCGTCCACCGGCCGCTGGGTGGCCAAGAAAATCGGCCTGACCGACTTCGTGCAGGACATGCTGAGCGACGTCCACTACAACATCCTGCTGGGCGCGAACTACCTGAACATGGTGCTGGGGAATATGGATGGCTCGGAAGTGCTGGCCACCGCCGCCTACAACGCGGGGCCGGGCCGCCTGCGCACCTGGCGCACCACGCTGACCAAGCCCATGGAAAGCGCGATCTTCATCGAGAGCATGCCGTACGCGGAAACGCGCACCTACGTGAAGAACGTGATGTCCAACACGGCCTATTACGCGGCGCTGTTCGATGGCCGGCCGCAATCGCTGAAGGCGCGCATCGGCACCGTCGCGCCCAAGGGCTATACCGAGCAGGAACAACAGGAAGCCAGCTTCGGCGGCGGCCGCTAAAACCACACAGGACCATCATGCAGACCACTCAGCTAGACCCCAGCCTGTCGCAAACCCTGGCCGCCGCGCGCGCGCCCGGCCTGACCCTCATCATCGGCAACAAGAATTATTCGTCGTGGTCCATGCGGCCGTGGGTGACCATGATGGCCTTCGGCATCCCGTTCCAGGAAGTGCGCATCCTGCTGGACCAGGACGACACCGCCAACCGCATCTGCTCGTATTCGGCCTCGGGCCGCGTGCCGGTGCTGCTGGCCGGCGAGGCCATGACCATCTGGGACAGCCTGGCCATCTGCGAATACCTGGCCGAACAATTCCCCGAGCTGCATTTGTGGCCGCAGGACGTGGCCGCGCGCGCGATGGCGCGCTCGGTGTGCGCCGAGATGCATTCCGGCTTCAGCGACCTGCGCACCTCGATGTCGATGAATATCCGCGCCAGCTATCCGGGCAAGGGCCGCACGCCGGGCACCCAGGCCGACATCGGCCGCATCAGCGAAATCTGGGAAGAGTGCCTGTCGCGCTTCGGCCACCACGAATTCCTGTTCGGCGACTTCTCCATCGCCGACGCCTTCTTCGCGCCGGTGGTGATGCGCTTCCGCACCTATGGCGTGTCGCTGGCGCCGGCGCTGGACGCCTACTGCCAGCGCGTGCTGGCCCATCCGGCGGTGGCGCGCTGGGTCAGCGAAGCGCTGGCCGAAACCGAGCGCGCGCCCAGGCACGACGACGAAATGCCGGACTGACGATGCGCACCTATGTCGTCGGCGGCGCCGTGCGCGACGCGTTGCTGGGATTGCCGGTCAAGGACCACGACCACGTGGTGGTGGGCGCCACGCCGGAAGAAATGGTCAGCAAAGGATACCGCCCGGTCGGCAAGGACTTTCCGGTCTTCCTGCATCCGCAGACGCAGGAGGAATACGCGCTGGCCCGCACCGAGCGCAAGACCGCGCCCGGCTACAAGGGCTTCGTGTTCCACACGTCGCCGGACGTGACGCTGGAAGATGACCTGGTGCGGCGCGACCTCACCATCAACGCCATCGCCCGCGCCGAGGACGGCACGCTGACCGATCCCTACGGCGGCCAGCGCGACATCGAGCAGCGCATTTTCCGCCATGTGTCCGACGCCTTTGCCGAAGACCCGGTGCGCATCCTGCGCGTGGCCCGCTTCGCCGCGCGCTTCAGCGATTTCCGCGTGGCGCCGGAGACCAACGCGCTGATGCAGCGGATGGTGGCGGAAGGCGAAGTCGACGCGCTGGTGCCCGAGCGCGTGTGGCAGGAGCTGTCGCGCGGGCTGATGGAGCACAAGCCCTCGCGCATGTTCGAGGTGCTGCGCGATTGCGGCGCGCTGGCGCGCATCCTGCCGGAGCTGAACGTCCTGTGGGGCGTGCCGCAGCCGGAGAAATGGCATCCCGAGATCGACACCGGCGTGCACGTGATGCAGGTGGTCGATTGCGCCGCCGCGCTGGGGCGCGAACTGCCGGTGCGCTTCGCCTGCCTGGTGCACGACCTGGGCAAGGGCGTCACGCCGTCCGCAGACTGGCCGGCCCATCACGGCCACGAAGGCCTGGGCGTGAAGCTGGTGGAGCAGGTCTGCAAGCGCCTGCGGGTGCCGACCGACTGCCGCGACCTGGCGGTGATGACCACGCGCGAGCACGGCAACGTCGGCCGCGCCCTGCAACTGCGGCCCAACACCATCGTCACCCTGTTCGAGCGTTGCGACGCCTTCCGCAAGCCGGCCCGCTTCACCCAGATGCTGATGGCGACCGAGTGCGATTCGCGCGGCCGCATCGGCCCGCACGCCAGCTATGCCGAAGCGCCGTTCCCGCAGATGGCGCACCTGGAAACCGCGCTGGCCGCAGCGCGCGATGTCAACGCCGGCGAGATCGCCCAGCGCTGCGCCGATCATCCGCAGCGCATCCCGGAGCTGGTGCACCGCGCCCGCGTGGCCGCCGTCAAGGCCGCACTGCGCATCGAGGACGACGGCAGCGAGTCGTCTACAATGGACGCATGAATCCCATCGACCTGTTCCAGAATCCCCTGCGCCGCTGGGGCAAGGAGAAAGACGGCAAGCACCGGCCGACGGTGCTGGTCAAAGAGCTGCGCGAGCGTGACCGCCGCCGCATGCTCAAGCATTTCCTGGAACTGGAAGACCGCGACCGCCTGCTGCGCTTCGGCTCCATCCTGCCGGATGAGCAGGTGGAAAACTACGTCCAGCGCATCGACTTCTCGCACGACATGGTGTTCGGCGTGTACAACCGCATGTTCAAGCTGATGGCGGTGGGCCACCTGGCCTTCGCCCCGCGCGACGAATCGCACGGCGACGTCACCGAGAAGGAGCGGGTGGCGGAGTTCGGGGTTTCGGTCAGCAAGGCGGCGCGCGGCATGGGCGTGGGGTCCAAGCTGTTCGAGCGCGCGGCCATCCACTGCCGCAACAACGATGTCGACACGCTGTACATGCACTGCCTGTCGTCCAACAAGGTGATGATGCACATAGCGAAAAAGGCCGGCATGGAAATCCACCGCGACTACGGCGAGGCCGACGCCTACCTCAAGCTGCCGCCGGCCGACCCGGTCAGCGTGCTGCAGGAAGCGCTGGACGAGCAGTTCGCCACGCTGGATTACACCTTCAAGGCCAACAAGCGCATCGCCACCAAGTGGCTAAGCCGTCTGATTGGCCGCAAATAAAAAAATTTTCAATCTTGTAGAACCTTCACTGCACAGTCTGGAATAGACCGGCCAGACAAAGATGCGCAACCGGCAGTAAAGGTTCTATTCCCGTGATTTCCGAGTTTTGCGGCCCGCAGTTGCAGGCGCCGGGCCTGGCTGTTTGCCTACGCCTGCTGTTGCTGTCGCCCGTGCTGGAGGAATGCGTGATACGCGCAGGACTGCAGGAATGGCTGATACGGCGCGCTGCCTGGCCGTGGCCGGTGCCGGTATCGGCGCTGGCCTTCGGACTGCTGCACCTCGGCGCCGGCTGGCGGCATGCGCTGGCGGTGACGGTGCCGGGATTGGCGCTGGCGGTGTTATACCAACGCACGCGTAGCTGGCGCTGGTGTGCGCTGGCGCACGCCGCCATGAATGCCTTTGCCATCTCTGTCTGCAGTGTTTAACTTCTACAGGAGAGTGGCATGAATCGATTGATAGCGCGGGCGGCGTTGACCGTCACGCTGCTGGGCCTCATTTCGCAGGCGGCAAACGCGGCGGATGCCTTGAACGGCAAAAGCCTTTACCTGAATGGCCCGGTGAGCGGCGGTGCGACATGCGCTTCATGTCACGGTTCTTCGCCGGCGAATAACGTCAACAATATCCTGACCGCGGCCAACCAGCCGTCCGTCATTTCCAATGCGTTCGCCGCCAACCTGGGCGGCATGGGCAGTCTGTTTAACGGTAAGTTCTCGGCATCCGAAATCGCCGACCTGGCGGCCTTCATCGGCAATCCGACGGTGACCGCCGCCCCGGCCGCATCGTTGGCTCCGTCCAGCCTGACCTTCAGCGGCGCCAACATCGGCCAGGCCAGCGCGCCCCTGACCGCGACCCTGACCAATACCGGCAACGCGGCGCTGAACATCGGCACCATCGCCATCAGCGGCACGGCGTCCGCCGACTTTGCCCTGACCGGCGGCAGTTGCGCCAACGGCGCCAGCCTGGCGGCCAGCGCCAGTTGCACGGTGCTGACCACCTTCACGCCGACGGCGGCAGGCGCGCGCACCGCCACGCTGACCATCACGCACAACGCCACCGGCGGCAGCAGCACCGTCGGCCTGAACGGCACCGGCAACGCGACGCCGCAGGCGACCATCGCGCTGTCGGCAACCAGCGTCAACTTCGGCACGCTGCTGACGGGGACCGCTTCCCAGCCCAGCACCATCACCGTCAGCAACAGCGGCCAGGCGGCGCTGAACTTCACCGCGATCGGCCTGGGCGGCGCCAACGCCGGCATCTTCACGCTGGGCGGCAGTTGCGCGGTCGGCACGCCGGTTGCCGCCGGCGCCAATTGCACGGTCACCGTGGTGGCCAAGCCGACTGCGGCGGGTTCGGTGGTCGCCAGCCTGACGCTGGCCTCGAATGCGGCCAACGGCAGCGCGGTGGTCGGCCTGTCGGGAACGGCCGCCGCACCGGCGCCGGCGCTGAGCGCGACGCCATCGGCCATCGGCTTCGGCACGCAAACCATAGGCGCTACGGTCGCGCAGACCGTGACGCTGGCCAATACCGGCAATGTGCCGGTCAACTTCAGCAGCATCGCCGTGACGGGTTCCACGACGGTGAAGCTGAGCGCGAATACCTGCACCTCGCCGCTGGCGGTGGGTGCGAGCTGCGCCGCGACCTTGAGCTTTGCCCCCACCGCTGCGGGCGCGGTGAGCGCGACGCTGGCGGTGGCATCGAACGCGCCTGCGCTGCAAGTGGGCGTGACCGGCAGCGGCACCGCGCAGGCGACCGCCAGCCCCGCCCTGTCGGAGAATGGCCCGATCGCCTTCGCCGATACCCAGGTGGGCAGCAGCACCGCTGAACACACCACCACGCTGAGCAACAGCGGCAACGCCGCGCTGAAGATTTCGACGTTGACCATGGGCGGCAACCAGCCCAACGACTTTGTGCTGGGCGGCACCTGCGCGGCCAATGTTTCGGTATCTTCCGGCGGCAACTGCACCCTCACTACCGCGTTCAAGCCGACCGCCGCTGGCGCGCGCGGCGCCGATCTGCTGATCGTTACCGATAGCGGTGCCCAGTTCCACCTGATGCTGAACGGTACAGGCATTGCGGTGGCGGCGCCGGCGCTGACCATCAATCCGCAGAGCTTCGATTTCGGCTCGGTGGCGGTGGGCGCCGCAGCGGCGACCCATCGCTTCACCCTGACCAACAACGGTTCCGCCGCGCTGACGCTGGCCGCGCCGACCTTCAGCGGTCCGTTCGCTACCGTGGCCGACAGCACCGGCTGCGCCGCCTTCCCGCTGACCTTGCAGCCGGGCGCCTCCTGCGACCTGGTGATCGGCTACACGCCGTCGAGCGCTGGCGCCAGCAGTGGCAGCGCGGCACTGCAAGCGGGCGCCGGCGGTACGGGCTGGACGCTCGCCCTGAGCGGTACCGGCACCGCTGCCACGGCGGCGCAGACCGGGACTTCGCCATCGAACTATGGCGGCGGTGGCTGCTCGGCTTCGCAGAATGTCAACGACCCGATGCTGGCCGCGCTGGTGGTGTTGTCCCTGGCCGTCATCGCCTGGCGCCGTCGTAACAAAGTGAAGGAGAACTGAGATGAAGCGCATATTCGTCATGCTGGCCGCCGCGGTGGCAGCGTCCTCCGCGCCAGCCCTGGAAAAAGGCGCGCCCGCTCCGCAGTTCGAACTGCAGGGGCTGGAGGGCGCGATCAAGCTGGCCAAGCTGCAGGGCAAGGTGGTGTACGTGGATTTCTGGGCCTCCTGGTGCGGCCCATGCCGGCAATCCTTCCCGTGGATGAACGAGATGCAGGCCAAATATGGCGCACGCGGCCTGCAGATCGTGGGGGTCAACGTCGACGCCAACAGTGCCGATGCGCGCCAGTTCCTGGTGTCGACACCGGCGCGATTCGCCATCGGTTTCGATCCCCAGGGCGCGACGCCGCGCAGCTACGGTATCAAGGGCATGCCGAGCAGCGTGTTGATCGGCCCGGACGGCAAGATCCTGAGTGAGCATTCCGGTTTCCGTGAAACCGACCGCGCCGAACTGGAAGCGAAGATTCAATCGGCACTGGGAGGTGTGAAATGAAAGCATTATGGATCGTGGCCTGTGCGGCTGCGCTGAGCGGCTGCGCGTCGTTCGGCAATGTGCAACCGTGGGAAAAGGGGACGCTGGCGCGCAGCGAAATGACGTTCAACGACGGCCACCTGTTCACCCGCTATGACGACCATATCTACACCAGCCGCGAGGCTTCGTCCGGCGGCGCCGGCGTGGGCGGCGGCGGTTGCGGCTGCAATTAAAGGAGGCCATGACGATGCAAAAAGAAAGCGGCATGGCCGCATCCATCCTGGCAGCGGCGTTGATGCTGCCGGGCGTGCAGGCGCATGCGGAAGCGCCGCCTGCCAACGGCAACATCAGCCTTGGCTACCTGGACTACCAGGACAGCCAGCCGGGATTCGACCGCATACGTGTGCATGCGCCGTCGGTGTCCGTGCTGGCGCCGGTGGCCGGCGTGTGGAGCGTCAGCGGCTCTTTGGTGGCGGACGACGTGTCAGGCGCCTCGCCGCGCTATCACACGGCGGTGTCCGGAGCGTCCCGCATGAACGACAGCCGCAAGGCCGGCGATGCCGCGCTGACCCGCTATCTCGACAACGGCAGCGTGACGGTGGGGGCGGCGTATTCGACCGAGCATGACTATGTTTCGCGCGCGCTGTCGCTGCAGGGCAGCCTGGAGAGCGCTAACCACAATACCACGTGGACGGCTGGCATAGGCCATGCGGACGACCGCATCGATCCGGTCAACCATATCGTCGCCAATGAACGCAAGCGCAGCACCAACGTGCTGTTCGGCGTGACGCAGGTGCTGACCATGAACGATGTGGCGCAAGTGACGGTGGCGCATGACGAGGGCCACGGCTATTTCTCCGACCCGTACAAGTCGCTGGACAACCGTCCCCGCAGCCGTTCGGAAAGCACGCTGCTGGCGCGCTGGAACCATCACTTCGCTGCCACGGACGGCACCAGCAGGCTGTCTTATCGCTACTACACGGACAGCTATGGCGTGCGCGGCCACACCTTGGGCGAGGAATATGTGCAGCCGCTGTCGGATGGCTGGACGGTGACGCCGGAGGTGCGCGTGTACACCCAGCGTGCCGCTGGCTTCTATTATGACCCGGTGTACGACGCCAAGTTCGGCGCGCCGTTCCCGCCCGGCTATGACGGCACGGGCTATATGTCGGCCGATCAGCGCCTGTCCGGCTTTGGCGCGCTGACGCTGGGGCTCAAGGTCAGCAAGCAGATCGACAAGCTGTGGTCGGTGGATGGCAAGGTGTCGGCGTACGAGCAGCGCGGCAGTTGGCGCTTGTTCGGCCACGGCAGTCCGGGACTGGACCCGTTCCGCGCGCGCATCCTGCAGATCGCGGTGAGCCGGCAATGGTAGAAACGATCCACCGTGCCGCGTTCGATGCGATGGCGAGCCGCTGCGAGATCCGGCTTGCCGCGCCGGATGCGCAAACGGCACAGCGCCTGATGCAGCAAGCCATCGACGAGGTGCGGCGGATCGAAGCCAAGTATTCGCGCTATCGCGCGGACAGCGTGATAGCGTGCATCAATGCCGCCGCAGGCAGGGAGGCCGTCGGCTGCGATGAGGAGACCCTCGGACTGCTGGCGTATGCGGACGCCTTGTACGAGGCCAGCGGCGGTCTGTTCGACGCCACCTCAGGTGTGTTGCGGCGTGCGTGGAATTTCAGCGAACCGCGCTTGCCGGATCAGGAGGTGCTCGGGCCTTTGCTGGCGCTGGTCGGCTGGCGCGACGTGATGGTTGATGGCGCCCAGGTCTGCCTGCGCAAGACCGGCATGCAACTGGACTTCGGCGGCTTCGGCAAGGAATACGCGGCCGATCGGGCAGCCTCGTTGTTGATGGATGCCGGCGTGCGCCACGGCTACGTGAATCTGGGCGGCGACATGCGTTTCGTGGGACCGCAGCCGGATGGCCAGCCGTGGAGTATCGGCATACAGGATCCGCGCGACGCGGAAGGAGTGATCGCCACCATCCCCGTCAGCGGCGGCGCGTTGGCGACCAGCGGCGATTACGAGCGCTACTTTGACCTGGATGGGCAGCGCTATTGCCATATTCTCGACCCGCGCAATGGCATGCCGGTGCGGTACTGGCGTTCGGTCAGCGTATTGGCGCCGGTGGCCATTGCTGCCGGCAGTTGTACGACCATCGCCATGCTGAAGCAACAGGATGGATTGGCATTTTTGGATAACTCGGACATGGGCTATCTGGCCGTGAACGGGGAAGGGCAGATGTTGTATAGGGATCTGACATGAGCATAAAGACCTGGATGAAGATGTTGGCCGCGCTGGTCGTGGCGATGATGGCGTTGATGTTCGGCGCGCAGGCGCGGGCCGAAGATTTCCTGGAGCCGGAGCAGGCGTTCCAGTTGAAGGGGGAGCTGGTCGATGCGCACACGGTGAAACTGTCGTGGGCCATCGCGCCGGGCTATCACCTGTACCGTGACCGCCTGAGTTTCAAGGGCGAGGTGGGCGCGCCGGCGCTGCCGGCCGGGCTGCGCAAGTTCGACGCCAACTTCAACAAGGAGATGGAGACTTACCAGAACAGCTTGACGGTGCAGTTGCCGGTGACTGCCGCCGCGCCGTTCACGCTGGAAGTCGGCTACCAGGGCTGCGCGGACGCGGGGCTGTGCTATCCACCGGCGACGCAGCACTATCGCGTCGATCCTGCCACGCCGGGCAAGCTGGCGCGTGTCGATGCCGATGGCTCGACGCCGTCGCCCAACCAGGGAGCGGGCGCTGCGGCGCCGGCTACCGCGAACCTGGCTGGTGGCGCGGCCGCCGACGGCACGATCAGCATAGCCGGCGCGACCGGCGCACCTTCCGCCGCCGCAGTGCCAGCGGCATCGCTTGCCGCCCAGGCCGCAGCGGCTGGCGCGGCGCCGGAAGACGACAGCTCGCTGGCCCAGCGCACGCTGCAAAGCGGCAGCGCCTGGCGCATCGGCCTGGCTTTCCTGGTTTTCGGCCTGCTGCTGTCGTTCACGCCGTGCGTGCTGCCGATGGTGCCGATTCTGTCGTCCATCATCGTCGGCGAAGGCGCGGCCTCGCGTGGCCGCGGCTTCTCGCTGGCGCTGGCGTATTCGCTGGGCATGGCGCTGGTCTATACCGCGCTCGGCGTAGCGGCCGGCCTGGCGGGCGAAGGCCTGGCCGGCGCGCTGCAAAAGCCGTGGGTGCTGCTGACCTTCGGCGCCCTGCTGGTCGGTCTGGCGCTGTCGATGTTCGACGTCTACCAGTTGCAGCTGCCGAGCGGCCTGCAAAGCCGTCTCAGTAGCACCAGCAGCGGCATCAGCGGCGGCCGTTTTGCCGGCGTGTTCGTGATGGGCGCGGTCTCGGCGCTGATCGTCGGCCCGTGCGTGGCCGGTCCGCTGGCCGGCGCGCTGCTCTACATCAGCCAGACCAGGAACGTCTGGACCGGCGGCTGGGCATTGTTCTCGATGGCGGCCGGCATGAGCGTGCCGCTGCTGCTGACCGGCCTGTCCGCCGGCAGCCTGCTGCCGCGCGCCGGCGCCTGGATGAACAGCGTGAAAAAAATCTTCGGCCTGCTGCTGATCGCCGTGGCCATCTGGATGGTGACGCCGGTGTTCCCGGTGACGGTGATGATGGCGCTGTGGGGCCTCTTCGCGCTGCTGTGCGCGATGTTCCTGCACGTCTTCGAGGCGACGCCCGCCGGCGCCGGCCTGCGCAGCTACGCCGGCAAGACCCTGGGCCTGGCCCTGCTGATCGCCGGCCTGTTCGAGCTGGCGGGCGCCGCCAGTTCAGGCCGCGACGTGCTGCAGCCGCTGGGCCACCTGGCCCTGGCCCGCAGCGAGGCGCCGGCAGCGGGCCAGGGCAGCGAGGTGCGCTTCAGCCGCATCAAGACCTCGGCGGATCTGGACCGTATCCTGGCCAGCACCAGCACCCCGGTCATGCTGGACTTTTACGCCGACTGGTGCGTGTCGTGCAAAGAGATGGAGCGCTTCACCTTTTCCCAGCCGGCTGTCGGCGGCAAGCTGAAACAGGTGACGCTGCTGCAGGTCGACGTCACCGCCAACAACGACGACGACAAGGCGTTGATGAAGCGCTTCGGCCTGTTCGGCCCGCCGGGCATCATCCTCTTCAACGGCGGCAAGGAGATTCCCAACAGCCGCATCATCGGCTTCCTGGCGCCGGAGCCATTCGTGCAGCACCTGGGGCGCCACCTCAGTTCTTAAATCAGCGGCAGGGCCGTGGTGTCCTTGATCCGCTGCAGCGCGAACGAGGACTTCACGTCCAGCACCGCCGGGTGGCGCAGCAGCGTCGCCATCATGAAGCGCGAGAAGTGGTCCATGTCTTCCACGTGCACGCGCAACAGGTAGTCCATCTCCCCCGTCATCGCATAGCAGGCCACCACCTCCGGCCACTGGCCCACCGAGTCGGCGAAATCCTGGCGCGGCGACGGCGGCGCGTTGGCCGCGCCCAGCGCGCGGGCGTTGCTGTGCGCGGCCGCCTCGCTGTGCTTCTCCAGCCGCACGTTCACATAGGCCAGCAGGCCCAGGCCGATCTTGTCCGGGTCGAGCAGCGCCACGTACTGCCGGATCACGCCGGCTTCCTCCAGGCGCTTGATGCGGCGCAGGCAGGGCGAGGGCGACAGCGCCACCATCTCGGCCACGTCCTGGTTGGACAGGCGGCCGTCGGTCTGCAAGATGGACAAAATTTTACGATCAGTTTTGTCGAGTTCAACCTTGGACATAATAACCTCAGAAATTCGGAATTAAGGCAATATTATTGCTCAAAATAGCGGAGACGGGGAATTGTTTGCAATTTAATGCCGCGAATCCGGGCCTATACTGTGCGCTATTCAAAAAGGAGACTCGCATGCAATTCCAGCCTTGGGACAACCCGATGGGGACCGATGGTTTTGAGTTTGTCGAATACGCCGCCCCGGATCCAAAAGCGCTGGGCGCGCTGTTCGAAAGCATGGGCTTTACCGCGATTGCCCGCCATCGCCACAAGGATGTGACCCTGTACCGCCAGGGCGACATCAACTTCATCATCAACGCCGAGCAGGATTCCTTCGCCCAGCGTTTCGCCCGCCAGCACGGACCGTCGGTGTGCGCCATCGCCATCCGCGTGCAGGACGCCGCCTTTGCCTACAGGCGCGCGCTGGAACTGGGCGCCTGGGGCTTCGACAACAAGACCGGCCCGATGGAACTGAACATCCCCGCCATCAAGGGCGTGGGCGATTCCCTGATCTACCTGGTGGACCGCTGGCGCGGCAAGAACGGCCAGCAGGGCGGCATCGGCGACATCAGCATCTACGACGTGGACTTCGTCGCCATCCCCGGCGCCAACCCGAACCCGGTCGGCCGCGGCCTGACCTATATCGACCACCTGACCAACAACGTCCACCGTGGCCGCATGAAGGAGTGGGCGGACTTCTACGAGAAGATGTTCAACTTCCGCGAGATCCGCTACTTCGACATCGAGGGCAAGCTGACCGGCCTGAAGTCGAAAGCCATGACTTCCCCCTGCGGCAAGGTGCGCATCCCGATCAACGAATCGTCGGACGACAAGTCGCAGATCGCCGAATACCTGGACCAGTACCACGGCGAAGGCATCCAGCACATCGCGCTGGGCACCGACGATATCTACACTTCGGTCGAGGGCATGAAGCAGGACGGCATCCAGTTCCAGGACACCATCGAGACTTATTACGAGCTGGTGAACCGCCGCCTGCCCAACCACGGCGAGCGCCTGGACGAGCTGCGCCGCCTGCGCATCCTGATCGACGGCCACAGCACCGAAACCGAGCGCGAACTGCTGCTGCAGATCTTCACGCAGAACGTGATCGGCCCGATCTTCTTCGAGATCATCCAGCGCAAGGGCGACCAGGGCTTTGGCGAAGGTAACTTCCGCGCGTTGTTTGAATCCATCGAACTGGACCAGATCAAGCGCGGCGTGCTGCAGGATCCGGGCAAGGCGCCCGCGTAAGGAGTAGAGTAGGAAGCAGGCCGGCAGCACCGCATAAAGACGGGGCGCCGGCACGACGCGGCAGAGCCTATCCGGCACTGTCGCGCTGACGTTTTTGAGCATATTGGAGACAACATGAATGCACCTCACAAGGGTCTGCAACTGGAACCGGCGCACAACCCGGACGACATCACGCTGGACGACAAGTGGACGCTGGAACGCGGCCGCGCCTTCATGACCGGCACCCAGGCCCTGATCCGCCTGCCGATGATGCAGCGCGAGCGCGACCTGAAGGCGGGCCTGAATACCGCGGGCTACATCACCGGCTACCGCGGTTCGCCGGTCACCAGCGTCGACATGACGGCGATCAAGGCCAAGAAGTACCTCGACGAACACCACGTCAAATTCCACCCCGGGATGAACGAAGACCTGGCGGCGACCGCCGTCTGGGGCACGCAGCAGACCAATCTGTTCAAAGACGCCAAGTACGACGGCGTGTTCGCCATGTGGTACGGCAAAGGCCCCGGCGTGGACCGCTGCGGCGACGTCTTCAAACATGCCAACAATGCCGGCTCCGCCAAGCACGGCGGCGTGCTGGTGCTGGCCGGCGACGACCATGCGGCCAAATCGTCGTCCACCGCGCACCAGTCGGACCACATCCTCAACGCCTGCGGCATTCCGGTGCTGTATCCGTCGTCGGTGCAGGAATACATCGACTACGGCCTGCACGCCTGGGCCATGAGCCGCTACACCGGCCTGTGGGTGTCGATGAAGTGCGTCACCGACATCATCGAATCCGGCGCCGTGGTCGACTTCGACCCGGACCGCGTGAAGATCGAACTGCCGACCGATTTCGCGCTGCCGCCGGGCGGCCTGAATATCCGCTGGCCGGACACCGTGCTGGACATGGAAGTCCGCATGAACAGCTACAAGTGGTACGCCGCGCTGGCCTACTGCCGCGCGAATAAGCTGAACAGGATTATCTGGGATTCGCCGAAACCGAAGATCGGCATCATCACCGCCGGCAAATCGTATCTGGACACGCGCCAGGCGCTGGCCGACCTGGGCATCGACGAGCAGGCCGCGGCGGACATCGGCCTGCGCCTGTACAAGATCGGCATGACCTGGCCGCTGGAAGCGGACGGCGTGCACGAATTCGCCAAGGGCCTGGACGAGATCCTGGTGGTGGAGGAAAAGCGCCAGATCCTCGAATACGCGCTGAAGGAGGAACTGTACAACCTGCCGGACGGCCAGCGCCCGCGCGTGGTCGGCAAGTTCGACGATACCGGCGAGTGGAGCAACAAGGGCAACACCGGCCACGGCGACTGGCTGCTACCGGCCACCTATGAACTCAACCCGGCGCAGATCGCGCGCGCCATCGCATCGCGCATCGCCCACTACTGCGACGGTCACCCGGTGGCCAAGCGCGTGCAGGAGCGCATCGCCTACCTGGAAGCGAAAGAGCTGGCGCTGAAGACGCTGCCGGCCAAGGCCAATCCCGAGACTGACCGCATTCCCTACTTCTGCTCGGGCTGCCCGCACAACTCGTCGACCAAGGTGCCGGAAGGTTCGCGCGCCCTGGCAGGCATCGGCTGCCACTACATGGTGTTGTGGATGGACCGCGAGACGTCGACCTTCACCCACATGGGCGCGGAAGGCGTGACCTGGGTGGGCCAGGCGCCGTTCACCAACGAGAAGCACGTCTTCACCAACCTCGGCGACGGCACCTACTTCCACTCGGGGATACTGGCGATCCGCGCGGCGGTGGCGGCCAAGGTCAACATCACCTACAAGATCCTGTTCAACGACGCGGTGGCGATGACTGGCGGCCAGACCTTCGACGGCCCGCTCGATCCCGGCATGATCTCGCGCCAGATCGCGGCGGAAGGCGTGTCGCCCATCATCGTGGTCACCGACGAGCCGGAGAAATACCCATCGGATTACAACTGGGCGCCGGGCGTCACCGTGCGCCACCGCAGCGAGTTGATGGACGTGCAGCGCGAACTGCGCGACCAGCCGGGCGTGTCGGCCATGATCTACGACCAGACCTGCGCCTCCGAGAAGCGCCGCCGCCGCAAACGCAACGAATATCCCGACCCGGCCAAGCGCGCCGTCATCAACGAAGCCGTGTGCGAGGGCTGCGGCGACTGCTCCACGCAATCCAACTGCCTGTCGGTGGAGCCGCTGGAGACGGAGCTGGGGCGCAAGCGCCAGATCAACCAGTCCTCGTGCAACAAGGACTTCTCCTGCGTCACCGGTTTCTGCCCGAGCTTCGTGACGGTGGAAGGCGGCGCGCTGAAGAAGCCGAAGAAGGCTGCCGTCGGTGATGCGCCCATGCCGGCGCTGCCGTCGCCGGTGCTGCCGTCGACCGCCGAGCCGTATGGCATCCTGATCACCGGTATCGGCGGCACCGGCGTGGTGACGGTCGGCCAGATCCTGGCGATGGCCGCGCACGTCGAGAACAAGGGCGCCATCGTGCTGGACATGAGTGGCCTGGCGCAGAAAGGCGGCCCGGTGATGTCCCATGTGCGCCTGGCGGACCACCAGGGCGATTTGCACTCCACCCGCGTGGGCACCGGCAGCGCCGACCTGGTGATCGGCTGCGACCTGATCGTCACCGCCTCGCGCGATGCCTTGTCGCGCATGGGCGAGGGCCGCACGCAGGCCATGATCAATTCCAGCGGCGCCACCACCGCGGCCTTCGTCAGGAACCCGGACTGGCAATTCCCGGACGCCGGCTCGCGCGGCGAGATCGTGCGCGCCTGCGGCAACGACAACGTCAGCTTCGTGGACGCCGGCCAGATCGCCACCGCGCTGATGGGCGACTCGATCGCCACCAATATGTTCATGCTGGGCTATGCCTTCCAGAAGGGCACCGTGCCGCTGAGCGAGGCCGCCATCCTCAAGGCGATCGAGCTGAACGGCGTGTCGGTCAACTTCAACAAGGCGGCCTTCAACTGGGGCCGCACCGCCGCGCACGACCTGGCGTCGGTGACCAAATTGACCACGCCGGCCAAGGTGATCGAGTTCAAGCGCACCCAAAGCCTGGACGACATCGTCGCCAAGCGGGTCGAGCTGCTGACCGCTTACCAGAACGCCGATTATGCTAAACAGTATAAATCGTTTGTCGACGAGGTTCGCGCGGCCGAGGCCAAGCTGGGCAAGGGAACGCGCTTGGCCGAAGCCGTGGCGCGCTACTACTACAAGCTGATGGCCTACAAGGACGAGTACGAAGTGGCCCGGCTGTACAGCGACGGCGCCTTCCAGCAGAAGATCGCCGGCATGTTCGACGGCGACATCAAGCTGAAGTTCCACCTGGCGCCGCCGCTGCTGGCCAAGCACGACTCGCAGGGGCGCTTGATCAAGAAGGAATACGGCCCGTGGATGCTGAAGGCGTTTGGCGTGCTGGCCAAGTTCAAGGGCCTGCGCGGCACGCCGCTGGATGTCTTCGGCTACACCGGAGAGCGCAAGACGGAGCGCGCGCTGATCGGCGAGTACCGCCAGACCATCGCCGGGCTGCTGCCGAGGCTGACCGCCGAGACCCTGGCGCAGGCGGTGGCCATCGCCAGCATTCCGGAAGATATCCGCGGCTACGGCCATGTGAAGGAGCGTCACCTGAAGGCGGCCAAGCAGAAGGAAGCGACGCTGCTGGCCAACTTCGGCAAGCCGGTGCAGGCAGCGGAAGCCGCTACCGCACCGCACGCTGCCTAAGCGCCGTCATCGAGGTCGACCCGCCGGCGCAAGCAGCCTAACCCCCGTCATTCCGGCGCAGGCCGGAATCCATGCTGAGCTTTACTGTTTGCGGCGTATGGATTCCGGCTTTCGCCGGCATGACGGCGGGCGTTGCGTGGCCGGCATATTCCGTCAGCCAGTACAGCAGGGCGGCGCCGTTGAAGGCCATGCCGGTCAACAGCGCCGCATGCCAGCCGTGGGTGGCGTACATCCAGCCGCCCAGCGCCGAACCCAGCGCGCCGCCGGCAAAGAACAACGCGAAATACACCCCATTCAAACGGCTGCGCACTTCCGCCCCCAGCGTGAAGATGGCGCGCTGGCCCAGCACCAGGTTGGCGGCCACACCCATGTCCAGGATGACCGACGCCAGCACCAGAATGGCCAGCGCGATGTCGCGCGAACCCGGCGCGATCAGCGGCAGGGCGAAGCCGATCACGCCCAGTCCCAGCGCGGCGGCGGTCGCCATCAGCGTGTGGCCGGCGTCGGCCAGTTTGCCGGCGACCGGCGAAGCCACCGCCCCAGCCATGCCGACCAGCGCGAAGATGGCGATGCCGGTCTGCGACAGGTGGAACAGCGGGCCGGCCAGCATCAGCGGCGTCACGGTCCAGAACAGGCTGAAGGAACCGAACAGGCCCGCATGGTAGGCGGCGCGGCGGCGCAGCACCGGCGTTTGCAGGAACAAGTGCCACAGGGAGCCCATCAGCTTCGGATAAGTCATGTGGTGGTTGGGCACGCGCAGCGGCAGTTTCGCGCGCAGCACCAGCGCCACCAGCAGCACGATCAGCGCGCCGCCGCCAAACACCACGTGCCAGTTGCTGGCGTCGGCCACCAGGCTGGCGACAGGACGCGCCAGCATGATCCCCAGCAGCAGCCCGCTGACCACCTTGCCCACCGTGTGGCCGCGCGTGGCTTCCTTCGACAGGTGGGCGGCGAACGGCACCACGATCTGCGCCGCCACCGAACCCAGTCCTATGCCCAGCGCGGCGGTCAGGAACATCCACGCGGTCGTGCTGAACGCGGCCAGCACCAGCATGGCCGAGGTGAACAGCAGGCCGGTGACGATCAGGCGGCGGTTTTCCAGCAAATCGCCCAGCGGGACGATGAACAGCAGGCCGAGGCAGTAGCCGATCTGGGTCAAGGTCACGATCAGGCCGGCCGCTTGCGGCGACAGGCCGGTGGACTGGCTGATCGGGCCGACCAGCGTTTGCGCGTAGTACAGGTTGGCGACGATCAGGCCCGTCGCTGCGGCCAGCAACAGCACCATGCCGGGGCTGATGTCCTTGTCTTCGGTTTTGCTCATGATGTGGCTCCATTGGTGGAATACGATGAGCAGATTCTAGGGAAAGACGAAGCAAAGATAATTAGGGCATAATACGCATATACTTTTCACATTATGTGAACAATCCATGGACAGACTCAAAGCCATGCAGGCCTTCGTCCGCATCGTCGAGGCCAACAGCTACACCAAGGCCGCCGAGACGCTGGACCTGCCGCGCGCCGCGCTGACGGCCACTATCAAGAAGCTGGAAGCCTTCCTTGGCACCCAGTTGCTGCAGCGGACCACGCGCCGCCTGTCGCTGACGCCGGACGGCGCCGACTACTTCCAGCAGTGCCTGGAGATTTTGCAGGCGGTGGAGGATGCGGAAGGGCGGTTTCGCGGCGCGGCGGCCGGCCAGCCGCGCGGCAAGCTGCGGGTGGAACTGCCGGGCGCGTTGGGGCGCAACGTGGTGATGCCGCATATCGCGGCGTTTTGCCGCCGCTATCCCGAGGTCGACCTGGCGATCAGCCTCAGCGAACGGGTGCGCGATCTGACCGCGGAAGGCCTGGACTGCGCGCTGCGCGTGGGCGCGTTGCCGGATTCGGCGATGGTCGCGCGCCGGCTTGGCAACATGGCCTTCCTCACCTGCGCCGCGCCGGCCTACCTGAAGGCGCACGGCAAGCCGAAGACGCTGGCCGACCTGCATGCCCACCGCGGCATCCTGCATTTCTCCGGCCGCACCGGGCGGCCCTACGACTGGGATTTCGTGGTGGACGGCAGCGTGGTGCGCACCGACGTGCGCGGCGCCATCGCCGTCAACGATGCGGACGCCAACGTCAGTTGCGCGCTGCAGGGCCTGGGCCTGGCGCAGGCGGCGCGCTACCAGGTGCGGCAGCACCTGGCCAGCGGCGCGCTGGTGGAAGTACTGGCGGCGACGCCGCCCACGCCGATGCCGATCTCGCTGCTGTATCCGCAGGGGCGCATGGGATCGCCGCGCCTGAAGGTGTTCGCCGACTGGCTGGCCGCGCTGCTGCTTGCTGATCCCGACCTGCAGGCCTGATAAAATCAAGGACCGTATTGCAGGTGTTTGTCGATGAAATCCTTCTGCCAGTTTGCTTCCACCACCCTCATCGCTTTGCTGCTAGCCGCCTGCGGCGGCGGTTCCACGCCGTCCACGGCCGTCCCGCCGGCGGAGACCACACCGCCGGTGACTACGCCGCCAGTCACGCCGCCCCCGGTGACCTTGCCTTCGCAAACGGACTGGGTGCAACTGCTGAATCACTGCCAGACACCGCGTACCGGGTTGCAGCCTAACGGCCAGCCGTACACCGACGTCCAGGGTTCGCTGACCGATGAACTGAAATGGCTGCGCTCCTTCATCGATCAGACCTATCTCTGGTATCAGGAAGTGCCCACCAATCTGAACATGGCGGATTACCGGACCCCGCGCGATTATTTCGCCGTGCTGAAAACGCCCCTGATTACCGCGTCCGGCCGCGCCAAGGACCGCTTCCACTTCACCTACCCGTCGGCAGTGTGGGATGCAATGTCGAGCGGCGGCGTCGAGATCACCAACGGCATCACCTGGCAAAGCGGCACCGACGCCGACGGCCAGCGACTGTGGATCATCGCGCTGGTGGAGCCCGGATCGCCAGCCGACCAGGCCGGGCTGCTGCGCGGCGACGTGCTGGTCTCGGTGGACGGCACGGCCATCACGGACACCTCGATCATCGGCACGGCCGCGCTCAACGCTGGCCTGTTCCCGGTCACGGCCGGCGAAACGCACGGGTTGGTGGTGCTGCGTGACGGCGTGAGCACGCTGACGGCGGTGATGCAGTCGCAACAGATGGCGCTGGCGCCGGTCCAGAATGTGAAGCTGCTGTCCACCGCCAGCGGCATGGTCGGCTACCTGCAGTTCAACGACCACAACGCGGTGGCCGAAGCGGCGCTGGCGAACGCTTTCGCCACCTTCCAGTCGGCGGGCGTCACCGACCTGGTGCTGGACATGCGCTATAACGGCGGCGGCTACCTGAACGTGGCCAGCGAATTGGCTTACATGATCGCCGGCCCGACTGCCACCAGCGGCAAGATATTTGAACAGTTAATAGGGAATGGCAAGCTGCCGGAGCGCGTGCCGGATCGTTTCCGCAGCGTGTCGTCCGGCCTGGCGCCGTCGTTGCTGAAGCAGGGCGTCAGCCTGCCTTACCTCGGCCTGAAGCGCGTGCTGGTGCTGACCACGGCCGCCACCTGCTCGGCCAGCGAATCGGTGATCAACAGCCTGCGCGGCATCGACGTGGAAGTGGACTTGATCGGCGGCGCGACTTGCGGCAAACCGTATGCCTTCACGCCCGCGCCGAATTGCGGGACCACGTATTTCGCCATCCAACAGCGGGGTGTGAACAACAAAGGCTTCGGCGACTACGCGGATGGTTTCACGCCGACCTGCGACGTTGCCGACGACTTGAGCCGCCCGGTGGGCGATCCGGCGGAAGGCCTGCTGGCGGCGGCGCTCAGCTACCGCGCCAGCGGAGTGTGCCCGGCCGCGAGGAGCCTGCGCAGCCGCGCGCTGCGTGCGGCCGTGCCGGGCGAGATGCACGTGGTGCGGCCGCCGGTGAAGGAAATTGCCATCCTTAACCGCCAGCCCTGAAGGCGGCATATAATTTCCAGCGCACCCGATGCCGGCACAGGCATCGGCCTCTCAACCTATGCTGGAAGCCCTACATGATTCGTTCCGCCATACTGCTCGCCTTTGCCGCCGGCGCCGCGCTGGCCCATGCCGCGCCATCCGCCGCACCTTTGACCACGGTTGCCGAACGCTCCGGCTTCCAGAACACCGGCCGCTACGACGAGGTGGTCGCGCTGTGCGGCCAGTTCCAGAAAGCCTATCCCAAGCAGGTGCGCTGCTTTGAGTTCGGCCGCACGCCGGAAGGCCGGCCCATGCTGGCGCTGGCCGTCAGCCGCACCGGCGCGCTGAGCGCCGAACAGGCGAAGAAAAAAGGCGTGCCGGTCATGCTGATCCAGGGCGGCATCCACGCCGGCGAAATCGACGGCAAGGACGCGGGTTTCCTGGCGCTGCGTGAAATCCTGGAGAACAAGGCGGCGCCAGGCGCGCTGGACAAGCAGGTGCTGCTGTTCGTCCCGGTGTTCAACGTCGACGGCCATGAACGCTTCGGCAAGTGGAATCGTCCCAACCAGCGCGGCCCGGTGGAAATGGGCTGGCGCACCACCGCGCAGAACTACAACCTGAACCGCGATTACGTGAAGGCCGACGCGCCGGAAATGCAAGCCATGCTGGCGCTGGTGAACGCCTGGGACCCGCTGGCCTACATCGACCTGCACGTCACCGACGGCGCGCAGTTCCAGCCCGACGTTTCGATCCAGGTCGAGCCGGTGCACGGCGGCGACGAGGAACTGAAGGGCGCCGGCGCGGCGTTGCAGCAGGCCGTCATGGCCGACCTCAAGGCGCAGGGCTCCGATCCCAAGCCCTATTACATCTCCTTCGACAAGGAAGACGATCCGCAGTCCGGCTTCGTCGACAGCATGCCGACGCCGCGCTTCTCGACCGGCTACTTCCCGCTGCGTAACCGCTTCGCCATGCTGGTGGAAACCCATTCGTGGAAGGATTATCCGACCCGCGTGCGCATCACCCACAACACCATCATCTCGCTGCTGAACCAGGTGGCGCAGCACGGCAAGCAATGGCAGAAGCTGGCGCAGGACGCCGACACGCGCGCGGCCACGCTGGCCGGCGCGGAAGTCCCGCTCAGCTACCGCACCACCTTCAACAGCAAGACCATCGCCTTCCCCGGCTACGAATACACGCGCGCCTACTCGGAAATCTCGGGCGGGCTGATGACCCATTACGACGAAAGCAAGCCGCAGGTCTGGCAGGTGCCGCTGCGCGACGAGGTGGTGCCGGACCTGCGCGTGAACGCGCCCTTGGGCGGCTACATCGTGCCGGCCGCCGACGCCGCCTGGGTGGGCGCCAAGCTGAAGCAGCACGGCATCGTGTTCAAGACCATCGGCGACCAGATGGCGGCCGAGGTGGAGACCTTCCGCGCCACCAAGACCAAGTTCGGCGCGCAATCGTTCGAGGGCCACCAGTCGCTGGCGGTGGAGGGCGACTGGAAGCGCGAGCGCCGCAACCTGGTCAAGGGGGCGCTGTTCGTGCCCATCGCCCAGCCCAAGGCGCGGCTGGTGATGACCATGCTGGAGCCGCGCGACGCCGACGGCCTGCTGGCCTGGGGCGAATTCAACAACGCCTTCGAGCGCAAGGAATACATGGAAGCTTACGTGGCGGAAGACGTGGCGCGCGCGCAGTTGGAAGCCGATCCGGCGCTGCGCGCCGAGTTCCAGAAGAAGCTGGACAGCGACCCGGAATTCAACAAGAGCCCGGCCCGGCGCCTGGAATTCTTCGCCCAGCGCCACCCCTCGTGGGACGAGCGCTTTAATCTCTACCCGGTGATGCGCACGGCGGAGAAGTACTAAAACCAAGGGCCTCGTTCAGAGGCCCTTGTTGCATCATTCCTGCTGCAGCGGGATCACGCCGGGCAGGGCGGCCGGCGTCGAGCAGGGCTCTTCGTCGAAGGCGATGTCGCCCAGCGGGTTGGCGACGCCGTCCGCTTTCAGGTCGGCGAAGCCGAACAGCTCGCGGTCCATCAGGTGCGAGGGTACCACGGTGGTCAGCGAGGAGAAGATGTTTTCCACGCGGCCGGGGAATTTCTTGTCCCAGTCGCGCATCATGGCCTTGATCTGCTTGCGCTGCAGGTTCTCCTGCGAGCCGCACAGGTCGCACGGGATGATGGGGAAGTTCTTCACCTCGGCGTAGCGCGTGGTGTCTTCTTCCTTCACGTAGGCCAGCGGGCGTATCACCATGTGCTTGCCGTCGTCCGACATCAGCTTGGCCGGCATGCCTTTCAGCTTCCCGCCGAAGAACATATTGAGGAAGAAGGTCTCCAGGATGTCGTCGCGGTGGTGGCCGAGCGCGATCTTGGTCGCGCCCAGCTCATCGGCCACGCGGTACAGGATGCCGCGGCGCAGGCGCGAGCACAGCGAGCAGGTGGTCTTCCCTTCCGGGATCAGGCGCTTGACGATGCTGTAGGTGTCCTGGTTTTCGATGTGGTAGGGGATGCCCAGCTTGTCCAGGTAGGCCGGCAGCACCTCGGCCGGGAAGTTGGGCTGCTTCTGGTCCAGGTTGACCGCCACGATGTCGAAGTGGATGGGCGCGCGCTCGCGCAGCGTCATCAGGATGTCGAGCAGCGCGTACGAGTCCTTGCCGCCGGAGAGGCAGACCATGACCTTGTCGCCTTCCTCGATCATGTTGAAGTCGCCGATGGCCTGGCCGACCTGGCGGCACAAGCGCTTGTGCAGCTTGTTGTTCTCGTGGGCGATTTTTTCGGCGGCCCTGGCGCCGACGTTCTCCATGACTGCGTTCATGCTGGCTCCTTGATCTTGAATACTTCGACGCCCACGCCCTCGCAATCCGGGTAGACGTCCGGCTTCATGGTGGAGACGCGCGCCGCGCGCACGCTCGGGTGCTGCAGCATCTCGCGCACGATGTCGTCGCACAGCGTTTCCTGCAGGTGCACATGGCCGCGCGCCATGCGGGCGGCGATGGTGTTGCGGATGAAATCGTAGTCCACCACTTCCTCCAACTGGTCGTGCTTGGGCGAGGACAGCGCCAGCGGGATGTACAGGTCGACGTTGATCAGCAGCCGCTGCTCGCCTTTTTTCTCGAACTCATAGACGCCGATGTTGATCATGACTTCGTAATTGCGCAGGAACAGTCGGCGGCAGTCGTTCAGTTGCGGGTGTATCAGGGCGGACAGCATGGGTACCTTCTTTCGATTTCGTATAAATTATTTAGCCAAAAACATCACGTCGCGCGGCAGCGGCAGCAGGTGCTGGCCGCCGTCCACCAGCAGGGTGGTGCCGGTGACCGCGCGCGCCGAGGCGGCGTAGACCACGGCGTCGGCGATGTCTTCCGGGGTGCTGGAACGGCCCAGCGGGGTTTGCTGGTGCGCGTTGGCGAAACCGGCTGCGGTCTGGTCGCCGGACACCATGGTCAGGCCCGGCGCGATGCCGACCACCCGCACCTTGGGCGCCAGCGCCTGCGCCAGCATGGTGGTGGCGGTGTGCAGCGCGGCCTTGGACAGGGTGTACGACAAAAAATCAGGGTTGAGATTGTACAGCTTCTGGTCCAGCAGATTGATGACGGCGGCCTGCGCGCCGTCCGGCGTGGCCGCGTGCAGCGCCTGCGCCAGCAGGATGGGGGCGGCGACGTTGGCGTGCATGTGCGCGTCCAGCTTCGCGCTGCTGAAGGCTTGCGCGTCGTCGTAGTCGAACAGCGAGGCGTTGTTGACCACGCAGTGCACCGCGCCCAGCGCCTGCACCGCGCGCGGCAGCAGGGCGCGCACGGCCGCCTCGTCGGCCAGGTCGGCGTGCAGCGTGACGGCGCGGCGCCCCAGCGCGGCGATCTGGCCGGCCAGCGCGCGCGCCTCGGCCTCGGAGGCGCGGTAGTGCAGCGCCAGGTCCCAGCCGGCGCGCGCCAGGCCGAGCGCGATCACGCGGCCGATGCGCCGGCCGGCGCCCGTCACCAGGGCCACGCGCGGCGGCGCGGCGGAATTGTCCTGAGCAGTCTTCATGTGTGAACTGGATATAATGCCGGGATGTCTTTACCCGAACCTTCTAGCGACGCGCTGGCCGCGTCCCACGCCTTGCAGAACCTGATTGCCGCCGACATCGCGCAGCATGCAGGCGCCATTTCCTTCGCCCGCTACATGGAGCTGGCCCTGTACGCGCCCGGCCTGGGCTACTACAGCGGCGGCTCCGCCAAGCTGGGCGAGGATGGCGATTTTACAACCGCGCCCGAACTGACGCCCTTGTTCGGCGGGGCGCTGGCCCAGGTCGCAGCCGCTATTATCGCCCAAAGCGCGCCGCAGATCCTGGAATTCGGCGCCGGCACCGGCAAGCTGGCCCACGACATCCTGCGCGCGCTGCAAAACGCCGGGGTGCCGGTGGCGCGCTACTGCATCGTCGAATTGTCCGGCGAACTGCGCGCGCGCCAGCAGCAGACCCTGCGCGACTTCCCCCAGGTGGAATGGCTGGACGCCTTCCCCGAGGCCTTCGACGGCGTGGTGTTCGGCAACGAGGTGCTGGACGCCATGCCGGTGCACCTGGTCACCCGCGGCCCGGACGGCTGGCAGGAGGTCAAGGTGACGGTGGGCGACGGCCGCTTCCAGTTCATCGAGGCCGAGGCCGACGAAGCCCTGCTGGCGCAGATCGCCGGCCAGATCCCCGGGCACGAGCTGCTGCCGGTCGGTTATGTGACCGAGGTGCACGGCATCGCCTGCGGCTTCATGGCCAGCCTGAGCCGCATGCTGCTGAACGGCCGCGCCGGCGCCGCCTTCCTGTTCGATTACGGCTTCCCGGCGCACGAATACTATTTCGACCAGCGCGCGGCCGGCACCCTGATGTGCCATTACCGCCACCATGCGCACGCCGACCCGTTCTACTATCCGGGCCTGCAGGACATCACGGCCCACGTGGATTTCACGGCGATGGCGCTGGCGGCCCAGGATGCCGGGCTGGACGTGCTGGGCTATTTCAGCCAGGCCGGCTTCCTGCTGGGCGCCGGCATCGGCGAGCTGTTGCTGCGCACCGATCCTTCCGATGTAAAAGCTTATCTGCCGCAGGCCAACGCGCTGCAAAAGCTGGTGTCGCCGGCGGAGATGGGCGAGCTGTTCAAGGTGCTGGTGGTGGGCAAGGGCGTCGAGCTGCCGCAGGCGATCGCGGCCCAGGACCGCAGCCACCGGCTGTAGACAGAAAAGCACAGTAGGCAGATTAGCAAGCCGATTCCCTGCTTAATCGCTGAGTAGCGCGGGCCGAGATGGGCTATGATAAGGGACTCTGCGTCGATCCCGCGCTGACCGCCCCCGTCGCGGTGTGCGGGTCGGGAACTGATTGGAACGATGGGAAAGATACACACTCACTATGACAACCTGAAGGTGTCGCGCATGGCGCCGCAGGAAGTCATACGTGCCGCCTACAAGGCGCTCAGCCAGAAATACCACCCGGATAAAAATCCGGGTGATGAGAAGGCTGCGCGCATCATGGCCATTCTGAACTCCGCTTATGAAACCCTGTCCGATCCCCAGCGCCGCAAGGAGCACGACGAGTGGATCGTGTCGGAGGAGTGGGAAGTCGAGTGGCTGGAGAGCACCCACCACGAAGACGGCCACCACCCGCCCGGCAGCGACAAGGCGGGCGGCTGGAATCCCGAGCATGTGCGCCAGGCCACGCGCCGCCGGCGCCGCCGCGGCCAGTGGAAGTGGTGGGCCGGCCTGGCCGCCTGCCTGGCGCTGGGCTGGATAGGCGGCGCCTCCATGGTGGCCGAGCCGCGCATGCTGTCGGCCATGCTGAGCAACGCCTGGGGCGGCGGCAAGACCCTCAACGCCAACGCCGCCGAGGCGCCGCCGCAGCAGCCGCCGCGCGACACCGGCGTCGGCCGCAGCAACCCGCTGCGCGATGCCTGGGCAGTGGCGCGCGCCGGCGGCGAGGCCCATCCCAAGCCGGCGCCGGTCAAGGTGCTGAGCGTGTCGCAGGTGGTGCTGCCCAACGTCGGCACCGAGTGCGACAGCGAGACCCCGGCGCAGGCGCTGGCCGCGCCCAACGGCGAACCGTGGCCGGCGCATTCCGGCTACCTGGAAGGCTTCCCGGTCGGGAACCGCGGCGAGGACATGCAACTGACCCTGGACAATGCCGAGAATGCCTCGGCGGTGTTCGTCAAGGTCTATGACCTGGAGCGCCGCGCCAATGTGCGCTACGCCTATGTGCAGGCGCACGACAAGCTGCTGCTCGATCAGCTCAGCAACGGCAAGTATGAAATCCGCTACCAGAACCTGGACGCGGCCGCCAACCCCGGCGCCTGCGCGGCCGCCAACCGCACCACCACCGCCGCCACCGAAGTGGCCCCGTCTACCGTCAGCAATTAGCGCTGTTGTTATCCCTTCCCCAGGGGTTGTCACAGGGGGGGAATCTGATTATCCTAGGCTGACAGCCATAGGGCGCCCCTCCAGGAGAGAGTGTATGACAGATCCCAACGCCGCAGACGACAACTGGCTGATCGACGAAGACGAAGACGAGCTTCCCGCCAGTGGTCCCGCGGCGCCAGACCAGCGCCTGTGGCGGGTCCTGATCGTCGACGACGATGTCGATGTCCATGCGGTCACGCGGCTGGCGCTGCGCAATGTCAGCTTCAAGGGGCGCGAGCTGGAACTGTTTTCCGCCTACAGCGGCCGCGAGGCCTACGACATCCTGCGCGACACGCCCGACATCGCCCTGGTGCTGCTGGACGTGGTGATGGAGACCGACGACGCCGGCCTGCTGCTGGCGCGCCGCATCCGCGAAGAGCTGAACAACGCCATCGTGCGCGTGGTGCTGCGCACCGGCCAGCCGGGCCAGGCGCCCGAGCAGCGCGTGATCATCGAGTACGACATCAACGACTACAAGGCCAAGACCGAGCTGACCACGCAAAAGCTGTTCACCACGGTGATCTCGGCGCTGCGCGCCTACGAGAGCCTGAACATGCTGGAGCGCAGCCGCATCGGCCTGGGCAAGATCCTGGCCGGCGCCACCAATCTGTACCAGATCCACTCGCTGCGCGAATTCGCGTCCGGCGTGCTGAACCAGGTCAGCGCCATCCTCGATGTCGGCGCCGACGGCGTGCTGTGCCTGATGCAGGGCGACACCGGCGTCACCACCGTGGTGGCCGCCACCGGCGGCTACTCGGCGCTCAACGACGAGGAACTGATGCCGACCACGCACCCGCTGTGGCCGACCATCGCCAAGGCGTTCTCGGAAAAGAAGTCGCAGTTCGAGCACCCGGCCAACGTGCTGTTCATCCACACCCAGGAAAACCGCGAGGTGGCCATTTCGGTGACGCCGCCGTGGCCGCTGGCGCAGATCCAGCGCGACCTGCTGGAAGTGTTTTGCCAGCGCATCGCGGCCGCCTTCGACAACCTCTACATGTTCGGCCAGTTGCGCAAGGCGCAGGAAGCCACCGTGGTGGCGCTGGCCGACCTGGCCGAGTTCCGCGACAGCGGCACCGGCGGCCATGTGCGGCGCGTGCAACTGCTGTCGTCGTCGCTGGCGCAGCGGCTGCACGAGCGCGGTTCCTATCCCGACGAGGTCACCCCGCAGTTGCTGGAGATGATAGGCCTGGCCAGCATCCTGCACGACGTGGGCAAGGTCGCCACGCCCGACCACATCCTGCTCAAGCCGGGCATCCACACGCCGGAGGAGCGGGCCGAGATGCAGCAGCACGCGGCGGTCGGCAAGACCATCCTGGAGCGCGCGGCCGGGATGGTGGATGGCGTCAGCTACCTGACCTACGGCGCGGAGATCGCCGGCGGCCACCATGAGCACTGGGATGGTAACGGCTACCCCAACCAGCTCAAGGGCCGGGCCATACCGCTGTCGGCGCGCATCGTGGCGGTGGTGGACGTGTTCGATTCGCTGCTGCACGAGCGTCCGTACAAGGAGCCATGGCCGCACACGGAAGCGGTCAGCTATATCCGCGACCGCGCCGGCAAGCAGTTCGATCCGGAAGTGGTGGCCGCGCTGATGGAGCTGATCGAGCGCGATCCGCAGATCGGCAATACGCCGGGCTGAGCGTTCGCGCGGCGCCGGCGTCACTCCCGCGCAAGCGGGAGTCCATGGGCGGCCCGCTTGCTATGGGTTCCCGCCTACGCGGGAACGACGGGCGCGGCGTTGCGCACCATGGCTTCAAACTGCGCCACCGGCATCGGCCGCGCGTACAGATAACCCTGCGCTTCATCGCACTGCTTGGCGCGCAGGAAGTCGCGCTGCGCGGCCGTTTCCACCCCTTCCGCAATCACTTCCAGTCCCAGCGAATGCGCCAGCGCGATGGTGGCGGCCACGATCACCGCGTCGTTGGGATCGCTCTCGATATCCTTCACAAAGCCGCGGTCGATCTTGATGCGGTCGATCTCGAACAGCTTCAGGTAGCTCAGCGAGGAATAGCCGGTGCCGAAGTCGTCGATCGCCACCTTGATGCCGCGCGCGCGCAGTTCGTTGAGCAGGGTGCGGCTGCGCTCCGGGTCCTGCATGGCGGCCGACTCGGTGATCTCCAGCTCCAGCAGGGCCGGGTCCAGGCCATGGTCCTGCAGCAGCCGGTCCAGGTGGGGCAGCAGGCCCGGCCCGTGGCACTGGCGCGCCGACAGGTTGACCGCCAGCCGCAAATGGGCCAGTCCGGGCGCGCGCCAGGAACGCAGCAGCGCGGCCGCGCGCGCCAGCACCCAGTCGCCCAGCGGCAGGATCAGGCCCGACTCTTCCGCGATCGGGATGAAGCGGTCCGGCCCCACCATGCCCAGCTCCGGGTGGTGCCAGCGCAGCAGCGCTTCGGCGCCGATGATGCGCTGGGTGTCCAGGGCAATCTGCGGCTGCAGGTAGAGTTCGAACTCGTTCTGCTCCAGCGCCAGCCACAGGCGGTTCTCCAGCAGCAGGCGCTCGTGGGTGGCGCTGTTCATGGCGGCCGAGAAGAACTGGAAGTTGCCGCGGCCCTGGGCCTTGGCGGCATACATGGCGGTGTCGGCGTGGCGCATCAGGGTGCTGCCGTCTTCGCCGTCGGTGGGGAACATGGCCACGCCGACGCTGGCGCCGCTGTGCACGGTCTTGCCCTGCAGGTGGTAGGGCGCGGTCAGCGCGGCGACGATGCGCACGGCGATGCTGGACACTTCATCCGGCGTCACGCTGCCGTCGGTGACCACGATGAATTCGTCGCCGCCCAGGCGGGCGATGGTGTCCACTTCGCGCAGCAGTTCCTTGAGGCGCTGGGCCACCGCCACCAGCAGCAGGTCGCCGGTCTGGTGGCCGTGGGTGTCGTTGATTTTCTTGAAGTGGTCGAGGTCGATGAACAGCACGGCCGCGGTGCCGTTGGCGCGCCGCGTCTGCGCCAGCAACTGCTCCAGCCGCAGGTTCAGCGACAGCCGGTTGGACAGGCCGGTCAGGGTGTCGTGGTGGGCCAGGTGGTGGATGCGCTCCTGCGCCTGCTGCTGCTCGGTCAGGTCGTGCAGGATGACCACGAACAGGTGCTCGTCCGGCAGCTCCACTTCGCTGACCGACATCGCCAGCGGGAACTCGCTGCCGTCGCTGCGCCAGCCGGGCAGTTCGTATTCGTGGGTGACGCCGCAGGCGATCATGCGCAGCAGGCCGGCCGCGTCCAGGCCGGCCGCGTCGCCCACGCCCACCGCGATCAGGCGGTTCAAGGGCAGGGCGCTCATCTTTTCGGGCGCGTAGCCGAACAGGCGGCCGGCCGCCGCGTTGGCCGACATCAGCAGGCCGTGGCTGTCGACGGTGAAGATGGCGTCGGCCGCCTTGTTCAGGATGGCTTGCAGGCGCGCTTCGCGTTGGCGCAGGCGCGAGGTGCTGTCCCTGACTTCGGCCTCGATGCGGTCGCGCTCGCCGCTGATCAGCATCATCAGCGTGCCCAGCAGCCCGCTCAGCAGCAGGCCGCAGCTCAGCATGGTCCAGCTTTGCCAGCCGCGCTGCTGCAGCAGGTAGTCCGGGCTCGGCGCCAGCGTCAGCGCGTAGCGGCGGCCGCCGAAGCGGAGCTGGCGCTGGAAGTCGTCAGCCTGCGGCGCACGGCGCAGCGTGTCCTGCAGCGTGTGCAGCGGGGCGTCGGCGCCGTTGTCCTGCAGGCGCACCAGGAAGTAGGGGAAGTCCACGCGCTGCAGCGCCTGCTTCAGGCAGACTTCGAAGCGCAGCGCGATCAGCAGGGCGCCGGTGGATGCCGGCGGCTCCTGGCTGGAGCTGATGGTCTGCAGCAGCAACAGGCCGTCGCCGGGCCGGCCGTGGAGAAATTGCAGCGGCACGCTGGCGGTCGGCTGGCCGGACAGCAGCGCGCGTTGCAGCGTCGCGCGGCGGGCCGGGTCGGACAGGAAGTCCAGGCCGACGCTGTCGCGCGCGGCGCCCGGCTCGACGAACGTGAGCGGATAGTAGTTGTCGCGCGCGCCGGCGCGGACCAGCGGCGGGCCGGCCTCGGGCGCGCTGCGCTCGCGGATCGCGAACGTGGGGCTGACTTCGCGCCGGCCCCAGGTTTCAAAGGCGGCGCGCTCGCCGGCCGCCACCGGCATCAGCCAGCCCATGAACTGCACGCCGGGGCGCTGCTCCAGGTAGCCGTGCGCCATGTTGCGGAAGCTGTCGGCGCCGATGACGTGGTGCGGGTCGCCGACCGCCTTGGCCATGGCGTAGATGAAGCGCTCGTGCTCGCTGAACTGGGACTGCAGCATGTCGGCGGTCTGCTGCGCCTTGAGGCGGAAGGTTTGCAGTTGCTGGCTGTTCTCCCAGTGGTCGGCCTGCAGGTAGATGGCCACCGCGGCCCCGGCCGACAGCAGCAGCGGCAGGCCGACCAGGGTGCGGCGCCGCGCCCAGAGCGGGCGCGGCCGGCCGATCAGGATCCAGGTCAGCGGCGCGGCCAGCAGGATGCCGATGGTGTCGCCCATCCACCAGGCCATCCAGTCCAGCGGCAGGACGTCGCGCTGGATCACGCCCAGCAGCAGCATGCCCGACAGGGCGACGCTGCTGGACACCACGGTGACGCTGGCGGCCAGCAGGGTAAAGCGCACGACGTCGCGGCCGGCGCCGATGGCCGGGTCGATCAAGCGGCGGAACAGCAGGCTGCCGATCCACGCTTGCAGGGCAGCGCCCAGGGCGTCGCCGCAGGCGGCCGCCACCGCCACCGGCGTGATGCCGGCCGGGCTGATCGAGGGATAGACCAGGTTGATGCCCAGCGCGCCCAGCGCCACGCCCGGCAGCAGGCGCGCGCCGCCGGTCACGATGCAGGCCAGGGCGATGCCGGCCGGGAGGAAGATGGGGGACGCGTAGGCCGGCGGCAGCGCCAGCAGCAGGCCGATGCGGCCGGTGGCGAAGTACGCCGCCAGCAGGGCCAGGTTGCCCAGGATGAGTGTGGACCAGCGACCGCGTCGATTATTCAAATCCCAGGCTCCCGATGTCACCATTTTGGAAAGATTGTATAGGAAAACATTCAACGCAAAAACAACACTTGCACATTTGCAGTTGGAGCGTTTAAAATCTCGCCCCGAAGCAGACAGTTGACCGCGACGATATCAAGCGATAACGACAGGGGTTGACAAGTCGAAGAAGTTGCTTCATACTCTGCGGTTCCTCGCGGAGGGGTGGCCGAGTGGTTAAAGGCGACGGACTGTAAATCCGTTCTCTCAGAGTACACTGGTTCGAATCCAGTCCCCTCCACCAAGTTGTTGCAGGAAAACTGAGTGGATGAATGAATACCTCGCGGGTGTAGCTCAATGGTAGAGCTGAAGCCTTCCAAGCTTATGACGAGGGTTCGATTCCCTTCACCCGCTCCAGTGTTGTTGCAGCATCAAAGAGTATCACCCAATCAGCCCTTGTAGCTCAGTGGTAGAGCACTCCCTTGGTAAGGGAGAGGCCACGTGTTCAATCCACGTCAAGGGCACCAGAATTCGCAGTACGCAGTACGGCAGCACTATATTCCAGACAGTCGGGTACAGGCCCGGGCAATCACACAAATCGTTAGGAGTCTAAAATGGCAAAAGAGAAATTCGAGCGGACCAAGCCGCACGTCAACGTCGGCACCATTGGTCACGTTGACCACGGCAAGACCACCCTGACCGCTGCGATCGCTACCGTTCTGTCGAAGAAATTCGGCGGCGAAGCTAAAGCTTACGACCAGATCGACGCTGCTCCTGAAGAAAAAGCACGCGGCATCACCATCAACACCGCGCACGTCGAGTACGAAACCGCTTCGCGCCACTACGCGCACGTTGACTGCCCAGGCCACGCCGACTACATCAAGAACATGATTACCGGCGCAGCGCAGATGGACG